>JAABUM010000023.1_pt1 | contig 453785 bp, 358 predicted proteins | sample 5559161 | NCBI WGS metagenome assembly JAABUM01 (sample SAMN10711868, study PRJNA513369) | rock metagenome | isolation source: Antarctica rocks | place: Antarctica: Victoria Land, Siegfried Peak nord | reverse complement strand
TCCCCGGACCTCTCCAAACCCCCCAAACCCTCCACCCTCGCCCCCCTCGACTTCTCCACCAGCCTACGCGCCCCGAAAACCTACCTCCGCACCCGCACCTACCAGGACGGCCTCGGCGCCCAGGTCCAGCTCCTCCTCGTCGAATTCTTCGCCTGCTGGGCCAAACACATCGCCTACCCCGAACTCACCCTCCCCCCCACCGTAGCCCTCAAACGCTGGCTCAAATCCGCCTCCTCGCCCCCATCTCGCGGCAACAACAACAACGCCTCCATCACCAAAACAAACCAAGGCAAAGGCAACAAAAACGCCAAACTCAACGCCTCGATCGCCCTCCTCCTGCAAAAAATGACCGCAAACGCGCTCTTTATCGAACGCCATCGCGCGCAGGTCCGGTTCGCTCCCTCGGATCGCGAAGGCGTGGAGGGGTTTTTACGAGATATGCGGGTCGAGGAGACGCCGCTGGGGGCGTTTGTGGAGGGGATGAGGAAGGTGGCGGAGGAGAAGGCGAGAGTGGTGGAGGAGGGGAGGAGGGAGGAGGGGGCGAGGGAGAAGGAGGGGGAGAAGGAGAAGGGAAAGGGAGGGCGAAGGGGAGAGGTTGTGGCTGTAGATGAGGATGTGGATGAGGACGAGGATGAGGATATGGGGGATGGAGATGATGAATGAATGAATTAGATCGTTCAAAGTCACTTTCCGATGGATCAGTTCAGAGCGGCAAATGTAATGCCTGATAAACCCAGGTACCACATACCTATCAACCTCCAAGTCTATGCACACCGTATACCTCCCACCTCCCACCCCATTAACAATGATAATAATTTCCCGCCCCCTTCCATCTCCACAAAGCCAAGGAACATTACTCACGAGCCCCTCCGAGCCCCGAGCCAAACCCCACCGCCTAGAAACCAGCAACCGTAATAACGATAGCCTATATCCAAGCACGAAAGGTCCCAGCCACCCGCCACCCCGCCCTCGCGGAATTAAGTAGAGCCAAGGAGCTTCATCCAGTTCTAGACCGGAGACGATACACGACAATGAATGATACACCGAACCGAACCGAACGACTTCAGGGAATCCCCCAGCGATACAATGCAATGCATGCAGCAAGGGGGAATCATACGCATAAACATGCCACCCACAGCACCGTCAACAGTGCAGCGCAAGACAGACGAGAGCGCCTCCAACACCCTGCAGTTCTTAAGAAGAGGTTTGTACACAAAAGTAGAGGATGATTCACACAAAAAGAAAAAAGGATGATTCTACATGGCCATCTGACCCGCCTTCACAGGAACGACCGGCGTTTGGATTTCCGACACGCACTGCGAAGAGTGTTGTTTGTGATACTTGAGGCCGTTGAGGTTCTTGTACCGCTTGCCGCAATCGTCGCAGCGGTACGGTTTGTGCTTTTCCATGCCGAGAGTGCCGGGATACACCTCGAGCGTATCGGGGTCGACGATGGAGAAGGTCCCGTTGACGTTGGCGGCGAGCTTTTGGGTGTTGTGTCCGTGCTGGGGTTTGCATTAGCAGGTGATTGTGTGAGCAGGAGGAAATGGGAAACGTACACTTTTGTGGTACTTGAGGCCGTTTTGATTCTTGTACGCTTTCTCGCAGCCGATGACGGGACAATGAAAAGGCTTCGGTACACCCCCGTCAGCTGAGGGGTCCGGCACCCCTGCCCTCTTCTGCTCTTCACGTATTGTCCTTGCAAGATCACTGTTCTCGCTGTACTGGCCGTCGCCCAATTGAGTTGCGGACGTTGGGAGACTTGGTTGTTGAGGTGGAGTGGTCTGAGCAAATCCACCGTTCAGTGTAAAAAGCCTCTTTGCCGGCTCGCTTATGCACAGGTCTATCATCTCGTTTCCGTTCCCGAAAGGGTATCCGCTATAGGCTGGGTTTTGCAAATATTGCATGTTATTCATGCTCATGCCGCCCATATCCCCAATGAAGTCTCCGTCAAGCTCACCGGGAGTCCCCGGAGCAGACGAGTCGGGAGTATAATGAGATTGCTGTAAAGGGTGAGGGATATGTGTACTCAGCGTTGGGGTGTTGACTGACGAGACTGTGGGATTGTGGTGAAACATGTTACCGTTTCTGCCAGCTGATACGGGAGTAGTAGGCTGTGAGTTGCGAAGACCTTGGTATTGTGGTTGTACTGGATTAGCCATATTGAGCGTGTTCAGGTTCAATGGAGCTATTCGAGTTGAAGACGACTGGCGGAACTGCGCCGGCTGCGTAGCTCTAGTTTGACTCTGGCTTGCGTATTGTGGCTGCTGCACATTGGTAGATGCGGCTCCATAGACGTCCTCCATTTCCATATCCTCAACGCCATCGTCGTCTTGTGAGGAAGGCTGCAGCACAGGAGCAAAGCCTCGTGTGATCTGCTGAGCCTGAGACTGCCTTGGCGTGACCGGGGTGGACGAACGCTGTGGGGTCGCCTGTCCTGCCGCTGAGGTGTCGATCTGCGGCGGTCTTTCGGTCGGTCCACCTTGCTGTATGTTCGAAGTGGCCACAGCAGCGCGGGCTGCCCTTGCATCTGGTATAGGATTATTCTGACTCAACTTCTGCCTCTTCAGTGATGGCGGCACATTGTTTGAATGATCCTCCTCATAATGCTGGAGTAGCTCGTGTAAAGACGGGAAGATAGTGTCACAGCAGGAGAAATCCCGCATAAAGCTTGCTTCTAGCTTTGGAAGATAGGACGAAGAATGAAAGGAGGGCGATTGGTAAGCGAAGGGAGATGTCCCTTGCATGATGATGCTGTGTAAGGTTAGCGTTCGATACGGTCTGTAGGATGTTCGTTCGTAATGACATACTCGTCGCGAATCCAACTTCCCACAGAATTACCACCCCAGCTCATGCCAGTGAGTAGACTGCTCGCAAGGCTACCCCTCCGTGGCTTCTCCCGGCTAGCAGCGTTGACCAGTATAGGTTGCGCGGCGCTACCGATCTGTGATCCTGACATACCGCCCTGATGACCCGACTCTACCCGTCCTGACTGACCAATTCCCTCCATTGCTGCGGTCGATGTGCCTTCGTCACCCAAAGTGGTCCTGAGAGCTGATGTGAGATTCGAGGTCTGTGGCGGACCCCAGGGTGAATCATATCTTGACGGTGTGGCAATCTCGATGGGCGCTGCTCGAGACCCCATAGCTAGATGACTTGAAGGCTCATTGAACAGTGGGAACGTGGAGTCTTCGAAATCGGATTCCAACAGAGTCGAGTCGACGTAGGGACTGGTATTACACCCGAAGCCAAAGCCACTGAGCTTGTGGTGCCACGAGTAGGGGTTCTCTTTCTCTGCTTTCCGTGGAAAGCCAGTCGCAAAAGCCCGGGGAGTGCTTATGGGTGTATTATCCGCAGTCAAAGAGCGCTCGCGATCACTCACGGCTGGTGAGAAGTGCAGAGGAGGTGGAGTGTCGCGGGAATCCAGCTTTACGACTTGGATGGAAGTGTTGGGAAGGGGCGGCGGGTGCGAGTCGGACGAAAGGAGAAGGGCGGAAGTGAAGATGAGCGAAAGGATGAGAGTTGTTTGGATCTCCTGGGGGTGAGTTCAGTATTAAGGGTTGGGGGTATGCAATTATATGGGGCTGTTGTATGAAAAGTGACGTGGGACTGTTGAGTAAGGTATAGGACAGTAGCGTATTTTGTAGGAGGATGGAGTAATAGTGACGGCTCAAATTGCTCGAATGGGCGCCTTTACCCGGCAGTCAAGCTCATCTACCGCGGTGCCACAGCAACTCAACCCACAATATATCCTTCTTGATGCTTCCTTGCGACCCAATGACTCGGCGTCGCCGCCATCTGGCGCATTTGTTGAGCTGAACTCTGAGCTACGATGCATAATTTAGCTTAGGATATGGATGGTTGCGTGGGAGCGCGGCAAGCGACTCATCCTTCTTCCACCAGACAGTGCTCGTGTGCTGTTTGGTAAGGGGAAACAGTAGACTGATATCATATGCACATGAAACGCTTAGTTCTATGTCATAATGGAATGATTTAGACTCTATCGCGGGCTCAGATCTCACTTATTCTAAGGGTGATTGATCTATCGCATGTGTAGCTTTGTGACCGTGTCTCCACAACCAAGGTGCCAAGTACATGGCGCCATAACACTGCATCTCAAGCGGAGCCTTCCACAAACAACTATTTACTAGAAGTGGAATGGCGTAGTTTGCATAACCATGGTACTAGTGACTGTGGTCTAGACTTCCATACTCTATCAAGAATCCACGTTCAACAAATTCAGTTACTTAATCGGCATGTCCGGAACGAAGCGAGACAGTGGCAACATGCCTCCCAATCCCTTGGAGCCTGCCACACAGTTGAAGCATACATCAGAATCAGCTTCTCTCGACAAGTCTGTTCATCCACAACAGGCCCACAACGCAGAGGACTCAGCTGTGACAAAGGCTGAGAAGTATGAGAGACACGGTATTGGAGCTGCAGTGAAGGCATCGCCAGCTGAGGCAGAATCTCACAGTGCTGAAGGCCACGTGGAAGTTTCGCCATCTAAGAGGATAAAGTTGGATAACGCCACTGATCATGAAGCGCAAGACTCTCACGTTGCTAGCGGCGACGTGGAAGAGTCTCCATCTAGAAGGATGAAATTGGAAGACCTAAGCACAGATGAGGCGAAAGCTCCCACTAGAAGTGAAAGACTGAAAGGAGTTGCTCCGATCAAACAAGAGTAGGTCACTTTGAAACGAGTGTCAAGGATTCTGTGGCTCATGCTTGTCAAGGTACCTAGTATTTCCACCAGGAAGTAAACAAGACAAGAGTGCTTCTGTAGCCGACGATGATAAAGCAGAAGGTGCTGCTCACATTGAATATGCTAGAGGCTCCCAAGGAGGGAAGCAGAAAGAAAAATCACGAGGCCAAAATACTAATCGCAACTTTGGAGTCTCGCGGGACGAGGTAGGCTTGTGTGCGAGTCGATCGAATAGTCCGGAATTCTCACCTAGTGAGTGCAGGTTCGGAAGCAGCTGCAAATTCGAACATGACCTTCGGAAGTACCTCACAGACTGGAAGAGGGCTGATCTGCCAACCTTTGACGGAGTATGTCCTATCTGGAAACGGAAAGGCAAATGCGATGTTGGTTGGAAATGCCGCTTTGTTGGCTCACACAGCACCGAGCGAGAGATGGAGGATGGAAGAAAAGAACTCGTGCTCCTTGAATTCAAGATCGAAAGCGGCAAACCCCCTTTGCCAGGGGTATCGGAAAACGGTACTATCAATGAGATATCGACTCAGGCCAAAAGTGATCTTATGAAGCGCAGGTTCAAAACGCCCAAAGCGGATAAGTACACTGCCTGGATTGACACTAATGGGAAAGAGCTGGAGGAACAAACGCGCAGAGATGCTCAAATGCGTCGTAGCGAAGTCGATGGAGATGGTCTCGAGGCTCCTGATGGCAGTGGCGAGAAGGCTGCTCTAGAGGACAACAGAGCGCGGTTCACTGAGCCCCCTCTCCAACCATCCGAAAAGCGCAGGATCTATTTCGGACCCGAGACGCCAGTGCTCGCTCCACTGACGACCCAAGGTAATCTACCTTTTCGACGATTATGTGTTGGCCTTGGCGCACAGGTCACGTATTCAGAGATGGCCATGGGTCTGCCATTGATACAGGGTCAAAAGTCCGAATGGGCACTGATGCGAGCCCATGAATCAGAAGCCACCCCGCCCAGTTTCAATTCAAGCGACTGTGTCGTGAAAGTGTATGATAATGCAAAAGACATCAAGTTTGGAGCGCAAATTGCAGCCAATAAACCCTGGCAAGCACTGAAAACCACGGAAGTATTGTCTCAATTATGTCCGCATCTGCGAGTGATTGATCTCAACTGCGGGTGTCCAATTGATCTCGTCTTTCGTACAGGCGCTGGTTCTGCCCTTCTTGACAGTCAAGGGAAGCTTGAGAAGATCGTTCGCGGCATGAATGCTGTGTCAGGAGAGATTCCAGTCACGGTGAAGATACGCATGGGAACGAAAGACAACAAACCAAATGCTCTCAAACTGGTGGATCGCCTGGTATATGGTGGAGAGGAGGCGTTGAGATCTGGCGAAGGGCCGTGCGGTGCTGCTGCTATTACACTTCACGGTCGAAGCCGGCAGCAAAGGTACACCAAGAACGCAGACTGGAACTATATCTCGGACTGTGCAGCTCTCATCAAGGAGTATAATGAAAAAGGCAATGATTTGGCAGACACGGTTCGGGAAGCTGACGGTAGGTCACAGGCTAATGGGAAAGTGTATTTCCTCGGCAATGGCGATTGTTACTCCCATGTTGACTACCAAACACACATAGAAGAAGCGAAGGTAGACTCGGTCATGATCGCTCGTGGTGCGCTTATCAAACCATGGATATTCGAAGAGATCCAGCAAGGCCAATATGTTGATAAATCCGCCAGTGAGCGGCTTCGTCTTGTGGAGCAGTACGTTCGCTATGGACTGGAAACCTGGGGTTCTGACGAGATGGGCGTCGGGACTACGAGAAGATTCCTTCTGGAATGGTTGAGCTTTGCCTACAGGTACGTCCCTGTCGGGATCCTTGAACACCTGCCACCCAAATTGCAAGACCGTCCGCCCGCGTGGAGAGGGAGGAACGATCTGGAGACTCTGCTGGGCAGTGATAATTATAAAGATTGGATCAAGATAAGGTACATCGTTCAAGCGTGCGCCTGCTGGGTGTCCACGACTAATTGTGCTGTAGTGAAATGTTTCTTGGACCAGCCCACAAGGACTTCAACTTTCAGCCAAAGCACAAGTCGAACAGTTATGAGATTGAAGCGGAGGGCTAAACGGCGTCGATGCATTTGCTATATATTGGACATTACCACTATGGTCAGACAATGCGGGTAATGGCATCCCAAGCCGATACAATTGATGTAAAGCCCAAGAGAGATCCTAATTCAAGGGGGTCACGTTGGCTCTGAAATGAATGATGAAGAAGGTAGAACTACCCGTAAGATATTGGATGTGCCTGCGAGCGTAGACTAAGATAATCGGACACGAGAGGCCAGAAGAGCCGTTCCTCAGTGCACAGACACCAGGCTCTTGAACTGTATAGTCGCATGTTGGATTACCCTGTTTGTCGCTTGGCTCGGGGATTTTGCCAAGAAACAGGGGAAGTGACGTTTCATGGCTGAGCAACAGCTAAGGTAGAATACTTTAACGTTTTATTGCCTGTCAATCTGGATTTCTCAACAACACGATCAAGCTGTTAGAGTCCCCTTGAATGTGAGCTTCCACCGCCAGAGAAGCATCCTTTAAGCAAAGACAGACAGCTCACAAGTAGCGTCTGAAGAGCAAGCGCAAAGAGGCCGATCAGGTACAAGCGAACGTCATACCGCCCACTTTCCTGGAACCTAGAAAATAACATAACACGATCAACATCCCACCGCCTCCATGACTTTATATTACACTCTCGTAAGCTCTTCACACTTCTGACGGCTTCCTCTCAGTTAGCTACCTCCACCGCCGCACAATCCATATACATCTGCCGAAAGCTGCTCACGGATCGCAATCACAATGCCTTCCCTTATCTATGCTCCGGTCATTAGCCCGATCCCACAGCTTCCTCCAATACAATACTAACGCGACGGCTTTCTAGGTGTTCGCGCTCTTGGTGTTCGAGATGTCACTCTTCGGACTGCTCATCGTCCCTCTACCTTACACTATCAAGCGAAGACTCTTCAACTTCATCTCCGATAATCCCATCGTAGCGAAACTCCAATATGGCATGAAGGTTGGTACCTTGAACGTCACGGCATTCTACAAAGGCTCATAGCAGGACAGATCACGTTCATCTTCATCCTGATCCTGTTCATTGACAGCGTGAACCGTGTCTACAGCGTTCAGGTCGAATTGGCCAAGACAAAATCAAGCAACAAGTACGTGCGAGCCTGATGATCGAAGCAAGACTATCACTAACACATCCCAGCTCTGCCATGCTTGAAGGCTCCGGACGTATGGAAGTCCAAGCCCGCAAATTCTACTCTCAACGTAACATGTACCTCTGTGGCTTCACCCTCTTCCTGTCTTTGATCCTCAACCGCACCTATGTCATGATTCTCGACACTCTCCGCCTCGAAGAGAAGGTCAAGCAATATGAAGGCGACCCAAAAGCCCAGGGGAAACAATCTGAAAGGTTGTCACAGGCCGGAGGTGCCGGAGAGATCGGCAAGCTGAAGAATCAATTGGCCCAGAAGGACCGTGACATGGAGACACTCAAGAAGCAGAGTGAGGGCCTCAGCCGCGAATACAACAGCCTCGGTGATCAAGTTAGCAGCCAAGACCAGACCCCAAGGAAGGACAGGTAAATCATACCAAGCACTCCGTCTACCAAGGCTCCGTCGCACGACCAACCAGATCTTTGTGTGTGAGAATTACAGGCGTGGTAATGGAGCAACAAAAGCGGGTGGTTCACGTGGAAGCTGTTGGTCGGGTGATACTTCACTGCAAAGAGTGCCTTGCATTGTTCCTACATGTGACAGACGTACAGGCGGAATAGATGACAGACGTACAGTCGGAATAGATGCAAGCAGTACCAATTGAATGTTTTGAGACTACGGCATCTTGCAGCGTTGAACTTCCAATCTGTAACTCCCCACAAAGAACCTATCCAAGTTCCCAGCCCCCCCTCTCAAAACCAAACAAGCTCCCTCGCCCCTCAAGGACCGCTACCTTACCTCCCCATCTCCCCATCCCCAGGTCCCCTCCCGCACGCCATCGTCCCCAAAACCCAAAATCCTTCCACAGCCCGCCAGCCAGCTCATCAACCGACACTAAAGCCCGTCGCTGGACGGATTGTGATTGGATTATGACATATAGCTGTCAAACAGATAGCGAGTAAAGTCTTTTACTTAGGTAGGCTTCCCGCTCTGAGCGCTTAGGGCTGGGATGGAACCTATCGCGTGGGACCTCGTTTGTGGGAGGGAGGGGGGGAGTGAGCAAGTAAGCAAGCACGCGGTGTATGTACTTTTGGGAGTTGGTTTGGGGCCAATTGTAGAGGGTATGGCGCGTGTTTGGGGAGGGAGTTGGGGGAGGGATAAGGGATGAAGGATGGAAATAGGGATTGATTTGTGGCTTTCTTTTAGGCGTGGAATATGCATAAAGATCTATTCTATGTAAAAGTAAGCGCTTCCTTCACTTTGAACAAAAGACATGTTTATTTTTCGAACGGGCGCTTCATGTTCATATTTAATACCTTATTCATAGCATTCTTCTTTGACGTTAAAGATAGGTACTTGGTACCCTTTAAATATGCATCTCGTGCATGCTGGCTGCAGCCTTGCGATCCTTGCACTTCGTTTGGCGTGGGTTGGCTTGGCTTGGCCTGAGCTTTGTTGTTGCCGTGCGGCGTGGAGCAAAACTTTCCCTTTGGCGTTGCGCGTGGTCGACTGAATAGATATCTTCATGGCTGCACTTCGCAACGGGGTGCATTGGACTCCACGTCCCCGCATACATTCGAGATCTCTCCTGGGCCACACACTGTTGACCTTCATGGCGAGGAACTATCGAACGGGCTGAGAGGCTTACTCTACCCTTTGGAAAGCCGACTGCTACGCTACTTTAGACCCCGCAGATGCTCGCTCGTAGCCTCAGCATACTACTACATCATCTCCGCCGCTTCCTTCGTCTGCCGTTGGCCTTTTCGCGGATCAATTGATCATAAACCGATACCGCATCTTTTCATGGTCGTCTCGAGGTCCTCGTAACGATGATGGCGTTGACATCGCCCATGCTACCCTCTCCCGAGCGTTCCCTCATGTCGGCCTTTTCCCCATACTCCGACTCCCCCACGTCGCCAGCACCCTTCCGGTCACCTCCTTCTTCTCGTCCAATGTATGTCATCCAGCAGTCGTAGGGTCCGTACGCTGAACATCGCAGGTCCAACGACTATTCAAACTCCCTCCACCCTCCGTATGTGCAATCCCCGCTGGCTTCGAGTCCCAGTGACATCGCCGATCCTTCACCCATCGCCACATCTTCCAACGGCACCGATACGACGGATATCGACGACTCGGGGGAAGCACGCGAAGACTTGGACATTACGCCTCAACCACCAAAGACCGCTGAGGCGTTGCCAAAGGTACATCCGCTGCACCGGCAAAGGAGCAATATGCTTACGGAGTGGTAGCTCGAAACGTCAAACGCAGCAAAAGACGCGTTAAAGCCAAGGTCGGATGAAGACGAGCAGCCGAGTTCGGTCATACATGCGCCCCAAGGCTTTGATGCATTTGTGAGAATCTTGATCGGCAGAATCCTACAGAGATACTGATCGGATACAGCACCGAACATCGTCTTCGTCCACGCATGCATCTCCACCGTCTCCTCAAATCGCAGGCATCATCGTCGTATCACCACCCGAAGGTGACAATGAAGGGGAGAAGGTACAGCAGCTTTCATAACTAGAGATACGACACAACGATACTAACACTCGTCCAGAAGGCTACCAACAGTCATAGTCCCGGCTCACCTCCGCCGATACAGACGACGATAGCTCCTGTCGCGAGGGACTGGTCGGCTACACCCAGAGCTCAAACCAGACCAGAGGTAGAAGCACAAGTGTTCGAGCAGTCCAAGAGACCTCAAGCCTCCAGGTCTAGCTCGCGCTCGAGTACTCTCGCTGGTAAATAAAGACCTGCTGCTGTACGTTTCAACCCTGACTTTGCACAGATATACCGGAAGCATCGGATGCTGATAACAACGAGGACCGTACACCGAATGCCCATCTATCCCTTTTTGATCACACGATAGAACGCTTCCAAGAGACGGCCGATGAGGTCGCAGCACTGAAAATTGCATTGAGCGAATGCTGGACGCTGTGCAATACCTTGGCTGGCCTGAGCTACATTCATCGTGAGAGAATCTTCAGTGACGAGCGGTCGTTCAATTTCTCGGTCAAAGGTGATGGGCAAGCGCAAGCATGGAAATCCTGTTGGAGATTGTGCCAAAAGCTATACGAGACACGAGACGAAGAGATTGCCACCCAGGTCCGGCCGACCCTTGATCTCTGCCGCGACTTTTGTCAATGTCTGTTCGAAGTACGGCGGAGAGACAACGACGTGGCTGATTCCGTTCTGCGGGTCAGTTTCGAACTGAACAACCATCTTTATAATACTCATGATCGAACATTACCCGAAGCTTTCCGAGAACGGACGCTGGACTTTTACATCACCCTATGCCACCGTCTGATGAAGCAGCGATCGGACCTGGCAAGGGAAACGGACTCACTCCTCGAGGCCTGCTGGTCGCTTGCAGAGATGCTCTTCAGCCTACGGCAGAACAAAAGGGAAGGGAAAGCTGCGGACGAAGAACTGCTGGGCTCGGCTGTACAGGCATGCTGGGAGCTCTGTGACCTCTTCCGCGAAGGCTGGACCCAAATCCGACCCGATCGTGGCACTCCCAGACCCAGCCAAACAACCTTCACCCAAGCCTTTCAGCAAGCCAAGCAATCTCAGGTCGCGGCCCCATTCACACACGTTCCCGAAGCCAACGAATCCGAAGACGAAGATTTCGGCCGGGCGAACCCCGAGACTCCCACCACCATCTTCGAGGACACGCAGCAAGTCTCTCCAGACGAAGGTCCCACCCCTAACATCCTCGTCCTCGGCCCCTCCGAGCACAGCAAACGGCAACAGCAACCGGTCCCGCATCCGCAGCAATGGTCCTCATCCTCCAGCACGCAGAGCGGCTATTCCCACTCCTCCGGCCGCACCACCTCCTCCACCTCCACGATCATCAACCCCACCACCACAACCACCACCACCGCACCCCACGCGGCCGAAGACCCCCACCTCACCTGCCTCAAACTCCTCATCGTCAAAGCCGCCATCAACGTCGGCTTCCAGCGCTCCACGCCCCCCTCCAACCTCGCCTCCTTCGTCAAGACCGTCCCGTCCGGCAGCTTCGGCACCCAGCCGTGGCAGACGCAGTTGCTGGACTCCTACAAGAAACTCGTCGCAGGCGATCCGGGGCTGCGAAGCCCGGGTCCGGCACGCAAGGCGAGAGCGGTGGATGTGGCGCGGAGTGTCAAGTGGATGGTGGGGAGTCATGGGCAGTATGCCTGGTTGAGGGATCTGTACCGGTTGGTGTTTGGATTTCATGTCGAAGAGGGGGCGGGGAGGGAGGGTGTCGTTATTCAGAGCTGATGATTCTTTCTTCCTCCGTGCGAGATATATATTTGGCCTTTTCACTGTCATGTATGTGCGTATTTTGGGTGGCTTTTCGTCCTCGTCTTCGTTTCCAGCAAGCGAGCGCGCTTTTTTTGGATATATATACCCCCTAGGCCGGTGGAGCGGTTCCGTCACATTCGTTCACTGTACAACATATTCCATCTTCTCTTGACACATCCCACACCACAAACGATAATCATCATCATCATTTACCTCATTTACCTCACCTCACCCAAGTGACCGAGGCCACTGTCTAGTCGCCATAATACCAACAACAACAACAATTATCCCATAGGCACGAAACTTGGGCCGCGCGGAAAAAGGTAAATTATAGGTAGGTAGGATGAAGGTTTTGTGTTTTGGATTGTGGATTTTGTGTACGTATCTCTAGACATGTGGATTTATTTGCATCTGATATCCTGGATCCTATTATTTAATTATGTGGTCCTCTACTTCTATTTCCATCTCCATCTCCATCTCCACCTCCACTTCCACTATCATAAAAAAAGAAAAAGAAAACAAAACAAAACAAAACACAACACAACACAATCCTCCACTCTACTCATCCCATCAACCTCCATAATCATACCTCGCTACCATCCCACCTACCAAGAACCAAATCAAATCAAATCAGATCCCCAAACCGCCTAGAATACATACAAGCCACAACCTCTCACCTACCTACCTACCTACCTACATACCTACCTACCCACCATCTCAACTATATAACCACACCAAACCACACCAAACCATCCCCTCTACTTCCAACATCAACGAAACAAACACCCACGAAATAAAAACCCATCCCACCCCACTCACTCACTCCCATCAAAAGACAGAACATGTGCTCCGCGAGTGAAGAAACGCAGACTGGCCATGAGTGCGTGTTGCGGGTCATGTATTTATTGATTGATTCTGGAACAGGAACGAGCAGAGGATGCGGAATCGAAGTAAGTGGAAAGGCGGGAGGAAGGACCGTTGATGAAAAAGGACTGAGAATTGGGAAAAAAGGGGAAATGGAAATGAAAAGTCCAAGTACGACGTTTCTATTCTATGAACTCGGAATATGACCTCTGCTATATATCCCCCCTACCTAGATAGCGATACTATCCACTCCCAGCCCCTCGTCAATGCCACTGCACATCCATCTCGCTCTGAATCTGCACCTTGATCGCCCCCGTCTTCGGATCCGCCGCCGTCTCAAACGCCTTGACCGCATCCTCTAAGTCAAAGCGATGCGTCACCAACCGATGCAGATCGAGAACCCCACTCTCCACCAACCGAATGGCCCTCGGCCACGTATTGGCATAGCGGTATTGGAACTGCAGATCGATCTCCTGCGTGCTCAGCCGCATGAAGGGGAGCTGCATCTCGGGTTTGCCGACGCCGATGACGAACACCTTCCCGCCGAACTTAACGCTGTAGATGGCGGCGTTGACGCTGCTTTCCACGCCCGTGCACTCGAGCGCGATGGAGGGCTGCACGCCGCCGGCGAGGTCGATGATCTTTTTCCCGGCGTCCTCTTCGCCCACGCCTCTTTCGACCTTGAAGGTGCGCACGCGGGGCACGAGTTCCTTGGCGAAATCCAGACGGCTTTGGTCGATGTCCGTGATGACGAGGGGCTCCGCACCCGCGGCGGAGGCGCAGAGCAGCGTGATCAGCCCGATAGGTCCAGCTCCACAGATCAGTACGGGATCGCCGAGCTTGACTCCCGCTCTCTCCACTCCCGCAAGCGCAACGCTCAAGGGCTCCAACAGCGCGCCGTTCTCGAAGCTCATGTCGTCGATTTTGTGGCACCAGACGGCCGGATGATTGACATAGCGTCTCAGTAATCCGTCGACCGGCGGGGTGGAGAGGAAGCGCATGTTCAAGCAGCCATTGTAGCGACCTGTGAGACAGGGTTCACATTGGTTGCATATGATATCTGGTTCGATCGCAACGCGGTCTCCGATCTTGAGGTGCTCGACTGAGGGGTGCTTAGCGATGATGACGCCAGCGGACTCGTGGCCAAGGATATGGTTGTCTGTAACGATCATGGGTCCGATGCGGCCGGCGTGCCAGAAGTGGATGTCTGATCTGAATATAGGGGTTTGGCATTAGTCGCCCTATCCATCTCACAAGAAGAGGGAAGGCTGACGAACCCGCAGATTCCTGTACTCTTGATTCCTACGGTGACTTGGCCGGGCTCGAGGCCGTCACCTTTCTTGACGCTGTCGAGACTTGGTCCCGAGTCTGCTACCCATAGTTTGTGTTCGGGATCGGTGAAGACGCCAATGTTGGGTTTGCTGATGGTGTCCGTAACGGTAGCCATGGTGGCTCCGTGCTGAGACCGTAGGAGGTTGGACGGAGCTGGACGGAGAGGAGAGATTGAGACCTTTTTCTTCTCTGCGAGCACAGATGGCGTCCTGTTTGCAGAGCTGTAGCTTGTCGTATCAGGCGCTCCAGTAACGTTGCAGGAAGAGCTGCATCAAGTAAGCTTGTGTAGCTGTAGATCTTGCCAACAAGAACGTGTTCTGCACAGCGAATTGTATGTAAGAATGTACTGAGCAGCCTACCAAAACCGTTGTGGTTGACGCTGTGGCTGGCGAAGGAGTTGGGCAAAGACCATCCCACCGCGGGGTACGGTTAATCTGCGGGCCATTGTTGACTCGGCTAATCCAACCCAACCCTAATCGATCAGTTGATAATAAAGGATTGTGGGGAACGGCGTCGTCGTGCCCGTTGTATATTGAAAGCAATGAAAAGATAACAGGACGACGAGGACAAGATAAGTGATGAAAGAGAGGCAATCCAGGCACACAGAGTAGCGATCGTGGAGGATTGCGCGACATACTTTAACCAGCTCGAAACACCCCCACGCCGTTCATTGGAACGGTTATAGACTTGATGCATGCCATTGTCCATACATTTTCAACTGAAGCCAGCCTAGCTGTGCCCCGCATGCACACCACTGGGACGCTGTAGTGGGGATCGAGAAGAAGCTTTTCGCTTCAGCACTGTATCAAGTTCAGGGTCCTTACCAGTTGAGACGCCAGTAACGCCAATCCAATGCTATTTGGTAACGCCAATGGCTATGCAGGCTCAAATCCCGTTCGTAATCTCGTCAGGCGCCGTCAATTCTTCCCCAATGATCTTACATGAAAAGCTTTCTTGCATCTTCCGGCCGACTCTCGCTCGGGCAGTATGGGCATTTGAATCTCGAACCTTTGCTCAGCCTGGCTAGGGACTCCTGGGCAACGACATGACCGCAAGGCATCATCATCGGTGGGTTCTCATCTGTCGTTTGCTCTTTCGAGACAGGACAGACGAAAATGGAGTGAAAGTGGTAGGCCGGCGGCAAGGGTATCTCGACCTGAGGGAAGAATCAGCAAATTTTGTAGGACGGGAGTGCTCGCGAAGGATCTTACTGGAAGCTCATGCTGCGTCGTCCATTCCGTGCGCTTTTCTTTCATGATCGTCTGAAGCTTGAGCAGAGTTGGCAGAGCAATTGCTCCTGCTGTGGCAGCGATATACAGCGGTGATTCTGCGGACAATCCAAGCAGTGAGCAGAATTCCCGGGTGAAAGAGTTGGCGAGATTCTCCCATGCATCTTCACTGTGAAAGATTCGTCGGTACGGCGATTGTGCCAGATTGGGAGAAAAAGCCATAGCAGCACAGAGCTGCTGAATGTCTTTCAAGTACCGTGCTTGGAAGCCCGAAAACTCATTTCGAGCATACTGAAGGGCTTCTTGCTGGCTTTGGGCCAAGTTCAGCACATCATGCGGATCTGATCCTCCAGTGAAAAGCCATACAAATTGCAGTTTTCCCAGCTCGAACTCTAGATTACTACCTCTTGTCTCCAAGGATTTGCTATTCTCTTTTGCCCACTGGATGGCAGGTAGTAGGTTCTTGTCCTCCTTTAGCTCATACAGGATATGATACATATTGGCGAACCGTTTCCGTAATTCTTCCGATTTGAGGGAGTCGATCCCCAAACCATCCTCAAAATTTGTATACGAAGTAGGCATTCTCGACTGGCTATCCATATAAGGAGGATTATTGGTGACATCAGTCAAGAATGTGGAGGCGACCGAGAATTGTCCTTCCCTTAGGAGATGCATCGCAATGGCACGGTTGATGAGACCGGGATGGGCAGACAATGCGTCATAGTCTGTAGTTGGTAAGGGCTTGTCTTTGAATTTCTGCGTTGCAAGCATCAATATTCTGGGTGTGAATCTGGAGTGTCCCGCTCACCTTATCCAGCGCCTTGGTGTAATTGCCAAGTCCTTTGTAGACCTCTTTCAAGTCGCTGTTTGTTACCTCGAACGACTGCTTGACAGCATTTTGAAGTTGCGCCAGGGTGATAGAATGGCTCCCTTGATCTATGAGATTGTCAGTCCATGTCCTTCACCAAGTAATATGGAAAAAGAAAGAGCAGGAAGGAAGTCACACTGTTTGCTATAGAGTCCCGAGCTTTGACAAGTAGATCAATGGTGATCTGGACATCTTCCACAATCTTTGATAAGCTCCCTCTCTTGACAAGTTTTCCGTGTTCCTCAAGTAAAGCCTCCATTGATTAGACAGACTCCAAAGCCGTTTCTCTTGGAAGATGATTGGCAAGTGTAGGTCGGAACGACCACGTATTTGTCAAGGACGCATAGTCACCGCTCTCTCCCCAGGGCTAAAGCTGAAGATGTAGATCAATTGCAGTGTCATGGCGTGTGAGTATACTGCGGGTGAAGATGTTGTTGACACAAGGTTATCAAATCGAGGGAGGTCATGAGGTGATTTGCTGATTGCGAACAAAAGGCGGACCGAGGTTGAGCCGAGACCATGGCGATAGCGAGCTCTCCGTCCTTCCTCAAGACTTCATATTTCTGGACGCGCACCAAGGATGAGCAGATCAGCAACACACATACCGTGTAATTGCTCTGCAATGTTTTCAGCGTCGCTTCCATGATGGGGTCGAAAATGAAAATGTAAACTTTTACAGTGGTTGGAGAAGCTCAGATGGACAATGAGATTGGCGAGACGGACTTTGCTACTGGAGGGAACAGCACCCACTCCCCTGACGAGGCCCAGCAAGCTCTAGTGCACAAAGATGACTCCACGCCTACCAAGGGTCACCAGAATCTGGTCTTCACAGATCCTGCAGCTTTCAGATACCTAGAAGAAGATCCGTCGACAATCGTCCTCGAGCGAAGACGCCGACTCGCAGGCTACGAATTGTATGTCGTTGAGCAGTGGGCTTGCTCTCGAGTCCAACCAACCTTTGTGATTACCACCTATACTGGCCTCGAACAGAATTCGGTTGTCGTAGGCGTCCTCAGCGTCCCTACCAATGAAGACGCCTGGTCGCCTCGGCTTCGAGTCTACCTCAAGGCGATAACCAAATATCATGCGCGGAAGAAAGAGACGCCTCTGGGAACTTTGATGGTCACAAATCTCAATGGATTCCCCTCCGCCTTGACGGTCATCGCTGTCCCTGATGGGGATTTGAGAAAGCACAGGGAGGACTTTATAGTCAACGAAGATCTAAAACGCCTTGGATGTTCTGGGCGGGCTGGTCTCAGTTTATCTCCGCCCATTGGAGCTACCCAAGCTAAATTTGGTCAACTGTACCATATCAGTAGTCGCATCCCAATTTACAATGCAGTCATTGAGCTGGTGAAATTATCTCAGGTAGCACTCTTGCTATTTGGAAAGCTGGCGCCAGAGTATGCCGATGGTCTGCTATGCGATGTCACGGAACAAGCCATCAATGACTGGTGGACGGAGATTGGGACCGAGTACTACAACATTGATCCTAGTGATGGTATACTGGGACCAACAACCGTTGCAGCTCTACTTGGACTGCTTATGGGAGCACGGAATAGACTGAATACCTTCGGTGCCCCTGTATCAAAAGACGTTTTTGATATAATGAACACGAAACGAGGCATTGCCCACTTCCAGAAGTCGCAGAAGATGGAGCGTACCAGAAGGCTTGACCGAAAGACCCTCGATCGGCTGCACACAGTCACTGCGAAAGCAGCAAGCTCGGAGGGATGGCAGGTTCCTAGGGCCGTCAAGTCTACTGTAGCCGAACTGAAAGGTAAGGGTGGCGATATGGTTGAACGAGAGAAGGGTGGAATTGCTGCCGTCGAGACCTTAGATATGGAGGCATTCGTACAATTAGGGTCGGGGGAGAGATTCAAGTGGTTGTGGTATGGTAAGCCGCGAAAGAACAATGAAAGGGATGTATTCAGCGCTCTTGGAGGCGAAGATAAAATGGTCTTCAACGACAATCAAGATGGTGGCTACACCCGGTCTAGTAAGAAGCGTGACTCTATAGACAATAGCACCTCCTTACGCCATGGTCTATCTGACCGCGTATATCCTCAGTCCTCGGACTCACAGATTGCTATTGATTCTGCAGAAAAAGATCAAGCTTCAAGAAGGGCGGTTCTGAAAAATGTAAGCGTCAAAGTTACAGATGCTAAGAGCGGCTTGGGACGAATAAGAGATGCAGTTGGCTTGCGAGGTCACCGTACGCATCACTCGAGATATTCGAGGGACGAAGGCCTTACATTTGATGGGGATAGCATTAAGATGGCCCAGCCCAGAGCAAGCATCGAGCAACGCCGGGAGCCCGAAAAGAACATAGAACCATCACAGTATGGATCAACTCCTCCAGACAGCAGCGAACAGAGCCGCGAGGGTTCCGTCCAGTCGTCTCGACGAGGTAGCACGTATCCAGAAGAGCCGAAGAAACCTCATGATCTATCCGCTCCTCCGTTATACGGACCTCGTGGCGCGATCGCGGATTTCAACAAACCTGCGTCTAGCCCAGATGCGTCGTCCGTCAACGTCAACGACCCTGATGGATCGGACTACATGAGCATGATGAATAACGCAGCTGGTATAAGGCCGAGGCATGAGGGGCGCAAGACTCTGGAGAGTCCGAGAAATGAGAGTCTCACTATTGGTGATACCCGTGCCATTCAAAAGATGCAAGCATTCGAAGGGAAAGACTATGCAACTCCGAGATTACGTACGACAAGAAGCTTGCCTAAACTTTCGGCAAGGAGGCCCATATACTGGGATCGACGTTGGCCACGGCATCTTTCTTTCACCACGATGGTGGATGTATTGGCTGCGGGTAGCCCCAGCGAAATCCACGAAGCAGACCATCTTACCGCTAGAAAGACAGCAGATAATGCTCTGGCTCTAGAGAAAAGCTTAGGGATGGAAGGTCGCGTGATGGGTGAACGACTTGAAGACGTCAGAGTAAGAATAACTCCCTGGGTGCAAGAGATGGTCTCTCAAGTCGAGGGATACGATCAACGACTCGGAAGAGACCGTACCAATCTCGACCTTATCTTCCACCAGAAGTCTGATGAATACAGCACCATACACGACGCTTCTGACGATCTGTTGACAGAAGAACGAGTGCATTTCGCCGAATCGGTCAAGGACATTGAAACCTTGGGCGCCAAACTTGAATACGAACTGAGTGCACTGGGCTGGAAAATTGAGGATGTAGAAAATGCAGTTGCGGATTTTGAACGGCAGGTGCTCCTTATAGAAATGCGAGTCGAGGAGCTCGATGATACTGAGGAGAAGGCGAAGGTTTCTTGGGCCGGGTGGTGTTTGAAGAAGGCTACTATGGATTTTCTCCAGTTTTAGGCATCGCGAGCCAGCATGATACCCCGGCGTTCTGCATTTTCGGCGTTCAATGTAGTTTATATACACGACATCGTACATAGGGCGGCGGTGGAGCACTTCCACTAGCTTCGAGCTCATGGTAATACAAACCATTTCGCCATCGTCTTCAACATTGCCGTCTGCCAGACGCATCCAAAAGACACCATACAGTCACTTCACCAAATACCATCCCGCCGCCTCCCCATCCTCCCCCCTTTCCCCCCCCTCTCCCTTCCCCTCCTCTCCGCCCTCTCCCATCCCCCCATCCTCCCCTCCCCTACCCCCTCTCCCCACCTCACCCCCCTCACAACCCAAACATCCCCCCCACCCCCGTCCCCGCCCCAGCTCCCCCACCCGCACCCCCCTTCTGCGCCGCCTCCCCCTGCATCTTCTCGCTAACCTTCAAATTCACCTCGAAGAACTTACCCACGCACCGATCCAAGCACACGCTCTCCCCCTTGTTGAGGTCCGCCTCGCGGTACTCGGGCGGTATGCATTTCTTCGTGCAGGATTGTGAGAGGCTGTGTGTGCGTGTGTTAGTTTTGTGGAAGGTACATATATGGATAGGGGGATAGAGAAGGGGGGAGAGGAGGGAAGGGGGGGGTAGGAGGGGAGGGGAGGGTGAGAGTAACCGGTTAAACATGTCGGAGACCATTTCGACTTCTGTTTCTGCGGCGGCGATTTTTTCGGCGGAGGAGAGCTGGGGGCGGCTGCCGAAGAGGAAGGACATGGTTCTTTTGGTGGTTGTGGTTGTGGAAGTTTGGGGGTTGGTGGGTTGTATGGGGATTGTTGCGATGGGGAGGTTTAGTTGGGTGCTTGATAAATTGGTGATATAAGGTGAGGTTTCGTGCAGGAAGTTTGTATTGTTGTATTTTTGGCAGTAGTTCAGGGAGATATTATAACAACTAAAGTCTAGAAATAACCTGGCTGAGTCGATAGCTTATTCGGCTTAGAATTCCGGTAAGGAACGGCAATAACAGACAAGATTTATAAATTAAGGTGAACTCCATTCGGATCTATGAGTATACTCGCAAGAAATTAAATACAACCAAAATATCTAGACTCCCATCAGAGTATGAATGCAGCTACAGCCAATATGGCGCCTAGAACGCCCACGACAGATCCTGCATTGACGGCAGCACCCCCGGTGAAAGGAGCTGTGCCCGTGGGAACGGGACCAGCTTTGCCAGTGCTACCAGCGACGCCGGATGCAGAGCCCGAGCCGGAGGCAAAGCCTGAGCCTGAGCCTGAGCCTGAGCCGGAGCCTGAGCCTGAGCCTGAGCCTGAGCCTGAACCTGAACCTGAACCTGAGCCTGAGCCAGAGCCAGAGCCAGAGCCAGAGCCGAAGGTGCCGTTGCTAGAACCCAAACCACCGGAAGGGACAGCGGTGCTGCTAGCAATAACGCTGCGAATTGTTGACGACGCTTGTGCTGAAGAGATCGCAGTAGATGTTGAGGCCGAGGAAGAGACTGACGAGGAGGACGTTCTAGAGGCACTAATTTAGCCACGATCAAGTAATGATAAACGGGATGCGGTGATAAATGGAACTTACGTGTTGCTGCAGCTCAGATCGTACAAAGGTGTGGTGCTGGATGATGTAATGACGCCAAAGCTTGGATTTGGCGTGGTACCGTCGGCATCCTGGAGGGTGTACCAGTAGATGGGAGTATTGCCGAAGAGTGGGCAACCGACTTGATCCCAGTAGGTTTTCGCATTGGTTGTTGACGGGATGGCAAGGTTCTCGGTCTTACCGCTGACTGGCCATCCAGTCTCCGTAATCCACACGGGCTTGCCTTGTGAAACCGCCTTCGTAGCGTCGAACGCCGACTGAAACAGGTTCTTGCCCTGCTCGATTGGGTTGTTGAACGTGCTCTGGAAGTATGGGTAGGCGTCCATGCCGATAAAGTCGGATGCTTCGATAGCAGCCTTGTTGGTTCCATCGACCCACGCCGTCCATGTATCGACATGTCCGACTGGGACAGAGCTGAGCGCAGTACCCGCGATTGCTTTCTTGACCTGGCTAATGTAATCGGACACGGTCGCTGCATCCGCTCCCACACCTGAGAGGTTACTGATGCCTATGGGCGATTGGCGATACAAGTCTTCACTGCCGACCGAGATTCCTGTCGTGATCTTTGCCAAGCTTGAGCCATATTTCACGATGGCAGACTTGAGAGCGGCAATCTCGCTGTCGAGGCCCGTCTGACCACCAGAGGCCCACATGCCGAGGAGGAGTGAGGTGCCAGAGACTGCGAGAGCGGCAGGGATGGCAGAGATTACATCGCTGGTGGTGCCAGATTGCTTGAAGACGCGACGTAAGCTCGGTCACCAATACAGATAATTGAGGCATATGGTTGAGGATTGCTCACGATCATTGTGTATAGTCTGGCACTAGTAAAGCCGCCGTTGGTACCAGCAAGGCCTTTGGCATTGGTGAAATCGGTCTGGAAGTCGGACTGCTGGCGCGCGGCGCCACTTGAGAAGGACGACGCGTAGTTGAAGCCTTGCTGTGCTGCGAGCGCGGTCGAGAGCGAGGCCGTAAAGGCCAGTGCAGTTGAATAATGCATTGCGTAAGAAATGCTGTGTTCAGATTATGTAGTACTGAGTTCAAAAGTCAATGGAGATGAATGCCTGGTGATGCAAAGAGAACAATGAGAGACAGTGATTGAAAGAAACAGTAGATGGCAAAGAATGGATGAAGGCGAAACACTCCTTCGAAATGGAATAAATGATGGGATGTGGAAGTACGGAGAAGAAAAGAGGGTGATACAAAATGTAACACACTCAGGGGAAATTGCACACGATCTAACAAAGTAATAATAGCGCAGCTATAAGCGGCGCTTATCCGCATAGGGAGTAGACTGAAGCTTTGTCCTTGGCAGAGAGATTCTGCTGGAAGAGCTTCGTTGATCATGGTTCGCCATCGCTCCACGTTCAGCAAGGGTAAGTCTTTTTCCTTCAGACCTCCTACGTCCATTCATACTCAACAATGGAAGCACCATCAAACAGAGACCCCTGCAGATGACCCTCGCCGGCAAGTGAATGGCCAAGCCATCTTGGTCGATATACAGACTGCTTGCGACTCCTAGTACTCCATGTCTATACCCGCTAATGCCATAAAGCATGACCATCACCCTTAGGTGTTTACGTCCCCATCTTTCGTCACCTGTACGGCTAGCAACTCAGGCAGTATCTTCCACCTCCACAAGCTACTACCTTCGCTGCTACAGTTCCCAACAAGATCTTATCACACCCCGAATCCGAATTACTCAGGAATGCACAGATGGAAAATACAAGCCAGAGCGGTACCCTCGAATCGCTTCCGAGAAGAATGTCGTCGATTACCAGACCTTCAAGGAGCGCTACAAACACCTGGTGCGAGGCGAGTCTCTACCTGAGGAGTTGGTCGTGCGTGGTATGTTATGCTCCACGATATGCTCTCTCTAGCCCGGGCTTATTCTGTCAAGGAAGAATTCTGGCTTTTCGAATAGCTGGTTCGAAGCTCGCTTTTATCGATATATTTCAAAACAACCGCCCGAAACAATTGACCAGCCATAAGCTTCAATGCGTCCTGAATTTTGATAAGATTTCTTGGTCAAACTTCAGCTCATCGAGTTTTGCACCTTTCTTGCAATCGCTCCGCCGAGGAGATATCTGCAGTAAGTGGGCAATGTCTTCTTCACTAGCCTAACGGCTAACCTCAAAGGTTTCAAGGGTAATCCTCATAGGACCGCAAGGAACGAACTCTCTGTCCTCGTCACAGAGCTACCCCAGCTTTTGTCTCAATGTGATCAGCCTCTGCCAGATACCATCAAAGATCCTGAGTTTTTGATCCGTAATCGCCATGTGGATCTTCTACTCAATTCTCGGCCTCCAGAACTTATCCAACTTCGATCGGAAATTACAAGGTTTCTCCGCCAGTATCTTTCAGACGAAGGATATCTTGAGGTGCAGACTCCTATTCTAGCAGATACTGCAGGAGGTGCTGTGGCCCGGCCATTTCAGACATCAGCGACCGAGTTTCCGGATCGTCAGATAGCTTTAAGGATCGCACCGGAACTGTGGTTGAAACGATTGATCCTCGGGGGTTTCGAAAAGGTATTCGAGATTGGCCCTTCCTTCCGTAATGAAGGTAAATTTGACCGCCGTCTATGGCAATGAATTACAACTGACTGATATTGTTCAAGGAATCGACCGAAATCACAACCCAGAGTTTACAACCTGCGAATTCTACTGCACATACGCGAGTTTGGAAGAGCTAATCGATATGACCGAGACCATGTTCCTTCGGCTCTCAAGAGTTGTCGCTGCCCTAATCGAAGGCGGCTGCCGGTCTCTCTCCCCATTCCCAGCAGACTTTAGCCCGCCATATCCTCGCCTTGATTTCATACCAGCGATCGAGGCCGCAACTGGCCGCAGCCTACCTCTCCTGACTTCGCCCGAGGCCCAAGATATACTCCTCCAACTATTTAGCGAGAAGAGTATTCCCCCGCCTTCTCCTCCAACTATACCGCGGCTGCTTGATAAGCTATCGGCAACTTTTATCGAACCACAGTGCGATGCACCAACTTGGATCATCAATCATCCCGAATGTCTATCGCCGCTCTCAAAATCATTCGATCATCCTGACAACAAACAGCGCGTTGCAGCTAGGGCAGAACTGTTCGTCAACAAGCAAGAATTTGTGAACACGTATGAAGAAGAAAATTCGCCCACCGAGCAGCGGAGGAAATTCGAAGAACAACTTCTTTCTAATGAAGGTGATTCAGAGGCCGGCGTGGATGAGAGTTATCTGCAGGCTCTGAGGTGGGGTCTGCCCCCCACAGGTGGATGGGGGTGCGGTGTTGATAGGCTTTGCATGCTCTTTTCGGGAAGTAACAGGATTGCGGACGTGCTGCCCTTTGGAACTCTTAGAAATGTGGTCTCTTTGCGGCAGGTCGACGGGAAGCTGTGAATCGCTCATGTAGAGGTCCTCGGGCTTCGACCGTGGCTGTCATCCCTCATGTTTCTCGCATCTCGATGCTTTTCACCGTTGCTACCACAGCTGGCCATCCTTATTGCTTCCTCGCAACAACAAGGGCCTCTCATCCCAAGGCCATTCACGACAAATGAACCAGCCTTTTAGATATCTCCAAGCCCCTCGCCATGTACCTATGGCACCGACCGGTCTTCACTAAACTGCAAAATTAGCGTGGAAGGTTTAATACTCGACTCATTAATCTGGCTCAAGCTTGCGTGGTACTCCATTGCCTACGTAAGCAGTCCACAGAGATATGTTACGGAAGCCACATCTGCGGATTGACAGCGGCAAGCATATCTTAGACAGAGGTCAATGGTTTTACGAGCAGAAGTCCACTGACTTCCAGCTTCTGGGCTGCTTCGGCCGTGTTCCAGTGATACGTCTCTGCTTGCATTGTGGCAGCCTCCAAAATTTGCCCTTATTCTGATAGAGCCGATCCAAATGGAAAGCTGTTCCATACCCAAGCTACTGCAGCGAGAACGTCAAGAGCGATGCTAGTTCCCAACGGGCGACCTTTGGAGAGCAGAGACCGCGGTCTGAGGGTGCTTCCACTGCGAGCTGAGGGCGATATGGAGAACAAGAATCATGAAGGCTTATTGATGTTCATGGCAGGCTGCGCAGTCGAGGAGACGGTAAATCACTACTGCCAATGCAACCCAATACTAAACAATCCTCCATCCCGCAGACATCTCATCAACGAGAACACAATACTACGACATGCGTCGAGTCCACTATGTCTAATACCGTCGGCAGAGGTCCACAGCAAACGCAAAGTGTGACCCCACTTGCACTCACACTGGGTTCTTCTATTCGTTCCACAGGCTCGAACTGTTACTTATAATCCACAAGCCTCTGGCCCCGTGAAAGAGGGAGCATGCTGGACACATGGATGATTTTGTCTTCGAAGATGAATATCATGATACATCGCCAATTTTGCATAGTAAGAAGAATAGCCTGTGAATATGAGAGAAATACCGAGTACGGTGGGGACGCATATGGAGGAATCTTGCTGGCTGTGTAGTATGTCTATCTTCCAAGTAGGGTAGATGAGTCTGTAATGCGGATACCAAGGAAGGGTATGAGAGAGTCGAGATTGCCAAACACTTCTACCCCCACATCCAACGGTCTCGGTGAATTGCAAAATGATTACTATTAAAAAAGCAGATCATGATACGGAGTGGAGACCCTCCGTAATTCCGCTAGTGAAATCTTTCCCACCGGCCTCCGTCGACTATGTCCATCCCCAATTCCCGAGGTTCATTCATAACGGCCTCATTGTTTCCCACACACACAGTAGACAGATCGTATATGAGGAAAGTCGTTTAACTCATAAGTTGAAGGCCTCCTATTGATAGATGCTCATCGATGTGCAACGTAAGCTGATGTGGGGTCCGGCGATTCTTCCGTCTCAGAGTCACCAAAGCCGGCACTTGGTTCCTGACTACTTCACTAGCGTCGGTTTTCTGCTTGACACTTATCGATCTCCTTGCAGGGGCTAATCTCAGAGCGGGTTAGTGAAAGATAGTGCTGTTAGCTAACGGTGGGATTTCACGTGCTTCAGATACTCCTGCAAAATCTCTGTTTGAGGTGCAACGTTGCTCTCCACTCACCATCTGGTCTACATCTCAATTGATCTCTATGACCATGGAGAAGGACAGTGTTTCGCAAGAGCCTCAGGTAGCCATCCTCACCATCGGTACCTAGCATACCGTGGCTGCGGTTCAGGTCCCATCTTTTCCGCTAGAAGCGGGCGAAAGCTATCACAAATTAGAAGATACCGGGACCGGTTCCCCGCCGACGATGGCTTGCCAGGAGCTGACCAAAGGAAAGATGAACCTTGCATCCCACGATACGAAGAGTTGCCCGAGTCCCCTGCATCCTTGACTCTTCCACCCAAACATGGGCTTGAGCGTCCGCTTTTGTCTTGGCTCGAGCCATTTCTCAGATCCCGTGACATCGCGTACAGTGCTACACGCCCAATCACGATCATCGCGTCCCCCCGTCTGCCTGTTGACTTTTTGCCCTTCGCATATATTATCAAGCTCCCTCCCCCCCTTCTTTCACAATGTTGCGAAGCCTTGGTTGCCTTGTCGATGCCTTATATATAGTGAAGCAATGTCAATTGTCTTCACTGTCCAACAATGACCGTTCATTAATACCTGTCATCACCGACAAGGGAAGAGTTCACTCTAGAGACCCATCAGCAGACCAAGACAGTCACCATGTTTACTAGCCGGACTACTCATCATAACGATAGTTTTTCAAAGCATCGGGCTGGCAAGTCTGTCTCTACGGCTAAGACAACGAAAAGATCTTTCCAGCAACATGTCACAGCTACGAAGAAGAGAGACATTTCTAAGACCAGGAAGCCGGAGAGTCCTTCCAACGGGAGGTAAGTCCTCAAATCCGTTCTCTCTGATCCCGATGATTCTCTAACGTACTTGCTCCGACAGCAACCTGACCTCTCCCATCATAACCCTTTGCATCGGTCCTGAGCAACGCCTGTTCGCAGCTCACGAAGACATCCTCTCCACCTCCACCTTCTTCGCCGCGATCTGCCGTGGCCAATTCCTCGAATCCTCCTCGAAGCGAGTCGCCCTCCCAGAAGAGCTCCCCGAAATCTTCTCCTCCGTCCTCGAATACCTCTACAAAGGCGACTACTACCCCCGTCTGCTCCACAACAAACGTCGCAACGCATGGGAGCTGGAAGACACCTCCGGCACCAGCGGCTCCGAATCCACCGTCTACCACCAGACGTCCGGACAGATGCTGCTGAAGGACACGTTGGTCTACTGCACCGCCGAACGCTACGGGCTGGACGAGCTCAAGCGTCTTGCGTTGCGCAAACAGGGTCTACAGTCTGGCATCCAGTGTGCCACCATCCTCGCCAGTGCTAGGTACGCCTACGCCAACACGCCCGACAACGACTCCAAGCTACGGGCACACTACCTGGCCTTGATCATCAGGAGCAGGAACACGTTCAAGAGGAGCGGCACCATGCAAATGGAGATGGAAGCCGGTGGTCTCCTCTTCTTTGATTTGTTCGTCGCAATGTGCAATCACATGGTACGTTTTCCCTCTCTCTCTCCCTCTCTTGCTATGACTCGCTCCCTCCTCGCTTCATGCATGACTCTTTTACTTCATCACTACCCTGCATACATGCATGCACGCGCAAGCACGCCACTTTTGCTGACGTGGATGCCGTCTGCCTGCTATAGGATGACATCTCGACCATCTCCAAGTCTCCACGTACACCTCGCTAGCCCCATTCTCTACTCTCTGTTGCCTAGCACTACGACCAGATCAAGCCAGCCTACCTTGGCTTCACCATCCATCACTCATCTCGACTTCGGCCCGTCATCTCATCTCCTTTTTCTCTTTACTTCATCCAACGTTATTGTCTGCCCTTCTTGTTGCAGTCATTACCACCTCATCTTTTGATCTTCAGAAAATTACCCGTGTACATTTACTTGCTCTAGCTTTAAGAAAGGGATGGGATACCAGGCGTTATGGCGATATTTACAGGGGCTCTTGTATACTAGATTCTCTTTTCTTTTCTTTTCTCTCTTGCAGCGCAGGAAGCCACAAGTCGTGACTCTTTACTTTATCAAAAGGTTTCTATTCAAAAGGGGATGGATAGGGAGATGCACGGTATGATATGTATTCATTCTGCCGACTAGCCAAACTAAACAAGTAGCTGGTACATACTTGCATCAGCAGCTCAATAGCAGTGAATTTCTCGGAGACCGATCACTAGCGCACCATAAAATAGCTACCTACCTACATAGCTCGATCGATCGATCCATCCATCCATCCATCCATCCATCCACTCAAAAGCTCCAACCGTACAAAAGCCAATAGATCCTACCCTATCGTGCATTTATTCATTCATTCGTAGTAGCGTTACAGATGAAGCCCCATCATTTGTCCACCTCTGATCGGGCGATGTACATGCGGGTAGATGCAGGGTTTGTGAGTCATAGGAAGGGAGGTACCTGGGTGCCTGGGTACATGGGTACTTTACTTGGTATTGTATGCGCTAGAATTATGAGGCGCTTATTTTGTTTTCTTGGGCCGGGGGGGAGTTTTTGGTTTTTGGTTTGTGGGGACTGCGGACTGCAGGCAGATGGGTTCGGGATGGGGATTGATGGGTTGATGTATGTGTGTGTGTGTGTGTGTGTGTGTGTGTGTGTGTGTATGTTTGTGGGTGGATGTGGGTGAGGATAAGTAGCGGTGTCGCGATCATGTGATTGTGGTGGTGTTGTGGTGGTGTTTGTGCTTTTGCGTGAGGGGGTTTTATGCGGGATGGGAAGGTGAGGTAAGGTAGGCGTGGATGTGTTGGTCTCTTTTGTGGATTTGGGTTGGTGGATATATGGGTAGGTGAGTGGATTTGGGATTGGGAGTGTAGGAACGGTGAGTACTGTACTTTAGCTTGTAGGTGGGTGAGGATGAAGAATGATTGATGTTGTCGCGTGGTCGTGTGATGGTGAGCTCTTTTTAAGCGGGATACTACCTAAGGTAGGCGTCGACAGAGTAGAGTTTCGGAGCCGGAGCTGGAGCTGGAGGTCTGATGCGGAGTTTGACTGACTCATAGGTACTTGGTGGGGTTGATGAACGGACGGACGCGGCTTTCGGCTGCAGGATGTGAGGAGCTTGAGATCGGGGTTTGGGGGATAGCGGCGGATAAGATATGTAGGGGTGCCTGTCGATGCAGGCAGCGGTTTTTTGAGGGGTGGCTTTAGGGGGGCATTGGTATTGAGATTGATTGGGCGTTTTGGCATGTTGTTTGCTTGAGAGGTTGAGCGAGCTGGGTTGGGGTTGTTTGAGAGGTTAAGGGGTATATTGGTGTTTAGATGCCCGTGCCTGGAAAAGCGCCAGTTTTGGATAGGACGACGATGCCGTGGGTGCGGGAGATGTAGCCTTTTAGTAGGTTCTGGTGGGAGTTTAGGTTATTGAGGTACCAGAGCAAGGAGGGATAGGGGGTAATACCTTGTATATCATATTCGCAATCATACACTCCACCTCATCGTTCTCCAACCTCTCTCTTCCCCCATCGATTTCCATATCATCTCTCGACGAGCGATGGCGCTCCTCCATACGAACGGCAGTCCCGAACTCATCGATCTTGATCCTCGTCCTCCGCTTTCCCTCCTCGTCTACGCCGGCGGCGAGATAGACTTTCCGGAGCAGATTTCGGAGGCAGATGTCGCGGCCACGCTCTAGAGTGAGGTAGATGCGACGTTTGACGAATTCGGACTCGTTTTCTGCGAGGGCGGTGTCGAAGGCTGCGAGGGAGCCGGAGCGGATGGCGCCGGTGAGGGGGGTGAAGAGGGTGGAGAGATGGGGGTAGGGACGTAGGAGGGCTGGTGAGGGGAGGCGCTGGCGGGTTAGGAGGAGTGTGGGGATCAAGTAGGTCAGGATGAGCCTGGTGGGATTGGTTAGTAAGGTCTATAGGGGGGAAGCATGAAGGGTGGCATACTCAATGTTCCGAGAAGACGACTTGTGACACATGTGCCATGCCGAAGTCAGGTTTTCCTCTGCCTGGCGACTATGTCAGCTGGTGTTCCTTAATGAAGGGAAATACAAGTAGATACAGCTGCATAGTCCTCTTCTAGGAATTGGATGACCCCAACATAGTATTTGAAGGTGATGATGTGAGATTGGGGAAAGGCGTCCAGCTCTGGCATGTCTGTCCTTGACGCGGAAAGAGCACGAAGGATGTTCTTGGAGAGGCCAATGGAATTCAACTATCAATCTTTTAGCCTAGGTCCATTCGATACAGGCATCAAAGCTACCTTGAAATACGTTTTGAACATGAGGTTTGTCGTATAGTAGAGCCCCCATTTCCTGGACTCCTGGAGCGGTGCTCTGATTTAAAACGTCTCAGCAACGAGCGTTCACATCGAGCATTGTGCGAAGGAACTGATTTCATTGCTACATACCTATCGCTAATACACAGAGTAAACATGCGATTGATGACCCTCGCAGCATCCTCCAGCTTCTCATTCTTACTGCCACCCGCGATGTCTTCTTGGAGACCGCCAGAATCAAATGTCCCACCATCCCCAGCGGCCTGAGCACTCTCATCGGCCTTGATTGCAAACATCCGTAGATGCTTGCCAGCGGTATAAAGTACAGGTAGCGTCCAAGCCTCTAGCGCACCACTGCTGTATCCCTTGATCACAGTGTTTGCGAGGTCTTTCCATGATGAATAGACTCTGCCCCAGTCTGGCCTCGTCGTGCTCCGTTCTGCACTGAGTAATTCACCGCAAGCATACCAATACGCCGAATATATCTCCGTCCACGTATCGATCTCTGGGTTTGGGAATTGGATTGCGGTATGGGCGCTTTTCGTAAGACCGTATGCAATGTCCTTGGAGACAGTCGCGGCGTTGGTATCTTTGTATATCGCTTCGAGACGGTTCAGATAGCTTGTGGGCGGATTCGGAGCAATGGTTGCGGCCAATTCTGGGCCTGATCCATTGTCGCAGGCGGACCAGAAATCATTGAATAAGACCTCCATGTTAGTAGCATAGTCGAACCACTCCGAACCATGTCACACACCATACTTTCCGGAAGATAAGGCATTTTGGTCGCACGAGGTTGAAGATTTGAATGCGGACTCGTAGGGCTGAGCTTTAGCGAGGCGCTAATCCATCCACACGCAAATGTTAGCACTTGGACTGTCCAACACCTCGAACATCTAAGAGTTCCACCACCATAGCAATCATAGTAGGTTAGGTCCAACAATTGCGGGCGCGTCTTTGCTGACTCTCGTAGATGGGTAAGCCATCCCCTCTGCTCCTCAACTACTCCAGCGGCCGAAAGACTCCTACGGAAACCTCCTCTGTCCGCCAAATGGTCACCATACACAAACTTGTGCAAAAGCATTGGATGACATTGGACAACATTTGCAAATGGAGAGGGCTTCGAAAGAACAATGGAAGAGTATAACTAGGGAGTAACATGAATCAATTCCCTGGACAAGAAACACGAACGTCGAACGGCGCACAAGGATCAGATAAAGCGGGATTTGCAGCACCAGGCACCAGAAGCGTAGAAATCTAGCGGTCGTTTACTAATTCAAGTATTGACAGGGCGCCTCAACGAGTACCAAGTCATCGGGCGCCATCTGCCAACAGAGACACAGCCAACCCCCAAGCTCTACCGCATGCGGATCTTTGCACCAAACACAGTCGTTGCCAAGTCAAGGTTCTGGTACTTTTTGATGAAGTTGAGGAAGGTAAAGAAGTCCAATGGGGAGATCATCACCATCAACTTGGTACGTGAACATTTTGTGGGAACGAACTGAAGACAGCTTTTCGTTCCTCAATTATAAGCAGCATGCGCTTACGGGGAGGGAATGGACAGATTCATGAAAGACGTCCAACTACGGTCAAGAATTTCGGTATCTGGATTCGCTACGATTCACGGTCAGGCACCCACAACATGTACAAGGAGTACCGAGAGATGTCAAGGACCGAGGCTGTGGACGCCCTGTACCAGGATATGGCAGCGAGACATCGTGCTCGGTTTAGGTCAATTCACGTATGCGACGGTTCCAAAGATCCTCAAATTATTCTCTTACTGATCTATTGCTCATCCAGATTCTGAAAGTCGTGGAACTTGAAAAGACCGACGACGTCAAGCGCCCTTTCATCAAGCAATTACTCACCAAAAACCTCAAGTTTCCACTTCCACACCGCGTTGCTAAAACCAACACCAAGTCTAAACTTTTCGCAGCTCATCGACCTTCGACATTTGCTTAGCACTTTGGAGATTCGGTACGCGAGGTGGCTCGAGCATGAATGTGACAAGCAGCATGATGTGATGCATTAGGGCTCTATCCGGCAGGATTGAATGTTGCGCTTGTGGACATGAATAGCATCTGGCGGCTTAAGAGTAGCTTGCAATGAAATCACGTTCACAAAACCAAATTGGAAATCCCCTGCACCTCATATTCGATCTTCAACGTTCACAAACACTTTACAACTCGGTTTCCATAAAGTTCCAAGGAAATTACGCGTGAGATACATGACCAGGGCCTTTGAGTTTCCCCAGGTTTAGAAAGGGTCAGCCCTGTGAGCCGCACTAGCGTCTCCTAGGATTATTCGCTGTTGTCCTCTTAAATATTATCTGGAGAAGAACACGTCTTGACTTACAGTGCAACACAAGACTTTACACCAAGATTCTCGTCTTCAGGCAGCAATTGCAGATAGGAAATTGTGGCTGCTGTTGCGCAAGTGGAACTAAATCACCACAATGGTATGTGCCCAATTTCTCGGCATAGAATCATCTGGAGCCCCACATCAAGACCATGCAACTTCTCTTTATCTACTTGTCTTTGATATCTGTGGCATGTGGATCAAATATGAATTCGTCCTTGGGATCATTTCTGGCATTGCATGCCCTCACTACCCACACTTCAGCTAATCTTAAACCTTAGTCCTCTCCCTCCTCCCCAGCCTCTCCTCCAGCTTCCGCAGGCGTAAGCAGCGGACGAAATCTATCACCCCCAGGCGGACCGAAGACGGCGATAAGAAGGAAAGCTGCAGCAGACAGAGCAGACAAAGTTGCCAATGCGCGGCCAACTAGCACAAGGGCGGCAGGTGCAGGAGGTAGTTCGAGTACTATGCTACGTACGTACAGATTTATTGCATACAGGCGCTGGCATAGTTCGGAGAAGTGGAGGGATAATTCAGCGCGAGAGATGGAATACGCCCCACAAGATGGATATGTGTGGGGAATCTGCTCGAGGAAGTTGATATCGCGCATACCAGGGACATGGAGGAGACAACACGTAAAACAATGCTAACCCGTTGTCCTGTGATCAGGATTATATACGGACGAATCTCCTGGCCTGAAAGTCGACCCTGTGGTAGTTTTGGTGCTTTCCCTTGGATTCATATTCAGCGTTGTCGCACTGCACAGTACGTTTGGCCCTACTTCTGACTGATCTTGTCTAGCATGGGAATGAGATGCAATGGGTCAGCTGCTAACAATCCGACTACAGTCATTGCTAAGCTCACCCGAAAGTTCTCCTCATAATCTGGCATCCGATTCCAATAAGGTGTATCCTTCCATTTAGCGAAAAAGCCATAAGGGTCGGAAGAGGAGGTGCATGGAAACCTGTAGTGTGTGGAATACACTGTTGCATCGTCGAAAGGGGGTTCTTCACGACTGCTGTCTTGGAGAGAGCAGTTAAAAGGTGCTTATTGGGTTAGATAGGCAAGGCGACATATACCTGTACTAGTAACTGTACCATATACCCATTGCCAATTTCTAAATCAGAGGCACCGTCTGTCTCAGAGGATACAATTCGAGCTAGATAATTCCATGTTGCTCGTCATGCCCAGATGTCTTGGCGAGGTGAAGCTCCGATTCCCCGCAGAAATGCAACAGTTTCCACATCATAGCGACCAGTTTGCACAGCAAACCGGTCCTTCCTCCTTCTTTCCCAAATATGGAACCCCGATCTGGTCCTTCTCCGGAGCGTCCGCCACCCACGAACGGTACGACTCTTCAGAACAGCAAAGGCTGGGATGGCAAGCTTCGAGTGGACCGAAGAGCTGTGGTCACGAATGCAGAGATACTATCAGATCCCGAATACTCCGATGAGGATGCTCCGCCCGTAGATCACATCAACGCAGATGAGGGTAGGTGCTACCTTGTTTTCTTGCTGGTTCCGCTGACCTATGGTGGGGCAGACTTGCTCGAGGATTATGAGCTTGACACTGATGTACGCCGGGAGGGAAACGCCTGTTTAGATCAAAGTATACTGACGCTCTCTCTACATAGGATATCGACCTTGTCCATTGCCGTATCACATCCATCCCAGCTCTTCGTCTCGATCGTTTCACTAAGGTTGAGGTGTGTGCTTGAAATCTACCATGCCAACAGAGCAGGGCTAATCCAACTGCCCCACAGAAGCTATGCCTCCGTCAGAATCAGATCTCGCACATCGAATTTCCACCCAATCTTGGCACAAATTTACGGGAGCTCGATTTCTACGACAACCTCATCTCGCATATCAGAGGCTTGGATGGCCTGGTACACCTTACGAGCCTGGATTTGAGCTTCAACAAGATCAAGCACATCAAGAATGTAGATCATCTGAAGGATTTGACAGATATCTACTTTGTGCAGAATAAAATTCAAAAGATCGAAAGCTTGAACGGGCTAAAAAAGCTGAGGAACCTGGAGCTCGCTGCGAATAGGATCAGGGTAGGCCGGCAGGACGTGGCATGGAAGCAGACGTTGACATGGCGTAGGAAATTGAGAATCTGGACACCCTGACGGGTCTGGAAGAGCTGTGGTTGGGCAAGAACAAAATCACTGAATTGAAGGTACCATCGATGTATCTGACAAGCATATACGTTTCGCTGATGAAGAAGCAGAACATGTCACATCTCAAGAATCTTAAGATCCTTTCGATACAATCGAATCGTCTGACTCAGATCTCGGGTGTCTCCGAGCTTCCCAATCTCGAAGAGCTATACATATCTCACAACGCTCTAACGGAAATATATAACCTGGACAACAACGTCGGCCTCCGTGTTCTGGATATCTCGAATAATCAGATTAGAAATCTCACCAATCTTGGTCGCCTCAAGTGTTTGGAAGAACTCTGGGCTTCGTCTAACCTGATGCAGTCCTTTGAAGAAGTTGAGAGGGAATTGGCGGATAAGAAAAATTTGAATACAGTCTACTTTGAGATGAATCCGTTGCAATTGAAAAACCCAGCATTGTACCGGAATAAGGTCAGGCTGGCTTTACCCCAGATCCAGCAGATTGATGCCAGTATGCGAATCCCACCCCTGGGCTGTGGATCAGTAACCGGCTAATTTAAGCACAGCTTTTGTCCGAGTTTCGTAACAGTGATGTTGGCTCTCCGGTGTGACACAGCGGCGTCTCATTGGCCTATGGCGTTCTGGGCAGGGCAGGTCAATAGATCCCCACATCTCTATGGCGTTGGACTACTGGAGTATGGAAATGGGACCCGAATGGGTCCGACAACCTAACACCAGATGTAGCCGTCTCGGCATTTCAATCGCTCGCTGAACCATGTTCGTCAGATATCTGAAACTTCGATTGCCCCCTTTTGATATGCAAGATTTATACTTCTATGCAAGTATCTTGCTGATCTTGCAGCTGTTGTTGCTGACCAGTCGCGTACTCTTCTACCACTTCGTCTCTGCTGTTGACAGTTGTGAACCTTGCACACTCGCGTTAATGTCATTCACTTCCGCGTTCGTTGGACCTCTGTTTGTTTCTATCCGCCTTCAGCCTTTTAATTCTCTGAACACCCTACATCCTTAGCTAGTATTGATGTCGAAGAGTTGGACATTGCACAAGATTACTGGATTGGTCATGCCGAGGGATCATCCGGGTTTATTTACCGTGTGCAAAATCAATGTCATTGGGGCGCTGCAAGACCCTGACCCCGACCCCACGAATTGCAGCAAAAATTTAGGCTCGACGTTCTCATAAAATCAGTCATAGATTCCACGTACGTAGACGGATTTCTATCATTTTTAAAGCATTAAATACTTTAGATAAATGCGTATCTTTTAGCCTACTTAGATATTTATTATAAGTCGTTACTACTGGTAGGGTACGTTGGGAAGGTATAAGCACAGGCACGGTAGCGGGTAAAGCGGGCAAAGCGGTACTAAGACATATAGATTTAGTAGGTAAATTCATAAAATTAGTTATATCTTCCACGTACGTAGACGGATGCTTATAATTTCTAAAGTATTAGATACCTTAGATAAATACGTATCTTTTAGCCTACTTAATTATATATTATAAGGGTTGAACGTTAGGTAGTATATTTATATAGGCGTAATAAAATTAGCAACTTTGCTATAATTCGTGGGGTCGGGGTTAGGGTCTTGCAGCGCCCCAATGACATTTAGCGTATTCAGGACTCATGCGAAACCTTGGCACCGAACAAGAAAAAATCCCCCCCCTTTTTGGTATATGAAAGCATAGGATAATTGATTATTCCGGTCTTACCAGTCGTGCCAGTTAGTAACGTCTTGTTCCGTCAACTTGTAGAGTCATGTCCCTAGTCCCGTCCCCATTTTCGCTTTACTAGACAGGCCCATTTGCTACTTATCGCTGTAAATACCTCTGTTTCCTCATGAGCAGACCGTACCATAGAGGACGAGGCTAACAGAGTTAACCTCTAATTGTAGTGCCTACAGGTTACGCATAGCTTTGATAACTTCAGATACGACGGAAGAAGATATTATCGACTGGTAAAACCGCAATAATTAATTATCCTGTGCTTTCACATACGAAATGGGGGGGGTAATTTTTCTTGTTCGGTGCCAAGGTTTCGCATGAGTCCTGAATACGCTAAATTGATTTTGCACACGGTAAATGCATCTAGCGTGCTCCAGGATCTGCCACTACGTAATGCCACATGGCGGGGATAATGTGGGGCGAGTATAATTTCCTGTGTGTTGTTCGCTCTCTCAAATGATTTTGTTCAAATGAACATTATCAGACCGTTTCAAAGGTAAAAGATTTCACCTTCCTTCAATAGGTACTTCACCGGAGACAATCTGACCAGTCCTACTACAGGGCCACCTCCATCTTTAGCCGACCACTTCCCATCAGCAAAGTTTTCCCAATTCAGATACAAAAGAATAGTCTTAGATTATACGCCAGCATGGTGTCTCCTACTGTCAAGCTGAATAGTGGCCACCGGATGCCACTGGTCGGATTCGGGTAAGTCTAAAAAGAGGGAGCGACAATTATGTCGATGTTCAACGATCAAACTAGGCTCTGGAAAGTCAACAATGACACCTGCGCCGATACTGTTTACAATGCTATCAAATCAGGCTACCGCCTATTTGACGGTGCATGCGGTATGTCGTCCCAATCCCCCAGTCAGATCCCCGAATGTGATTCTTACGTTTTCTTAGATTACGGCAACGAACAAGAATCCGGTCAAGGTGTCGCCCGCGCCATCAAAGAAGGCATCGTCAAGCGGGAAGACTTATTCCTAGTCTCCAAACTCTGGAACTCCTTCCACGACCACGACCGCGTCGAGCCCATTTGTAAAAAGCAGCTCAAGGACTGGGGCATTGACTACTTCGACCTGTACATTGTGCATTTCCCCATTTCGCTGAAATATGTCGATCCGTCCGAGCGCTATCCACCTGGCTTTACTTACGACGGCAAAAATGTCGTTCCCGGAAACGCGACTATTCAGGAGACATGGCAGGCAATGGAGAAGCTAGTGGAGAACGGTCTGGCCAAGTCTATTGGAATTAGCAACTTCAATGGTCAACTTTTGATGGATCTTCTCCGATACGCTAAGATCGTACCAGCGACTCTCCAAATCGAACATCATCCGTACCTCACTCAAGAAGGTCTCGTCAAATTCGGTCAAAGCCAAGGTATCGTCATTACAGCATACTCATCCTTCGGCCCCCAGTCTTTCCTCGAACTCGACATGCAACGCGCCAAGGACACCCCCCTGCTCATGGACAATGCGACGGTCAAGAAGATCGCAGAGAAGCACAGCAAGACCCCTGCACAGGTACTGTTGAGATGGGCGACGCAGAGAGACGTGGCCGTCATTCCCAAGAGCAACAATCAGGGGAGGCTGGCGCAGAATCTGGATGTCACTGGGTGGGATTTGGAGAAGAGTGAGATTGACGACATCAGCGGCTTGGACAAGAATCTACGATTCAACGATCCTCTGAACGTGAGTACCGCCATACGTCAATGATTTAGTAGGGGGATGATGCTAATAGTATCTGCAGTATGGCGTTCCCCAGCCAATCTATGTTTGAAGGCATTCTGATTTTGTCAAAAATACGGCGATGATAGATCTTGAAGCACTGGAGCGACAAAGCCACGATCAGCCTAGAACCTAAAAGCAGCATGTAGAATATGTTAAGAAGGTTTTCCTATCGCTTGCATGGATTTCCTGACATATAATGTGTTCCGCGCAGGATGTTGTAGGCTCCAATGCAGTGTCTTATGATCAAGAACTATCCTTAACTCCTAATGGACTGAATTCTCGATCTTTCCTACATTCAAGACACCAACAGCATCGCCCGTGCCTTTATAATATTCAATACCAATCTACGCGAAAAGGTAACCAGCTGATCAATATCACAGAGCAAATCACTCCACATCTCATCATTAAGCTCGGCAGTCATGGAATCTCCAAATAACCCAACAATCACACCCAAGGCATTCTAAACTCAACAGATGCAACCCCACTATATCTTTATAACCCATTTTCAGTTCTGATTCGGAGCTCGCAGATACCAACTAAGTCACAACCCAACATACACAGCTGAGAAAAGTACTGACTTCATTGTATGACTCCCTCACATACCGTACAAATATAGCCAGAGGGCACATAACGACATGCCTACAATCCTTTCCTTTACCGCAACACCCACATCTCGTACCGCCAGGATCTTATTTACACCAAGCACATCAGGCAAGCTCAAACCTCGTGTTCACAAAGCAGGAGCACCCGCTACATGATCTTCCTAGAGCCATGCAGTACAGAGTCGATGGTCATGATGAATCAACTTATGGAAGAAGGAAAGTGGTGTGCAGGATTTTCAGTGGATTTAGTCTTTATGGTGTACTAAATCTGGGAGAAGAGGAGAGATGGAAGCAAGAGAAGTATTGTTGAAGTATGTAGTATGTGTGTGGGTCTTATGTCAAGATTCGTGGGTGGAAAAGATGGGGTTGAGGGTGAGGGTATGTGTCGATGGTGGTATTTGAAAGGAATGGCTTTATGTATATAGTGAGGCGGTAAGAAGGATTCTGGGGCGGTTATTGGGAAGATACTAATATCTTATCGCATTTACATACCTTAGTTGCTCCCAGCTTTCGTACCACAACGACCGGCGGTAACGGATCGGTTCTTGACGTTTCGCCTCAATACATATCCCATCATCACCCCGGCTCTTAACTTTCTAATCTTATAAGAAGGAACACAGGACCGTCTTTGAAGAAATACTACTATCGCCATCGCTTAGTTACACCAGCTATCGTACGACCACAACCAGCGACAACGCTTAGGACTTCATCCTTCTCGGCTTTATATAATTCCCTTCCGCTACCTACCCATTGTTAGGAACGTCGAAGGAGGCGAAAGGAGGCAAAAATAAGGCAAAAACAAGGCAAAAACAACAATATCAGCAGTGATGGAAAACAAGAAATAAGTTGCATTCCGTAAAGCTGGTGAGGCTGGGATAGTGAATTCGGATTTAGATTGTTAATGGTAATGGTAATGGATGAATGTAGGCAAGTTAGTTTAACTCTATTGATTCCTTATAGGACAGGACAGGATAGGCATGAAAGCTCTTCGGGTGTGCCTACGGGTTATGGAACCGATGCTACAAAAGCCAGATTCTTCGGGCTCGGCTGTCGATGCAATCTCATCTTACCGCAACCAAAACCCATCCACTCTTCTCCCATCCACCCCCCATCCTCTCCCATCCTCCCCCCCCCCATATCCCAAACCCCCACTCACCCCCTGCCACCCCCCTCGTCCCCCTCGTCCCCCTCGTCCCCAATTACCCCCCCACTTCCCACATTCGTCGCAGAAGCAGCCAGGAGGCGGACAGTCGCCACAAACCTCGCAGGAGCGTGTGGTGCTCATGCCTGGGAAGGGAGGGTTGTGGCGGCGTTTGGGTTTTTGGTGTGTGGGATTGGTCTTGGAGTGAGGGTGGGTGGTGTGGGTTTTGTGGGGAGACATTTGTGTGGGAAGGGGGGTGTGGATGTTTTCGGGTGTGGATGTTGGTTGTTGTGTTGTATTGTGGGTTGAGGAGATGGGTTTGGGATGGGGAAGGGGATTTGCTTTGTACAGAGGATGGTTGAAGATATTCTGTTGGCTACGCTTTGCGTCAAGACTTGTAAAAAGGTATTGGTATTTTGAAGCCTTGATAGTTTTCCTTCTTCATGAGTATTGGAATTGGGGGAGATATATACAGAGGAAGAAGAAGAAAAAGAAGAGGACCAAAGCAAGGCAAGGCAAAAGGAAAACTAAAGGCACGGTATGGATACATCATCAATCAATGAAATCCAGCTTTCTTCACGAAACACAACCGTGACTAAGAGGGTGAGGAATAAGGCAAACGACAAATCCCGATACCATACCATAACATAACTCTAACACGGAAACTCCGAGGTGTGAGGGGGTTTTGAATGGCTGATATATAACAATTCGAAGCGGCAAGAGTCATGAGGTCGATTTCCGGATAAGAGTACGTGCTCTTGCCTTGCTATAATCATTTCGTGTGATTTCTGGATAACATGGGTGGTAGATGTATTTCGACTCGACTCGATGATAGAAGTTGCCTTGGATACGATATCGGATTGTACCACACCTATGATGTCTTTCTCAGACCAGGAAATTTGAAATGGTTGTACTTTGTTGATGGGTCGCTAGATATGATGATGGGATGTTGAGATGTTGGGATGTTGTGTTTCAGGAGGTGGTGGTTGTAAGTGAGGAGGGGTGGTGATTGAGCTGATTGTGCTGACTATACTAATTCGACTAGATTGGAGTGGAGTGGATAGAACATGATCAGACTATTTTAGAGTACATTAAATTGAATATAACCATAGTAAGATGCCAGGCTAGGCCTTCAGCAACAATGTTTATATTGGCATACGCACAGCACATGCGTTTAAGGGGGCGGAGGAAGGGAGAGGGGGATGATGAGAGCTGCATAGAAGGTAAAGACGGGAGGGAAGGGAAGGGGGGAATTTTATGAATTTCAGGGATTAGTGGCTGGGTGATGGAGGGTATAGGAGAGGAAGGGGCAAAGGTTGGAGTTGTACACGGAAGGAGGTATTGTGGAGGTAGGTTTTAGGTTGGAGGTAGGAGGGGATGCGTAGAATAGCACGGGGTTGGGAGGTATTGGGTTTTGGAAGGATAGGGATAGAAAGGGGATAGAAGTGGATTTTCTCTTAGGAGGTACAGAAACTAAACATTTCTTTTCTTCTAAAACGGAATAAAATGTATCGAGGTAATAAGACGGTTCTCGTAACCGTGGAATCAAGGGCGTTGGATTGATGTAGACGGGAATGATAATATAGAAAAAGCAAAGACTAAGCGTCCGATCACAAAACACCAACCACTATTACCCTATCCCTCTAGTTCTATCATACGTAAATCGCCGAAAGTACTGAAAGAGATACAGTCGTAAGATCTATAAGGTAGCCATCTAGAGGTGGGGAAAGCGGTTCCGTTCTATATATAATGTCTATATAATTTTTTCTACAATCATCTCTGTCCAAGGCTGTCGTATCGTCGACACCGATTGATTGTGGGTTTTGTGAGGAGGGGGAGATTGAGGTAAGTTGTTGGGAGTTATTGGTACTAATCGTAGGGTACTCGCCCGTCTGATATTGTTGAAGGAGGAGGAGTGGTGGGATAAGTGAGTGGAGGGGGACTAGGGGGCTTGGATCGATAGGGAGTCGTTGATTCTGGGGATAAGTAGGGGGTGGGGGTTAGGTATGTGTGTGGGTATATGCATGATTCATGGGTTTGGGGTTCTGTTATCATAATCGTTCTGATTAGGCTTTGATGAGAGATGGGGGAGGGGGGAGATTGAGTTGAGATATTGAGGAGATATCTGTCGATATAGGTGATGGAAGAATCATGGAGGGTTTCCCTACCATGGCAATTTGTGAAGTCACATTCGTCGATGAGATACACGCATTGCTCCATGTTTCTTGTTCAAGGGCATGAATTTTATCCGCTACCGAGCCTGCAGTGACTATTTCTCCCAAGCACATCCACCACAAATGAAATATGTTGTCTCGTGAATCCTACGCCGACACAAAGTGACCGCTGGTGAGTTGAATACTGAGGGAATTCGGCGTTTTTTTCTGCCTTTGCTGTGCACCCATCCTACAGTAGCACCACGTAAATAGCCATCACATCGTCAGCCCTTCCCACATTCTCAGAACCCTTCGTTATTGAATCCGAAGCATACCTCCCCTCTATGCCGAAGATTCTAGGTAATCTGGACACTCCTAGGTCCTGAATACCATCATAACCCCAGGAATGGCCGGCATAGCAGGAGAAAGAGTCATGAAGCAGTGGTCTTTGATGGAAGAGTACGTGCTATCGTGATGGGTGCCAGAAAGGGCGAAAGGTGCAGGGTGTGGAGATGTGGAGCAGTTTTCGTTGACGGCTTCGCGATCCATGTATCGCTCGCAGTATGGGCAATAGTAAGGCGAAGTCTCATGTTTGCACATTTCGCAGGGCATGCTTGAATGAGTGCTCGGTAGAGGGATTGATTGAAGAGTTGTAGGAGATGAATTGATGATGTTTGGTGGGTTTGTGACTTTTTGAGGATTGCGGATTGCGGATGAGTCTGCTCGAAGATTTCAGTGAAGGAGGATTGAAAGTATTGTTGAACGAGACAAAATATCGAGGAGAGCAAGCCGTTAAGTAGTCTTTGGTAGGACTTCTATCGTGCGTAATGGACGGACAAGGCGAACGCCATACCAGTCTTTTGCCTTCTCCTTCGGAAGAACCGAAACGTAGGGTAAGACTTGACTGGTCGACGATGAGACCCAAGTAATGAGACGAGAGCCTTACCGTACCCTGGTCTATCCCTTATGGAAGATAAAATTCCATCGGCAACTCATAGGCGGCGTAACTCTCTAGGTCAAAGCTCGACCATGCTTCGTCACCAACCAGAGCGAATGCCAGCTTGGCTTTGTGTCAGCACCCTACCCTCGGAGTGTCGGCTAAGGCCTAATAGGAGAAGGAATGAACGGGGCAAACATGCCGCGGCTTCTGCTGATGTCGACTAGCGACAGGTGTGAGTTCTTGGGGAATGGTACGATGTGGAGTGATGCCTCTTTCAGTGTCTTGGAAGGCGTAGTGTCCAATGGTTGACTACCCGAGGATATTCGCAAGGGGCCTCCAACGCTGACTTATCTGCTCCCGTAGGATCTGACCACTGTCAATTATCTCATAAGATAACGGCCGAATGAGTGTTGCATACTTAGGTATTCCAGGACATCTCGGGCCTCCAGTGGCCGTGCTGTTCCCGGACTGTCGGCGAACGCTGAGGGAAACCTAGCGACCAGGTTACACAGAAAACGAATATAAAACTCCTCTTCCATCGTCGGGAGAATTTGTTAAGAGACCCTCTCACCAGATCCACTACCCCACTACATCCACACAAGTCCAGTGCAGGATCATGCCACTCAAAGACCTCTTACGTGGTTCAACAGCGAACCCCCCTCAACAACCCAAACCCGATCCTCCAGCCTACTAATGCGGCGATCACTGGCATTTCACTCCAACTCCGCGCAAAGACGGGGTCTTGCCTTGGTGGCTGCATCAGATAGTACGTCCGGTTCCCTCAACGACAGGCTTCGCTAACCGACTTCGTAGCTCCCGGAAGATTTCCCTTTCAGAGGATACGTCCACATCATCAGTGGTTACCAGAACGATCCTGACCCGTACTTGGTCGGCGCCTGGTTTCACTCCGGCTACCTTACCTTGAGGAGAGAGCAGAGGGTACTCATGTGCTATCGTAAGTACAAGTGCGGCGACAGGCAGTTTTTCAAGAGAGAGCAGGTGGAGCAAGTCGATCCCCAACAGACCGTTTACAGCACCGTGAGCACAGGGGAGTCAACGAGGAGAACAGATGTTGATGATAGCGAGGGACAAATGACAAAGGAATGGCAAGGCTAGTTCACTTCGACGGTTAGAAATATGTGAGAGATTAGTCTTGGTAGCTACATTCTAGTGGCTTGGCATTCATGTTACATTACCTAATTTCCTGATCGAATTTATCACTTTCACAAGGCGCAAGGGTATCGATGCAAAAAGGTATTACACTAAGTTAAAAGGGTAGGCAACAGACAGCCCCGCCTAAGGCATGGGGATGGATGATAGATATGATGATGATGGAATGGTAAAGTACGCCACTCCAAATGCCACCGTCGCCCAAAAACAACAACAGATGAAAATACAAACCCTTTCGCTCAGAGTGTGGTGACGGCTAGCTATTCGCTGAAACCAAGAGTGAACAAATGCTGCTGCTGCTGATCGGGGCTTTTTTTCTTTTTACACAATGCGGTACTTTCTATCCCCTCCCCTCCCCACACCATCTAGGAGACACCTGTGCCGTGTCCGTGGACGACGGAATGAAAAGAAAGATGGGGGACATGGATGCTTATTACAACGATTAGGCGGTGCGAAAGGTATGATCCACCAAAGCCCAGACCGGCTCCCTCGCTGATGCTGTTTTGACGGACGGACGGAAAAGAAGTGGGCGGTTCGTCACGGATAAGGTGAATGTCATAAGGAGACGTCGAGGACCAAGCTCACGTCTCGGACTTGGGTGCCAGCTAGGTCTTCGAGGACGGGGATGAGGTCCAGCAGCTCGTTGTCGTGGGCGTCGGAGAACCAACTGCTGATGGGGACCGCGTGCTGGGGGTGGAAGATGTATGATGTTGGAGAGTTATCGATGATGATTGTTTCTCGGAGATCGCGGCCGACTTGGGAGAGGTCCTGTACGATGATTAGCATGTGATGAAAAGCGAGGATCTGCAGGGGAAGGCTCTGACCTTGACGTAATTGCCCTGGTGGTTGTAGCAGCTTTCGCGGAACAGGCGGTGGTGGACAACGTTGTGGATGTCGAGTTGATCGAGGAGTGGGTCGCCGTACTGTAGCTACATGTCAGTGCCAAGACGCGAGTATGTGCAATCTTTTAACGAGTACCTTCGAAACCGAAGCAGTGAACACTACAACCTCATAGAGCTCGCCAACACGCTTCATGAATTGGTCCACACCAGGCCTCTTTATGACATAAACATTATGGAACGCACCCTCAATCTCGACAGGTATGGTAAAGTCGGCTTGATGGAGAATCTGAATTCGTTAGCATGGATCTACTATTATGGCCAATCACGAACCTTGAAGCTACTGTGAACCAATGTCTCGTCCAAATCCAAAACTAAGCATTTCCGTCCTTTGAAATGAGGTTGAAGTGGTGGAAGTAACCACCTCTGTTTCTCACTAGGTACGACTGCGTTCGATGATGAAGCCGCACCATTTCCATTTCCATTGCCATTCCCGTTTCGAGGAGGTGGTGGAGGCAGGTTTATCTGCGCTTGTTCCTCTGCGGTGGACGTAGGCGGCGGAGCGTTCATCATTACAATATCACTGTCCCTTGTTTCTTGCTGCGGGGTACGATCGTTGATGGTGGTACCCTGCTGAGCAACGGATTGATCGGGTTCAATTAACTGCGGTGGTGCTGCAATGCCCGCCGCCAGCGTTGGAATGCCCTGTTCTTCTTTCATTTCCTGAGCCAAGGGCACGTTAGGCGAAGACACAGGTGGCAATGGTGGATCGCGATATGCCACAGGTGCTGGAGATTCCTGGGTCTCTGGCTCGACTGCTGCAATCGGAGGCCCAACCTTTTCCGTGGTCAGTTTTTCCTTCGACGACCCCGCCATCACCGTAGGTTTCGAAGCCGGCTTCATCTCCGAATATTCAGGGCCTCCAATATTCTCCTCTGCGACCTCTTTAGATTCTCCCGTAGTTGATTCCCCCGCGCTAGCGTTCGTTTTCACTACAGGTGTCGGCTGCCTTCCCGGCTTTTGCTGCGGTCCCTTGGTCGATTTCGCGGGTCCTGCCTGATCGCCAAGTTCAACAGCGTTGGCATTTTCTGGGGGACTGCAGCAGGTCAATATTCTTGATAAAAAGCCCCTCCTTTTCGGTTTCGTAGTATTTGTGGAGTGGTCCTCCGCGAATTTCTCCTTTCCCACAGCTGCGACTGGAATTGCCTTCTCTTTCTTGGAATGTCTGCTGCTCGCAATGCTACCGCTGCGGCTTTTTGGTTTAATACTGCCTTTGGACCCTCTCCTTGATGTCGAAATGGGATCCGCCGTGGTCTTCTCGTTAATGGAGTTCGAACTCAGTGTATTGATCTTTGCATTTGATGACGAACGTAATGGTACGTGAGGTGCGCCCTCTGCCAGCTTTCCTTGCGAGGTTGAAGTCGGTTCAGATGCCGGTACAGGGACGTTTGCAATATCATTTGCTACTGGGTCTGGAGCAGGGAAATTGGGCGTTGTTGATAACGTTGAAGAGTTGTAATTGGAGCCGACTTCAGGCTTTACGGTGGACGACGCAGAGTCTATATCATTATTAGCAACCTATGTAGTATCGATCGCTGTAAATGGCCGAGCTCGCTTCGAGACATACCATAAGTATCCGACCCAGAGGAAAAGGCAGGCTCCAGATGTGTATTTGGTGGAAGGTCGATTGCGATCGGGTTCGGTAACCAAGAAGCCTCGTTGGGTGCTTGCGCAACCTCGCTGCTCATGTGGGGCAAGCCGTCAACCTCAACGAGGCCGAGCAAAGACTATCGCACCTTGTCTCGATATCTAATTCGGCGTTCTGCTTGTAGACGTATGGTCGGAGTAAAGTCCGGTGGCTGGATACCAGTGCCCAACACTCTAATCCGCGCAGGGATAGTCACTGAATCCTCTTCCCTCCTCTCGATCATATATATTATTGAGCTTCCGTCCACCTATTCAAAGCTCGAGTCTTTCTGGGAGACTATCAGGCTGGGATGGTCGTACAAGGTCTGCGATCGGTGAGCTGTGCTAGCTCGGAGTGGGGAGACAGTACGCTTGGCGCGACCAAATAAGAATATAGCGAGACGTACTATTAATGATACTGGTAGGCACGTCGTTGCGATAAGGCGAGGTTGTGGGATTAGATGGTAGCCGTTGGAGGTAGCACATAGAGGTGTCACGGTAGAGGTCGCGATGCGGACGGAAATGCTGGTCGTCGAAGCCACAGCCTTAGCTAATCCAATTTCAGGGGCCAAGCGAATCACACCGTTTTGACCGTTCAACGTTGCTCTACTCTGTGTTCACGATATGTGTCTAGGTACAATGTCTACAGAAATGTTACAGAAATTGTATGGACTAAGATCGACTATTGTCATCTGATACTGCTTTCACGTGTATCTAGTCCTTCTCGTCATCATGAAAGATCACCCCCGAAAAGACAGTTGCGAAGAAACTTGAATCAGGGTTGAGGCTTTCCCGGGCAGACACACGCAAAAAGGTGGGCTGGCGGGCGGCAGAGGCCAGTACTATTGATTAATCGGCCTATCAGAGAGGCTGTTGACACTCCATCCTCCTGATTGACGGATAATGTGAAAGCGCTAGTGCCCAACTCGAGCTAGTCGACAATTCATGCGCCACTCCTTCCCAAGATTCGACCCTCAAGGTCAAGCCGTGCATGTATCAATTCGGCAAGCGAGGGGATGTTCTCCACGAGATCCGGCCCTTGACGCGACCTTCATCGGCCCCAAAAGTGTCCTTCTATTTCGATGCTCGCGGACAGTTATAGGCAAGCCTGCCGTAGCAGATGTCAGGCTTGCAGCAGATCTCCCGTTACACTTGCATCTCGCGTTGGTGAAACCTGGGGATGCCTAACCATATTCTCTGTATGCGACATATCACCATCTCTTCGAATTATTCCGTATGAACGATCAATCCAGATGATTACTCTGACCATAACTGAATAACCGTAGGTTATCCAAGTGCATCCCAGTTGTCGAGGTCCGCCTAATTTCGGCCCCCCTTGCATATAGACCCAGCGACGTCCACTCCATAGACGTTGGCCTTATTACATCCAGCCTTTTGACCGTCAGCAGTTTCTCACGCACTTCATAACCTCCCCAGCCCACTGCCACGGCGCCCCCTCATCCCCAGGTCTCGAATTGAAGTACTCCCACCCCATCACGCCCGCAAACCCAGGATAGAATTGCGCCATCGCACTCACCGTCCTCCTCAAATCCTCGAATTCGATATACCCATGCCCCAGTCCCGGGTTCGTCAGCACGCCCACAACCACCTTCTCCGCCTTCCACCCCTGCATCAGAATAGCATCGTAATCAACGAAACCATCCAACCGGCCCCAATTGTTGTAAAACTGCACATGATACCACGCGATGCTGCTCCCCCTCATGACCTCCAGCGCTTCATAATCAAAGCCACTCAGGTGCGATCGTCCTTGTAACGCCGTAGCCACGGGCGCCAGCGTAATGATGAACTCTTGTCCGAAATCCTCTTTGAGTCGATCAATCAGCCGTATGATACCCGCCAACGACATCTCTTCTTCAACATCCAAATCTAATCCGTCGAAGTTGTACTGCCGTACCATGTTCCTCAGCGGCACGTAATACTCTTCGAATTCCGCATCGCTTTTGTCCAAACGTTGAAAAGTCCCTCTTGCGGCGCCGCCGACCATACCGAGGACTTTCACCCCAATGTCTTGCAGTATAGCAACCTCTTCCCATAGCGGGATATTCTTTGGGTGTGAGGGTGGATCATCGTTGAGGGTGATGTTACTGGGAGGTTCGTTGAGGTGGATGGCGGCGATGATGAGGTGGGTGAGTGGAATTTCATCGGAAGTGGCTTCGGTGATTAGGGGAATAAGAGAGACGAAATCTGTGTTGTGTTTGTAGTGGGTTTGGTGGTAGAGAATTACACGTGGTTTCGAGGAAGTTGTTGGGCGGGGTGGGAGGGCGGGAGGCATGGTGAAGAAAGGATTTTGGGGGCTGAGTTTATAGGGCGATGATCATCGTCGAGTCGACTGACCAATGAGATTGTGAGCTGTGGAAGTCACTGTCTCGGGCAGTCGCGTCTCTACCTAACATTGCCTTAAGACCTCCGATATTGGAGATACTTGTCCATTGGCTTCAGGACCCTGTCGCATCCCGAATGCAAACGTTTGGGCGAAGATGTGGAACATATTGTGAGTTATGGGAGCTATATCCTCCAGGATGATAAATGCATCCAGACATTGGATCAGGCGTCAGAACGAAGGCTTTTCTTCACAAAGCACACACAAAGGACGAGAAGATGGTGATAGAAGAGGACAGGCTCGCCCAGAAAGAGAACTCCTCTACAGAATCTTGTCCAGCGCTATCTCGTATATAGCACGGTGCATTTCTGAACGGAATGCAGTCTTCCTGTAATGACGCGGTTTGAAGCACACTGCACGCCGCAAGCAGCAGAATATGAAGCATTAAGGGCGTATATCCTGAGCAGACTGGCAGTCGTCCTTTCTCTATATGCAAATCCATAACTCCTGCAGGGACTTTCGAAATGATTTGCACAGAGGCTTGTCTCGCACACAACTCTTTGATCTCGTTGTCTTCCAAAAGATGCAGTATATATCGTCGCGTTTCAATGGTGCCTGATTGATAAATCGCTTGCCAGGAGACATTGATATCCATGTTCCCGGATTGAACGGAGAGGGTTCGGAGCTCCGATAGCACGGCAGGACCGGAATGGAGTTGTACTTCTTCTTGGCTTCAGTTGCCCCTTCAGTAAACCTCCGCCTCAGCACCGAGAACGTCTGTTAAGCCCGATACCATATCTCTTCAAGCTTCGGACATATGGCGCCTAGCAAATCCCGATTGCCGATGAGGGATATAGATATCGTAGGCCGTCCCGGAGCTGAGCATCAAACGGCGAAACCTTCTGACATTGGTTAACACCCTGCATTAGCTTGCTCCGTTCGTGGTCAATACTCCAATGCTGATCAATATCATGAACTCCCTGTGACTCAGACGTTAGAATATATTCGAAATAGCATTGCCACTCTGAGACAATGAGAAGACGCACGACTCAGCGGTCTGACCATGGCGCGATATTATACCACATCACTGAAGTAAATTGCCACGTCTTTCCTACCGCTGCATTCTTTGTCATGCCGTGGTACTGTAGCACAAGGTATTCCTAAAGTCCCGTCTTTGTCGTCATTTGTCATCCACCTCTTGGCGTAGGGCTGACGTTTGCCCCTTTCGATTCTTAGAAGGAAAATTACTGAGCATTTCCATCCTAATATGGAACCGATTTCGCCACACCAAGGCTTCAGTATCTTGCGTAATACACTGGTGCAACATCCTGAGCAAGCGGTTACGAAAGAGTGACTGAGCCTTAATGACCTGGATCGGATCGCAGACATCATTCGCGGATTGTTGCTTATTGCTTCGCCTTCTGCAAAGTCAAACGCCTCGTCTCGGTCATTAGCTAGTAGCGACATAGACCGTGTTGGCATAGACGTCTGACGTATCGTGCAAAGGCTGCTGGGTAATCCATCAAATGCCCCCGCTGGTTGACTGGGTCTAGTTTGCCTGCTCCGTTAGCACCGCATCGGTCTTGTTTAAAGAGCGAACTGCATACATTGGCACACCGGCTAGAGTCAAAAGGGCCTTGAGTAACGAGGAGTCCTCTCATCACACGTCAGGTTGGCTCTGGATCTGGACGCTACCCCTGACAATGTAGAACAATCTTGACCGCTCCTTCTCGATTACGGCTGAACCTGTAATTGCGTATCAGCCGAGTAGTCCTAGTCACAGAAGTGGAGAAACACCGCATGGACGATACTAGGACAAAGTAAGAACTCAGAAGGCCTTCCTAACGCAAGTCTGTGCATGCAAGTCGATTCGAGAAGCCTGCAATTTCATGTATACCGTTGGCGTGGGACCCTAGATCGTCTCATTGGGCCAGAGTTTACTGGCTCCAGAAGAATCTCCGAACCGAAAGAGACATGGATGGCGCCGTGCGGTCTGGGATGATTGGCCATAAGCGAACTAAGGTCGGCCAGATTGTGGTCGATCCCTGTGATACGGAAGCTGAAAGGCGATAGAGACACATGTGGGGACACTAAGCCAGGTTGCTTGCGCCTGTTGACCATCCGACTGCCTGAAGTCCTCGCCCCAACCTCCGGAAAGACTGTCGCCCCCGCACGGGCAGTGTGCTGTCTCCTCGCGAAACCTCGCTGATTCGCATAGTCACCAATGGACCGTTTACTCGATATGTGAACTAGGAATTATATGACCACATATATGTCCATGAGGGATAATAGGGTAAAAGCATATGAAATGATCGTCTTCTTCTGAGCGAGGATGAAGGCAGATGCGTGCCGCTATGAAGATAATTTCCTCATTAAAGCCACGTCAATTGCAATGTGCAGAAATGGCGCCACTCGTAAAACGTAGTATTATTTCACTTATCTTGACTGAACTTACAAAGTCCATAGTCTACATGCAGCTTCTCTCCTTGTAGAGTGTATCTCGAGCTAGTGCGTTTCTGCTGTCCAAGTGAAGGTCTGTAAAGATATCTGGTAGAAGAGACTGGACAGAACGAGGATATGAAATGAGTAGCTCGCGCGTGCCCCCTACCCCGGTATTACCCACGTAGAGTACATCCTTATTCAGACAACAAAGCCGAGTCTTACGATGCCGTACCAATGCTTGACCATAGTAGCTGATAGCGCTAGTATAAGTTATGAGGGCTGGATGGAGAGTATAGGGTTTCTGGCTAAATCCTACCAAATCTCAGGAGGAACGCAGGGTCTGCCGTAAGAACAGCTGTGGCCGACTCAGCATTGTAGGCGATCAAGATTTTTTCAGTGTCGGTGAGGTCTGACAGACGATCACCACCCAAGCTAATGTACGTATAGCGAATGTAGCGACCAATGATAGCGATGAGATTGCTTCCAGTCTGTATGGAGAGCCCATTACACACTTCGATTGGTCCATATCGTCGACGGTACCTTGCGTTTGTGGTGAGCTTGACGAAGCTGGACATCTCATCCATACAGGGTGGTATCAGCCCCAACTAGCGTGTTGTTAGAGCCTCTATCCCTGCACACCTGTATAAAGTGGCCTTGCAGCACTTGATGTTTCCCTACTCCTCTTGTTGAGCCACTGTCTTCATCAGTATCGTTCAAGTTGAATGCACCAAAGAGGTTAGCGCAGATTGATCCCCTGCCAAGAGTAATTGTCCGCCTTAGTCGACGATGATTGGACACAGCCAAGCAGAGCAGGAAGAGATCAGTAATCAGGGCGCATTAGTTATGGACGAGGCCGAGTCGGCCCAAACTCCGTACGAAGACTATTACCAATCAAGTCCCTTAGGCTTCCTCAACGATTCATATTTCACTCAACCGCAGGATGATTATCAACAGTACGGACATCATCAGATCGGAAACCCTGGGCAGTTTGGTTTGGGGATCGAGTACACCACTCCTGTTTCGCCTTTCTCGGTGTCCGCCAGCCACCAGCTAGGCCAACGACAAGATCAAATGGATCCAAATCTTTTATCGGCCGAAATGTATCAAGAAAGGACTGAAGAACACACAAATCCAGAACGAGAAGGAACGGAAAATACTCAGCTATACATGGGCTTTTTGGCCAGCAACCCTCGTACACCAAGCCCAATGGCATCGGTTGTGAAAAGTCGCAGAGCCCCCAAGAAAAATCCTCAGAAGAGCGCAGCTGCCGAAGATAAAAGTACTCGTCAAAGGGGTCGACCTCGTTTGGTCAACCATGACCAAAATGCTGCTGAAGTATGTTTTTCCACAATGAAACCTCCGCCGCTGGTAGTGGATCTGTTGCTTCTCGGATGCTGATCGCGACTCAACGTTACCTGATCCAATACCAATTTCAACTTTTCTCGTCAACGTAAAAATTGAAAGCGACGACGATGCTTCCCTCACTCTGATTCTATAACATATGTTTTTTTCTGTGTTCATCGCGACCATCGATATATCCTCAAACGTCATCTCATATAAGCAGTGCTCTGAGCGTTCTAATCCCGTGTCCACCATGGAGAACTCAAGTGAGTCGGGCGCTGATCCTCAATAGCGTCGTCGAACTCAGATTAGGCTTGCACAGCGGGCCTATCGTCAACGCAAGGAGACAACAATTTCAGGACTGAGAAAACGAGTGTCATCATTAGAGAAGACCATTGAGGATATGCACAAAACATTTGTGGTTTTCAACGACAGGGCAATTGCATCAGGTATCCAAGGCGGGAATCCCGCGCTCGCGAAGCAACTTGAAACGGCAGCGGAACACCTTGCAGATCTTGCCAAGAATAGTGCCCATGAGTCAGACGCGGAAGACGACGAGCATGATGTTACGCTATCGGCAGAAATGGCAGACGGCGCTGAACAATCACAGCTCACCACTCAACAAACGGTGGACGGTACACGCTCAGATCATGTGCCAATGCTTGGGTATGAGAGCACCATTGATGTAGAGGCTGACGACGATGACGGTGAGATTGCCCGAAAGGCTTCGGCTTTTCAAGCGCCATTGGAAAGTTTGCCTTTGTCGGATTGGACTGCCACTGAAGTCATGCAGCGATCTCAAATTGATGTGCGAACCATAGATGGGACCCCCAACAATACCGTTGGGCAACTGCAGCAGTATGCAGCCCTGAGCAGCAATGCCATACCATGTGGTACCACCAATAATGTCTTACAGTACACTGTTCCGGTCCGGGGGCATACCGCTATCCACGATAATTTTCAGTTCGGTGGTGCGCAATTGGTGACGCGTCGCCCAGCTGACACCCCGTCTCCAGAAGGGAAGACGCTGCTCGACTTTATGACTTTGCCTTTGCCAATGAGCTACAGCTTTCAGGAGGCTTCCTTTGCCCGCAGACTTATGAGGATTTCGCTTGAGACAGCATACAGGCTAATGACGGATCCATGTTCGAGGCGGGAGGACTTGAAACGTCTGTGTAGATTTACTTGGTGTTTCACTAGTTCATCTCGCATCGTAGACCACCTCAAAGGCTTGATAGAAAGGACCACCGAGCAAAACCTCGAGTTCTGGGAAGTTCCAGCGCTGCATCTGGGAGGAGCTGGTATGCACTACCCGCGTGTCGGTATAGATGCCGGCTGTGCACCTGCAGAATGGTGGGCAAACAAAGCCCCAACCGGGCCACCTCGTCCCTCACAGCCTGAAACATCAGTGCCGGACGCCATTAGGATTGAACAAACTGCGGAATGGCTAGGTCTCGAGGGCGAGTGGTTCGATCCGAACGATGTCGAGCAGTATCTGCAGAGCAAGGGACTCTACCTGGACGGCCAATCGTCCTTGGTGGAGCTCAATAGTGATACTGATAACGTTGACGAATCATTCCCCGGCTCCAATGACATGGAAGGTTCTTCAGCGAGCTCTCCAGCTACGTCCTCGCCCGGTAGCCTAGGCCCACGTAATCCAGACAATACAGAATTGACATGGCCGGATGATCCTATCTTGCAAGGCGCTGGATGTCTCTGGAATGAGGAAAATGCTAACATGCCCGAGATACTGGGTTTGGATATGGACTTCTCATTCGACGAGACTCTCTTCCCGAGCCCGACAGCCTTCGCTCCTGATGTACCAGGATTCAACATTCTCCCAAACATCATGCCAACTATCAATCCTAAGGTGAAAAAATTCGTTGATGTCGACAAATTTTTGGACGGTATGTATGAGAGTGACAGGTGGTCGCCTTCGCAGGCTAATTCGGTTTGCAGGAATGGTGCAATCGGCGGTCTGTCTTGGGAGGGCCCCAGGCTTCAGAAGAGCAGCTGTTGATTCAGCTTTGATGTTGGCAACGACAGACGGTTTTTGAGCGGCTATTCTGAGACTGCACAGCGGCGTTCAGGGTAGGACAAGGATGACCATAGGGTCTTCCTCGTCTGTTGGCTCGTGAGTAGTATGCCTAGCTTCATGGATGTTGGAGAGCGAGATTGAGTATGCTCGAAGTACAATTGTTTATGAATTTGGTTGACCCTTTGACCCTCTGTTAAAGTAGGAGAAGAGTGATCTGCTCAAGGATTAGAGTATGATCGACACCTTGCTCGCTAGTCCCGCGCTACGGAGTATAATATCGCCATCTTTAATTGTGTCTTGCCCTCAGCTTCGCAAATCTTCCCAAGGCCAGTGAGCTTCGATCAGATCAGCGGAAGATGCGCTGTTTGTAGCTATTGGCACTACCTCCAATAGCTCTGATATGCTGTAGACATAGACCCCAAGGATCAAAAGCAGGTAGCGTGCATTCCAAAATTAGAGTACCATCGTATTTGGACCCCGCCAGTCCGCCTATCGTTGCCTCTTTGGTGCCATGCGCATCCTAAAAGGCATATCGCACATGTAAGGTCGCGCATATCTCGAGTGGAGAATGCGCTGACACCTTCAATCATTCTCTCTTTCACAACCATCTTACTTTCGTTACTTGGGACATGTTGATATGGACTTGAGTCTAACAGTCTGCGACTTGGGCAATTCGAAGTAACATCCATGTCCTATGCTAGCGAACGAAGTACAGCATTCTATAAACAGAGGCTGTCTGGACAAGCTTCCGGAAAACTCCCATGAACAGTCCAGCTTCATAGCTTGATGCCTCGAACTTCAGCCATTGCAGTCAAGGATTCAGTTTCCCATTCTAGGATTACACTCGTTCACCAATCCATGCCAGTCGCTCTCTGTTGAATTCCCAAACGTCTCGTCATATTACTCCCTGTCTGTTAATCAGAAATGGCTGAGGTCACTACCATGCAACAGCCCAAACACTCAGGACCACGCAAGTCGTCCGGAAAGGACATTCTCTCCCGCATGCTCCAGATGGAGAAGCAGAGCAAGGTCAGCTCATAATCTCCTTGCAATACAACTTATCTGTAGTGAGACCTGCGGCGCCGAATTCCAATTTGCGCTGACACAATCAATCGTACTAACTTGGCTTTAGCAACAACGTGCCTCATCAGCAAGCCCTACAGTCCCTCTCTCCCCCTCAGCAGACTATCCCAGTGGATCTATCCCGCGGACATCACTTTCGCCTACAAAGTCTCCAGGATCTCCATTGGCAACTCCACACTCACCTCTTCGCCCGTATCATTTACCTCGCTCTCAAACATCGCCCAACTTAGCCACCAATGAGCAACCCTCTGGGATGTCTAAGTCTGCCGAGAAGCCAACTCAATTGAAGATCAGCACAGACATCAGCCGAGAAGACAGAAAAGTACAGGAGATATGTGTGTCTCCGAGCTGGTCTGATCATGGGGAGAAGGCTATGAAGAAGGAGAGGCGAAGGGCAGAAAAGGCACACAAAGAGCGGGAGAAGAAGATTAGAGCCGATGAGGAACACCAAAGGAGCGCAGATTTAAAGGCAGGTAAACGCCTAAGCAAGAAGCCGCCGCCCGCTGCGATGGAGACTCAAAAAATGCCAACAGCATTGAGAAGGGGTTCGTGGCTGTCAATGTTGTCTTCACAGCCATCATCGGGCGAGAACTCAAGGAGATCCTCTCGGGAGGAGAACAGAGCATCGGAGATGTCTATTGGCTCCATAAAGTCGAAGCGCTCTCAATCAACCCCTGCGATAAGTACCGAGTTGGCGCCCGCTACCGCTGGTGCTTCAGAGCATTGGCACACAATAGTTAGTCCTTCTGCCCCAAAGCTTCCAAGCTTTAGGTGGTCCTCTTCTCGACGTGCTTCGAATGATGGACGCAAGTCTGCCTCGCCCAAAGGCGAAGAAACGTATGAGAAAGATTTCATAGCTTTTGCTTATCGCTTGGAGCCATCCGAAATGACGAGCACTTCCGAGAAAATTGATCCTGAGAATACGAAGAACAACTTGAAGGGCGAGGGCCCACCATCGGTGTTACCAGGCGCTCCAACTCTCAGCAGAAGTGCCACCGAGCCCAGCTTCATGAGCGTGCCATACGAGTCAACCCCTGGTAGCAGTTCACCAAGTACGCCAAAAATTGAGCGCGACAGTATAGAAAGCGGGAAAGTAGTCCAATCAGCCAAATCCCCTTCTGGAGAACCGCCCCATGGTCTAGTTGCAACAAGCAGCCTGCCATCCACAGAAGTGATACCTCAAGCGCAGACGAAGCCTCCTCATGACGGCAGTAGCTACGTACACAAGCAGCGGATGTACCAGCAGCAGCAGTCCATAGCAGGATTTGAAGACCAGCAGGCTATAAAGGATGCGACCGAACTTGCGAACGAGAGAACTGCGGAGGTCGAGGCATTCTTGGACGAGCGCACAGAAATGGCGACAGAGCGAGGCCACCAATCCGAGTCTGCCCCGTCTTTCAAAGTTAGCCAAGCTCCCAAAGCCACAAAATCGCATGTCAAAGATGCGAGCATCTGCTCTGTATATACCAAACAAAGACACCGGAGCGAGTCCCCACATGTCGCGCTCGCTCCAATCAACCCTACGTCCACTGAATCCGCTCCACTTTCACAGTGCACGACGCTAGACCAACCACCTTCAGAGGGAAAGGAGGAAAGCCGGGCTCGAGCTTCATCTCAGAGCCCTCAGAAGACACTAGCAGCCAGCAAGCTGCAAGTATCAGCAGCCCTCAAATCAGACAAAATCCTTGGTTTCCGCCGACGGTCAAAAGAGCCTGCAGCACTTGTCTCCGTTCCCTGCGATGCCGAAAGTCATGTCAAAGCTAGCTCGGATCATACAACGGATGTCCAGCCAACAAAAGAGCCTGTGGTGAAGCGGTCGAAAATTGAGCGGTTGTTTAGGGAGCCGAAGCCACCGTTCGGAAATAGAGAGAGGAGATCGTCCTCGGATTCAAAGAGCAAAGAAGGCTCATCAGATGGAAGAGTTCGACAGAGTCATAGCAGAACCCGAACGTCCTCGTCTACGGTACTGAACGATTTTACCGCCTTACCACTGCCTAGATCCACCACCGAGCCTGTGTTGAAGACGACGAAGAAATCTGCCGAACAGGCGAAGAATACAAAGCATCAGAGGAGCACTGAAGACAAGCATGCAAAATCGGAGGCCAAGGCTCAAAAGTCTGACCGACCGCAGCCCAGCGCCGCCACAGAACCGACATCCGATCTCAAGTCTTCTGTGAAAAACAAGCCTCATGTAAAAGCGACGGGCGATAGTATAAAATCGAGTGGCGATGCTTTCGAGAATACAGCAATCAAGAAACAAGCGCATGAGGTCATTGTGGAGAGTGAGACAGGAGAAGGACTCATTCGCAAAACATCAATCACGCGTCCTCGCTCAAATCCCCACCTACAGACAAAGACAATCGCAACAAACGGTCTTCCGACCCACGATTTCTTGCCCCCGTTAAAGCATCAGCCCTTGATCAAAAAGGATAGTCAATCGCCCACACGCCCTACCCCTACCGACACCACTTCAGTATCCATCTCTCAATTCCAAGACCCCATCACGCCTTTAGCCTACGAGTCCCCCCACGCCCCAGACCTCAAACTCATCCCTCGCTCCCCCCTCCGCCCATCACAATTCCCTGCGCCGATCAGCAATCGACCCACCCGATCCTCCACCGACGTAGCCACCGCGCCTTTCAACAAAAATACCTCCGCCGACGGCGTGGCTGCGAAACCCGTCGCCAAACTCTTCGTCATCTGCTGCAAGTGCAAATTCTGGCACGATTTACCGAGCAAGCTTTACGAAGCCATGGCTCTACCGCTCGAGCTGCATAAAGCGGAGAACGGGAAGATAGCCGGGGCGAGGTTGGAGACTGCGGTTAAGTGTCCGTGGTGTGAGCATGCTATGACGACGGGGTGCTGTCAGGGGTGGACTACGGTCGTGTATCTTCATGAGAGACATCATTGAATGATGAGTGGGTGGGTGTGGTAATGGCATTGGAGAGTCTACCTACTAGCTACCTAGGTACTTTCCTAAAAAAAAGCTTAATATTCCATCTTCTGCTGTTGTGCTACGTCACGAAGATCTTGTTTTCGTATGGTAGCCATTTGGTCAGACTATGTATGGCCTTGGGCGTTGCAAGGACTTAATGTCTTTATCTTACGATTCACGAGGGATGGGCCATGACTGGTTTCCAGGCGTTGGAAAATAGAGCGTACCAACATGATCGCAGTCGGCTTCGACGTATCAGCGAAAATGCTCTACTAGCTTGCAAATAATCTTAACAACAGCAGGATTCATTCCAGAAAATTTAATATCAATGTTTTCCATTCCCCGATAGAATACCAAAACGTGACCAATATTCCCCGCTCTGAAAAGCAAGTAACTCCTGGGGTAAAACAAGTATTTCCTGGGGTTTTTGTCAGTAGGTAGGTAGATGTTGATGTTGATATATGGGTATAGAGTATCTATCAACAAAGCATCAGTTTTTGATGGGACTGAACACTCGGCGGCTAATTACTTTTGTAGAGGGGGACGGTCGGAGGGTGGGGGTGTGGGGTGTATGCTGTGTAAATACAAAAATAGCGGATATATCCTTAGAGCGGGGTTGAGCGGGTCTGTAAAGGTCATGATGTTGTACTCTACTTCTCCCCGATCTACAACATACCAACATGACAAGCGATCTGCATAGTCGCTAAAGTATGAAGTGGCACGGAATGGAGTGTGATGGTGCGAGTTTTTGATTGTGGGAGGGGAGGGGAGTGGGTTGGGGATTGTGGGGGAGGTTTTGTGGGAGGTTTTTGGGGAGGGAGGAGGTGGATGGGTGGAATAGGAGGATGAGGAGGATGAGGAGGATGAGGAGGATGAGGAGGATGAGGATGAGGATGAGGATGATGAAGTAGGCTTATGGCAGACAGGATTGGATCAGACGAGCCGGGCTGTGAAGTGCACTTCTGTGGAGACTTTAGTGAAGGACGGAGAATGATTATAGGAGTTCATCTGCTCATGTATGGTTAGTTTGGTTTCTATGTGAAACCCGTGGCTTTTTTTAAGTTATGGTGTTGATTTGGACGAAGAAGGTTAAGTACAAGTAGAATATATGGACTGTTTGGACGTTTGATGTCTCCTTTTTCTTGGATGGAGGGAAGAATGAATGAATGAGTGGAGAATCTAAGATATTTTCTTTCGCGTCTTAGATATTTCTGAAGTCGGAGCTCTCCAATATGGAACCTATGTCTGAGCGGTATAGCAAGTCTTTGCAAACCTCTGTGCCGCTCCAACCGCTCCCAGCTGAGGTGATAAAGGCGTCATACTAGCCACGTTACATATCGAAGTAAAGGTAGGTGTTGTTCTGGATGATGGGGAGTGTTGTTTGAAGATGATTGGATGCCAGTAACGAGAGTGTCTCATTGGGCAATCTGAGACTGGCCTGGACTTGGCAGACTGGCTCGTTGAAGGTTCGAGCCAAAATCATTTGCCTTGTAGATCTGTATTATTGTAAGGGAAAGGTATTGATATCCTGAGATAGTCAGGTCGGTCTCGGAGATGCTGCTAAGGGAGAGCTTCATATTGTCTAAATGAATTTGGGGGTGGTTTCTTCGCTTATACAGCTGGACAGTGGAATTGTGTGCTTGAGTATGTAGGGTGCTGCACATGCGAAGATCAAGATCTAATGTAGTCCCTCAACGGATTATAATGCTGGCTTGGAAACTCGAAGTCGAGATCGTGCCCCAGCTAGTTTCATAAGTGCAATTTACTCAAGAAAAACGTCCCAACGTCTCGAAATATGGGACTTTGATAGGCTAGAGTCATACTAAGACTGGGAAAGAGAAAATTGGTCCAAAGCTAAGTTCTGATCAATGATCCGGTACAAGTGGCACTCATAACACTGGTGCCGGTCCCATTATGAATTAGGTGATCGACAGAGATCAGACTTTGTCGCCTAGAAAGCTCGAGAGAGAAGTCCATTCGTTCTCGATAGTACTAATGTTGACGAACGCACTACAAGTAATCAGCCGATCGTTCAAGGTCCTCGAAGATGGATGTGATCGAGGTGCTGACATTCTAAGAGGCGAGCTGGCAAGACTCAAGGCCAGTAAAATCTCCGTCATAGAGAATATTCTCGTCACCCCGAGAAGTTCTACGGTGGCTTGACGTATGTAAGACTTATATTCGCTGATCTCGCATAGCCAGGTAGTTCGGATCATCTAGAAGGCACCTGAGCGGCAAGCTAATCCGTTGTCGAAACTCAGGCAAGGGACCAACTCTATGATTGTGCTTGATTTTCGGACATCTGCCTTAGGCGAAGCCCAATAGCGAATTTGCTTTCTGTAGCACTTGACGCTCCCTCTCTTGCAGACCCTTCTGATCGCTATCGTACCGGGTAAGACCCATAGCCCGTTGCGCCTCTACGTCGATGTTCTGCATCACGAAATCAGGAGTAAGGCGCCCTAGATGCTCACTTTCTCCCATCCCTGAAGGATAATCTGGGGCTGGTGTGCCTAGAAAGGGCGTCAGCAAAACCGATGAATTATTGGTGAGCCGAACAGATACCATCATGGAATGTTTCTCTTTGCCGCTTCAGGTATTCCGCATTTGCTTCCGTCAGAGGACATGCTGGAATATACATTACACTGGAGTCGTCTTTGCCAGCATGAATCTTGTCGACTGCATGAATGGCTGTACAAAGTCAGTATCAGATGGTAAAGGATCGGGAGATGATGCAATCTCAGCGTACTATCGCAGTGCCAAGCCACATAATCGCCAGGTCTGACGTGCGGAATATGTACCATTGTACTCGCAAGTTCCAGATGGGGATGCAATGCGTCGTTCAGCTCCTGACAGTTGGAAGGAACAGCACCATGCAACACTGACGTTGTCTCACTCTCAAGGCTCCAATTGTTAGCATCGAGGAATGCTGATCCCATAGCTGCGGGACTTCTTTTCGATCGGAAAAAAGGTCGAAGAAGCAGGTATGCAGTAGCCTTCCCCAATAGCGGGTTCACCATCAACGTGCCCTCTCCAGCTCCAGTATCAGACATAGACAGCCAACCTTGAAACATACGCAACGTTGAGCACCCTCCTGCACCGTTGTACAAATCAGAAACAACGGGCAAACGGCAACTACTTTCCCATGGGTCATAAGCCTCCCAATTACCATGGAAGATCTTATCATAGACTCCACCTTTACCATAACCATTCTCTTCCCAGCGCTCGCAGCTCCCGCTATCAATATGTGGCCCAAGGGCGAACCCGACATCGCCGGGTTGTCGGATACGAAGGCGGTCAGCATATGTGACAGGATGAGATGTAGAGATTTGTGCAGATTTGTCCACAGAATGCCAATGTGACATGAGGAATGCCTGGGTTCTAATGAGGTTTGGATGAGCACGTGCGAGCACCTGAGAAGGCGACCAGTAGAGCTCGTAGACTGCTGGATTATCTGGCGGGAACCCTATAATATATGAGAAATTTGTGGCCAGAGTCTTGAAGAACATGAAAAGATCTAGAGTCACGAGGACAATACAAGTACATATTTCATAAAGAAAGCAAATGATGAGAAGGGCCCGCTGGCATCTCCACGTATCGAAGCTCAAGCAATATGGGCGTTTGCAGACGTCCGAGTCTTCTATTCCATATGGAAGCTTCAATCGAGTATGATGAGAAGGGTTCACGGGTCGGCGCCCATCGCAAGTGGAAGAGCTTATTCCCTACCTTTTGTTGATGGATTGGTTTGTATGTACCTCTGGAGCAACTCCTTCCATCCCAAAGCCTCTCGCTCAGTCACTACTCCTCTGATCACTGCTACGCCCCGCTCGCGCAGCTGATCTCGGATCGTTGTCCTCTTCTCCATGTTGTGCATATCCCAGAAGTTGAGTTCTGGTATCACTGCGGAGCCCAATGCCCTAATGAGGGCGATGTCATCACGTAGAACAGCCAACAGGCGGTCCCAGCTGTCCTGAAGACGGTCTTCATGTCCCTGTATCAACCGTCTCTTCAACTCTGCGAACCGCTGCGGCAAAGGTGGGCTGACAGCACCAGGCTTCAGGGAAGGGAAGACACTGGATATATCTCCAGCATCTTTGGTTCGGTGTAGTGAGCCTGGAGTAGAGGTCATCGATCGTTTGGCGTTGATAAAGAGAGATCTTCCAGAGACCCAGCTCCTGTGTGGATTGAACATCGTTTCACACGTACAGTACGTGGAGCTTATCTCAAGATGGGTGTATGAACACTGGGTAGGAGTGGTGTAGGAACACAGAGGAGAAACGGGACAGGCGGATCGAACCTCGATCGGCAACGTTTCCTAACCAAACCAATTTCAGGTTGCGGCATGCTTTACTGTTCACAGCTTCCTACTACATCTATCGAGCCCTCTGAGAGAATATGGAGACAAGTTGGAAGTAGTTTCCCAGCCACACGCTGCTTCGATAGCCTCCACGTATGCCTCTAGCCTACGACTCCTTCGAGAACACAAATCACATAGGCTTTCGCCTACACAAAATCTGTACTTGCAGTACTCTCCATCTCGTATCGGCATACACCTTGCACGATCCTGAGGCGCTCCCGCAATGCAGGTCAGATGGTGTGGCCATACTGTATTCCAATCGTCCCAACACACATCTCAGGGTCATCCAGCCGGAATCGGGCCAAGTCCGCAGACTGTTTTGGCCGTGTATCAGACACGATTTGCCTCCCATAAGACATAAGAGCCGTTACATACTTTGGTACTTTGACTATTCTATGATATTCTCCACGGGTATTGGTCTCTTCGATCATGTTTGAGGATTCCCTTTCGCTCTCTCAGCAGGGTTGTACCTAAGACTTTGTCAGCCTTTGTGAAGCTTTGATCAGCACAGATCTTCAAGGTTCTCACTTGAGCAACTTCTCAATCAGGTCGACGTGTGTCATAATCATGCGACGGCAGCAGTAGCGTTTGCATCCAAGCTTGTCCATTGCATCGCTACCTAATCGTGAGCACTGTGACCGCTCTCAATGTTAAGCGTATTATACCCGTCTTTTTCGCCTTCATCAAGCATCTTCAGATAGCTTTCCCACAAATCCCCGATTACCTGATGAAGTTAGAAATCGGCTCTAGGACATGCCCAGGAATACGAGTGTACCTTCCCGCAGGAGAAGCAGCGCACAGGAATGATCATGGTTGCTGTAGGATTTTCAATCCGGACGACTTGCAGGACTTGAGGTACCTGAGAGCATAGTGAATATTGGAGCTGTAGCAATGATAAACCTTGCGCTAAGGTAGCCCTACTTCGCCTAAGATAAAGTGCAATACTCGGGGGAATTCTTGGCAATGTCACACAAAGTTACTGGTCTACTGTCTCACGAGGTCAGTCATTGTAGTTCGCATAGACGTCGAGGATGTGTAACCAGAATTAACCAGACGTTATTGAACTTATCACAAAAGACGTTGTAGAAGTAGATGCATAGCACTAATCCAACAACCACAAACCGAGTGAGCCGCTAGTGCAAAGCTGTTGCATAAGTCTTGCACACACTATGCTGATTTTGAGTGCGGAAGTTAAACCGCGCAGGAAACATTGAAGACTCCAATTTAAGAAATTTGTCCATGTCTCTCAATTAGATAGGATTGCAACATGTCTAAGCGGAAACGCAATCCCACAGATCATGATCCTGCTGCTCGTGGCCGAGATATCAAAAAGGTCAAGCGCTTGATTCTTGAGAGATCAACGGAAGAGGTTGTAGATGCATCGAAGTCCGAAGGAAAAGTACTACCGCATTATGCTGAAACAAAAGAACGAAAGACTAAGGGCGACATTGAGCTTGAGAGAAAGTCCAAGAGGCAAGAAAAGAAAAAGCTGAAGAGTGCACAAAAGATTGCATTGCAGGCACAACCAAGACCCGAAGAGAGACAGGAGAACGCAACTGGCGATTATGGTCCTGCGAATTCGCAGGAGCGTATGCAGCAGCAGGTAAAGGGAAGGAAGAAAGAGAAGAGGAAGGGACTAGTGTCTGAACGGACGAACGATCGGATCCACGATGCTGTCGCTACATTTACAGAAGGCCCAAACAAGCCGAAGCACAACGCAGTCAAGCCGGAGGGGATAGACCAAGGAGCAGTCCGGAAAATCAACGAGGTAGCATTGTCATACTCGAAGAAACGGAAGCGGAAGAACAAGGATGTGAAGGAGTCTGACAACGGCGACACACACCCAGAAAAGCCCACATGGAAAACTTCGGACGCAGTAGGAGGACACATGCTCGATGTCGACCCGATATTTTCGCGAGATGAAGAGTTCCTTCTTGTTGCGTATCATACGGCAATCACAGTATACTCAACCTCCACGTCTCTGCCGGTGCGCCGCCTCATAATCAACAAATTGAACAGAATTTCTGCATTCACCCTATCGTCATCGATAGACAGTCAAGTCTTCATCTCCACGATTTCTGGGGAAATCGAGAATTGGGATTGGACTGAAGGGTCGAGGCTTGGACGCTGGAAACTATCCTCCTCTATCTACTTCTTAACGACATCACTTCAGACCGCGGATGAAGACAATAATCAACTTATTTACACTGTAGACACGAAGGACGCCGATCAGTGGCTCATTTCAGCCCATCGTCTAAATAGTGGAGAACATGCCACGATGACAGACGTGAAAACTCTTCTGAGACATCAGGGCCCTTTGTCGTCTCTAAGGATCCTTGCTGGCGGTCGGTTCGTTGTGGCTACTTCGGGATCGCAACTAGTAATTGGTAACACCACCAAGCCAAATCCACCCTTGCTACAAGACCTATATTACACGTGGCGAATTGTCGAGTGTCCGGAATGGATAACATGCATTGATGTCCGAATCTCGCATCCTGAGAGGATCGACAAGCCATCGAAAGGAGGGAGAAGAAGAATAGAGGCCCTCGACATTGCTGTTGGGGGTTTAAAGGGCTCGATCCATGTTTACGATAACCTGCTCGGTAAGCTGATACGTACAGAGCAACCTACGAGCAAGGAACTACTTGAGGACATCAAATCTCGTCGGCTGCATTGGCATAGAAACGTAGTCTTATCACTCAAGTGGTCGTTGGACGGTGCGTAGTCCCCTCAAAGATCATAATCTCCTGCTAATTTTGTAGGGAACTATCTGATCTCTGGGGGCCAAGAGACTGTCCTTGTGCTATGGCAACTCGAGACAGGACGAAGGCAAGATATCCCTCATCTTGGAGCGCCAATCGAAAGTATCGTTGTGTCTCCTTTCGGAGCATCGTATTGCATTAGACTTGCCGACAACTCCGCCATGATTCTATCTACCTCAGAGCTCACACCAACCTTCAGCATTGCGGGCATTCAAATCCCCTCTGGGGGAAATGACAGTATCTTGGATTTGCCTTTCGTTCCTACCGTTGATGCACCATGGCCAAAAAATCGTTCATCTCGGGGATTACACTTTCCTGTTTGTACATCCCCTTTGCGCCCCGGATGTTTGCTTCTTGCAGTACCTCCTTCGAGTACTTCGAGGCAGGCATCGACAGCAATACCAAGTGCGTCTTACCTACAGAGCTTTGATATTGGGGCCGCCCAGCAAATAGCTCGACAGGCTCTCACAAGAACGAAGATTACTGAGCTGAATATGGGACCTGAGTCCAATACTATTGAAGAGCCAAACGTAACTCACATAGGGACAAGCATCGATGGCCGATGGCTCGCAACTGTTGATACCTGGGCTCCGCCCAAGGGAGACCATGAAGCACTGGCATACAACCAAGAAAGATTGGCCGAAGAGCAGATGGTCCGAGCAGAAATTCATCTGAAGTTTTGGTCTTGGAAAGATGACACGAGTGCGTGGGAATTAGTCTCAAGAATTGATAATCCACACGCATCTCAATCTGGGCATCCATATGTGCATGGCGACGTACTTCAACTCTCTTCAGATCCAAATTCCGTCGGTTTTGCCACTATCGGTACTGATGGTATCGTAAGGACTTGGAAGCCGGCGATCCGACGCAGACACGGATTGGATGTTCGAGACAAAGATGGTAGAGGTTTAAAGTCATGGTTCTGTAAGCATGTGATACCACTCGAAGTGATGAACCTTCCCAATCAGACTGCTCAGCCTAGTGCCAAGTTGGCTTATAGCCAGGATGGGTCTATACTAGTTGCTTGTCTCCAGACAAATGTGCCATCCCCGCTCTATATCCTCGATACAGACACTGGTGATGTTCGAAGCATACAAACTGGCCTCTACAGTGGAACATTGTTTGGCCTCGGTGTTATTGACAAGTACATGATCACGCTATCAAACGAGCTCTGTGTCTGGGATCTGGTAAATGACGAGTTACAGTATGGCATTAATCTACAGCAAGTAAAGAAGTTTTCCACCGAGAAGCGAATAGCAAGCTCACATCTGGCCGTGGATCACCAGCATGGAACATTTGCCATTGCATTGCCGGAAATGAGACTTGACGACAAGAAGTCCTCAGAGTGGAGATCACAGGTCGCCATATTTGATCCTACAAACGCCGTACCCTTGTATCAAACATCTTTATCGAATACCATCACCACACTTCTACCCGTTGCTGGAAGAAAAGGGTTTCATACGATTGATACAGCAGCTGAAGTTAAGACACTGGTACCTACCCAGTCTACGCCTCTCCTTCAACTGGCGCCATCAAAGGATGAAACAGAACCTTCTCGTGGGTTAGGCAACATTTTTGGAAATGGCCAGAGCAAGACGCCGATAGAAGGTGCAGCGGGCAACAATGTCGGGCCATTGACTTCGAAATTCGAAACCATCACTCAAGCATCACGTATTCGTGACGATGATGCAGTCGTTGTAAGCCAAGATCAGCTAGCTGAGGTGTTTGATGTCGGCGCGGCTTATCCATCAGTAATTGAGATGTTCGAGCAAGTCGCCAGCCTCTTTGGTGGTCGGACGATATCATGAACGAATATTGAGGACTACGCTCCAGCGTACTAGACAGCCGATCCATTTCAATGTTCATTGAACTATCCAGTGCACGTATGAGAGAAAGATGGTGATCTTCTATGTGCTGTCGCGAACGTAACAGCAAAACACAATAGAGATCGAAAGGGACGCAAGCAGCCAAGACTGAAACGAATCTGCATCACTCATAACACTTCACATCCGGCCTCCAAGGCGTCTACACGGGAAACCAAGACAGCCTCTTGTCAATTATAAAGTACAAGTCTTTAGCCCCGGGTTGATGGACCTCAAAACTGCCCTTTAGCTGCAAGGATTGCAACGAAGTCGAGACCTGCGCATGATCAGATTGAGCCTACGTCGATATGAACTCGATGCGCAGGTTTTGCAGTTTCGCGATCCTCCGACAGCATCTGAGCCAGGTTTGGAGCGGTTCGCCGAGGAGTAGCAGTGGCCCTCTTCTACTACTATGTACTTCGTCCTATATCTGGCATTGAACTCCTTAGGGGAGTTAGTGTACGGGATTTGACTTGGTCAATCAATGTCATGACCGGCCTTTCAAGCAAAGACAGCTCTCTTAAGCGTAACCCTAGGAGGGTCCGTGATGCCTTCCAAGCACGACGCTCGCCTACTGTCTACCTGATTTTCCATGCTTACGAACTGTCCATGATTGGAATACTCTATCACAGCAAGCACGCAGAAGATAGATCACGTGGACATGACATTGGCAGCAGAGCGGAGTCGGTATTTCTTTAGACACGACGTCTGAGAGCAATGTATGTTGTAGATGAACAGAGCTGCTGTCTGTTGTAGTGAGCTGGGGAAGACAGTGCGGCCAAGCAGCATCTACAACGCTGTGAATACTCGTCTCAATCACTGGCGTCACTTGCAGCCCTTATGTAGAAACTTTAGCACGAACATAGATGGTACAGATAGGAGTGGCATAGAAAAGTTGCATGTTTCTTACCTCGGCCAACACGTCTTTAGTACAGTGTGAAGCAATTCAGAAGGCTTTTCGCGAGAGTCATTAATATTGTTTTCGCCACATAGAATTCGAATACGGAGATCTCGTGCCTCTTATCCGAGGCCAGCCTAGCCTCAGGGCAAGGTCGGCAGCGGGATCTCCGGAAACCGAGGCTCTTCTACTTTACGTAGTACATCATCAAAACTTGCAGATTGGCGCCGGCGAGTTGGCAAACGTCACGAAACATTCTTCTCTTCTTTACCAATTGGCGTTTCGCCTCTTTCCTTTAGACTGTCTTGCTTTCTGCGGCAATCCTCGGCCTTACTTCCCTTTTTATAAAGACCACAACATCAACAGGTCTGCCTCCTCAAATTTCTACTTCTCTAGTCGCGTGTCCACCATGGCATCTTTCCTTTCACACCTGAGTCCTGTACCCACCTTCCCAGCTTACACAGGCCCCTACAAAGTTGGTACACAAGATGTCGAGATCCCAATCCCTGAATTGTCATCACCGTCGCTCGCCCCAGATCCCAGCATATCTACAGTCAGCTTTCGCATATCCTACCCTTGCGAACCAGGCAGGCACGCAAAGCCTGTGTACTGGCTTCCATCGCCACAAACCCAAGTTTTCCGTGCATACGCAAGATTCATGAGCGCCAGCCCTAGGCTTGCTGCTTTCCTATCGTAAGTCGTTCGTACACCTGAAAGAATTGGGGTCTGACATCAAAACACAGCTATTTGCCAATACTTCGAACGATCTTCTACACTACCATACCTGCCCTCCGAGATGCAAAGTTGGCTATTCCACCAGAGGGGCAAGAGAAATGGCCGGTCATGGTCTTCTCGCATGGGCTAGGTGGATCCAGGAACGCATACAGCCACATTACAGGCTCATTAGCAAGCCATGGAATGGTGGTAGTAGCAGCGGAGCATCGCGACGGTAGCGCTCCGATATCATTCATCCACAGCACAGACCGTTCATCACCGAAACCTGTCGACTATGTATCGGTGCCTCACAGGTCGTCACCTGAGGTAGAAGAACAGCGCATTGACCAATTAAAGATCCGACTTTGGGAGCTTGGCTTGATTCATGACGCATTGCTCAAAATGGCAGATGGAAAATCCCTTACGAATGTTGCGGCGGATGCGCCACGAGATGATGCGGACAGACACGGATTCGCCTCACTTATCGATGTACACACGCCTGGCAAGATCTCATGGAGTGGTCACTCTTTCGGAGCCGCCACCGTAGTCCAATTCGTCAAATCAGTCTACTACCCTACACCACGGGACTCAAGAGGATACGAAGCACTCTACTCTCCCTCATCGGACTCCCAAGTCTCGAAACAGATCACATCATTATCACCTGTGGCTCTCTTAGATCTCTGGGCGTTACCTCTTCATTTCCCAAAAACATCTTGGCTGCTAGAGAAACCCATGCCAGCCTATCAAAGTGCGAACGGCTCTCCGCCACTCGCAGTCTTGAGCGAAGCGTTCTTCAAATGGACGAGCAATCTGCGGAATATCAAGCATGTCCTATCCCCACAATCCAAACAGAGAACCAAGCTCGCCCCACTCATATTCTACCCCACATCGTCCGCGCATCTCTCACAGTCCGATTTCGGTCCGCTCTTCCCCTGGCTAACCAAGAAAGTCTTCAAAGCCGAAAACCCAGAAAGGACACTACGACTGAACGTCCGCGCAATCCTGGAAAACCTAAGACGTAGCGGCATCAAAGTGGCAGATACCTCAGACGTCGACATGGAACTCGGTGAGCTGAGTATCTCCGGTGCAAAGGGGATAGAAGAGAAACAGAAATTCCCACTCGGTCAAGATCATCAGATATTAGCCGCAGACGGCAGCGTAAAGGGGTGGGTCTCTGTGCCGCTTAGTGGACGCAATGGTATTGCCAATGCGAATGGACATGCGATTGAGGCGGAGAATCCGAACGAGGCGGTGATGGAGGGAGAGGTCATGAAAGAGTAAGCGGTGTAATATATGAATGAACATCGGTGGCATCTTGGGAGGTCTCTGTGAGCGTTGCATGCATAGCGAGGAGTTGCGTTGATAGCTTGGAGTACAAAATAAATATCAATGTGGGTTAGTCTCCCCAAGATTTTATACTGATATCTTTCTATCCCTCAAGCCTTCATGATTCCGCCTCCGCTCCCACAGCAGCCAGACACCTAGCACCAGTCCTGTCGAAATGACCACTACCAACGCAAAAACCCACCACAAGCGCGCAACCAAATTATTGCCCCGAGCGGCGTTGAGGTTGAAAACCCCAGTGCTGAAGATGCCCTGTCAACGATTTTGTTAGCGAGATCGGTGATCCAAGGGCAGAAATGCTGCGGATCCATCCAACCTACCGCAACGAGCGTCCCGGGAAGGAAAATCAAGGTCATGAGCGCGATTGTCTTTATTGTCCGACTATCATTTCTCGCATCCTCGGCGATCTGCCTCGAGGACTCTGCGGATATGATATTCACCCTGCTGTCCCGTTGCGATATCAGACTGTACAGCTGCATACGCGCGAGATCATTATCTGGGTCAATCCTTGACGACTCAGAGATATGATAATTTCCGATCTCCTTGCGACTTACCAGATTGATCTGACTCTGGACCCTCGTCCTCAATGCCATCGTCTGGCGCTGACGAAACTCGCCGTCTTTGACGCAATAAGCTAGTCGCTGCTGAAAGCAGCGAGCCGCTCGTTCGTCATGAAACATTGTCTCCCTTCGCTGACGCCGCAGCTCTTCGAATGTATCGAACGCCTGTGAGCAGAAGGCACCGAGCTCCAATTCGAAGTCCAGCACGTGGCCCAGGAAGATCAAGTCAGTATTACAGGCGTGCAGATCGCGAGTGAGCCCCGCATAGACGTAACCGTCGTCGAAGTCGAATTGCTGGGTGCTGGTATCTAAGCTGGTCATTCCCGAACGAACCTCCATGGCCACAACTTCTCTGTCTAGCCTGGCGCGCCACTCTTCGTTGAAGCGACCATGTTCCTGAAACAGGAACAGCAAGATGTCGAGCGGAGATTTATCAGCTTTCCCAGCTTCGAATCCAACCCTTGTCATGGTCTTTCGTAGCGCGGGTTCGGACATGTCGAATAAAAGCGCAAGGACGTTCCCAGAGCTTACGTTGATGCGGATGGCTGCCGAGAAATCGTGGTTTGGGTTGAACGGGGTCTGAAATATGGCATCTTGTAGGACAATGAGCGTTGAAGGAGCCGGAAAAGGTCCTGAACGTACGGAGAAAGATGGGGTCGGAATTGTATCCTTGCCCGTAGTCGACAAATTGTGCCAGCGAGCCGTTATTCGCTGCCACGCAATCGAGAAATTCTCTCGGAATTCGGGTCGAGCGGAGCAAATCTACGACGCCTAGCTCGGAGATACTTAATGGGACGGCCTTGCCATTTCCATACCCACCGCTTCGCGCCGTCATTCTTCTCATCCAAGGCTACAAGTGGGAAACTCACAGGACGAGGAGCTGTGATACATCCGCAGGGACTATGGTCGATACGACGCCATTATTCTGTTACGCCGTTGCGTCAACTCTAAATCTCTCGGACTAGGTGGAATCAAACGCCATACAAAATGATCGACTTCAGTTCGAATGACTTCATCTGCATACGATATGCCTCCACGATGATTGCCATAATTTGTATACACTTTCAAAGCGGTTTCTTGTGTCAGGAGAAGGCTATCCATGACCGCCAGCCTTGACGAATCTACTTAAACAACCCTCAATACCGTGGATTTGCGGTATCAAAATATCCTCTTATCTCGAAGTCTGGTTCAGCCGATGCAGAGTACGGTTACTCCAGCCAGGTATAGCAACGGTGAGCCTTGAACTATCTCAGATACATTCAATTCTTGCATCGCGATCCAATGGAGAACCCGCCAAGCTCCTAGTTAAGCCTCGCGTCAGCCTTGCCCACCTAGGGCATACGCCCGGATAGTATGGCATCCCAGGCGTCTCGAGGCAGTGCATGGACATTAGGCACCCATGAAGATACAGCAAACATGACTTAAACCCAGCTTCCCTCTCCAAGCAGGCCTTCTCTCACTGTGCGCCCACGCAGGCCTTCCAAACTCTCACCTACAGATCAATTGAGCGTTGCCCCCAAGTCGGATTTTTCAGCGGCCATGAGCGACGGAGATGACCAGCGCATGGGTGACGAAGGCGATCAGTACATGAGCGACGAAGACGACCGGCGCATGTTCGTCTTCCGCGACGACCGGCCCCGAGACTTCCAATGCGATGACTTCGTCTACGAGGAGCCCGACCCACGCCCCGATCCTTTCAGCCCTTATCCGCAGCCCGAGCGGTACCCTGGCGAAAGAGCCGCCCAGGGGCAGCGAGCAATCGAGGCGTTTCTGGAACGGGCCACTAAGGCTGGGGATGCACACTACGCCAAGGTTAAACGGGACTTGGACGCTCAGAAGCAGCAGCTGAAGCAGACTCAAGGACCGAAGCTGAAATCAGCAGCGCCGAGTGGCAGCGGGACGAGCAAGGCTGCGCCTTCGCCGAAGAACTTGTTCGGCCTGAGGAAATCCTAAGCGTGCGTTGTGGCTGCGCGAGTATTCTTTCTCCGGAGTGAAAGGGAGCATCCTGGGACAGAGCCAGGTTCTCAAGTCAGACTTGATGATCGCAGGCATTCCTGACGGAAGACAAGCCCCAGGAGACACCAATGACGCAACACAGCGCCTCTTACGAAAACAGGAGTCTAGGTATATACATATTTCAAAAGCGCACCTCTGAAATCTCAATACCGAAATTCAAAATTCAAAATCCATCTCCTCTCTACGTAAGTAACTACAACAACCGTACGTTCGACCTGCCGCATATCCTAAAGCTCGAGTTGTTTATTCCTCGGCATAAATACAAGTATCTATCCGCCTTTCGTAAACTATGCTCCTTTTGCTTACTCGATCGCCATGTCAAGGGATGGATGAATGAATGAGTACATACTGTAGAGCGGATGGCTTATGTGATATGTGTATATGTATCGCATCCCACGTTTTCATTCTACAGTATAAGACTAAGACTAGCGCACCGAGAAACGACCTATAGCCGCTGTAGATAAGTCCGTCGTTGACTATCTATCCTAGTGATACGTTGCACATCATCTTCCCCAAGCACGCCCCCCTTTCCATTCCCCCCAGCACTTCTTCTATACATAGTATCTTGGAATAAATTCCCTCGGAAAAGCGTTTAAGATATCCAACTATCTCCGCCATCGCCACTAAAGTGTCTATACTCCAAAACCCCATACACCCAATCCCCAAAACATCTCCACCAGCTCAACTATCAACCTCGGAAATTTCCACGTCACATGCAAAAATCACCGGTCTAGCCTAAATCAAACCTTTGACCGTATCGAAACCCTATCTAGGGTAGGCAAGGAATGGCATGATTAATAACTAGCTATACCATACGTAGACCCAACCCCTTGCGCATTTCCATGACATTTCAGCAAAATAGTGGTGGTATATACCGAGGCAAGATAAAGTTTCCTTCCTAGATGGAAATCCGGACTCCCCTATAAGCTTCATCCCATTCCATTCTAGAGGATGTTTGATAGATAGATAGATAGATACCCACCTTACCTTAGACAGACAGACAAACCACTCAGCTCCCGCTCCCCCACTCATTCATAATTCAGGTGTATCCATCGATTCGCAAACAAACAGATCTGATCTGCTACATACCACGCCCCCCTTTTTTCCCACCTCATAACTCCAACACTACAGAGGCTAGCTCAATCCACCCCATCAGGCGTATATATCACCCATCTATCTACCTTACACATCGAAACCTTTCCGTTACCTTATCCACAGTCTCCAAAAATGATATGAAGTTTTGCGATCGGCGTTTTTATTCCAGCTATGAGTTATATATTTAGATGAAATGGGAAGGGTAGGTTATTCTATGGAGTATGATGATGGGGTTTTGGGATGTAGGAGGGAGAGAGATTGCGTGGAGGAGATGTGGATACTGCCAGGGAGGTTGAATTCATGTTTGATACTAGGCACTTTAAATGTATCATATTGCGTGAATAAGTACGGACGCGGTTTAGAAGCATGAATGTTTGAACTTAATTGCGTTTCAGGGAAGTGTTTGAAGTAAGGTAAGGTAGAATACAAATCTTGGCATTTCTCCGGAAATAACACCGCTTGCATAGAATATCAACCCCTTGCCTCCGAACCCAGACAGGTCTCACACGTATGTTACAGGGTATATCTCACCAACTGAAATGGCTCCTTCAAAGCTCGTGCATAGGAACATGTACACCTAGATCAAGACCCACAAAATCCTCCGACGCAAGCAATGTTATTTGTCCAATTGCCTCATATCATTAGACTCCAATCTAAGATAATCGGTAAGCCATAACTCATTAGGGGTGATTTGCATGTGTTGAAATACCGGTCATCCGTCATCTTAGCCGTCAGCATATCCCAGCATAGTCTCCATTCAGAATCTCCTCCTTCATCATTCAGTGGGGATCGTGATCTTCAGGCGCATAATACCCGTCGTGCAGTCATAAACTCTTCCATCGCATAGCTCCTAATCGCTACCCCTTCAAAGACGCATTTTTCACCGCCATGACCGACTCGACCGTCTAGTCTCCGGCCTCCTACTGCTCCCGCTTCCCAAGTCTTCTTTCGCAGTTTCGAGCGGTCTTTTCCATCCTTTCTCCTTCAATAGGATCTCGATATCCCTCGAACTGTCGTGAGGTGGCGGCCACTTGAAATTGCCAAAATCCGCCTCATTCTCTATCAATAACTCGACAATCTCGTAGCTCCGATACTGCATTGCGTGATATGCAGGCGGAAGTCCCCTGAAGTCTTGAGCGTTGACGTCGGCGTTGTGCGCTATGAGCGTCTCGGCTGGATTTAACATACCAAAGCGCGCACAGTTATGGAGAGGGGTCCGGCCGGCTTTGTCGGGCGCGTTCACGAGGCTGTTGTGCAATACGGAGATAGAGTCGAGTTGCTGGGGATTTGGGGGTCTCAAGAGGAAAGGTATGACTTCGTGGGCGGACCGGCGGCCGATGGCGAGGTGAACAGCTGTTAGGTCTTTATTGTCTTTGGCGCTAGGGTTTGCGCCCTTTTGTAGGAGAATCTTGACGATGTCGACATTACCTAGAGATGCGGCGAGTAGTAGGGGGGTTTTCTCGGTTTCGTCCCCTTCTTCCAAGGGGGCGCCATTTTCGATGAGCCATTTTACGGTCGAGATATCATTCTTTTGGATACAGTCTAGCAGTTTCGATCCTTTTCCTCCAGCTTGTGGATCGGACCCCCCTGGATCTAGCCTGTTGTGAATGTCGGCGAATGACCTTGAGCGGTCGTTCCTTCCTCTAGTCTCAGAAGAGCGACTCGTCCTTCCAGTAAACCGAGAACGATCGGGTGTCTGCGGAGAGCCATACTCAGAGGTCGATGGCGTCGTCATAGAGGTGGATGAAGCAGCTGAGGCGCTTGATGTACGAGACTGGATCGAGGATGATGATAAGATAGGGCGCAAAGGGATGGCAGAATCAATTTCTGTTGGGCCTATACGAGGGGAAGACGGCCTCCTCAGTCGTCCATGACCCATCGCATAGCTTTCGAATGAACCGGTAGCCCTGTTGGAAGGATCAGTTGTCGAGGTCGCCGAATTGAGTGGATTACCAGGACTTGTAGATGGCTTTGTGAGGACTGGGGAACCGCTATCGGCCAACTTGTCATTCAGCCAGACCGCAAATATTCTTTCGAAGAACTGGTGCAGAGCTGGATCATCTTCATCCGAAAGGACTGTCTGTCCTTCGGCTTCATTGTCATCAGGCTGTAGCACAAGGGTGGCTTCTGTGTCTTGCCGAGTCAGACCTTGCTGCGGGCTGGCCAGCCCCTGCAGCATTGCGAACATCTTGCGGTTGGAGGCAAGGACCGCGACGAACCCCTCTGCCATGAATTGCCGCGTGCTCTCTAAACTTCGGCTGAGGTAACATCAGACACACCACGTACTATAAAGAGTGGGGAAGGTATGCCAACTAACCCATGTAGAATCTGGAGGAGAAGCTGCAGCGAAAGCTGGTGGGTTTCGATGGATTTTGCAATCCGCGCAAACGTTGGAGCGGCAGTCTGCTGTCTCCATATCCGAAGAACAGGCCCTGTGATTGTTTGTCTCTTTTCCAGAAGCTTCGAGAGCTCTTCTTTTAATCCAGTAAGATCGTCTTCGCACCGACTTATCGCATCTTTAACAAGAGTCCGTATATTGTCGTAGCCTGGCTCAACAGGCAGAGTAGATCCCTGCTTCTCTTGAGGCCTGTACGCATTTTTGACTTCATTGATAATGGAACTAAGGGTATCTGCCTTCTCTTCCAGTTGTTGTACATCTTCTTTCTGGCACTTTATCTTCACTATAAGCTTCTTGACTTCCACGGAGAGAGACCAGGCTATTTGGACGATTGTTATGACGCTTGCTAGAAAGAAGTATCAGCATAAATATCCCTTTAGACACACAATGCGTTGGTGATTGCCATACCAGTGGTACCGATTGGATCCATCGCGGACTCTGGTAGGGCCCCAACTCGACGTCCCCGAGAGCCCCAGGGGCCCCAGTTGACGTATCAAGAACTCTCCCGGGTCAGCGGGGTTGAACTAACGATTCTATCGATACTGTGCTTGGTCCTTTTTCTCTCCTTGGGAGATGGGAGACCGAACTAGGCATGCGGTGTCGATGTATTAGTGACAAGGAGATAGAGTGCGACAACAGGCAATGAAGCCTTTAGAACTAGGTCGTCGTCAGCGAGCGCCCGGAAGCGATTAAGTGCTTACTAGCATTGCTCAGCCTTGTTGGGGATGGGTACCATGCCTCACTTGGTACGTCGGCAGATATATTCTAAAGAATATGTACCTTCGATTCTAGAGGGCCCTAGGAAAGTGGGAGCAAACGTGGAGAAAGTCTGATTACACATTGAACGGGACTAGAATTCATGATCGACTGGGACGTTGCACGACATAGAACTATCGAAGAAAATCCGCCGACATTCGGATCAACATCAAGCTTTTCGCACTCGTTTCAAGGTTCTCCAACAACAACATCATCAATTTCCAAAATCGCCCTTAGTTCTCCAATCAGCCGCCACCGCCATTTATACCAGCAGACGCAGACTAATTCCTTGCAGTCCTACCCCTTAATCTATCCCACCGATAGAGAGATGGTAGCTCTTTCACATCCTTTCGAAGAATATAGCGGTTAATCCACCAAGGAGCAACTTTGTTGATCTGATAGTCCGTGTGTGTTCTGGTGCTTATGCCGAACACATAATTCATTTCCTCCATGGTCGCAATATGCCTTTCCGTGCCAGGCACAAACAGCCAAACCAAGATCAGCGCTATGAAATCAAGCCCCGCGAACAAGCCGAGCAACGCCGTCTGTCCAACGGCGTGGATGAGCTGAGGTACTGTCAACGCCAATATGCCAGCTCCGAAGAATAAAACGGATGATGCCCATGCCATGCCCACTTCGCGGAGCACTTGGGGGAAGATCTCCGCGCTGTAGAGGAAGGGGACCACGCCACCTCCTGGACTATACGCAAGTACATAGAGGATTAAGAAAGTCGTGACGGCAGCCATCTTCCCTGAAATGCCCTCGACTTTGTAACTGAAGCTTGATGCCAGGAGCAGAGGAAACATCGCGGCCAAAGACGTCATCAGGAGGAATCTTCGGCCTTTGCTGTCAATATAGAAGTAAGCGATGGCGGAGAACCTTGCGAGCCATAAAGTCAGCATCAAAGCTTTAGTCAAGAGTCTCAGCACTCACGCAAAATTTGAAAGCCCGAATCCAAAATATAGCCACTGACTATGCGTGTTAGAGATACCCGCATGGTCAAAGAGGGTCGAAGCCAGGAAAGCAAAGATATTGATACCGCACATAATCTGAGCGCTCATGACGATAAACGAAGCAAAGGTGGCCCTTCGAACCCTTGGAATGCTGAATAGTTGCACGATCCGTCGCCCGAAGCCAAAGACGCCAATCTGTCGCTGGTAATCTCTGTCGTCCATGTGCGGCACTTGGTTGCCAAGATCGATAGCATCTTGTGTACTCCGCATGAACAAGATCGTCTCAACATTCAATTGTGCCCGTATATGGACCAGGTCACGGGCTGCCAACAGGGGGTGCTCGCGGAGCCGCAGCAGCACTGTGTAGGCTTCAGCATATCGCTGCTTTTTCACCAGCCAGCGAGGTGATTCGGATCCCACATAGACGAGGACAAGGAGCATGGCGGCTGGGATGAAGGAGCTGGAGATCTGGAATCGCCAGCTGTTGGGGACGATTAGCGGAATAACGGCGGAGAATGCGATTCCTAGGGCTGTTCCGGTTTGCCAGGAGGTCAAGATTTGGCCTGCTCCAGTCAGGTCTGCGATGGATCGCTTGGGAAAGGGTAATACCTCTTAGTCGGGCTGGGGAGACCTCGCCCTCGAAGACGGGGACAATGGAAGATTTGGCGCCCATTCCGATTCCCTAGGTTGACATCCACGTCAGCATCTCAAATATCCAGCAGTCCGGAACGATATAATAATAAGCGATCTTGAAAGCACATGCTTACTCACCAGGAGAACACGACAAGCAAATAAAGCTTGCCAGCTATGCGTAAAAGCTTGCCCAATTGACGCCGCGAAGGTCATGGCAGCAGCAACGAATAGCGCTCCCTGCCTGCCCCAGAATATTTCGGTCATCGGATCGCACAGATAAGCCCCAAGACAGCTTGCTGAGAAGTAAACGATAGCATTCGTCGCAGAGAACCGCCATATATCGCCCGTGCTGCTTCCTAAGTCCCCATGGTTGCCCTGGCCAATATGCAGCCCGAACTCAGCAGGCCATCCTGTATTTGCGCTGACAATGGCACCTTGTGCCCACCCTTGAACCACACTGCCTACACTGCATGTCAATAGGATGATCTTTAGCTCTTTACTTTCCTCCCAAAAGCGAGTTCTTCTCTCTCTGTCTAGCGCTCGCTCCTCCGGCTCGGTAAGGATGCCCTCTGCGATCGTAGCATCTTCATCCCTGGCTAAGTGTGCTCCGTGTATCAAAGTCTCAACGTCAACAACCCTGCCGAGTCTATAATTGGCATGAAATTCGTCAATGTCGTGGTCCAACTCGTCCTCTGGCACACGCTGCAATGGGTTTTCGATGATGCCTAATTCATTGTTCTCCAAAAGCTGCTGGAACGGTAGCTGCTGCGCGTCTTCCATCGCTCGTGGCAAGCCTGACTCGCCCTAGGGGCTGCTCTAGAGAGCGCCTATGCAGGTTCGAGCCAATGAAGGCGATATAAGAGTTGAATCGAACAGCACAGCTATATGACACGAGTCACAAACGGTGATCTTCCTGGGGACCAACAAGGCGTATACCGTTTACCAAAGTAAGAGCAGGAGGAGAATCGATTGAACCGCAAAGACACATCTCCTTTTGAAGAGGTCTTCTCTGATTACCATAGCCTTATGCGGATCAGGCTGAGTCCCCTGGTGATTGACCACACTGCCTTGCCGTCAGCCTGCATATTCCCACACCATCATGTTGCGCTGCCAAGCTCAAGCAGAGGAATCGGATGGGCTTCCAAGGACAAGTTGCGATACTCAAAGGGAATTTCGAATGGCACCACAGTCCAAGCGGGCATACAACATACCTTTCCAGGCCTCCCAAATACATGAATTCGTCCCAATCCCATCGTGGGCTTCTAGCGGCGCCAAGAATTGCTGCGCCCGTTAAGTTGCTACTACTCTGCCGTGTCTACCTCCCATGTATACTCATGCTCGTATTCCTCGGCTCGCGATTCGAAAATCTTAGCGAGGCAGTCAAGGGCCTGCAGACTCTCCTTTCTACCCTGGTGAGTGGAACAAAACATATATGAGAGCTCGTAATCGATGACCGGCAGTCTTGTTGTCAAGCCGCAATCCGATACTGTCGCATGTAATCCACTAGAGGGTCGCCATCTCGATGCGAGACTGTTAGCGAGATTCATGTCGGAGACTCCATGGAATGGTGGGTCAGTAAGACATGGTTTGTATGCGCAGTATGGATGAGAATAAAATTTTACAAGCTGCCTTTAGCTGGGTGCGCGCCAAGGCCGCCACCCTAGTCTCTATGCGGCCACAGGCCGACACTACTTCTGAATCATCAATGAATAATAATGGTGTTTAAAGTATTTTCGCAGACGACATAACGTAGGATTCGACAAGCATCAAGTCCGCGAGGCACACCGATCTAGATCATTTCAGCCCTTGTAAAGCACTTCTCCTGTCCCATGACTCTACAAAACACATTGAAATATATCTACATCCCGGCATTTGTTCAGACACCTTCTTCGCCCTTAGTCTGGTCGTCGCATGCCGACTCCACAAGCTTCAAGCCATCATTAGTGGTCTCGAGCCGGACTTTTATCTCCCTTGCCATCGTCTCCATACCATCCACATCATTCACATATCCGTGCCGTCCGTCCAGCAACTCAAGACCGTGAAACAAAAGTGCCAACGGGGTAGACTTCCAGATTGACGCGTGCTTGGATGCTCTGGGTCTCGACTCAACAAGCATAGCGATGAAAAATGCAAGAGTCAGCAACGCCAGTGCGGTTGGAAACGCCAGCCAAGGCCAGCGGACACCGAGACATGTCTGATGCTGGGTGACAAGGCCTTGAGCCGGGTCATTGTATTTCGGGAGTGTCTGTAGACGGAAAAAGTCCGTCATGGAGTCTGAGACGTTTTCGAAAACCTGATTGACGCGATCGAAGCTCACGTTGCCGTAATTGTAGATGGTTTTTAGAGCCTCTGATCCATTCAAGCGCGTGATCATTCCCGATAGAAGCATCGACGGTGTAGCGTTATTGCCAGAGTCTCCTCGGACGGTGTCAGTGAATACATCGCTCATATAACTTTCCCAGAGATCGTATATGAATAGATTGTCAAACGCGTAGATACATCCGTGTATAAGCATAGACTCTGGAAAAGAAGCATTGGCAGTCAGATTTAGAGGTTGTTGGCTAGTATAATTTTGATGTAGCGGATCGAAAGTGAAATTATATGGAAGCCATCTAGTCCTTTGTTGCAGACTGTAGCCACTGTTCAGAAGGCTTTGACGTTCATAGCCGGATAGGCACGTTGTGTCGATCATACCAATATATGGGACATAAGCAACGGAAAATCTGGTGGGGGTTACAGAAGGTAGGGCAAAGTGAGATATTATCGATGAAGGTGTGTCCGGAGGTATACCCACAGGTGTGGGCGACGATGGCATCACCGTGCGTCCCCAGATGTACCCTGTGCCATCAACAGCGAGCACTCGGTTTTCTTGAAGCACGCCGGCATTTACCACCGACATATAAGTGCGTACACACGGGGACAAAGTACAGCTCGCGGCACCATAACCGTTGCAAAACCAAGTATCGTTTGCCGAAGCATTCTCGCATCCCGAAGGCGGTTTCCCTGTCGCCGGATCAAAAGTTTTGAATTGTTTGCCAACTATGACCTCCACCCGATACGATTGATCTAGGCTTCCTTCTCCCTGTACGAAGACCTGCATCTTCGTGAGATTCAAAGCTGTTCCAGGACCATTGAAGACGGAAAGACCTGATGGCAAGGAAGTCAAGACGGAGATGTTAGTATTTGATAGAAAGCCGGGTGCAACCATTGAAACGTTCCCTACGGTCCCATTTGGAAAAAGCGTGGAGAGTATCTGGGTGTCTGAATAGTTGCTTTCGACGAAAGTAGTCTGTATGGACAAGTCCTTTGTGACATCCTGGCAAGCACTACAGTAAGCGACCGTGCTGTAGTCTCCGAATGTGCAGTTACCCGTTGGACAGTCGGCATGCACACTTCTACTCGGTGATATGACACCAGCAACGATAGCAGCTTGCATCGCAGGTTCTATCCACCCATTGGTCGCTTGGCTCTGATTTGTGTCCCGTTGTAAATAGACATTCGTCCGGGGAACGGTACCATTCACGCCGCCTACAGGTACCCCACAGTCGTAGTAGTCAATAACTTGTTGTGTGAATGGATCAATCACAAGCACAAGCAGGACGATCAGAGCCCCGATTGAGGATAAAGGATGACGAAGGCGCAACCGCCGCAAAAGACTGAATGCGCCTAATGGCCCTCGAGTGGCATCGTCGTACTGGACGAGATCTTGCAAGGGTCGACTTCTTTCGAGCCATTTCCACTTGAGCTGCCCTAGGCCTTCTGCAGCTACCAGCAAGATCGTCGACTTGAGTATCACCACATAGATGGATATCACGGTGTTCACGGATAGGTGATACGGCCATTGTGGTAAGGGTTTTCCCTGGTGTGGATAGAGTGTTGCGACGATGGCCACGAGGATGATGAGGAAAAGGAAGCATGCGCCTATTTCAAGCCACCAATATTTTAAAATTGGAGATCTGAACGGGCGGATCTTGCCCGTAAAGCCGCGCAAGTTGCGCTGAGTTTTTGCTAATTTTCGGCTCGGCCCTCTGCCTAGAATTGAAGATCGCACCTTGACATCTGGCTGTCTTCTCATCACAGGGCTACCAATGCCAACAGGCTTCCTAGGGATAAGGCATTGAGTACCACGGACAGAAGTACAGTCTGCTGAACTGGCGGAACCCTCGGGAGATCTGGCATCAGGAGTTTCGGCTTCCTCAAGCGACCTGTGAGAATGCTCGTCATTCTGCATTGCCATACAATTTTCCTGTTCTATTCCAATTGAAGGCTCCATGCTCAGACGGTTATTTATCACATACTGCGCAGGAACCGTGTTTGTGAGTAACTGACAAGCCGATATTCCAAAAGCACGGTGCTCGCCAGCCTTTATACATTCGAGCTGAAGCTGAAACCTACCTAACGCAGGCAAATCCTCAGCCTCCGTGGTTGCTATTTTTTAATGTAAAGAACCAATTGATACCTTTGAGACGCATGCACCACTCAAAGACTATTTTTTGCTGCATGATAGGCGAGCAAGGCTTCAAGGGACTCAGCATTGCATTAGCGGCAGCAAGAGCGAAAACGTGCCAATGCACACAAGCGGAACGACTTTTCGAATCTTCTTCTCTATGCCCAGCTGATACTCGACGCTACTTAATCACTACTAACAGTACGATCCCATGTACAACGGGAGTACTCCCTCGTCTCTAGTGTAGCCATCTTCTCTCTCAACTCAAATCCAAAGACATCGGCATTTTCCTTGATCCTACTCAAAGTGCTTGCTCTCCCAAAATCTTTCGCGAAATCAGACTTGGCTTTCTGGAAAGAACAGGAGCAGTGGTATAGTTGGAAAGAGATCTCTGCAGGACGTTCAGTTTCCTTGGCGCAAAACGTAAAGGTGTATTGATTACTTTGCCATATAACGGTACATACTTATTCTAACAATTAATGTATATTCTATACCGGGTTGGTAAATGCTACGATTCCTATCGTTCGCCGTGGACTCCTTGGAGTATTCATAGTTGGATCGGGTATTGGTACTCATGGAGAGGAATGTCAAGGACTGAGAGGTAGAAGGCCTCGTGCTAGGCTGGTCTGGTACAATGTATTGTATTCAGTTTCTAGGAGATATCATGAGATGGTAATATGAGTTGAGCCCGAAGCTCTTACCTAAGGGAAACCACGGCGGATCAATCCTTCTCGTTCGGGCGATACATCCATGGGCGCATAAGAAGAATGGTGTGGCTGAGGAGTGATGCAGGATGGCTGCAGCTAGAATAGGGAGCAAGCCATCTTTGCACTCGAAACCACCCCCACTTCTCTCGCGCACAAACGTCAATCTTCTAGGAAACAGGAGTTTTGAGGTAGAACCATTTTCTGACCTCTACCGGCCATGCCCGTACATTGTGATGTGTGCAGCAGCTCCTTCAAGGAGTCCAACGCTCTGCAGATGCACAAGGCAGCAAAACGCCACAATCAGTCAGCCTCGGGCAATGCCTCTGGTGAAAAGACCTCCAGAGATCAAGCGCAACCGAAAGCGAAGCCATCGAATACTGCGGCCTTGTATCTTGATAAAGTGACAAGCTCTGGCGGTCTCACCTTTCGCTGTAACTCGTGTGACCGCTCGTGTCGGTCACGAGAAGCACTTAAGGCGCACACCAAAGTAAAAGCCCACCTGCTTACGATCACAGCAAGTATCAAAAGGCCAGAGAAAGCCTACTTCCGCTGCGATGTCTGTAGCCGATGTGATTTCGGAAGCCAAACTGCTCTAAACGACCACAAGCGCGATTCCGAGGGCCATCAGAACAGGAATCAGCACAGTGCTCCGCAGGAAATGCTGTCTAATTCGCAGACTAGGACGGATCATAGGCTGCCTCTTAGCGACGGGCACTCATTAGCACTTACAGTTGACAAAATGGTCCAATGTGACCTATGTTCGTGCAAATTCACGGAGAGCAAGACCTGTGAAAGCCCCCTGCTTGCAACCTCGTACGAAGGGCAGAATCAGCAAAAGATGCCTTTGTCCAATGCAGAAATTCACCATGCGCTTGCGTTAGGATCTATGGACTACAGTGGCAAAGCTGCGTCTTGCCAATCCTGGGAAACGTGTACCGAATCGGAAGAATGCGTAATAGATGCTATCAGTCAACAAACTGCTGTAGCCAAAGGTAATAGTGATGGAGTAACGTTATCGATAGCTTCAGTCTTACGCTATTACAGAGGATCCTCGGACGCCAATTCCACCAAATCCACAATTATCATCGAAGCTGATTGATGTTTATGGATCAGTGCAACCTAAAGCTTTGGAGCACTTAGGCAAAGAATGGTCAGCAATGTCATTGTATGAACAGTCATCCACTTTAAAAGTGCTGAGAGACTTGTGTCATTCGGTCTCCGATCTTGAGAGAAATGGCTATCGCTTCCGTCAGTATACATTTACAGAGTTGATGGGGGAGCAAAAATGCAAGAGATGCAAAAGTACGCCCTCGAATTCCAACGTATATGCAGACAGTCTAACTCCTTCTAGGGAAGCAGGGAGATATTCGACTGCAGAAGATCTCTTGCAAGGCCAATCTCGGGAAAAATTCGAGCTTCGTAAGTTTTGGGGCCTCCAACCAACAAAAGAACTTAGCCTTATGATCATCTTAGCTTCAAAATCATGGTCCACGTGCACAACCATACGACGTAAGCAAGCAGGCCGATCAAGCGGACGATGCCCTTTCCTCTCATAAATTCCCAACGATCGACGGACGGAGACAGAATCGGTACCTTAAATCCGCCTGGACACCTGGAAATGACCCACAAAGGCCCAAGTACGCTGCCGTAGCCCTAGATTGCGAGATGGTTGACGTTGCTGGGGACGGTGGTCTCTGGGGAGAAGTGGTCAAGCTTTCTGCGGTAGACTTCTTGAGTGGGGGAACGCTTCTCGACACTCTCGTGCTCCCAACAGCCAAAGTCAGAAGATGGAAGACCGAAATCACGGGCATCACCAATCAAACATTGAGTGAAGCAAGAGCGCAGGGCCGCACCCTGAAAGGATGGACTGAAGCCCGCTCTGAGCTTTGGCGGTACATAGATGCTGACACTGTTTTGGTCGGACAGGCATTGCACCACGACCTTGACGTCTTGGGCATGCTGCATGCGCGGATCGTAGACTCTGCAATCTTGGCTGCAAAGGCGATTGACCATCCAAGTGCAAAAACCGTTGGACTGAAGAAAATGTGCAAGGAGATGTTGAACGTGGACGTCCAGTGCGTTAGCAGCGGCATACACGATTGTCTTGAGGATGTGCTTGCCTCGAGAGAGCTGGTGCTGTACTCCATACACAGCCCCGAGAAAGTGCAGACATGGGCGCTGTCGAAGAGGAGAGAGGAGCTGGGAAAAGCGGTCAGGTTACAGAGGCAGAGGAAAGATCGACGATCAACTGCGTCAAGCCAGCGCATGGCTAATGATCTTTTTGATGATGATGATGAAGAAGATGATGAGATCTTGCGCTGGGAAGACATTGCCGAAGATTTGGGATGGCCACACCCCGACACTGGCTACGATCCATGGTCAGATTGAAAGGGGGGCTATTCGCTCTCGGATCCGCCAGTCCGCTATTGGTGCAATTAAAGAGGGGCTGCACTTGCTCTCCCAGAATCTTTCGCGAAATCAGACTCGGCTTTCCGGAAGGAATGGGAGCAGTGATATCTGTCACCGTGCAATCACGTGCATATTCTACTTAGTAACATGACACGATAGCTTAATATCATAGTGGCATATCTTTCCATACCATAACTATTTACCCCACTCATCCTTCTATCTTCCACTCATCTAACCATATAAACGTCTATATAACAGATATCTCACACTAGCTAGATCACACGTGCTTTTCCTATCATTCCTGCTACGCACCTTGCTGAGAGTATTGTTGGAAAGAGATCTCTGCGGAAGATTCATGTGACCAAGCGGCAAATGAAGGATGTGAGAAGTTCCTTGGTACAAAACGTGAAGGTGTATTATTTTCGCCATACAATAGTACTTGTCTTTAACTATTAATGCGTATCCCGGGTTGGTATATATGTGCTATTCGGCCACTAGGTATTATGCTCCGATCGTTCAGCCCCACCCAGCTCATTAAAGCTAGTTCAGGCTTATAAATGCTATTTCCTATTTAGTACAGGACCCTCCTCCCTTAGTACTCCCTCTATACTCTCCTTTACTCTACCAAACTCCCCCGGTACTCCCTTTAAAGCGGCCCTACTTCCTTTCCTGATAAAGAACGGTAATCTCTTATCCTGAGTTTTAAGGTATATATAATGTGTGTATAGACATGCGAAATTCCAAGTAGATTAGATAGATTAGGTGGGGAAAGTAGGGTAGGGGGTTATAAGGATTATAATAATGAATGTGATGGGGATTAAGGGGTTTTGGTTGTTGGTGGTGGTATTTTCTTTGGAAAGGGGGTAGGGTAGTGATCAGATGGGAGGAGGGAGAGGGAGAGGGAGAGGGAGAGGGAGAGGGAGAGGGAGAGGGAGAGGGAGAGGGAGAGGAGTAACGTTCGTCCTACTTTCCATACCGCACATCTATCAGGTCGCTATTCCTAGGACAGATGCAATCCTTCCATAACCCAGTGACTCCGAAGTGTAGGGCGTATATTCTTAAAATACATATAAGACATTCGGATAGGTGGTATATCATAGGATAACATCATGGTAATTTTTGCGAGCATTTGCGTTGCGGGCGATACAGTATAGTGTAGTCCATCATCAGATGATTAGACTGAGCGAAAGGGTATTCTTCACGATGAAAGAAAAGGTAAGCGAACGAAGCGTGTTACATGCTTGTATAAACCTTGTACCATCTGGTTCGTGTTAGTAAGCCTTTAGGTACATGGACAAGATTCCCAGTCTTATCATATCCGCGGCGTATCCTTCAATCTCATCTTGATCAGAAAGACAAGGCCAGACAACGGTCCCTCTCCCCGAACCGTAGCCTCATAAAACCCCGTGAACATTCTCGCCGAAGCCGCCGCCATATCCACACAAAATGCTTCTACAAAGGACCACGGCACATTCATCTTGTCGCAGGAAATGATCAGTTCAAAGTCCCACTGCCCTAGGATCATCATTTTTGCCGGCGCTAGCTGTGCGAATTCTCCAGTCATGATCTTCAAGGCAATGAGGTTGTAGAAATCTTCGAGCTTTGCGATCGCGAGGGCAGTAGGGAGTAGGGCGGTGAACGTTCTGAATTTGGTCATTGATAGATAGATAGGACCGTTCGGTAATGGCGTCGTACGCTTGCTCGAGATCGAAAGTTCTTCGGAAGGACTCCCTCGCCGGTGCAGACCCTTGGGGAGCGGCTGTAAACCTCTCGTCCGCGGTATGAAATGGTCTCCTAAAAGACGTAGACTGACCGCTACTGTCTTGAAAGTACCAACGTCCATGTAATAGGCATCGAAAGTGTAGACAAAGAGATGAGTGGCCAGGAGTGAGAATCGCCGTGCAGCGGAGGCAAGCACGGGCCACGGGATTTCTCCCCCAAGGCATGACATTGTAAGTTGGAATTGACCCTGTGTTATTGTGAATAACGCCGAACGCTCCCGCGTGGTGGGCCAGTGGTGTGTGGCTTCCCATGCAACCGCGTCGAAGAACACTCTCAGCTGCACAGCTGCAATCGTTGCTGGGACGATGACATTGTACGATGTGAATCGAACGAGTTTGATCTGATTATCTCTTCTCAAGACAGTTTCTGCAATACTTTCGGACGTCCTGACTCTAGAATCTTCTCCCATATGTAGCATATGCAACTTTGTGCTTGGTAAAGAGTAATGGCCAGACCTATCAAAGGTCACTGCTACCGAGTCCTCGACAGGGACTAGGTCATTGTAGAATTCTTGTATCGATGGGGCTCTTGACGGCAAGGAACCTTGAAATCGCGAAACATCTTGCGCCAGGATCTTGGAATCTTTAGTCTCGTTGTCAAAGTCGTCAAATTTCCGACGGTCATTCGCCGTGTGGCGTAGGTTGTCAGTCTTTAGACTGGCACCTTGTCCAGTACGTCGGACATCCGGGGTTGGTTTTGCAGAAGATAGAGAGAATGCGAGAAAAAGGAGAAAGAATATCATTTCCAACAACATCGGCCAACTTCATCTATTCCTCCAAGAAACAAGATATGAGCTAGTTGAGAGAGCTTTGGAAAGCAGGATACGGTACCATCGAATTCACAATATTATGCGACCAACAACATCGAAATTCTGCATCGGACCCCCATTCCCCGCGATATATCTAGGGATGTCAGAAGTGAAATCTGTTCGTTCAGAATATTCCGCTCAACAGGGGTTGCGGATACGAGCGCGGGTGCGGGTATGGGGGTATTTTCGTTTTAGGACATTGAAACTGCATCAGGTTTATAGGTTGTGGTAATTTCGAGACATGTGATGAACGAAGCCGATTGCGGAAGGTCTCTGTACGCGCATTCTCCCATCAGGCCCAGCCGTTGATATCGTCGCATAGTGAAACAATTTACTCATATTCCACGCTTCCAGTCCTAGCAAATTGGAGCATATCGATGAGAATTATCGTCCCATGCAGAAGTAGCTGCTAAGCCACAATCACTTTCGACATACCAACGTCTTTATTTTACTGGGTTTGACTTGCACCCGTTGGTCCATGACGTTCTTATCCCCTAAATTTGGAAGTAAAGAGCATACAAAGCGGATTATTGATCGATGTCCTAATAATGCAGCGGATAGAGCCTTTATTCACTCAATGGAGATTTGCCGCTTTCTCGTACACATCGCGGAAAATTTGCGTGAAGTTGGTGGCCGGAATATAGAAGAAGTTATATTCCAGTCTCGTGGTCTTCACGGGATGTATTCTTTCCTAGAGAGACGTGGGTCCACTGACAGTCCACAGCAGCTGGTAGTGATGTTGAATAGAATTCCTATGAGCCATGATGCACGAGGGTGAACCACTGCTTTGGCATTCGCTTTGAGCACAAATCAATGAAGACTGACACAACCCGTACCGTACTTCCTATGGAAAGATCTTCGATTGTGTAGTCGATCGGTTAGGACTGAGAGTTCCAGATTACTTGAGTACTCAAAATAAAGAGTCGGTATAAGAGATGGATCCTTACATGTAAATTGGAGATCGTTGTTCAACGAATACTTGAACCTAAGGAGCTGAGTCTCCTCACGACAAACACACACGACCTGTCTGCTCCCGCATCTTCATCAATGATATATCAATCCATATGAATCGTCCCGCCGCTGTCCGGTCAGGAGACATAATGGGGGAAGAAGTCTTCTGGTTCCCCCTCTCCCGTTATAATCATCATCCGCTAGCCCCGTTATGAGGATAGAGACATTGGAAAAGGACTTCGCCTGACTTCCTCTGGTGGTTTCCCAGAGGGAGCTGTAAAGGCCAAGGCTAGTCGTGCCGGACCCTGGCGTAATTTGTTGGAGTGATAGGTGGAGAAGTCTTGTAATCCAATCCATTTGGCAACCACTACCTCTCCTGAGCTAGGAGACACAACGACTCCATCGATCAACAACACACTGCTTGTGGGTATGCTTGATGTTGTTATGTTAGAATAATAGCTCGGTACCTTGGCTATTTGTGTTTGTTCCTGTCGGGGCTGATCAAACCCTGTTGCCGATCAGCCGAGGCTCGACGTCCCCTCGACAGGTAAATAGGTAGGTACTCACATCTACAATCATGATCTGCAAGTCCACACGTCTACGACCCGACCGCCTTGGCCCTGAAACTTCCCCCGGAAAACCTACAGGCCTTCCAATCTTGTCGAAGCCCGCTGGCTGAACGGTTGTGACTTTCCAACAATCGGCGTGGCTGCATGCCTAGCATAGTTCGACAGGCCCTCCACACAGGTCTTAATCTTTCGAGACCATCGGATGGGTTCAAGAGCTAGTATCAAGTTGCAATGGCAGCATACTCGACTCTACGCCACTCTGGTGATCCTCTCCTAACAATCCTAGGACCGTGGGCTCGTCTAATCCGCTCAAGAATCAAGCATACTTCCAAGGCAGCACGTCTTGCAGCGACACTAGCTCTTGTGATCACTATTGTATCAGGAACATATGGAGGTCAATTTTGGCTCAACCGACGGTCGAAGAAGAAAGCTAGGGGTGAGCGTTTACTGCGGCGGAATTCTGGATTGAAGGGCAAAGATGGATCGAGGACGATTTTTGTCCCATATCGGTCGTCGACGGCTGAAGTACGGATACATCCTACGAAACCTACGACATTCGATGCACATCGAAGGCTATTCCTCAACCCACCGAGGGCGGCGCGACTTGGGAATGGTCAGATGACTGCCGTCCCACCTCCTAATACCAAACCTGGTCTCAACATTGCATTCATACATCAATTCCTAAGCCTTTTAAGTATCATGATTCCGCATTGGAATAGCAAAGAGTCAGGTCTTCTGCTCAGCCAAGGCCTCTTTCTCCTTCTCAGGACGTACCTCTCGTTGGTAGTTACAAGGCTTGATGGAGAGATAGTAAGAGATTTGGTTTCGGGCAATGGCAGGAGCTTTCTCTGGGGCATAATGAAATGGTGTGGCGTAGGAGGTATACACTGTGATTGCAGCAGTCTTCGACCAATTACTGACAGTAGCAGGCTTCGCTTCGTATACGAACGCCGCCATCAAGTTCCTCCAAAGTAAAGTTGCCATCGCTTTTCGCACGAGACTCACCCGATACATCCACGACCTCTACCTGAACGATAATCTCAATTACTACAAGCTGTTGAACTTGGATGGTGGCATTGGTCAGGGGGCAGATCAATTTATCACTAGCGATTTGACGTTGTTCACAGCTTCGGCTGCCTCTCTTTACTCCTCTCTTGGCAAACCTTTGGTGGACCTCTTCGTGTTTCAATATCAGCTTTTCCGATCGCTAGGACCTCTAGCCCTTACAGGACTTCTGGCCAACTACTTCATAACAGCAACGGCATTGCGCCGACTGTCACCACCCTTTGGCAAGCTGAAAGCGGTAGAAGGTCGTAAAGAAGGCGATTTCAGGGCTCTACATGCGCGATTGATAGCCAATGCCGAAGAAGTAGCTTTCTATGGCGGCGCGGATATGGAGAAGGTCTTCCTCGATAAGGGATACAAGGACTTGAGGGTCTGGATGGACGGCATCTACCGCCTCAAGATTCGGTATAACATGCTAGAGGACTTTGTCTTGAAGTATTCTTGGTCAGCGTTTGGCTACCTCATCACAGCTCTTCCAGTCTTCCTTCCCGAATGGGGTGGTACCGGTGGTCGATCAGAGCTGCCAGTCTCAGACACCAGCGCTACCACAAATCGTTCACATGCTCGTATGCAGCAATTCATAACTAACAAGCGTTTAATGCTTTCCCTAGCCGATGCCGGCGGGCGGATCATGTACAGTATCAAAGACCTTTCTGAACTCGCAGGCTACACCTCTCGTGTTTACACGCTAATATCAACCCTCCACCGCGTTCAAGCATCCGCTTACCACCCCCCTCGCGGCACGTCGCCTGAACTATACTCCCTCACCGATGTTCTCGGCACTCTTCACCGCGGCTACGATGGTGTACGTCTCGAAAACGTCCCAATCATTGCCCCAGCCATCTATCCATTACCAGGCGACCTTCTCATTCCCTCACTATCCTTCACCATTACGCCAGGCGCTCACGTCCTGATCTCCGGGCCCAACGGTGCCGGCAAATCATCCATCGCCCGCATCCTAGGTGGTCTCTGGCCCGTATACCGCGGCTTGGTCTCTCGACCGCGCAACTCAGGCACCGATGGGATCATGTTCCTCCCACAGCGACCGTATCTCGCCAGCGGCACACTGAGGGACCAAGTCATCTACCCGCACTCCGAAATGGACATGCGGGACTCGGGCCGTCGAGACAACGAATTGCTGCAGATCCTCGAGGATGTCCGATTAGGCTATCTGCCCGAACGGGAAGGCGGCTGGGACGTGAGGAAGGAGTGGAAAGACGTGCTCAGCGGTGGCGAGAAGCAGAGAATGGCATTCGCGCGGCTGCTGTACCATGAACCCCGCTACGCCGTCATCGACGAAGGCACCTCTGCCGTCTCGTCCGATGTCGAGGGCTTGCTGTATGAGCGGTGCAAGGATCGAGGCATCACGCTGCTGACGATCAGCACGCGGGTGAGTTTGAAGCGGTATCATGAGTGGAATCTGGATCTGGGACAGGGGAATGGGGGCGAGGAGTGGACTTTTGATCGGATTGGGACGGAGGAGGAGAAGGAGGGGGTGGAGAGGGAATTGGAGGGGTTGAGGGGGAGGTTGGCGGAGGTTGAGGGGTGGCGGAGACGGAGGGAGGAAATTGAGGTGGAGTTGGGGAAGGTGTGGGTTTCTAGTGCTGGTTCTGGCGCTGAGGGTGAGGATGAGGGGGGTGAATTGCCGCCACCGGCGTATGTTGAGGAGGAGGGGATGGGAGGGGATGGGAGTTGATGGGTTTGGGATGGTTAGGGCGAGGATTTATATACCCATGGAAACGAACATATTCAGCTAAGTATTTCGTATCGTTGATGACTGTGACGTGACATGGAACATAACATGATATCTGGCTTAAGATAGATACACATCAACAATGTCCAAGCAGTAAGGTATATACAACACGGATCCCACCCAACAAACGCCCTAAATCATCGTCGACGTCAAAAACTGGGATATATCGCTAGCAACGCCCCCATAATCCAAAACGCCTTGCTTGCATTGCAAAAACATCATCAACATCAGACCCATATCCTTCAAAATGCTAGAAAGGAAACGAATATAGAAAAATCACAGGCGCAAAGGAAAGGTCAGGGGTTATAGTTCTTGTACGCACAGCTGCAGAAATCCTGCGCGGGCTGTATGGAGTATCCGCTCATGACACGGCTGCCCACCTGTCCGTTATCCATGTTGTAGCAGGCTGGCACGTCCACGCCGCCACCGATGGATTGCGTGGCGTCGATTGCGAAATGCCAGGTAGCGAAACTTGCGCCGGGTGGTGCGCCTGCTGCACTACCACTTGTGGATGCGGGTGCTGCGGCGGATGCTGAAGCGGTGCTGCCGGGGGGGTATGATTTGGGCTTCTTGGTGTACATGTTTGCGGTGAATTGGGTTTCGTTGTAGTAGCATTTCACGCTGAAGGAGGGGAAGACGGCCTTTTGGACCATGGTGGTGAAGGTGTAGCGTTCGTCGTCTGTGCCGGCGCCGAGGAGTTTGAGGGGCGCGTTGGCGAAGTTGATGGCGAAGGGGTTGTCGGTGGAGGAGATTGTGAAGTTGGGGTTTGGGTCCGAGGTGGTGGCTGGGGTGATTATCCAGTTGAAGGTTGCCATGGAGTCGGTGGGGGAGGCGGAGTAGGTTACGGATGGTTCGCATTTCCAGCTTTGGGGGTTGGAGGTGCAGTTTGTGGTTGTGGTGTCGAGGAATGTTTCGAGGGTGTAGGAACCGGCGGGGAAGGGACCTGCGGTTGGTGAAGCTGATGGGGAGGGTGAGGGGGGAGGGGTGGAGCTGTGAAGTCGGATTGTTAGCATACTGGGTTGTGTGGAGGACCTGTCGTTGCACGTACCCGCTGTGCTTCTTGCGCAATCCCACCGCGAGGCCTACGGCCAGAGCGACAATGCAGGCTGTTACGACAAACGCAATGAGACATATTCGCTTCCATCCTCCCCTCTGCGCAACGTAGGCGTTGTTCCTCAGATCTTCGAATTTCTCTCCCTTCGGACCCGTCACATCCCACATGCTATATCTCGGAGGTTCCTTTCCATCTCGATACCTGGGAGGCTCTCCTAGAAACCTTCGGCTGAACGGGCGATGATGCGGCTGCTGAACGGGCGGCGGTGGTGGAGGATTGCCATCTTCGTCTATGATGGACAACCTGTGGTCTAGGGAGCTGGCACGAGAGCCAGCTCTACTTCGTCGAGCTCCGTGCGAAGAATGGCGAGGTAGCGAACGGTCAACGGACTCCAGGGACCCCACGAGGTTGGACGACATGGCGATCAACGGAGGACATGGAGGAGATCGAGACAGCTGTTGGTGCATGGTGGGCACGAAAGCGATTCAACGCTGAGATTGCAACGAGGTCGACGACAAGAGCAGGAGAGAGTGAGGAGATTGATGTCGTCGCCATTTCATCTCCAAGGCGTCACCAGTGGCTTCATCTAACCAGTTAATGTGCTGTTGCGAATCGAACCAATCTCACGGCAGCCAATCAGGATGTGGCATCGGCGACTATTCTACCATCCTGTCCATACGCGGCATGACCGCCGCTCTTCCGCTTGCCCCGCCATTTGCTGTGCATATGTGCATAATTACTGCATACCACGCTAGGGACGACATATTTCGAGACACTAGGTACCGAGTATCACCATTCGTTTCAGACATACAGGTAGTGACCGGCATTACAACATACGCATATTATCAGACTATCCAGAGACTGACATATTCCGTATTCCGTATCTGAATTGCATGAGCGCCAATTGATTGATCGTCTCAATTACATCAACTCCGATTGCCCTGAGCGTTTCTCCATTTCAAGCCTCTATGTTGTAACGTATAGTGCGAAAGGTCTTCCGGATTTCATTGTGTATAAGTCCAAAGCGCCTGCTTAATCATGACTTCGTCGCGCCGGAACAGTCTCCCTTCCTCACCTTCGGAGACTATTGAGGGCGATGACGAAAGGTGTTCATCGATGATGAGTTTGCAATACCAACCGATCGTCTCAGCACTCCGAGGATGTCTAGCGTATCACTCTGCACGCAGCTGCTGGGGTAACAATCAGATACGGTCATTGACATTCAAGCTTGCCTGTCTTCCTTGATGAAAGATGATTTCATCCATGTCTTACGATCAACGTCCTTTTCGCCGCAAACGGCACATAGTCATCCATACCTTTATCCGCAAAAATGAAGTAACGGGCTATGTACAGAGAGCACAATGCAAGTCAATCTCCTTTATCCAGACTACTTCTCGCTCTCTGGAGTAGCGTCAGATCTCACCTGCGTTCCTCTGCCAATATCCAATCTCGATCCTCATTCAATGCCGGTATCTTGCCCGTTCATAAGCGTCCAAGCTACCCTTTAAACACACCCAGTATTCTCCTAGCTTGAATGTCGGAAGTCAGGTGGGCCCGTAGGCCAAGCATAGCCTCTAACGGCCGAGCATCGACCGTCTCCATACCTTCAGAGCCCGGCGAACAATATGATGCCTTAAACACCGAAAGAATCGTCGGATCCACAACTAACAGATTTCGCACTCCTTGGGTCCCAGAGGCTGCATCGTTCATCCAATCAAGACCTGGTGGTTGTCTAGAGGGGCAATGGATTGGGGTGCGGCCGTTGGGCCAAGGATCTTACGGTATCGCTGGTCTTTGGGAAAAGAGGAACGATGATGGAGAGGTTGTTGATGTGGGTTTGCTGCCTCTCGCTGGCGTGGAACAAGATTGATCAGTCATAGGAGATAGTCGTCAAACAATGCCTAGGAGGCCTCAACCGCAAATGGAAGCCACAGGTGCCCAACGAAGTCAGAATAATGAAGCTGATGAACAAGACCCATTGTCGGGGCGTTGTTCGTTTGAGGGCCTACAGACGATATTGCCACGAGAGAGTTCATCGTCTGTATTTGAGATACTGTCCGTATGGGGACTTGAGAAGACTCATCGATCGATATCGGAAATTTAGGTAGGATGACCCTCTCAGACCGGGCTAATTGCCTACCACTGACTGGTGTCAGACGCTATATACCAGAAGCCTTCCTCTGGGAGGTTTTCTACTATCTCGTGGATGCAGCGGATGCAATGGCAAATGGACCAGGCACAGAGTCAGATGACAATCATGACCACGGCCGGGATTTCCAGATCGTGCATTTGGATATAAAGCCAGACAACAGTCAGTTCCTCCAGGCTATTATGAAGTGGCAGCGCTAACAGAGTGCCAGTTTTCCTCGGCTACGAAGACTCGGGCATTGGCGGAGTCCCTTACTATCCGACTGCAAAATTGGGCGACTTTGGAGTTGCTAGAAAATGCGACTTGAAGGACCCTGGAAATTCAAATCGCCTATTGGAAGCTGGTACAAAAGGTTGGCAAGCCCCAGTGAGTAGTAATTGTCTTACGTATCCCGACGTTGCTGAGCCCCATTAGGAGCAGCTGCAGTCATTCTATGATGTACGACAAGTCTACAGACAACCTCAATTCAAAATTTACGGGCACACCAATATCTGGGCCATCGGCGCTGTCATGTACGAGCTGATGACGCTGAACGAGGTCAGTCATATATGGCTTGATGAAGTCCAGGATCTCCACCACGGTATCAACGCATTTGGAACCCTTAACCGACCGGAATATAGCATGTCGTTGACGAATGCCATTCGAGATTGTCTTAAGCCATATCCCGAGGAAAGGCCTTCGGTCCAAGATCTTCTCGAGAAGATTGAGAGAAACCGTATACTTTTACATGAACGCTTATCCGAAGAAGCACGAGATGATTTACCCCCGCCGAGGTGGGGTTTAGCCCAGCGTCTATATTATCGAGGCAACGAGATCAACGAGATGCGTCCGGGCAAGGAGCCACTAGCCCCGGATGAAGGAGATAGAGACCCCGTCGATGCTGACGGTTTTCGTGATCCTAATCTATCACCTGTCAGATTTCCCCAATTCCCTGATGCTGTCTTGCGAAAGAGAAAGGAGAACAACAACAACAAGGACCTAGGAAGGGATGACATTGTTCGCAAGAATGATAAGGATCGCAAGGGGAAAGCTCGAACGCATGCTATCTGGAACAGATGGCATGCAAGGGAGAACGACGGAGTGGATTTGAGGGCGGATACCATGATAGCGGGATTCGAGGAGGAGGAGGATCCCGAGTATTATTCGGGTGATGGTGATGGTGATGGCGATGGTGAATCTATAGATTTAGACTACGAGGATGGGGCGGAGGAAGATCCTATCGACTATTCGGGTGACGGTGAATGGTCCTGTGATCCTTCCGTCTCGTCCAACGCTGATCCAAAAGAGCCAGACCAAATCTCGAAAGTCTTTCGGCGTCCACACATAAGCGGTAAAAAGCTTCCCGGCCTCGAGACGAACCTTCCATTGGGCAGCAAGGGCAAAGGCAAGGCTTCTAGGAGATCCCAAGCAGGTCCCGTAGGTGAGGACGAGCACGAAGAAGACCAAAGCCCAATACAAAACCACCGCCTTCTCAGGAAACGCGTGAACGCCCTTCCTCCTTCTCAAAACCCATCTTTAAGCAACACAAACAAAAGAAAAGCGCCTCAGAACCCCCAAAAAGATTTCGAGCAATCACTACAGAACCAAACCCCATCCAACCCTCCTAAACGCCGCCGCCTCCTCAGAAGATACCGCACACCCTCAACACCAACCGTGAGTCCGCTATCCAGCATAGCTACGAATGTAGGTTCGGGAATCGGACCCGAAGAAGGCGGTCACGTGGAACAGGAAGGAGAGGTAGAAGATGAGAACGATGATACCCACCGCGCCAGCGCCAACGACAATGAAGACCAGAAAGATGCGAACGATGGCACCTACCGCGAAGACAGCCCTACCACCGCCAACGACAATGAAGACGAAGACGAAGACGACGATGATACTCCCACTCCCACCCCGCCTCCTCCTCCTCCTCCTCCTCCTCCTCCTCCTCCTCCTACGCCGATGACAAGAATCGTGAAACGCAGGAGGCGTCGTGTGAGTTGGGGATCGCGCTGTTATCGGGCGCCTGGGCGGGGAAAGGGGGGGAGGTAAAGTGTAAGTTTTATGGTGCTGAAGGAGGGATGGGGTTTTTGTAGATGGGGTCTAGGTGGTGGCTAGGGATGTAGAGTTGGGAGATTTAAGGGGGGAAGGGGAAGGGGAAGGGGAAGGGGATCGTGATCTGATTTGGTCTGGGTTTTTATGGCGTTTACTGTTTTGTTATGGTTCCTTTGATTTGGTCATTCTGTCATCGTTTCTTGGGCTATTCAATGAGATTTTATTTCTGGGCGTTGCGGGTGAATGAATGAAATTCTGCCTTTTCATTTGGATTGAACTGTACTTGTGGATAGAATTCCTCTTACCAATCATCAATCATCAATCAGTGCATCTGAAAAGGCTACCCTAGGTGCCTAGGAAGGATATCATGCGTGGCATCTTCACTACCTACGATTGAGACTCCAAGCTCTTACGTGAGATGGATGGCACCGTTCAGAAATCCACCTTTTCTACCTTATTACAAAATGGTACCACCATCCACAACATCATCCCCCCTCCTCACATCCCCTCCCTCTCCCTCTCCCTCTCCCTCTCCGCCCCCAACAACACCATCCGCATCCGCAATCACAACATCGCCATCCCCATCTTGAATCCCCTCTCCCCCTCCCTCCCCCTCTCCCTCTCCCTCCCCAGATCTTCTAATAGCACTGACACCATCCATCCCCCCCCTCTCCCCCCTCCTCCCCATCCCACCATCCAACTCCAACCCCCCCGCCAACCCACTACTCGGAGCCTGCGGCCCCAAATCCTCCATCCCAATGCGCCCCGGGCCACGCGCATGCACCGGTTCCGGTTCCAGTTCCCCACCCGCCATCTCCCCCTCTTCATCAAAGTCCAGACCGACGGCTCGCGACGCGGCTGCGGCCGAGGCGGCGCTACTTCTCGTGACGCGTCCGTTCTGTGGCGAGGAGGGCACGGGCACGATGCCGGCTTCTTGCTCTTGGCGTAGGAGCTCGCCTTGCGTGATGCCGTGGCCGCTGCTGCTGCTGCTGTCGTCTGAGCGTGAGGAAGAGTTCGGAGCGCCGTTTACGGACACCGTTACGGTTTCCACGCTCCCGGCGCCGTTCGGTCCGTCGATGAGGCTTTTGCTCTCGGTGCGTAGATCGCTGGCGGTGCCGTTTCCAAGCGAGGCCGTGGGTGAAGGGCTGCCTGCCGCATTCTGATTTCGCAACCACGGGATCTCAGTCAGTTCCGCGCCGCCGATGAAGTTTTCTTCGCTGGAGGGGTCGGGGCTGGGGCTGGATGCGCCGTTGAGCATGCGGCCGTTTAGGCTCGTAGTGGATATTAGATCGGGGAGAGGGAAGATGGAGGCGGGGCTGGCGACGGAGACGATGCGGTCGAGGGCGCGGAGGTAGGAGGGGAGGGTGCGGTAGTGGCGCGTTGGGTGGAGGATGAGTTCGGCGAGTCGCTGGATTGTGTGGGGTGGGGAGGTGGGGAAGCTAGTAGAGAGGATGGACTGGATGGTATGGAGGAGGGAGAGGAGGGGTGGGGGGAGGGTGTTTGGGGGTAGAGCGATGGTGTGCAAGGTAGGCGAATTCCTGGCGAATTCGGACTTGACTGTGGATTGTGTATCTTGTATGGGGATGTTTTGCTTGTCGTCAAGATTGTCTCTGTCTGAGCTTTCTTCCTTCGTAGTAGGTGGATGCTCTTCGTAGGACTCTGACTTTATCGAAGGTTCTTGCTTAGCAGATATATTTTCTTCCTCCTGCGATGACGGTATAAACTCTTGTATGGGTATCCGGGGCGGAGGAAAGTCACTGTACGCAATCTGTACAATTAATATCCCTGGGCGACTAGCTCTGGGGGGTTTGACGTACGTGCTCTAATTCGGGCAGGATGCGCTCGAGTAGTCCAGGCCATTCTGTACTGCACACAATGTAAGCATGGAATGGAAAGAAACGATGTTCGGAGCCATACTAATCCATCTGATCACCCCTAGCTAGCGACTCTAGGATTTGCTCATCTGTATATCATAAAGTCAGCGTGTATCGCTTTTATGCCCCTCTTCGTTGGGCTATAGCATGTCTGCTAACCGGGAGGCATTTTTGTATTGAGTGCACTCAACAAGCATCTGGAGGGTACGCAGATAAGGGGTCTTAATCACAGCAGCAGATATTGGTCTAGGGAGGCACTTTGCACTCAATCGCAGCGTCGCAGCGCGTGAACACTGAAAGCTTCGACTACGCTACTTTATCTAATCTACCCGCGACACGTGACATTTGCAGCCTTGACAGCCTTGGCAATATGGAAACTTAAGCTCCTACTTAGGACGGGATCTCAAGCTCTTTAAGAGGCTCATTGTGAGACTCAGTCATCGGCACGAAGATGGGCGTATCACTCGCAACATAGCCTTGTGCCAAAGATGAGAGTCGTCAAATATCTTGCTTTAGGTATCTTCTATCTTTATAAACGCCGGTTGATGCCACCGCGTCGTCAATATGTGGAAAATAGTTCGAACATGCTGAAAATGAGCAGTAACCGTGCAGTGAACCGGTTGACCCATGCTCCCCAACTCCGTCATGGGTATCGAACGCACACTAGAACTAGCAACGCTCCACCTTCTTTCTTGTAGGGCCATGTATGTACCAGTAATTAGGGCCCCCCATCAGCCTTCAAAGCGACTTCCTCTAATCAATCGTCATACGGCTTGGTACAGGTCCGTGCGAAAGGTTTGGCATTTCCATCATGTTTGGTTTTTCGTCATCGTTCTCCACCTTCCGACTTGCAATGTATGGCTTGAGTCCTTTTCGAAAGTTGGCTGCGCACATGATCGCGTTGATAATAGTAATGACTATCAGGACAATGGTAATGACAGCAAAAGTTGTGAGTGATTTGCGGACAGAGATGTAATGTATAGCTCGACCAGTGCTTTCTTCGTACATCCTCTCAAGCTTGAAGATAAAGTAGGCCAAACCACCAAAGTAGAGGGTCTGCAAGAGATCACGTTAGTGTATGCAGTTTTCAATTTCATTGTAGTTGGAAATCTCACAATGATCCCAATCATGCCTATCGTACTCTCTTTTCGCGTGATATAACCAGCCAGAATTAGTATCAGAATTGTGACAGGCATTGCGGCTATCGTTAGTGCAAATTCGACATCCTTCTTCCCCACAACAACCACGACAAACTGGATAGTGAAGCCGAGGAACAAGAAAAAGTCGAACTTGAGCAGGGCGATATAGATCTGCAAGCATGGGTCAGTATACATCCAAGGTCTCAATATGGGTATCGTATACCTGATATGTCAGATATCGACTCTTCATTTTCAAGTCGGCACTAATATGCTTGTAGATGGTCCACGCAAATTCGTTGTACAGTTTTCGAGCCACAAAGGACATGGCAACCGTGCCCACCGCAATCACGCAAGGAATCGCGATCAAGAAAGGGTTGATCTCGTTCCACACGTTGGTATGGATGTATAATGCTGTTAGTCCACGAATAGCGTCATGAATCTGACTTATTTGAACGGCCGCGTATATCAATAAGCCCATGTTATAGAGGCATAAACCGATGATCTGAATCGTGTTTTTCAACCGGAGTGCATCGTAGACCAGAATCAGCTGATAAACAAAACCGAATATGTATAGAGTAAGGAATGTTGGAATGGTTTGTTCGGGGTTTCCGTCAAAGCCTGGGGGAGGGGTTCCTATTCGGCGTGTTTGGAACAGTGCAAATACGTATCTTCACGAGAGCATTAGCGATCATGATGAGAAACAATGACTATTGTATCAAGGCGAGACACAAATGGAGATTACGTCGTAGGTCGGAGTATGGTGAACTTACGATTCGAAGGCTAGAACGATGAGTGCTTGGATGCAGGTCACACCCACAAACGCCCACGTCCAGACGGAGTTGGGCCTATACATCTTTGAGGTAACTGCCTGACCACGCCCCGCTGGGTAGAGGCCCAAGCCTTCACGCTCGCGGTATCCGCCAGCGTAAGGTTGATACTCGTACGTGCTGTCAGAGAGCTGAACTCCTAGAAGGGAAGCTCTTGCCTCGTGGCCGCGAATTTTGGCGTTCGGTTATGTATGAGTCCTGGAAAGCAAATGGTGTTGAGGAGGACAAGGACAGCCTTGATGAGCTCGGCTCCTAATTGATGCGCTCGAGTCTTTGGCAGGCCGTAGTGACAGATGTTGATTTATCAGGCAAGATGTTCAGAATCTTTTCCAGCTCTAATGACTGTTGGTCAACAATATTGCGCCCCCTTCGTACGGAGATATAGTGGTGGTTTGAAAGATCAGGTAAAGGCCAAGGCCTCAGCGCTGAATCTGAAACGGGTTGGTAGCGGATTAGGAGGATCTGGTGAGCTGGCTGGGGGCGCAAGACGGCAGCAGATCCTGTGAGATGTGCAGTAGGTAAGTCGTAAGGAAAGGGATGTTCTAGGGTAAAGGTGGATGATAAATCAATGTAGTAGGGTATGTTTTGGTTGTCGACCGTTGTCAGACGTTTCCTGTCATCCACTTCTCCTCGATTTTCATCTTCGTATTGCGGAACCGGACCTTAACCTTAAATGGATTAGCTCTGACCGAGGGGACATTGGAAGACGCCAAGGCATAGATGGATGGAGTCAACGAGCCGCTGGATCATCACGATTCTACACCCCTTGAGCATGCCAGAATTACTGTATGTGTAGGTAGAGCTGGGGCTTGGGAGCGGACACCATGGAGTATTCTATGATAAGGCTGGCCTTGCGATGCTGTCCATTCCCTCCTAGAGCTGTTCTCCAAATTTTGTTCCTTGAGTATTTACCTCTCGGAGCAAGATCTTATGCATAAGTGATGAGCTATTGTGGTATATCTGCGAACGTGAGAATCGAGCCATGCAACGCTGGTAAATTCTGAGAAAGAAATCTTCTCCAAACATGAAATCAAGACCACCAACGCCTTGCTTTGAAAAGACATGAGTCAGCCCAGTTCCATCCCTACGCCATCTTGGGTCTCATTGTCGTCCATCTCGTCACTCGCACGACCTTCTTGTGCCCGAGCCCTTTTCATGGCGGTCTCACTGCGTGATCCGCCAACACCAAACTTTCCGCCGCCAAAACCACCTACTACTTCCAATTCCTCTCCGCCAATGACTCTACCATCCACGTCAATCACCTCATGCAACTCAATCATGCTACGGCGGCTCAACCTTCGGAATCCCTCTGTTCTTACAACTCTTCCCCAATGGGTCAGGCAGTAGTTGGCCGCCCGCCTCCGTAGCCATTCTTCATTGGCAGTCCCTGCTCGTTCCCAGATCACGGCTGCATGCTCAACATCTAGCTCTCGGCTGAGACGGCGAACGCACTGTAGGCGCAGTTCCGGCAAGTCGTAAACATCAGACATGACAAGAAGTCCTGCCACCTGCACTAGGCTTGAGCAGTATTCAGGATGTCTGTCGATACTGTCGGTGTATAGGTAGTAGAGAAATGCTCTGACAACGCCGTAAGGCTCATCGATATGAAGCCTTTTCGTATGAAATTCGGACATCTGAGAATTGTATACTCGGTTGAAATGCGGCCAACGAGCTTGCAGAATCAATTTGTGAACATGGATTGGGACTGAAGTCCGGACCGAGGCATCTAGAAACCCAGATGCTACCGACGTGGCTGTTGTAGAAGACGTCGCGGACATAGTGTCCTCGTCTACAACCTCCTCCTTACTGGCAGTGATGATGAAGTCACTACCGCTACCTGCCTCTGGTGGTTTATCGAACATAGTCGCAAGGTCTGCACCAAGCTTGTTTGGCTTTGACACGGTATGTGTATCAGACACTGGCAATCTGGATTTCTCAGTACCCGGCTCCCAAGTCACATCATTGCCCAGTAAGCCAAATTCGCATAGATCAAGTGCAATTACATCGCTAAGATATTCCTCGAAATTTGCAGCACCATTTTCGGAGGGCTCCAATGTACAGCCCAAAAGCCATGCTTTTGTGCCATCTTCATTTATCGCACAGTAGTGCCAGCGATACAACGGATCGAAAATCTCTGGTCCGTCAGCTAACTTCTGCCACTGTTGATCACTGAGCTCCAAAGCGGAAAGATTGCAGTCGGATGGGCGGGTGGAGCCTGCCGGTGTTACGAAGTCCAGAAGAGCTCCGGAAGAGTAGGCGTAAAAATGAGTTCCTAAAGCTGGAGAAGGAACGTTGGGTCCAGATAAAAACTTTGTGGAAGATATTGCTCCAGGAGCGACAGGTTTTGCGACAAGGGATGAGTTTCGGACTTGCACACTGCTAGAGTTTGCGGTATAGACACTTGATCCTGCCGCAATGTGCTGCTGTTGATGGTACTGCCCAAAATGTGATCGGGGGCTGGGTCCCGCTCTTTCCGTCGTGGACTCGGACATGCCATGCGTTGAGACTGATCTAAATGCAGGACTACTCTTGAGATCTAGCGATAACAACTCGCCTGTCCGTTCCATGTCTGGCCCAAGGCCACCATATACCCATATTCGGCCCCCCCATATCCACGTCGAGTGGTCAAAGCGTGCAACAAAGCTCCATGATCGAGACCATGTCCAAGTCTTAAGATCAAGGTAGCAAATCTCGTCCAGAGTATACGTATCAGTTCCTGCAAGGCCTCCGACAACGAATAACTTATCATCATAGACTGCCGCAGCGTGGCGTGCTCTTCCTTTGGGTATAGGGCCGTGTATTTCTGGTTGCGTCCAGTGAGAAGTATTGATGTCGTAGATTACAAGGTCTGAAAGGTATTCCCGATGCTCATTTTCACCACCGTAAACAAGGAGCTTAGAGGCCTGCCACAGGCAAGCGGTATGACCTGCGATTGTAATGAGCTGACCGCTTTAGACCTTAGGGGTTTTAACACTCACCCATTCTCACGCCTGGTATATCCCCATAATTGTCCACAAGAGTCCATTGCAGACTTTCCAAATCTAGTTTCAGCACATGATTGTACACTATATTAATTCAGCATTGCGTCCGGAATGCTGCTGTTGTATAGCGAGCCAATCGTCTTTCGGATTAGACGCACCTTCGTCAGTGAACTGATCGAAGCCTCCAAATGCATAGATCTGATGTTTGCCGCAGTAGGTTACAGAAGCATTGACCAAGCACGCGGGCCTCTGTCCACCCGTTCGAGCAATCTTAGGTTTGTAGCTCCCATGAGACGTACGCGGATTTTTGGACGGACTAGTTGGCATTAGGTAGGTGTTGTTGGAAGACGAAGCTGAATCTGGAGTCCTTGCACTTTGGCCGAAGCGGTTCCAAGACCCTGAGTGGTTTTGACCGCGCGGGAGGCTGCCACCCGATTGCTGGTTCATGTTGGCCATATGATATGAGCATCTGACGAAACGTCTGTGAGCTGATACCTATACTCTTACCGTCGAGGGAGATATCAGGGCCGGTCAATGCATCAGCATTGGCAGCTACCGATGCCCACGACAGGTTATGATGCGAGCAAAGAAATAATTGCTCCTCAGTGGCAGCCAAAACCAGCAAGATGATGACGGCTGATCTGCGGGTTGCCTCACTGGGCTTAGTGCTACCCTACCTTAGTCAGGGGTCCCGTCGTCGTCGGTACAACGGTGGCGCTAAGCACTTTCCTATGTTTACTGATCTTCCGTACCGTCAACTGTCTTTCATCACCATTTCCCCATACATCTACATCTCTCTTCCTCCTTGCATCAATTGCAAACATCATTACCTCTCGTACGAAAACTCTTCCAATCCATTAGATCTTCAAGCATTTGGTTGATCGACCCACCGATTGAAAGAGAGTCTGCAGAGGACCGATTAACAAATTTCTACCGGCTATACCATCATTCATTACTAACCCAAACTCTTCCAGGATCCATTCAATTGAGACTCTTGGGGAATCGTACTAGCCCGGAGATATCCAGCGACCCTCGACAATAACCTCGCTGGCTAATCGAACAATACTAACCTGAAGACTATCTGTCTTCTATCTCAGACACTGGTCGATACATTCAGTTGTCCATTCGACCACACCGCTGATACTACACAATGGCTACTGCCTCAGTATCAACGCCCTTGAAAAGCCATCATGGTATCTTTTCTACACGCACTGCTGGTGGACGTATGCCTCTCACACCGTCGCCACGCACACGAACAACAAGTCTAGCCACCAATGCGTCGAGCCACTCCTCTCCATTCACACCTCCTCGACAGACGGCAGATAACAATCGCATAGTCTCTCAATCAACATATGGCAATATGTCTTCTTACTTCTCGAGGTCGGTATCGAAAACAATATGTCGAGACTCGCCGAAATCAAACATCGCCAAAGCTAAGAAATCTCCCAAGCACCTTGAGCTTGGTGTCTCGGACTGGACTCTGACTGGTACTGGTACCACCGTTGGCCAAACACCATCGAAGAGCGCAAGCCGAAAGAAGGGTCCTCTCCGAACGAGATCCGGCAAGACAACCATTCGCGTCGGAGCCGGAGACCGTTTCATTGCAGATAGAACAGCAAGCGAGGGTATAAAAACAGCTGGCTCTGGCAAGCTTGATGCTGACAGTCAACGACCTAAGACCTGTAACGGAGAAGGCTCAACGATCTTGGCGAATGCTGCCAGCGCCTTTGATCTCGGTGGACATAGTGCAGAAGACGATGCCACTATCGCACTTGAAGGCCTTAACTTAGAAGACAGCGACGAAACTACTTCATACACAAAGCCTGCTCCAAATACTCTGGCGTACGAATCATCTCTTGCCACTGCTTGCGGTGTCTCACTCAATACCCGCATCCTTGCCTTTAAGCCAGCACCACCGGAGTCTTCGAAGCCAATCGACCTCCGATCACAATACAATCGTCCTTTAAAATCTGCCAATGCAAGTTCCGCTCAATTTCGCCGCAGGGTATTGACAGCCCCTGAGAGGGTCCTAGATGCACCCGGTCTTGTCGATGACTACTATCTCAATCTCCTTGATTGGAGCTCGGGCAATCAAGTCGCGATCGGTCTTGAACGCAATGTGTATGTATGGTCCGCAGAATCTGGCACGGTCAGCAGCTTGCTTGAGACTTCGCCAGATACCTACGTTAGTAGTGTCAAGTGGAGTGGAGACGGTGCATACGTAGGTGTTGGTCTCGGCACAGGGGAAGTCCAGATCTGGGATGTGGAAGAAGGCACCAAGCTTCGGAGCATGCACGGTCACGACACTCGCGTTGGTGTCATGGGCTGGAACAAGCACATCCTCTCGACTGGAGCGCGAAGTGGCTTGGTTTATAACCACGATGTCAGGGTTGCAGAACACAAGGTGGCCGAGCTAATCTCCCATACGTCTGAGGTCTGCGGTCTTGAATGGCGATCCGATGGTTCCCAGCTTGCAACCGGCGGCAATGATAACCTCGTGTCGATCTGGGATGCCCGATCTCTAGATGCTCCAAAATTTCAAAAGACCAACCACCGTGCCGCAGTCAAAGCCCTTAGCTGGTGCCCATGGCAACCAAACCTCCTCGCCACAGGTGGAGGCTCGTACGATAGACACATTCACTTCTGGAACACTACTACAGGTGCAAGGACAAACAGCATTGACACCGGATCCCAAGTGACAAGTCTTCGGTGGAGCAATCATTACCGTGAGATCGTCAGCTCAAGTGGTTCCCCGGACAATTCTCTCAGCATCTGGAGCTATCCCACCCTGGTCCGAAATGTCGAGATTCCAGCACATGAGACTAGAGTACTTCACAGCTGCTTGAGCCCTGACGGTCAGATGCTTGCTACAGCAGGTGAGCTTCCATCAAGCTACATGCTATTATAATTCACTAACGACTGTATTAGCTGCGGATGAGAGTCTCAAATTCTGGAAAATATTTGAGAAAAAGCCTGGTTCTGCTTCGGCAATATCACGAGAGGGCGGCGTGACTGGCAAAGGCGGCGACATGGTCAAGCAGATGACAATTCGTTAGGGTCAAGCATTGTATAATGTCTATCATGACATCGTACGTCCTGTCACGCAATAATGCCTTCTTTGTTCATGCGCCTCATTGAGGGAAGCTCCTTGCCAATGCCAATGGTAACCTTGTAACATAGCCTTCTTATTCAAAATCTTGCAATAAAATTGACATGTTTACATGACAATACACATTCCTCTATTTTGTACACAACCAAACCGCGGACGGCCGCTTAAGTAATCAAGGCTTGGCGAAAAGCGGTCTTCAACATTTCTTAGCAAACCCAAACTTAACGTTAGCATACTTACAGCCAGCTGAGTGGTGCATTCAATCACCATTCTATTCCAACTTTGGACAAGGCACACTTGATAGGGAAGGAAGAACGAAACAGAGTACGCGAATGAGAGCGAAGTCGTCCGGGGTGTCTGCGAGACACTGTCGCAGAAACGAAGGACCACCTTCAACACCCTTCCAACTCTCTCAGTGACCACCTCCACATTTCATCTCCCATATTCTCTCACAAGGTCACCGCAGCTTCTTCCTCATCGCACTTGAATCAGTCTCCTGCCGGTGCGGCTGTATCACCGTCAAGATGTCGAACCAGCTTGTGGTTAGTTCGCTTTTGCCAGCTCTGAGCGCATACACATTGGTTTCTTCCAATGGCAAGTACATGCTGAATGGAGCTGCGCACTATAGGGTACCGTGTACCAGAAGATCATGGACGACGTGATTGAGAACTGCGCAACCACCTTCGAAGAGGATGGTGTCAACCAGCAGACGTTGGATGACATTCGCAAGGTCCGTATGCCTTTTTCCTCTGCCCGCCGTACAGCAAGATTCAATTATCGCATCCATGTTTCGATCTTGTCAAACGCGCAAGCAGGAGTTGTTTTTCAAAGCACATATTCCTTTGTTACACTTTGTTTTCGTGATGCATTTGGCGCGATATTGACGGTGCGGCATGCCCTTCGAATTTTGGGGTAGGGAGGCGGGGCATGAGATTTTCATCAGCTTTTTGGGGGATGCCCAGCATTTGACTCATTCTATTGCTGCGCCCCACTTCGAATTCTGCCTAGTGCTTTTTTAGCACTCTGTCACACCTTTAGCCGAGCAGCTCCCATTGGATGCCGATACATATCAACACTTCCGAGGTTATCAAAGAAGTCGCTGCTAACCACACTGCTGCGACAGACATGGCAGACCAAACTTACCTCCCTCAAGGTCGGGACGTTCCCATGGGAGCCTCCGCCAGCGCCTCAGCCCATGGCCAATCCAACGGTCCCTTCGAACGTTCCTCGCCCCCAACCGTCCAATGGTCCTCCGTCGTCTTCCACTCCAGTCCCAAGCAATGGACCCAATGGAGTTCGTATCAAGAGTGAACCAGGATTTGAATCACAAGGCTATCAGAATGCGGGTATGCCGCCCTATTATGCCAGTCCGACCGCGCAACAACGTGCCGCGCAAAACCTCCACCAGAAGTTTGGTGCTGGTGCTAGCCAACAGATAAGTCAGCTTCAAGCCCAAGCAGCCTTGGGAGCTCAAGGGGCCCAATCTCAGCGAAACCCCATGAATATCCAGCTACCTCCACAAATGACAGATCAGCAAAGGCAGGAACAAGCAGAGATGAAGAGACGCCAGCAGGCACAACAGTTTCAGAACCTCCGTGAGGCCCAACAGCGACCCGCTGTCAATAACACCCAGATGGACGGTGCGGATGACTGGGACGGAATAGTCGCTCGTAGACGTCTCGATGCTTCGAAGTACTCCGCTCAGTCGGACATGACCATCAGAGAGCGAGTCGAGCAAATGAATCGTTCCATGGAAGGAGGCGGCTTGATGATGCCGGTTTCTGAACAGCCGAGATTCAATTCGACTAAAAAGCCAAAGGTTGTTGGTGGACCTGGTAACTCACACTCTGCTCTAGCGGCAGCTCAGACCGCGAACCTGGTGCTTATGCCCAAAATCCCACAACTCGATGGAGGTGATGACGAAGATGAGGAAGACAAGACCATCGTTAAGGATGAGCTGTTTGATGACGACGAGGACGAAGACGCCATCAATTCCGATCTTGATGACCCAGATGACAACGTTATTGAAGAGGAGCAGGATGAAGGTCGGCCCAACCAAATTATGCTCTGCACCTACGACAAAGTAGCGCGAGTCAAGAACAAGTGGAAGTGCACGCTCAAAGATGGCGTACTGACCACTGGAGGCAAGGAGTAGGTTTACATTTCGGATCCTTACAAGCAATCTTGTACTGATCAAGATTAGATATATCTTTCACCGAGCCCAGGGCGAATTCGAGTGGTGAAATGCCATGCTCCTCTGTTGATGCGCTCTGGCACCCCCATCGTGCCTTTGCAAATCTGATTGCAGACTACATACGTTGCACTCGGCTCACTAAGCTTACCTAGAGTTGATTATTAGATGGATCTTTGATAAGACCGTTGCGATGACTCGGTGTTACTCGCAGTCTCTAGTCGATAAAAATTTCCGAAAATCGGTATTGGAGACTGGGATCGTGTCGAGGGAATGGGCATGAGAATACTCGTGCTTCAAGAGTGCTACTGCATGGACTATCATAGTTGAAGTGATGGTTGATACTGGACTAGTTGCACTGAATTTGCCTGGGGGCATCCATTATCTAGTTTCCAAAACAGTATACAGAGATGATTCACGATCCTTGACTGGTATCTTGGAGTCCACAGTAGACTTGGCAGTATAATTGCGGTATCCACTTGCCCTGCATGTAGGCCCTGTGGCCCTCTATCGTTTTCAACGATTGCGCCATTGAACGATCCCATCAACCTTCCAGCGTTGAAGGAAATCCCTAGAATCACCATCATGCCTACAAGACAAGTTGTCAAAACAGACAAAGCTCCGCCCCCTCTTCCCGTCTACTCCCAAGCCATCATCTGCAATGGAATGGTTTATTGTTCGGGCCAAGTCGCAATCAACCCCGAGAGCAAGGCCATGGTCGAAGGTGGAATTGCCGACCGCACTGTAAGCTACCTACTGCTCAAACTAGACTATGTTTCGCACTGTAGTAAGACTCGCTAACGATCGTAGGCTCAATGCTTGAAGAATCTCGCGGCTGTACTTGAAGCAGCTGGATCGAGCCTTCAGAATGTGGTGAGAGTGGGCGTCTTTCTGACGACCATGGAGAATTTCGCTGCCATGAACAGTACGTTTGACTGTGATCCTCACTATCGATGCATATAATAGTCTAGAATCATGATGCCTCTTTGGGGACATTTCTTCTCTCGTGCCCTTCCTTTACAGTCTCTAGACTGTACTCAATCCCCATTATCGAATTTCAACGCTGACTCCAGATTTACGGATAGCTGTCTACGAGAAAGTCTTTCAAGATCCCAAGCCAGTAAGTGATACTACAGCTAGAGCTCAATGAGAGTTGGTCAAGCTAACTCCACCGGCCCAGTGTCGCACCTGCGTAGCTGTCAAAGAGCTCCCAATGCGGACAGATGTCGAGATCGAATGTATCGCTCATCTGTAGGTAAGCACTACTCGTAGCTCTACACCAATCTTATGTATTGATTCATTGCCAGTACAGCTGATGAGGGCGTGATGACGCCGCAACAGGCCACAGGAACGAGCCGCATCCCGTTTGTAGGGGATCTTTGAAAGGGGGACTCACATTCCAATGGTAATTCCGACACAAGACATGACATCTTCCATTACATTTAAAATACTCATGTTAACATATACCCGGTATCAGCTCGAACGTGAAGCATTTTTCTCTATCATTATCTTTCCATTGTTACAGCCCTGATGTCCTCAAAAGGTCTCATTTACCTGACCAACCTGTCGGATTTCCTGCTATGATCTTTGTGACTGTCATCGTCGTGTTATGTCTGGATGCGGGCATCACAAATGCGGAAAGATACCATAATGAACAGCTTCGCAATTCGTTGAATCTCTTTCATTGTCAGCCAGACATGTCCTGCTTTCAGGCGTCCGCCCTTTTCCATCTCCAAAAGCGCTCTATATCATAATCGATTGATGATGGAAGTCATGAATCAACAGCCTTCTTTCAGCTCTCGTTTTTCACACGTACGCATATGCACTTCGAGTGTATTTCCATGGCTCTTGCTAGAAAAAAGATGCAGACCAGATCAGGCAGCAAGCGTCCTCCTCCGTGGCGTCATCAAAAATTCAAGGAAGTCCGCATCTCTATGAAAAATCGCAATGCATCAGCCATACACTGTCCACAGTTACAGAATGATGCACCAGCATCCAAGAAGCAGAAGTCATCCAAGGCAGTACGATTTGATTATCGCCCTAGTCGTGAGGATGGAGTCTCGTGCTACAAGGGCAATTCCCCGCAAGACTCCCAGGAGTCAAGGATGGAGAACAGTCCCTCGGAACAACTTCTCGATCGACTGAGCATTGAAGTCGACCAGTTCCCTGATGAAGCAGAGAAACAAGATCAAGTGGAGGTACTGGAGGTAGATGAAGCAGAACAATGTATGATGGATACCGCGGAGGACTCCAACGTTGACGAGCTGATGAACGGATCTATGGCAGTATTGGAGGAAGCAACAACAGTGTCCCTCATCGACGACTTCCACAACCAGGAAAAGGATAACTTCATGGATCAGCATACACGTAACATCGAAAACAACGACCATCAGCTTGACTCGGAGAAACGAGAAGATACATTCATCGACATCGCCTCCCCCGACTCATCGCCAACAGACCTAGCAGACAAGGACGAAGAATACAAACAACGCTACCTGAACCTGAAAGCCACAGCCTGGCACTGGGCATCCACCTACTTCCCTCCACCCACTTCCATCCCAGGATCATCACAATCCCCACTCAACCTCACAAATCTATGCCACAGCTCCCCGCAACTAATGGAATACGCAAACTACATCTCCGTCTGCACCGACACCTCAACCTGGGAAGACGTCTTCGATAAACAGAGAACGTTCCTCGTGTACAGCATCCTCGGCAAACTGATCGATGTGCATATATTCGGGCATGAAATGTTCGGGGCTACCGACGAGCAGCTTCACACGTTAAGAGCTGCAGACGAAGAAAGTATAATGGACGACGGTACATCCTCCCCCTCCCATCCCCTTCCATCCAACCCCAGAACTAACGCCCCACTTCCCCTCCAGCCTTCCACCGCCAAACCCAACGTGCCGAAAAAATCTCCACCCTCCTAACCTCCCATCCCCACCGCCTCCCTGAAAACCTTCTCCCAACCCTGTCAGCGCTCGTCGCCTCCACCGTTGATCTCCTCTCCCCCCTCCTAACATCACCAACACCGACACCAACAAACCCCTCCGGCCCCTCCCTAAAAACCCAATCCTCCGCTCTAAAAACCACCCTCACCTCCATCCTCCTCCACGCCGCACGCCTCTCCCTCTCCCTCCGCCTCTCCCCCCAAAAAATCTACGTCTGGACGACCCACCCCGCCCCCGGCCGTCCCTACAGCAGCGCCACAATGCACCTCCTCGACCGCCATGGAAACCGCAATCCCAATCCCAACCACACCCCCAACTCCCACCCCAAAAACCCATCCAAAACCCGCATCATAACCATGGCCGGCTGGCCCATCTGTATCGCTTACACACCCACTCCTACTACTCCTACTCCTCCTACCACTCCTCCTACCACTCCTATTCCTACCCCTAATGAAAAATCGACCGGTCCCGTCAACGCAAAAATAATAGGACGAGCCGAAGTCCTAGTGCAGTGGGGAACGCCAGTGGAGCCATTGGCGGTTCGGAGCCCGGGCAGGGATGGTGAGTGGTTAGGGAGAAGGTTGAGGGGGGAGATGAGGGGGAGGGTGGAGAGGAGGGATAGAGATATGGAGGAGAAGAGGGATAGAGAGGAGAGGTATGCGGTTGGCGGGGCGGGGATGATGGTTGGAGTGGGATTGGCGGCGGTTGGGTGGGCGGTGCAGAGTCAGAGTCAGGGGGGTGGGTGGGGGGATGCGGTGAGGGGGGTTGTGGGGTTTTAGGGTTTGTAGGGGTTTTATTGGGTTGGGTTGTTTGGGATAGGATGTATGGATGGATGATGGATGGGTGTATGGCGATGGTAGGAGTTTGTGAGAAACTTGAAAGAAATGAAATGAAATTGTAAGGTAGCTTCGCTTTCTATATTTGAGATAGATCCGGTAATGTCAAACACCACCCCGATTGATCGTCGCACTCCTCTCCATCCGAATCATCGCATCCTCCTCCTCCGCCGCCGCCAAATGCTCCCCCGGCAACAAAACCGCCCGATCAATCGCAACCGGCAACCCCCTATGCCTCCCCCTCAACATAACCGCACACAGAATCAACTTACTCAACCCATGCCACCCGCCACAGAACGAATAGGCCACATTCGGCAACCCGACACTGATACCGACACAGCCATAGGCGGAGACGACCTCGAAGACGACGTTGAAGACGGAGTAGGAGATGGGGTCGCGGTCGAAGTTTGAGGTTTCGGTGATGGTGATGAAGAGGACGGCGAGGACGATCCACCAGATGTCGTGGGCGAGTTGGCCGCGGAGCTGTTGGCGGACGAAGTAGGCGCGGGTTTCGGTGGGGGGGCTGGGTTGGGCGGAGACAGTGCGTTTGAGGCGGCCGTAGAGGCTGCGGGTGGGGGATTTGGTGGTGTTTTTCTGTGGGGGGGGAGAGGGGAGGTTAGTATTGTATTGTTGGCTTTGGAAGTTTGTGGGATGTTGGGGTGTTAGGGGTTAACGTACCTCTTGCGGATCATCAGCGTAAATACCCAGACTACGCTCCTCGTAGACGTTCGAATTCCGCATCGTGATCACGACGGGATAGACGGAGATGTACATCATGATGACATACAGGATCAGAAGACCGATTCGTAGATTGGAAATGGAGACGACGTAGAAGCCGCCGTTGCGAACCGCCAGGGCCTGAAAGAGACCATCTAAAACGCGTACGCCTCGAGGAAGGGAGGTGACTGATGTGTTGCCAATATTGAGCACTTCGAACGCGATCCAATCGGTGCCGTTCAACACGACGAGGGCTGCCAGCAGCCACCAGGTATGTCTGGAAGGGAATAGATTGGTGTAGCATCTCCTGGGGTGATCGAGGAGAAAGCGAAGGGTACTCTTGTGTTCCTGGAATCTTCCATTGTCAGGGATGAGTTTGAACATCGTCCAGATAATCAGTCGCAGAAAGATCGGGTAGCACGTATTGCCAGCCAAGATCATCAGACCCATGGTGATGAGCATGTAATTGGATGTTTGGAACGCGACCATATTTGCGTCCAGCAGACTCATTCCGCTATTGTTGAAGGCGGAGACTCCATTGAATGCGCCCACCCACCTGCCAGATGGTCAGCGAACGCATCCCTCGCAACAAAGGGACCAGATCGGAGCGCACCAGGGGTTCTCGGCATTCACTTCCGTAGCACTGGACCTGTTGTATGCCACGTAGGCTCCCAAGCCAATACACCCTAACAGTTGCCAGAGGACGAAATATGCAGGTACAAGGATCGCGAGAATCGAAACAGCTCTGTACTCCACTCCACCAAGACGTTCTCGTTCGGCGAGGGTGAGGCCGGCGAACTGCGAGTTCCTGGCAACGAACCCGCCTGAAAGGAAGCCATGGCGAGAAGGCGGCTCACTGGCCGCTTCGCCCTCTTTTACCGACGGCAGCTCGTTGGGATAAATCGGCGGAGGTGTTTTCAGTGGATGATTCTGGATGGTCTGCCGAGCACCTATACCCTGCATTGATAAAAATTGCCTATGATGTCGCTCTCGGGTGGGGGACATCGGACTAGCAAATGTGATTCGACGACTCATACCGACATCTATACTCAGGGGCTGAGTGGCTGTCCGATCTTTATCGTTAGTATCTACACTCCCCGTATTTGATTCAGTATTGGCAGTGTGGTCCGAGATCATTGCTGTATGCACATCAGCGGGTGTGTCTTCCTTCGCTGTGTGTAGCTCCTCCTTGAATTCTTCGCTGGACGAGGGCATTTCCGTGTGGATGGTCCTTCCTCTTACACCCGGCCCATCAACTTCCGACGTAGACCTCCTCGTCAGCCTCGGGGTCACCGGTGTCTCCCTCGAATGGCTCCTCGAATTACTCCGTTCTCTGCGTTGTTGACGACCAGCTTCCACAATCCGCTTGAATTTGCGTTCAAAGGCTTTCCTCCTAATATAAACGACCGCAATCGAGACCCATATCGCCGAACCAAATAGTATGAGTAGGAATAGGATTATTTGTTGAAATGTATTTAGCTGTGATAGGTTGATGGTATTGAGCCCTGCCAGTGTCATGGCGGAAACGACGAAGAATAGAGAGTCCGTATAGTTGATGCTTCTGGCAGGTGTAGAGGAGCCCCAAAAGATGACGCTCGTGAGCAAGCAAACCCCAATGAAGTAGGCATAGTGGACGGTGATAAAGTTGAGGGGTGGTAGATGGAGGCTAATCCATCGCAGTGAGCGCGCGATGGGAGGAGGCAAGCGGACTCGTGGGCGTGAGACTAGGGAAGTCAGTCATTGCGCTTCAACTTTGACAACCTTGACTTAGAGTACCTACACACCATCTGTAGCTTTGTCGGCCAAGGTTGTTTACCTCCAGAGTATTGTAGTATTTGATGTAGGGCGGGTCACCCACAGCTCCTTTAGAGCCCCGTGGCCAGATACAGCTCCTAAGCGGCACACATATATAGAACGTTACACCAGCGACGGAGTGCCAAAGAGGGCGGTAAGAGGCGTGAATTGTCTTATATGATTTCGTCAACAATGTTCCGGTAATGCTTGTATTCTACGTGCCAGGAGTCACCTGTGGAATGCATCATTCTGTAGTGTTTGGGCTTGTTCTATAAATAGACGATCTGGCTAAATGTTCTAAACACATCTCGGTCCGTTCCACGTGCATAGTATCGTGATTGCTTAAATTGAAAAGATAAAACGCTCGCCAAATATCGCTGTAATCATAATTAAATCATCTTCTGGGCGGTGAAAGGGAAACAATCTGCTACATCCAAATATAGTTCATTAATCTCTCTGCCAGGCCAGATGTTGAAGTGGAGGTGATATGATGTCGCTATCTTCAAGTATGGCACTGCTGAATTTGGTGCTGGCTACTTGTGCGACGATCACAATCGACCCGGAGCTTGCGCAAGTAAATGTTGATCCGGCGAGGATATTTGGCAAAGAGCCACCGCAGTCGACAGGATCGATGAGTAGGCAGGCCATGCACAAATAGAAGACACGTACGTGTAAGATTCACTGCTGAGACCGTTACTGAGATGGTCGCGGCATCTCATCGTCATAAGCCTGCTCTTACCAGCGTTTCGTTTCTTCCTGGCCTTCGGGCAGTGATTATGTACCTGGCCAGAATTAGTGATCTTACGATTGACTGTAGGAGAGCGTCCGGCGTGATGTCGCGATAAGCTGCAACGCAGAGTGCTTTTCAGCATAGCGGACACACAGTAAACGGAAGCTATGCTCACAGGTCGTTATAGGCGTGAATGTCGGCATCTTGCACAACTTTATTGACGTCTTCGCAATATCTTCTCACGGTGGGATGATCCCAAATAAATGTCCTGGTGAAGGGAGCCATACTCAGCGCTTCGAGCGTCTCGCCTAGACAAACCCTCATCATTCTCCCGAGAGCCCAGTGACCCCTTGACCATTCGCCCACGGGTATCTTGAGCTTGATCCGGTGCACATCAACGAAGCCGTTTTCTCGCAGAACCTGTGGGGTATTGTGATCATATGCTATGGGACGATCCCTTCGTTCGGTAGCATCTGTCAGATACCTGTGATACCACACTCTCCATTCCGAATCGATGGGCAGAGTTCCGTCGTCGCAGCGTGGCTCGAAGTCTATTTCGACCTGTTCGATATGACCTACGCCCGGTTTTAAGTGGCTGTATGATCGTTTGTAAGCACTTGATACTCGGAGCTGGCGTGGTCTAGATTTACCGCCAACAGTTGTGGTACAACTCCCTCCAATGGTTGACACTGCCGCAAAGCATTCCTAAACGAATCATGTCCCAAGAATTCTCGCCCATGAACCACGGCGACTCAAAATCTTGCCTTCGAAAACGCAGGTTGTTGGGAACCCTTGAGAAGCATAAGCACTATCTGAGCTGAATGTGAATTGCAGCGGCTTACATCGCAGGTTGCATTAGTGAAAGATCTATGCCTATGACCTATGGAACAGATCAACACGCATAGTAAAGCAAAGAGGCTCGTCCCACTAGCAAACCTCTGCATCTGGGTATTTGCTGTTGAGCATGCTGGTCAGCGAGGTATTGAAGTTTGAAAGAATCATACGTACTCCGCCATCTCGATTGCCCATATGCCGGTACCGCAACCGACGTCTAGTATACGAAGTGGCGGCCTCTCGCCTTCGGAGCGTGTGAGTGGCACCCTGTGTAACTCTTCGTTGCGCGCAGAGGTATAGATAATCCAATGGAACATGTCGAGCCTATCTTTCTCGGCCTACCAACACCAGAAGAGTCAGCGATGTCTGTGTGTGAGTGTATATCCATAGTGTCGTATCACGCACATCGTCACAAGGGGCTATGTAGAGGCCTTTGCGATAGCCATGGTAGGTTCTGCCGTTCTCCAGATAGTCGTCTGGATGATCTCCTCTCGGTGCCACCAGCCTGTGCAGGATCGGTGTAAGCAGGTATGCAGGGATAAGGATACAGGAATGCGCTGACCCAGTGTTCATCACGGTTGATGTTTGCCAAAGGGCTCAAACGACTTCCCAACTGCTAGGGTTCTCGGCAGGACCACGGTCCCTGATGCGTACGAGTTGGTGGGAACTCGATCCTTTCCTCCCAAGCAGATTTGACTTTTTCAAGGATGTTCGCATCGAGAATTGACGAGGAAGAGCGTGAGACTCTGTGGGGATATGTACGAGAAGCATCCAGACCGATTCAGGCAGGATCGAATGTGGGACCCGTGTGCCACGTGAAAGTGGGTAGAAGTTCTTATTCAGAGACGAACTGAGCCCGACATCCGTAGCTGGACATTGGAAGTAAGATATAGAAGAATAATGTATTTGGGGAAGAGTTGGGGAAAAGTGGGAGAATTTAATAGGCATGGATCGCACATCACGATGAGCGAAGTGGCATGCAATGCTGGGTGGCAGTATTCTAGCCAAACTAGCCAAACAGGGGTCCATTGGGGGTGAACCACAGTGCCGGGTCCGTAGGTCGTTGGTAGGGTTTAGTGAAGGCGACACTGTCAGTGGCTTGGAGCCGCTTTTGGTGGCCGCACCAAAATCATTCGGGGCAGGATGGGGCAACAGACCAACACACTTGTTTTTGCGCTGCCGTGATCAGGGGCAATCTTGGGGAGTTGGGGAGTTGGGCCCGGTCGTCAGCCGGCCAGCTCATCCGTGGTTCGCGCACAGGAGGGACCAGGCGGGATCTTCTGTCACCCCCAGCCCGTATACTTATTGCCCTCGGATGTACGACTTGGTGATTTTCTAGATTCAATCGGTGTACACCGCACAGCAAGCACAACATTATACCTTATAGTACAAACCGCGCTCTGTCACAAGTATTCTATACAACACCTCCGCACTATCGGACCAGGAGCACCGGCCTGCCTGCCATCCAGCATCGTTCCTTAGTCACGGAGATGCAGCGATTCTGGCTCGGATGGCTGGGTCATCATGAAATCTCTGCCTCTCATCTGTCACCATGCGTTCCTCTCGCACAAGACACCCATCTGTTGGGTTTGCAATCCCGGCCGCCATGCCAATAGCCGGACCATGCAGCTTATTGGGGTCCTTCAAGGCTTGGGGCCCCATCGGAGCCTACGCACGTCCGGAATCGGCCAAGGCTTCTTCCTGCATCACAAAGACGGGAGTCCAGGTGTCATCATTTCTCGCGTTGTGGATGCAAGATTCAGATATTGCTGGATGGAACAACCATGTTCGTCATGGGCTGACATTTGCCAACATCCCGACCTGCCTACAAGAGCGGAAGTGGAGGCAAGCTAAGTCGCGCTGGGACCATGGCTTCATCAGAATATCCTTCTGAACCACTGCGCTGGGTCGGCTCCTGTGATAGGACAGGATAATCCTACTCCTTTCCAAGCCATGCTCTCTGAAGGCTGCCGTAGGCGTCGTCCGGCATCGCTGTAAACCGAGGTACCCATGGCAAAAGCCTTGTCGATCTAATGAGATGACAGATGTCAGAATGCTGTGCAAATACTGGACTATGTACCTTTATCCACCTGCTTCGCATCGTAATCTAGCCATCGATTCCCTGCAGCCATTCACATTTCCGGTGCGGTGAGCAGATGTGCAGTCCTCATCGAGCTAACATCCGGTCCAGTTGATTGGTCACCTTCTTTGGTACTACAGTTTCCAATTCTTCAACATGCAGGATGCATGAGGCCTCGGCATGTCGCCGATTTACCCAAGTACAAAAACCTTTTGAATACTCGTCTTTGGAGGCATCAATCTCCTTGAGGCGGAACCGCTGTGGACCAATTATCGGCCATCAATCTCTTCCGTCTTGGCAGCGATCGATAAGGTTGTAGCCACCCGAAAAACCACCCAACGGTCACCCACCCATCATCGTACATTATATACAATGTACCAATGTATCTAACACCATGAAACGTGCTACTCCGACAGCCATCTCCTCTTTGATCTTGCCACCAAACTCATACGTCTACACAATTGCCCCCCTCAGTGACCGTGCACAGCTTGCTGCCATTTCGTCGGATGACTCGCTTCGTATCATTGATTCGACCACATTGAAAGAAGGATCGAACGGGGTCATCCCGAACGTGCATGGCGGCGTGACCTGCTTAGATGTCACCAAGGACGACCCCAACTGTATTCTGACAGCAGGCAGAGATGGGTTGGTGCGATGTTGGGACTTACGGTTGGGACAAAGCACGCTAGAATTTCGAGACGGTATGTCAGGCTTGAAGTATTGACAAAGACACTTTACCCTACATGATACTCACGGATATCCAGATGGCAAAGCTGCGTATTTGTCACTGTGTCATGGTGACTCAGGCCCTATCGTTGGCACGGAACTACATCAGTCTCAGGCTTCTATACTTCAGTGGTAAAAACTCTTCAAAGTTAGACCGCTTTGACCGTCGGAGACTGACATCCTACCACCAACCCAGGGACAACAGATTTCCGAGTAAGCCCCTGCTGCAGTACGCGGAGAGCCACAACGACGATGTCACCGTGGTATGCTCGACCGAGCCACTTCCACCAGCAGTATTCTAATTAAACTGGGTACAATTGCATCCCAGCTCATACCGAACGCTTCTTTCCGGAAGCACCGACGGCCTCGTCAACATCTACGACACCACGCAGACAGACGAAGACGATGCCTTGATCCAAGTATTCAACCATGGTAGCTCCATCAACCATGCCGGCTTCCTCTCCGACTCGCAGCTCTACGCCCTCAGCCACGATGAGGATTTCTCCATCTACCAACTCAACAGGCCAGATGGATCTTCGGTGCAAGATATCTCGGCAAATGCGATGGGCGATCTCAGGGAGCCCCTGCAATGCGAGTACGTGGTTGACTGTATCCCTTCTTTCGGAGGGGGACAAGCCGTTCTCGGTGCAGGTTCGCACAGCAAGAGTCGACTCGACCTCGTCCCCATCGTTTCAGTCGGGTCCGAAATCTGGACTTATGACTTGACGAATTCTGTAAGCCTTGTGGGTGCGCATGGCGAGGAGATTGTTCGATCGATGTTCTTCGACCACCAGGCAAGTATTTCATCGTTCGCTCTCGCCTCCATCGGCGCAACGGAAAAGAGCATCACCTGTCTAACCACCCAACCAACCAGGCACAAGCGATCTTCACAGCGGGCGAAGACGGCAACGTTAAAGCTTGGCGAACAAGGAGTGAGCCGGGCGATCGCGATGCAGAAATGCACAAAGCGGATGTTGAGACGCCGAGAAAGAAGAGGAAGAAGGAGGCGGCAGATGATGGTGGGGATGGGAAAGGTAGATTTAAGCCGTATTGAAGGTGCGGTTCTGGTATGCAAACACAGGATTGCCCACAGTCCCATCCCGGAACACCTCCCCACCTCTCGCTGATGTACTCTACATGCCGCAACTCCTCGCTTGACAAATGCCCCATTGTAACCCCCCAGCGCCTCATGAATCATGACATTTATACATCATCGAAAACCAGGGAACACTACGCCGACAGCTCTGCGCCCTACACACATGATATCAGTCTCAACAACCCACGCAGGTTGAAGCCAGGTCGTAGACTCACATCCAGACAACCTAGCCACTCTCTCCGCCTCATCCTCGTCCACCGTCGTCTCGTTCCCATGCAATATGTTTAGTCTCCTCATCCATTCCGTCCCATTGCTTCCAACAGCCGGGGGCGATCCTAGAGTATCTATTCTTTGTGCAGAAACTTGCCCTACCAGTGGGCCGGACGTAGCTCGTCTCTCCGACCGACCCATCTCAATTTGACTGGTTGTCGGGGTAGCAACAACAGGGCCACTAGGCGCACTAAACGCCCTCCTTCCCACACGATATCCACGCCTCAAACTAGCAACCCACCTCCCATTCGCGCCTTGCTCTCTCGTAGCGGGACCGGACTCAGGTACTTCGCCCGCTTCTCCTCTTTGCTGTCTTACGCGTCTGAGACGTCGCTCGTGCCGCACCATATAGTTCGTAATAGGTTCGGAGACCTGGTATATGGAGTTCGAGGGCAGTACGCGGGTTTTACATAGGGGACAGAGGGAACTGTTAGCGCGGAGGAAGGGGTCGATACAGGATGGGTGGTAGATATGGTGGCAGGGGAGGGAGCGGACGGTGGTGGTGTTGGGGATGAAGTCGTCCAGGCAGATCGGACATGTTGTTTGGGAATATCGAGTGTGGGAGCCCGGAGGGACGGGTAGTGTCTGCTGTTCAATGGAATTCTCGGAGGGTTGGGCTGCTGGTATGTCTTCTTTGTTGGAATCCTCTTCGTGCTGGGTGTACAACGACGTCTCGAGCAAGTCAATGGCTTCCTGAGGAATTCGTGATCGCTTGATCCCAAGCGATTCGAGGTCCACTTCTCCACTTTCAACACGGCGTTGGAGATCTCGTCGTCCTCGGCGCTGAACCCAGTGCATGGAGAAGGAAACAATGCTGATCGAGAGCAGGGCCAGTCCAAGCGCTATCAGCAAGAAAGCCCAAAGCGTGGGTAAACTATTCGATTGACTTGTCCCGAAGATGGTGTAAAGGCGGACATAGTCCGAAGGTTCGAATCGCTCCTGTGCGAGGATGTCTGCAATCTTTGCATTTGACGAATCGCCTGAGAACTGCCCCATCGCCTGCATGAGGCTTTGCCCCTCAGAGCCGGGTATCGCATAGACTGGGAACTTATTCTGTGACTTCCATTCTCCACCGTCATGCAGATCCCAGACCTCGTTGTTTGCCAATGGAGGGGTATCGGTCCCAGAGTCCGGTAGGTATGTCAGCAACGCCCTCGCACCAGTCGAGGCGGCTAGGTACGACTTCGCGCAAGGGGCAGATATCCACGGCGCAAAGGCGACATACAGATACTGTTCGCTGGGGAGATCGCGTTTCCTTGTGGCATTACCTGGGATGTACGGCGTTGAGGCATTCGCGCATGGGTCGGAGGGATCGAGGTTGGGGACGTAGAGCAGGCCTTCGATACCACCATCGTCAGAGACAGTGTTGGTCGAAAGGGTTCGGATATGATCACAGTCCGAAAGTTCGTAGGAGATGCTGTCATTGACCCGCGTTCTCTGGGGTCTGGAGACATTCAGGGCAGGGTTGCTGAAAGCGAGGACGAAAGTGTCGATCGATTGGGCACCTGTCTTGCGTCAGTATGGCACCGATGGATGCTGGGATTTGAGAAAGCTCACTCATGATGTCTCGTCTCAGCTGGCTTCAGGTCGTGAGCTGATCCGAAGATCATAGGATTGAGGATTAGAGGTACATTGTACTCCGTAGGAAAACTGTAAGAAACCCGGAGCTCAGACTCCCTTGAAAAAGGCACCGAATAAGTACTCAAGCGTTAAGGGAATCCCCGAACCCCGTAGGCCCGAGATGGAAAGCTTCGCGACTGCGGGTAAATCTATCAGCGGGTGATGCCGCTCCTAAGCCTGACAGCGTTAGGCTCATGCAGCCCAACTGCTCAACATTCAAGACTCATTTCGCAATCCTTCTGATCGTCTACCATTCATCGAGGTCAATCTTCAACGCTCAGCATAGACTATCCCACGGCTGCAGATGCTTCCTCGAGGAATTCTATCATTTTGCGACAGCTCCGGGTTGACCGGTAAATGACCACAAGCTTGAAAGAGTGTCGCCTCAGTCCTCTACCTTTGGCAATAAACTCCACATGATCGTTTTGTCGAACGTCTTGGTCACCAAGTTCTGGGGTCGGGCACGTTGGAGGCCATAACCTCACGTTCCCATCATGCCTCCCGCAAACAAGGACAGGAAGAGCAAGGGTCGTGAAGGTCGACAGTCGCATAGTCGCAATACAACACCCAGCTCTATTGCCAGCGCACCACTAGCAATTACCACTCCATCACATACATCATATCTAGAAATTCCCATTGGAAATCTCATGGTCCCTACAAACATATCATACGACGATATTCTTGAGCGACATGGCGGGTCGGGTGGCATACCTGACCCTAGTCATCTCACCACAATGGTCAAAGACTTGAAGCAATTATGCGAATTAGCGTCATCCCGCAATGATACATGTAATTTAGGAATGCGCGCGTTGGTCGAGAGGAGAAAACAGGCGCTGGAGGACGAGAGAGACCGGGAACGTGAGCAGGCCATCCGTGCTCGCGAAGCGGAGGAGAGGGAGAATTCAAAGAAGGAGGCGGAGGAGGAGGAAGATAACAGAGGTCATAAGGCTAGCAAACCGAAGAAGCAGAAAAGGGAACCAAGTAGTGTTAGGGAGGAGCGACCCCTTGCCCACGGCGCGCATGGACTGGCACGGCAGGATGGGTTGGACTTGCCATTAAAAGGTACGTCAATCACTTTCCCATCGTGCTGCCGATCCGTTACGTCTGTCACACCAAAAAACAATCTATGAAAATCCAACGGACTCCAGCTTATTTGGTTGCTCTGTGAGCCGCTGTCAAGCACGTTGTATTTTACTCTTAACATACGATTGGCCCACGATTTGTGGTCCCTGTCTTCGTTGTATATAGAGAGTATCATCCCGTCACTATGAATACTCGAGGAGAGCTAAAAATTGAGATTATGTCTTTAATGTTTCTCAAGTGGGCAATTTCCCATGGCGCTTCTGTTAAGAGAAGGCAAAGGAGAAGAGTCCGCAGTTCTGACGATCGAACAGCCTCACCAAGCCTGCCTCCGAAAGGAACACCATCACCTGGCAAGAGGAAGCGTGATGCTGTCTCTGGGAGCTCTTCGTCGCTTTCCGAGACTTCTCCACTTGCGTCTCCATCTACCGCGCCTCCTCCGCTAGAACGGGATTCTGCTCGAGCTACACCAACATCAAGTATGTCGTCGAATGACGCGCGACAGCCACCACCTGCTGCAAGCGTAGCTCAATATCAGACGTTCGGACCCAACCCATTGACTTTCGACGATCCTACAGTCTACGAGATACTCCCGGTCACCGATGACATGACCGATGAAGAGAAGCAGGAGATTTATTGTGTATCTTCATTTCCTCATGATGATCTGCATGAGTTCATCGCTGGTACACCTCCCAGCAAAGACTTCAGTAATGCTGTGAAACCGAACAACCAAGTCGCTTTCAATACATTCAATGCGTATCTCGAGAACTACCTCAGACCCTTGAAAGAGGAGGACATTGGGTTTCTGAACGAAAGAGTGAGTCCTGATGAAGCAGCCAAACCCGTATCCTAACTTTCCTAGGGTGACCGAACAACGCCCTTCATTATGCCTCGCCGTGGCAAACGCTGTTATACCGAAGTATGGGCGGAAGAAGATGGTTCGATGTCTCGTGACACGCCCGAAGACGACAGGCTGCCACCCAATCAGCCCCGCGGCAGCCTTGATCAAATGGACGACGAGGTCGCGGAAACGGACCAAATCTCCAGCGGTCCGCTTCTCAATCGCCTACTTTCGACCATGCGCTTCGAGCATCGTGCTCCACCGTCTGAAGACAAAGCACAATCGAATGGTCTCACCAATGCGAGTGGGGAATCCTCACTCACAAATGGCGACCTGACAAATGGTACAAGCCATGAGAGCGGTCCAATTGACGAAGCTACCAGTAATAAGACTCTTCCCCCAGCGACATCTCTACCCTTGTCAGAACGACCTTCAGCCAACGCACCATCCCTCTCACACGCCCAAATTGATGAACGCCTTAAAGCTGAACTACGACATATCGGGTTCCTGTCCCCGGACAACGAACCCGACTACGATGCACATTATGATGACGAGAACGCGGAGCGCTTACGCTTTCTGCAGGCTGAATTGAGAAAGACGAGTATACTGAATGGCGCTCGGAAGCAAAGAGTCTTAGACTTGGCACAGGAGCAGATGGCTTATCAAGAATATGCGACGATTCTTGAAGATCTAGATGTGCAAGTCCAACTAGCGTATTCGAAGCGCACCCGCACTCTTGGTAAGTCGAAGAAGAACACGAAAAGGCCTGGTGGTGCGGGTGGAGGTAGTCATCCGGTTAATGGTGTGGTGTCCACGGATGGTGGCGTTAGCAGGCCGGGTATTGGAGATGCGGCCAGGCACTTGATGACAAGGAGAGCCAAGTGGGAGAACCAAATAGGTCCCGTTTTCCGCAGCGATATCCGGAGAGTCAGGGGCAAAGGAGAAGGGATCTTTGCTGACGTGGATATGGAGTCGTTGATGACACAGGAGAGAGAAAGGTGGGAGGAGGAGCAGGGGTTATAAGGAAGTCCTGATACCATCATGAGCTATGTGCGACGAATTTGTCAAAGCTATGTACATGATCGTACACAGTCCACAGTTGGTTTCTATATCGTCTTACCAACACTTGAGCATTATGGAATCTAAGTTCGAGAGCTCGTTCCGCACGCCAACCACTCTCCCAATCTGCTCAATCAGTGTATACTTTTGACACCACAAGAATGTGATTGTACGGTCTAATCACTGCCTTTATGGTATGTGACTTCTCCAACCTCTATCATGATCATCGCAATCTTTGTAGCCACTTTTGATGTCGACGAAGGTCTGTCCATGCCATGCCTCCCTCTTCTGACAGCTAACCTCCCACAGGCCCCAAAGTTCTTCACCAAGTCCCCACTTCCTCCATAACCGCCTCGCCTTCCACGCCTTCAATTCCCCTCCTCCATTTCCCCTCAGTATCACACCTCATAATCCCGCACCCCACTCTCTGCAACACCGGCCTTGTCCAATTTACCACATCCCACCACCGCATCCTCAGCTATCCACAATACATTGCCTCCTCCTCTTACCCACGCAATGCATACACCTTCAACTTCTGTCTCGTGACAGCAGAGGACACGGACTTCAGCTCTTATATACCGGTCGTGCGGAAACTCAATACCCTTCTTCGCACCCTCGAGGAGCAGAGCCAATTCTTGAGCCGTGATGGAGCAAAGGCCGATTCTGGGAAGATCTACGCTCTGTGTGAGATTCTCTTGGAGGATCTGAACAACTATAGCGAGGCTATGATCCCGATTGACAAGGAGAACACGCTCAACATCAAACTCTTTCCTACATATCCGCCTCCTGCCCCGCTATATGCGCACCATGTACCTCTCAGTACTGTGCGGCTTGAGCAGTTGGTCGACGAGAATTGGGATCTGACAATGCTGAGAGTACTACCATGGATCAACGGCATCAACAGCGTCAAGCAAATCGCTCTCCTTGCCGACGCGGACTTCAAACTTGTCAAGAAGGCTATCCGCCACTTCTTGTACTACGGTTGCGTACTGCTCCTAGACATATTCTCTTTCTCTGCCATCTACGCGCCCACAGCCACCATATCGGAGTTTGTAGAGAGTGCGGAGATGCAGGAGGAGTGTGCCCGATACGTCGCTCTCCCCATCAACGACAAGCAGGATCTAAACTCCGATCTCCCACACGCCGCACACGAAATGTCAGTAGAGGACAAATGCCGCCTTGATGGGACGCACTTGGCAGAGCTCTATCTATCCATCAAGCAGGGTCAGAGCGTCAAGAGCTGGTGCATTGATCACACGGACGTAGTATCGAGAATCGACGTACGCCGCTTCATCACTTTTGGCATCATCAAAGGCTTCCTATATCGAGTGCACAAGTATGCCTTTTCCACTTCGCTCAGCAAGTCGAGCTTAAAGAAGAAGCTGACAAAAGCCAACATCGATCGCTCGAGGGCCCAAACAGGAGGAGGGTCCCGGAGCATAGGGAAAGCGACTGATGCCGGTGAGGATCTACCCGAGGATGCGGAACTGACGAGGTATCTGGACGGTACGCATTGTTTCGATGAGATTTGCACGGATCTTATGATTAGCGAAAGGGAACTGGGGAGCAGATTGAAGGCGATGGGGGATGTGCAGATTATATGTCGTTGACTGAGGGAGGTCACATAGTAGCACGCTGGAATAGCAGTATCGACCAACAAACATATAATCCAGAAAGGTTTCTCTGTTCTCTCTCTCAAAAAGTCCCCTAGAATCACACAAACACATAAGGTAAGGTACCTATCCACCCACCGCCCCCATGAAACTACACACACAAGGAGAGGCTGGCAACGAGGAAGACAGACACCACTTGGCCAAAAGAAAGGCTGATCGGTAGTGCAGTGTGTTGATACCGCACTACCTATGTAGTAAACTACTTCTAGGCGAACGCGGTCTACTGCACGAACCTATCCACCATACACCCAATCAATCAATCACATCCTTACTATCATCCACCTCGATCTACAACGATACCTACCCAAACTATTCTATATATGATTCGTTGGATCCGAGATGGCGCTAGGCTTTTGAAAAGAAAAAAAAAAGGGGGGGGGAAGACTTGTGGGTTTGTGGAGATTTTGATAGGGCCTAGGTAGGATGAGTTTGATGAGTATGATGAGGAGGATGATGGGTAGGATGGGTATGATGGGTACGGTGGCTGTTCAGTCGGCTTTGACAATGTCCATCCCATGTCCTGGCCAAATCGGGCAATCGTTTCGGCCGTACCTTGGTAAAAGCAGTGCCTTGCCAGGACATGGGATACTTATCGAGATGGTGATGAAATAGATAGGTATGGTTAGAATAGCTACAATAGGTCGGAATCGTAAGACTTTTTCCATTCGATAACTCATTATATGCTTTTCGGACTTTTAGCCCCTCATGCCAGCTCCAAGATGATAAGCGTAAAATATCCCCGCTTAGTATCAACTCCATCTCAGTACCCAATCACTGCTCCAAGCACCAGCGCTGGTGGCATTATTCAGCTGCGTCACCGACAATGCTTTGCTAGTGGAGTTATAAGATACGCAACTGCTCGGCAAAGGATTGCCGTTCAGCGATACGCTCGTGACGCTCTGCTGCACGCCCAGGACCGTGACGTTGGCCAACGCGTTGCTATCCTGATACGTACGCGTCGCAGACGCGTACAGAGCTTTGTTGGAGGCGGTGAACTGAGACTTTCGTTAGCGAAATGCTTTTTACGATACTAGGGTGAGATTTCTGGTTTCTTTACCTTGACCATGAGCGTCGCATTCTGCACAAGGCTTTCGCCATCGTCGACGTACAGTTGGCCGTTGGCGGTGCCTTCGGGACTCAGTGCAGCAATGACGCCCCAAGGGTTCTTCCTGGCATCTCTCGTGACCATCGCTGGCTCTTGCGTCGGTATCACGTTACCACCCCTGATGTAGACGGGGATATGACTGAGCGGCGCATCGATGGTGACGTTCTCACCGGGTTTTGCATTGACGGCTGAGAGTGAATACCAGTCGTAGTATACATCACCTTTACCGACACCGGGAAAGACGCCGCTTACGTTTGTGTAGCCTTGGTCGAGTACCGGCGTGACGAGGATGGCTGGGCCAAGGAAGAATTGGCGATCGGCTGCAGCGAGCGAAGGGTCGTTGGGGAATTCCCAAGCGAGAGCACGCATGACTGTGGAGCCGGTGGTGTGGGAGAGGTAGAAGAGGGTGTAGATGTAGGGCAAGAGTTGGTAGCGGATGTTCATTGCTGTCTTCGATGCATCGATGACTGACGACCAAACATATGCTTCTTGCGGGATCGACGTGAGCGAATTGTGGTTTCTGTAGAACGGGAAGAAAGCCGACAATTGCATCCACCGATTGCACAATTCCTCATCCGAGTTGCCACCGAAGCCGCAAGTGTCGACTCCAAACATCGGGATGCCAAAGAGAGAAAAGGACAAAGCTTGGGGGATCGAAAAGAACATATAGGCAAACAGAGAAGTGTTATCACCGCCCCAGTGGCCGGCCCATTTGCCGCTGCCTGCAAAGGTAGAACGGCCTATGATGAATGGTCTGAGTCCAGGTATGGCTTGCAAAAGAGCGTTGTAGGTGGCATTCAGGATTTGATGCCCGAATAGGTTGTGAACGTCGTATTCTTCAGTACCGTCCGCATGGGTAGCATTGGGTGACACTGCATGTACTGCTAGGTCACCCTCGACATTATTGATCGCATAGGGTGGATGATTGACATCCCTGACACCCGGTGTGGCCATGGCCCTCAAATAATTGGTATTGGATGCCGTCGTAGCGGCAGGATAAGCTGATGCTTGGCTGGCAGACGCAGCGGAAACAGACGCAGCTTCCGTACTGTTTGTGAGGTTGAAGCCTTCCGGATAACTATAACCAACATTTCCAGCCTCACCAGGAAGTGAAAATGGCGGATGTACAGGATTCAGAGTGATGTTGCCCGATCCACAGCTGCCCACGCAAAACGACGAAGCTTCTGACATGTCAATCCATGCTCCGTCAAATTTCAGCTTGCTGTGCCAATTAACCATCTCGTTCGTCCACCATGCTCCAGCACCGCCACTAAGCCAGTCTGGGAACACAGTGTAGCCGGGCCAGACAGCGCCGATATACAGGCTCTTATCTGGGTTCGTGATAAAAGATCCCGTCATATTGCCATTGTCAAACGTGGAATAATTGTCACTCGCGTTGTTGGGATTTGGAACGTATATGGCAGAGTCAATGATGGGAATATAGTGACGTCCACTGGCATGTAATCTTGACAGGAAAGTCTCGCCTTCGCTGTAGCTGAATCTGACTGGGTCGTTGTCAAAGTCTCGGTATTGGTTCATGTAATCAATGTCGGTCCAGATATTTTCTAGGGGAATACCGAATGCCTCGTACTTATCAACCACTTCTTGGAGTACCGTCCAATTAGCGTAGCCCCACCTGCACTGATGGAAGCCAAACGTGAAATACTGTTGCATAGCTGGTAATCCAATCGCGCTCATTTGATAGGCCGAGGTTATTTCGGGCTGTGTTGGACCTGCGTAGAAGTAAAGATCAACACTTCCACCTAGCAGTCGCCATGTGATGTTCGTTGGACGAAGCAGGATCTCCTGGCCATGGGCATTGCGGTTATAGACTCCATGCGAGTATGACACATAATCAGCGGTGCTGTTAGTCTCATTGCTCGTAACGAGTGTCAGGCTGCCGTCGGAGCCCTTCTCGTAATATCTTGTGTCTAGATAAAACGGATGGGAGCCGTAAATATTCCTGCCAGAGCGGGTCAGATGAATGTGTGAAGAATATCGAAGAATGACATATATCTGACTTACAGGTCGATCGGGTCTCCTGCGTCCGCGGCGTAGATGGTCCTAGTGAAGTTGTTTCCCAACCGTAAGCCATGAATGGTCTCTCCAAGACCATACAGGTTGTAATTTGGAGGCAATATGCTCGCGAACTCAATGAATTGGTCTTCAAATACTAGCTTTGTGCCTACTGTAGAGAAGAGAGTGTCGCCTGTTGATACACGGAACACAGAGAATGAGAATGTGGGATCATTGCTCCACACAAAGTCAAGACCGCTTGCTAATGTCGTGCTATTGGAGTCTGTGTCTGCTGTAGGCTGATGAACCAAGTATTCTGGTAGAATATACTGCGACGAATTGGAAGCGTCAATCACGGAGGGGACAATTCTGATCGCTAGTCTGTCTGCTGACTGATACTGGACTGTTAGATTGAGAGAGTTGATATCGTTCCCATAGACGTTGCACCCAGCTCCAGCTATGGTCAATGTGGCAGTCAAGCCCAATGAATTCCGAAGTACATTGGTTGCCAGATAGCCGGGGCAGACAGTCTGGGCATCCTTTGCCTGGGGGTCTTGAATGTTGGGTATCAAGTTCGCACCCAAATCGGCTGCAGAAGGGACGGTGAAGATACTCCTGAACGATGTGGAGGTTCCACTAGTATCGATGCTCGACGGAGCGGTCGTGACGGATGGGATCAAAGAGAGGGACGAGAGACTGTTCGCGCCTCCTGATGCAACGGCTGTGGTCTGAGCATTAGTAGGACTGCTTAGCCATACTGCAGTTGATATGAAAAAGGTCAGAACGGTAAGAGGAGTATGGGTCATGATTAGATATGGGTGGCCAAGACTGGTACAGCCAACGGCATGGACAAGACGAAAGGCAAGACAAGTAGTCCAGGCGTGGAATCTCGAAAGCAGTACGATGACTTAGGGGATGGAACGTACTGTCTGAGCACCTGCGAGGCCTCCATTGTCTTTATATAGCCTAGATGGGGTCAGGTACCAAGCGTCATGGCCGTTAAGCAGAGCAATAGCGAAACTTCCGACGCACCTGATTGGTTCTTGCTCGTGAATGAACCCGAGGCAGACGGCAGCTAAAGCCAGAGGGCACAAAGCGTGGATCATCATCAGGAAAGTCTCTAAGGTATGAGCCAGGATCTTGGACAGCCTCCAATAAAGGTGAGATGTGCCGTTGAAAAAGGCCCGGTTAGTGAACTATGCTGCAAGATGGTAACTCGGTAAGGAAGGTGGTCGAGCTTGATGCCATGGGAAAGGTGGAGAAAGGCAAATCAGAGTCTGCCAGAATTTGCAGTTCCTTGCGGGAGAAAGCTGTTCACCTCAGGTAAGAACACGCGCTGTCACATGCTACAACATAGAATAGGCGATTTGTGAATGGTCGGAAGGCTCAAGAGGCTGAAAAGACTCTCGGCAGCTACCCCGCATCTCCAGCATATCTATCTGGTCTAAGATATCTAGTGAGTGTGGGGAACAAAGTCAATAGACAACAGAGCTTGACCGAGCGGCGAATGGTCCGGCACAGCGGCCAAGAACGGCAAAGATGGGGGAGATGCGGAGTTACACTTGATCCGGGGCCAGTATGGTAGAACAAGTTATATATCCTCAAAAGCAGCTATGTGTGGCACTTATCCCTATCTATCGCTGTATGCCGTACGGCCGCCCAATTTACATATCATGCCTGGAAAGAATCGCTCTTGATGCACTCTGATATCTCGAATTACACGCCCAAGGCGCAAATCATGCCTCTCGAGCCTCCTTCGGCTCACTAATATGCCTGTTCGCAACCCGTGTAGCAATCAAACGCCTGCCGGCTGCTCTCCTCCAAAGCGCCGAACATGTAAAGAATAGCCCAAATCGATCATGCTATCCTATTGGGACATGGGGATATGGAAAGCCCCGAGCTCGAAGCTGACAGCGCGCGTCGTCAATATGTTGGCACAGAAATATACGGCATCATCCCTCCCGGAACCTTTACTCCCCAGCTCTCGCTTTGCCTCGCCTTCGGAAGAAATCCATCACCCTCTTGGCGGCCCCAGACGATCCGGCGTGATGGCCTCCGGCACCTTGGCCAGGTTCCGCGTCTTGCTCGTATGCATCGACAAATCGCCTATTATTCTTCTGTAGAACACCAGGTCGTCCGCTCCGGCCTGGCTGCGTCGATGGCCGACCTTGTTCTTCCTCATAGCTATTGAAGCCCGGCGGGTAGATGGGCTGGTCACGACGGGGTCCTCCGACTGATATTTCTGACTCGGTAGGGGTGCCCAGATAAGATTGTCCAGGTGGAGGCGGTTTCGGTGGCGGGTAGAGGTTGGGCTGAGACTGGTATTGCGAGCTACCATACTGATTTGGCGGTAACGTACGTTGTGGGGGATCCGTCCTTCGCGCCTGATTTACAGGGCTGTCGCGTGTACGCTCTCCTTGTCCGTCATACGCCGTGGGAATGTTATCTTCTGGTCGGTAGGTGGTCCCTCCGCTCTGACCACGATGATATGTCATTGTCTGCGGGCGTGACGTGCCTCGACTAGGAGGTGCCTGCTGAAGGCTGCCCGATTGCCTCCATTCAGAGGTTGGCCTTGTGTCTGCCTGATCCTTCCCACTCCCGGTACTCGCAAAATTCTTGAAGGAGAAAGAAGCGGGCAGTAGAGAGAACCTTCGGGGCTTTTCTTGTCCAGTGGAGTCACTCTCCCTTCTCAGATCGCTGGTCTTTCGTCCAAAGCCGAAGGATGGCCGTCGTGAATCAGTAGATTGTCGAGGGCTATCAGTTGCTATTGGAGCCTTCATACTCGTTGGTGGGTACTTCTTTTCTCTCTGCGGCTCGCCAGGTGACTGCGGTTGTGATCGACCTGCGGAAACCGAGCCAATTCTGAAAAAGTTGCCAAACGTGTTCGAACGTTTGTGGCCTCGAGACTGGTCTCTCGCCACTAACGTTGGAGGCTCATATTGCTGCGTGCTTGGGAGTCCTATCGACTCATTCTGGAGATAGGATTCTGGTTGTGGGATGGGCGCTGAGATATTGTACTGTTTGCCGTCCTTGGGCTGCGCAAGGCGTCCTTGTGCATTGGTCGCAGCTACAGTCGGAGCAAGTAGTTGGCTGTACGAGTTGCCTCGAGACGGTAGTCTTCCTTGAACACTAGATGTCATCGAACCGCCAGTGGTTGGTCTTGTCGTAACTGGAGGCATCTGAGCGAAAGCACCCGAAGAATCCGATACTGAGCGGGAAAAGTCTTTCGGTGGTCGTGCAGGTGGAGCCATGTCCCGTTGAGCGCTGCTTGGTCGTTGCTGGGTTCTACTTGAACTCGACTGGTATGGTGGACCTTTTCTCATACCCTGAGTAGGATCTGGGGGTAGAGGCTTTGATGTCGCTGGGACTGTATCACGTTGAGAGGGAGTAGCTTCAGGAACTTCGTTTCCTACATTTGCGCGAACCCTAGCTTGGCTCGCAGTCATGGCATTTGCGGAACCATCCGTGGAAGGCGGACTGAGGGGAGGTACCGCTTCACCTCTGACCGTTTGCCTTTGAGGAGCGACATATTCAACCTGTACAGTCCTTCTCTTAGGGTCGCGAGGGGCTTTAGTTTTCTCACCCGTCCGCTCGGGGTCGATCTTGCCTTGGTGGCTTAAGGCTCCTACAGGGGACATATTAGAGGGTTGTGTCTTAGCAGGTTCACGGACGGAGGCACTGCGGAACAGCTGAGGGGGGTCTTGTTGATCTGAATTGACGGCAGTGTTTGCAATCTGGCCAACGGTCGTAGTGCTACTTGTGACTTGCGCCACCACATGCGCGAAGTCGCTCAGCCAACTATGCCTGGCGACCTCGAAAAGATCTGCTCGCTGTCTAGGGTCAGGTACGAGTATCCTTCGAAGGAGATCCCGTGCGTGTGGGGTGACATATTCTGGGAATGTGAGAGGTGTGGTAGTAATGTACTTGTAAAGTAAATTGATGTTGTCACCCTCGGGATTCGCTGGGTCATCGTCGAAGGGTAGGTATCCCGCTAACATAGCATACTGTGACACGATTAAGGCGGATGTTATAAACACTTCTTGGAACATCTCCTTACCAGAATGACTCCACAGCTCCATACATCAACTTTCCTCCCAGTATATAAAGAATCGGTCACCACAAGCTCGGGAGCTGCGTAACAAGGACTGCCACAGCTCGTAGCCATCAGATCTCCCCTACGACTCCCGTTTTCCTGCATTCGGTCTAGGTCCCTTCTCTTGACGAAATTCCGATCTGTCAAGTTTTGCTCAATTTCATCCTCAAGTTCATCCTGGGGGTTGAAGGTATTAGCAAACCCAAAATCTGTAATGACAATGTTCCGGTTGCGATCAAGGAGAAGGTTCTCGAGCTTGAGATCTCGATGCACAATGCCCTTCTTGTGAAGATAGCCCACTCCAGAGACCAACTGAGCGAAGAGTTTCCGGGCAGTATTATCTTTGAGGTAGCGATTTGTCAAGATAAAGTCGAAGAGCTCGCCACCAGACGCGTATTCCAGTATAATGCCGATGAACTGAGAGGTTTCGATCATCTCATGCAATCGGACGATATTCGGGTGCTCAAGCCCTCGCAAGATGTGTACTTCGCGGTAAATTTTGGGCAAACGACTTGGGTTGCCATGGAGAGTCTCTCGTCGGATCAGCTTGATTGCGACCTGTACCGCTCCTCCCTTTTTCCAGCCAAGTTTGACCTTCCCGAACTCCCCTTCCCCAAGAGTCTGTCCCAGTATGTATTCGCCGAACTTTATCTCTTTCCGGCGTTCGGCGCTTTCTGAGCTGGCAGATTTGTCTTGCCGACTTCGAGGAGTTGGTTTGGCAGTATGTTCGGTCGCATCGTTAGTGACCACTGCCAATCCGGGCACGGACTCTAATTGCCGTTCCTGAGCTCGCTTTATGTCGACGATTGGATCGTCTACAACGACACGACCGATGATTTGGCTTTCATCCTTGGTAGCTTTCGAGGATGGCGCTGCTAAAGCTACATGGCTCGCGGAGCGACTTTGTACAGCGGTAGGGGACGAGCGGCCAGCAGATTCGCGGGTGCTTATTGCGCGCTGCGGTCCTTCCGGCGAAGCTGGCCCTCTCCGTCGTGAGCGTGCGGCATTTGCACTCGCAGATGCTGACGTTGTACCATCCGCCATTCGGTGCTCTTCCCCACTCAATTGATCCCTAATCGTGCCCTCCCTGTTTTCAAGTTGTCGCAAATCGTTTGGATTACGAGATGACGATGGCCTGTCATCAACGTCCTGTACATTCCGTCTTGAAGCGACAATTCTATCGCTGGGCGGAGCAGTCGAGGGTAGATTGGCATTTTGTCCTCGTTGGTTAGATGAGGTCCGTGGGGGAGGTGATATTGGTGGTCCACCCTGTTGCTGTTGCTGTGCTCTGTGATCTCTCCTTCCGTGTTGCGAGGGTGGGGTCGAGGTAGAAGTAGGTACTGTGGGAGAATGCCGGATAGTGGTTACGATATCTTGACCACGAGGCGTGTTGACGCTCAAAGGGACCGACCCTGTAGGTGACTGATATGTTGTTTGTTGAGGGACATCGGCGCCATTGTTACTTGGCCGTCGTGATGGTCGTCGTGAAGACTGCGGCGTGCCTCTGGATTGTGTCTGACTTTGGCTTGGGTCACTGGTGTTTTGTACATGCTGCGAGTATTGATGTCGAGACGTCGATGAGGAGTCTGACGCGTAGGTGCCAGGAGCCACTGGAGATTGTGTCTGCTGCGAAGCTACTTGCATTGTAGCCATCAAAGGGTTTTGTGCGTTATTGTCGCCTATCAGGCTCTCCTGGGATCCAACGGAAAGCAGCCCCGGATGAGAAGCTCGATTTGGAGGTTGCAGTTCTAGGAAGGTGGCCTCGATCGGCCGAACCACGTAGCCCAGAAAGCAAGGCTGGAAAAGCTTAAGAATGCTTAGAAAGTGATCATTGACCTCAAAGCAAGACAACCTTCGACCAATCCCAAGCGAGATCCTCGAATCTGAAGCTAGCTGAAAGCCTTATCTAAGATGCCGGCTGATTTGGAGAGCAGCTGGGTCCGGGAGATGGGGAGCGAGGTTGTTTCGCGTATCGTGTATCCCCAAAGTATAATGTCAATGTTGTGATGTTTGATTACAAGTCTTCCGACTTCATGCGGTGTGGCCTGACAAAGGGTTGATTAAAAGGCTGGTAGGCCTCGAACTTATTGAAGGTGTAGGCGCAAGTAGGATCTTGATGGGGTCCAACCACATGTGTAGAGCGGCGTAGAGCGTGCAGTATCTCAGCCCGTAATCGATTGTCCCCAAATATAGATGTTGCTTCGAATGGAAGTAGAGGGTCACAAAGAGACAAGGAAAAGCACAGAGAAGGAGCGTGGGAACGACGGACGGGAATGACGCTCGATGGCTATCATTAGGAGATGTTTGACGCCGTTCAGGGCCTCGAGAAGCCGCTCGGCGGCCTGGCCTTATTGGGAGGAGGGATTGGCGGGGAGTGGGAGGTGATGTTGGCGGTGGTGAGGTTGAGAGTGCAGGTGGAGTGGAGCGGTCCTGCGTTGTCGCTTGTCGATCAATGGGGGCAATTTCCTTTGAGCAGGGGGGTGAATTCAGGGAAGGCGTGGCGCCGTTTGGCACCCTAACACCCTAAGTAACACTCTAAGCACCTAACAACGACTTTCGACTGGGCTGGAGGGCGAGACTCTCTGACTCTGGGCCAAATCTGTTTAGCTTCGGTACGCTCCCCTTTAAACCTTGCCTTAGTTACTCTGAGTGTCTGATTATCTTGTTTGCACTTTGTAACCTTCTACTGAGCAACGGCTGGGTGAGGTAGTGTTGTTCGTCTGACATGCATAGACTTCCAACAGACACCAAGTGGTGCCCCTCAATCTATCTATTGGCTCATCAAAGACTGCCTCTGCATCATCAAGCGCGCAGACCCGAAAGATTGATGGTGTTATCGAGGCAACAAAGCTATGAATAGATAAGAGGGCCAATGTGTTTCAGGTTCGATCCGGCAGCTGGCCTGACCACGAGGATGATCTCACATCCTTGCAACATCAAAATTATCTCCCGGAAAGTTGCCGATTATACAATTTACTCAGTGGTATGTATAGACCCTGGCACTGAGTAATTCCACATGGATCACCCATCAGTAATTTCATACTGATGTGCTGGTTGAGAAGGCCTTGGATTAGTCCGTCATTCCCCCAAACCCATGTTCTCAAAGGAACAACGACCACGACACCATTCATGAGCCCAGTGGTTCGCCCAGACCACTAGATTTCGAATCTGCTGCATAGTTGCCGAAACCGACTTGCGTCCCAGAACCGGCTTGACCGCCAGAGCTCACTGAGCTCAAGTTCTGATTTCCGACTGAGCCAGGTTGGTGGTCCGGCATGGCTTCAGGAGGAATGGCTCCACCATCTCCACCACCAACAACGAGGTTTCCTCCACCAGGCGCTTTGCCAACCACCATGCCCTTTGCTACTGATCTATTCTCCCATTTAGTCATTGCTAACGGGGAGAGATTTGCATGACTTACTTGATGACAGCTCTGCGTGACACGCCCGCCGCGTCAACGTAGACAAGACCTACATTTTTCACACCACCCGCAAGATCCCCGGCAACATTTCTCGCATCATCTCCGTAACGATGCCCAACTACTTGAGTCGCGGCACTGGAGCCAGATGCCAGGAGACTGCGAGAAGCATGGTCAACACCGTCGGCGATAGTGGAGAACGCCATCATGGATTTGTTGAGTAGGCCTGGCTTATAGCCTTCTCTGTCGTGCTTCAATTTTTTCTGTTGCTCTCCCCGATGAGTCAACGTCGCACCAAGATTCTGTGCGTGCCTGGTTACCTGACCTACTGTTTTCGCTGACAAGCCTACCGCACCTTGTGTGACACTGTTCAATCTTCGAACCCTTGCTTGCGTGGCAGGCGTAAAGGTCATGGGCTTGGGATTGGGCTTCGTTTTCTGAGTGAAATTGTCTGCTCCTGTCGTTATCTGGTTTGCGAGCCATCCAGATCCCGTGACGATAAGGCGAGAGGCCACAGCAGCGTTCTGAACCAAAGTCGAGTCCTTGTACGCTGGATGCTTCGCCATCTTAAGATATTCTTCTGATGCATTGCTAATGTTGATCTGATTGCCCTCCCCTTCTTGGGGTAGAAGGATCTCGACAGGTTCTACATCGATCAGTACAAACCCTAGTCGATGCATAGAGTAATGCATGGGTCTCACGCTTATGGCCTGCCTTGACGTCCTTCCCCTCTACTACACTGAATCCCTCACCAAGCTCACCGACCACGGACCCATCCTCTTCGTCAACAAGTACAATGTGACCATGGCCTTTGCCATCTAATCCGGTTCCGACGTAGCCCTCGCCAGGAGCAAATTGCGAGGGGTCATACTTCTTTTCGTCGCCTCTTGGTGGTTGGGCACGCTCGAGGAAAGCGGTACATTGTGCGAGGATAGTCTCGAACGTATCAATATCCTCTTGAGTCACCCTGTCAGGTCCTGTGCCAATCTTAGGAAATTCTATGCGCGTAAAGACACCCTCATGTCCTAGATCCCATCGTGGAATCAGGTAACTCCTTGGAGGCTTGTGAAAGACTTGAGTGGTGGCCGGTAGTGATATATCAAGCTCGGGAGGGAGATGTAGGTGAAGGTAGAAGTCTTCTTCAGGTGCTGCGCTGGATGGGTTGGCAGAAGAAAGGTCGGCGAAGGGCGATGAGGTTGGGACCATCAACAGTGACAAGGTCTGCGGTCCAGATTGGCTGATTGGAGTCTCCTGACCATCCTGTATGTTATATGCACTGATATTTCCAACGCTGTAGAGCAACCGTGGCTCGTTGTGGCCGGCCGACATGGTTATGAAAGGTGGTAGTGGGGCAATGTCGGGTAGCCGTTTACTGTTCAGCGTTTACCAGCGATCGTCACCTGTCGCTGTATCTCAATACATTAGCTCTGTAGGAATATACCGAACTGTGAATGGTAATGACAGCTCGGGTGTATATGATCCTAACATGGTGGGATGGGATGGTAGGAAAGAACCAAGCGTGCCAAGCGCTTGACCCACAACTTGCATGCAATTTGAACTACGGTATAGAGGGATGGAGGAGATCGAATCAACAAGCCTTTGCAAAGGCTAGGATTTCTTCTTTGTGAGATATTCTACATCGTCGTCTCTAAACTGCAGTATCTAAGGTATGTAACAGGAGGTCGACGCTGGGCTTCGATGGCGAGACACTGGCCCGGACAGATCATGAACGTCTACATCAAGATCGAGGGGATGTAATATCAACAGTAGCTGGCGTGGTCCTCAAAGAATTTGATGACAAGACGGTAATCTAGGACCGCAACGTCGTCTGGATTGCCATGAGGTGTTGCTAAAAACATTGGAATTATCCATAGCGCAGAGCCAAAGACTGAAAGGGGGTCTCTTTGAAGGTCGACGATCCTTAATGATAGACATATAACGAACCTCGTTGACTGGCTTTGATAGAGCCATTTCGCCTAGAATATCCTAGGAGGTTGTGACCATCAAAGATTGCGAAGAAGTGACCCATGGTTGTTTGCTTCTTACATGGCGCCACATGGTTTCTTTTGAGAGTACCGAGGATCCCAGTCTAAGGATCAACTTTCTAGGCTCTGGCTCCTTCGTTAAAGGTCGATTGAACTTTGCCAGACTTACCCTGTTCCTCACCGGCTGGCTCTCGCCATAGTACCCTAGAGCTTGTACAAAACATTTCACTTCGCCACCGTACCTAGCTAGAGCGACGATAGTTGTACAAGGCTACATGGCAGAACAAAGTTGAAAACAGTGGTCCAGGGATGATTTAAAGATTTGCCCCTGGCGCTAGACCACGGTTGTATCCTCGCTTAGATATGATAGTACTGGTACTAACCCCTGGTAGCGCATGCTAGATTCCATGTCCCCAACGAACGCGCACCTTCCTGAGAGGCACCCTTCTTCTCCTCTAGCCATTGCTGTTGACAGTTACATCTGTCGTACTCTCAGCAGTATAGGCGGGTAGGCTAGGAGCTATGGCCGTCCGGCATGACAAGCTTCACGCCAGTTGGACTACTGGGAAACAAATAGGTTTTCATCAACCACTGTCAAATCCGTTGAGAGCCAATCTGACAGCTTGCAGTCGTATCCGGGTCTATAATCCTTGCTGTAGCCTCCGTCCATTCGTTACTCCCGTCGGTCAGACGGTATACTCAATCGTTCTACAAATTGCCGTATCCCATTGGTGATGGACAGCATCTGCAAGGAATCGACGATGCTCAATTCGTGCTGGGCTGGGTAGTCCTCATGACCGCGCTACGGGCAACAATCATTGAATGCATATACCGCTTCGTTACACGGTTCCACATTGTCTCGAGCAAGACACGTATGCGCTTTGCAGAGCAGGGTTACCTGCTCTTATACTCTTCGACATCATTTTTGGTCGGCATGGTAAGGGAACCCGATGTCTCCCCCGATGCAAACTGCTGATAACCTACATCCAGCACCTCCTCATAACCTCCTCCTACTGGCTAAATTTCGAAGAGCTCTGGTCCACATGGCCATCGCGTCAAATATCTAGCGAGCTGAAGTGGTACTACCTAGTACAACTTTCATTCTGGTTACAGCAGCTTCTGGCTATAAATTTGGAGAAGAGACGAAAGGACTTTGCTCAGATGTTTACCCATCACGTCGTCACTAGCCTACTGATGTACGTTGCCTACGCCTATCGCTGGACGAAGATTGGCAATGTGATATTGGTGATAATGGACGTGGTTGATGTTCTGTTGCCAGTACGTAAGCGATGCGCGGATCTTCCACCCCACTGCGTTCTGACATAAGAGCTAACCCAGGATCATAGTTGGCCAAATTGCTTAAATACTCTGGGTTCGAGACTGCATGCAACGCAATGTTCGTTATGTTTCTGACTACCTGGCTCGTCGCGCGTCACGGCATATATCTCTCCCTTTGCTGGTCCATATACCGTGATGTGCCGCGTGTGATGCCGTTCGCCTGTTACAGCGGTGCAACAGAAGAACTGGAAACGGACGCAAACAAATTGCGCAGCCGATGGCGGTATGCTGAGCCATTCTTTGATCAAGAGGGCACAATTTGTCTTGATAGCAGTGTCAAAGGCGTATTTCTGGGCCTACTGCTCATGTTGCAGGTACTGAGTATAGTATGGTTCGGGATGATCATCAAGGTGGCATTGAGCTTGGTGAAGGGAGAAAGCGCAAATGATACCCGCAGTAGTGACGAAGACGAGGATGAAGACGAGGAAGAAATTGAAGAGAATGAAGAAAATGAAAAAAGGCAAATTGGAGACATAAAGTGCGAGGATGCTGTGTCGAATAGCAAGCCTCATCACCCAACCAGGAACGGCAAAGCCCGAGCATCTGGGAGTGACTCCCCTCCTCCGTACCAGGCAGCCCTCTTTCAAAGAGGGACGGGAATCAGGGTCCCTGGATCACGGGATAGGAAGGAGTTGATTGGTAGGGTTGGATGCAACGGATGAGACGAGAACGTCAATTCTCCCCTATGTGTGAGATAGGTGGGCAGGCGGGCGGAGGTGCAGCGACCGGCAAAGTCATTCACTAGTAGCAGCGACTTACAGTTCATGATACCATGAAAAATAGCAACCGCTGTCATTGCAGCAACAATGGATAGACAGATATCAACCTATACATCTTTTGGGCAATTGCAATTGGAGAGCATCACGCTCAGCGTATCAGAATTCTTACACGAAGCTGGCTACGATTGCCATGGTCTCTGCGTTTGAATTGACTGATGTAAAATTAATGCGTGAGAACATCCGGACAGAGTGGTATACAGCTGCTGTGATCGAAGCTGCGATGTAAGATTGGAGAAACGGTCGCCAATAGTATTTCAAAAGGGGCAGCATCACAACAACACCCAGAGTACGAGGAAAAAGTTCATTAGAGTACACCTCTATCTAGTATATTCCTTCTGCAACAGCTTCGCAATCGTATTCAACTGCACATTACTCGTCCCCTCATAAATCGCCCCAATCTTACTATCCCGAAACATCTTCTCCGCAATCCCCTCCCTCACAAACCCCATCCCGCCCATCCACTCAATCGCCTGCCCGCTCACCCTCCCCGCCACCTGCGACGAATAAAGCTTCGCCATCGCCGCATCCTGCACGAAATCGAGCCCGGCCTCCTTCTTCCGCGCGGCGTTGTAGACGAGGGCGCGGGCGGCGCAGATCTCGGTGTAGGCCTGCGCGAGCTGGTGTTGCATGCCCTGGAACTCGCCGACGAGCTGGTGGAATTGCTTGCGGTCGTTCCAGACGTAGCCGGCGGCGTTTTCCCAGGCGCCAAGGGCCAGCCCGGTCATTTGGGCTGCGATACCGATCCTGCCTTCGTTGAGGAGGCCGATGGCGTATTTGTAGCCCTGGCCTTCTTCGCCCAGTAGTTGGTCTTTGGGTATGTCGACGTCGTCGAAGTTGATGACGCAGGTGCTGCTGGCTCTTATCCCTAGCTTTTTCTCTTTCTTCGCTATCGAGAACCCTTTTGCACTCTTTTCAACTACGAATGCTGTTATACCTTTGTATCCTTTGCTGGGATCGAGGTTGGCGAAGACGATGAAGAAGTCTGCTTCGACGGAGTTGGTGATCCACATCTTCGATCCGCTGATTCGATAACCATCGGCTGTCTTTTCGGCTTTAGTCCTTAGGGCGAAGGCGTCGGAGCCCGAAGCTGGTTCTGAGAGGCAGAAGGAACCCACGGTCTCTGTCGCTAGTTTGGGTAGCCATTTCCGCTTTGATTCACTGGTCCCGTATTTCAGTATCGCTGTATTGACCAACGTGTTGTGGACATCCACCAGGACGCTAACACTAGGGTCTACCCTGGCCAGTTCCTCAATGCCGACTATGCCAGCCGTAAAATTCATACCCGCCCCACCATACTCTTCGGGAATCTCAATCCCCATCAGTCCTTGTTCGAAGAGTTGTTCCACCACGGCTGGGTCCATTGTCTCGGCTTCGTCCATTTCTCGCACTTTTGGTAGGAGCGTCTCTGTGGCGAACTTACGAATCGAGTCGGCCATCAAGGACTCTGTTTCGGAGAGGTGGGTTATTGGCGTCGGTGGCACTGAGGAAATGTCGACGGTATCTGCCTGAGGACGTGGCACCGTCGTTGAGAGAGAGCGGAGACTGTGGTTCCGAATCAGAAAGAGCCCCATCAACATAGAGTGCATGTAAACGGGTGGACCACCATTGATGCGACTTAGAGCTGAATCTCGTGCATTTGGAGGAGGGGCGAGAGGTCGCTCGGACAAGAGGCCGCACTGATTTCGCGATAGCAGACATGGTGGATGGCGCCGAAGGAACAGACTACAAGGAGCTGGCAATCATAGATAAGAGTCTCTGAAAGAGGATCAGGAAGAGAGGATGGGAGAAATAATGGCGAATGTGGTAGATTCAAGAGACGCATCTTGGGTCCCTCGGTCTAGCGAAGACCAAATCGACCTCGGCAAATCATAGACCGACGGCAACCGTCATCAAAATAGGGGCATATTTAATTATCTTGCGGCTCTTGGCCTCGTAGTGTCAACATCAACTCTGGTACCGCCATTAACATTGGGCTTCATTAACGCATCACTGTGTGGACTTCAGGCCCTGTTGTCAGTGCTACCATCTTGATTTGAGGCTACTATACCAATCATCTACCTACCCGATTTGAGACAAGTGATCATGAAACTCATGAACTTGAAGATCTACTCATTCCAATAAAGTGTTCCTGTATTGTCCGTTAACATGATTTATTACTCTTCGAGTTGCACATACCACAAATATGCATATTCACGCAAGACGCATCATTGCTAGGAGCGTTTAGCACGCTTATCATCTACATCTCACAGTCCTTTCTCTCTAATTGAGCGGGTCTGACGAAAAAACTACATATACCACAGTTGGGTTATGGCAATATGTACTCAATCAAATTACTCGGAAAGGAATTGGACGTGTGAACAACAATCTTCTCCCGCGTTCCCAAAAAGTCTTGCTTGGTCTTTCAGGTTGTACAAGCTCAGCTGCGCCAATGGACTTGGCGTTAACCACGGCTGCAGAACCCAGGTTATTAGGCACTAGACTGTTGTCCTTGCACAGACAGGTATAGCCACAAAGCCCCAGCGCTTGTGACACCTCGCTAGTACAGAGCGGTCGATGGAGGCTTCTGAGTTGCCTCGGACACTTCGATTGGGGTATGCTTGTACCGTGGTCAAAGATACTGAGGCTTCTTTCGCTTGTCCCCTCGGGCCAAAGCATAAGCCCTCACGCGGGTAGCAAAATAATTCGGACACTTCTGGCTGAGATCCCTACCAAAGTGTCCCAATTATTTTGCTACCAGCGTGGCCCTATGTCCTAATTTGGGCACGATCCCTTAATCTAGGCTGTCACCTTGCGGTTGATTACGCCAACTTAATAGGACAACCATCTCTCGCTGACATGACTAGAGTCATTTTTTGTCTCTCCTTCGCCACTTTCTGTATCCCCTGGCTGTGATGGGACGAGTAGGCGTGCCAAGTCTGGGATTGAGGTCGCTCAAACTGTCCAGCTTCGATCACTGAGAATGTTTGCAATATCCGGACAACAGCATAAGATGTTTCCATAAGACCAAAGTCCTGACCAAGACAAACCCTTGGGCCTCCATTGAAAGGGAGGTAGCCCCAAGCAGAATTGATTTCGTCGCGATACATTGGTAGGCTATCCTCCCACCTTTCAGGGCGATATTCTTCAGCGTCTTCTCCGTATAGATCCTTCCGCCGATGCATCGCGTATACACAGAACGCAACATTGTCGCCCTTTCGAACGAGTACCGGCGACAACCCGTCGGCACCGCCACCTCTCGGTAGAACGGTCGTTCGGTGTACACTGCGTGTATTTACTGGCACCGATGGGTAAAGACGTAGAGTCTCTTTAAGAACGATGGCCAGATACTTCATCTTCTTTAAGTCTTCTCGCTTTAGGTCTTGGTTGTCTCCGGCGATCGTATGGATTTCCTCCCGTAATTTTCTTAAGACCCTTGGATGTCGTGGAAGGAGGTAGCTGTGATGTGATCTTCATCAGCCATCATCCGGAAACACCAAAATGAGAATCTCACAATGTCCAGGACAACAGGCAGGCAGTTGTATCTCTACCGGCCAACAGTATATTGACCAGCTGATCGCGCAGTGACTTGCGATTTTGGGAATCTTGGGCGATCGCATCAATGAACACGTAACGGCCAGCTCCGTCACTATCCGACTTGGTCCGTTGGTCAATGATGTTTTCGATGAAATGGTGTACGGATGCACAGGCTTCTCGGAAACGCTTCCCTCCAATGAGCCAGTAGAGATCCAGATAACGGTAGCGTTGAACTACATAGTCTTGAGCAATATCGAAATTGGCGGCAAACACAAGATCATCACCCGATTGATTCGCTCGCAGGCTGTACGTCGACTGTCCAAAAAGGAACGCGGAGGTGGTGTCTAAAGTGAAACGGAAAAAGAGCGACTGCAAGTCTAGCCCCTGGCTAGATTTCTCGATGCTGGCGATCAAGTCATCTACATGCTCACGAAATATATCAAGATCCTGATATTGCTGTCGAGCGAACTGTGGACGTAACATCTCTCGACTGTGCTTCCATGCTGGCCCATCTTGGGTGAAGATCCCGTCCCCAAGTAAGGGGAAAAATATCTGGCGCCGAAGGCCATAGCCGAAGTCTGCCTGATGCTCAGCTCAAAATTACCTGTATGCTAAGTCTCCCGAATCAAGGACATACCCTGAAAGCGTGATGAGAACATCGCTTCCAAATTCGCCGGCTCTATAGTACCACTGAGCGAGTTTCCCAAGTCAGTATTACTGTTTCTATAATGGGGTTAGGGCTGCAGGACAGGTCTGCCAAGTGATCATGAGAGGAAGATTCTCTACTCCCAGAGATGTCTTACTACTTCAAAAACTGCCCGCATTGGGGGAGATTGTACCCGAAGCTACGTACAATGCTGGCGTTCCTAAGAACTTTTGTTCCAACGTATTTCCAACATCTTGGAAGTGAAACAGGAAGAGTTCCATCAATCGGTTGTTCTTATCAGCTTCGAATATTTGCAATAGGCGATCAATGCCCAATGGCCACCAATTTCGAAGCCTAGGAGCAGGTTGACATCCGTGGCTCTGCCCGAATTTTTGGTCCGCCTACCATCTTTCAGTGTCCTCCAAGTCACGCAATGGCAGGGATATCGTATTGAAAGGGCTGATGACCGACCAAAGCATACCTTAAAGGCGACATACTTCGCAGCTCTTTGGTAGATGAACCAAGCTATCAGAAGGACGAGGAAAGCGCGCAGTACAGACACCGTATTTTGATGATAAATAAATACATCGAGGAACATCTTGATAATGGCAAGAAGGATATTGAGGAAATTGGTCACTGTCTAGGTATGTTGAATATGAATGTGCATGAGTCGCAAGGACAAGCTTGCCAACAGACCTCCATGAAGCTTCCACACGACATGAGACGATATAGTATCCAAAGGTTGAAGGGTGAAAATTTGAAGCGCTGTGCTGGCTTCCTCTCAAGGATCGACCTCCTTTACTCTTAGCTGAGTTAGAACTACCCAATGGCGCCTCGGCACGTTGCCTTGCGGACTTGCCGCCCGGGGATGAAACTCCATGATCCCGTAAAGTATCTTTAGGCACCTTTTTCTGTTGATCCAACATACCTACCTGATCTCCAAACCCAGCAAACCCTCACATGGCCGATGCCTTGGCTGGCCGAAGTGGAGCAACCAAAGAATCACCCTCATGCCGGAATCAGTGCAAGAAGGAGCAGACTCTTAATGTTCAACCGAGATTTGAAAGGCTGGACTTTCACATGCAGGCAGTCACACAAGCTAAACTATGCGACGACAGACGGTGGCGCCTACAGTGCATACCGATTCAAACCACTCTTGCCGCGTTACCAGTATCATCGAGTCACAGGCCATTCATACAGAAAATTGGAAACATAGATTGTGATTATGAATTTGGATTTTGGCTAATCCTCTTGGAATGATGAACATAGATGCTCTTCCAGCTGCGAAGTGTATCATACATGTTGCGACTAGACATCATGAATGCATCAGAAGAAGACAGCTTCCTAAGATTGGTGGAGTTGCGCCCATCCTTCCGGATAAGAAATGCACTAAGGCTGGCTTCATTGGTCGAGCGCGGCGGGGACCCATGCATGATCCTACGGGGATCAGACGCATCGCGAATCTCTGAAAGGTCTCTGCGTCAGATTTCTCGTCTCAAGTTCATCTTCCAGTGGTTGGTATTTTTATACACTGCCGTCGAGAATAGGCCGAATATGGGACTGGATCGGACAATGTTGACCATTGGAGGCCAAGAATTAGCAGAGAAGCCACCTTGAGTAGAGCCTAGACCACAAGTTGCCTTTACAAGTGGTCGCAGTCCTCAGATAGTGGGCAAGAGTCCTGCAAACACCTCCAATGGATGCATTTTCCATTTTAGTAGGGACTGTCGGGGTTCTCGATGTCTGCCTTCGTCTGGTGAAATACATAAAGGATTTCGAGGATGCTGTTGCAGGAGTTGATCAAGAACTCCGTGATCTGTGCCGCAGCCTAGACGCTGTAGCGATAGTTGTCGGCTCTATCAAGGAAGCGTTTGGGTCCAAGTTGGCTCCATCCAGGAGCGGAATTGATGCGGAACCAGTCGACCAGCTTTGGAGAAATGCGGGTACGATACTTGGCGACTGCCAAACGAAGCTTCAAAAGTTGGAACAACTTGTTATAGAGATTAAGGGCGGAGAGAATCCGAAAGGTCCTAGAAAGTTCGATGGCTTCAAGAAGCAACTACGAAAGCAATCAAGAGATGATGAATATGGTCGATTGCGGCGTGATCTCGATCACTTTCTGCAGACCCTTCAAACATTGCTGCAGATCATCGAATTGTAGGAGCTACAGTGTATCACAATCATTGCTCTGCTTATTCAGGACAGGTCGTACAATTTGAGGTCTCAAGCCACAAGTGACCAGCTGTCTGATGACATTCGGATGCTCAATTCAAAGATAGAGTCATTACACCCACATCTAGAGATCTCTGAAGGAGTGAGTAATCGTTGATTTTCGACACTCAAGTCTAAGCCATGTGCAGCTGCGTGATGCTGTAGACTCCGCAAAGGCTATGGTGCGATTGGCATCCTCCAACAAGCATTTTGATATCCCGCAAACTGTCAGTAGCATATTTACAGGTAGAGAAGCGCAGATAGAAGAGCTTGGTGCAGCCTTCCTTGCTCCACCGCCTGAGGGAAAAAGCCAAATGCAGAGACGGTTTGTTATCTCAGGCTTGGGAGGCTCGGGAAAAACTCAATGGTGAGCACTTGTCTGAGTCATCACATATTCACTGGGCCTTGACTCCGAATTGTAATATATGCATTGGAGACGTTTTCATGCAGTATGTCTTATTGTTCGAAAGCTAACTTTCAGATTAACGGTAGGTGCTGCAAATTCGCCCAAGATTATCGCAAACAGTGGGTTAAAAGACCAGTCTTACACTTTGGCATCCTGCAAGCTTACAAGTACTTGTAGTTTCTGGGGCGTCTATTGGATCTCCGCTACTTCGTTGAAGAGAGCGAGCCAGACTTTTGCAAAACTTGCCAAGGAGTATGGGGCTAGAGAGCCGAATGAGGCTGCGGCAAAGGACTGGTTGTCAAACTTAGAAGTACCCTGGCTTCTCATAATCGACGATGCAGCAGCAGATGACTCACAATTCCACCTCGAGTCGCTGTTTCCCAAAGGCGAGAGAGGACACATATTGATCACAACCAGGGATGAAACTCATCGTATTCATGGGACAGTAGGCTCCAAGTCATTCATATTCAGAGATCTCGACCGTGAGCCAGCAATTCAACTCCTGCTGAAAGCGGCCGACAAGCCCGCGCCTTGGGATTCAGTGACTCAAGAGATGGCGTCGGTAATCACAAAATTGCTGTACGTGTAAATGAATTCGCATTCCTCCGAAAGTGCCCAGGTTTGAGCAAAGATCAGGAATCTTCCAAATGGCGATACTAATATCAATCTGTCTTCTAGAGGGTACCTACCGCTCGCACTCGTCTATGCAGGCAAAGCAATAGTGGAGGGTCTTTGTACGATGCAAGATTACGCAAAATACTACCAGACTTTTTTTGAAAGAATTGGCCAAGCCCAGAGCGACGCGGATCAGCAACCGGACCAGGATTACATGAACGTCTACTCTGGCTTCGAGATCGTGTATCTTGCCCTGGGAAGAAAACAAGATCGAGCCGCAAAGGATGCGTTAGAATTATTGAATATGTTTGCATTCTTGAGTAATGGCGAGATTCAAGAGAGTATGCTCGAGCAGGCAGCCACAAATCCTGCAGTTGAACAGGCGCAGCAGGAGAAGGAAAGGGTCAGAGCCAAATCAAAGAACTCCTGGACTCAAAATACCAAAGACCTGGGTATACAAGTAATAGAGTTCCTGCTCAGGGACCACACTAATCCTGTACTACCCCAGGTTCTTTGTAACAACAGAAAGGTGAGGTTTGATCTATCGCGGCTGCGCAAAGCCTTGAGGGAATTGAGCAAAAGATCACTAATCATTCGAAATGCCACCAACAAGAGCTATTCCCTGCATCCTGTCGTCCATGTATGGGTCCGTGAGAGGCCTGAGATGGTGCTAGACGAATCTATTGCGACCGAAAAAGGGGTCGACACAATAGGAGAAGTCCCGGGAATAAAGCGTGCCAAACCAGAAATGAGAATCGGACGACAAGCGCTGTGGTGCGAAGCTGCCGCCACACTTTTGACTCAAGCGATTCTATTGCCGCCTTTGGGTGACCAAGAAGCAGATGCAGATTTGCGGAGAGAGCTCTTACCCCATATCGAATACGTGCGCAAGCGGCAAGACGAGATTCGTATCCAGATTAGCAACAAGCAAGATTTGGATAAATGGCTACCTGCTGTGCGGTCAACAATCACTGCAAAAGAAGCTTTACGATTCGCAAAATATAGCCGTGTTTACAGCCAAAGTGCGAATTATAGAGAATCTGAGAATCTGCTCCTAGTAGTAAGGGACTTCGTCTGCAGAAAACGGGGCGCCGATCACCCTGTTACAATCAAGGTGCAGCTTGGATTAGCGGGGGCATATTTGGGCCAAGGCCGCGGTCCTGATGCTGCTGACTTGCTCGAAGAGGTTCTGAAAACTTGCACCAGGTCGTTCGGTGATGATGCCCAGCTGACACTTCAGGTAATGGATCTTCTTGGAGAGAATCATTGGCAGCAAGGCCGGGTCCTGACCGCGAAAACCCTTCACGAGACTGCCATCGATCGGATGACTAGGACCCTTGGTGCCGAGCATGAAGATACCCTCAGAGCTATAACTCATCTCGGCCGTGTACATGATCGCTTCCTTCGATATCACGAAGCGAGAACGTTGCATGCCACTGCTTGGGAAGGGATGAGGAAAGCTGATGTCCTCGGTCCAAATCATCATGATACGCTGACTGCCCAAGACAGCCTTGCCATGGCATATCTGTGTATTGGAGGAAGCGAAAATTTCGAACTTGCATACCGACTCGAGACTGACATATTGAATAAACGGACACAGAAGCTGGGGAAGGAACACCAATGGACTCTACATTCAGTACTGAACCTCTCTAGGATCAACTTCGCGCGAGGAGCTTATGGTGAAGCCGAGAATGGGCTACGCGCCGGTCTGAAAGTGGCTCATAGGAATCTAGGCGCTGAACACTTTGGCACCCTCTTTGGAAAATCTCGATTGGGCCTAATGCTCATCTGTCAAAGGCGGTACGCCGAAGCTGAAGATTTGCTAATTAGGACGATCGAAACCTACAAGATAATGCCAGGTGGAAGAGAAGGAAGGCATCCTGACCGGGTGTCGGCCATGTTTCACTTGGCGCATTGCTACAGATTACAGCAGAAGTTTGATCCCGCAATCGCCGTATGCCATGAGATCATCCTTATCATGGAATCGATCGAGGGAAAGTTACATCCATATATGAAATTATTTGAGCAAACAAGAGACGCCTTGAGCGATCCTAATGACAGAGGACGTTCATTGACTGATGAATGGATCTTCCGCTAAGAAAGAGCATGTGATTGAGTAACAGGGTATCACGAAGTCGTCTCGAGTCTTTAAGGACTTAATGCTGCTATTCACTCAAGCGGCCAAATGCGCCAGCAGCGGGACTCTTCCTGGTACAGGGATTTGCCCTTCTCGATGGGCGGAAATGGCAGGCCGATCCGATATTGAGCTTGCCAACCTGATGAGCGACAACCAGCGATGAGGCGCTTTTCGATATCGCTTATCGTTTTACCTTTATCCTTCCTAACTGTCCCTCATAAGGCCGACGAATCGACGAAATCTCTTACGTTTTGCATCCACGCTCCCATTCGCAGGTAGGCTGTATGCAGTAAATAGGGCGTTGAGTTGAGCAGCTTTCAAATCTATTAGAATAGTCGTCGATGATTTTTGGAAGTCTTTAGTACCTGTCAACGAGGAAAGTTGCGACGAGTTTAACGGAGGTACGGCTGGTTCTATATTCGCTGATGTTCTTATCGTTTCCAAAGCTTGCTGCGAGCTACTCAGCTCAGAGTTATATAACCGAGCTTGACTGTTATGTTCTCTATACAGAATATGAATTTAAATTCTCTATAGAATATTATGAGAACTTACATGGCTTGCATTCTAGATGCTATACTATCGTCTTAAGTCTCAACACGATTGTCCAAGGCCTGAACACGATTATCTAAGACTTCCATTTTCACTTCGCTACGTATAAATCTTAATTTTAGATCCTCTAAAGAATATAATTAGAGCTTACATTGCTGTAATTCTAACACCGATATTATCGACTGCGTTCATGATATTCTGTAACATTTGGGCATTGTTGATAGCTGGCAAATTTCCTAGTAATTCGCACTGATCTGCAGCACCTCGAAGATGCTGGTTGTCTGCGTTTGCAGAAGGTGAAAGAAAGAAACTCACAGAAATGACTCTTAAGTGCATTCGACGTTACCTAAACCGGAGAAGCGCCGCTTTTGATTACAAGAACACTAGAAAATAAATTACTGAAAATATTATGGCAATCCGACCCATTGAGCCCATCCGTCGCAAGCTGAACGCGGTGATACATGGCGTGCTTTACAATTTACATAGCCCAAGACCATCTCAGTGGAGACTCCGGGCGCCTTCGCAGTTGACAATTGCATGCAAATCAGGGGCGTGGAAAGCTTCAAGTAAATGAAGCTCTGACTCGGACATTTGCAGCCTGTCATATCTGGTAGTTGCTTCAGGTATTCCTAACATCCTATTGCAAGCCTTGGAAATAAGCTAACTAAAAACCAGTTTACCGAGAGGATCTATTCTGCAAAACAATGGACGCATCCATGAATCCTCAGCTCCTGCAGCATGACAAAATAGTACTACAGAATCTTGTTCGCGACATTCGGCTAAAGAAGACAGCAAAGGCCAATACGTCTCTAGAAGACTTCGCGGATTGGGATGACCGATCGTCAATGCGTGCATTGGACGAGCTTCATGACGAAACTACCGTTTTCACAAATTGGGACCTGAAAGACTTACCATCAGGTGATGGACTCAGAGCACGTTTGTTGCGCTCATACATATCATGGGCTCAGGACACCGTCCGAAACCCGGTCGACGTCGTCTTCCTGACACACATCTTCCTCTACCTGGGCACTTCACTCCCAAGTGCTGTGTTCCTCTACTGTCATTTCACGTGGGTCCATGCTGTGATGCATGTCATCCTGCAGCTGTCGTATTGTGGGTCCTTTACGTTAATGCTGCACAACCACATTCATAACAATGGTCTGCTAAAGAAGCAGTATGCCTGGTTCGATAACACATGGCCCTATATCCTCGAACCTCTCATGGGCCACACCTGGGACTCGTATTATTACCACCATGTCAAGCATCACCACGTGGAAGGCAACGGTCCGGATGATCTATCCTCAACAATCAGGTACCAGCGTGATGAAGTGACCGAATTTCTGAAATACGTTGGCCGTTTCATCGCGTTAATCTGGATCGAATTACCTCTCTACTTCCTCAGAAAGCACAAACCCGTGCTCGCTCTGAAGTCTGCTCTCAGCGAACTTACTGCTATGATCTTTATTTACATCTTAGCGTGGAATAACTTCTATCCTACCCTTTTCGTTCTAATAATCCCATTCTTCCTGATGCGCATTGGTCTCATGGTGGGCAACTACGGTCAGCACGCTCTTGTCGATGATGTTGATCCCGCTTCGGATTTTCGGTCCAGCATTACACTCATCGATGTGCCGGTAAGTAACACCCATCTTATACGCGGACACTGCTCGGCAGACCAATTGATTGACAATCTCGCGGCAGAGCAATCGTCACTGCTTCAACGACGGCTGGCATACTTCCCATCACCTTAACCCTCTACGTCATTGGAAAGACCATCCGCGCGCCTTTCTCAAAGCCAAGAGGGAGTACACGAATGGGCGAGCCCTTGTATTTCACAACATTGACTACTTAATGATGACATACCGAATCTTACGCAAGGATTACCTTTATTTAGCTGATTGTGTGGTACCGATCGGTGACCAGATCGGCATGTCGAAGCAAGAGCTTGCCAATATGCTGAGAACGAAAACGAGGAAGTTTACAGAGGAGGAGATCAACGAGAAATTCTACAAGGGGCGGAAGATGCAAAAAATTGCAAAGGAGAAAGATGATCATTACATCTCCAAATTGTAAAGACATCTGTACGAAGCCGACATCTAGACTCTTCTCTTCCAGCTTACTTTCGCTGGGATACACAGCCAGACAAGACGTTGCCACACATCCTGGCCACCTCCTATGATCGAGAGCCATCAACATCTCAAGATCCCGAGAGGATGCTCACAAGTTCTCTTACAATGTTATACAAATTTATCCTGATTGGCTGATATGCGTTGATGGTGCCCGCACATCGTTACCTTATTGCGCCATCGTCCCCGCAGCCGCCCGTTTTCCGTTACTGCAGCTGTCCATCCTCCATTTCGCAAACCTTGGTTGTCTCGATCTCTGTTTCATGCAGCCAGGACTCTCTATTCTCTGATCATGTCTTTCACCGAGATTCCACTTCTTGATCTATCCCTTGCGCGAAATGAGAGCACCAAACCAGCTTTCCTTGAGTCTCTCCGAGATGCTCTTCTCGATGTAGGATTCCTTTATATCAAGAATACTGGCATCGACGACTCGCTGGTCCACGATGTCATCGAGCAAGGGAAAGCATTTTTTGACCTCCCAGAAGAGAAGAAGTTGGAGATCCAGATGCAGAACAAGCCAAGCTTCCTCGGTATATCCACCCGTGCAGCTCTACCTCTTGGTCCAGTATCAGCTAATAATGTCTCGACAAGGTTACAACAAACTCGGCAACGAGATAACAGCGCAACAAACAGATTGGCGCGAGCAGATCGATCTCTCAACCCCTCATCCCCTTCCTACATCCTCTTCACCTCGCTACCACAATCTCCTCTCGCCCAACCAATGGCCCGACCCCTCATATCTCCCTTCCTTCCGTCCCACCTACGAAGACTACATCGCGCGCATGTCTCGCATCTCCATCGAATTCACGTCCCTAATAGCCGAATCCCTCCACCTCCCACCCACAGCCTTCGACCGCTTCTTCGACGCCGACCAACAGCACAAGCTGAAAATCGTCAAATACCCAGACACATCTTCCCTCCCCACCTCGAACCAAAGCCAAGGCGTCGGGCCCCATAAAGATTCAATGCTCACATCATACCTCCTCCAAGTACCACCGCACACCGGGCTACAAGCGCAAAATCTCAACGGCGACTGGGTCGACTGCGCGCCCATCCCCTCCACACTGGTCGTAGCCATCGGCCAAGGTCTGGAAGCCCTCACCCACGGCGTCTACAAAAGCACCACTCACCGCGTGCTCTCGCCCCGCGCCGGTCTCGGCCCCCGACTCAGCGTGCCCTTCTTCCAAGGCGTGAGCTACGACGCTACGTTCGAAAGCGTGGATATTCCCCCCAAGGTACTGGCTCTACGCGACGAGAGGCTGAGGAAGAGGGTTGCAAAGAAGGTCGATGACGTAGAATTCACATTCACGAAGGGCCGTTGGGGTCATTTGGGGGAAGCGACGCTGGTTAATAGGGTGAAGAGCCATGTTGATGTGGGCGAGAGGTGGTATCCGGATATCTTGCAGAGGGTCAGGGAAGAGCAGGCTGCTGCTACGAGAGAGGTGGTCGCCGAGCCAGAGCCCGAGTCTGAGGTCGCGAGGGGCGAGCGCCAGACGAACGGAGTGGGGTTGGTGGACACGGCGTATGCGATACAAGCGCATTGAAGCCATATTCTTACCGGTTATCACCGAACGTACGAGGGTCAGTTGAGAAAAGTCGTGGTCGATCATCACAGCAGTTGTCCTACACTTCATTCTAATGCTGTCAGAGCCATCACACCACACTGCATCAGCATTGAAATCCCGAGAAAAAACTATGAGGTACCTTGATGCACCTAAGATCCTCTCCACTCTCCTCTATGTATGTAAGTATCTCATTTCCTCTTATATGAAAGTCGATACGGTGCTGTATAAGACATTCATTACAACAGTTTCGCAACGTGGGCCATGGAAATTTTTCCAACCGAGCTTCGGTAGTCCACGAGGTAGGTTGGTGGATATCTCACTCACTCCTTCCATCCTTCCTTGCACTCCATCAAGCTTGACTTTATATTGCCTCTACCTATACCTATCAGAAATTACCCCTTCAGCGCCACGAGGACGTACCACCAAGCTTAAGCTTGACGTCGATCGAAAAAAGAAAGCATGACAGTGCATAAGTCTGAAGAATGGTATACTACGTGCCTACTTCTTCAGAGCTTGGTTTAATTTGATTTTGTTGTCTTGGTTTCATCCACGTTTGAAGACAAGACTTTTAATGCTCTTCCGTTTACCCAATTACAACGTACAGTGTACAGTGGATCGATCGTGAACAAGTCCAAACTCTCTACCTTACCCTACTGAGGATCAAGGCCACATCTCCAATTGAACCCTTACATTTCCCGCAACGAAGCACAAAGGCTTTCTCTAAAATAAATTAGGCCCGTTCACATAGCAAAAAACCTTGTAATAATAATCATCGAGCAGCATAAGCGTCAGTATTCATTCAAACGATAAAAGATATCGATAATCTATCAACATCGTACTATACACGCCCATCAATGCATACAACGCTATGCTATGCTATCCTATACCCACAAAAAAAACCAGTCGTTAAGTCGACGGTCCCGAACCCCAGTTCCCACTCCCAGCGCCATGCTTTCGTGAAAAAAATGCGTGCTTTGCGTGACGAGAAACGAGATCGAGGTTGCTCTAGTTCCATCTGTTGAGCAGAAGAGTCGCTCGGCGGTCATGGCCGCGGAGGGGCGCCACCACGACCACCTTTGGCGGTGGGGTATGGGTACCTCTCCGTCAACTCTTCGACCCTGGGGATGAGGTCTACGATGCGGAATGGTTTGGAGACGACGTCGTCCTGGGGTCATAACGTCAGCAGACATCTTTGAGCTGAGCCCAGCATCGGCGGTACGTACCATTCCGCCATCCATGGCCGTATCAATCTGTTCGCTGCGCGCATTGGCAGTGACAGAAATGATCGGCACATGGCACGCCACCTCCCCCTTCGCTTCCAATTTGCGAATCTCTTTGGTGCATGTCAAGCCGTCCATGACGGGCATCTCCTGATCCATGAGGATGACGCTGATCTCTATTCCGGTGCCTTTGTTGGCTTTCCAGAATGTCGACGCCCGTAGCCGTTCGAGACATTCGCCGCCGTGGTTTGCGACGTGGACGACACAGCCCATGTTGCGGAGCTGTTTGCTCAGTACTTTCTGATTCACGAGATTGTCTTCGACAACGAGGATCTTAAGGGGACTCTTGGAAGCAGGTCGTTGAGGCAATGAGTTCTGCGACGTTGGTGAACCCTCCGATTTCTGGCGAGGTGCTTTTAGATGTGCTGGTATGGGGTGTTTGCTTGCGGACGACTTGCGAGCGCCGGCCGAATGGAACTGGTCCATATCATCTTTCGGCTTCGTCGATCTCCGAGCCTTGATGTAGAAAGCAAAGGTGCTTCCTTCGCCAGCTTCCGAGGCCACCCCAATTTCGCCTCCTTGCAACTCTACAAGCTCACGTGAGATGAATAAGCCAAGGCCTGAACCACCGTACTGTATATGCGTCTGCGGGCTGGTTTGCGAGAAGCGGATAAATAGAAGTTTCTTCTCATCGTTGCTGAGGCCGCGGCCAGTGTCTTGCACAGCGAAGTGAAGATAGACCGTTTCGCCCGAACCCCAGTCGCTGCTTGTTGTTAGGTCTTTCCGTTTCGATCTTGGCGGAAAGTAGGAGACAAGGTTGCCCTCTTTCGCGGGTCGTTCCAAGGACGCTCCCATTGTAACATTGATGATACGCTTCTCTTGGTTCGTAGTGAACTTGATCGCATTTGTTGTCAGATTGATGAGGACTTGCAGGAGACGCGACGGGTCTAATTTGACCCACTCCACACCGAGTCTCGCTACCGAATTGTCGACATTGAAATTCAAGTCGATGTCTGCGGTTTGCATCTCGCCGTCAAACATTTTCAATGCCTGTTGGACCACGGCTTGCGGCAGGATGTCGCAGGGTGTGACCAACAACAGTGCCGAATCTAGCTTTGACAGTGTTAAGATGTCATCGACTATTCTTTTCTGGTGTTGGGCACACAGGGCAATGATTCCAGAAGCGTCAATGGCATTCCTCACCAGCTCACCTGTCACCCCTTGTGGGACATCATTCGTCTGAAGCTCTGTTAGTGATGTATGTATCTCATCCGCGCACTGCAAAATAGCGCTTAGTGGATTCCGCATTTCGTGACTAGTGATGTCGATGAAGTTCTCTTGCTGACGCTTCATTTCCACTGCTTCCTCCATTCTCCTTTTCTCGAAGTACTCGGCCCACTTTTGCTGGCTGATATCCGTGATACTGCCGAATATTACGTTGACCCTTCCGTCTTCCCCTATCTCCGGGAATGCACTTGCCAGTACCCAAGTATCCGCTTTGTTTCCGTTTTGATCAGTCCATGTCGTTCTGAAGCGGACTTCAGTATTCAAGGCAACGCCATTATTCACAAGATCTGACCAGAGTTGTCTCATTTTCCCTTGGTCTTCTTCTTGAATAGAGTCCAACCATTCATCGGTACCTTCGAATCCTTCTGGCACCCGAGATATATCGTACCACTTTTCGTTGACATATGTGAGTTTCCCTTTGTAATCTGCGATGAATATTCCTACAGGTGCCGAACCGGCCATCCGAGTGAATTTGGTCTCGCTGTCTAGAGCTTCCCGAGTCCGCAAATCTAGCTGTTCTGACAGATCAGACCGATCCTGAGCTGCAAGCTGGGCTGCTCTTTTCCCACGTGCGATTTCTTCTTCGAAAAGAACGACGGAAGCCATGGCTGTTGCCAGTTGCCGACTCAACAATTGAACATAGAGGCTATAGTCGTCGTCATAAGGTCGTCGAGGGTTTACACCCATCACGAGGAATCCCAGTGTCGATGCGCCCCCAGTCAAATGGATCGGACAACAGACCGCAGCTTTGCATGGATCACCGAACCCACGCCATTCGATGCCTTCCAAAAGTTTTGCATCAAGCGTGTCGTTTTCTGTAGATAGAAACATGGGCTGGTCACTCTTCGCAGCTGCGCGGAAGACTCGAGCAAAAAATTCAGTCTCACTTCTGAGGTTGACGTTTGGCGCCGCCGCTGGATGGCCTGCAGGTACACCAAGTGAACCCTCAAGATTGCATTGCTTGACATTCATGTTGCTATTAGGATGCAACGAGGACGAAGCGCTGTCGAGGTCATCGGTCACCGAGTACAGAAGAACGAAGGGTGAGTCATATTCGTTGTACTGCAGCCCATCCAAACACTGCTGCCAGAATCTCTTGAGATCTCGAGCCGACGCTGTCTTTTCGCCAATCTCTCGAAGTGTCAGCATCCTTCGCTCTGCAACTTTCCGTCGGGTATTCTCAAAGGCAGGGTTATACAGGCCTACCACAGATCCATCCTCACCAACTATAGGTATTAACGACCAGGAGAAATATGTCTCCTCCAGGTGGCCGTCTTCAACAGCTCTATTGATGAACAGACAATCGTCGTCCTTCATAGCAGGTCGACCTGTTGTCATAGCGTCGCGGAAATCATCCTCCACGGAATCCCAAATTTCTGCCCATGCTTCCCGGTAGCTCTGGCCCATCATACGAGGATGCTTCTGGCCCGCAAGTAGAATATAAGCTTCGTTATATATTCCAATTAGGCTGGGGCCCCAGTACACGGCAGCAGGATGCGGACTTGCCATAATGAGATTACACATGGTGCGGAGTTCAGTAGGCCAACCTTCAATTGGGCCCAGAGCTGTCAACGGCCACTCAATACTCCGTGTAAAGCGAATGTGAGGAGGCAAAAGTGGTGAGTCAGGTAGCCGAGTCCAGTCGAAAACCCTCGTGCCAGCCTGGGGGGCCATTGAGACTTGGTCCAAGTCTCCAGCACTGACAGCTCGGAGAACAGATTCAGCGCCGCGAATACCGAGATGAGGTAAGCCTGGGCTTGCTTCTGTCAATGATCTTTGACCTCTCGCACCGTCCTGGTCATTTGTTCGGCTCGTGTCGGTGCCTGGACGTAGGTCATTAGTAACGTTACCAAAATAATCCTGAGCTTCATCCTCGATAGGCCCGTCGTTTTCCTTGCCACCACGAGATGGAGTCAAGAGTAACCCTATAGAAAGTGGATGGTGTTCGATATTGGCTCTGGACAAAGCAGGACTGGCCTTGATCACTCGAAATCGCTTTCTCAGGGAGCAACTGGTCCAAATCGATCCTGCATAAGAGAAGGAAGGGAGGGTTACATCAAGCGACTCATGATTTCGTACATAGCTCATTGACCAGGCTTTGAAGTCGGTGAACAATGTTGCTGCAGCAAGTCCTGGAGATTCTTGTCCCGCCCTCCCAGTGATCATGTCCAGGACAGGCGCAGATGCCTTGAGCAAGTTATTGGCGAAAACAAGCTTAAGAAGTCCTGGTCCATAGTTGGTATGATCGTCTAGATCAATGATGAAAGTTGGGCGGTCATCTTGCTCCAGCAGCTCCAGAACCCCAATTTGACTGAGAGCATTCAGCCCATTCGGTTTCTCCGCATTGGCTGGTGACTTTGGTTTGCTAGTCAAATGATGGCGCCCGCTTCCACTTGGCGTTCGTTGCGCTGACGGACGTGATGGACTGCTAACGCTCGCTCGTGCCAATTTCAATGTCCTAAAGCTTCCCGCGTCCTCCTTATTGGCCTTGCTCAGCATCTTAGCCCCTGCCTCTGCACTTGAAAGGCGATACGGTAGGCTGGGTCGTTGGCTGGACTGATGCGGGAGGGTAGAAGGTCCCAGAGGAGAATGGTCCTGTGGGTTGTGCGAGTCTTGTCGAGATCGATGCCTACGATCAATCTTTTCCGAGTGGGGTGGACCTGCAGCTGCTGAACGATGTGGCGAGACCCTGGACGAAGCACGCTTCTTCCTTTCATTGACCTGCTGCAACAGCTCACTCCGGTGGTTCGGCCATGGTGCACTTCGAGGGGGATTAGAGGCTCCACGTGTTAGATCTCTGGGCCTCTTGCCCAGAGTTGGGGAGGGAGATTCAGCGTTCCCCGTATCATTAATAGTGATTGGCGCAGTGAAGATGGAGCTGGAAACATTCATAGGGTCTGCTCTGAGACCATTGATGCATTCGAGTAGCGTTCATTAAGGCAAGAACAGATGTCGTTGCGCCTGCCGAACAAGACGGCCATTCATCCTATAGCGAGGTCAACATCGGGTTCAGTCGAGTTTGCAACGAACGGACGCCAAAGATGGGCATGTGGATAGTGTTATGGTCAAGGGAGGGGGCCTTCAATACAATATACGCCTACTCTACACAGTATTGAGCGAGTAAGGGTACGGCATACCTTAGTGGAGCACAATTAGGAAAATCACCAGTGAGTACTTAAGAAAGTTAGTCGTACCGAAGGCTGACCCCGGAAACGGCTGTGGCGCACTTATGACGTCTTTTAAGGTACGAGAAGGCTTCTTTTGCGCCTATGAGCCGTCACTTTCACAACCCAAACAAAAGCCATCCGGGTTCAGAAAGATGCAATATACGCAGTAGCCCCGCATCCAATTGTGCTTCTTGGACAAATGCTATGTCGTTTGGATTTTCCTATCCTGATGTGCAGAGCATCCGGTATTGAGAGCGACTACATTATGACGGGCTGACTTTGCTGATTTTGTGGACCTCAGCTTATAATCGACCCACGCTATGCTGCATGCCAAGCATTGGCATGCATCAACGTGAAGAAACGGCCAACCAACTCAAGACAACCTTCCCGTGTGCCCGTCTATGCATATAGCGCATTAACTCTCAGTCTCTGTCCTTGTGATGGAACTCACCGCCCGTTTCTGGTCCTTTTAGAACTAGAAGCAGCAGTCAGGGCCTACGGGGAGTAGCGGCTCGTGCCTTCAAATCCAGACAGACGCAACACACACTTCACAAGATTCATCCCAATTTCTAGCAGAATCCATCCTGAGTCCGTAATATGTGGCAAGACCATCAACTTCAATCATCGTATTCTATTCGACTATTCGACAAGTCGCCGATGATATATCTAAGATGAAATAGGTTAGCGCGGGCTTGGCGCTACTAGAGTTGCCTTGAGCTTTCACTTCGTACACGTCCAAGCTCTGCATCGACCACTGACATCGAGAAGTATGCTGGCTTCACCGAGGCAAACGCCATATGCGCCGACTCCATACAGTTACATCTCCAACCCCTCTCTTTCATCCACTATCAATCTAGACGAAGTACATACTCATTCCCATCGATGAGTCTGCCTTAGGATAATCGCTGATACAGACTACAACAGGAAGTGAAGCTCTCAGAGACAACCGCGGAACGAGATCTGAACGACTCGCTTGCCGAAATCTACAGCATTATTATCACCCTAGACGGCCTCGAAAAAGCCTACATCAAAGACTCAATCCCTGAATCGGAGTATACCGAATTGTGCAGCCGCTTGTTGAAGCAATACAAATCCAATCTGAGCGATGAGACTGTTGCCCGAGAGTTCGTGAATCTGGAAACCTTCAAACGCGAGTGGGAGGTATGGCTCTCCCTCTCTCCCCCCAGTATCCACTCCTCCCTAGCCACCACGCTAACCTAACACTCCGGCTTCAGATCGAATGCCCTCGCGCAACCGAACGTCTACGCGTCAATCTACCCGCTACAATCGCCGACCCTTCAAATTCGCATTCAAACCCCCATCCCTCGAGCGGTGGTGCGCCCACCCAAGCCACAGGCGCATCCGGCTCCCAAATCCTGCTCGCGACCGAAAATTTCATCACTTTCCTCGATGCCCTGAAACTCAGCATGCTCTCCAAAGACGCTCTACATCCGCTCCTCGCCGAAATCATTCAGAGTGTGAATGCGGTGACGGACAGGGACTTTGAGGGGAGGGCCAAAATCATCAGCTGGTTGATCAAGCTGAATGCTATGAGGGCCCAGGAAGAGTTGAGCGAGGGGGAAGCGAGGGAGCTTGTTTTCGAGATGGAGGGTGCGTACGCGGGGTTCAAAAAGACGTTGAATTGAATGGGGGCCCAATCCCGAAACAGCCCGAGCGGCAATTCCTCAACAGATTCAAATACAATGACCAGTTGGAAATACCAGACTGCAACTCCATTCCACTCGATTCCAGGGACAGCACCAATAACGACGGAATGATTGGCCGCCCATGGTAGGAAACTTCAATACACAAACGCCTTCGAAACCTTTTACGATAACTAGAGACAAGTGGAAAGGCATCTATCATATTGTCTAGGCCCACATACGTATGCAGAATCGCAAGGTAATAATGTCGAGGTTTTCAGGCAAATGGGGCGGACGGCATAGTGAGTCATGAATGTGCGTGAAGAGATCTGGCTAAGCTAATGACAGTATGACAGTCACCAAGTGACAATATTGCTGGCGCGCCAGATTCGCAAGATGGAATCAAAGAAAGAAATGGGCCGGAACCCGCAAGTGAAAGGAAATCATAGAGCCATGTCAGGGCCAGTATGCTTGAAAGCATCAGCGCCTCATGACTAAAGGCGCCATCGTTTGTAGGCGTGAGTCATCGTATGTAGGCGTGAGTTATCTTCTCAGGCTATCCCTTCAAGTCATTTTGAGCAACATTGAAACGGGCTTTCCCCCTCCAATCGTGCTCTGCTGACCCGAGTCCGGGAAGAAGAAAGCCGCCAGCGCAATTATCACATATGCGGCGATCAAGAGCGCTCCTTCCAAGTAATTACTCCGTCCATCCAGCACCAGGAAGTTGACGATGAAAGCCGAGACGAAAAGAGAGATCGTCTCAAACAAAGAGAAGTAAAGGCTCATGTCCTTGTTGAGAATCCATCCCAGGAGCACAATTACTGGCGTTACAAACAATGCGATTTGGATACTGGAACCTACGGCCACCCCGATGGCAAGGTCCATTTTGTTTTTGCTGGCTACAGTGACGGCTGTTACGTGCTCAGCAGCATTGCCGACGATAGGAAGTATGATGAGACCGACAAACGCTTCGGAGACACCTGTGTTACTAACCAGATAGTCGATGCTGGACACGAGGAATTCGGCACAAACTGCTACAAGGCCAGTGGATACTAGGAGCAAGATGATAGCCGAAGTTCGTGACATGTGTTTCTTGATTGGGACAGTCTCCTCCTTGTCGAGTGTGTGGACAGGGGCAGCGAATGTTGGGGGTTGTGCTGGAGGGTTTGACTGTTGGCGGGCTGCCTGTACCTGGTTAAGACGGCTGGGGAGCGAATTGGAGCGATGTAGCGCTCTAGGAGTGCCCACAATCTGTGGTCCACCTGGAGACGGTCCTGTAGGGTTTCCAGCGGAGAAGACGGTACCGGAAAGCACCTTGGGCATTGCTGACATCGCTGGTACAACATCAAGAACAGACCGTCCGCGGAAGTTGAAAGGACGTTTCGGTGAGGTTTCCAGTGCAGTCTCAAGGTTGCGTACAAAGGCAACACGGGGAGTACTCGGTCGAGCTGACGAATCGATGAATGGTGACGCCGGCTTCTCAGATAATTCCAGCTCTTTTGCGTCAGAGTGGCTTGATTTAGGGTTGCGATGTTTCCTCTTCGACTTTCTTTTGGGCTTAGCTTCTGGCGATTTTGTACCGAGATCATCTTTTTCGCTCTCGAAGTCACGAAAGTTGACTGTTGTTGCTCTCCTTGCAGATTTATGTATCTCGTTCTCGCCATCGGTATCAGCTTCATCGCCGCTGGCAATTGCACCCAATCCGGGTGATGCCAGGACACTATGATCAACAGATTCGTTGTGCTCTGCAATGTGTACGAACGTGCTTGCTGATGGTGTACGTAGTGTAGAAGGCACTGAAGGTGTGTCTTTGGAGCTTGCACTCGACTTGCGACGTCTACGACCCCTCAAGACCCTCTTGATGCGCTTCGCAGTCGTATTGGATCCAGACGAGTCATCTGTATCGCTACCGCTGGAGGTGCTTGAGCTCTCAGAAGAATTGGAAGATCCGAGCATGTCTGCAAGAATACCGGGATGGGACTCTTCGTCGATCTTGTACTGTGGCGTACTTTGATACATATAGGCATGCGATTTCAGTTGGAAGAGTAAGTATAGTACATATACCAGGAGTAGGATCTTTCATGAATGAGATAAGTTTAAGAGTTGAAATTGCCAGGCAACTTACGACACTCGTGCCCCTGCTAATCTGTAGGACCGCCTTGTCTGCTGTTTTGCTGTCTGTGAAAGAAGCGTGGAAGGCTGTCTTTACGCACAGCATTAGTAAGGAATGAACGAAAACTCATAGAAGAAGTGGCCAGAAGGAGCTAATGGCGGATAAGTCATTGCAGCTTACTGGCAGGAGTAGACTCATAACACTCAAGCTGAGTAGACAAGCGCTCATCTGCGTCACTGTGCTATTATATATCTATATTCTGATTAGCTATGCTGAAATTGGCAGTTCAGACAAAGCATCACCTGTTCACGAAAGCGGAGTCCACCGAGCAGAAAGCACATGCCAAGAATGAGTAATAGATTGGCGAGGATCGATCCTAGTAGGGATGCCTGGACAATCTGGATTTGATTCTAGTCATAGAGGATTCAGTCATGCCGGGAAAATATTCATAGGGGCTACAGACCTTTGTGAGAGCGAGTCTACATATGATATAGTTGTATCAGCATTTGTCATCATTACGCAAATTGAAATGAACATAACTATGGGGATAGTTGAGAAAAGGAAGCCAGGAACCGATGGCGTGTGCAGGGCTATTTATGATTTTCGCTATTCTTTCCGATTGAAAACGAACATACATGCTGAGCTATGATTAGCAGGGACCATTTCCCAGGACTAATGACAGGCCTTACAATATGATGAGCTCTACCGCATTACCAAAGGTGATATTCATCAGTGCTCCAACGGTATCACCGAGTTCGCTAGCAACACTCTCCGTGGCATGACTGAGTAATCCAGCCAGAGGTATGATGGCAATAGCATTCATTGCAAAGACAATGGTCTTGTTCACACCAGCTGCTTGAACGGCTATGCCGATTGGCACAAAAACCAAGAGGGTATTGATCCAACTAGAGAACAATATCTCTTTAATAGCCTCATAGAATCGGGTGACAATATTCAAGTTTACTTCTTTCTCCTCTGGCTCTATGGAGGTAGATGTCTCTCCATCTCGGGCATCGAGCGGAGGTGGAGCTGGTGGTGGCAGGCTTGCCGAGGTCTTATCGGCCACATTGTTGCTTGTGGAATTCGAAAAGATAGCGTCTTTGGCAGACGAGAGCCTTGGGGTCGAAGACGCATTTGGTAAGCCTGCATCGTTGCGAGCAGATATACGGTCTAAGGGTACGGCAGGACGATGGTCGTCTGCTCTGGACAGGTTGTGCGAGGCATGCGCTTTGCGGGCGGAATACCTAACACGATCTATTAATCTTGGCTTGTGAGAGGATTCCACCATCTGAGATGTGAGCGAAAGAGTAGGCTGGTTATTGAGTGCAGATAGCACAGGTGTTTGTAGTTGGAAGAGGAATAAGTTCCGCTGATTACACCATAAGATACTTTACGATAATTACATGAACTAGAACTAGGATGTTTTACAACCAGGCGCCAAGCGCCAATCAAAACTGGTACCATGCTAGATAAAGAGGGATTCCGACAAACGAATCCTGCCTCTACTTTACGGCTTATCGTTCCTTTACGCCACACTTCGATATTTGCTGGAGCGAATTGAATTGAAGTCAGCGACCCGGGCATGTAGCTGCCACTAGTTCTACCAGTGACCATCGGAAGTCCAATGGCGAAGCAAGGCATGGCGAGGTCCTCGATCAGGCTACCCTACCTAGGGTTGGCTAAACCTCATCACGAATACGATGCTAAAAGAGAGGGGCGTTAAGCCTCTAATGACGCCCTTGACAATTGGCTGGAAAGTCCGATCTCCCCTTTATAGTATGGTGTGTATAATCCTTAACCTGATGGTATCGGGATCTCATTATAGTCTTGCGGCGATCGTTCAATGAGTTTACTATGCTCGGACGTGGCGACCATCGTTTCGTTATAACTCATCTATAACCCATGTCCTTTGACTTACAACGATATGCGATGACTGCGGTCTTGGACGTGCCATGATAGCGAACCCTGTCAAGTCTTGACCAATACCTCTAGGTAATGGATGATCCATCGATGCAGCTCCAGGAAACCTTGATCGGCTCCATTAAGAGAGCGTTCACGACTCATCGGCCAATTCTGACCCATCTGAATGCCGATACCTCATGGCTTATACAGCTGCCTTTCCACCAAGATGCGCTACGACCTCCTGGGCGTTCGTTCTGGAATCTCCTTCTCGATCCTTGGTGAGCTTCCCAATGTCCACAAGGCCTGAGTTGATAACCAATTATCACTAGGTTCCAGGGACCTCAAAGTGATGTGGCCAAGTTCTTCAGCACCCAATGGCACTCTGTGGATTCGAGTGTCCAGACCATGGTTGAGCTCAGTCAGCGACTAGAGGACATAGAGGCTGTAGTAAACGGCGAGAGGTCTATTGACCGTTTACAGGACGGTGCTAAGAAAGTCTCGCGCACATCTTATATAGATGCCGTCATTGTATCGCATGAGTTTACCGACCATTGTAACAAGAGGACGCTCCTCGAGCTCGACTCTGATACACCTATACTCGCGACAAGACGTGCAGCTGATCTGATCAAGTCGTGGAATTTCTTTCATTGCGTCCTAGAGATACCCTCGTTTTCCAGGAATCGTTTCGATTGGCGCAAGACCTCGTTCCAACCATTACCCGGTTGGCTTGGGATATCCCAAATGGTATCCGAAAGCGATACCCTGGACTATCATTCGGCCATTCTTGTGACCTTTGATCTGTGCTCCTTAAGAACGGGTGGCGGGACCGAAATCACTGCTGAGGCTGAAGCGATGATCTATACACCCCACGGGATAGAGGCCCATGATCTCCTTCCTCTCTCACACGCATTCCCGCCCATCAAGACTCTCGTGCTGCTTCATGGGTTGCACGACATCCAGATCAGCATACAGCGGCTCAATCTGGGAGCCCATAACGGCCTTCAGGCCCAGCGCATCTGCAAATCCAGATATTGGGTATCTACCCACGATGAAATCAAGAGAGCAACCGGGCTCATAGCGCCTTGGCTATATCGGAACGTACTAACGTTGCAACAAGCACTGGATGAAGAAAGGAAGGCAGAAGGAGAGATCGCCAACGGAAGTGAGCTCGCTGACGTGCAAGGAGTCACCTTCAAAGACCTGATGAGTGGGGAGAGCCTGCTTCTAGATTAGGATTATAATCATTTAAAGAATCCCGAACCCACAACGACTTGGCTCACCCAGTTGCATGGAGTTGATCATGAGCGTTACAAGGGCTGTGAAAAGCACTTAACATGATGGTGATTACGTAGACGAAGACGTTTGTCTCTACTACGTGACTACGTAGTACTCCGTAATGAGGCACAGGTAGGCGGCTACCTTACCTGAAATAGTTAGCCTGATCAGGCTATCATATCTACAATTTATTCCGAGGCCAGCCTTGCACTTCTCCCGTCCCGCAAATGTCATCATCCTTGCAGTTTCGAAATATAGTACGTACGTAGTACAAAGAGCGGTGAAGGAGCAGCCCGGCTTTGATTCAACGACATTCTTCAACATTCTATTCCTACTACTCACCGTGTCTCCATACTACATACTCTGTTTAAATTTTCTACACACCAGTCAACCATACCACTAAGTGGGCTTTAAATCACCGCTTCACCACGTCTCAGCGCGAATTCTCACTGTACAACATACTTGACTAAAAGTCCGAGAGCAGACATCATCTACGATTGATTTGTCCAGGAGTTTCAGGGGGCTTATTCTAGCTACAGTGGTATACAGTTCGACTTGTATGCCCGTCGGCCACATCCTTACCCCTTAGAGATACACGCTATGAGCACCAACGCAAAACCGTACGCCCCTCCACCGGGGCTTCCTCCATTATATCAGCCGAATCACCAGCAAGAGTGGGATGAATACACTCCACCTCCAGGGCCCCCTCCCAGTCGTGAAAATCATATGGCACCTCTAGGATCGCCGCCGTCGAAGAGTGGGAGCGTTTCGTTAACACCCAATAGCGAAGGCGAACCACCACCGTATCATGACTGGACTATCATACCTGATACCGCGTTACTCCCCCCACCGCCATCGCTCGGCCATGAGAGGAGTCCAGCAAGCAATGCTAATGTCTCGGAAGCAGACCGTGCTCATGACTGGTGTAGGATTCATCCGATGGTCAGACCACATCTACCGACTCATGCTCAACATAACTCTGTTGCGAACGGCGACGTACGATTAATGAAGCCACCAGAGTACAAAGGAGATCTCTTCATGCCAAATGTTGGCTTCTGGAAGGGCTCTACTCGGCCGGGGAGCAAAGATACGTGTCTCTTGAGCGCTGCACCACTTTATTTCGCCACAGTAGATGCCCCCACAGGGATTACGAAGACAATCTATTACGAACTTAAAGTACGCTCTTTTGGGCGTAGGCACGGGACTGACGAGAGCTCAATTGCACTTGGCTACTGTGCGATGCCTTACCCTACATGGCGCATGCCAGGTTGGGAACGAGGCAGTCTTGCCATACACGGGGACGATGGACGCAGATACGTTAACAATTCATGGGGTGGCAAGGACTTCACTTCACCCTTTCAGATTGGGGACAGGCTTGGCCTGGGAATGTCGTTTTCGGTTTCGGATAGCCCTCCAGAGTACGATGCTCCACAACAGAACAATATCAATGTCGATGTGTTCTTCACGAGGAATGGAGAGAAAGAGGGGGGTTGGAATTTACACGAAGAATTGGATGCCAGTAACGACCTCGGTGTCTATGGTCTGCATGGTCACTTCGATCTTTACGCTGCAGTCGGAACCTTCGGCGGTGTGGAATTCGATGTCTTGTTCAAGAGGCAAGACTGGTTGTGGCGACCCAGGTGATTGAAAGATGTCGGGGTCTGAGTAGGACGAGTTGTGGCAGATAAGCCTTTGGCTGAAATTCATACGGACACATCGCTACGGTCCATAGGTGGTCTAGCTCCCGAACAGCACCTCTCTTATCATACGCAGGCACCAAGCTTCATAACGTCTGTCATCCCTGTCAAGATCCTTACGACCAATACCGCAATGAAGTCAGCTCGATCGACAGCAGCCCATGCTTTCTGCTACACTCAAGAGTACTGTCCCCACAATGACAGAACTGGATGGTACACATGAAAGTTGGTACATGCAAGACAGGCACTATGAGTTGGCAAGGACTTCTATTTGTAGATCAAGATAATCACTCATCCGCATTGGGATTACTCGCAGACCCTGCAAGGGCTCAACGGCTCGTGCTTCTCTCGGTAAGCCATCCCGACGTTCCTGCCGCACTGTAAAGTACCTAATCTACTGCGTCTATAGCATGCCATTATGCAATGTCGCGCGGCCCATGCGACGGCTCGCTACGACCGGGGATCCGGAAACCTGCTTTGCCGGTCGATCAGGGCTTCGTTACGGATATCTATGCATTTATGAATGCATCCTGCATGACGTGCTGAAGAAGAGAGCCGATGACAACAATGACGCTATACCCAGATATCGCTTTTTCACTACCAGGCCACACACGTTATCGGACGTAGCAGGAGTCCAGCCCAGGCGACGACCAGCCCGGGACGAAATCTAAAAAGATGTACAATCCATTTGAGAGCCGCTTCTTCCATATCTCATCATTACACAAGTCTGAAAGGTAGGGGTTTCGGCAAAATGCGCCACCGCGGAAAAAAGTACTATGCGACTTATCGGGTCTGAAGCGGACCAATAGCTGCCTCCAGCGCGCACCACCGAACCTGCTTAATATCCACTGGGCACTGATGCTATTGCTGGAGCTATCATCAAGGCGTTACCCTTCTGTGTCGCCCGTTATCAAGGTGCTAGACGCGAGAGCTGTGGGAGGTATGAATTCATCATTCTGAAACTGGTTCTGAAGGCTCGAGGTATGGGGCAAAAGCTGTGCTTGCGTGAAGAACCACCTTTGGAAAGATGGTGAAGCTACGGCGTGTGCATCCAGTCAACGAGTAGCCGCAAGCCAGCAGCGATCCTTGAGATTGGTATGGTTGGTGGCGTGGGACTTGTGGGTCGTCGCTCGTGCCTGGAATGCAGAAACGCATGCATGCGACATTGTCCATCAACGAGGGCAGGCAATAGGGAAGATGGCAAAGCATCCCAGGACCAGGATGGCGGTGAGTGACACTGTCAATCAATCTTCAGCGGCTTCAGCATCAATCGAGAATCGAGATGCATGTGCAGATGCGTTCTTCTGTCGTCATGGCCACATCGCCTTTGCAGAGCAGAAGTCACTTCACTCTGCAGAGCTGGGCGGATAGGACGATTGCGCGCGGGGTTGGCGTTGGTGCCTCTAACTCGGCGACTAAAATCCATCGGTTGCGGCTCGTACTGCTGGAGAGCTAGGCTAATTTAGCAGGGTGGCCCACCCTCAAGTTCCTCAACCAAACAATGCCTTCCACCACACCCACTTCTTGCCGCTCCTGCATAAGGTACGTCTACTCCTTCGACCACCAGGGAACGCAGGCTAGGCAGATTTCGCACTGCTCGGTCCGCACTACCACTCGACGGCGAGCGGATCTGGCGATCGTATGATTATGCCACATTTCTGGTTTGAAGCAGTGGAATGCTCCCCACGTAATTCCATGCAGTGTTCCAAATTTGGCTGGCTGGTACGAAGTTACAGGATCCCTTGACAAGCGTGCGCTACGCTTGTGACTTCAATTCAAGCCATGCTCCTACGCGAATGAGCTAGCGATCGATGCAAAAACTTTAGTTCCTTTTGTTGCTTATCACCTCGGGACCTGTCAATCACCAGTAATACCCTATGTCTTCAGATACGGGCCTTCCTAACATCCCATTGCATCGCGGTCGTTGCCCACATTCGTTTGATGTTCGTCATGTATTCTGTTTCTAATCTCTTTGTCACGGTGCTGTATGTTGATCCCACTGCCGATAATGCGGCCTCATAGTTGTACGGAAATACTGACCACGTCCCGTCAAGACTATACCGATACGTTCGGCTGATCGTTAATTTATATGCATTCATGAGGCTGCAACCGATACCCATACCAGAACATCCAAGATTGACTTCGCGGGACGTCACTGTTGTCATTCCTTCTATTGAAGGGGATGGAGAGGTCCTCTCGGAGACCATCCGTGGCATTCTCGCAACAGAACCCTACGAGATCATACTCGTTACGATCAAGGCAAATCTCATGCGAGCTCAGACGATGGTCAAGGGCATGGGAACCACCAAGATTCGCGTCCGCAGTGTGACCTACCCCAACAAACGCCGCCAGATGGTTCATGCAATCCCGGAGATTGCCACTGATATCACCATCTTTGCAGACGATGATGTACTCTGGCCGCCAACGTTACTTCCATGGATCTTGGCGCCGCTGGAGGATGAGAACTACGGCGGTGTTGGTACGAATCAGAGGCTTCGACGTGCCCAAGCCCCCGGACTCCAGCAACGGATCTACGGTTACCTCAACGCTTTGTATCTGGAGCGGAGGAACTTTGACTGTGCTTCGTGCATGTACATGGATGGTGGCTTGCCCTGTCTCTCTGGACGAACAGTGGCATATCGAAGCAAGATCCTCAAAGACGAGGCATTCATTCGAGGCTTCACCCATGAAGAGTGGCTCGGTCGCTATCAGCTCAACGCAGACGATGACAACTTCATCACGAGATGGCTAATTTCCCACAACAAGAAAATCGGATTCCAATATCACAAAGAGGCAGAAGTTCTGACTACACTGGAGGACAACCCCAACTTTGTGAAACAATGCTTGCGGTGGTCTCGGAGCAATTGGCGAAGCAACATAACTAGCATGTTCTGTGACCGACACATCTGGAGGTCAGCAGATGACCCCCTCCAGCGGACCAGCCTCAAGGGTCGAAGAGTGTGAGATGCTAATCATAGGTGCAGAAAGCAACCTTGGAGTACATACGCTGTCTACCAAACGACGATCGTCCAATGGGCATTCATCTGGGATTGCGTCCTTATCTATCTCTACCACAAGAGTACCGAAGACTGGAGCGCAGAAAGACGAACGGCAGGCCTTCTCGCCTTCCTGACCTGGATGCTGATGAGCAAGTTCCTGAAGTTGCTGGGCCATTACGTCCGGCATCCGGTCGACTTTCTGCTACTGCCAGTGTCAGTACTCTTTGGTTATTTACATGGCCTGATCAAGGCTAAGGCGATGCTATCCCTGAATGTCGTAGGTTGTCCTACGTTGATCTTTCGCTCCCCGCACCAGCAATCATAGGTTGGATAATTGTGTGGAAGCCATGCTGATTCCTTCCTGCCGACAGACTGCATGGGGAACGCGTGACGGTGCAGACGAGGATGATGCATACCGCATGATACGTGTCAGTCGGAAGCAGCTAGAAGCCGGTATGGCCGCCTCCGAGACTTCCCTACCAGACCTGTCCTGGACGGAGAAAGGGAGCAATCTGGCCAGGGATTACGGAGGCCAGGCCTAACATACGGTTGTCTCCACGCGTGCACGGTTGCATTGTAATCTTGGGGGAGAGTATTGATTTCCATTGATTTGGGTTTATTTCTCGAGCTTTCTTGGCGGCTGTACTATCACCCCTGTACAAAGTAAGTACTTCATTTTACGATTTGGAGAGCGCTTGCGTAGCGTTGGCGTTGGGGGGGGATCCACAAAAGTTTTGGGAACGGGACGGGGAAAAGTCTATTGGGCCTGGGACGAGTGGGACCACGGGTGACTCGGCGATAATAATAATAATGCGGAGACTGGGGGTTTTCTTCACCTCCTGCAGTCTATGCAGTATTTGCTTTTGAAGCACCACTCTATCATCCTGACAGTATCTAAGGCAAGTACTATAAGGTGATCCTTGGCTGATCAGCTCTTCCCTGCGAGCCTCCAAGGTGCGGAGCTGGCCCAATCAGCAGCGGAGAGAGGTTTCGTCTTGGTCCACCATCGGCTGAATGGGGCATAAGGTATGCTAAGGTAGGCACATGATGGCGTTGATTCAGTCAATTACATTGCTTCAACCTTGTCAGTAAGGCCAACATGCCCCCTTTCGCTGCTTGTCGCCCCGTACCTCGGCTGGGTCGGCAGAGTCCCTGCGTCTCCTACGATTCACACCACGGAGGAAACATACCATACTGCCGTGATTGTCATCATACCCATACCCACCCATACCTACCTTATTCTACCTTACCTTAGTGTGCAGACGGAACGGACAAATTGTAAAACAGGAATGGAAAGCACAGACCTCAGTTTTCCTAAGGTAGGAGGTAGGTACCCCACCATCGTTCACAGCTGGAGCTGCACGAGACGTGAGCTAGGCCTGCAATCGACCCCAAACAGCCTGGGAATGGGTGGGAGCAGAACGACAGGTGGACGCTGCATTATTCCCGCACTTGCAGGGTTCCGAGTGGGGAAAATGCGCCATAGCGGCAAGCCTAGCGAATGTCCTGCATGAACTATCTTTCGGCGGGACGGCTAGGGAATCCACTAGGCACTAGCAGCCCCACACCAAGTCTGAGTCTTTCCAAACCAAACAAACTTCCTTCCGTCCCGTTCTTCAAACGCAAATCACGACTGGGGCTGAACGGCTCATCACGATGTACAAGGATGTGAGAGATCTTGGATCATGAGCTACCGTGCCATCAAGAGGATAACAGCTCGGACCTCCTAATGGACGAAGCTCCTCGCCTGGACGCTTGGGCTCAGAGATTGACTGCGAAGGATGTTAACGACGATGGTTAAGAGTATAACATGAACTATGGGCTAATTTACCATCTCCCATATACCATCAGAACCAAATTTCAGCCATGAAGCTCGCCCGTTTCATCTCGTCATCTCCTCGTCATCAACAAGGCTATCCTCCTAGCCAACGATGCGGCACTCTCGGAGAATTTACAAAATCTCACACACTAGCACCCCAAGACTAAAGTATCTAGCCTCTCCTTCAAAACACCGGCTCCCATCGAACGAACGAACGGACAAGCGGAGCTCCTCTCCGTAGTAATATGCCAAGCTGTGCCGCCAGCCTTTCCCGTCCTTGTATCACGAAACCTCGAATAATTGGACCAAGTCATCACTTGCATAAGTATTTCGGAACGGGCCCTGTTACTATCTTGGCCACGCGATTGTCAATCTCCTTGCATGATCAGAGACGGAGCTGCGACCGCTGCTTTAATCGCTTCCTCTTCCTGGGTGGGATCGTGGAAAATGCTAGCTCTAGAGCCAAAGGTAAGATATATGGCAAAGGGTAAGTAAGATCTGGCAAGCAAGCAAGAAATCCCTCTCCAATATAAAGATTGAGTTCAATACCTTTCCGGGCGGAGAGCAGTCTACCTAGATATCCATCGCGTCACGTGGAGAAAGCGGAGGTAGTCTTGTGCATCGCTTTTGTCATCTTCGCTCGGGCAGCATACCTTCCTCAAAGAAATGAACATTGACGGGGTTGAACCTGTTCAGTTCCGTACTTTTCAGAACAGAAACAGAAAGAGGTTCCTTGAGCAGGAACACTGACTAGGAACAGCGCACTGAATCAGAAGTACGAACACGTGAGTAGAGCAGGAATACTGTTCAGGTTCCAAGATCAGAGCAGTCTGAAACACTCTGTTGTGCAATAGCCGTACTCAACCGAGTTGGGGTTGCTAAGGGGCATTTCTGTTCACTTACTGCTCGCGAAAGACACTACAAACTAAGGTACCCAACCAGGCCCCCTTTCGACCAATGACTGAAAATCCGGAGGGTAGGCTTTCCTTTCTCAAAATCAGATCCACGACCTGGACAAGCTGGAGATGGTTGCCTCGAACCAATACCATACTATCTCTCCAAGTTCCTGTCTGCAGAAATCTCCGTTTCTCCATCACGCACGCAAGGCTAGCTCCATAACATCAACCCAATTGCCCGGCTTAGCCATCTTCTCCCCTCCGATCCGCCACGCCCACTCCTCCCCAACCCTCCCCCACGCAAACAACCGCTCCTCCTCCCCCCACTCCGCCATTGCCATCAACCCCACCGGAATCTTGCCTTCCCCCTCTTTAGGCTTCACCCTCGCGACCGGAATGCTCAACGACGGACATCCCAGGTAGTTGGCCATCCATACATACGTCATGGTGTGAATGCTCATATTGCCATCGCTGACTCCATTCTTGAGATCGGCCGCTCCGCCCGCAATGTGCCATCCGGCGTTCGGAGTCGTCGGCGTCACGATCAGCAGACCGGGGTACTTTTTGAAGAGGAAGGCGAGGTGTTGCATCAAGAGATTCCGAACCTTTTGTGCGAGGAAAAAGTCGCTGACGGGCGTGATTCGGCCGATCGCTACTAAGATCTTGTTCGCTGCTGCTAAGCCTGAGTTGTTGGGGAGATCGCTGCAGATTTCGCCCAGGATGGTCATCGCATGCGCGAGCTGGCCTTCTGGCAGGTATGGCAGTGTGATGTCGATGACCTTGTACCCAGCCGATTCGTAATGGCTGAGGGCGGCGCGGCAGGCGTCGAGGACGGCGGGTTCGGCAACCTCAAAATACGGTTTGTAGATACCTATGATTTTGTCTTCGCTGCTGTTGGATTGGGGCGAGGGGAGTGGGAATGAGAACATCGACGATGTGGTATCGTGAGGGTCCGGAGTGGCCATGATACGGTACGCGTATTCGAGATCGGCCATGTTGGATGCCATTGGGCCGAGTACGCCGCACGATGAAGCGAGGCCGGAGGTTGGGCCTCCGGAAACTCGGCCGTGGCTGGGCTTGAGGCCGTATATACCGCAGTATGCGGCGGGAATGCGGATGGAGCCACCGCCGTCGGCACCGAGGGTTACGGGCAAGAGACCGGCAGCGACGGCGTATGCCGAGCCTCCTGAAGAGCCACCGGTGTAATAATGAGGGTTGTGCGGATTGAGCGGCGTCCCCTTTTCCGGATTATTGTTTGTCGTATCTAGAGGACAGGTGAGTTTCGATACAACTCAAAAGCAAGGAAATATTATTAGCATACCCATCCCAAGCTCGTGCATGTTGAGCTTCCCCAAGATCACGGCTCCCGCGTCGATCCATTTCTGTACACACCAGGTTGTTATGTCTTTGGAGTTTGTGAAGTCTTTCGAAGAGCCTAGCGATTTTTGGTGACCTTGGAGGTCGACCTCGTCTATAGATGATTTAGCGCTTGATGTCCAACATTGTCCTCTAAATCGACAAGGTTGACGATGGAGGTAGCAGGTTGAAAACGTAATGAAAATAGAGGCATTCAGAGAGCATGATACGAGGGCGATATTGTTTCAATGTAGGAGATAAAATACATATCAAATATCATACCTTTGACAGCAACGGGTACACCATCAAAAACTCCTTTGGCTTTGCCTTCCTTGTACCTTTGCGTTGACGCCTTGGCAGCCGCGAGGACTTGATCTCTTTTGACGCTAAGGAACGCAACTTTGTGCTCGGCAGAACTGGAAAGATCTAATAACGCTTCAGCCACGGCCAAAGGGGTCAGTTTGCCCGTTTGAAACGCCGAATGGTAGTCGGCAGCGCTCCAGTGTCGGTTTGGGTGTCTGGTGGTCGCAGTATATGGCAACTGCGCCAAATCTACTGAGCGGGGAGGGCTATCCCCATTCTTCTGTAAAGGTACAACAGCCGGATCGTATCTCGGGTCATAGTCCCCCAGATCCAATTTCCGTAACGCGGAGAAACCGGCGTTGCTCCATAGGAAGCTCGATAGCCATCCGAGGTTTGCTACACTGCGATTTCGTTAGGATGTATTCTGTATTGATGTCGGCAAACGTATTTAACGCACGCGGCACCTGCGATGGTCAAGGGTATGCCTCGTAGCACTGGGTTGGAGGATGCGACGTAGGTGTAACCGGTTTCCGGACCTTGTCTCGCTTCGGGATAGCCGTGGTAGCCGGCTTTGATGGGGCTGCGAGTTTCTGACATTGTGTGGATATCTATGTTGGGGGGAGTGGTTGATGGAATAGAGCTTGCTGCATATACTGATCAAACTATCTAAAACTTGTGGATGGACATCTCCAAAGGACTGTCAGTAGGGAGATGGTATGTTCATCGAAGAGTATACTCTTTGGTGGAAACACCGACGCACGTCGTACAGGATTGTTTCAATAGGCAGCTGAATCCCAAAATTAGTCACAGTCTTGGCGTAGGATTTATTACGGCGTTCACTGCACAAGCAATATGACAAAATATGTAGACTAGACTGAATCTAGTAAATGATGTAACAGGATGTTTCCATTATCGTCACTGACTGTGGAGCCGGCGACTCGAGACCGTGCAAACAGTGTGCCATTGATTTCTCATCCCAGATTAGGCCTAGGATATCATCCTATGGGCCAATGCCAAGAGCAGCGGGAAAGGCCGCGCTAGGGTTAGGGCTGGATCCCCTCAAGACTGCTCCGCGCATATGTCGAACAACCGTATTTACTCAATCAGAACAGTGCGGTCTCATAGTCATGTCCAGCGGAACACATTGTCCATCTCTAGCCCTTCTGCGAAGCCTTAGGCAGTTAGCTTCATCTCGACCATGCGTTCGAAGACATCCAAACGTGGGCAGACGGTCTTTTCACCGTTCTCCCAAGTCGCTCGATGAAGGGGACAGATCCTTTCAAGGTCAATTGTACGAAAGCACAGCAAGGAGGATAAAGAGCCAGCGTGAAGCCGAAGCTCGCTTTGCAGGGATGACTCCTCCCACTGCCTTCGCCCGCAATGCCGCTTTTACCTTTTGTATAAATCCTCTAATAGCTGCCACGACAACGGCTGATTTGTGGCAGCGATTGTATTCTCATGCTCCTTAGCATACTGGTTCGGATCGATGAGACCTGAGCTTGTGTCGCCGCTGTCAACGGCACCTTTGGAATCTATGCCTTCGAAGGGTCCTAAGCACAATACATCCCCGATGAACCTTGAGGCTTGCTGGACTGACATGATATCAATCGTTGGGAAAGAGAATGTTTCTACAGAGGAGGCTGACCTCCAGTATCATTCTGGATCTGAATGGTCTTCATATACCACCAAGGATCATGAACGACCTTTCATGATTGTGCATCCTTTCACCACGGAAGAGGTCAGCAAGATCATGAAAGTTTGTCATACCAGGAAGATCCCTGTCACTGGCTATTCCGGAGGCACAAGTTTGGAGGGCCATTTCTCGGCCACTCGAGGAGGGATATGTATAGACTTTGGTCGGATGGATCAGATCCTTAGTTTGCACAAGGATGACTTAGACGTTGTTGTCCAACCTGCGGTTGGATGGGAGTCACTCAATGAAGATCTTGCGAAGGATGGCCTCTTCTTCCCTCCTGATCCAGGTCCAGGCGCTATGATTGGTGGAATGGTAGGTACGGGATGTTCGGGGACGAATGCATATCGGTATGGGACAATGCGAGAATGGGTAATCAGCTTGACGGTTGTTCTAGCCGATGGAACAGTCGTGAAGACCAGGCAGCGACCACGCAAGAGCAGTGCCGGTTACGACCTTACGCGTATGTTCATTGGGAGTGAAGGTACCCTCGGCCTCGTCACAGAAGCAACCTTGAAGGTGATCTCAAAGCCGAAGAGCGAGAGCGTTGCAGTCGCAAGTTTTGGCACAATCCGCGAAGCAGCCGAATGTGTGTCACGAGTTGTGGGTGAAGGCATCCCCATCGCTGCAGTCGAAATTCTTGACGATGTTCAAATGCGCTGTATCAACGAAAGCGGTTCCACAAGTAGGGCATGGAAGGAAGTACCAACTCTCTTCTTCAAATTCTCTGGGACGCCATCCGGAGTCAAGGAATCCATAGGCCTAGTACAAAAGCTAGCCAAAAGTAGGGGCAGCAAAAGTTTCGATTTTGCCAAAAGTTCGGATGAAGCTGCCGAGCTGTGGAGCGCAAGGAAAGCAGCTTTATGGAGTGTAATGGCGAAGAAGAAAGACGAAAGTGACCATGTGTGGACTACGGATGTCGCCGTTCCCATCAGCCGATTACCAGACATCATCGAAGAGACAAAGGAAGACATGGCCAACAGCGGCCTGTTGGCAACTATGGTAGGCCATGTCGGGGACGGCAATTTCCACGCGATCCTACTGTTCAACGACAAAGAGCGCAAGACTGCCGAAGATGTCGTCCATCGGATGGTCAAACGTGCTGTCGAAATGGAGGGTACCGTGACTGGGGAACATGGCGTTGGCTTGATCAAGCGAGATTACTTGTCCCATGAGTTGGGCGAGACTACCGTGGACCTCATGAGGAAGGTTTGTCATTTTTGCCCCCAGCATTATTATTCTTACTGACGGCATGCGCAGATGAAGCAGGCTTTTGATCCTTTCTGTATCTTGAATTGCGATAAGGTGGTTCGAAGTCAAAAGCCCAAGGCGGGTGAAGTGCAGCCGTGGTAGTCGCAAGGTTCCGCTCGTGCAAGTTCACAGAGATGCTCGCCCCCTTCCCCCTCCAGGGGCCACGTAACACGTCTTACGAAAACATACCATTCAATAAAAGATACTATGGTGCCGCGGCGTTGGCGCCTACGTTTTGGTTGCCGTAGGAATCCATGAGCTCGAGATGGGCCCCATGACTTGCTCAATGGAGAACGCAGGTATGAGACAGTGACTCGGTGTCCGGTACAAATCGAGAAGAAGAGGCAAGCTTAGGACTGAGGAGCAGAGCTGAGCAGATTCCGACATGGAAAGCGCAATGTGGGAGGCGTATGGACGGCGTATTCGGATTACAAGATTATGAAAAGCAGCATAGCGACATGTCGTATTTGAGGGCGAATGTATACACATCGACCAATTATCTACTCGCTATGAGTGGATGTATCGTTGTACTCTGTAAGATCTTTTAGTTTGGAAGCCTGCAACATATATCCATAGTCGGAATACGTCCAAGTTTGCAAGCTTCGCCGCAGACAAGTATTGCATACCTACCTACGTTGAGTTGAAAATGAAGTTGGAATTTGCTATCACAGAAGCATACGCTACCATACGCCGTGGAAATTTCTTCGGGGGAGTACTGAAAGTCGGGTATATCTAGTCATCAATACCACCCCATTCATCCGTTTCCGACTCGACATCCTCCATAACATCCCGTTCCCTCCGCCTTTGACTCCCCGTCACCGCTCCCTTCCTGTTATTCTCCAAACGCCTATCATACCCACTCTTCGTACTAATCCTCATCGTTCTCGGACCCGATCCTTTCTCATTCCCTGCATTTACCCTCCGGCTCTCTACCCCTTTACTCTTCAACTCCTTTTTCGCCTTTTTGCTGACTTTGGGCAACGCATCTAGCAGCCATTTCTGCATACCTTGATTCTCACCACCGGTGCTGCCAGCCTTCCGCCTGGCTCCTTCACTGGCAGCGATTACATTGGCAATGTTCTTCACATACTGTATGTCTTCCTTTGTGTACAGTGTCACGGCAACGCCTCCTTCTCTACCTTGCCGTCCGGTCCTACCGACCCTGTGAACATACGAGACGCCAGTGTTTGGGATGTCGTAATTCACGACGCCGTTTATGCCTCGGAAGTCGACACCTCTGGAGAGCAAATCTGTGGTTATGAGGATCCATATCTCTCCTTTGCGGAAGCCGGCCATGATGTTTGACCGCGCGGTGTCTGACAGATCAGAATGTAGGACGGCGATTCTAGAGGATCCGCCTGCTTCTAGAGGAATGTCATACAAAAGCTCCGAGTGCAGGGCTACAGCTCTGGGGATGGTTTGCGTAAATATCAGAAATGGTGGCTGCAGCGATGGCGCGTCCTTCGTAGGCGCTGCAGAAGGATGAAGAAGCTGACGCAGAGCTAGGAGCTTGCCTTGCTCCGAAGCAGCGTAAAGAAGGCGGTGAGATATATTAGGAATGGCAGAGTCTTTGAGGCCTACTACTAGCCGGATGATATGGTGGTGCTTTGACTTCAAGCCAAGCTTCCGACGGCGGTCCATAATGAGTGATTGAGCTAGAGCCTCAATCGAGGACCCTATGGTCGCAGACCAGAAAGATATGCGAAGAGAAGGATTTGAACAAGCATCCCAAATACCTACCGTCTGCTCACGAAACAGTGGGTCAAGCAGAACGTCGGCTTCGTCAAGTACGAGGAAACGGACGCTCGGGAGAAGGTTTGATGCGGGCTCCTTGCCCAAAATCGCGTGTAGTAGCAGTAGAGGTGTACTGACGAGAATGTCTGCTTTCACCAAAGAAGTCTTCGTAGAAGATCCCGGCTCACTGTCTGTAACCACTTCGTGGTCCTGGAGGTCGTTTTTCAGGAGCTCTGAATGCAATTTCATCCCTTTCTTCAGCCCGGATATTCTGATGCTGGTACCCAATGCTACCTTTCTACCTTCATTGACTATCTGATCAGCAAGCTCGTGAGTAGGCGCTACAATCAGAGCTTCCACCTGATGCTCGAATTTTCCTCCCGGATTCATTCTTTTTCGGGCTCGTTGGTCTTCGAGGAGACCATTGATTACAGGTATCATGAATCCCAGCGTCTTTCCGCTACCCGTTGGAGCAACTGTAAGCAGATCAGCTTCATCTCTCGAGTGCCTCCGACTCCTCTTTACTCCCTTCTTTGCTAGGCCACGATCCTCGTCGGATCCAAGTAAGAGTGACAGGCTTCCCATCTGTACTTCCGTAGGTCTAGTGTATCCTTGAGCGCAGAGATTCTCAGCAAGTCTCCGTGAGATACCATATTTACTCCGCAAAAGGCTGAAAGAAGTTAACGGCTGCGGTAACAGCTGTTTGCGAACACCCTTCTTGTTGACCCCAATGACCTTCGAGCTTGGTACTGCTGCAGATTTCCTATTCCGTAGCTCCTTTGTAGTATCCAGGACTGTGACCTTAAGCTTATGTCGCTTCAAGGTCTCCCAGCATTCCTCTTCGCTCAATGCTGTAGCCATAGCTTCAGCACTGCGGGTATGCTGATCGACATTTTGCTGACCATCAGCCGCTAAGGCATGATTCTCGACAGACACATGCTGCTGAACGCCAGTCTCTTCCCCATGGTGGCTAATATCTGGCGTTGCAGGTGCGTCAAAACTATGCTCTTCCTCCGCAGCGCCCCTCTTGCGCTTGACGCCCCTTGAGATTGAACCGCCCTGTACTCGAAGTCGGTGGCCATTCTCGAATCTAAGCTCAGGGTTGCTCGAAATTCCAGCTGATGGAACTTGGCGATCAGTAGTTGGCCTGGATGGATGAGCAGACTTCTGTATGTTGGTCGATCGCGTAAGTAATTTGAAAAGGTCCATATTGCTACACTTGTACCGACATGTTCTGCTTGTCTATTAGTTAATCCTTCGGATGTTGAATTGAATATCCTTGAAATTGCGATTGAATAGGTTGGCTGGAATCTATGGGGGAAATATATCTATTGAATTTGGCACCACGCCAAGCCTTCTTTATTCTATGCAATTCGGTCTCTGCGAATTTGACAGTCGACATTGATGCAATGCTATGAGTATAGCGAATGACTTTTGACATGTTTTACATTGCAACACGTCTGTAAGAACATGGTATGTGCACAGATACGCGGTATTCGGCCTCGAGAAGCCAAAACCCCCAAAGTGGCATAAGGCTCGTCCTTCGGCCAATTTGACATCGCGTGGAGAGTGAACTCGGGTCGGGTACTGTAATCAGTGGGTGTTCGTTGCCGTCTCGTGGTGCTCTTGATCCCCTGTGTAGCCAACGAGCTTCATCCTCCCTAACATCTCCCCCACAGTAAAAAATCCCAAGACCTCCGCTCCAACTACACCCGCCGTGACCATCTGTTGCCTATTCATGTTCCTAATCCGGCTTAAAAGAGCTTCTGGAGAATAGGATGCTCCGGTATCGACACCCTTATTCATCATGCCAGCAGGATTTCGGACGGCGTTAATGAGTGGTTGCGAATATTTTTGAAAAGCAGCAAGATCACTGTGTACGCCTTATCAGTCTGAGAAGCGGTATGCGGTGTGTACCATCGCGAAAGGACCCGACTTACGGGGGGCTCATCTTTTGACCTTTAAAGACTATCTTTGAGACTTCGAGCGCAACTCTCGAATAGTAGATGGTTGGCGGTATCAAAGCTGCAGACAGAAATGTCAGCAAGTGCTCCGCCAGCAGACTCCGCGGCCTGTTATCATGGTGTTCGCTTCCTCCATGCTCTCAGGTCAAGACGAAGCTGAATCTTAAACCAAGAGGCACTCAGCGCTCTGCAAAATGCCATTATGGCCTCAATTGGCCAGCACGATATCCGTCTGAACTATTCAAAGACTCTGACTCACATTGAACAATATTTATTAAGCTTCCCAGGCGACCTCCAATATTTCCGAGAGTTTTGTTAACCCCCTGTGCTGCACCGCTCAAAGCAGATCCTCCCGAAGAGGTCACTCTGGACAGGCCTTCCGAAGCTTTCGAAGTCACATTTGAAGCTGTTTCCTTTGATTTTGCGGCTGTGTTCTTTGCTACCTCCGTTGTTGAGGCATGCCGTCTCGCGGTATGGCGTGCACCGAAACGGGAGTGCCGAAGCATCAAACGTGATGGCGCGGCTGCAGACATGAAGGAAAGAGCACCGGACATCCGCCACTGGGCCGTACTAACAGATGATTGAAGCAATTTGTTCGTGGTAGTCGGAGAAGATATCGAAGGAGGGAAATTGAGTCGAGGAGCTTTACGGAAGCGACGCCGAGCGCCAAGCTGATTGGCTCTCAGCATGGCGCTAGTGACGTATCAGCCTTGAAGCTTCAGTGACTTTGTCTCGCGTGCGCTACAATATTGATATATTGAGATGTTAGCTTTCTCGACAGACACCTAGGAATCCCAAATTACCACACAACGGCGACGACTACGGTAGTCTCTACGAAATGGCACGCCAACGCAGAGGTTCCAATGTCTCGAATGAGTCCTCACTTCCAGAGCGCAACGATCAGGTAGGCGTCCTTTCTATCCTCAAATCCCCCATATACTTACCCGCTTCTTCCAGGAACTTGGAAGCATGTACGACTACCTAGCAAAGATTATACTGCTCGGGCCGAGCGGTAGCGGCAAGTGCGTTTGATGGAGCTCTTCGGCGGGCCTAGGAGCTTATGTCGCTCCAGGTCCTGTCTCCTACATCGGATCGTGAAGAACGAGTGTCAGTGAAACTCTGCTGGAATCTGCGAATGCGCGAACCTGAATGAATACAGGGCAAATCCTGTCAAGTCAAACAATCGGCGTTGAATTCGCATCCAAAATCATCAAAGTCGGCACTGGCGCTCGACGGAAAAGGATAAAGCTACAGCTTTGGGACACTGCGGGCACTGAACGTTTCCGCTCTGTGTCGCGGTCGTATTATCGGGGCGCTGCGGGCGCAATCCTCGTCTACGATCTGGCATCTCACGCTTCCTTCGACGCTCTTCCCACTTTTCTAAACGATGCGCGAGCGCTTGCTTCTCCTAACCTTACGCTCCTCCTGGCTGGTAATAAATTGGACTTGACTGCTGAGTATCAAACAAATGGTATCCCCTTCGATCACATTCCATCAACTCCGAGCAGCGCCACCAGTAGACAGTCCACATTTGCAAGAGAATCTGAAGGCGGCTCGAAGCGACACAGCTCTGCCACAGTATACAATCTTGGTTCCCGCTTGACTGCTACCGTGGCTGCAGAGGGTCGCGAAGTAACATCGGATGAAGCCTTCCGATGGGCATCTCGTGCTGCCATACCTGTTTCCGTTGAGGTGAGCGCATTGACTGGTGACGGGGTACAAGAGATATTTGCTCGGCTGGCAGCTATGATCTTGACCAAGATTGAGCTCGGCGAAATCGATCCTGGCAATTCAATGAGCGGGATACAGTATGGAGATGGTGACTCCGGTGGCTGGGATGAAGCTGGAAGCGTCAAAAGTGTGGGGACTACTACCAAGCGAAAAAGTCGTGGGAATACTGCGATGAGAGAATGGGAAGCTGTTTTCAGGCTCGATGGGACAGGAAGGCGTAGGAGAGGCGGCTGCTGCTAATGCCAAGGTTACACGTCTTTTGCTGTTTGTGTTGGTGGATGGGAGTACATGTTGGATACCCACAGTGCGGCGTTCGCATTATTATTCTTAAGATCGTGAATCGATGAACTTCTGTCTCTCCCGGGATTTTCCCAATTATTTGGCCCTCACCATATGGGACTAATTGCCAATAACTCTTGGATGCTGGTACATGGTCTCGAACAGCATTGCTCTATCTGATGGATTCTTCAGCAAGTTCTCACGTGTTCAAATAGCTCACCCTCAAACGATTTTCATTTTGACTGCCCGTAACGTCACCATTCTCACATGCCCAAATATCTCACACTCAAGTGATGCTCGTCTCCAAGGTTCAAGCCATGAACTCCGATGGAAACGCTGTCACCAGGTACGAGATCCACTCCATTATCCTCAAACACAACGCTTCCATCCAGCTCTTCGCTATCGACAACCTCAACCACGAGTCCCTTTACTGGTACATCAGCAGATACCACTATGATATCAGCCTCGTGGGAATACCCCAAGCCTGACCCAAGGCCACCTACTCCTTCCGGATCGTAGCTACTGGACGTCAATCGAAGTGACACCTCGACGGGCTTGGGAAAATGCACATGTTTCAGGGGCTCTGGCCAATTGACAGCGCGTGCTGGTTGTTTCCCATCGATGCACAGGTACGCAGCTACAACGACCTGCCGCTCGTTCTCTTCGGTTTGGGGGTAGCCTTCAAGGTTCTTCGCTGGTCCGTCCGCCTTCTCGCGGAGAACAGGGACGGTAAACTCAGATATCTCGGTGCTACGGTTAGGGAGAAGGCGGACTTTGGTGCCTAACCTAGGCCACTCTCTTCGCTGTCCAGTAAGAAGATCGTGTGTGTAAACCGGGATGTTGGCTTCGTAAGTTTCCAAGGACAGGTTGCAAGCCCACATCTGGATCTTGTGGACTGTCTTGATGTACGCACGTGTGTACTTGTCCGCTGGAATGGTCTCAACCGTTCGCATCATCCCAAGCGTGATAGGCTGGAGTTCTCGCTTTATTGCATAGTAGGCCATCTTCGGACGCAGGTAGTAGTCGACTATTGACCAAGATTGGCCCTATATCACAAGTCAGGTGGAGATTCGGGACATAAAGCAAGAAATACTTACAGGCCAGACGTCATTTAATTGCCAGACCAGTGCACCAGAACAATACTCACGGCCGGGTCCTTTCCATTGTCGCATCCAGAGCCTGTATGCGGTCGACAAGCATTCGGCTTGCATTAGTTGTGTGCAATAGATGTACTGTTCTAAGGGCGCCATGCTATATGGTATATTCTCTGCCAGATAGAGGGCGAGTCTCCTCTCCTGGCCCGCAGCCTTATTGTGAAAGTCAACTGTTGAGGATTGGGGGGTTCGGTCGACGTCTAGCTTCCCCTCCACCAAATAACTGTCAACGGTCCGGAGATCTGGGAAGGCCTCCATCCCGAATTCAGTCACAAATCTCCCTGTCAGCTTATCGAAATTCTGGTATTTGTCCTGGCTCCCGTGCCATATATTCCACTGATGTATGTCGCCGGTATGAGGGTCTGCGGTGCCCTTCCCTCCATAAGGAGAGCCAAAGTGGTAATAGGTCCCTGGTATGAGTTCCTTCGTCACCCCTACGAGAAGCTTCTCGTATATGTACCTTGCGGGAAATGATCCTTTGAGCCAATTCTGGGGATCCTGATCTGATGGGTCATAGTCTAGGTGTTCGGTCTCACAGTATTGATAGTCCTCGTTGTTTCCGGCCCAGATCCTGCACGCATATAGCTTGTTAGCATTGCTTGATCAAAGCATTGGGTATATCTCCAGATCATCGCTGCGGAAAATCTAATAACTCGACAGACTAGAAATTTCCTTTCAAAAGCGAAGCCAAGTAATGCAAGCTATCGCCTGATGGAAGGGCTGCTCCCACACATGATAAGGCAAAGGTAGAAGGTCTATAGGTAGATCATGGCCTAAAACAAGGAAGTACTCCTTTAAAGACGAAGCCAGCTAACCTTGCTGCGAAAAAACCCAACGGCGCAACGAAAGAAAGGACTGCTCTCTCCGGAATGAAGCACCAAGTAACTAGCTGTGGGTACAGACGGGCTCACAATAAGGGGCCGGTGACCCAGACTGAATTTACAATCAAGAAGATATGAACGACGAGATGCTCAGAGAAGTAGCATACTCCTGAAACATGTCATGCACCTGGAGGGAGAATAGCTCAAAGATGTGCCTTACACAATTGAGGGATGATGCCGGAGAAGCTTGACGTTTTCTCGTGCTTCCCGTTCCACAAGATTTAAAAAGTCTGGATGGGTAGGATAGTTGCCACATGCGAAGAGAAAGTCTTGCCAGATGAGCACGCCCATTTCGTCACAGGCATCGTAGAAGGCTTCTTCTTCGAAGATACCACCACCCCATGCACGAAGCATTATTTGGTTTCCGTCCACGGCTATTTTGACCCATTTGCGGTACCTTTCTGCCCCAATCGTGGGAGTGAAACAGTCAGCTGGTATCCAGTTGCTCCCACCACAGAATACTGGTATGTTGTTGATCTCGAAAAAGAATGTGAGACCAGGGGCATCGTTCAACTTTCGCTGGACGACTCTAGCCCTTCGTAGACCAAGTCGCTTACTAGCAGTGTCTAGAGCGACATCATTTTGATACAATGTAGCACTGAGCATGTACAAAGGTTGCTTGCCATAGGTGTGGGGATACCACAGCTTTGGCTTCTGTGTTAGCAAGGTAACAGATGCAGTATCAGTGTCAATATCGATCATCTCTGTTGCAACCATGACTCTATCGAGAGAGACTTCGAACAACACCTTGTCACCTTTACCCTCTATATCTGCGCTGACGATTATTTCGGCGAACTCAAGCGATATGTCCACATTCGTCGTAAAGGACAAATCGGATATACGGGCATCATAGACCTCAAGGGATATTGGCCTCCAAGGTCCGCATGTCAAGAGGGCTGGGCCCCAATCCCAGCCCTGTTCTCAGCTATAAGTTGAACAAGAACACGCTTTGGTTGCCGAGCAGGGTATACTCACGTAATGAAATTGTGCTTTCCTCACAGCCAAACGTGATGGGTCTCCGTTCCAGCATCCCCAGTGATGATTCGGGAATTGCTCTACGAGCTTCTTGCCAGCCAAGTACGTGCTATCGAAAGTGATCTCTAGGATGTTCTCGTCGTTCAGTGTGACGTCAATTCGTTCAGGAATGAACATGTTTCGAGTTTTGCAAATCTCTTCACCATTAAGTACCACCGCTGCCTATGAATATTCTTTATTAGCAGTCTTCGTCCGGTACATTCAGAAAATGCTGTGATGATCCTCTAGGTTCAGGGATTATTCTTGCATGCTAATCATTAAAGATGTCGGCAGTGCTCGGGATGACAGTCTTGCGGCCCTGAAGAATCTCAGAGCTGGTGTAGCTCTGTCCGTCAAAAATCATTTGCGATGTAGTCGAGCACAACGTTTTCCGAACTGTCTCAGGAGAGTGTGACATATGCGAGAGCCCTGCGATTTGGAGCTGCGACGTGCGATGTGGTTGGGAAATTAATATATAGCTACCTTCTTGCTCATAGCTAGCCTACTTCAACTCCTTGCTGTGGGCAGAGGGATGGTAATCATTCAGAAACTTACATAGGTGTCGAGGCCACCGAACGCAAGCTGAATCCTCCTATTGAGGATGCCATCCGGTCTCAAGAACGATGCTTTGTACACCCAAGTCCCTTCTCCAACCCACTGGCAATCATTCTCCTGCATGCCGAGGTATGGATCTGATATGAGACCATGATGAAGTAGATCCATATGTACGTTCGTTGGCATACCCTGTACCTGCAGCCACTCCGAAGGTGGATCCGTAGCCTGGCGGAAGAACCATATGTCTTTGTCGTTGAGAGGAATAACCTGTCTGAGAGCCATGGTAGAGGTAGAGGAAGCCAAAGGTGGTCCAAAAGCGATTTGATCGACTCAAGAACGAGCTTACTATATGGGTATTTCCACAACGCGGTTTGAGGAAATCCTTGTTGTCTACTTTGACAAAGTAGCTGTGTCACGTGTAGCATAAAGTGAATGGCTTTGGTAACTATTCGTAGTCTCCAAGGTCCATCTCGTACAGATTGCCCCCCCAATTGGACAGAAGTGAATTGGGCGCTAAGCTACATTCGATCTTGGGTCAGAAGAAGTCTACGTTCAGCCGGTCGCCAATTAAGAATAGCTAGACTTGGCCTATGGGTCCAAGAAGGTTCACGTCCAAGCACGACGATATATAAATCATTATGGTGGATGGAGACAGTCAACGAACGCCCCAAGTGCCGAGGGGGCCGCGTCCTACAAATTGCTGTGGCTCCTTGCCTTGGAGCGTCCTGACTCTTCGTACCAGGAGGCCCACGCCTAACGGACCAATGATAGTGCACAGAGTGATTGCCCAAATGACAATGAGAAAGATCTCGGAGCTGTCATTTCTTGTTGTTTTGCCATCCAGGGTATTGTTGGCAAAGATTCCCCGACTCTCCGCGACAGACGCAATGAGGAAGCCAATCTCGCCTCGAGAGACCATAGCTGTACCAAGAACCGAAGCCGGATATAACGACAAAGGTTTCAGCGGCTTCACTGATGCTTTCAAGGCATCATGTCGCGAGTCTTCGCCAGGGTTACCGCCTATCGCTTGGGAAGTCGCCCCTCCTTCAGCTACAGTGGCAGTAGTGGAAGTAGGAGTCTTCCGCGACTCCCCACAATGCCATCTAATTTGCCCTAATGTCTTGAAAAACGCCATGATGGTTGATAATAGAATAGGAAATCGTACAAGCCAAAGTCCCGTGAGCATCTTCCCCAAAAGCATCAATAGGGTGTAGACAAGGCCGCGCCATACAACGGAACTGCTGAACATCTTTGTGATGGGAATTGAAAAGGCGATTGAAGCGAAGAAGAACGGCTTCAGCAGTCTCTGTACTATCGTAGCGTAGTACTCTTCATATATGGAAGCGCCTGACGAGCCAGGCCGACTATGGTCGTCTTTTCCGTACGTCGCTTGGAATTGTTGCCTGGGGATATCGTTCCTTTGGCCCTCATCCCTAATACTTACCTCCTGGCCGTCAGGACTATCGTTACCTGTCGCCTCGTCCGATCCTTCTCTAGTACCGGGGTGTCTACTGTGGTTGCGAGCCGTGGCCGCTGAATTCTTCTCGGTTCTTTCCTGTGAGCATGACACCTCGCTTTCCCACCAACTTATTGATGCCCCTGCAAGATAAGCTGCCAATAAATTTGACGTCCCAGCATAAGATGATCCGGCAACCATCACCATCAGATTTGTGGTGTGGATCACAAGGACTGTTTCCTTGCGGTGCAGCAGTAGAAAGCGAGGCACGATGTTTGTGGACTCTTTCATTCTGCCCGCCAACCAAAATGTCACAGGCTTGACCATAAAGCGGCAAATAATTATCAAACCAACGACCAGTCCAATGGAAACAGCTATCGGCCTAACAACAGTGATACTGCTGAGAGATGCGCTCATATCACCAAGATTTGAGATGACTTGCACCAATACCAACCCAACTATATCATCGAGCATAGCTGCCGTTGCCAGAACTGTTCCCAATCGCGTGGCTTTTAAGCCGCTGGTACTAAGTACAGTGAATGTTGTGGCCAGACTGGTAGAGCAAAGGGAGGCACCAGCAGCAAATGCCTGTAACGGAGTAACATTTGTGAGCTGGAGTAGCGAGAATGACAATGCTACTGGAAGGCAAATGCCGGTTGTTGCTACTGCAACAGACAAAGCCAGGTTCGCTTTGACTGCCACGAAGGATGTAGATATGCCACCCATAAAACTTTAGCGTAGCCACACCCTTTGGGCATGCGCTGCCTTACCCTCGTAAACAAGTAGAACCAAGCCCAAGTAACCGAATCGAACGACGGCATTCTCTATATCTGGCCCGAGAAGATTACCACCAGGTGATCCCCAAGCGATACCAACCAACATCTGACCAAGGAGTCCGCAGAAGACGGCCTTATCAAGCATGAAGTTCAAAATGTTCGAGGCTAACAGAAAGGAAGACAAAATCAGAATAGTCACGGCGTTAGGTTCAGCGTAGGATAGAGCTGTCGCCATTCTTCAGGTTTGAGCGCTTGAACAGGCGTGTACAGAGGATGACAGGTTGACAGGCGTGACACGTGCCCGTAGCGTATCTAGGATTCCTGCACCTTCTTGGCACTGGCGACACGACATTGACCTCCCTTTGATACTGTATGAGAATCTGCTCTGTTTTCGATGCTCTGACTGTATTATTTCCCGGTTCTTCACACCAACTGAGGATGTGTCTGGGGAAGGTGGTGCCGTAAATACCAAGCAGCTAATAGATATTTCTTGGCGGACAATTCTACAGGCTGAGACGCTACATTTGACGAAACATTTACACTGCCACAGCGACGTCCCTTACCGTTTAGACTGTGTGGCACATATGGAAGTTGATTCGTTCAGAAGTCCTCCCGAAGCCAGTGCGCCGGCGCACTCGCTGTCAGCCTGAAGGGGTGGAGCCTAATTGGTGGGCTGTGAAGCGGCTCTGTGCTGCCTGAGCCACCCTTCCTTCAGCCTCCAGTCACAGTTGCAGCATTAATCTGACGAACATCAACGCCTTATGGCCTGCATTCGGCAGCTACTGTGGCTAAATGGAGATCACAAATAACTGCATATAGAAAAATCGTGACTCCCTTGATAGAATATGTATGAGGCACTGCTCTTGGGCGTTTCGGACCCGTTGACTCAGCGACCCTGTCCAGCTGAGAGATAGCAGCCTGGAGACAAGGCCTTGGGATATGTAACACTCTTTTCTCGTCGATGGATGTACTATCAGGATTGGGTAAGAAGTTGTAGCCTTGTCTCCTCGACTTATACATAAGACGCCAGGATTCTCTGCGATCCTCATTCTATTCGTCCACTTACCCGGAGCCTGATCTCTTCTAAAAGATACATCAACCACCCAGCGAGAAACCAAGCACTGCAATTTCTGTTCTCCATTCTCGTTCCAAATCTGCATACTCATTGTTGCCTCGGCCTTGCCAATCGCGATAGCCTAAGTACTCTGCGCAATGGTGTTCTGGCCACAGCTCATTGGCGGCATCGAAATCCAGGAACGCCGACCACGATCCTTCAACGAGCCTCGTCGCAAGCGTCTCAGCTTTGTCAAGGACCGCAAGCGAACTTCTGGAGAGTGGGCATTAGTGACATCGTCTTCCGGTCGCAAATTCCATGAGAGCGAGCAGGAGCTTTGGGATCGACGGCAGTGGGAGGCGAATCAACGATTCATGCAACAGCAGGAACATCAATTGCGCATGGACAGAGAACAGTACATGCTTCGTCAGCCAATGCCGCGGCCTCCTTTGCAAGGCTGGGGCCCCGATCCCAGAATGCAGCCCCTTCCACCTCCTGGTCATAATCACCTTGGCGAGAGGGATGCTCATGGCCATCACGACGATCATAGGGATGGCATCGAGATTGTGGACAGCGACTCTGATTCCGGTTCCGATGACCATGGTCGCGGCCTCAGCCCACTATTGATAGAAAGAGCACCGAAAATCCCCTTGCCAAAGATTTTCAAACCGAAGAGGAGCAAGTCACGTGGTCGCAAGGACAAGATGAAGAAGCGTCCGAGCTCACTGTTTTCGAGTGACTCGAGCACTGACGACGAGTTCGTCGAAGGTTTCCGATATGGGAGGAGGGCGTCACTGTCAAGGCGGCCGCCCTCGAAAAGAGGAAGGAGCAGAAGTCGTGTGTTCGAGCATTCCGATGATAGTTTTGAGGATTTGGAATTCCGGCGGCTGCCAAGAAGCAAGTCAAGAGGCCCCAAGTGGCGTGGTAGGTGAGATTTCAGCCTGATCGACAAGCTTTATTGGCATTCAATCATTGTAATCGGCGTCCTCGAAGGTCTAAGGGAATTGGAGGTTTCATGTAACGGTCCGGGTACATGCTTTTTCCAGATAGATCTAAAACCAAAAGGAAATTATATGGAGACTTGTACAAAGATTAATCTTTCAGCCAGTTAGCTATAAATTTGTATGACACGCAGGTATGGTCAAGCGAGAAGAGATGCGTTGTTTGATATAAATTGGTCTTACAAGTGAATGACAGGGCCAAACAGGACGTATCGTGATTAGGAGAGGCATAAGAGCCATAGCTTATCCGCAGAAATTCTTACAATAGCCCATCAATTTCATGATCGGCGTAGTTCTCGACCACTCACGGGATTTTGCTCACTTCATTGTGACTAATTCTTCGGCGCTGGTGGGGTGGATGGCGACACAAGCGTCGAAATCCCGCTTCCTTGCTCCCATTTTAACTGCAACCCCGAATCCCTGCATCATTTCACTGCTGCCAGCTCCCAAGATATGCATGCCCACTATCTTCTCTTCTGGTCCTTCACATACGAGCTTATATTCTGTAGGTTGCAGCTTCTTTTCTTCTATGGGGGAGAAGCTGTAGAACATCGAGGTGAAGCGTGTATGATAAGTCTTGACGTTCTCTTTTCCAAATTTGGCGACTGCACCAGGCTCGGTAAGCCCAATAGTACCAACTTCCGGGTGAGAGAAGACAACCGTAGGAATATTATTGTAGTCTAATTTGGCATTGGAAAGATGAGGTCCACCAGAAGGGTGGTGTGTCCCAAACAGACGGTTGGCGAGAGCTCGGCCAGCAGCGATAGCCACTGGTGTCAGTTCGGCCTGGCCAGTGACATCACCGAGAGCATAAATCCCATCGACATTGGTGTTTTGGTATTCATCCACTTCGATATGACCTTTGCTCGTTTGCTTGACTCCAACTTTCGCTAGGTCAAGTTTCTCGATCTCTGGCTTCCGCCCAATAGCCCATAATAATTCATTGACTTCTAGCTCTTCGCCGTCGTTTCCAACAAGCTTCAACAACTTCTTCTCTCCCTTGCCTTCTCTTATTTTCACGACCTCTTTGAACCCCGTGTGGCTTTTATGGATGATCACACCGGCATCAATGTATCGTTGTGTCAGAGTCTCTTGGACCATTGGATCAAAAGTCCTAAGGAAGGTGTCCCCACGTATGAACATGTGTGTCTAATAAACACGATCAGATTAGCATCACTTCAAATAACCGGCGTTGTCTAAATTGCAGACGGCGCCTACTTCAACACCAATTGCATTCATGACCCCGCAGAGCTCAACAGCAATATAGCCTGCCCCAACAAAGGCCATCCTCTTGGGAAGATCCTCCATATCGAAGAAACCATCGCTGGTAATGCCAAAGTCTGCTCCAGGAACGCCGTGAGCCTTGACTGGGTATCCGCCAGTAGCAATCAATATATGCGGTGCAGTATATGTGACTTTCTCGCCATCCTTGACATCAATCTCGATCTCTTTTGGGTTCTTGAATGTGGCAGTGCCATGGACTAAGTCAACGTTTTCGTGGCTCCAGTTGCGCTCATAAGCTTCATTAAGACCTTTGATGTTCTCATCACGCTTTCTCTTGAACTCTGGAAAGCTGAAATTGATGTCCTGGGGGATGTCGTAACCGTAATGTACCCCGTCTTTGAGCATTTCGGCAACAGAGGCGAAGTTCCAGGTCATCTTCTTTGGTACGCATCCCACGTTGACGCAAGTTCCGCCAGAGCACCCATTTTCGATCAGCAATGTTTTCGCCTTGTACCAGCCTGAAGCTCTTCTTGCGGCTCCTGAGCCTCCACTACCACCGCCAATGACAATGAAATCATACTGCTTGGTGATTGGAGCCATGTTTGGACTTGTAGTCAAGTAGCGTCTGGAGACACCTAAGAATCGCAGGTGACTCGCTTTCGTAATGGTCTGGACTTTGAGGAGAGGCGGGAGGTTCGAAATGAAAGGAGGAAGGGATATAAAGGGCATCGCCTCGGGCGATAGAAGAAGTAATCGGTCGCATCTGGGCGAATCTGAGCCAGGGACAGCTTCTCGAGCAGTCACTGCCTGCTTTGTCTCGAATCACATCACGAGAAGTAATCATCGGGAGCTCGGGTTTATTATATCGCGTCTGGACCGAGGTGAATAATCCATAGCTAGGCCCGTGCTAGGTATGCACGACTGGAACGAACCGAAGTTTCTTATTTTCGAATTAGTCCCGAATTTGGCCTAGTAGATAGTTCTAGTAGTACTTGTCAGTTGTCAGCTTGTCTAGGTAACGGGCTGAATGCTGAATGATCAGCGTCTTCGCCCTCCACCAAGGAGAGACCAGATCATCATTAAGCGAGGCGGACCTGTGGCCGGTGGCCGGTAAATCATAGAACTAGGCTTGGCAGCGGGTAGATATTTTAGGGCGAATTTGACGTACATTGATGTGGAATATTTACCTTACATAGTCAGCGTCTGATACGCAAATTATCCTTGTTAACTAAGGTACAGCTGAAAGTTGACGGCGTGGGGAGGTGCGGCAGTCTTCCTACCGTAATCACATCTGCAAGGCAATGCTAAAACAACGGACCTCCTGTCAATGGGCCTAGGAAGCAGCCACAACAGTGTTTCCAAATCATGATGCCTCCTATGTCTGCTGCATGCGTCCTCTACCCTGTACTGCTGCCACCATCTGATATTAGGCGTGCGACTTGTGCCAATCTTTCAATTTGAAACCCCATCGCGTATCATCTGCACTGCTGGCTACGCATCATGTTACATGGCTGAGCAAGTAGCATAAACTCAACTGTCATGCACGGTCCTGAGCCATCGACTTTCCTACGTGGACCCTCTTGAATATTGTTTGGAATACTCTTGATTTGGAATATGTCTAAGCTCCGCCTACCAATGCGTATGATGTCGTGAAAAGGGACTCTTACCTTCATATCTATATATACGTGTCTCGACGAATCCCTCCCATTTCTTCTCATCAAGCTCACGCGTCCAGTCCAAGATACATTCCGAGTTATCTGCAACTTGTCAGACCCAAACATATAATATGAGTGCGAACATTACCTCCCCAACCATCGACCCTGTTCCCACTGCCCTTCCTCATGTGGGGATGTCTTTTTCCTCCAGTGAGAACGAAGACGCTATGAAAGCAATGGCCATACCTCCTCTTTCCCACATGATGTCGGCCGATGATCCGGACAACCCCCAAAATTGGCCAATACTCAAAAAGACCTACGCATCCGCCGTGGCGTTCGCTTTCGCTTGGATCGTGTGAGTCCTTCCCTTGCACGGCAACACCTCTAGATACAAGTCCTAACGGTGATGATGTTCAGCGCATTCGGGGCTACAGCCTATACCGCAAGTGTGACCGGTGTTGTTACCCATCTGGACGTGTCAATGCAGATCTCCGTCCTTGGACTCTCCCTGTACCTCCTTGGCATCGCTTTCGCACCGATCACTACACCCCATCTCAGCGAAAGGTTTGGTCGTCGAGCGGTCTACCATGCCTCTTTCCCAATCTTTGGCCTCTTCATCTTGGGGGCCTCGTTCTCCAAATCTTTTGCAGCCCTGGCTGTATGCCGCTTCTTTGCTGGCTTCTTTGGTGGTCCAAGCTTGGTGTAAGCAAACGTTTAAACTCCCCGTTGTCTTTGGGCAAAGCTGAACATGATTTTCAGTTTAATTGAAGGAACATTCGCCGATGTCTGGTCTGCAAAAGTCACCGTTTCTTACTATTCGTTCCTTACCCTAGCTTCCTTCACGGGAACGGCAGCAGGACCTCTGATAGGCGGCTTTCTCTTCGCTTGGGGTGGCTGGAGATGGACGCAATGGATCGTTCTCGTTCTAGGTCTGGGGGTATATCTGTTCGGCGTTGCCATGCCCGAGACCTAGTATGTTATCTCGGAAAAGTCCTTCCCCATCCTTATTGGACTAGAACTGAAAACCTTCCCCAGTCCAAGAGAGATTCAAAGACGACGAGCCAAGCGCACTGGCATGCCACTGGATCTCATGAAGGCGCAGAGCGGTGTTTCATTCAAAGAAATGTCCATTGTGACGTTCTTGACTCCTATAAAGATGCTGGCCACTGAGCCCTTGGTCATTTTACTGAGTCTCTATGTCGGCTTCATCTTTGCAGTCACCTTTCAATTTTTCGTGTCCATACCAGCTGTTCTGGAACTTACCTACAACTTTACCGTGTATGTATCACCTAACAAGGCTTTGTGGACTCGTGCACATGCTAATTCTTTACAGACAACAGGTCGGCATCGCCTTCAGCGCTGCCATCCTTGGAGCTTCTCTATCCACGGCCATGTCTACAGCCTTAGATGTCAGCGTTCCCCATTGGTGTACGAAGAACCACGATGGAACAGTTCCGGAAGAGTATAGAATGCTGCCAGCCATGATTGGCGGCCCCATGGTCACAACCGCGTTGTTCTGGATCGCTTGGACTGCGAACCCGACTACCCATTACCTGAGCCCCATCTTCGGCACTGCCCTCTACGTCTGGGGAGCCATGTCGATCATCGTAAGTCCATCCTTCGTTCTAAAAGTAGGCGTTCAGCTAACGTGAGGTCCAAGATATCCTCTATCTCCTACTTATTCGATGCATACCCACCGCAGGGTACCTTATCCGCACTTACAGCGGCAGCCTCATTCCGATTGGTCCTTGCCGCAATCATTCCTCTGTTCATCATTCAGAGTAAGCTGCTCTCCCAACATCTTTCTATGCTTATTATAAATGCTAATAATCTTGTATAGTGATCGGCGGATTAACTGGGGCGTGGGCGATTTCGACATTTGGATTCATTTCAGCAGCGTTATTACCAATACCCTTCGTGCTGTACAAGTTCGGCGCCCCCATCCGAGCCCACAGCAAGTATACTCCCCATATACCAGCGAGCATGATGAAGAAAGGTCGCGACGAAGAGATGCAGATGCAGGGGTCAGAAATGGATGGCATGACCAGGGGAACGTAGCGTTTTAGCGTTTTTCCCCATTGTAGGATGCCGGGTCTCTGAACGATAGGATTGTTTTCAAGTACTCTTGCTGGGTTTGGATGCTGCGCTTGGAGTTGTTGGCTTGAGATAGGTTAGTGGACAAGTCATACCCATAGTGTCGCTTTTATCTTGGATCGAGCCCGGTCAAATAATCAGCTCATGCAAAGGAATGAATTGAGTACATACAAAGCCATGTGAAAAAGAAGAGTATAACAGAGATGACGCTGCTTCGAATTGAAAATGGGAGGATGAGAGAGATCCCTAACGTGTCAGTAGGACAGCTCAATACGCAGGTCCTTAGCCCGGATTGAAGAGCGGTGGCAGGGCTAGTAGTCAACGATGAGGTCAAGGGAGTCGTACCGATGGGTGAAACCGTGTTCTACAGAAAATCAAGGCTGCCGTATACAGACGTAGTGGATGGAATGTACGGTGGATAACGAAAGATATGAACCATGGGACCAACTCTCTCAAATCACGCTGATGGAGCTGTTCTCGTCAAGAATTCAGTGTGGGCCAATTTGGCTGTAGGCAAGCCGTCAGAAATTCATACTCTCATTGGATGAAGAGTCCGGAGATCAGCACTGTCAGTGCACAGATGCTCAGCAATGGGGCATCGATCTATGAGGATGGAACCCCAATCTACTCGAAATACATCGCATGGCGCTAGTGAAGGTGTCGATCAATATGATTTCAAGCTGCAGTCTCGGCCAACTCAATGATCTAGTCGCGGCAAAATGGTATCTTTAGGAACAGAAATCGTAAACATCATATCCAGCATACTCTCAGGTCCCTTCGATCATCCTATCGTTTCCCCTACCCTTGTCTAGGGTTTTCCGTAACTCCTCGTTCTCCAATTCCTTTGCCCCTTTCCTTCCTCTCTCTAATCTCTCTACCCCAAGCTCGATATTCTCGATGTGAAGGCTGAGCGGCACACTGCCCCGTCCACCGAGTAACTCCACGCCTCCTACCCTCTCTCTGAGTTCTTCTAATTCCGCTCCCATACCTTGAAGCCTGATCAAGGTTCCGCTTACATGGGCGATAGCATTCTGCCGGTAGGTGTTCACTTGGTCCAACAAGCGCAATTGGGAGTTGAATTTACCTAGCTTGCTACGGTTGCCCCCAAGCGTAGTCCAGAGCTGCGACAGGACCTCATTCCTACCACCCTGGGCATGTAGATTATCACGTACTGCAATGCCATGGATAACATCAAGGCGATCCTCAAGATTCTGAAGCACGAGCAACAGTGCTTGAGCTTCAACGACGAGTCTGTTGACCTCATCCTCGACTACTCGTGTATGCTGGAGATATTGATCTAGTAATGCATCCTCAGTGAACTTGATTGGCTGAAAGGGTGCCAGAAGCTTGGCGTTGATGAACGAGGATATAGCACCTTGGGACGCATCATGCTCAGCTATGCCGGCCAGAACTCGCTTGGTCCAGCGTGCTGTGGCCAGGATGTTGTCTACGCCACGGCCAACGTGACTATTGAATTTCTGTAAGTCATAGGAGGTAATCCGAGCAGTCTCGACGAAACCATCGAATTCGAGGACGAGTTCGTTCTTGGAGTGTAATTGGCTGAAACGTACTACCTGGCGCAGGTCACGGATAGATGTCTCGCCTCTTTTCATGTCGAGGGGAAGACTGACACCGCCAGCACTTTCCTGGAGAACTTCCTCGAACTTATTCTGTACGGTCATGAGCTGATCGAATTGAACTGGTGGAGGTTCATCACCGGAATATTGGACCGAGATTGGCGATTGGCACATTGGAAGGTTGAGAAACGAGGAGCCTGGGATTCGACATACAGGCGACAGGGCCGAGTAGATCGAAGTGAAAAATACGTTCCGTAAAAACACAAATAGGCCAACTAGGAAATAGCCAGCGATTACGTAGGCTATTGGTGTTTTCGACAATATCAGTGCTCGTCCGAACACATCAAGAATCCACCGAAAAAAGGATGTGAGGAAGCCTAAGAAAATGTCTGACGCTTCCGCTGCCTTTTGCGGTGTTCTGTTACTAGTGGGGTAATGGGATGCACTCTGCCCTCTTTCCACTTTGCTGCTTATCCAGCTTGTTTCTCGCTCTGCCTTTTGCCTTTCCTCAAGCGAAGAGGAGCTTCTACTGCTTTCATGTATAGAGGGCATGATGAGTTCGGGTTTACCACTGGCCTTTACTGTTACACGCGACGACGTCCTGCGCGGAGTACTGTGTGGCTCGCGTGACCTCCGCCTGGCTCCGTCTGTTGGCGGAGTACTTGTAGCTGCTGGTGGAGGGGTGTATTCGTCATCACCGTCACTGTCCACAACCCATGAGTCCCCCAACTGAGGCTTGGATCGCGTCCGGGCTGGTGTCCGTTCTCTAACCATTCTGACAGCTTTCGAACACCCAGCGTGTTGAAGGAAGGAATCAGTTCGTGACCTTATCTGTGAATTCGTTGGTAAGGTAAGGTCATGGAGGTTGGCGTGGACGGCATAGCATTAGGCTTGAGAAATGAAGACCATGGTAAATATTCATACCTTACTATGAAGACAGATGAGGAGCTGTCGCGTTCGGGTAGTTGATGTATTGAATGGTTGAACCTAAGACCTTTTGAGCTTTTCCACGCCAAGGAATCTTCTGCGCTGGCCTCTGATTTTCGAGCACTTTCCTACACAGAGATTTCCACCGCACTCCAATTCTAGCAATTTCCCCAGGGAAGCGTTTTATGAGGACTTCAAGGCTCTTGAGCCCTTTACAAGATATACGAGTATCATACCGCCCTAATACCACGCTATGTTGGCCTTACATCAGATGTCGACCGTGCTCATGCATTGCACCTCTGGGGCTCTCAACGACGAAGCCTCTAAACGCGTTCGCGCTCCCTTGGGATCGCCTGAGAAAGACGAAGGAAAGAAACGCCAAGGATGAGAAAGCCACAGATAATCCTGCGGCAGACCATCGTGCGATAGGCACGGCGCAGTCTCTTTTCACCTCCCACCCTTCCAGTCCCGGCGCACCCTTCTTCCAGCCTGATGGCGCCCACATTTTTCAGAAGCTCGTATCTTTCCTGCGGGCTCAGTATCCTCATTTCGGGTTTCGGGAAGTGCTGACCCCTACCATGTACAAGAAGACACTGTGGGAGCAGTCAGGTCACTGGGAGAACTACAAGGATGACATGTTCACCATAAATAGGAAAGTCTCTAAGATTTCCCATGGAGGAGCTCCTGAGGCAGAAGATCTTAATGTGCAGCCGAAGAAAAATCTGGAAGATGCTCCTGAGTCAGAAGAGTATGGCTTGAAACCCATGAACTGCCCGGGGCATTGTCTACTTTACCAAGCCGAGCGAAGAAGCTACAGAGACTTGCCAATTCGTTACGCAGAATTTAGCGCCTTACACCGCAACGAGATATCGGGAGCGTTGAGTGGGCTGACAAGGGTCCGCCGCTTTCATCAAGACGATGGCCATATCTTCTGTCGGCCGAGTCAGATCAAGCAGGAGATTGATCAATCACTGGCCTTCATACGCATGGTCTACGAAACCATGGGCCTCCCCAACTATCGCTTCGTACTGAGTACAAGACCAGCGAAAGATTATATAGGATCAGTAACAGAATGGAACTCGGCAGAAAAACAGCTGAAGGCAGCCCTAGATGGAAAAGAAAATTTTGGCGTGAAGTGGGAGACCAGGAAAGGCGAGGGAGCCTTCTACGGTCCAAAAATCGATGTCATTTTACAAGATAGCAACGGGAAAGAGCATCAGACTGGGACTATTCAGCTGGATTTTCAGCTGCCAAAACGATTCGAGTTGGAGTATGACTCTCCTGCGGCAGAGATGGAGGGAAAAGGAGAGAATTGGGAAAGCTCCGAAACACGGGCTATCTTGGGAAAGGCAACGCCAGTCATGATACACAGGGCTGTTGTGGGATCAGTAGAGCGCATCATGGCTCTATTACTGGAAAATTGCCGGGGCAGATTGCCGTTCTGGCTCAGTCCAAAACAGGTGATCATTCTAACCGTTGGTAATAAAGAACATATCAAAGACTACGCTAGGACAGCGAAGAATTTCATCTCCAGCCAGGGAGAAGACCTTGTGCAGCAGAGCAAGCTGTTGCCGAGGACTATGGACCCCCCTCCTTGTATGGTTGATATCGACGATAGTGGCGATTCCATAGCCCAGAAGTTGGTCCGCGCGAAGAAGAAAAAGTATAATTTGATTTGCGTTGTAGGCGAGAAAAACCTGGCAAAGGTACCATCAAAGTCTCCGTCTACCATGGACCTAGACGTCGCTGGACAAACGGATCAGAGAAAGACATGGGCCCTAATCGAAACAATTCAACCGGGCTCTCGAGCTCCGATGCAGAAGGACACAGGTACAGGAGCCGCATATCGCGGACTACCAGGTGTCAATGTTAGGTTGAATTTGATCCAGTGCAGACATCTTATCAAGCAGCTAAACAACGACTATCATTAGTGGGGCATCACCAGCGAACTGCACGGATATCGAATCAGAAAATCTTCCTATGATCAGTCCCGGATTTCGCTGAATTGGCTTCCAATTGCGGCTGACCGTGTCATTCTACGATATGCTGATAATGATTAAAGCCTACCTGTCGCCAGCACATCACTAAAGCTGTTAGAATTACGTATTTAATAATCGCATGCGAAGACTTACCTTCAATTCTTCAATCTGCAATACCGCCTTTCCGAAGTTTTCGCCTTTTAACATTCCCAGAAACCCACTGTGCGAACATTAGGGTCAGCATACAACAGTATTAAGGAATAAAAGGGCAAGCAAGAACGTCGCGTTGACGATCGGAGCACAAGATATCCCACCATGACGCGGAAAATAGGTCAAGGATCTGCCTTACCCAATCGCGTTGTCGATACCCTCTGTGATGCTTTGTTGAGCCTTGAACGTTCCTTCCGAGATCCATTTGGCAACATTTGTCTGATGGTCCTTCGCGTATTTTGGCTACATTATCTCTGGTTTTTAGCGTTTCTCTAACCAGCTATGAGCGCATGGAGAAGCTCGAATTCTGATGGGAAAGAGTAGAACAGAAGAGACGCGTACCCCGAAGTCAGGGTCACCAACGATAAAGCCTTGCATCTTCAGGCGCTTGCCTACGACAAGCCCTAGATTCTTGATTCCATATTTCTTGTCTGTATCTGTAATGTTGTACTGGGAGATCATACCACAGGCGACTGCGACTCGGTCAACACAGGCAAGGCAAATGGAGATTAGGTTCGTCATTACCTATCCGGCCATCTTTATTAAGAGCTTCAAGTGCGGCATCCAGATGATCACCTCCAACATTTTCGAAATATATGTCAATACCCTTGGGCGCCAGCCTCTTTAATGCTTCAGCTGGCTTCTCTGTCTTGTAATTAAATCCATCATCGAAATCAAGGTCCGTCTTGATGAAATTCAACTTCTTGTCACTACCAACGCTCCCGATCACTGTGAGGCCTTCGTGCTTGGCCAATTGTCCTACGATCTGACCTACAGCTCCACTCGCGGCCGATATGAATATCGTTTCTCCTTTCTTTGGGTGTCCGATCTCATACAATGACGAATACGCTGTCAGCCCTGGCATCCCTAAGGCACCAATGAAAAGCTTGGGATCAAGGCCAAAAGGGTTATTCAGTTTCTTGATCATGCTGTTCGCGACCTCTCCAGATATGATCGAGTATTCTTCGGTGGGAATCCTACATGTAGGTCTCAGCCTCATTCTGCGGATCGAACTGGGGTCAAACCACTTACATCCCAGTGATCACCTCGCCTTCCGAGAAGTTTGGGTTGTTCGATCTCAGGACCTTCGACACGGCGAAGTTCGTAATGGGCTTGCCGAGCTCGAAGGGCGGGGAGTATGACTTGACTCCCGGCGCACGCATCCGACCTCGTTGATATGGCTGTAATGTTCCAGAGTTAACCTTTGATGTGATTGGGTGAGAAGAGTGCATAATGAGGCAAAGATCAGCTCTGAGAGCTCTTCAGACATGTCTCAAGACTCAAAGGCAAGCCTGCATGGGCAAGAACTGAACAGGAAATGCTACGAACGTCGAAGGAGACATAGAAATTCTTGGTAGTGATGCCATCCTTTGGAGGTTGAGTATTCAAGTCGAAGCCACGGTCTTCAATTACAAGATTCTTGCCCTCTACCGGCCAATCGACGGGAATCTCCTGTAATATGAGACCCTTATTTTGTACCATGCCGGGCAACTCGCTAAGTAGTCACAGGAAGAATTGTATGATAGATAGACACGAGTAGAAAGAGATGAAATCGCGCTATGGAGAGAGGTGGCTTTATGATCATTGATACTATCGTAGGTAGGGCTTTGATTTCCAAGGGAGTGAAGGCAAGAGCACCTGCTACTAGTGACGTCTGGAAGGCATCATTCCGCATGAGCCGTTTCCGGCTCAGACGGGAGGGTTACCTTTGCATTCATCGACAAGAAGGCATGGAGGCTGAGTGAATCGGCCTACAATATCACCGTCTCCGTGTCGTCCATGGCGAACCTCGGCTGCACCGTTGCAGCAACAGGAGCGGCTATTCCGAAAAGTTATAACTGCCGCGGGAATTCGTTCTAGAATAGTTCTATTCTATTCTACTTTCGTGGGACTTTTGTCAGTGTACCTAGTTCTAGAAGCACTACACCATCGTCTGCTAAGAAGACCTCAGCCTGCGACATCTCCCCAGTCGTCAGGACTCATACACCTACTGTTGTAGACTCCTTCAAGTAAAGCTAGAATAATGATGAACGCCTACTGTTAGCAGCCTTTTGGAACGCACATCATAATGTACACAAGACTAGAGATATCGTACATCACACAGAATCTTTCTATTCGTCCTCCTGTTGCGTGTGCGGGGGAGTACAGCGGGAGAAGCCGCATCGAACCAAGATTTGGCCCCCTTCGATCTCGGTCGGTCTATCGGTCTACGGAGTACGACGCTATTCTAGGTTGAGATCAATCGTAGAATACTGTCGACTGCATCCCCAATCCCTGCTGAGCAGCATGACGGACACCAAATATATGCCTGCACCGACAGAACCTCCACCTTCCTACGAGACGGCCGCTCAACCCACACCTCCGAAGCCGGCGCCGCCTTCACGGGCTCCACTGCCTCTCGACCTGCCCGTCATCAATTCGCTCCGGGGCAAAAGATGCATCCTTGCCTCGGCCTCGCCCCGAAGGAAGCAGCTCCTCTCGCAAGTAATAGGCCAAGGGGAGATCCAACCATTTATAAAGTGACTGTGGACTCACTTCTTTGCCCCCCTCCAGATCGGCCTCACAGAGCTCGAAGTCATCCCCTCGCCCTTACCCGAAGACCTACCCAAAACCCTCTCGCCATTCGAATATGTCCTCCAAACCGCCACCAGGAAAGCAATGCACGTCTATTCCGCCCAAATCGACAACACCGAGCTTGGAGAACCGGCCGTCGTCATCGCAGCAGACACGATCGTCGTTTCGCATCTGGGTCACATACTGGAGAAGCCACGGTCGGAGGCTGATCACATCGCGATGTTGAAGATGCTGCGGAACAGCGGATACCACAGGGTATACACCGCCGTTGTGGTCATGGCGCCGTTGGAAAGTGCGCGCGAGCCGGGATATGCGCTGGAGAGCACGGTCGAAGAGTCCACCGTGAGGTTTGGAAAGGACATAAGCGATGAATTGCTATTGGCGTACGTGCGGACGAGAGAAGGAGCGGACAAGGCGGGCGGCTACGGCATACAAGGTATCGGGGCGATCTTGGTGGATAGGATCGAAGGGAGCTTCGACAACGTCGTCGGATTACCGCTCAGGGTGACCCTGGGCCTGATCGAGAAAGCTTTGGCGCAGAGCGATGCGGAGGAAATGGGAGATGAGCTCGACGAGACTGAAGAGGAGGAATGACTGGCCGCGGCCATTGACCATGGACCAGATGTTCAAGCCGCTTCACTGACCAGTGGAGAAGGTCCAGGTCGTGCAGGAGATCGCGAAGCATAGACCAGATCGTTGGAAAGTGGAGTTCAACGCGTCCCACATGTCATCAATCCGCTGCGGAAGATCAGGACACTCGGCAATGACTGAGTCGGAATATAAGTCCACACATAACTCGACGTATTGTCCATAATGGATTGACGGGGTCGACGTTAAAATGTTCTTTCAACTTGCATCATGTGATGAAATGCACTGTCGAATAGCTAGCATTATAGAAGCCCGCCACTTGTCACCAAAACTCGTTTCCTTCAAAGTATCAAGCTGTAGATGACATCAAGACATTGGATACTGCCAAAGTACGTCCATTGGTGTGAGACTCGAAAGATTCAGTAATCGTAGTTTTTTGCAATTTCTTTGGAAATTTATGTGATGAAACTACATATGTACATGCGAACGACATGATAACATGGCGCTCATTTCCCGCTTTCGCTCCTCCACCAATGAGTATGGATAGAGTATATATGCAGAGTACATGATGAAAAGGTGCTCATGACCTGCTTTCACTCCACCATCGAATATGGATAGAGTATACTGTCATATGTCGTAAGTCGTTCTCAACGTCCTTGGGTATCAAATGCTGATGCTTCACATCCTCTCCAAAATCCACACCGCAAAGGGTGGGATCAACGAACGTGTCATCTTTTCGTAAAGTAAACGAGTGAACAGTGCGCCACGCTATGCATGCCGCTGATAATCACGGATTGGGAGGTCTTCCCGACCGCGTTTCTAGGAAGAGCATGGCGAGCTCGATTGATATCCTTTCAAGGAAGGGAACACTCCGGCGGCGAGTAGGCGTTCCAGATCCCACTCGGCACTAGCCTCGGTCTTAAAATTCCAGAATACCCAGCCCTGCGTTTTCTGTTCAAAAACGTCAATCTGAGCCTCGATGTAGCGCCGGGTATTGTCCTTCAAGGTTTGATTCCAGGTGTCTGTAAAGGGTACCTTATGTTAGCTCATGATGGCCCGCACATCTCGAGCCGTGTGTAGTTCAACAATCAAATACACATACCAATATAGTTGATATTACCACATGATCTTGTCGAGAGTGTGGCTCCGGTCAAAGGAAAGCTGCCTTCCCTGTGTTATTATTAGCCAGTGCTTATTAGTAGACCCATTATCACCCCTACCATCTGGATCCCAGTCCATAGCCATTGAGCGCTGCTGCACAGTCGGTCATGGCCGCACTCCATTCGCCAACCACGACCCAATGGTCGACGTTTGCGGAATATGTTCCAGCGTTTGAGCATACCTGAAAACAAACTCGGATTTAGCTCGTCCTAGATCAGGGTGTAGGTTCGACAGTTGAACCACGGTCGATACATTTTTCGAATGGGAAACAAAAGGACCAAAAATATAACGTACGTATTTAACGTGCTGGTCAGCCGACAGATCAATCAACTCCGGGGTGAAAACCTGATACTCATGGTGATCGATGACTACATTCTTGGAATTTGACAAGACTCCATTCCAAAAGGTTCCAGGTTGGAATCCGTCATGTAGCACAACTGGTGTGTCACTGACGACGCTGACGTCACCGTAGGCATCGTTATAGTACTGCACGACAGTATTGCGGCCCCCAGAAACCTTGGCCGACTGTGGCTCGTTCAAAACCTCGATAGCAACCACGGTATCTTGATAAGCTGGCTGTGCATATTTGTTAGCAATCTGTTGAATAACGCTTTTCGTAACGGCGACTGTGCCACTATCACCCCAGCCAATAGTGCCATTGTGACCACTATTGTCGTAGCCATTTTGAGAACCTGGGGCGCCATGCAGGTCGATCCAGACTTTGAGGCCAGTTGATCTAGCCCAGGTAATGGCCTGGTCAATGTACGGTGCTGCGCCTTGGATGTACGGATCATTGAACTTCTGGAATGCCCAATCTAACGGCGTGTCAGTTAGGCGGATGAGTAAACATGCTGAGACGGGACTACATACACCCAACGGGAATTCTCACAGTATTGAAACCGGCATCGGCAATGGTTTGGAAGTCCGAAAGGCCGACCCAAGTGTCCCAGTGATTCTTGAGGATACCTGGGGCTGTATCCGGATGATTGGTGGCCAATGTCCATTCATCCACAGTATCGTGACCTGGGAAAGCTTGGAATATTGACGGGGTAATCCATCTAAGAACGATATCAGTCCTATGACTGCTCTGGACTGAGCCGCTTTGAATACTCACGGCTCTAGCACAAGCCAACCTCCAATATTGACGCCTCGGACCTTCTGAGATCCCCAGGGAAAGCCAACGCTACGCTTGTGAAGAGGAACGCTGTGGATATTAGTATTGGCCGACAGTGCATCATATCCATTGGACGTACGCGGCAGTAATACCCATGAAAAGTGCAGTAATAGTGACAATGACCTTCATGATGATCAAAATGCACAAAGAAGACTTATGGTATTCTTCGCCAGGAGGGGAGAAGGAATATGTGAGAGCTTGAAGCCGAGGAGGTATTCAGGAGTGGAAACGTGTAGAGGAATTGTGACAAGTGTGACAAGTGTGACAAATGTGGCGAAATGTGAAGGTCACTGATTGTAGGAGGTCAATCCGCGACGTCCACTCTCAATGAAACGGGCGTTCTGGGGCAAGTGAAATGGCACTCAGAATAGACAGTGTCGATGATATCCAGGGACCGAGCAGGGTCTTGCATATCTTGAGTACTTTAGAGAGAAAAGAGAAAAGTTGGCACAGTGGATCACGTCGAATGTAAATAGCAGTCGCATCCGGAAAAAGAAACCTTCACTCAGCTTCGGGCAGTCTCAACCCATCATCGTCACTCATCGTCACTCATCGTCACCCATCGTCACCCGTCCAGGTACGTGACCAGTGCGGGGACAGCCCTCCAACGCTACCATAGAAGCCCACGTGTAGAGGTAGTGGAGGTAGTGGAGGCACGAAGGGGAGTTGACATTGCGATTGGATCTAATAGATCTCTTGAGCCGCAATGCGCGATTAGTCTGTGGCTCTGTGGCTGACTTCCCCGCGTTTTAGCCTCAATGCACGATTCATCCCTCGGCGCCTTCCTTTCACACTTCCGCAGGAGCGAACCTTCATGGCGGGGTAAAGGGCAGAGAGATGTCATTACCTCAGCTGATCAGAAACATAAAGTATCACATGTTGAACGAGTCAGCTGCAACTGTTGAATTCTTCTCACTTTTCTCGGTGTGCATTTGCTGTCTATCAGACTGGCTCGTAAGAAGTAAACAGGGAATGGTGTACTCTACGTAGTTCAAAGCTAAGTGCTATTTTTGGCGTCTCAGTTCTTGGAAAAGTCGATCGGCCCTGCTCTACAGAGTACTCTATTTCGCCAACGCAGCAATCTTCTCCTTTGATGAAGCGACGACTGTGGCAAATTGTGCAATGCAAGCCGCTGTCGAAAGCGTGCAATGTGCATCACCCTTCGATCACTCATATTCACTTCCAAGCAGCTCACAACAAAGTGCCCTGCCATGTTTTCGAGCAATCAATCCACATCTTATCTACATCACCTCTGCTATTGACTGCTTCTCGATCTCCGACTTTTGTCGGTCGTTTCTCGAAACACGATAGTAGTTGTCGCAGAAATCCGGACACTTCATGAACTTCAAGAATTCTTCGTCGTGGGTGATGACAATGAGCTGGAAGTTGGATTGATGCCGCCGGGCTTCGATGATGTCGTGTAATGAGGTGGCAAGGGAATGTATATTGTCTCGGTCCAAGTTCGTGGTCGGCTCATCCAGCGCGATAAGCCCACAGTTCACGCCGAAGCACTCGGCCAACGCCAAGCGGATGATGATGCTCGCCAATACCTTTTGCCCTGCACTGCAACGTCCCCTCATGTCCATCTCCGCGTCCTGCTTGACCATGCAGACTCGATAATTGTAAGAGCGATTCCCCTTGGCAGCCTCACTGTCTGACCGAATCAAGATGGCATCAACATCCGTACCCTGATAGGTTTTCCTCCAGAGCTCTTCAATGATACGGTTGATCTCCTCCATCTTGATACTATGGTATTTCATAATTGCTCTATGCAATCAAGTCAGCAATCACTACGAACCACCGTACTTAAAAGACACTCACTTGTCCAATGCGCTTGCGTAACGCCCGAGGTCCTCCACTGCTGCTTTAGTAGTCTGGATCATCCTTAGTTGTACGCCTTGCCGGAATACTGAGGATTCACCTACCTCCACCTCGATGTGAGCTTTCTTGAAGTTGTAGGCCGCATCTTTGTAATCAACATTCCAATCCCGTATCAAGCCTGCGAGCTGATTATCCTTCGCTGTAGCGGTACCGAGCTTGCGGGTCTTGTCACTCGAAGACTCGTCAAAGATTCGTCTCCAGTGGGCTGCCTGCTTGTGCCAGTGTCTCCGGTCGGCATCGGCGTTTTGCTCACTCAACGTTGCTATTTCGCTCTTTATCTCATCGAGTTCGCGTAGATTCCGACGATATTCGAGGTTGTCGGTAATTGTTCGTTTGATGTGGTCTTGACTGCTCAATTCCTGCTGGATCTTGTTGGTGTAGACGGTGACCTGCTTCTGCTCATCCTTGGTCTTTGAAATCTCCTGCTCCACACAATCAATCTCTCTTCGGCATCTTGCCAAGTCAGCTGGCCCGCAGTCTTCAATGTATCGTTTGATGTTCTGTGCAGCAAAATCGAGCTTTCGCAGACTACTTTCCAAACTAGATGCTTCTTGTTGCATGCTACTGACTTTGGCTCTACCGCGCTGCCGTACTTCTTCGATTTTCGTTTCTTCTTGTGCAATCTGTTGAGCCAGCTCCTTCAGCTGCGTGTCTAAACGCTTGATCGTATTTTGATAACCACGATTGGCCTCTTTGAATTCTTCTATTCGCTTCGAGTGGTCCTGCTTCCTTTCAAGCTGATAATTTGCGGTAGAAAGGCTATTAGTAGCTTTACTCAAACTTAGCTCTAGCGAAGTGATGAGCGAATGGGCCCGCTCTTTTTCGGCTCTGAATCTGGAAAGGTCAGTATCCATGCCTTGGATTTTCCCGTCCACAATCTTCAGCTGGTCTTGGATATCGTCAAGAGTACGAGAGCTTTCAGCATCAGTTTGCTTCGCGGTAAGTTCCTCACGCTGCTCGTTGAAGTTTGTCATCTCCTGATGATATCTGGTTATTAGGGCGACAGGTTTGGCCAGCAACTCTGCATCTCTCAACGCATTTTCTCGATCCGCCACCGTCTTGTCATGACTCTCGATCTCACGAACGATTGTCTCCCTCTCTGCTCCTAGGCTTTCAACAGTCCCTTGCAATCTTGGTAATTCTGTTTTAACCAGCCGCAGCCAGGTGTCATGGCTTGGTCCAACTTCCTTGGCATTCCGTAATTCATCTTCCAAGTCCCTCAGATCTTGCGCTACTTGCTCAGCAGTTTCGTTTTCTATCTTTTCTTGCATTTTCTTGATGAAATCTGACTCTTCTTTGCCATGGAATGCCCTTTCACATAAGTTGCAGACATGCTTTCCAGGAGCCTTCGGATGTATCCCCTGAGCTTTTTGTATAGCTTGAGAGAAGTATTTTTTCATGTTCCCAAAGTTGTCGAAATCTGCCTTGAGAAGGTCTCTTTGTCGCTGTAACTCGGATAGCGTGTCCAGGTAGTCCTTTGGCTCTCCGTCCACGTTGTCGGTCAATTTTTTGACGCACGTAGCAAGCTCTTTGTCCGCTTTCATAAGTTCTAGTTTCGCATTGCTAAGCTTGTACTCGACGTGCTCTAGTCCACGTGAAACAAGGTCACGATGCCTCTCTGCTTCCTTGACTTGACGACTCCTTTCATTAATGACATTATGGAAATCAACGTCGAGCCGTGATGGCTCCCAGGTACGACCCACAAGGCTCCTGAGCTTGTCATTATGCACGCCCTTCATAGTATCAAGCTTTCGTCGACGATCGGCCATCTCGTCCTTCAGAAGAGCTAGCCGTGCTAGCTCGCCTGCTTGCCTATTCGCCTGGATCAAGTCATTGTTTACTTGCTGCCTCTCTTCCCTCACTCTCCGCAGTTGCAGCTCGGCTTCACTGATCTTGCTGTCCCATGAACCCTTCCTAGAGTCGTCTCTCGCTTTCGTAAGACGTACCTCAAGGTCCTCGATGTTAGCTTCAAGGATTGCCCTTCCTCCTTCATCGATCTCGATGCTATTGAGGTGAGATTGAATTTTTCCAATATCGGTCTGGTTGGCAGCATAGCTGGCGTGGACAGAGTTCTTATTCTCTTTCGTCACCGAACTCTGCTCTCCTAACTTGTTCAGCACATTTTGCGCCTTCTCCGTGTCCCCCTCAGTCTCGCAGCGTGCTTTCTCTACGGCAGCAATTTGATCTTTGCACAGCTTAGAGATCTTATTCAAGTACTCGTTGATCCGCTCGTCGTCTAGATCAGTGTCGTAGCCTCGAATCTTATGATGTCGTGAGGTCTCCCTGATCAATGCTTTGCGCAACTCAATTTGCTGTTCATGGTTGGCTCGCTGTTCTTCGTATTTGCCGGCTTCAGTATGCTTCCTGCTCAGCCTCTCCTCGATATGCTTGAGGTTCCGCTCAAGGGACTGATATCTTTTGGTTTGACGCGTCTTGTTGTTTTCGTGATCAATTATACGCTCGTGGTTGTGGTCAAGCTCGGATTGTAGCCATTCATCGGACTCGCTACGCACTTGAAGATTCTCACCGAGCTTTGTGACTTGTGCCTGAACCCAGCCTTCTCTTGTTCGATGATCATCTAATTGATTGATGACACGTTCATATTGTGTCTCACGATCGAATGCATCTCGGTACTTTTCCTCCGCCTCCTTAGTCTTAGTATTTAGTTCCGTTATTTCGTCTTTGAGTTGTTTGATCTCGGCATCCAGCTCTCTCGATTGCTTTTCTGCTTTGTCTCCCAGATTTTTGAGATTCTTGGAAGATATTTCAGCTTCCTTGAACCGTTTCAACTCGTCATTCTTAGCCTTTCGCAACGCCTTGATGTTGTCGATGGCCTTTGTATATTTCAGAGCTTCGAAAATCTCGTCAAATTTCTTTTTGAGAGCAGCAGGCTCACTCAGAGGCCATAAACTTTCGTCTTGATGGCAAAAGATAACGGAATCCAAGACAGCTTTGGACACACCGAGATATTGGGGCATGACTTGGTCTAGCTCCGCGACCCTTGAAGAGACTGAGGTGCGCTCGCCATCCTTGGTCTTAGTCTGTATTACCCCTTCCAAAGTCTTGAATTGTACAGTATTCTTCTTCACGGTGACTTGCATATTGCGAGTCACGACCATTTGATGGCCAGTAGTTGCCCTGAAAGATAGCTTGACCTGTCCCATGACCTCTTTCTCGCTACATATCTACTGGGCTGTAAGCGATCATGCGTGGTCTCAAACGACGTTACCGAACCTTTGGATCATGAATGAACGCGCCACCTTTGCTATTCGGTGGCAGAATTCCTGTTGTGGCATACTTGAGGCACTCGATGATGGTCTATGCGTGTCAAAGAGACACCCTCCCATACCAGTATATCTGAGCGTACCGTTTTACCTGATCCATTATAGCCAACTATCAACGTCAAAGGCGTGTGGAATTGAATGGTCTCAGACCTCTTATAGTCGAAGGATCGAACCCTGTTGCATTTAGAAAGCTAAGCACTCCACACATCATCTAATTCATCGCCTACCCCAAAATAGCGAGTTTGTCGATTTTTGCTGCAACAGGATCAGTGGTTTGTGTAAAGGCAGATGACGGTGTTCGCAATGCTTACACCTGCGAACACAGTTAGCTCAGCAGGTGGAGATACGGTTGGACAAGACTAACATGATCACGTTCGTTCAAGGGTATCACCCTGGACTAGGCTCGCAAACGTCTCTCCCAGAGATGCAAGAATCCGCGACGGAGTGGGAAGTGTTCCTAGCCGTTGTAAGCTGCGTTAGAAGTGTAATGTTTAAGCGTAATCGCGTCCCGTCAAAAGCCCTATTTTTCCCCGCGTTTCTCCGCAGGAAGTCATGTGACAGATTCTGAGCGGCTATACTCTGGCAAGTGGGACAGGCATTGTTGTACGCATGTCTATACGGCAACATTCGATGGTCCGTATCAACCATGTCGATGTTCGAGAACGGCCAAAGGGGCCATACCTCCGGCATTGGACATCTGGTAAACTCTCAGTGTCCCCTTTGCCTCACTTGTCCCCCTAATTGCATCTCAGATGGATGGAGTGCGTGGTGGAGACACATCGATGACAGATCTGCTTGACCACAATGGCGACATTATGGACAGCCTAGATGTCGACATGCTACCTATGAACCTGTTAAGTGGTTCAGACACACAGAATTACGCTACAGGTCAAACACAGTTGGATCAGCAGCAGTCGGGGAATGAGAACTTGGAGGACTCGGGTGCTGGTAGCGGTGCTATGACTGGAGCAGGCGCCGGTCCACTACCGACTGGGTTTGGCACGCAGACAAACGTCACTGGAGGGGGTACACTCACGGATTTTACGAAAAGACGGAATTGGTCGCAAAGAGTACTGGAAGAGCTCAAGGACTTCCTTCACATCCTAACACCTGATGGTAGAATTCTCTACGTGTCACCCTCAGGCAAGATCTTGACCGGCTACAATCAAGAAGAGCTCATTGGAAAGTTTATTGTCGACTTCATCCATCAGGATGATAGTGGGGTCTTTGTCCGCGAGTTTAATGAATCCATAGCCTCCGGCAATCCTCTACGTTTCTTTTATCGATTTCGAAAAGCTGACGATACCTACACAATCTTCGAGTCGCACGGGCATCCTCATCTTACGTCTGATGCTGCGGCATTTGGGCCCAACAACGCTGCCGGTTTTTGCAGGGGATTTTTCATGATGGCTCGTCCGTACCCAACCAAGAACGCAAACCTGCTTGATTCCTTCCTTGAGCACAAAATCGAGAATGAGCGTCTCACCAAACGCATAGCAGACCTACGACGAGAAGAACAAGAGGAAATCGAAGCTCAGCAAAGGCATTATCAAAGAAAACAGGACGGTCATGGTAGCGTCACTCCATCGGATACCCAACGCACGGAGAGCGAGAACCCTGGCTCAGCGTCCCTGACTTCTGCGCAGTCCAACGACTATAATGGCATGCCACCGCCAGCCAAACCCAGTATCTCCAACACAGCCCTAACCCAACAAAATCTTGATGAAGCGAATGCAAGCTCCAAGCCTGATAGTATCAACGACAAGATGGCTCGTTATGAAGGCGCTACGCATATTGAGACTATCGAAATGTTGACTGGTCTTCGGTATCGGGACGGCGAGCGGTCGCAAGGTATCAGCACCGGTGATGCTAGCCCGGCACTAATCAGAGGCGACGCTGGCATTGCCATCCCGGCCGACAAAGACAATCGTGGCGGGGATAAGAAGAAGAAGCTCAAGGTAGCGGATGAGTATGTGTGTACAGACTGCGGCACCTTGGACTCGCCAGAATGGAGAAAAGGCCCAAGTGGACCAAAGACATTATGCAATGCATGCGGACGTATGTGACTTCAATCCTTCCAACTATTGATCAACACGCTTACCAGGGGTGTAGTTCGATGGGCAAAAAAAGAGAAGAAGGAACGAAGTGTGCCGAGGTCAAATCCGCCGGCTTTACCAACAGGTATCAGCAGTGGTAGTTGAGGTGAGAGTACATTCTGCGTAAGGCACGACTAATGACGATCCACACTTGGGCAATAGGAGTTCGACATCACAGCGAAGCTTGATATTTGTGTTTGGTTGGAATCCTCTCAAAGGCGTAAATATTATGGCCATCTAGATACCCTCCTGCTGCGGCTAGCTTGTCATCTCCCAGAAAATCCATCACGCATTGGTGGTGTCAAGTACCTGGGCCAACCGCTTCCTAAGTGACCACTAAGATATTCGACCTCTGACGCAATGAATTACACTTGACTGCGTTCGATTCTTTCATTAGAAGACTTCTGAATCGAAATCACCTCCATACGGCATCGTACTTATTCCAGTGGATTTGCCGGGATTCTAGCTTTGACGCTTTAGCGTAAAGGCAGGTCTGCAGTGTCCATTCAAGGCCACCCCGGAGAGCTGGGGGACAGATCCATCTTGTTCATGAGTATTTGTCGTGCTTCCTCTTGACCCTGAAATCCAGTATGGCCTCATGGTAATCCCCTTGAACCCTCGCTTTTTTCAATCTCCTTACCTCATCTTCTTCCAGCCTACTCCCAACCACCTCTTCCAATTCCTTTCTACTAATCTTCTCCTTGGTCTTCAATTCTTTATCAGCTTTCAGTCTAGGCTTGAACCTCGCCTGCATTCGTATTCGGAGCGTTGTATTGAACGAAATTGATTCAGCATCGCCTCGAATTTCTGGCATCTTGCTATCATCCACAACGGTAAGAAACTTCTCCCGCACTGTCTGAATACTGAACATTCCGGATGTCTCGGGCGAAGAGAGGCAAAGAAAGGATTCCTCGGGTGATATGGCTTCGCGAGTGGCCGATAGAAGACCACTCTTGTCGCAGCTCAAGTAGCTAGCCATGGCGATGAGTAACCTTGTGACTATGCAGCCATTAGAAGGAAAGATTACCGTCCATGATGACCCTTCAAGCTGATTTCATCTGTTCCTGCGACTCTGCTAGCGATGAAGACCTGCCGTACATCGTGCGGTTCCGCAGTAGCCACATCGTCTTCCACCATGTTCTCAAGCCCACTAGGGTACACCTTGCCATTGGCATCGCAGGCCAAGCATGATGGCTTTGCCGAAGGAAAAATAAGGATGACTGGCCCAGTTAAGTCTGTAGCTGCTTCCGCTGTCACCCAAGTGTCGTCGTCCCCAGCTTCTGTGGTTGTACTTCGGACCAACAGAGCCTTGGAGTCAACCTCTGTGCTGCTGTCTGAATAGAGAGCTTTGCGTTTTCTTGACTTCTTATCGCCCTTGAAAGCAAGGGGTTTGACCATCTTAGGTATCGTAAATTTGCTCGCATTGCTGAACCATACTACTAAGATTATTGCACGAGGCACCGGTGCTCATTAAGGTATCTTATCTTATCATCTAGCACTTGAAGAATTCACCGCCTGGTCCAAAGTTACTTCTGGTCCAGCCCTAAGGGGCTAGCGTCCCGGAGATCTCCATTTCCGTATTCCGGGGTCTTGTTCTAACACAGTAGGGTTCTCTTAGGCTAGATTACTGTCGCTTCCATAGATCAGCCAGGCCAGTTACAGGAATAATTTCAATATGTGAACTGTTTAGTCTTAGACGTTCTATAATTCTTGTAGCGAAAAGAAGTTGTCAAAACCGATCGTTATGGTAGCGGAGCGCGTGGACCGGAACTAGAATAAGTGTGGACGCAAGCGGTCCGTACTTCTATACTTTAGTCTTCAGAGGGTCCAGACATGGAAACATCAACTGAAGAACAAGGGCGTAGAGAAGCTGTTACAGTAAGCCTAGAAGAACTCAAACATTGTCAGCCTTTTCGGTCTCATTGTCCTCACCCCGCCGTCTAATATCTCCTCCAGCCTCTGTGCGATTCGAATCTCTTGAGGAAGCATTTGGGCCGTCATCTCTGGGGATCCTGATTGTCAAAGACCTCCCAGCAAGGTTTCTCGACCTTCGCCTTAGGCTCCTCTCCTATGCTTCCTATCTTGCGAATCTTCCTCGTGAAGAACTAGGTACACGTCCCTGCCTGGTGTCTTTTTGTCCTTTCTCTCCCGAGCTTGGACCGTGAAACTTTGACTTATGGTCCCTAGATGCTCTTTCTTGCCCTTCTGCCAATTACTTGAGCGGTTGGAGCCACGGTAAAGAAGCTCTGAAGAACGGGACCTACGATACTCTAAAAGGTTCTTTCTATGTCAATTGCGCGTTCTACCAAGGGCAAGATGTCACAGTGGAGCAATCGGCCGATTTTCCCGAATTCACGGCTCCGAACGTATGGCCACAGGAGTCGTCTTTGCCAGGGTTTCGCGAAACGTTTGAGGAACTCTGTATCCTGATTATTGACTCTGCAGTCCTTGTGGCTCGTGCTTGCGATCGGTATGCTACAGAAAATATCGAAAGCTATGAGCCCAATTATCTGGAGCGTATTGTGAAATCTTCCACCACAACAAAAGCTCGCTTACTACACTATTATCCCCCAGACCCTTCCTCCACGAAAGTAGCGACCAGCAATCCGCCACACCCAACATTTTCAGATCACGATTCGTGGTGTGCAACCCATATCGATCACGGCTGCTTGACTGGACTAACCTCCGCTCTTTACATTGATGAGGCGGCAAATCCTCCTCAGCTCCGGAGATCAGCCTCCAAAGCCCCGTCACAACCATTACCAGTCCTACCAAACCTCACCGCTTGTCCAAATCCTAGTACAGGTCTTTATGTCCACGCCCGAGATTCCACCATTACAAAAGTCACTATTCCGTATGATTGTCTGGCGTTTCAGACCGGTGAAGCATTGCAGATCATCACTGGTGGAAAATTCAGGGCAGTACCGCATTTCGTTCGTGCTGGAAGAGTAGACGAAAGGAACATGGGAGTGGCTAGAAATACATTGGCAATTTTCACGCAACCTGGAATAAGTGAACTGGTCAACAAAAAGGACGGAACTACTTTTGGGCAATTTTCGAGAGAAGTTATGGGAAGGTTTGGATAGGAAGTTGATCGCAGAGTAAGCAGCCCAGCATCAAAAGAACATTCTGTGGTTATGGATGTGAGAGCCCAGGTGTGACCGAAGACAGTGTAAGCAGTCTCATTCACTACAGCTCGTGTTCTCCTAGGGCAATTGACACCAAGAAGGAGTACCATGACTAAAAATCATTGTATCGGTTGGAACAAAGCTGGGTCCGAAGGTAATGCTTTCTCACCGCATAGCATAGACCTGAATTGAAGCATAATGCACTCATGTCATCCATTAGAGCTCCTCTCGAGCGCGTTGTGGTATAGATAGAGAATGGCATCAAGTCCAGATAAGTTGAAAAACGAATGGTCGATCTACGAAAGCCTTGCATCCAGGATTCTCGTTCTAGGTTCATTGGATACATCAAGCTCAAGAAGTGAAGTGATGCAAAACCGCTATCCAAGGTTCCCTGATAGGGTCTTTACCATGGACTCACTGAATTAATGACTTAGTTTAGTTTGAAGGATCGAGGCGAGGCATCGAAATCTTACTAGCCACTACTCACGGTTATCACAACGTGACCATTAGCAGGCGTCAGATTTGTAACGCGGGGGTTATTGGTTAGGACGCCTGAGCTTGAAGCCTGTGTTCCCCCTTTTGAAGTCTGAAATCGCCTAATCTGGGTTCCCGTTGTGTGTGTGTGTGTAAGCAGCGACGATAGCAGTGCCGAAAGAGATGCTAACTGGGAAAACGAAGCCCTTGCCTGCGGTATGTAACGCTAGCGTCGGTGAATGCACGACAGTCCACTTCCCACTGTGTATGTCCATATCTCGTTCTAAAGCAAGAACGCCGGTTGTTCACAAGGTACGCCTTCATTAAGCCATCTCAGTTGCTATGCAATTGATCTAGAAAGGATTTTTCGCCAACATCTCTCAGGTTCTGGGTCTCCTCCTATGACGCAGTACCAGAGCGGGGTGCAGGTGGTGGGACTAGTACTGCACTTGCTTGAGTGCCTAAGGTATGCGTGCCTCAGGAAAGTCAATCGGTGGTTGAGGGAGTGAATGCTGGAGAGCTACCATCTCTGGCGTGGGATTACCACTGTGTAGCTCCGGTATCTCGTGTCCCCGGTAGAGTGAGCTTTGTGGAGTGTCCACCACCCTAGAACTTGATTCTGCCACCTGGGATATACCAGGGTGTATTCCCCGTTCTGCTGCCTCCTTCAGCCATTGTTCCCAATCAGCATCGATTATCACATCCTCGCCTCTTGCTCGTGCCTCTGTGGCTGCGAGGAGTCTTTGGTTGAGCTCCACCCCAACGCTTCGCTCCATCTCGTCCTCACTGTCCTCGTCGGATACCTCCTCTTCCTCCACAGAACCCGCCCTTTCCTCATTCTCCTCCCGAGCGTCCATCATGTCCGAAAAATCTCCGGCCCCTGTTTCGACGTGACCGCCCCGCAATGATGACTGTGTAGCCGCAATCAAGCTTGCCTTGAGGACAACAACTCCATCCCAGGTTGTGTCTATGATAATCGTTCTGTTCTTTTTTTGGTACTGTTCTCTCGCCCACCTCGTGCCCTCCCATTTGCAAAGAACCTGTATCTCACTATCAACCAACCTTAGCTGGTCGAAGACCCGCAACAACCTCCTATGGTACGGAAAATGGCTTAGGCGCAGGCGATGGTCTCTCTTGTTATAGTCAAGGCCCGGATACTGAGCCTCAAGGCAATCAGTGGGTCCATAAAAGCGGAGGGTCTCTGCACGAACTTCCTGGACGATGTTGCGTCGGACATGGGTTTGCCAATCATTGGGATCCGTGTCCTTCCTTGTGGCAAAGAGCCGCGACATGATGAGTTCTTCAACCGGTGGTTTCTTCATGGTGACGTATGTTTGTGGGGAGTGAGGGACCGTGGTGGTTGGGTCAGAGGCGAGCAATGGTCAGTCAGGTGATACCTGGAGGGTCTTTTCTCATGTGAAGCTCGACGGAATGCTTTTCCTGAACGATTGCAGGATGTTGTAGCGTCGTCAGATCGTACTTGATCAAGCCTTGGGTGTGAAATTGATCCAGGGGGACTCAGAAGCATGTAAAAAAGTGTCGTCCTGTGATTGCGAAAACGTTGCTCAAAGAATTAACAATAGTCGAGTTGTCACGGCTGGACTACTTAGTATTTCTTTTTAGCATGGAGACAATGACAACGAATGACATTGGGGAAGGTTATTGATGCATCTGCGACAGCAGGAAGTCATTTGTCTCGCATTTCTGGAAGGTGCAATTCCGCCATTGGGGTTTGTGAGATCAAGGAATGAAGCGGTGCGTGTTGGAGCGTGTCAATTTTGGAAGTGAAGCCTTCCGTTAGTCAAGCATTGCGACGGATGTCTTTGGGTCATTGGGCCTTGGTCATGCTTCGCTCTAGATGGTAAAGTAGTGGTGACTCCGTGGCGCCCTTCCACTGGCAACCGTATCATAAAGTGCCCCGGCCGCCCCTGACGAGTGGACATCGGTCGGCTGTCTACTTGATCTAGCTTCCCTAGGCGCCTTTCGGCAAGCCTTCCAGTATTCTACTTTAGTTCTTCCTATCGGTTGGCTAGCTATTGGGTATGTACCTAAAGTACGTTATTTATTCATGCAATACTTAGTCATTCCCCACCGATACTGCGTATCACTAGTAGAATAGGATCAGTGAGTCTCAAGGTGCCATATAAATACTATTCACTTGCTCTACGAAGATCTGATGAGAGCACAAACAGACGCATTCATGCTAGTTCTACAAAAGTATTACACCCCTTAAGCTGGTGAGAAGTCACACCCGGAAGCTAACGTGTCAAGGTTTAACGCTCACATCATTTAAGCCTGCAAAGGCTAGCTTGGCAAGCCGTTAAGCCTCAAGAGGTTTAGCTTCCGAGGTTGTGACTTCTCACCAGCTAGACGAAACCAGCATCCAGCCAGATTCGGCCTTCATGTCATCGTCGTCAACATTTGAAAAAGCAAGGGCTGTCACAACATGTTCATTTAAGATCAAAATATTGGAACCTGTGTGCCTTCACGTGTGTTATTGTGCTGCGCTGTGGTAGAACCGTGATGAATCCTTGTTATTATTCGCCATGATGTCCACTACCAATATTCCTTTTACCTTCTTTCCCAGACTTGAAAATCCAATCTTTCCAACGTCTCTAGGATTCACCAATTTGGAAACCGGTATACGAATCCTGATAGATCCACTATCTAGATCGAGCCATTTGGTCAGCCAAGACTCGATCGATTTTGATCGTGGGCCGCAAGTCGGATAGAAGATATGTCGACTTTCAAAGGTTGTCTCGAAGGCAAGTGCTGAAGTCCACTGCCGCAATTCCATACTAACTCAATAGTAGAGTTCCCAGACATCAGAAGTATATGGCCTCTATTACGAGCAGGTGCACTGCTGATAGACACTGTTTAGTCGACTACTTCCGGAAAATTGCTGGCAGGAAACCACCCCTTGCATGTTTTCTAAGTCATGTCCACAGCGACCACATTCAAGGTCTGGAGTCTTTGACGAGTCCATTTGTGTACTGCTCGCCGGCTACACGAGAGGTATGTCGCGCGGCATACCAGGGACGTGTGTTACCAGCTAAACCCGAAAGCAGCTCCTATTGAACCTCGAGAAACGGCCTCACCGCATGAATCTTGCCAAAGGTTATCTAGAATGCAGAAAACAAGATTACAAGCCTCTCCGAAGGCTGTTGGTCGGTAGACTCTGAGTATTAGCCGAGCGTTCTAATCAGTTTGATCAGAAGACTATACCGTTGAACGCTCCGACAGAAATCGAGCTAAAGCCAGGGGTTTCTCTACGACTGACTTTACTAGATGTAGGTTCCATGGCGTTGTTGGATGCGAATCCTACTGAGGATAGCAGGCAAACCACTGCGCTGGAGCAGTCATGTTCCTCATTGAAGATGACACCAAAGCAATACTGTACACCGGTGACATACGATGTCAGTTTAACTTGACTGATGGGAGAGTATTGCTGACAGCCATTGCAGCGGAGCCTTGGTGGGTGAACTCGTTGATTCGTAACCCGGTAGTCCTGCCCTACACCCATGGCCACAAACGCTTGGACATGATGTATTTGGACACTACTTTTGCGAACGAAGAGTCCATCTATTGGAAATTTCCCACTAAGGCAGAAGGACTCAAGGAGCTTCTCGACAAGGTCATGATGTACCCGAAGGAGACTGTGTTCCATCTCCATGCATGGACTACGGGATACGAGGATGTCTGGCTAGCTTTGTCCAGCGCTCTGCGATCCCAGGTTGATTACATCATGGTGATAACAAAAGAGCTAATGACTGACACTAATCTAGATACATGTGGACGATTATAAGTGTCGTTTGTACGGAGCTCTCGCTCGTTTATCTGCTGGCAAAAATCCTAATCTTGAAGGTCCTCCACTGGTTGGTACCCTTTAGTCCCGTCTTATCTGTATTTCCCTTTTCTCTTTAGTCACAAGGCGTGTCTGGAGAGCCAAAGATCTTCCTCTTGCGAGACAATTCATCTTATAAAATTGAATCCAGAATGTACGCTAGCTATGTCTTCGAAAGGCGTACTTTGTTGTCTGATAAAATGGTTTGAGAAGCAACCCTTTCTAACGATCATTAGCCTATCAACAACGGCCGCAAAAGCGTCACTGATTGCTGTACATCCTGTGTTGATGATGATGCTAACCTCCAAATCTGTTACAGTTCGGTTTCAAGTGTGGAAACAGAGATCAAGCTGGATGTTTGACAAGTGACCCAAATGTCCGGCTGCACAGTTGCGAACGAGGCACAAGCTGTGCCGCCCTAGACCGAGATGATGTGGTTTTCATCAGGCCAATCCTCTCCCGCTCTGCTTCGGGGGCGGTTGTACCTGAAATAGGTGCCGGTGGAGGTGGTGGGGATTTGGAAATCCAAGCTCTTGAGCTTGAATTGGGCGATGAGGAAAAGGTATTGAAGCTCGTAGAAGTGTGCTCGGAGGTAATCGTCAATCGCGAACTCCGGAAGAAGACGTTAAATTATATTGATCAGGCCAGGCGGTCCCAGAGGCAGTCGGTATCACTGATTGCCTGCCGTCCGGATGACGGTCAAATGCCCTTCATCGAGCTCGCGCAGCATCTTGCAGCGTTGGTAGACCAGGATGGTAGCAATACCGCGGGGCAGAAGCTCTTGAGGGTGCGATCTGCAAGACGACTGGGAGACCCCATGGAGAGGGACCTTCCGCGGACTATAGTATGTGCACAGTACGCGTGATGGAAAACAGTGCTGATTGAGATTGAAGGAATTTCCGTACTCGCGGCACTCATCATACGACGAGCTTTGTGACCTGGTGAAGGCGTTCCAACCCACAGATGTCTATCCATGCACCGTCGACGAGAAAAATTGGGTATCAGAAACCAGCGTCGAGCATCTATTCGGTCGCTTCTGCTCAGGGACAATACTCGCCCATGATCGCAAGATGGAAATGCTCACAAGTCCACAGCTAATTCCTAGATCCAAAGCGGGTGGCGATAACGGCACCGAATCGAGAGAAGGGAGTGCAGAGTCACTGTCGCATTATGAGGACACTGTTTCCGAAGACTTGGTGCAATCTTGCTCAGATACCACACCATATTTTCGAATTCCTAGCGAGCAATATCAGCTCGCAAAGCGTCAACGGCTTTACCCAGCTCTTGCTAGTAAATATCCCGGGAGCGTTGATATAAGCCGAGAGCGGCTGCATAAGATCAAGAAGTCTTTTCAAGAACACCTGCGACGGAAGCAAGGCAAAACAGATGCGTCGGCGCGACTCGAGGTGGAGGGTGTAATTCACCTTCCGGGGCGGAGACGACCCCTCGGACGTGGAAAAAGAAATGAACCAAACCTAACATATGGAATGCGGACGGAGTTAACCAAGCTATCAGATACTAGCCCCTCTATTTCTGATGACGACGCTGGAGATTTTCTTTTAGGTGAGATACCTGAGCCAAGTAGTACATCCAACACTGCCCCAGCCAGCCAACCAAGATCAGAGACACAATTTTCGATCTCGGATGCAGCATTTGAGTCCCAGTCGCCGCACCGTCCACAAGAGATAACAAGAGCGGACAGAGTCCAATACAGGAAGGAAGCCTACAAGGCCGCGAAGGATTTGAGTGCAGTGTGGGAAACCGACCATGGTCTAGTCTCATCGTTTGACGGTCATGGCGAGGAAGAGCTAGAGCTGTGAGAGAAAGTTTTGCCATGAACAGCGTTGAGGTCTCTTCAGGCTTCTAGGACGACTACCCAGTATTGTCGTTTGGACGAACATCCATATGAAAGAGATGAACAGTAAATGCGCTTACGACATCAAATGATCGGCATGCACATCACATGCGTACCACGAATATATAGTTGCTATCTGTGACTGAAAGATCATAGATCTGAGCAATAGAATGCCACCAGTACCGTTCTTTCCGTTCAATAGAAATAGTACTCTTGCGTCAAGGGCAATTCTACGGCCGGCTCCGCTGTACAAATGATACCGTCGGCTTCAACGATCTATACTTTCTATCAGTGGGTCTAATGATAAGAGGGGGGTTGTGGAGTCCTCACATAAGTTTCCGGATCGACTTTCATTTTTGGCATGGAATCATTATACTTCATGTCCTTCTTCCTGATGTTCCTGCAATTCTTAACAACCTCAACGCGCTTGCGCAGATTGTACGATGCAACTGTGCCGGTCTCGACAGAGGCTTTTGAGACAAAGGTGATGGACATATGAGGGACAAAGGTCTAGTGAGCAATCAGCAGGAAAATGTTGAGAGCTACCAATCAACAAAGGCCACTTACTGCGAACATGGGGCGCATGATGACAGGTTCTACAGTAGGTATCGAGGCATTCGGGTCGCCCTTGAACCACTTTAGTACAGTGTGGTTTTTACGAGACCGCAAAAGCTCACCATTTGCATTTGCGATATCATACCACTCTTTATAACCATCGTAGGCTTGGTGCCAAAGTTAGCGGGCTTCCAGAGGACCAGGTCGGCCAATTTGCCGACCTCGACACTACCAATCACGTGGCTCATGCCTTGCGTTACTGCAGGGTTGATTGTGTATTTGCTGATATATCTCTTGACTCTGAAATTGTCTGCTCCTGTACCTTCGTCCTCCTTGAGCGTGCCTCTCTGTACCTTGTTCTTGTGTGCAGTGTTCCAGGTGCGGAGGATTACCTCGCCACAGCGTCCCATGGCTTGTGAGTCTGAGGACATCATACTTATGGCGCCGAGATCATGCAGTACATCTTCAGCAGCGATTGTCTCGGCTCGAATACGCGATTCGGCAAAGGCAACGTCTTCTGCAATATTCTTGGACAAATGATGGCACACCATCAGCATGTCGAGATGCTCGTCAAGGGTGTTCCGAGTGTAAGGTCGGGTGGGATTAGTACTGCTCGGGAGGACATTGGCATGCTCAACCACAGAGATAATGTCGGGGGCATGACCTCCTCCAGCGCCCTCAGTGTGATATGTATGTATCGTCCGATCTTTGAATGCCCTGATGGTCTGCTCCACAAAGCCTGATTCGTTGAGCGTGTCTGTATGGATAAGACACTGGACGTCATACTCATCACAAACGCCGAGACAAGTATCGATGACGGTGGGGGTTGTGCCCCAATCTTCATGCAACTTCAGGCCTGCAGCACCTGCAATACACTGTTCTTGTAAAGCCCGAGGACTACTATCATTTCCCTTCCCCGTGATGCCAATGTTAATTGGGAGTTCGTCACAGGCCTGAAGCATTTGCCTCAAGTGTGCTGTTCCGGGTGTACATGTTGTCGCATTCGTGCCTGTGCTTGGGCCTGTGCCTCCTCCGAGCATGGTTGTGATGCCTGCCGCTACAGCTTCATATGCTTGTTGGGGACATATGAAGTGAATATGCGAGTCCATGCCTCCGGCTGTAAGTATCATACCCTCACCTGCGATGACATCTGTACAGGAGCCGAAGGTCATTGCAGGATCGACTCCATCCATTACATCTGGATTACCAGCTTTGCCAATCCCAACGATGATTCCATTCTTGATACCAACATCAGCCTTGACAATCCCGCTCCAGTCTACAATAAGAGCATTTGAGATGACGGTATCCAACGATGCAGTATCTGGACGTCCACTGGCCTGGCCCATACCTTCTCGTAACGTCTTACCTCCCCCAAATGTGCACTCATCTCCATATGCAGTATAATCCTTTTCCACCTTAATCCACAAATCTGTGGAAGCTAAGCGTACGGTATCGCCAACGGTAGGCCCAAACATGCCAATATAGCCCTCGCGTGTCATTCTGAACGGATCGATGTAAGCATTATCCCCAGCTGGCTCAGGTGTATTTGCGAAACCGCCTTCCTGTAACCTTTCTGAGATCTTATCGGCCCTAGAAAGGTCGACTGGACCCGAAGCGATCCCGTTGCCGCCATGTATGATACGATTGCCTCCAATCTCCACGCAGTTGACTGTCTTAGTATCTCCAGGTTCGAATCGTACGGATGTACCAGCTGCTATGTCAAGGAAATAGCCATAGGCTTTGAGACGATCGAAATCTAGCTGGGGATTCACTTCGATTAAGTGATAGTGTGAGCCAACCTACGATACCTGTCAGCAAGTTGAATATGGCTTGTATACCATGTATCGGATGCTGTACCTGTATGGGCCGGTCACCCTTGCTTACGACCTTCAACTTGATCCTCCTTCTACCTCCTTTGACGATTATATTACCTTCTTTGACCGGTATAACAGCCCCAGGCATCCTTCGGCGATCATATCTCTTGGGATCTGGTAGTGGGAAGAGGTTTGTGTCCGGTATAGGTAGGAAGCTACCGTACAGTGCCTTTTCTAGATCACCATGATCTGAGCTGATGGGATGATGAACCGTCACTAAGTATGTGCCGCTTGGGAACGTGCCCTCCACCATGAGCTCGGCAAGAGAGGAGACAACGGAGGGCAAAACATGTCTTCTGCCAAGCATGGTCTTGCCAATTGCCATAAGGTCTGCAACGGAGTGGTTTCCATCGCGGATGAGCTGAATGCAACCGTTGTCAATGAAGCTTCCGAACGCACTGACGGGCAATGTACCTCTTGCAGGTTGTTTGCAATCAAAGCCTAGATTAGCAGGCCTTTAGCCATCTTCGAAGATAGGTAGAGTAAGACAAGTCGTACCGTAGCCTCTGCATGATTCAATTTGACCCCTCGGGCAAGGCGACGCTGAGCAAGGAGGCCCAATTGAGAAATGACAAGCTTATCAAGCTGTAAAGCTATCAGCGCCGTGTGCGGTCATAGACCTTGATGGAGTGTAATACCTCTCTAGGAACAAGCTGCATGGCCGGCTAACCCTAAAGTGTGAATGGACCATTGGAGACTGAGATCCGTCCGCGTCGATTCAAATCGTGCTTTGGTGGGGCCCGGTGCCAAGCGTGGCTATAAATCTTGGAGGAAAAAGACCTCACAGTGTCAACACCACAGCGAACAAATTGCCATAGTGAACTCGGGCAATGAATGCAAAGCAGCTTGTCATCACGCTATATTTAGTAGCCAATGAAAAAATGCAGTAATCATCGGATTACCACGGAAAAGAAGGAACCATAGCATACAATTGCTCCAGCTCCCAGCCCCAGCCACGTGTATCATTTCATACACAGGGGACAAGAATATTTTTGGTCAACATTTCCGCTCTTTGCGCCACGTGGCATTGATACAAAAATCCCTGCGATACCATGCTCAAATAGCTTCGCTCCTACGTTTCTTTCCTTTCACCTTCTTCGGCTTCTCTGGGCTTGCCGCTTTGGGAGGTGGACTTGCTCGCTCCGCAACAACCTCTTCGGATTCGATGAGCTCATCGGCTGCCTTTGCATCCTTCCTCCTGGTCCCCTTCTTCTTTTTCGCGGGCGAATTCGAGGACCGTTCGGCAATCACAGACTCGGCTTCCTTAACTGGGGTCTCTTTGGCTGCAACCTTCTTGTCGGTGGCCTCCTTGGTGGTTTTGCTACGCTTGGGAGGCGGTGCTTTGACAGGCTCCGGAGAGTCCTCTGACTCCTGCTCGGAATCCTGCTCGGAATTCTCTTCCTCGTCGGCATGACCAGGCTCGAGTTCCGGTGGGGTAGGTAATTTACCAGCTTTCTTACTGTCATCATAAATCTTTTTTGCTTCTCCATCAGTTATTTGCGGGATTCCATGGCCCGCTTTGTAGGAGGTCATCTGCGCTTTGTAGCGCGCAAAGTTGATTAAATATTTTTCTTGCCACTCCTGATGAACGCAGTGAGTATGAAAAGCGATTCTAACCTAAACCAACTCAGGGCGCTTACTTTCTTATCCTCATCCGTCATCTCCCGCCATCGCTTTCCACCCTCATCTTGGACCTCTTTGGCCGTCTTGCCAGGTCCCATCTCAGTTGCGATGGTCTGGCGTGCAGTTTGCAGATAAAGGAAGAATGGGGTGAGTGCTCGTTTTGGCGCATTCTTGTCATGAGGAGCCCTTTTTCTCTTCTTGTTCTCTGCAGGAACTTCGACGGTGGGTGCAGGCGTAGGCCCACGTTGACCGAACAGTACGTTCTCGCCGCTTAGAGGGTTCGAGATGTTCAATTGCTCAAGTGAAGATGCGTTTCCCCTTCCGATGACGGTGTCCGTATGGGCGATGTAGGCGCGTGAAAGATCCGAGACAGCTGACTGAAGCGTGGCTAGACCAGTGACCACCTGAGGCGTGATAATCAGCTGACTTTGCTCTGGATTGATGGCGCCGTACATGATGTTGCGAATAAGCTTAAAAGCTATTTCGCAAACATTCTCGCAAGGACGCGTGAGAAGATGGACAGCTTCGAGGGCTTCTTCGCGTTGATCGCGATCCATGTACTGTAGAATTGGAGACATGAAAATGTTGATGATGGAAAAGGGTGAATTGGGGTGGAAGGGAGTTGGGGTGGGATTGAGGTGGTGGTCATAGTGATGTTGTGACAGTACACAACAGACAGACGAGTCACCTCACGATGGACCAATTGAAAAGGAATGAAGTATTGCTTACCGAATTCCTCGTGCGCACAAAGTCTTCAACACTGATTTGGAGACTGCCAGAATCCTTTGGCTTGTCTTCAGTCTTCCGAGAGCGCGCCATGTTGTTATGCGTTTCGGTCAGCGCTCATACATAAAATAGGGTGGTGGAATAAGGATGAAAACCTTTGGGGGGGTGTCCACTTCCTTGAAAAAGCAGCCGGGAAGAGCCCAAGCGCCCTCCGACGAACCCCATGACTGCTGCAGCGCCCTATTGAGCGGCTAGTGACCAATCACGCCCACTAAACTTGCACTTTCTCTAGGCCTCGTAGGGTTGCGAGTTACGGCGCCTCGCCTGGAGCTTTGCTGGGAACCTACCTTATCCCCACAAATGGCATTCACAATTGTGCAAACGGGCATTCTACGGCGAGCCGCAATGCCAACCACATCTCTGCTATTCAGCTTGCTGTCTCGAGGCCTTTGATGTTTAAGTAGACGAACCCATATCCTAGAACTAGCCTTCTCTCATTCAGTCTAAATACGCCCCAGGACACTCGGTAACTTTGCGCAACTGTCCGTTCGATTCCGCACAAGCAGTTTTCAAGAATCAGCTCCATCCTTTTACGAGACCATTAAGTAGACGCTACAGCGGGTCACAGGCTATACCATGCCACCGTGGTAAGTCGCATTATTCTCGGACCAGTCCTAGAAGGGTTCACCTGGTACCCACACCTATCCAGCCCTACGGGTCTTTGCGCTCGGAGTTTTCGATTTCCTTAACCCCGGGCAGTGCTTCAGGGCTGACTAGTAGCTAAAACGCTGTGTTCTATAAGTTGTTATAAAGGCGGATTCTAATAATATATTTATATATAAAAGTAAACTATAAAAGTCTATAACTATAGAGATAAATAGCGTAGATAATTACTAGGTATAAATAATACAGATATATAGATTTTCTATAGGATAATTAATTAAGAAGCTAGATATATAGCGATTAGTAAAGGTAAATATATTAAAGCGCTAAGACGCTAAGACTAATCTATTATTATTAAGCGCTTAATAGCTATAATATATATTAATATATCTGTAAAATAGAAAAAAGTAAGCGCCCTTACTACGAATAATTATTTACCTCGTTAGTAATATATAAAAGGATACTAGATATTATAATCTACTACTAATCTAACTATATTTAGACTAACCGCGTTAGGTTAGTACTTTAAACTCGAGTTAGGTTCTTAACTTAACTCTTAGTAAATTAATACTAAATTCCTAGCCTAAGTATTTAGGTTAGTATTAATAGTTAGTACTAAGTATTTAAGTTAATATTATAAGGTAGTACTAAGTATTAGTATTCAAGTATTAATCTAACTTACTAAGACTTTAATTTTAATAAGAGTATTTTACTAGACTATAATATTAAGAATACTTTATAATAATATAAAAAGGTAATATAATTATTTAATAGTCTTTAATAAATAGCCTATTTATCTATTTAATTAGATATCTTTATAATCTTATACTTATAACCCTTTTATTTATTATTATCCTCCTTACTATTATTATGCTTACTATTATTATCTTTACTACTACTACTAGTCTTATTAGTATCTTTTAACTTATATTCCTTATCCTCTTCTTTATCTTCCTTAGTAGTATACTTAATTTCTTTCCTATTAGTATTAACTTTAATTAAGATACCCTCCTTATCTTAATTCCTTTATATAGGGTTAGGTATAATATAATCCTTTATATTAAATATATTAGTATACTCTTATATAAACTTAGTATAAGTATTTATAATATTAAGGTCTTATATATCTTTTAACTCCTTTTAACCCTTATAATATATAATCCTTTACTTAATAATTTATATAATTAGTAGATTAAATCTAGTAAATTCTAGCCTAATAGTATTTATATCTTCCTTAGAAGTATTCTAAAAGTTAAGTTAATTAAAAGATAGGATTAAAGACTAACTATATATTTACCTCTTTTATAAAACTAGTTATACTATTTATATTTTATATATAATTTACTAGTTTATCTAGCTTAGCTTATTCCTTAGTAGCCTCTTTATTATCTTTAAGGCGTAACTCTATCTTAAAATATTCTATTATATAATATTAGCTATTTAAGAAGTATTATATTACTTAATTATATTATTATAAATCCCTCTTTTATATCTTTCCTCTTTTATAATATCCTTTACCCTAATTATTAGCTCTATATAATCCTCTTTAATAGCTATCTTTTATATATCTAATTCCTTTAACTTCTTAATCCTTTTTAATACTACTACGCGGTTATTAGATACTTTTATATATAATAGCTTCTTAATATTATCTTAGTCTTTTATATATTCTCTACTTATAATTAATTTAGGATTCTAGTTATAAGGACTTAATATTATTATAATATTATATTAACTTATCTATCTAGTAATATATTTAGGTAATATAATTAGTAATAAATATTTACTATATATTAATAACCTATCTTACTATAATATCTTAAGTATATAGAGGTAGGAGGAGTTATAAAGAAGATTTTAAGGGGTAATTCTACTTATAATTATACTTATAATTATATAGAATATTCTGCCTAATATTACTTTACCTTATATTAAAACTTTTAAACCTTATATTCCTTCTTTTATCTATTATTATATATATTTAATAACTTTAATAATAGCTTATATTAAGTAGACTAGTAATATTATTTTATAATATATTTCTTACTCTATATATTAATAGGTAGATAGTATAATTAGCTAATAAAACGCTAAGATTACTAGCTAGAGGAGGTAAACCCTTATAAGGTAAAGGAGTAAATAAGCTATTATATAGGAAGGGAAAGGTAATATAAATAGGTAATATATTAAAATATAATTAGCTAATCCTTTATAATTAATAGTACTAAAACTAATAATAAGAAGATAAAAGTATAAGGTTAACTTAGGTCTTAAAGCTTTAAAGGAGATAAGATAATATTAAAAGTCTATTAATAACCTTATCTTAAAGCTACTATTTAATTATATTATAAGGGAGGTTATAATAGATATTATAAGAGTTAATATAAACTTATATTAAATTTAAAGTTTAATTTTAGAAGTATTATAAGATATTATAAAAGCTTTTATAGTATCTTTTCTCTTAAGTAAGTATATTACTATTTTATATTACTATTTAATCTTTATAATAATTACTTATTAATATATCTTATAATATAGATTTAAATCTACTTTATATTAGACTGACCGCGTCGAGTCGGTACTTCGAACTCGAGTCGGGTACCCGACTCGAGTCTTGGCGATTCGATACCAAAATCTGGTACCGAGTACCTCGAGTCGGTACCTAGGTAGGTACCGAGTATTGGTACCGAAGTATTGACTCGAATCGCTAAGACATTTTTCTCTAGTAATATTTCTATTTTTAGTAGTATTTCTTCCTATATTTTTTAATTTTTTCTTTTATTATTATTATTATTATTACCTAGGTAATTCTTAATAGTAAATAAAGTAATAAGAAAGATAATAACTAGTCCTATAGAAATAATAACTATAATATTAATAATATTTTATATTTATAGTAGTATTTACTATTATATCTATAATTTACTATTATATTACTAAGCATTATTATTATTACTACCTAGCCTAACCTAGGTAATTCTTTTAAGGTAATGCAAAAAGGTAATGCATATCCCTAGGGAACTAAAGGGGGTATTAAATTTCTAATTAAAAAAAAATCTATTTTTAGTATAGGGGTAACTCTAGAATTTTTTTAGTATTCCTTACTATTTTATTAGGGGCTTGGCGTCTTGGCGATACCTTGGCGATTCGAGTCGGGTCAACCCGATTCGCCAAGGTATCGAGGCCTTGGCGAGTCGGTACTAATAGCTGGTACCGAGTATTTCGGTCGGTACTAAGATCCTAACCCGAGTATTCGGTCGGTACCAAATCTTGGTACCGAATCCCGACTCGACGGTTAGTCTACTTTATATCTACGCTAAATATATTATTATTATAAAGAGGGATTTATAGCTTATAAGGGAATTAATAAAGAGCTTTAGTATTATACTATTTAATACTTAAGGGTAGTAATAGTTTTATAGTATTAGGAGTAGAGGGTAGGTCTAGGATAATACGGCGCTCCTAGTATTATAGCGTTCTTAGTAAGATAAAGAATTATATTACCTTCTTATATTACCTTTATATTTATACGTAGGAATTAAACCTCCTTTATAAATATACTACCTAATTATTAATTAACTTTAAAATTATAACTATTAATTTACTTATCTTAAGATATCTACTAATCCTAATTTAAAAGGATCTTTACCTTTATTAATACTTTAATTAGTATCTTCTTCCCTTTAAAGAATATTCTAGGGCTTAGTAAGAGCTTTATTAGGGTCTAACCCTATAATATAATTATAATACTTTAGAAGTATTACTTATTTTATAGACTCTAGTTTTAACTATATATAATCTTATAAATATACTCTTTAAGTAAGACTAGAGACTCTCTTAATACTTATAAATAATATTAGGTATAAAACGATATCCTTAGCTATTTATATTAGATTTAGATAAGCTAAAGTATTATCCTTCTAGTACTCCTATATAGGAATATCCTCTAGTAGACTTTTAGAATAAAAGTATTAAATAGCTTCGCTTTATAATAAAGACTTATAATTTAGATATTAAAGTAGACTTCTTTTTACTCTTATTAAAGGCTATTATTAGTTAGTATAAATTTAAATATATTATTATATTATATTACCTTATTAATATTTTATATAAATATTATATATTAGTCCTTCTAATAACTAGTAATATCTTATAATATTTATAAAAGTAGTTAGTAAATTTATTCTTATACCTCTCTTTATAAGAGGTTAAAATATTATTATTATTTAACTCCTCTTATTTATCCTAAGTTTTATATAGACTTAGTTTTATAAAAGGGTCTAGAATATTAATAAGGTTATATATTAATCTACCTTTACCTTTTATTCTAGAATAATACTTAGCGAGTTTTACTAAGGCTACTTTATAAGTATAAATAATACTTACTTTACTAATAATCCTACTATTATGTATTATTATTTTAGTATTATTAAAATATTTAAAAAGAGTATTATATAATTAGAATCCTAAATATATACCTATATTTATTATTTAAGAAACTATTAAGGTAAGTTAATAGATAGGATTTAATATATTATTAAGTAATAATATAATTAACTATTTATATTTATTAAGGCTAATTATACTAATTTTTAGATTAATTATATTTTTATCTACCTAAGTATTAATAAAGTCATGTAGCTAATATATATAATAAAGTATTAAGTATATAGAATTCTAATAAATATAGATATCTTATATAAGTTCTTAAGGTCTTCTACTAGAGTTTTCTTATAACTATAAAAAATAAAGCTTTTATTAAGGAGATAAGTTAATTACTATTATAAGAGCGCGGATCTATTTAAAATATTAGTAAGTATATTACTTATTTATATTACCCCTATAATATTATACCTTCTTAATAATAGTTAATAGACTTATACTATTATAGATATAGCATTAGCGTATACTATAGAAGGCTTCCGTAGTCACCTTATTATTTCTTAATAGAATCCTTAATAGAAAATTAACTATTTCACCTATAATTATTCTACCTATATTAATTAGTAGTAACACTATAAGTATTTATCTTTAAAGTACTAAATAACTACCTAGAAGTATTAAATACTATTTATAATATTAATACTATCTTTATAATACTAATAATCCCCCTCTAAGTCCTCTAACCTCTCTAAGTCTTATAACTTTAGTAACTACTTTTATAACTAAAAGTATCCCTTATACTTTATAATAAGGGCCTTATTTTATACTAATTTAAATATAAAGTAGTCTAAATTAGAAGCCTTTAATAAATACCCTTATACTACGGCCCTCTAAGTTATATAACTTATCTACGCTTCTTTTAATCCCTTCTTAGGAATAAAACTCCTTCCTATTTAAATTATTTAAATAGTTATATAATTTATTTACCTACTTTACTTTTTCTATTATAACTCTTATAATAATTATAATAGCTATTAATACTATTGACTTATAAGGTAGCTATTATTAAAGGCTCTAATAATATCCTATCTATCTTAAATATAGCCGCCTTAATCCTATTAATTATCCTTATACCTCTAGATATTATTACTTAAGCCTACTTAATATCTAATTTCTTTAATACTAGGTACTAGTATAGCTAAATTATCTAGAAGGTAACTTATAAGGTTATCTATTTTATTACTTTTAAGTATAAAAGACCTTTACCTCTCCATTATAAACCTACTTTATTACGTGGTACTTAATTAGGATTCTAAGACTTAGATTAAGTTAAATATATTTAGCTAAGTAACTAGGCTATTAACTTACCCCTCTTTAAGATATTTATAAAAGCCTTTATTATTACTACTACCTAGTTATATAAGTTTACTAGGTCCCTATTAATAGGTATTATACCTACTTTAACCTCTCCTAGATTTAGCCTATTAATATAATTAGGCCTATTAGAGTAGTTAGGCCTATTAGATTGATTTAGCCTAGGCTCCTACTTACTAATAACTTAAGGTATATTAATTAAAGGAGAGATATCTTATAATCTATTATAACCTTTTATAAATATAGCTACTTTATTTTTATAAGTATAAATTAATTAAATAGCTACTATTATTACTTAAGTAATAACCTTATTATAAAATAAATAGTAAGTTAATAATAATTAAGTAAATCTAGCTAATCTTAATTAAAGACCTTATTCTACTTAATTTTATACTTAAGATATAAGCTACTTTAAATTAAAGCCTAATATACCTACTATTAAAGTTAAGGATAGGTATAATATCTATTATAATAGTTATAACTTTACTACTAAGTTATAAGTAAAGGCTACTATTATAAATATAGCTAATTTATAATAAAATCTTAATACTTATTTACTTAAAGAAGCTAATAACTAGTTTACTAGTTAATTAATATATAACTTTAGATAAGGATTAAGATATAATCCTAATAATATTAATAGCTAGTATAATATATTTAAAAAGAGATTTTAAGATTCCCTAAATAAGTATTTAAGTATATTTAAGTCTATTTATTATACTATTTAAGATATTTATAATTAATATAACCCTACTAAATATATAGTTAATATTATAATTAATAGTCTTAATACTAGTATTATAATTATTAAACTATTATAAGTACTCTTAACTTATAAATATATAAATAGTAAATTATATTATAACCTTAATAAGCCTAATATTATATTAACTATCTTATATTAAGTTACTAGCTAGAGCCTATATAAATAAGTAGGTTATAAAGGCTTCTCCTTTTCTGTATCCTTAGGCCTAAGGCTAAATACAGCTATCTAGGTTAGTCGTACTTACCCGATACTATAGCTATAATATCTGCCCCCTATAGAAAATAAGCTCGTCCTAAGCGTATCACGTCGTCGAATTAACTAAGTTAGGCTTTATAATTTTTTTAGGATTAGCTAACTACTTTACTAACTAACCGTCGTACTTTATAATAATATCCTCGAGATCTAGGTAGTATAATATAAGGTGTTATAACGCGTTATTAGAGATATTAAGCGTCTTATTAGCCTTGTCTATTAACCTAATATCCCTAGTATTATTAATTATTATTACTATATTTATACCGGATTAGTTCTATACGCTTAAATACCTTATTAGCTCTACTACTATAGTATTCCTATTTATTAGTAGCTACGTATTTAATTATTACTATTTCTTAATAGATTCCCTTAATTCCTCTATCTTAGTTATTAGTATTATTAAGAGTAATCCTAACCTTAGGTTCTTAAGACCTTTCCGGGCTAGCTGGGTTAGAATAGGTTATTATACTAAAGCGGGGCTGGGCTATCTTGTAGGCGGGGGTAGTATTAGAGCTATTAGTAGTAGGGTAGTAGTACTATTTAGTGGCGGGGGTATTAGATTACCTAGTAGTAGGGTAGCTCTCCTAGATTTTACTAGCTTCTTAGCCTTCTTTATAATTACGGATTTTTTAGACCTTAGTACCTAGCGATTTTTCTCCTTTATATCGCTAGGTAGTAGTTCCCCTAGGACATCCTAATCCTCTAGGAGATAGATAATTTTAGGATAATTATCCCTAAGGTACTATAGTAATATTTTACTACTACTAGCTATATAATTAGGGTATTATTTATCTACTATCTAAGTCTAGTTAGGTAGTAAATATTTATTAGTTAGGCCTAGTCTTTCCCTTATATTACTATATAGTTAGCGCCCTTAAAATACGCAGAAATGCCTTACCCCCTTATTATCTAGGGCTGTCGCTAGTACTCCTATAGGGATAAAGTTAATAGGTAGATATCTATCTAAATTAAGGCTTAATTAGTAGAAATCCCCCCGCTTAAATAAGTTAGAATAAATTACCTAGAATACCTAATAATTAGGTAGAATAGTAAAGTACTTATAATAGCTTATAAACTCTTCCTTTAAGACGACGTAGTCTAGGTTAGAAAAAACTAGTGTAGGGAATTTATTAACTAATAGCTAGTCTAGATATTTAGAAAGAATAACCCTTTTACCTAGTTTCCCTAAAATTTTCGCCCCCCTATTCTCCCCCGTATAGAGGGTCCTAGCTATATAATAGCTAATATTAATATTCTTAGAGGTAACCTTACTAATAGTCTTAAGGGCTCCCTTAGGAGCTACTAAACAGGGTTATTTAATTAAGTAAGGTAAGGATATACTATTAGGCCTAGGGTCCGCCGCTAGGATCTCCTAGTATAATAGAGGAGCTAATAATACCTCTAATATTATTAGTAATATAAGTTATAAGTATTCTTTAAGGTAAGCTTACTAATCTATTTCTAGTAGTTACCTAGACCCGTATTTAAAGTTATAGCGGACGTTATCCGCTATCTTATAGACTATCTTAAAAAGGCTTAAAAGGCTAGCGTAATTTATACCCGCCTACTAGTTTAAATTAAATATAATATATTCTCAGGAATAGCTTAAACCCTAGTCCTCTCTTAATACTCTAAGTAGGGGTACCTTATAATTTATTTTAAGATAATTAAGAGGATTAAAGAAGGTAAAATCTTTATAACTATCTTATAATCCTATACTATTCTATAAATTTCCCTTCTTTAATTTATAAATTTTAAATTCCTAGAAAATTTATGACTACTTCCTCGCCTCTACCCTGATTTCTTCCTAGTTTAGGCTAAATATAGCTTCCTAGACCTAATTATTATAATTAAGTATACTAACTTTAGGTAGGGCTATTATATATTAGATAATATCTTATTCAGCCTAGTATAAATTTTCTTTATTATTAATTAGTATACTTAACTTCTTAGTAATATCTAGGGGCGCGGTAAGGTCTAGGAATAAGTTTTACTATACCTACTACTTAAGTTAATCCTAGATCTAATATATAATATAGTAGTTATTAGGAATAAAAATAGGCTAATTATATACCGTTAAAAGGGGTCTAAATCTATTTTCTCTTAAGTACCTTAATATATAGGCTCTATTAGCGGTTTTAGAGCGATATAAATTAATTCTATAAAGGGGATTATATTAAAATTTAAATTATAGAGTATAAATTTAAAATACCCTTAAAAGGATAGTTACCTTAGGTAAGTAGTTTAAGATCTTATTAGATATAAGTCTATTTATATAGAATTAAGTTAGTGGTAGGCGCTAAATATAGCCTTTATCTATATTTATTCTTAACTAGTCTATAATATACGAATTAATATCCTTATTAGATAGGGCTTTAAGTTAATACTTTATTATTATATTTATTTTAAACTAGGTTAGTAACTAGGTAACTTTCTTAGCAATAATAGTCTATATAAGAACCCTAGGTAGTAAGGAGTATTACCTCTAGAGATATAATATATATAATATATACTATATTAGTATAAATAATTAATAATAGAGATAAAGGTAAGTAATATAAAACTTAGTTATAAGTTAAAGCTATACTAATAGTAGGAGTACCCGTATTATATATTTTTCGACTATAATTATACTAATACCTTTATTTTTACTTTTAAGATTTCTTAAATTTAGATATTATATCTAGTACGTCTTCTACGAGGTTAGTAGCTAGTTCCTAGGTTATTTTATTATAGCCTTTCTACCTAACCTAATAGCTATCCTTTCTACCTCTCTTTTCCCTACGTAGTATCTTATCTACTATGTATTCTTATCTACCCTATATAATAATAGGTACTAGGGGAGGAACGGCTCGATTAAAAGGATTAGGTTTACCCTACTCTAGGTAGATTATTAATATTACCGGATAGATCCTTAATATACTAGGGGGTTAATTTTCTCTAGGATCTTATACGGCCCTACCTTCTTTATTAATAGAGAGGAGGACTTAGGAATATAATATCCTACGTCTCTAGTTTTAGTAAGCTTAAGATATATACTACCTACTAAGTCTAGGACCTTATATTTAGAATTATATCTTACTACTATTTTTACCTAGGCTAATTTTATAGTATTTATAGTATTATTACGTACTATATCCTAATAATAGAGGAATTCCGCCGTAATTTTATTATTTCTAGGGATAATAGTATTAAGGTAACCCCTAGGTTTTATACTATAAAGTACTTTAAACGGCGTTATAAGTATACTTATATTTTCTATAATATTTAAGGCGTATTTAACCTCTAGTAGTAAAGTATTCTAGTTCTCTTTATATTAGCCTACTAGTAGATATCTTAAGGTTATTTCTATAGTCTAGTTAGTTTATTCTACTTATCTATCCGCTAATAGATAGTAAGCTATTATTATCCCTAATAATACCCTATATCTAGAGAATAGAGTTCTCTAGAACTCGCTAGTAAACTTAGGATCTCTATTAGAGATAAGGCGGCTTAGAATACCCTATAATTAGTATATATTATTAAAATATTATCTAGCCTAGATTTTAGTTATATTAGTTTTATTCCCTAGGACTAGCTAGATAAATTTTAAGAATTTATTAGTAACTATAAGTAGGGAGTTATAGCCTTACCTAGTTAGAGGTAGGCTAATTATAAAATCTATTACTAGTTCCTTTAGTAGGTATTAAGTATCCCTTATAAGATATAACTCCTTATATAGTAGTTACCTTAAAGGTTTTAATAATTAATAAGCTAGGTACTTATTAATATACCCTTAGGAAGTATATTAAACTATATAATTAGTTATATATCTAATAAATACTACTATATATATAGTAGTTATATCTATATTTAAGGATTTTATAAGTAAGCTTTTTTAGAATATAAAGCTAATCTAGTCCTAGGTAGTTTTATATATATAGTAGGTTATTCTTAAGGTCCTAGTAATATAATTAATATACCGTCTTAACCCTAGATTCTTAGCCTAACTCTTTTAATTATTTCTAGAATTAATTATAGATTTTCCTAAAATAGGGATCCCTAGGTAACATATTTAAAATTTTATTTAGAAACTCCTTTTCTACCTTAATTATTATTATAGGGAAGATATTCGCGAGTTTAATTTTTATTATAAGTAGTCTAAATAGTCTATTAATATTTCTATATATAATTCTAGCCTAATAGATAATTTTTATCCTTAGTTAAAATATAGATAGGTAAAGGGCCTACTTATTTAAGTAGGTAGATTAATAACTATTTATTTTATTTTAAAGCACTAATTTTAGAGTAGTATAATTTATAATAATAGTAAAGTCCCTATTATTAAAGAATTAAGGGATCTTAGTAAGTACTTAAATAAGGGCCCCTACTTTTAATTTTATAGCTTAATATCAGGTTTCTATATTAAAGAGATCTTTAGAGAGAAATAATATTAGCCTTTCTACCCTATCTATTCTAATTTAGTATAGTATAACTCTATATCCCTTCTCTTTACTACTATTTATATATAATATAAATAGTCTACTAAAGTTAGGAAATACTAAAGTAGGAGTATTATATAGCTTTTCCTTAAGGATTTCCTAAGCCTTATAATATTAAGGACTAGCTTATAAACCTTCTATCTTATATATAGCTAAGACTTAAGTAGGTTTTAAATAGGATATATCTATTAAAATTTATTTTTTCTTAGCGTAGTTTCTTCTTAGCCCCCCCCTTATTTAGGCTTCCCTTAAAGCCCTCTATTTTTAACTTAATTAGGGGTCTAGTAATTATTATATAATACTCTATAAATTTATAGTAATAATTAAAGAAACTAAGTCTAGTCTCTAACCCCCTTATATTTATAGGGAACAATATCTTCTAGATAGCTTTAACTTTCTCTTCTATTATATTAAGCCCTAATTATAATATATAATATCTAAGAGCTATTATACTAGGATATATAAAATAGTATTTCACTAGTAATAGTATAACTCTATTATTCTTAAAGAGCTTAAGAACCTAGTTAAGATATTTAATATAATCTTCTAGAGTAGTAGAGAAAATTATAATATTATTAATATATATAAGGATAAATTACTATAAGTAGGGGGATAGTAGCCTCTTTATATAATATTAGAAAAAACCTAGAGTATTTACTAAACTTATAATAAAAACCTTTAGCTATTTTTAGCCTTAATATAAGTTAATAAATATAGTCTTTTACTAATTAGAAGGGTATATTCCCTATTAAAAAAAACCCTTTAATAAGATTAATTAATAAGAATATTATTAATCTACCTAACGCTCCTAGGATTATATCCTACTTTAGAAGTAGATATATATCTAAGTAAAGCTTAATATTAACCTTATATAAATCTACTACTACCCTTAGTTTCCTATTTTTCTAAACTATAAAGGCTAGTAATAATATAGTAGAGGGTACGCCTAAAGGAACTTTCTTAATCTAGCCCTACTCTACTAAGGGATCTAGGATTAAATCTATAACCTTATAATCCCTTTAAGAAAGATTATATAAGTTTTACTTTAATCCTACTATATCTAACTTATCTTTAAAGGGTATTAGTATTTTAATACTATTATTAAACTTTCCTAGGCTATTTTAAAAAAGGGTCTTATACTTTTTAAGTACCTTTTTAATATATTCTTAATATTTAGGCCCCTAATATATAGAGATATCTACTTTAGGGACTACAACTTCCTTTAGAAAGTCTATTATATAGGGTATATCTAGCTCCTCCTTAAACTTACTAGTATAAATATCTATAAAATAGAAATCTACCTTAGTAGGCTTAGCTAAGTCCTATAAAATTATTAGTCTTCCTAGTAATTACCCCTAGTAGATCTTAATAGAATAATTACTAAAGTTAGTTATAAGATAAGCTTATAAATTATTACTAACTACTACTTAAACTCTAGAAGTAAATATCCCTAACTATAAGTTAACTATTAATAATAGTTTAAATAAGTAGGAGTAATTCCGCGCTAGCGGGTAATATATAATTAGGATATTCTATCCTATTCCTAGATCTAGTATAATAGGTAAGGTAGTATAGACGTTTACTCTTTTATATTTTAGTATCCTTAATATTCTTATCTTAATTAGTAATACTAGTATTACTAGGGGTTCCTAAATATCTACTTAGATTTTTAGGATATAATCTATCTTTAAGGTAACTCTAATTAGAATAGGGGTATTATTAATTATAGTAAGATCCTAATATTTACCCTATTAAATATTAATTATACTTAGTTTTATAATATCTATCTTAATAATTATATTATATAGGAGTTTTAAAACTATATAAATCTCCTTAGATATTCTAACTAGTTCCTTAGTTAAGTTATATATTATAATATCTACTTTAATATAATCTTATAATAATAACTCTCTAGTATTAACCCCCTTATATTAAAGCCCTTTTCCTCTAGCTATAAGGTAGACCTTATAAGTATTAAAAAAGGCTAGGCGGTAATTATTAAAAATAAGTAATACTAGAGACCTAGTATTAAAGTAAAACTTAAGGATTCTACTATCCTTACTAATATATTAGTATATTATACTAGAGAATTTCTTAAAGTCTATATTAGCTCCTATCTATATATCTATAAAATTAAAAGTAATAGGTTTAACTCCTTTTAAAGATAAGCTAGTAATATTATTATTAAGATAGAATAAGTCTAAGGATATTCTAGTAGTAATATTTAAGCTATTAAAAAAGTTATTATCCTTAAGTAGGCCCTAACTACTAGTTAGGAGCTCTAAGAGGCTTCCCCTTAAATATCCTCCTTTATAAGGATCTTTAAAGCTATATAAGTCTCTAGATTATATAGATTAAGACTATTATTATTATTATTATTATTATTATTATTATTACTATTACTATCCCCTAGGTTAAGGTCTATTTTATCCTCTAGTTTAACCTTTAAGGCCCTTTTCTTTTTATTATTATAGTTACTATCCTAATAATTTCTACTATAATACTAGTAAGGATAAGGTAGGGACCTTTTAGGTTATTAATTATTAATATTCATCTTTTTTAAGGGGCGCCTCTTTATTTTTATAGGCTTAGGGTTAAACTAGATAATTCCCTTAGCCGCTAGATTACTAAATAATTACTAGACTCTAGCTAGGGATAGTACTTAAAGTAATTAAGTTACTATAAGTTTCTAATAGGGTTTATTTAGGGAGGTATTACGGTTACACCCCCTTTGCCTACAGTTACACCCCCTAACTACCTATAATTATACCCCCTAGATACCTATAATTACACCCCCCCCGTATTAGGCTAGATCCGTCGTTACTAGGGTAACGCCCCCGGTAACGCGTATAACTCCTAAGTCCTAATATTTCAGGTTACTTATTATACCCCTACTCCCCTATATTAATTAATAATATACCCTTTAGATGTAAAGTAAATACGCCTATAGTAGGAGCTTAGGTAGAGAAAAAGGCAAGGGCAGACTCGTCAGCGTTAGAGTAGAGGTCTATACTAGGAATATTAGGAAGAGACAGTCTAGTAGTAATACTAAGGGGACGCGGTAGGGGCTGGGGCCTTCTTACCTTACTAGCACGGCGACGACGTACTCTATAGCCTAAGTAGCCTACTACCTAGCCTAAGCCATCTACCCCTACGCAGGTAGAGGGCGCCCTACCTGCGCTATTATCACCCTTAGCTGAGGCGACCATTAGGCCTATAACTAAGCTAGTAGGACGTAGACTATCCCCTACACCGTAGGTAAGGAACTAAGTAGGATAGAGGTGTATATAATATTAACGCATGGTAGCTAGATATAAGAGAAAGCGTATGTATTTAGTAGGGGGCTTAGTAGTAGCGTCTCTATTTAAGACTACGCCTAGGGGATATTACCGTTATTAGATATTAACTAATTAGAACACGCGCTAGCTAGAAAAGTTCTAATTATAAAGACTACGGTAATAGAATAGTTTAGGTCTATAAGATTTCACAAATAATTAATCCGGTCTAAAGAAAATCGCGTTAGAGATATTACTAAACTTTTAGTAGTAGGATCTCCGTAAGGCGTTACCCTAGTAATAACGGATCTAGCCTAATGCGGGGGGGTGTAAATATAAGTAGTCAGGGGGTATAATTATAGGCAGTTAGGGGGTGTAATTATAGGTAAAGGGGGTATAACCGTAATATCTCCCTTTATTTATATTATAAATATACTTTACTACTACCTTATTATTCTAGACTCGCCTATTAAATTTTTTTATAGTATCTCCTTCTTCCTATATTAGAGTTATAAGTACTAGTTTTAGTTTGAAGCCTTATTATAAATACCTAATAATTATATCCTTATTAATTATACCTATATTATATAAGTAGTTAGTTTTTTAGCTAATAGTAGTTAAGGGCTACTTAAAGTAAAACTTTATCTTCTTAGCCTCCTTTATTAATTTAAATTAATTAGGTTAATATTCCTAAAGGAGTTTATCTTCCTAGATAGCTAAATTATAGTTTATTTCCTAGCGGACTCTTATAGAAAGGCTATTATACTATTTTAGAGTATCCCCTTCTAGGTATATTAGGAGTACCTTAAGGACTAGACTACTACCTTCTAGTTCCGCTATATATTAGAAGTAGTAAATAAAGAAGGTAGTAGAGTATTTCTTAGGATTAAATATTATAATTTCTTAGGGTTAAAGGTTTTACTCTTTATACTCCCTTAATTAAGGTAGATATTTATTAAAGTCTTTATATTAATAATAATCTAGTTAAAATTCTTATAAAAAGTTATAAGGAGGGTTCTACTGTCTATATTCCTAGAGTTTATAGTTATAATATCCTAAAATTAACTCTAAATAACAGTTTTCCTAGGGTATAAACCTAGGTTCTAGACTAAGGTTATAGTTTTAACTATAATAAAGTTTAGCTTCCTATTAAGTAACCTTTATATATAACTATACTAACTTATTTTACTCCGCTAAAAGATATTATAGCTTAGGCTCTCATTACTAGTAATCTTATTAAAACTAGTTAGGCTGGAATACTCTAGGCTAATCCTTTATAAAAGGTTAGTAAGGAATAAAAGCCTCCGGCTAGGCATCCTAATATAGTAGTACTAGGGTATTTTAATCCTATAAACTAGCTATAATTAATTTAAAGCTAGGAGTAAATAGGGACCTATTATATTATACTCTTATTAGATCTTTTTTAACTTCTTAATTAAAAGGGTCTTTTTATTCCTAGTAGATTCTATTTAATATTAGATACTAGATTTTATTAGCTTATAACCCTCTTTTTAAAGGGCGAGCTAGCTTACGCTATATAGGTAATAGGTAATAGCTAGAGGTAACCTCTTTAATTACTTATTAAGAAAGATTAAGATTACCCTATTTATTAGGCCTATTATATAGTTTATTTAACTACTTATAAAATATTTCTTTATTTTTAATAATAGAGTATAGGTAGCTAAGAAGTTATTACTTAGCTTCTACCTAGAAAGACTTCTTCTTAGTTTCTAATAAGAGTTAGTAGATAGCCTAAGTAGCGCCTATATTAGTATTATTAATTAGTTCTTAAAGGAATAGTACTTTATATCCTAGGGTCCTCTTAGTTAATTATCCTATAATTATTAATACCGTAATATAATCTTATTAATATACTATTTTTAAATACCCTATATTACCTAAATTCTTCCGGATTCCTATAACTTCCTTAATCTACCCTAAAATATATTCTGCCGTACCTAGATAAGGCATAGCTCTTTTCCTAGCTACTACTAAGGATTCACCCTAGGCTACCTCTATAGATTTAGGTAGGTTAACTAGATTATTAAGGCCTAAATTATTCCTCCCTAATTTAACTTAGTTAGCTATCCTTACTAGGGTTATTCTAGAATCTAGGGTTCTAGTAGATAGAGGGGCCCTTAATAAATACTAAGTAGCCTTAATACCTTACTTAAAATCCCGTAGAGTAGTTAAGAATATCTCTAGCTCTAGTCTAGACTACTAGGATTCTAGCTAGGCCGATCTTTTAAGATCCGCTACTACTCTTAAGCCGTATTAAGCTAGTCTAAGATTATTCTAAGTAAGATACTTAATAAGGTACTAATTAGGGTAGTTAACTAAGTATACTTATTTAAGTTCCGTAGAGAGGAAATTATATAGGTAGAAGGTAAGAATAAGAGTATTATAATTAGTTATAATAGTAGATTAAGCTAGGTTAGATAATATAGAGGGCTTTCTAGCTCTAGAGATAAATAGAATTATTAAGGCTAAATAGAAATCTTTAATAGGGTAACGGGATAGAATAGAGCGGATAGAATAGAGTAGAAGCGACTTTTATACCCTATAACCCCCTTAAGAATAATTAATTACTAATAAATAGACCTGGTCTAAATAGATAACTTAGTATATCTATTTAGGATCTTCTAGTATTACTACTAGATATTAAGTTACTAGCTGGAGCCTATATAAATAAGTAGGTTATAAAGGCTTCTCCTTTTCTATATCCTTAGGCCTGAGGCTAAATACAGCTATCTAGGTCGGTCGTACTTACCTAATACTATAGCTATAACATCTTAGGCTTAATTAAAGAATTATAGTTATAAAAGGATATCTAGTTTAATATTTATATAAATAGTATATCCTTTATATTAAGGACCTTAATAGCTATAATAGGATAGTAGTTATAAGATAATAATAATAGGCTAATTAGCTAATTTAGTTAGTTTTAATCCTAAGTAGTTAATTAGCTATAAAACTAATTAGCTAGTAATACTTACCCCTACTATTAAAATAATCTAGCTTATAATTCTAATTAAAATTAAAATTATTAAGGCTAAGATATACCTTAACTACTATAGCTATTATAGCTATTATAAGCCCCTTAAAGGCTTTAAATTATAATAGGCCCTATAAATAGGTTAGGTTTTTAACTATAAAGATAGTATAGTACTTATAATAGTAGTAGACCTTAAAGGGCCTATTAGGCTATAATAGAGAAGTCTATAAAAAACTTTAATAATAAATATAATTAATTAGTTAGTTAGTATAAGTATAATAATAAACTATCTATTAAAGGTTTCTATAATAATAATTATAATAAGACTTAAGATACTAACTTCCTTATATAACTAAGGGATACTAATTATCTTTATTCTAATTATAAAGCTACCTTCTTATCTTATAATAAGCTATTTAATTACTTAAGACTATAATATTAGCTAAGGCTTCCTAAGCTAACTAAGCTAATATTATAGCTATTAAAGCCTTTACTAAATAACTCTTAGATTAATTTAAAAGAAGTTATAAATAAGGACCTTAATAATATCCCTTAAACTAACTTTATTTATATTAACTCTAATATAATTCTAGATTAGAGTAAGCTACTAGGCTATAACTTTTATAAATAGAAATATACTATAATTAAAGTATCCTAGTTTAAATTAAGCTAGGAGTAGACTAACGTCTACTTTAATAGTAGTTATACTATTATACTTATTAATTATATATACCTTATAAAATACCTCCCTAATATCTAACTTAAGAAGATACCTTTACTTATATTAATCTATAATATAAGAAATAAGACTATTAAGACTTATAAGTATACTTCTATTAAAATATATATTTAAGGTAAGGTTAAAGACTCTCTAAGATAGGTATTAATAATTATAAAGGTTTATATTATAAATAACCTTAGAGCTAATATACTTATTATTAATAATACCCTAGTTCGCTAAGGTATTATTATTAATTTTAGTAGGAAGGAAATTTTAATTAGATTATATAAAGGCTTAATAGCCCTAATTAAAGTTTATACTTAAGCGTTACCGTATTTAAGGCGTATAATTAAGGTAAAATTAATAGTTATAATCCCTCTATACTTTATAATTAAAGTTCTAGTAATATATAAGGGTAATATACCTAATAATTATAACTATCTTTTTAAACTAGATTATTTATAAGATCTTAGTCTTAATAGAAGTATATATATATATATTATTAACTCTAATATATTATTTATATAAGTCTATAATACTTTACTAATTATTATATAACTACCTTATAAGACTTACCTTAGATTAGTTACTAAATATAAATAGGATAGAGTATATCTAGTTACTCTAATAATTAATTTATAAGCTATTAGAAATACCTAATTATAGAAGTTATAAGTTATTAAAGGCCTTATAACTATAGTTATAACTCTTATACTATATATTATAACTAATATAGTTACCCTACCTTAGACTAATATAAATAAGGGCCTTAATTTATATAAAAGCCTATTATAATTATCTATTAACCTAGTATTAGAGTATATTATACTAAGTAGTATAACTATCTATAATACCCCTAAGGTAGCCTCTTAGATCGCTAGAGTTATTAATATATTTCCTAAGATATAAATAGATTAAGGTATTATAATTATAATTCTTAATGCTAAATAGATACTAATTATATTAAAGCCTAATATAGCCCCTAAGCTATTAAGGGTTTACCTAGTAAGTTATAGAGATAAGTAAATAGTTAATAAGACTTTTAATAAGCTTTATTCCTAGGGGAAAATATAGTAGTTAAATTAACCTACCCCGTTTAGTTATCTAGTCTTTATAATATAGCGGGAAATTAATAGTAAGAAGAAGGGCCGTATTATTATTAATATAAGGCCTTAATATAATTATATAATTAGATAGTTACCCTATCTTATTATAAAGTAAAATTATATTAACTATAATAAGGTTACCTTTTATCTCTATTATAAATAGTATAAGGTATTTTTATTAATTTAGTATTAGAAAAGCTAATCATTATAAGCTTACTATTATCTCTTACTAAGGCTAAGAATAATATAATATTATACTAATAGGCTATAAGGGATTACCCTTATATATATAATAATAGATAGATAAAATACTTTAATTATATGGAGATTTTATATATACTTATATAAATAATATTATAAGCTTCTTTAAAAGCCTATAAAAATATTTAATTTATCTTTAAAGACTATTTATATTATTCTATAAGTATTATCTAAGTCTTAGTCTTAAGAAAACCTTCCTTAATTATCTATCTATTAACCTCCTTAGCTAGTATATTAACGCCTTCGGGCTTTCTACCTTAGAAGAAAAGCTAAGGCCTATTACTACCTTATACTTCCTAGATTCTCTTAGAGATCTAGAGATCTTCTTAGGCTTTATAAGATAGCTAAGGTTATTTATATTAAGGTATACTTAATAAGCTAATCCCTTATAAAGATATAAGACTAACCTTATAAGCCCTCTTACTATATTAAATATTAAAGGTTATACTAGAAAGATTAAAGCTATTAAAGCCTTCTATTATCCTATTAAAGAAGAACTCCGGGCTTTTTATAACTTAAAGGAAGCCTTTAAGAAAGCCCGCTTTCTAATATATTTTAATAAAATAAGGTTTTTATTTATTAACCTAGATACCTTTAAAGCCTAGGGGTTTATTATAATAATATATTATATAAAGGGTAATCTAGATAGCTTAAAGCCTTTTATAAGAATTAATATCTAGCTAATTATATTCCTTAATAAGATACTTAATCTTACTAAATAAAACTACTAGCTTATAGAGCTTAAGGTAGTAGGTATTATATAAGTTATTTAAAAGACTAGGTATCTTATTAAATCCTCTTATAAGCCTCTAATAATTAATTATATAAACTACTTTATAGTAGTATTAATATCTAAGTAAACTAGCTTTGATTTATTATTAACTAATAAACTTAATCTCCGTCTTATTAGGGTATCTTAGTACCTATTATAATTTAACCTCCTTATAAAGTATAAGCTAGGTAAGAGTAATATTATCCTAAACGCGCTATTACGCCTTAAGGGAGATATAAGGGATATCTTACTAGTTATAATAGCTAGTATATTAGATATATTATATATTAAAGCCTTTTATAATATAAACTACTATCTCTTAGATAAATCTAAAGCGCCGTTATTCTATATTACTCTAGTTAAAATATTATATATATTTAAAATACGCTTATTATAAGCCTATTAAGATAACTAATAATAGAATAAAGTCCTTAATATATTTAAAGTAACTAGCTAAGCTCTTAAAGCCTCTTATATATCCCTAAGATTTAAACTCTAGGATAATCTTATCTATTATACTAACTTTAATAATAGGCGGGAGTAATTATATATTCTAAATATAATAGAAAAGGAAGTTTTTTACTTAACTTATAATAAATAATATTATAATAGCTTTTATAAGACTTATAAATATATAATTAGCTCCTTTTACCTCAGGCGTCTTACTTCTTATCTTTAAGCGTATATTAAGTATTACCCTAGTTATTAGGTTAATTAAATAAAATATTATAAACCTTATAATAATATATAGCCTATTAATAGGCCTAGTATCTTATTCTATATAGTTATAATAGACTTTATTCTTACTTTACTATTAATATAGGAAAATAGCTTTAATAGTCTACTAACTATTATAGATAAGTTCTCTAAGTATATTCTCCTAATTATAGGCTAAATAATATAAGACGCTACCTAATAGGTAGACTTAGTATTAATAGGCCTTATAAGTTATAACTAGGGGATCTTATATACTATAATTAATAATTAAGACCTAAAATTTATATTAAGTTTCTAGATAGCTTTATTTTATAAGTTAAATTACTAAGTACTAATATTTATATCCTATTACGCCTAAATTAATAGATAATTAGAATAAACTAACTAGATAGTTAAAATTACTTTATACTTTTATACTTCCTAGTACCCTTATATTAATAGTATTAATTAGTCCCCTATTATTCTATATCTATAAAGCTATCTTAATAACTCTATTAACACTTTAATAGGCCTAGTACCTAATAATATTATCTATAGCTTTAAAGTACGCGATACCCTTAGCCTACTATTATTAGTTATAGATATCCCTACTAAAGACTTTAGTAGGCTCTAATAGCTTTAAAGGGAATAGGCTAAAGAGTCTATTATATTTACTAGTATCTTCTCTAAGGCTAGATATAATAATAAATATTAGGCTCTTAATATATCTAAGGGTAATAAACTCTACCTACGCCTAAATTATAATTACTCTATTCTAGGCCTTACTAATCCTAAGCTCTATTAATAATAAGTAGGACCTTTTAAGGTCTTTAATTATATCAGCCCCTTAGCTTATAGACTCTAACTACCCCCTATAATATAAATATACCCTATTATATCTATTACTTAGCTTAAATTATACCCTAGTTTAGACCCGTATAAATAATTATAATATAATAACCCCCCTATTTATAATAATACTACGGAGGATAAGTATAAGTTAGAAGCTATAGTTAGTAGGCGTATTATAAGTAAGAATAAGGTTTAATACCTTATCAAATAGAAGGATTATAGCCCTTAATATAATATAATATATAATATAATATTTTAGACCTTTATAATACTATATAGCTTATTAAAGACTTTAATAAACGTACTTATAATTAATTAAGATCCTTAAAAAGGAAGTAGTAGCGAGGGCGCTACTTTATTTTCTTTTAGTAGGTATTTATTATAGATATAGTATTAGTATATACTATAGAAGGCTTCTACAGTCACCTTATTATTCCTTAATAGAATCCTTAATAGAAAATCAACTATTCCACCTATAATTATTCTACCCATGTTATATACTTAGATATCTTTAACTTAAATATCCTCTAATAATATTATAATATTATCTAAAGCTTCTAAGTCTAGGGCTTTAATAAAGTCTTATATTATAAGGTTAAAGATATAAGTTATATAAGGAATAGAGTTTTATAATTTATTTTATTAAATATCTTACTAAGTTAGAGATTTCTCTAATTTATCTTTTAAGGTTCTATATTCTATTATTACTAGTATTATTAATAATAACCCTAAAAAGCTTATCTTTAATTCTATAAAGAGTTAATATCTTTATTATTTCTATTATAAGTAAATACCTAGAATACTAGATATTAAGTAGTATAAAAGTAATAAGATATTCTTAATATTAAAAATTAGTATTAACCTAGTAGACTAGTACTCTAAGGTAGGTAACCTTTTAGGGACTAGACTAGGTATCTAATATAAGAGAAATATATTAAAGATATTCTAGATCTACTTTAATTTTTATATATATTCCTTTAAAATCTAAAAAGATTATACTCTATAATTTAATATAATAGATTAGGGTTAAATTTAAATAAGCTATTAATAGTAATTATTTGAACTCTAGTTAATTAGTAGTTTAAAAAGACTAGTTTAAGGTAAGAAAGTATTTATATAACTATTTATTCTAGTTCTCTTAATAAAAGTTAGTAGAAAACCTAGTATTACTTTTCTTTTAAAGTTATCCTTAAATAATTAGTTTTATATTACTAATTTATATTATTATAAATAATATACCTAACTTAAAGAAAATTTTATTTATAATAATAAGTTAAGCTACTTATAAAGAAAGTATTTATTTATTTTAAGATATTTCCTTATATTAGATATACTTAAATTACTAGTAGCTATTAGATAGTCTAGAATTCTATTATACTTTTTATAAATAATCTTTAGTAATCCCTTAATTATTAAAGTAGTTTAGATAAAGTTATTTTAAATATTAGCTTATTTACCTAATATAATCTTTTTAATTTAGAGTAGATCTTTAATTTTAGTACTAAACTTTATTTTAATACTTTAATTAACAGTAGTTTACTACTATTATACTTTAAACTAGACTTTAATATATTAACTCCATTTAATAAATTTATAATTCTTTATTAAAATTAAGTCTAAGAAATCTTCCTTAATAGTTTTAATAATATTTTAGAGAAGTACTTTCTTTTCTTAAAAGGATTTATCTAATATACCCTATCTAACCTAACCTATAAATTAGCTAGGATAAAGACTATTAAATATAAAATTATTTATATTAAGATTATTAAATTTTAATTAAATAACTTTATTATTAAAGCTTATAAAACTTAATACTCTTAAAAGACTTAAAGGGACTTGTATATTCTAGACGCTAATAGTAATATAAACTATTATATTATATAAAATAATAAGTAATAAATATTAAATATAAGATAAATCTTAATAGTATTAAAGTATTTAAATTTATTTTATAAGGAAATTATATTAATCCTTTATTAATTTATTAGTAGCTTAGCTTCTTAATAATACCTTAATAAGTTAGGCTAGTTTAATTTAACTTACTAAGGTACTAAGGGCTTTTTAAGTTAATACTAGAAGTAGATATTAAGTATTTAAGTTAGTACTTAAATAGATATTAAGTGTTTAGGTTAATATTAATTTATAATATTAAAACCTAACTTAATAGTTAATTTAATTAGATTAATTAGATTTAATAGTTTATATTATTAATTCTATTTATTATTATAGCCTTTCTACTTTATTAAATATTTTAATCTACTTTAGGTAATTCTCCTATTAAGAAGTTATTTAATTTTAGATAATAGGGCGTTTATATCTTTATTCTTAATAATAGGAAGGTTTTTATTAAGGTAATAATAATAATATAAGTTAGGCGTAAGAGGTAATAACTATTAAGGTAGCTAATAGACCTGTTCTGATTTTATATATATGTAATTGATTGATAGAGAAGGGAAGCTTCTCGCAGGCATAAAACCTGCCTGCGGAAGGCTTCCGGTCTCCGAGCTACTATTCAAGCTATCTAGCTACGTGATATATAATAATGCTACTATAAAAGAAGATAAGCGACGACCCCGTTATTATATTATAACCCCTTATAGCCCTTTAATAATCATGATACTATATTATAACCCCTTATAACCCTTAATAAGGACCTTATTTACGACGTAGTCGCCCGTAAGAACGACTATTATATTCCCTAATAAGGTCCTCTATATTATAAAGCTTATTAGTATTATACTAAGTATTATACTTATAGTTATAACCCCTCTATTTTACTAGATACTAAGTCTTCTTACTAGAGGTCTTTATACTAATAATTAATTCTATCTTATAATTATCTAACTTATTAGTAGGGCTATTTATTTTAAATACTAGGGGAGGCTAATAATTCTTAACCCTTACGTAAGGGTTAGAAGTCTTCGGCGATAACTTAAGTTAAGCTACTAATATAATTAGATAAATATATATAATTAAGCTAAGTTAGAGCTAATAGGCTAATTTACCTACCTTCTTAATAATTCTAAACGGGCTAACTTATTATTAATAGATTTTTATGTTAGTAATACTAGGAATTTTATACCTATTACCTAGCCTAAGATAGGCTTTATTATTAGGAGATATTATTATAACTTTATACTTACTATTATAGTAGATTTTAGCGAAGATATTAGTAAATATAATAGACTCCTTAGCTTAATCCTGTTTAAGTTACTATAGGTAGGTAAAGTCTTTAGTAGGAACCTCCTATTATAATAGTATTATAAGGGTATTATAGATATTAAAGCTATATAAGATTTTATTAAGGGATACGCTAGTAGATTAACTTTTAAATTTATTAAGATACCCTTAAAGGTACGGGAGAACTAGCGTCTAGTTAATAGTATTAATATTTTATATAATATAATAATATAAGGCTATTTTAACTATCTAATTTATCCTTTTTAAAAGACTATCTATCTAAGTATAATAGGCCGTTAATATTAGTAGTTTATAGCTAAGCTTCTTAAAGATTAATCTCTAGAAAGAAGATATAAACTTAGCGTCTCTATTACTAATAATTCTACAAGGGATCTTTTATTTATAGGTAGTTAGCGTAGCTAATACTATATTAGCCTATTAAGCCGCTAACTAGATAGTTTATCTAGGAAGGAGAAGTAGTCGCTTAGAAAACTTATCTGTAATTATTAGGAGACTATTAAAGCCTTTTATAAGCTATATTACTAGTAGGGCTATAATAAAGTCTATAGCTATTATATAAAAGGGAATAGTAGGCCGGTTAATTAGTACTATACTTCTATAAGATCTATACTATTTTATTTAATTTAACTAATATTCTAGATAATATATAAGGACTAGTTAGGAATATAGTACTACTATTAACGTGGTATCTATAGTATATAGTAGTACTACGCTACCCCTTTACCTATAGTATACAGAGGAGGGAATTCCCCCTAAAGGGAAGGGTAGCGATTAGTCTTACTATTAATAAGAATAGAGAGTTCTATATATATATATATATATATATACGTACTATTTATAATACTTAATAGCTATATTATTATATAGTACCCTTATATTCTAATTACTCTACCCTATTTAGGGGTAGTAGCCTAACTATTAATAAGATAAGCGGAGAAGGGTTATTACGGGCGTAAGGTAAAAAGGTTAATTAACTAGCGTAGATAACCTACTTAAATATAAGGGATTAAGCTTATAGAGAAAGTAAGTCTTAAGAATTAATTAATAAATTAATAATAGATATATTATAATTATAATTAACTATTTAGGGGTAGCTACTAGGCGTATAAACCTAGTCCCTGCTACTTAAAATCTAAGAAGTATTATTATAAAGGATATAAGAACTTAAAGAAGAAGTCTTTAAGAGGTAATAGATATAAGATCTATAATAATATTTATAAGAGTTAGAGCGGGAAATATATATTAATAATACTACCTAAGCGTGTTATTAATATTACTTATTATTAATAAAAAAATTAGAATTAAAGCGTCTTTAATATAAAACCTATATTCTTAGGCTATAGGACTTATATATATATAATAGGAAGTTAGTATAAAAATATTAAGAATAATATAATAATATAATTAATGTAATTAAAATAAGTATAACCTATTTTTTTAATAACTTTATAAAAATCTAATACGCGTTATATTATATAGCCTTAGACCCTAAGGTTATATAATATAAGTATATAAAGGATATATTAAAGGATAAATAGTCCTAGGAATATTTTAATAATTTCTTAATAGATTAAATAGAAGATTTTTAAAATTAATATCTAATAATTAATAAGCGCTACTTAAAAGCTAAGTAAAAGGAATATTAAAAGATTATAAACTTTATAAATTACCTTATTAAGTTAGAAAGATAACTTAAGCTATTAATAGAGTATATACTTTATAATAACCTTTTAAATAAGTTATATAAAGATCTTTATAATTAACTTATAATATAATCTAATATCCTAAAGATAAGGGATACTCTTATTATATTAATAACTTAATTAGAGCCTTATATAATACTACTTATATATAAGGATTAAAGGGATAATACTCCTACTAAGGGTTAATATCCTTAAAGAGGAAGAGGAAATTTTTAAGGGTAAAGAGATAATAGCTTATATATAAAATAAAAAGGGTAGGGTATTATTAAAGTATTATTATACCTTCCTTAAAGGCTTAAGCCTAACCTTTCTATTATTAAGTATTATAATTATTAAAAGAAGGGATATATAATTAAGGATTACTAGAGTATAAAATTAACAGTTATAAGTATTATAATCAATAAGCTTATAATAAATAAGATATTTAATAATAAACTAGTTAAAAAAGGCTTAAATTTAAAAAATCCTTAAGTATTATAATTATATCTACTATTATAATATAAGGGAAGAAGTAGATATAATAACTTATTATTATAATATAAATAGAGCTTAAGAGCTTATAAAAAGAGTTTATTATATTAATTAACTCTAAAGTAGATATTAATTATATTAATATATACTTAATAAAGGAGTAGGATTAAGAAATAGACCCTAACTCTAGTAATACCTTATATAATAAAGTTAGGAACCTAATATTATTACTAGGTTCTTATATAAGAAAAATTAAACTTATTAATTTTAATAATATTATATAATATTATAAGGGCGCCTTTTATATAATAGTAAACTTTAATTATAACTTCTACCTTAAGTATTTATAATTAAAGGAATAAAATCCCTAAGTAGATTAACTTATATAAAATTAATAATTCCTTATTAAGGAAAGTAATATTAAGGAGTACTTTAATATTATTAAAGCCTTAAAAGAGTAGCTTAATAATATTATATTTATTATAATATACTTAGGAGTAGGTAATAAAAGCCTACTACTTAAAGTTAAGCTCCCTCTAGAATTTTAAGAATTCTAAGATATCTTCTTAACTAAGAATATTAGGGCGCTATATATATTATAATTATATAATTAATATAAAGGAGAATAAGGAATCTCCCTTTAACCTACTTTATAACTTATTAAAAAAAGAGTTATATATATTAAAGGAGTACTTTAAGTAAGCTTTAAAAAGGGGTAGATTTATTATTTTATAAGTTTAATAAGTATATTAATTCTTTTTATATTGAAAAAAGATAGAACATTATATTTATATATTAATTATAAGGCGCTTAATAAGATTATAATTAAGAATCACTACCTACTTTTATTAATTAATAAAATATTAATAAGATTTATTAATATTAAGTACTTAACTAAGTTAGATCTTAAGGATATATATTATTACTTATAAATAAGAAAGGGTAATAAATAGAAGACTATATTTTTTATAAGGTATAACTATTTTAAATATATAATTATACCTTTTAAACTTATTAATATACCTATCTTATTTTAAGTATATATTAATAAGGCCCTAGTAGGATTACTTAATATTATATATATTATTTATTTAAATAATATTCTTATTTACTCCTAGGATAAAAAGTCTTATATTAGAGTTATAAAGGTAGTATTATAATATCTTTATAAATTTAAACTTTATATTAACTTAAAGAAATATAAATTTATAATAATAAAAGTAGAATTCCTTAGCTTTATTATTAATTATAATGGCGTATATATAAATCCGCGTAGAGTAGATATTATAATAGAATAGCTAGAACCTAGGAGTATTAAGGATATTTAAATCTTTTTAATATTTACTAATTTTTATTATTATTTTATTAAGTATTATTCCTCTATTATTATAATATTAATAGACTATCTAAAAAATAATTATTTATATATTAAAAATAAAAAGTTAATATTAAGTAATATTATAAGAGTAGTATTTAAGTAGTTAAAGTAACTCTTTTAAGAGGTATTATTACTTATATATTTTAACTTTATAAGAGAAATCTAACTAGAGACTAATACTTTAATTCTAGCTATTATAACTATTTTATTATAAAAGTTCCTAATTAGTATTAAAGGGGTAAAAGTAGAATAATATCTTATTACCTTCTACTCTTATAAGTTATATTTAGTAGAAACTAGATATAAGACTTATAACTAGGAATTATTTATAATAATTAAGGTATTTTAAATATAAAGGTACTTCTTAGAAGGTAGCTTATACCTAATTATAATAATTATTAATTATAATAACTTAAGGTATTTCTAAATAATATTATTATTAATAAGGAGATAAGTATATTAAATAATAAAGCTTATAATATATAACTTTAAGATATACTATTATATAAGTATTAAGAACCTAGTTAATACTCTATTAAGGTAACTAGATTATATATTAGTAATAGATAAAGAAGATACCTATTTATTAATATTATAAAATAAGTTAAAGAATATTAGGTATATTCCTTTTAATAAGTATTATATATATAGTATTTATAAAAAGTTTATAAAATAATAAGGCTTATAATTATAAATAGTATAAAAGGTTAGAGATAGGGCTTAAAAAGCCTTATACCCTAAAAATAAGGGAGAGTAACGCGCTTTTAGAGATATAAAGTAATATAAGTAATAGCTTAAATCCTATTATAAGATAATTTAATATTAATTAAATAATACTTAAAAGGTATATTATAATTATATTAATAATAGAGCGCGTATAAAATAAGTATAATAACTTAATATTAAAGATATTCTAATATCTTTAAAAGGGAGGTAAAGATATTTATAATAAGAAATAATTATTAAAGTCTTAAGGCTATAAAAAGGCTATTAATATATCTCTATTAATAGATAAAATAGGGGTCCTTTATAAGGGTAGTATAATTTTTATACCTAATAATTAAATAATTAAATAAGAAATCTTAAAGCTTTATTATAATAACCCTTATACTAGCTACTACTTATAGAAGTATATATAAGAGTTTATTAAATAGAAGTTCTATTAGAAATTAATAGGATAAGATATTTATAATTATATATAAGAATATTTAACTTATTAATTAATAAAGTTATATAGATATATTATTTATAATATACCATTATTATTATTAATACTTATAAGATCTTTTTAAGAAATTATAATAAATTTTATTATAAATCTCCCTTTAAATAAATAAAAGGGTAGTATTTATAATATAATCTTAATAGTTATAAACTATTATATTAAGGTAGCTAGGTATTTATTTATTATAAAGATAGTTAATACTATTAATATTATTAATATATTATATTATAAAATCTTTTTAAAGTTTAATTAATTAGAAGGTATTATTAGTAATTAAAGGGTAGTATTTATAAATAGGTTTTAGGTAGCTATATATTATTATATTGATATAAAAAGAAAGCTTAATATTACTTTTTATCTCTAAATAGATAGTTAAATAGAGAGATAGAATAGTATACTTAAGTAGTATCTATACTACTATTCTACTTAAAGATAAGATAATTAAGTAGAATTACTTTATTTAATAGAGTTTATATATAATTATATAAAGTATATTAATATTAGGTTACCTCTATATAAAATACTTTATAACTACTTACTTAAGCTAGATATAAAGTTTTTAAAGCTATTATTAGGAGAAGTCCTATTAATATAAAAAGGATTAAATTACTTTAAAAAAGAAGGAAAGGTTTATAGTAGTACTTATATTAAATATAAGCTATATAAGTAGAGTATATAAATAAATAATAAAAGTAAAGATAATATAATATAAGTAATTATATCTTATTAAATATAAAGTATATTAGATAAATATAAATAATTAAAAAACTATTATAATATTATTTAAGGCCTTTTAAGGTCTTTAATTATATTAGTAATTAAGTATATAAGTTATAACTACTTAATATATTTTATATTTATAATATCTTTTATATCTTACTTATAAAGTTATATAAAGGTAATAGTAAGAGTATTATAAGAGCTTTATAAGTAGAGCTTATAAAAGATAAAGATAAATAGGAAATTAAAATTATTCTTAATTATAAGATCTTATATAATAAACCTTAATATTTAATTAAATAAAAGGGTTAGTCTTATAATTATATAAATAGGACTTAATTAATATATTATATATACTTAAAAGATTTAAGTATAATTACTTAAAGTTATAAAGTTTATATTATAAAGGGGGAAAGAAGATTTCTATTATTATTAATAAAAAAGAAAAAAGAAAGAAAGAGGATACCTAATATAACTAGAGTATTAAGGGCGTTATAATAAAAGACTATTATATTATAATAGTAGTACTACTAGACTTAGACTTATTACTAGTAGTAATAAGAGTATCCTCTTTATTATCCTCTTCTTTATCCTTTATAATAGGAGGGAGGCGCTTTTATATTATATTAATAAAGCTTTAATAAGGCTTTAAAAGGAGAGATAAAATAATATATATATATTAATAGAGGATATTAAGAATACCCTTAAGGGTATTTATAATCTAGCTAGTAATAGTAGGGTCTACCCTAGTAGGAGTAGTAGTAGTAGTAGGGGTAGAAGAGGTATAATAGAGGTAGTAATAATACTATTAAATAAGCCTATTAAAGGTTTACTAGAATCTAGTAAGTTAAGGGAGGTTAAAGCTAGTATTTAAAGTAGTTATAATATCTAAGGATTAAAGAAGGCGCGTATAAGTATAGTAAATAGAGGTAAAAATCTCTTATTAATACTTAGTATTAAAATCTTTATAATAATTATACCTTATAAAGCTAGGGGAGGCGTATATATAAAATATACTACTAAAAAAAAAAATAAAGCTTTAATTAAAAGTATTAGACTTATAACTCTTTAAATTAAAATATAATATATTAAAGGTATATTATATAGGATAATATAAGGATAGGTTATAAGCGGCTTAATAAAGGAGGTTAAGTACTATTATAAGTAGAGGGGATAATAGTAGTCTTCTTTAATTAATAAAGGGTAAGTTTATTATTAAAGATTACTTATAAAATAACTACTAGAAGTATAAGGAGGTATAATAAGGTATAAAAGGGGTAATAATATAAATAAGAATTAAAAAGGACTTAATATAATTAATAAAAAATAAAGATATTATAATTAAAAGAATAATATTAAAGTTATATAAAGAAGGTATACCTTAAGTACTTAATAAACCCTTAATAATAATAACTTCTTATTTACTTTAAAATACTAAGACTTCTAACTACTTTTATAATAAATTAATAAAGGATAATAGGAAGTATAATAGGAATATATCATAATATAAGGATTATATATAAGAGTATTATTTATAATTATTATTATTTAATAAAATTATATATTCTTTAAGGCTTAACTTAGAGGGCCTTATAATTAATTATATTATTACGCTCTTATTAGAGGTATATTCTATTATTAAGGGAGTATCTTTTATAAATTATAACCTTTTATACTCTTAAAGCTTAAGAGCCTAGATAAGGAGATAATTATAAGGATTAGTTAGGAATATAATACTACTATTAATATAGTATTTATAGTATATAATACTACTATTAATATAGTATTTATAGTATATAATAGTACTATACTACCCCTTTATCTATAATATATAGAGGAGGGAATTCCCCTTAAAGGGAAGGGTAGTAATTAGTCTTACTATTAATAATGATAGAGAGTTCTATATATATATATATATATACCATTTATAATACTTAATAGCTACGTTATTATATAGTACCCTTATATAATACTTTATATAAGTACGGAGGTATTATAGTAAATAATAGATATAAAGTAAGGCTATAATTCTCTTATAAGTCTAGTAATATCCCCCGTAATACTATAGATTATAGGCTAGGTAAAATATTTCTTTCTCTAAGGAGTTAGGGATATATAGCCGTTCTTAGCCGTTCTTAAAGTTTATATAATATATTAGGTTATTACGGAGCTTAAAGCGTAGACTAAGGTAACGGCTATTATTATCTATAATAAGGTCCTTATTTACTATTATAAGTATTTATAATAGCTAGGACTATTAGCTATTATTATAATAGGCTTAAGAAATATATTACTTAAAATCCTAGGATATCTTTATAAGGGTAATATAATATATAGGAGTAGGTTTATTACTTATCTATCTAAAGTAGGCCTCGTAGAAGGCTTTAGTATATAGGGCGTTAAGGGTACCTACGGCGTTAGTTAATAATAAGTCCGTCGCCTTTAACTATAATAAGGTGTCTAGAATAATTTTAGATTTCCTAGACTTATATTTAATTAGGATATTAAACTATAATAGATAGGAAGAGGCGCGGATAAGTTGTAGGTTTAATTTATCTATTAATAAGGAAGTTAAACTAGTCTAGCGAGAAATAGGAATTATAGTAGAGTAGTTAGTATATATAATTATTAGAGGCTTTTTATATAACTTAATAAGATACCTTATTCTTTTAACTACCTAGATAATTCTAGTAACCTCTAATTTAATAGGCTAATAGTTTTATTTAGCCTAATTTAGTATTTTACTTAGAAATATAATTAGTTAAGGAAGCCCTTTATAATATCTCCTTTTATATAATATATTATTATTATAAAGCCCTACCTTTTAGAGGTATTAAAATTAATAAAGAGGATTCTATTATAATTAAAATAAATTAGGAAGGTAGGATTATAAAGGCTATCTTTAAATTATTAAAAGCCTACTACTCTTTTATAATAGGCTTATATATTATTTATATTAATTAAGTCTTCTAGGTACTACCTTTAAAACCCTTTAATAGTATTCTAGTAAGGTTAATCTTACGCCTTTAAAGCGGATTTATATATTATATATACCTTAGTATTAATAAATATAACTAGCTAGTAAGGCTAAGAAAGATTTCTAAGTTTTATAAGGAGATTAGGAAGATTAGTAAGCTAATAATTATAAGTTTTTCGTCTAAGGTTAATAGCCCTAGGGAGTTAACTCTCTAACCTAGGAGGGTAATAAAAGGGTAGCCTAAGAAGGTCTTAGTTAGGTTAAGACTTATATAATATTTCTAGTAGAGACTAAATAGCTAGTATAAGTAGGATAGGTACTCTAGTAAGGTTTTTAAAAAGGTAATTATATTATCTATATATACTTTTATAAAGTATTTAAATAGTTAAAGAAGCTTATTAATCTACTATTAGATATAAGGTAGTAATCCTTTATACCTTATAAGCGCGATATAGTACTATTCCTAACTATAATATAAAATAATAGTTAGCTTATAACAGTCCCTTTTCTAAATATTAAATTAATAAAACTACCTTATACTATTTATAATAGAGATATATAGATACCCTATAATGGCTAAGGTAAGTTTAGACTATAAAGGTAAAGGATAACTATCTAACTAGGTAATTTTATTTAGCTCCTTAATTTTAATAACTACCTAGCCTTTACGCCCGTTTATAATATTACGCTAAATAATAAAAATAGGGTAGTTAAATAGAGTAGGCTAGTCTAACTATATTATTTTTCCCTAGTTATATAATTTATTAAAGGTTTAATTAATTAGATCCCTATCTTTCTAACTAACTAGATATACCTAAGATAGCTTAGCTATTATATTAGGCTTTAATAGAATCGGTATCTATTCTTCCTTTAGAATATCTACTATAAGTCTATAGTCTATCTAGATATTAGGAAATTTATTTACTATTATAATAAATTAAGATACTACGTCTAAAGTACTATATACTATAATTCTATTAGGTATAATATACTCTAGGGTAGGGTTAATAGTTATTAATAAGGCCCTTATTATAGGGACTACTATTATAGGCTATATAGAAGGCTTTATAATAGTAGAGTAAGCTACTACTATAGCTATAAGGCCTTCTATAAGATTAGCCTTCTAGGACTTTATATTATTAATAGCTAGTAGGGTATAAGCTAGGGTAATAAGGTATACTCCATCCTAATTATACTTAATAATTAAACTAAGATAGGCCTTATATAGTAGACGTACCACTATTAATATAGTATTATATACTTAGATAAATATTATTAAAGAGTTTATAATATACGTAAATATACCCCCTTTAAGGCTAAAGTCTTAAGTATAATTTAACTTAAATAGGTAGTCCCTATTAGGTAGGACCTCCCTATTATATACTACTAGTACCTATATAGTAGTATATAGGGGTATAATAAAGGCTAATTTAGTTTTAATAGTTTATTTAGTATTAGGAGATATATAAGAATAAATATTAATTTTAGTTATAAGGTTTTAATAGGAATTAAGAGTTACCTTTTCCTCTTTAAAGTTAAGAACTATCCCTTAAGGCTTAAGGTTATTATTACCTACTAATAAGTTAGCTTTTAGGTTATTAATAAGGTAGACCTCTATAATAATAGCTACTATTATAGGATTCTCTATAATAGAGCCTCTAATATATATTTTTATTATAATATACTTATTAGTCTTTACTACTTTATTACCTACTCCTTATACTAATATTAGTAAGGATATTTTCCTAATTTCTATATTAGGAAGTACTTATTTTAAATAGGTATAATCTATTAGTAAGACTAAGTAGCTAGTATCTAGATATATATCTAATTTATTATTACTATCTAAATAGCCCTAAGATATATAAATAGTAATATATTTCTATCTATAGAACCTATAGCCTAGCGGCTTAGTAGGATTAGGAGTAATAGTTAATTTAATTATTAATAGGATATCCCCTATTATCGTATATACTATAAGAGGATCTATAGGGGCCTTTATAAAAGGCTTTTATAAGGGCTTCTTTAGTTTTTAGTACTACTATCGCAGGTAAAGAAATAGCTTATTTCTAGAGGGAAGGCCTTCCCTATAAATAGAATAGGCGTAATTAGTAGAATTAGTCTATATAAAGTTTATATTAGGTATTATAAGGTCCTACTTATTGAGGACCTTATTACCTAATAAGGGATCCTTATTTATATAGAATAACTAACTAAGGCCTTCTAGAGGATCCTTAGGGTTATAAGGCGGGGAACTAAACTAATAATATTACTATTATAATAGGTTATTATTAGGTATAAAGTCTTCTACTATATCTTTTATAAATACTTAATAGGCTTATTAAGAGAATTATAATTACTAATTATCCTATAGGCGAGTACTAGGTTAATAATTACCCTAAGGGTAAGCTTATTATTATAGGTTAGGCTACTATTTAGAATCTAACCTATTTAGAAGGCCTACTATAATTTAAAGTCTTTAGCTAGGTAGTAAGACTTAAGCGGCGTTTAGCTAAAACTACTATTATAATTAGTAAGCCTAATTATTATTCTAATAATTTAAAAAAGGAGGGTAAGTATTATTATAAGAGTTATTATAAGTATTTCTATATAACTAGTTACTAGGCCAATATAGCTAATAGCCTACCTTATTAGAAAAACCGTACTAACTATACTATCCCTACCTATTTTTATAGGTAGGGCGTTAAGATTACCTAATATTCTAAGTATTAGTAGTCTAATACCTACTAGTATAAGCCTACTATTTATATTTAATATTATTAAGGTCGTTTATAAAGTTATTAATAGTTATTTTATTATTTAGTTAGTAAATATTACGGCGAAGCTCCTAATTAATAGTATTATAAATAATATCTAATTAGACCCTTACTTCTTTTAAGCTTATATCCTTAGTATAGCGTAGTATTTTTATACTAAATTCTATAAGCTTATAATAGTTAGTAGTATCCTTTATAATGTATTTCTTATATATTATAATATTAATTATAATATTAATTAGCTAGCTAAACTTTCTTATTAGTAATCTAGCCTATTTATTAATACTATTACTAAATACTACGAGGCGTTAGTTATTATTAAATAATTATCTAGTCTACTACTCTAAGGCCTAGCTACGGAGACTTAGCTAGAGATTATTATATATAATTACTAGATCCTTTAATAGGTATATTTACTTAGTATAATTTAAGAAGAGATAAATATTATAAAAGTATATTTCCTTTCTAGTATATTTAATAGTAGAGCTAGTAGTAAGAGACTTACTATTATATATAGGGTTAAAATAGCTAAGGTCTCCTAGATTTTATTAAGGTCTTTAATTTTCCCTAACTTTAGTATTAGTACTAGCCTATCCTAGCTAGCCTAGCTACTCTACCTAGCCTACCTAGCCTGCCTAGCCTAACTAGCCTACCTAGCTATATAGGCCTAGCGGTCTAGGTAGTCTAGAAGGTCCTTATTAAGGTGGGGTTTTACGTATATACTATACTATCCTAGCGTTAATAGCTACTTATATACTAGCATTAATAGCTACTTATATAATAGTATTAATAGTTATATCTACTATACTACTAGAAGGGTTAGATTCTAGGCTAATAGGTCCTTTATAAATAGCTTCTTTAGTAGATATCTACCTAATAGTAGTAGTACTATTATAGGATAATATAGTATTAGTCTATTACGGTAATATACCTAGTAAGGGTAGATTATTAAGTAGCTTATAAGAGGCTTCTATTCCCTTATTAAACCTAGATATAGCCTTTTATAATACGGGCTTATTAATTACCTAGTCTTAAGGCTAAGAAGGCTTAGAGTTTCTAAGGGGACTAACTTCTAAAGATATAAATCTAGAATAAGTACCTCCTTACTTAGTAGAAGCTTCTAGAGTTAGTCTAGTAGGCTTAAAGGTATCCTTTATAATTAAGGAGATAATATAGCGAGCTACGTTATTAATAATTAATATAAAAGCGTACCCCGTTTACATAAATTTATCTAACTAAAAGGTAAGGATAGTAATTTTATAAGTAATTTAGGGAGCTATAATAATAGAATATTAAGAAGGTAGGGAAAGAGTAGTAAATTAGGTAAGCCTTAATAAGAATCCCTAATAATTTCTCTAACTAAGGACTTAATAGACTTAGAGGTCCTAGTTACTAAAGCCTTTAATAGATATTATTATACTATAATAGCTTAGTAGGCTATTAAGGGCCTTATTAAATAATAGATTAGGGTACTATTATAACTATAAACCTAATAAGTATAGTAGAAGTCTTTAATAAGTCTTAGAGGAGATTAGATCTAGTATTATAAGGATAGTATTAATTTATATTAGATAATTATATAGTATCTAAAGAGATATTAGTTACTTAAGCGTAAAATAAAGGTATTACTACTACTATTAAGGTAGCTAATAGACTTATTCTAATTTTATATATATATAATTAATTAATAGAGAAGGGAAGCTTCTTATAGGTATAAAACCTGCCTGCGGAAGGCTTCTAGTCTCCGAGCTACTATCCGAGCTATCTAGCTACGTGACATATAATAATAACTTTAATTAAGTTATTAAAATAACTAGATATATCTTTATTATAAGGGGTAGATTAAGTTAATATATAGAATTTCTAACTTTTCTTAATATTTAAAAGGGGTTAACTTATTATTTAAAAAGCTTAAAATTTATTATTCCTTTTAACTAATATTTATAATATAACTTAAGGTAAATTATGATACCTTCTTAAAGGTTAAGGGTAATATATTTCCTATTATATTATACCTTAGTAATAGTATTAATAAAGGTAATAACTTTATTAATAAAGTCTTATTTTACTTAATATAAGTAATTATAATCTTTAAGTAGTAGATCTTATAATAGACCTAGGTTATTAGTAATTTAAAATTTATATATAATTTTATTAAGCGCTAATCTAGTAGTAGTATTTATAAAGTTATTATAAATAATATTAAGAAATAGTAATACCTCTACTTAACTAGATTTAAGATATATTAATAAGTAGAAGTATAAGGTAATTTCTATAAACTAATTAATCTATTAAAACTACCTATCTATTTAAGGGTAATAAGCTATTAAAGTTAGTATATTTATATTAAGCTTTATAAAGATTATTTTCTAGAATATTAATATAAACTTAATATTTTAATTATTAATAAATATTTAAAGTATTCCTTAATCCCTTTTAAATAAGGTAATAATAATATTATTAACTTATTTTATAATACCTTAAGTATCTTTACCTAATTCTAAGAGGACCTTTTTAGTAAATTTACTAGTTATTATTAGGAGTATATTAAGCCTATTTATATTAGGAAGTTTAATAATAAAGTCTATTATTATAAAGTAGAGTAGGATTGCTAGTATATTAACTAGTATTAAAGACCTATATAACGCGTAGTAAAAAGTTCAAAATACCTAATAATCTAGGTAATATATAATATAGGTATATAATCTTTTAAATAGGTACCTTATAAAGATAGAGTTAATTAGTTTATTATAAATATAATAAAAACTATTATAATTAGATATATTATAAGTAATCTTAAATACTTTAGATTTTATAAACTTAAGTATATAAAGGTATTTATAACTATTAATAAATATATAATATAATAGATTATTTCTAAGCTTGAATTAAATTCTAGGTTTTTTAAGTAATTTCTAGGTTATAAACTTACTAGTTTATATAAATCTTAATAACTTAATTATCTTTATTTATACGTTATTATTCTTATAAGTAACTTATAAGTAGGGCTTAAAATTATTAAATATTTCTATTAATATAATATAATAAATATCTTTTATAATATTAAATAAAATTATAACTCTATTTAATTCTTTTAATAGTATATATTTATAAAGAATATCTAGAATACCTTCTTAATCTAAAGGTATCTACTTAAATCCTAGTAATTATAATAGGCTATTAGGTATAATATTTAATTTACCTAATTTATAATATATAATAATATTAAAACTAGATAGATATTATAAGGTATAAATAAATTAAAGATTTAATTTATTTATATTTAAAGTTATAAGTATTATCTATTTAAATATTAATATTATAATAGAGTAATTAATATAAATAATAATAAGAGGTATTTATAATAACTTAATAAAATACTTTATCTTCTTTATAATTTAAATTATACTTACTATTTTAAGCTTAATAGGCTAGTAGTTCTTTTTAACTCTTTTTAAGAGCTTATTAAGAAATATTATAAGTTAAATACTAATTTTAATAAAGGTCTTATTAAGTAAGGGGTCTCTTTTAATATAATAAATTATTATTATAAAACCCTAGTATTTAAAGATATTTAAATTAATATATATTTATTTAATATAATTATAACAAATAAAGAAGACTAGACTTTAAATACCTTTTATAATATTTATATACCTTAACTTTAATAATATTAGGTTTATTAATAACTACCTTTTAATAAGGTAATAAATAGCCTTAGCTGATTATATATATATATAATTGATTAGCTATTAAGGATTCTATTAAGGAATAACTAGGTTATAGTACGCAAGGCTTCCATACCATAACGTTATAGCTATAGAAGAAGCTATAGTAAAATCTATAATAGTGCTAGTAAGAGAGAAAAGTAATTATCCTCGATATATTACCTTAATCGCCTTAATTTTCTATACGGGCAGCTGTTGTACTCCGTAATAAGGTCCTAGCTATTCTTAAGGTCTAACTTATTATACTACTTATTATACTTATAGCTGTAGCCCTTCTACTTCACTAGGTATTAAAGCCTTTTACTAGACCTCCTCTTCCTAATAATAGCCTCTACCTTATAGATATTAGCGTTAGTATCCTTATCTTTATTTCCTATTTTAATAATCAGGGGAGGATTTATATTTTTATCGCGACCTTAAGGGTCGCCTTTTAGTTTCAGTTCTAACTAAGTAATTAATACGACAGGATAGATTACTATTATTAGTAGTAACTCTAGGTAATAGGCTAGAGAGCTAACTTAATTAAAGACCTTAAAAGGTCCTATACACTACTAATATAGCTTAGGATTAACTCTAGGTATATAATATCTATTACTAAGTCGTAGGTAAACCTTATCTCTAGAGGTAAAGGTAATTATAGTATATCTACTATTATAATAAATTTTTATAAAGGTATTAGTAAATACTATTAATTCCTTAGCTTAGTTATAATTTAGTTCCTAAAGACGTGTAAAGTCTTCTATAGGTAGTTACTATAATAATATACTAATAGTATCGCGAATATTAAAACTTATAAGAATCTTATTTAGTAAGATACCCGTTAATTAGTTTTTAGTATTATTAAGATATCCCTAGAGGTAGGGTAGTACTAGAGCCTAATTAACCGCATTAATATTTAAATATTAAGTGATATAAAAATAAATTATAACCTCTACCATCTAATTTATTTATTCTAATTAGCTATTCGTCTAAGGATAGTAGGCTATTAAAGTTAGAAGTAGATAACCTAGCTTTTAAAATACTATTTACTAGAATAAGGATATAAATTTAAAGTCCTAATTACTTATAATAGTATAGGGAATTCCCTAGCTTATTATTATAATTATTCTAGGTTACTCTACTAATAGCTATAGGTATAAAAGCCTATAGTTAGTACTATTATTATAACTAAATACTATTATACTAGCTTATTTTCTACCCTAAGTCCTATAATATTTTATCCCTTTTATCCCTCTTACCCCTTTTACCTATTAAATAATTAACGCTTTATAGACTAGATCTATTAACTATACCTTATTACTATTATTATATTATTTCTAGCTACTTAATTAAGGCTATAAGGGCGCTAGCTTAAAGGTAGCGCTAGTGTTATAACTAAATACTACTATATAAGCTAACTTTCTAAGGTATCTACCCTAAAATAGTATAATAATAATAATAATATACCTTATAACTACTTACCTAGCTACTATTACCCTATTAGGCCTAGAGGTTAACTCTTACTAGTAACTATTAATAGTTACCCTCTTATAGTATATTTAACTATATTTTAGTATAATTCTAATATATATAGCTTTATCCTAAAATAAGAATCTTAAATAACTGCGTTTTTATAAAAAGTAGAATTTTTAGGTAAGAGCTCTAGATAAAAATAGTCTATTCTAAATAACTTAGTTATTTTTAACTTTTAGTTTAATATGATTATTTTTAGATATAATAGGGTTTACTCCTACTACTTAATATTAGATTTTTTTTCTTATTAATTCTTAAGACTTCTAGTAATTATATAGGAGTATTAAAATATACTCTTAGTAAAGAAGGTTTACTAAGATAACTAAGTATAAAGTCTTAGTATATATAGATAGATACTCTTACAGTCTTAGATAGGTAAATTAACTAAGTATTCTACTCCTACTATTTTAATAGTTAGCCTTAATAGGTAGACTAACCGTTTTTTCGGTACTTAGTACCAGATTTTAGTATTAACCCGACTCGCTAAACTACTTACGGCTAGCTTATTACCTGCATGGGTTTAGCGTTACAGAATAATTATGAATTCGGTTCCAAATAGAACCGACGCGGTCAGTCTATTAATAGGTTATATTATAACTTATTATTAAGATACTTATAAGCTAAGAGTACTTATACTTACTTAATTACTATAATCCTAAAAATATAATCTATAAGGTCTTATTAATTATAAGTATCCTTAACTATATAATAAATGTTTTCTAAAAGGTTAAGAGATTTATTAGGTAAATTTTAAAAGTATACTTATAAAGTATTATACTACTTAATAATACTAGTAATATTATTATATAGCCTAACTTAATTAACTTAGCTTAGCTAGTTAGTAAATTAATTATCTACCTTACTAAGTAGATAAGAATTTATATTCTACTAAAGGAGAGCTTTATCTATAATTATAGCCTTTACTTAAAGCCTATTAATAAAGTTAAAGATATTATAATAAATATTATAAGTATCCTTAACTTTAACTAATAGTATATTAGAGTTTAGATTAAAATATCTAATATTATATAAGTAAAACTAACTATATATAGGGGGGGCTATTTTAATAGGTAAAGTAGCTAAATATCTATTAGCTTTATTACTAGCCCTATTACTAGCTATTGTAGTTTAGATAAGGGTTACTATTATATTTAATTATTTAGCTAAGAAGCCTCTAGTAGGCCTAGTAACTCTATTCCTAATATTATTACTAGCCTAACTATTATCTATTATATCTAAAGCTTCTAGTAGCTAATTAGGTAGTTTTAGTCCTATTAGTTAATTATAGATTACCTCTTCTATTAATTTTACTCGCGTATTAGTAGGGATTAATTCTATATTACTTAGCGAGGTAGATCTAGGGCTATATAATAAGGACCTTATTAGGGAGTTTAAGCTAGATAGAGGTTATTATAAGTACTATTATAAAGATAAAGTAGTTTATTTAAAATATAATTTATAATATATACTAGACTCTAGTTAATAGCTTAGTTAAGAGGCTAGAGTAGTTTATTAATATTAAGAAAGAGAATTAATTTAACAGATATTACTTAAGTATAGCGGCGTTAATCTTATAATAATAATAAAGAAGTAGAAGATAATACCTAATTAATCCTTAAAGGCCTAAGATTACCCTTAATAATAAGTAAAATTAGGAAGTAGCTAATATTATTAATAGTATTAATATATTTATACCTAGTATTAATAAAGTTAGATAGCTAAAAAGTAAGTACTATAATTTCTTATAATATAGAGGTAGCTAGAATAAGCGGTAGATTAGGAAGGTATAAGGAAAAGTTATATTTTCCTAGTAGAATATTAAGGAATCCTAATAATTCTAAAGAAATCCTAATACTATTAGATAGTAGTAATAGGTAATAAAGAAGGCTCTTATTAATAATAAATCTTCTAAGGGGGCCTTTATACATCTCTAAGATTATAGAAGGCTTTAATAGTAAAGATTTAATATAAGGTTAAAGGCCTAGGATTTTAGTAGAGTAGAAGACTTAAGTGACTAGTACTAAGGATAGCTAGTAGTACTCTAAAGAACTAGTACTTATAAAGCTAACATATAATCTTAGCTTACTATATAATTACTAGTATATAATAGTAGCTAGAAGGTATTACTACTATTTTATTATAAAGGTATTAAGATATAGTAGAAAGATATATTATCTAAATATAGAAATCCTACCTATAAATTAAAGGGCTACGCCTACCCTAGTTAGGCTATAGAAGGCTTCTATAAGTAGTAAAGTAGTAAGACTATAATATTTAAGGTATTAACTCGACGCGATTAGTCTAATAATATAGATCTTAAATATAAGAGACTAAAGAGTAATATATAATAGTAATATAAACTATTATATTATTATAAATAATAAGTAAAGAATATTAAGTATATAATAAATAGTATTACTTATAGTATTACTTATAGTATAGCTATAGTAAGATAATAGCATAGCTATAATATTCCTTACTATATAGCTAGAGTATTCCTTATAGTATAACTAGTAGACTAACTATTAAGCTAGGTTTTAGTACTATAGATTAGTATCAACCCGAATACTTAGTACTACCTCCTAGTAGAAGAATTTACCCCCTTCTAGTTTAGTCTTACTTCTAGTCTAGCCCTAAGGGGCTAGCGTACCGGAAATTTCTATTTCTATACTCTAGGGTTCTCTTAGGCTAGATTACTATTACTTCTATAGATTAATAGCTAGGCTAGTTATAAGAAATATTTTATTATAAGAACTATTTAGTTTTAGATATTTATAAGGGTGCTATGTAATAACGTGGCTATTAAGTACTATAAATAGTATATATACGTAGGTATATAGAACTCTCTATTCTTATTAATAGTAAGACTAATCGCTACCCTTCCCTTTAGGGGGAATTCCCTCCTCTATATATTATAGGTAAAGGGGTAGTATAGTACTATTATATACTATAAACGCCACGTTAATAGTAGTACTATATTCCTAACTAGTCCTTATAATTATCTCCCTATTTAGGCTCTTAGGCTTTAAGAGTATAAAAGGTTATAATCTATTAAAGGCGCTCCCTTAGTAATAGAACCTAGCTCTAATAAGAGCGTAATAATATAGTTAATTATAAGGCCCTCTAAGCTAAGCCTTAAAGAATATATAGTTTTATTAAATTATAATAATCGCGGATAATACTCCTATATATAATCCTTATATTATAATATATTCTTATTATACTTCCTATTATACTTTATTAATTTATTATAAAAGTAGTTAGAAGTCTTAGTATTTTAAAGTAAATAGGAAGTTATTACTATTAAGGGTTTATTAAGTACTTAAGGTATACCTTCTTTATATAACTTTAATATCCTTCTTCTAATTATAATATCTTTTATTTTTTATTAATTATATTAAGTCCTTTTTAATTCTTATTTATTTTATTACCCCCTCCGCGCCTTATTATACCTCTTTATACTTCTAGTAGTTACTTTATAAGTAATCCTTAATAATTAACTTACCCTCTACTAATTAATAAAGGCTCCTATTATCCCCCCTTATAATAGTACTTAACCTCCTTTATTAAGTTATTTATAACCTATTCTTATATTATCTTATATAGTATACCTCTAATATACTATATTTTAAAGTAATTTATTATAAGTCTAATATTTTTAATTAAGGCTTTACTTATCCTTTTAATAGTCTACTTTATATATACGCCTCCCCTAGCTCTATTAGATATAATTATTATAAGTATCTTATTATTAAGTATAAATAGGAAATCCTTACCCTTACTTACTAGTCTTACGCTCGCCTTTTATAGGCCTTAGATATTATAACTACTTTAGATATTAGCTCTAACCTCCCTTAACTTACTAGATTCTAGTAAACCTTTAATAGGCTTATTTACTAATACTATTACTACCTCTATTATACCCCTACCCCCTCTACTACTACTATCTTAGCTAGGGTAGACCCCGCTATTACTAGCTATATTATAAATACCCTTAAGGGTATTCTTAATATCCTCTACTAATATATATATACTTTTATATCCCCTTTTAAAGCCTTATTAAAGCCTTACTAATATATTATAAGAGTACCTCCCTCCTATTATAAAGGATAAAGATAAGGATAAAGAGGAGGATCCTATTAATAGTAGTAAGGGTAATAGGCCTAGTACTACTACTAATATAGTATAATAGCCCTCTAATATAATACCCTTAATAGCCTTAAGTATCTTTTCTTTTTTATTAATAATAATTAAAATCTCTTTCCCTCTTATATAATATAAACTTTATACTTTAGGGTAATCTTACTTAAATCTTTCTAATATATTTAGTATATTAACTAAGTCCTATTTATATAATTATTAATTATAATTATAAGACTAACCCTTCTACTTTACTAAATATTAAGGTTTATTATAAGAGATTTTATAATTAAAAATAGCTTTAACCTCCTATTTATCTTTATTATTTATAAGCTCTACTTATATAGCTTTTATAATACTCTTATTATTACCTTTATATAACTTTACTAGTAAGATATAAAAGATATTATATATATAAAAGGTATTAAGTAGTTATAACTTATATACTTAATTATTAATATAATTAAAGACCTTAAAAGGCCTTAAATAATATTATAATAATTTTTTAATTACTTATATTAATCTAATATACTTTATATTTAATAAGATATAATTATTTATATTATATTATCTTTACTTTTACTATTTATTTATATACTCTACTTATATAGCTTATATTTAGTATAAGTACTACTTTAAACCTTCCCTTTATTTTTAAAATAACTTAACCCTTTCTTATATTAATAGGACTTCTCTTAATAATAGCTTTAAAAGCTTTATATTTAACTTAGGTAAGTAGTTATAAAGTACTTTATATAAAGGTAACCTAGTACTAGTATATTTTATATAATTATATATAAACTTTATTAAATAAAGTAACTCTACTTAGTTATCTTATCTCTAGGTAGAATAGTAGTATAGATACTATTTAAGTATACTATTCTATCTCTCTATTTAACTATCTATTTGGGGATAGAAAGTAGTACTAAGCTTTCTTTTTATATTAGTATAATAATATATAGCTATCTAGAAGCTACTTATAAATACTATCCCTTAATTACTAATAATACCTTTTAACTAGTTAAACTTTAAGAAGATTTTATAATATAATAGGTTAATAATATTAATAATATTAACTATCTTTATAATAGGTAAATACCTAGCTACTTTAATATAATAGTTTATAACTACTAAGATTATATTATAAATACTACCCTTTTATTTACTTAGAGGGAGATCTATAATAAAATCTATTATAATTTCCTAAAAGGGTCTTATAAGTATTAATAATAGTAATAGTATATTATAAATAATATATCTATATAGCTTTATTAATTAATAAGTTAAGTATTCTTATATATAATTATAAATATCTTATCTTATTAATTTCTAATAGAACTTCCACTTAATAAGCTCTTATATATACTTTTATAAATAGTAGCTAGTATAAGGGTTATTATAATAAAGCTTTAAGATTTCTTATCTAATTACTTTATTACTAGATATAAAAACTATACTACCCTTATAAAGGACCCCTATCTTATCTATTAATAGAGATATATTAGTAGCCTTTTTATAGCCTTAAGACTTTAATAATTATTTCTTATTATAAATATCCTTATCTCCCTCTTAGAGATATTAGAGTATCTCTAATATTAAGCTATTATACTTATTTTATACGCGCTCTATTATTAACGCGGTTATAATATACCTTCTAAGTACTATTTAATTAATATTAAACTATCTTATAATAGGGTTTAAGCTATTACCTATACTACTCTATATCCCTAAGAGTGCGTTACTCTCCCTTATTTTTAGGGTATAAGGCTTTCTAAGCCCTATCTCTAACCTTTTATACTATTTATAATTATAGGCCTTATTATCTTATAAACCTTTATAAATACTATATATATAATATATATTAAAAGGAATATACCTAATATTCTTTAACTTATTCTATAATATTAATAGATAAGTATCTTCTTTATCTATTACTAATATATAGTTTAGTTACTTTAATAGGGTATTAGCTAGGTTCTTAGTATTTATATAATAATATATCTTAAAATTATATATTATAAGCTTTATTACTTAATATACTTATCTCCTTCTTAATAATAATATTATCTAGAAATATCTTAAGTTATTATAATTAATAATTACTATAACTAGGTATAAACTACCTTCTAAGAAGTACCTTTATACCTAGAATACCTTAACTATTATAAGTAGTTCCTAGTTATAAGTCTTATATCTAGTTTCTACTAAATATAATTTATAGGAATAAAAAGTAATTAGATACTACTCTACCTCTATACCTTTATTACTAATTAGGAGCTTTTAGGATAAAATAGCTATAATAGCTAGTATTAAAGTATTAGTCTCTAGTTAGATTTCTCTTATAAGGTTAAGATATATAAGTAATAGTACCTTTTAAAAGAGTTACTTTAACTATTTAAACGCCGCTCTTATAATATTACTTAATATTAACTTTCTATTTTTAATATATAAATACTTATTTTTTAGATAGTTTATTAACGCCGCGGTAATAGAGGAATAGTACTTAATAAAATAATAGTAGAAATTAGTAAACTTTAAAAAGATTTAAATATCTTTAATACTCTTAAGTTCTAGCTATTTTATTATAATATCTACTCTACGCGGATTTATATATATACTATTATAACTAATAATAAAGCTAAGGAATTCTACTTCTACTATTATAAATTTATATTTCTTTAAGCTAATATAAAGTTTAAATTTATAAAGATATTATAATACTACCTTTATAACTCTAATATAAGACTCTTTATCTTAGGAGTAGATAAGAATATTATCTAAATAAATAATATATATAATATTAAATAGTCCTACTAGGGCCTTATTAATATATACTTAAAATAAGGTAGGTATATTAATAAATTTAAAAGGTATAATTATATATTTAAAATAGTTATACCTTATATAAATTATAGTCTTCTATTTATTACCCTTTCTTATTTATAAGTAATAATATATATCCTTAAGGTCTAACTTAATTAAGTACTTAGTACTAATTAATATTATTAATATCTTATTAATTAATAAAAGGGGATATTAATTTTTAATTATAATCTTATTAAGCGTCTTATAATTAATATATAAATATAATATTCTATCTTGTTTTAGTATAAAAAGAATTAATATACCTACTAAGCTTATAAAATATTAAATTTAACCCTTTTTTAAAGACTACTTAAGGTACTCCCTTAATACGCGTAACTCTTTTTCTAATAAATTATAAAGTAGGTTAAAAGGAGGTTCTTTATTCTCCTTTATATTAATTATATAATTATAAGGCGTATAAGCTAGTAGCGCCCTAGTATTCTTAATTAAGAAGATATCTTAAAATTCTTAAAATTCTAAAGGGAGTTTAATTTTAAATAGTAGGCTCTTATTACCTACTCTTAAGTATATTATAATAAATATAATACTATTAAGCTACTCCTCTAGGCCTTTAATAGTATTAAAGTACTCCTTAATATTACTTTTCTTAATAGGGAATTACTAGTTTTATATAAGCTAATCTACTTAAGGATTTTATTCCTCTAACTATAAATACTTAAGGTAGAAGTTATAATTAAAGTTTACTATTATATAAAAGGCGCCCTTATAATATTATATAATACTATTAGAGTTAATAAGTTTAATTTACCTTATATAAAAACCTAATAATAATATTAAGTTTCTAACCCTATTATATAAGGTATTATTAAAGCTAGGATCTATTTCCTACTTCTACTCCTTTACTAGGCGTATATTAATATAGTTAGTATCTACTCTAGAGTTAATTAATATAGTAAATTTTCCTTATAATTACTTATACCCTACTTATACTATAATAATAAGTTATTATATCCGCTTTTTCCTTTATATTATAATAGTAGACGTAATTATAATACTTAGGGGTTTTTTAAATTTAAGCCTTTTTTAGCTAGCTTATTATTAGGTATAAGCTTATTAGTTATAATACTTATAATTATTAATTTTATACTCTAATAGTCCTTTACTAGATATCCCTTCTTTTAATAATTATAATATTTAGTAGTAGAAAGGTTAGGCTTAAGCCTTTATAAAAGGTATAGTAATAAGCTAATAGTGCCCCTCCCTTCTTATTTTATATATAGGCTATTATCTCTTTACCCTTAGAAATTTCCTCTTCCTCTTTATAGATATTAACTTCTAGTAGGAGTATTATCCCTTTAATCTTTATATATAAGTACTATTATATAAGGCTTTAATTAAGTTACTAACGCTATAAAGGTATCCCTTATCTTAGGGATATTAAGTTATATTATAAGATAATTATAAAGATCTTTATATAACTTATTTAATAGGTTATTATAAAGTATATACTCTATTAATAGCTTAAGCTATCTTTCTAACTTAGTAAGGTAATTTATAAAGTCTATAATCTTTTAATGTTCCTTTTACTTAGCTTCTAAGTACTACTTACTAGTTATAAGATATTAATTCTAAGGATCCTCTATTTAATCTATTAAAAAAACTATTAAAGTATACCTAGAACTACTTATCCTTTAATATATCCTTTATATACTTATATTATATAGCCTTAGGGTCTAGGGCTATATAATATAACGCGTATTAGATTTTTATAGAGTTATCTAGAAAGTAGGTTATACTTATTTAAATTATATTAATTATATTATTAAACTATTCTTAATATTCTTATACTAACTTCCTATTATATATATATAAATCTTATAGCCTAAAGATATAAGTCTTATATTAAGGACGCTTTAACTCTAATTCTTTAATTAATAATAAGTAATAGTAATAACCCGCTTAAATAGTATTATTAGTATATATTTCCTACTCTAACTCTTATAAATATTATCTTAACTCTTATATCTACTCTCTCTTTAAGACTTCTTCTTTAAGTTCTTTTATCCTTTATAATAGTACTTCTTAAGTATTAGGTAGTAGGGACTTAGTTTATACGCCTAGTAGCTACCCCTATATAGTTAGTTATAATTATAATATATCTATTATTAATTTATTAACTAAATCTTAAGACTTACTTTCTATATAAGCTTAGTCTCTTATATTAGGGCGGGTTATTTATAGTAATTAATTAACCTTTTTACCTTATACCTATAATAACCCTTCTCTACTTATCTTACTAATAGTCGGGCTACTACCCCTAAGTAGGGTAGAGTAATTAGAATATAAGGGTATTACGTAATAACGTGGCTATTAAGTACTATAAATGGTACGTATATATAGGTATATAGAACTCTCTATTCTTATTAATAGTAAGACTAATCGCTACCCTTCCCTTTAGGGGGAATTCCCTCCTCTATATACTACAGGTAAAGGGGTAGCGTAGTACTACTACGTACTATAAACGCCACGTTAACGGTAGTATTATATTCCTAACTAGTCCTTATAATATTCTATAATTCTTATAGTAAAGATAAATTATTAAAATCGATTATTATAAAAGGGGAGGGTATAGACTAGAAGTAAGTTTAGACTAGAAGGGGGTAAATCCTTCTACCGACCTAAATACTTAAAACTAGTTTCTAGTACTAACCTGAAAAGCCCTTAGTATCTTAGCGAGTTAGGTTAGACCGACTCGACTCGCTAAGATCTCGCTAAGACGCCGCGCCCCTAATAAAATAGTAAGGGACACTAATTTTTTTCTAGATTTACTCCTATACTAAGAATAGATTTTTTAATTAGAATTTTAATACCCCTTTTAATTCCCTAGGGATGTATATTACTAATTTATATTATCTTAAAGAATTACCTAAGTTAGGCTAGGGAATAATAATAATAATACTTAATAATATAGTAGTAAATTATATATATAATAGTAAAGCTTATTATAAATAGAAAATACTAGTAATATTATAGTTATTATTTCTATAGGAATAGCTAATTAGCTATTACCTTTTTATATCACCTTATTTACTATTTCAGGAATTACCTAGTTAGTAATAATAATAATGCTTAGTAATATACTATTAAGTCTTATATATAGTATAAAATACTATTATAAATAAAAATATTCCTAATATTATAGTCTTAGTAAAATAATATAGGTGGAGCTAATATCTTAGCGAGTCGGGTTAATACTTCGGGTCGATACTTAGTACTACCCCTTAGGGGTTTAACTCCGGATATTTACCTTCTTATAGTTACCTTCTAACTAAGTGTATTAACTAGAATACCTAATAGATAGTTTACTATAAGAATAATACTTCTATAAGAGGCTTTACTTATAATAGAGGTTAATAATAAGCCTAATAAGTAAATATATATAATCTTAATCTACTATACTATAATAAAGTTATATATAAAGTTAATTATCTCTTCTAGTAAGCCTATTAATATTATACTTCTTAAATAACTTATATAAGTTTAGTATTATATATTATAAGAGTAATATTTATAAAATAATTTAACTTATTTAAAGGATTTATAACTAGTTTTAATTAGTTTAATAAGAATATCTTATAATATTACTTTTAAGTACTTATAATAAGTCTTTCTATAATTAATTACTTACTTATAAATTACAAGATTTATATAAAACTAGTTACTTTAATTATAAGGAGTTTATAAATATACTTTATTAGTGTATTTTTAGTATAGATCTTATTCTTATAATCTATTCTAAGATTTATTAATTATTAAGTAAGTTAAAGAGGTTTCTAGTTACTCCTTTAAAAGATAGTCTAGCTTAAGCTTAAAATCTTAAAAACCTTAAGTTAAAAATAGCTAATATAAGACTTATATATTTTTATTTTTATTACTATTTTTAGATTCTTTACTATTTACTTTAAGGTATGAAACTTACTTTTATTACCTATAAGTTTTTCTTAGAGTTATAAGTAGATTTAAAATTTATAGATAAAGTAATAATTGAAACTTATTACTATATAATTATAAGATATTTATAATATTTATTACTATTACTATTATTTATCTATTAGATTACTTTAATACCTTAGATATATAAATATCTCTAATTTAATTAGATAGTTACTTTTAATATTAAAAATATTAACTTTTAACAACTACTTTATTATTATAAGTATATATATTTTACTTAAAATAGTACTTAGAATAAGGTATTTATAATATAAATATATAAATTATATCTTTATATAAAAATATATTATAAAGATAGATAAATAATATTATAATATACTTTTTACTACTATCTTTTTTTTTCTTAGATAATTTTCTAGTTTATTAAGAATTCCTTTAAAACTTTTTATAAATATTAGATTTCTTATAATCTTTAAAGAAGTTCTTATATAATATATCTTAATTATTACTAGTTTTAATACTAGGTATATTCTTTAAAAGTAAGTCTATTATATTAATATAAAGTATTTAATATAATAATTCTAAGAAGTTTACTAGTAAAGAGATAAAGTATATACTTAAACTTGTAATTATTAAGTTATATAATTAATACTTACTAACTTAAAAGGGTTTAGTAATAATAATTAAATAGATATATTACCCTCTTATTATATATTTAGTATTACTAACTTAAAGAGGCTTAGTAAGCTACTTGCTAATTAGTAGTATATCTAAGGTACTAAGGTAATAATTAGGTATTCTAGTTAGTATACTTAGTTAGAAGGTAACTATAAGAAGGTAACTATCTGAAGTTAAACCTACCCCTTAGTATTAACTCGAAGACTTAGTACTAACTATTAGTACTAACCCGAATACTTAGGCTAGGAATTTAGTATTAACTCGCTAAGAGTCGAGTTAGATACCCGACTCGAGTTCAAAGTACCGACCGGACGCGGTTAGTCTAGTAGCTAGAGTATTACCTATAGTATAGTTATAATAAGAGAAAACAATAACTTAAAGAGTAAAGCCACCCCTATATTTATATTATAAATAGCTTCTAGGCTACTTAAAATATATTTATAGTAGTCTACTAAGTACTCTATTATAATTCTAATTGCTTGTATCCTTCCTAGATACGTGTAATTAATAATTCTAGTTAATCTAATCTATAAACGCGTCTATAAATAAATAATAGCCTGCTAGACTACTTTATAAATATAATAATATTTATATACTAGTTATATATACCTTAAAATATCTATTTAAAAGCCAATCTTATATATATAGCTATTATATTAGAACCTAGCTAATATATATATCTAATATTATATATAAGATATTAGGGGGAGACTAGAGGTATTTAAATTAATCTACCTTCCTATAAAGGTATTTTTATACTACCTTAAAATAGATAAGTATATTAACCTCTTTATAATTCCTATATCCTTTATCTCTACCTTAGAGCCCTTAGGTAAAATAAGTCTTAAGGCCCTCTAATAAAAAGCTATTAATAAAGGAAAGCTATTAATAAAGGAAAGCTATTAATAGAGAGCTATCTATTATAAAGTAGAGTACTATTTAAGAGTAGGATATACTACTAGCGATATAGAATTTAGATATATTAGCTAATAACACGTAGTTTTATACTTATTAGTAGTAGGAGACTATACTAAATAGTAGTAGAATACTACAGTTCTTATAGGTAGAGGGATAGAGGTAGAGTTAATAAAGAATAGGATACTAAAACGGCTAAGGACTATAGAGGGGTCCTACCCTAGAGTAGCCTAGTAGCTAGTACCTCTTTACTTAGAGAGCGGAAAGTAGAGTAAATAAGCCTAAGTACTAGGGTATTCTAGGAGGTATATAGCTACTTCTAGTATTATCTTAAAGAGCTAGATTAGACTAACCGTATCAAGTTAGTACTTTAAACTCGAGTCAGGTACCCGATATAAGTCTTAGTAATTTAATACTAAAATCTAGTACTAAGTATTAGTACTAAAGTATTAACTTAAATTACTAAGATTTTTTATCTAATAATATTTTTTATTTTTAATATATTTTTTTATTTTTTTTCTGATTATTATTATTATTATTACCTAGGGGATTCTTAAAAGTAAATAAGGTAATATAAAAAGGTAATATACATTCCTAAGAAAATAATAACTATAATATTAATAATATTTTCTTTTTATAGTAGTATTTACTATTATATATAGTATATATTCTTATATTTCTAAGTATTATTACTATTATTACCTAGGTAATTCTTAATAGTAAATAAGACAATTAGAAAAATGATAACTATTCCTATAAAAATATTAACTATAATATTATAAATATTTTCTATTTATAGTAGTATCTACTATTATATCTATAATTTACTATTATATTATTAAGTATTATTATTATTATTACCTAGCCTAACCTAGGTAATTCTTTAAGGTAATATAAAAAGGTAATATATATCCCTAGGGAACTAAAAGAGGTATTGAAATTCTAATTAAAGAAAATTCTATTCTTAATATAGGGGTAATTCTAGAATTTTTTTAGTGTCTCTTAATATTTTATTAGGGACTTAGCGTCTTAGCGATACCTTAGCGATTTAAGTCGGTAACTATTATAGTCGCTTTCTATTACTTCCTTATAGAAGCCTTCCGTAGCCTATCTATAATAGGCTTAGCGCTTTAATATATAGGTAGGATTCTTATACTTAAAATAATTATCTTTCTACTATATCTTAAGTATATCTATAGTAATTAGTAGTAATATTATCTAGCCTCTATTATATTCTATTTAGACTAACCGCGTCGAGTCGGTACTTTAAACTTAAGTCGGGTACCCGACTTAAGTCTTAGCGATTTAATACTAAAATCTAGTACTAAGTATTTAAGTTAGTACTAATGGTTAATACTAAGTATTCAAGTTAATACCTAGGTAGGTACTAAGTATTAATATTAAAGTATTAACTTAAATTATTAAGACTTTAATTTTAATATTAATATTTTATTAAGACTATAATATTAAGAATTTTTTCTAGTAATATAAAAAGGTAATATAATTATCTAATAATCTTTAATAGATAGCCTAATTATTTAATTAGATATCTTTATAATTTTATACTTATAATCCTTTTATTCTTTACTATCCTCTTTACTATTATTATACTTACTATTATTATCTTTACTACTATTATTAATTTTATTAGTATCTTTTAACTTATACTCCCTATCCTCTTCTTTATCCTCTTTAGTAGTATACTTAATTTCTTTCCTATTAGTACTAATTTTAATTAAGATACCCTCCTTATTTTAATTCCTTTATATAGGGTTAGGTATAACGTGATCCTTTATATTAAACGCGTTAGCGTACTCTTATATAAACTTAGTATAAGTATTTATAATATTAGGGTCTTATATATCTTTTAATTCCTTTAGACTCCTATAATATATAATCCTTTACTTAATAATTTATATAATTAATAGATTAAATCTAATAAATTCTAACCTAATAGTATTTATATCTTCCTTAGAAGTATTCTAAAAGTTAAGTTAATTAGAAGATAGGATTAAAGATTAATTATATATTTACCTTTTTTATAAAACTAGTTATACTATTTATATTCTCTATATAATTTATTAATTTATCTAGCTTAGCTTATTTCTTAATAGCCTCTTTATTATTTTTAAGGTATAACTCTATCTTAAAATATTCTATTATATAATATTAACTATTTAGGAAGTATTATATTACCTAATTATATTATTATAAATCCCTCTCTTATATCTTTCCTCCTTTATAATATCCTTAACCCTAATTACTAGCTTTATATAATCTTCCTTAATAGCTATCTTTTATATATTTAATTCCTTTAACTTCTTAATCCTTTTTAATATTATTATATAGTTATTAGATACTTTTATATATAATAGCTTTTTATTATTATCTAAGTTAGTCTTTTACCTATTCTCTATTTATAATTAATTTAGGATTCTAGTTATAAGGACTTAATATTATTATAATATTATATTAACTTATCTATCTAATAGTATATTTAGGTAATATAATTAATAATAAATATTTATTATATATTAATAACCTATCTTACTATAATATCTTAAGTATATAGAGGTAGGAAGAGTTAGAAAGAAGATTTTAAGGGGTAATTATAATTATAATTATATAGAATATTCTACCTAATATTACTTTATTTTATATTAAAATTTTTAAACCTTATATTCCTTCTTTTATCTACTATTAAATATCTTTAATAACTTTAATAATAGCTTATACTAAGTAGACTTATAATATTATTTACTAATATATTTCTTACTCTATATATTAATAGGTAGATAGTATAATTAGCTAATAAAATACTAAATTTACTAACTAAAAAGGTTAGAGGGCTAAAGCCTATATAAGGTAGGAGGGGGAATTTATTATTAAGGGGGAAGGGAAAGGTAATATAAATAAGTAATATATTAAAATATAATAGTTAATCCTTTATAACTAATAGGACTTATAAGAGAGAAAAAAAGTTAACTTAAGTCTTAAAACTTTAAAAGGGATAAAATAATATTAAAAGTTTATTAATAACTTTATCTTAAAGCTACTATTAAATTATTTTATAAGGGAGGTAATAGTAGATATTATAAGAGTTAATATATATTTATATTAAATTTAAAGTTTAGCTTTAATAGTATTATAAGATATTATAGAAGTATTTATAGTATCCTTTCTCTTAAGTAAGTATATTACTATTTTATATTATTATATAATCCTTATAATAATTACTTATTAATATATCTTATAATATAGATTTAAATCTACTTTATATCTACGCTAAATATATTATTATAATATAAAGGGATTTATAGCTTATAAAGGAATTAATAAAGAGCTTTAATATTATATTATTTAATACTTAAGGGTAGTAATAATTTTATAATATTAAGAGTAGAGGGTAGGTCTAGGATAGTATAGTACTCTTAATATTATAGTACTCCTAGTATTATAACGCTCTAAGTATTACAGTACTTTTAGTAAGATAAAGAATTATATTACCTTCTTATATTACTTTTGTATTTATATATAGAAATTAACCCTACTTTATAAATATACTACCTAATTATTAACTAACTTTAAAGTAATAACTATTAATCTATTTATCTTAAGATATCTATCCATTTTAACTTAAAAGGATCTTTATTTTTATTAATACTTTAATTAATATCTTCTTCCTTTTAAAGAATATCCTAGGGTTTAATAAGAGCTTCTTTAGGGTTTAAACCTATAATATAATTATAATACTTTAGAAGTATTACTTATTTTATAGACTCTAGTTCTAATTATATATAATCTTATAAATATACTCTTTAAATAAGATTAAAGACTCTTTTAATACCTATAAATAATATTAGATATAAAAGGATATCCTTAGCTATTTATATTAAATTTAAATAAGTTAAAGTATTATCCCTTTAGTACTCCTATATAAGAATATCCTCTAATAGACTTTTAGAATAAAAGTATTAAATAGCTTTACTTTATAATAAAGACCTATAATTTAAATATTAAAGTAGACTTCTCTTTACTCTTATTAAAGGTTACTAGTTGGTATAAATTAAAAAATATTATTATATTATATTATATTACCTTATTAATATTTTATATATCTTATATATTAGTCCTTTTAATAGCTAGTAATATCTTATAATATTTATAAAAGTAGTTAGTAAATTAATTTTTATATATCTCTTTATAAGAGATTAAAGTATTATTATTATTTAACTCCTCTTATTTATCTTAAGTTTTATATAGACTTAGTTTTATAAAAGGGTCTAGAATATTAATAAGGTTATATATTAATCTACCTTTACCTTCTATTTTAAAATAATACTTAGTAAGTTTTATTAAGGCTACTTTATAAGTATTAATAATACTTACTCTACTAAGTATCCTACTATTATATATTATTATTAAAATAGTTAAAAGAGTATTATATAATTAGAACCTTAAGTATATACTTATATTTATTATCTAAGAAACTACTAAGGTAAGTTAATAAATAGGATTTAATATATTTCTAAATAATAAGATAATTAACTACTTATATCTATTAAAGCTAATCTTATTAATTTTTAAATTAATTATATTTTTATCTACCTAAGTACTAATAAATTTACGTAGCTAATATATAATAAAGTATTAGGTAGGTAGAATTCTATTAAATATAAATATCTTATATAAGTTTTTTAAGTCTTCTAATAGAGCTTTTTTATAGCTATTAAAAATTAAGCTTTTATTAAGAAGATAAGTTAATAGCTACCTATTATAAGAGCGCGGATTTATTATAAATATTAGTAAGTATATTACCTATTTATATTACCTCTATTATACTATACCTTCTTAGTAATAGTAGATAGACTTAAACTTAGTTAGATATCTTTAATTTAAGTATCCTTTAATAATACTACTATATTATTTAGAGCTTCTAAATCTAGGGCTTTAATAAAGTCTTATATTATAAGGTTAAAGATATAAGCTATATAAGGAATAGAGTTTTATAATTTATCCTATTAAATATTATATTAAGTAAGAGATTTCTTTTATTTATCTTTTAATATTCTATTATTACTAGTATTATTAATAATAACCCTAAAAAGTTTATTTTTAATTCTATAAATAGTTAATATCTTTATTAATTCTACTATAAGTAAATACCTAGAATAATAGATAGTAAGTAATATAAAAGTAATAAGATACTTCTAATATTAAAAATAGGTAACCTTTTAAGGACTAGACTAGGTATCTAGTATAAGAGAAATATATTAGGGATACTCTAAATCTACTTTAATTTTTATATATATTTCTTTAAAATCTAAAAAGATTATACTCTATAATTTAGTATAATAAATTAGAGTTAAATTTAGATAGGCTATTAATAATAACTACTATAACTCTAATTAATTAATAGTATAAAAAGACTAATTTAAGGTAAGAAAGTATTTATATAATTATTTATTCTAATTCTCTTAAGAAAAGTTAGTAGAAAACCTAGTATTACTTTTCTTCTAATATTATCTTAAAGAATTAGTTTTATATTACTATTTTATATTACTATAAATAACTTACCTAAGTTAAAGAAAATTCTATTTATAATAATAAATTAAGCTACTTCTATAAATAGTATTTACTCATTTAAGTATATTTCTTTATATTAGATATACTTAAATTACTAGTTATTATTAGGTAGTTTAGAAGCTTATTATACTTTTTATATATAATCTTTAGTAATCCTTCTACTATTAAAGCTAATTAGATAAAGTTATCCTAGATATTAGCCTATTTACCTAATATAGCTTTCTTAAATTAAAGGGGATCTTTAACTTTAGTATTAGACTTTAATTTAATACTTTTATTAATAGTAGTTTACTACTATTATACCTTAAATTAGACTTTAGAGGCTAAGTTTTATTTAATATATTTAATATTCCTTGTTAATACTAATTCTAGGAATTCTTTTCTAATAGATTAAATAGTATTTAAAGAATCTCTTTCTTCTAATAAAAGGATTTATTTAATATACCCTAACTAACCTAATTTATAGATTAGCTGGGACGAATACTACTTAATATAGAATAAAGTATAATAAGATTATTTAATTCTAATTTAATAGCTTTATTACTAGGTTTTATAGGAGTTAATATAATATAGACCCTATATATAAAATAAGGTAGGAGTAATATAAACTAGTAATATAAATATTTACTATACTAGGAAGAATATATAATAGATATTAGGAAGATAAAGTTATAAGTATAATAATTATTTTAAATATATATTATAGGGAGACTATTTTAGTTCCTTCTATTTTTTTATTAGGGGTTTAGCGTCTTAGTAATACCTTAGTAATTTAAATTAGGTTAACCTAATTTACTAAGGTATTAAGGCCTTAGTAAGTTAGTACTAATAGCTAGTACTAAGTATTTAAGTTAGTACTAAGACCCTAACCTAAGTATTTAGTTAGTACTAAATCTTAGTACTAAATCCCGACTTAACAGTCAGTCTAATTCTATTAATTATATAGTAAGCTAAGATTATAAATTAGCTTTATAAGTACTAAGTCCTTAGAGTACTATTAGTTTTTTTTTTAGTACTAGCTATCTAAATCTTCCGCTCTATTATTATCCCTAGCCTTCAACCTTATACTAGATTTATACTAAGAAGCCTTTTATAACCTTAGATATATATAAAGGTTCTTTTAAGAGAGTTAGTATTAATAAGGGCCTTCTTTATTACTTATTACTACTATCTAATAGTATTAGGATTCTATCCTATTCTATTAGGACTCTTAGAGAAACTCCGGTATTTTATTAAGTAAAGTTAGGTATATCCCTAGACTATCTCTATTTACTACTTATTCTAGATCCCTTAAAGGAAACCCTTATCTTTACTTTTTAAATAGATAATTTTATTAACACTAAATATAAATATACTAATACTATTAATAAGATTAGCTAGTTCTTAATCTTATATTTTATTAGAGGAAAGCTTAGACCTCTTTAAATTAATTATATCTCCTCTTATTCTTTATAAGATTAATAATATTATACTAGGTTATTATCCTTAGAGCTAGTAAATCTACTTAATATTAATAGAATATCTTAGTTAGTAGATTAAGCTATTAATAAAAGTCTATTCTATATAATAAATTATTATTTTAAGTAAGCTACTATATTTATAAAATAGTAGTTATAAGAGCCTCCTTTAATTCTAATATTTATAATAGGGGCCTTAATCTATTTACTAGGAAGGTTAACCTTATAATAATAGAGTCTATTTCTATATTAATAGGGTCTACTTAAGTAACTTTAGTAGAAGAAGCTATCTATAATTAGCTAATAGGACTAGAACTTCCTAGTCTACTAAAAGCTATAAATATAGCGGAAAATAGTAGAAGTAATAATAGGAATAGTCTAGTAAATAATTAAACTAGTATACCTATTAGAGGCCTTATAGCTAAATAATTTAATATAATATCTACTTATATCTAGGGCTTAAATATTAATACTATTAGATACTAGGCTAATTAGCCTATTATAGGAATAGGTAGTAGTACCCCTTAATTTTAGTTATAAGATATTAGGTATTTTAATCTAAATCTTAATATACCCCCTATTAAAGTTAAGGATATTTATTTTATTTTATATTTTATATTTTATTTTATTAATAGGCTTAAAGTAAAAGCTACTATTATTAATCTAGCTATTATATAATTAAATCTAGACTTATATCTATTAAGGAAAGCTAATAACTAGTTTACTAACTAGTTAATTTATCTTATTTATAATAGTTTATAGAATAATCCTACTAGTATAACTAAGTAATATAAGGCTTTATAAGAGTATTTTTAAGACTTACTAGGTAAATCCCTTAATCTCTTTAAAAATATTTATCATACTATTAAAGATACTTATAATAGATAAGATCTAATAGATTATATCTCTAGTATTATACTAAATAATAAGAATACTAATATTACTTTAATAAATAGTACTTAAGTATTATTAATATATAAATATCTTAATAGAGAGCTTTATTATAACTTATTAAGATTAAGTAGTAGGTTAACTATTCACGCGGGTAATAAAAACCATGGCATACTAAGGTAAGGACTTAGCAGAGAGCCCCTAGTAACTTTCTACGTACATTGTTTATATTTCTCGATTAGAAACCTGTCCTTTAGCCGTTACTATTTAGAATATACTAGCTAATTACTTATTAATATACTTAATAGACTTATAGTCGAGAAATATTAACAATATACATAGAAAGTTGGTGGGGGCTCTCTGCCAAGTCCTTACCTTAGTGTGCCATGGTTTTTATCACCCGCGTGCTATTCTAGATCTTCTAGAAGAGCTCTACTTCATAAAAGATAATTAGTTTAATATCTATAAAAATAATAAGGCTTCTTATAAGGTAAAGTAAGAGACTTACTATAATACCTATTATAATTAAGATCTATAATTAGGTTAATATTTAGGTCTATTCTATTAAAGCTTCCTACTATACTAATTTAGTAGTTATTATAGTAGGCCCCTAAGGCCTTATTATAATAACCCCTAACTATTTATCCCTTATAGTAGGAATAACTTTAGGAATTTTAGTAATAATAGGTAATAGGTATTAGTATAGGTAGACTAGCCCTAGATTACTAGGTCCCGTTAACCCCTATAAATAACTAACGGAAATATAAGCGGGTTACCTAAGTAGAATTAATATTAGAACTAAGGCTAAGGATATCCTTTACTAAATACTTTAAATAATAATTAGGCCCTATATAAATCTTTTAATAGGGCCTAATAATAGCCTAGAGTCTATTAAGCTACTATTAAAGATAAAGAAAATTTATAAGAATATCTATATAATAAGTAGGTAAATTATAATACTTATAAGGAGGACTTCTATTAGTTTATAGACTAGTAAAACTCTAATTACCTAGAAGATTCCTAGGAAAATAGCTAGAATACTAGAAATAAGGGTAATAATATCATAAAAATTATTTCCTATCTATTTAATACCCTATTAAAGCCTTTAAGTACTAAAAATATATATTAATATTTTAGTCTAATAATTCCCTTTATAATTATCTATATTAAAGTTATAATAAATAAGGGCCTTAATAATATTATTATCAAGGATAGCTTAGATAAGTAGTAATAGTTATTAAAGCCTTTTATAAGGTAACCCCTTAATTATTTAGAGTATATCTAAGAATAATACCTTAAATAGGTATATATTTAAGGGGTATTATTTTATTACTACCCTAGTTAAACTTATATTAAACAGCTAGCTTTAGAAACTATGTATAGATACTAGTTATATTATAAGTCTTATAGACTAGACTTTTCTCCTCTAATAAGTTTTAAATACTAAAATACTAAAATACTAATACTTATAAGAGTTAAAGGAATTAGTAATAAGAAGTATAATACTAGCTATTAATTGAAGCTATAAATATACCTTTCTACTACTAATAGGGCTACTACTTCTATTAAGTGTAAGGTATATATAGTAGATAACCTTTTAATAAATATACTTATTAGCGTTAATATTCTTAAGCTAGAAGAAATAGTAATTAATTTAAATAAAAGTATAATAATTATCTAGTTATACTAAAACCTAGAGTATCTAATTAAAGCCTAAAGTAAAAGTAGTTAAATTAATATTATAATTTTTAACTAAGTATATATTATAATTACTCTATATACTAATAAATAAATCTAAATTACTAGACCTTATTATTATATATTATAACTACCTACTAATTAAGACCTAATCTTTAAATTAAAGAAACTTAATAGCCTATCTATTCATACCTATATTATAGACTACTAAATATTATATATCTTTATTAGAAATAATACTAATAAAGCTATAAAACTTCCTAGGAATATAAAGCTAGGATATATTATAGAGTATAAGGCTACGGAATACTTCCTAGTTAAAGCCTTCTATAATAACCTCGCTGCTAGGCCTCTAAAGAAGGCTAGAGTATCTAACTAAGTTAAAATAAATCCATAATAACTTATAATTATAGCCGCCGTATTTACTACTATTATTCCTATAGTTTCTACTATAGTATTAGAGGTAGTATACTCTATAGGTACTACTATTTATAGATTATCTAAAATAAGGCCCTTAATAGCAGGTATTATTAAAAGGTATCTAGCCTTATAATAGGATACTAGTAGTATAGCTAATATACCTAAGGTATAATAAATAGATATACCCCTAATAGATAACTAACTAGATCTCTATAAGCCTAGCTAGGCGAGGGTATATCTATTAAGAAAAGCTAACAAAGAAGTTATTAATATAGAGTTTAATAAACTCTATAATTAAGGGAGGATAGATTAAATTATAAAATTAATACCCTTTTTATTCTACTACTTTATCATTTAGAAGGTAAACTTAGATAGTATAAGAAAAGGCTATATTATTATAGATATTAGAGCCTTAAATAAAATTACTATACTTAATATATATCTAGTACCCTTATAAGCTAAGATATTAGCTCTACTAAAGAGTATTATATATATTAGTATTATAGATACTACTAGTTTCTTTTATTAATAGTTAGTTAATCGGTCTTACTAATATTATCTTATAGTAGTTAGCTATTAAGGCTAGGAAACCTTTAATATACTTATAATAGGGTATAGAAATTTATTAGTATATATATAATATATAATTAATTAGATCCTTTAACTGTATTAGTATTTCTACTAAGTATATATTAATAATTTAATTTTTCTTAAGTTTATTAGTAATAGGGACTCTTTTAATTTATATAGATTAATTTCTTAAGAAAGCTATTAAGGCTATTAAGAATAATAAAGTATTAGGGAGGTAGAAGCTATTCCACTATTACTAAGCGAAACGTATAAAGAATATATATTAGTATACTAATAAAAGAAAAAAAAGTAAATAACTATATTTACTAGTACCTATTATTTAAATATAGGTAGTTAATAATATTAGTAGCTACCTATCCTTATATACCTTTACTAATTTACTAGCCTTAGATGAATCTATAAGGTTATACTATAAATTATCTTTATTATTATAATTAACCTATTTAACTAGATATTAAGTCTTACCTCTTAAATACCTTTTATCTAGTAATCTCTTAATTTTATATTTATCCCTATAAATAGTACTATCTTTAGTAGTAATAGAAGGTAGCTACTTATTAAAAGCCCTATTATATAGATTAATACCTTCTATTTTTAATTTAAGTTATACTATTAATACTACTAGCTATATATATATTATAAGGGGTAGCTTAAGTTAATAAGTAAGTAATCCTACCTTTTATAGAATTTTTTAAGGATTAGTATACTATTATAAGAGTTTTTTATTAGTAACACTAGGGATTTTATATTCTTTATATAAATAGAGAAGGACTTTATTATTTTCTTTAAATTATATACTTTTATATTTACTATTATATTAAGACTTTATTAATATATTATTAAAGGCTATTATATCTTCTACCTATTCTTAATAGGTAAGTTATAAGCTATTAAAGGCTTTTATAAGGATATTATTAATTACTAGTATATTTATACTATTATTTACCTTAAAACTATAATAGAGCTTATTAGAAGTATATCCTATAATAGTAGGGGAGTTATTAATATTAGCCTAGATATAGAGGAGTATATAATCCTATTAATTCTAGGTATTTAGATAGTAGGTAAGGTAAAATTTTATAATAATTTTTATAATCTAATTAATATACTTACTTTATCTATTAATTTATAGATAATAGGCTATAAATATAAGATATTTAATTCTAAGATATTTAAAGATTTCCTATTAAAAGTCTAATATAAATTAAGGATCTTAATTACTAATAATACTATATAGAATTCCCTAGTTATATAATAGTAGAGATAAAATTATAATTTAGACCTATTATAAGGCTTTTTAAGTATTAATAGTTAGTATAAGAAGGACCTTCTTTAAGAACTTATAAGTAATTATTAATAAATAATTTATACTTAATAATATTATAAGTAGGGTAACTATAAAATCTATTATAATTATATAAAATAGTAGATAGTAAGGCTATTAAAGTCTTTAATATTATAAAGAAGACTACTAAAGGATATAAAGAAAATATTAAGAATCTTATTTAATAAACTAGCTATTTTACTCCTATTTATAATTATATAGAGTCTAGATAGTATATTAAGGATTATATTTAATTTCCTAGATTTATAATATAATTTTAAATTAAATAAAGAGAGGTACTAAGAAGCTTATATAAGCTAGAGATTTAATTTATCTATATTTATAGTTCTTAATATTAATTATTTTAATATTAGGATTATAATAGAATAATTAATATAGATAATTATAAGTAGTTATAAATTTAATTTAATTATATATTAAACTTTCTTAACTACTTATATAATACTAATAATTTTTAATTTAATAGGCTAATAGTTCTTCTCTATATTATTAAGATAATAATTAAAAAATATAATAAGTTATATATTAATCTTTATAAAATACTTTAATAATTATATAGGATCTCCCTTTATATAATATATAATAGCCGTAAATCCTACTACTTTTAAAGTATTTAAATTTATATATAGAACCCTATTATACTTATAGTAAATAAGGAATTAGGGAGTCTTAAAAGTATCTTATAAATCTTAAAAGGCGCTAAACTCCTCTTATATAATTTTATAAAAAATAACTTGAATTACCTTCCTTTTTCTTATATATTCCTTTATACTTATAATAAGGCCCTTATTTAATATTACCTTTTTATTTTATAAAGGGTCTACCTACTAAGTATAATATTTAATTAATAAGTATAACTACCTAGTAAGGCCTAGGAATATTTCTAGATTACCTAGATTTTATAGAAATTATAATAAGGTAATAGTAGTAACTTTCTCTTTTATTATAGATATCCCTAGGCTATTAATATACTAGCCTAGGAGGGTAATAAAGGGGTAGCTAATATATAACTTTAATAGTAATAGGCTTATATACTTCTACTAAAATAGATTAAAGACTTTATATAAGTATTTAATATACTCTTATAAGGTATATAAGTAAATAATAATATTATTAATATAAGCCTTGATAAACACTTAGTATTACTAGAGTATAGTATTAATTTGGTATTAAATATATTAAGATAAGCCCTTATAACTTATAAGGGCTATTAAAGACTACTCCTAGCCTTAATAACTTATAATTATAAGCTTATAATAATTTTAAACCTAGATATAAAATTAATAAAATTAATAAAACTATCTAATAGTATTAATAACTATAATATATTAATAACCTTATACTAATACTACTATATTAGCTTATAAGGGGAGTAGATATATATTATTCTATATAATTTTATTAAGCTTTTATATATTAATTATAATATAACCTTTTTACTTAATAAGAGTATTATATTAAATTATAAAGTAGGGATAGTTAAATAGAGTAGGCTAATCTACTTATATAAGTTTTCCTTAGGCTTAAAACTTATTAAAGGTTTTATTAATAATATCTTTATCTTTTTACTTAAGAGGATATACTTATATAGGCTTAGATAATATATTTAACTTTAATAGAATTAATATTTATTATTTTTCTAGGATATTAACTATATCTCTATTATTTATAAAAAGATGTTAGTATAATTGAATAATTTTAGTTAATTAATTTATAATATATATTTCTTTATAGATTCTAACTCTATTCTTAAGTATATTCTTAAGACTAGGGTTAATAATAGTACTAAATTCTATTAAAAGAGTCTAATTAATAGATATAATAAATACTATAAATACTATAAGAGCCTTTTTATTAATTATAATTTATAAGGATATAATTAATATAATTAATATAATAGCTATTATAATAATTTTTTAGCCTATTAACCCTTTTAACTATTATACTAATTACTAGTTATAAGGCTAGAGTAGTATATATTAACTATAAAATATCTATTATAATTAAACTCTTTTATAGTTTTTAATCTTACCTTTCTAGGAATAATAATATCCTTATTAGTATTATTTTAAATAAAGACCTTCTTAATAGAAGTATTAATAATAGAAGTAAATATACTATTAATATACCTAAAATAGAGATTATAAAGGGCTTAAAGAGAAGGTCTTAATTATTTAATAAAGTCCTATTAAAGGTAATAGCTATTATAATAGTAGTTTTTATAAAAATTAAGAATTTTTTCTTATTCTTAATTACTTATTTTATTAGTAAAGAGTAAATTTAAGTATTTATTAAAATTTTCATATTTTAATAGCTATTAATAGTAATTTACTATTTTATAAAATCTAATATTATAGCTTCTAAGGTAAGAATATCTACTCTTATAAGTACTTTAACTTTTAGGTTATTAATTATATAATTTCTCTAGTAATATATATAATTATAGGCTTTTTATTAACTAAATTATAAAGAAAGAAAGTTATAATAGTAAATTTCTTAAAATAGTAAATTTTCAACTTAAGGCCCTTAATAGAGATATTAGAGGGTATAGTTATAATTTTTATATTAATAAAAATAAAAGTTATATCTATAATTAATATTCTATATCTTAGATTAAAATATACTTTAATATGTTTATTATTAGTAGTCTATTTAACTATTATAATAATATAGTAATAGTTCTAAAAAGTATAGCCTATCCCTTATATAGCTACTACTAATAAAATAATTATAATAGGATCCCTTATAAAATAACTTATTAAGTTAGTATTTATTAGATTATTTATAATTAATAGATTAATTATAAAAGGCTTTAAAATAATTATAAAAGGCTTTAATAAGGTAGCCTTTCAATATTTATTATAAAAGTGATTAAAGAGTTTATTCTTTAATAGGAATCTTAGATAGTAATAATAATATTTATAATTTAAAAAAGAATTAATTATAAAGAAATAGTTTTTAAAGCTATAATTATTATCTAATTTAATATCTTTTATTATTAATACCTAATAATATTATAAGGTTTCTTTTTAAAATAGTTTATAAGAATCTTTCTAATAGAAATTAGAGGGATTATAAGTAAAATCCTAGTATAAGCCTTCCTATTTATAACCTTAAGGGCTTTAAAAAGGCTATCCTTTAAAGGCTTCCTTAATAATAGCTTAATAGACTTATAAAGGTCTTAGAGGCTATTACTATTATTCCCCTTATAATTTAAAGGGAGAGTAATTTCCTTAATTTTAATTTTAGTTTTAATTTTAATTTTAACTCCCTTAGTATTAAAGACCTTATTAAGGTACCCTATTAAAGGAATTAAATCTATTTAATAGGGCTAGTACTATTATTTAAAGTCTTATAAGCTATGTTAAGAGGGTATAAATATTTATACCCTAATTACCCTATTAATAGCCTTAATAGGGTTAATAGCCTAGTAGAGGCTTCTAATATTAATTATTATAATAAGTATTATTATTAGCTTATAATTATAATTAAAAAGGTAGTAATTACTAAGAAAGCTATTAAGATTAAGACTAAAATTAAGATTAAGATTAAAAAGGTTAAAATAGAGATTAATACCTATTATACTATTTTTACTAATTTAATTTTAAATATTAAGAAGTATAATTCTACTATTAATACTTTTTATAATTTAATAAGGTAAGGAACTTATTATAATTAATATTATTACTAGGCTTAAGGATATTATACTAGAATTTTATATTAAAATTATTTTAAATAAGAAGAATATAATCTTTTATTACTTTAATCTCTAAATCCTTAAATACTCTTATAATAGTTTAAGAGTACTTTTAAGGCTCTTTATATTAAGAAGTATCTTATATAATATACTTCTTATAAATTAGTATACTTATATTAATATATAATATTATTTATTAATATTATAAGTACCTAATAAGATATTTATTACCTTCTTTAAGCTTAATAGTATACTACCCTTAAATAGTTCCTTAGAGATATAGTTAAAGGTTTATATAAATAATAATATTACCCCTTACTTAAATAATATCCTTAATATAGTTTATAAATATATAAATATTATGTAAATAAATAATCTTACTAGTATATTTAATATTAGAGGCGGTATTTATAGATTTATTATTATAAAAGGGATTAAAATATCTAATATTATTAAGATTAAAGTAGGGAGTACTATTATTATATAATATATTAAGAGGTATACTAGGATTTATAGGTCCTAATACTAGTAATAGGGCTAGTAGTATAATACTAGTAATTATTTCTTATAACTTAATATATTAAGCCTTAGTAAAGCCTATATTCTTATTTATAACTAGATATTAAACTAGTCTAATAGGCTATCTATATATAGCTTCTTTAGTAGAAGTCCTATAGATTATAAAATTAATATTAAAATTTAGTAATATAATACTTAATATTATTAAGGGTATTCTTATAAGTAACTTAATATTAGATAAAGTAAGAGTAGAAGATATAATAATAGGTATTTTAATTAATAAAAATCTCTTAGGACTATTCTTAATTAATAATAGCTAATACTTTATAAATTATAATAAGAGTTATAGGAGACTTTAGTAATATTTAATACTTTTAATAAAATATTTAATTACTTTTTATAAGGCGGGGCTATTAGTAGCCTAATTAAATAGATAAAAGGGTAGTTCTATTAAAGTAGTATATTAACTACTTAACTTAGGGATTCCTAGTTATATAAGATATTTATAATAGGTAATAATATAATTAATATAATAACTAATAGTCTCTAGTACTTTATATATATATATATATTACCGGTATCTTAAATAAATTTATAGATTTAATTTACTAATATTATAAGATATTAATAAAAGGATAGTATTTAAGCTACTTTAATAGCTTCCTTTTAAAGAAAGGCTTCTTAGATCTTAGGAAAGAAATATAAAAAAAGTAATAAACTTATATAAAATTTAATAAAAGAGGCTACTAAAATCTTTAATAGTAAGCTAAAGTAGTATAAGGTTATACTAAAGTATAGTAGTAGAGTATACTATTAGGGCTTATTACTATTATAATAAATAGTAATAAATAGAGATAGATTAATTATAAAGAAATAGGCTTCTTTATACTACTAGAGGACTTTAGGGATTATTAGTATTATAAAGCCTTTTATATAATATTACTATTATATTAATAGGGACTCTTTTTATTTATATAGATTAATTTCTTAAGAAAGCTATTAAGGCTATTAAGAATAATAAAGTATTAGAGAGGCGGAAGCTATTCTACTATTACTAAGTAAAACATATAAAGAATCTATATTAATTAGAAGAGTACCTTTTATACCTAGATTAGGTATTTAAGGCCCTTAATAATATAAATGTTTATCTCTCTCTTAAGAAGTCTTTCCTTAGGTTTCTATTAATTTATTTACTTAGGTAGAAGGTTAACGCCTTTAGACTAATTATAGTAGAAGAAAAGTTAGCTACTATCTCTAACTTGTAATTCCCTTTTACCTTTAGTACGCTTAAGTATTATCTTAGCCTTACTAGGTATTTATACTAGTATATTACCTTCTATACTACTATTATAAAACCCTTATAACCGCGGAAGACTTATCTTAATAAGTCTATTTATAGTATATTTTAATCTAATATTTAGGGGAATACGCGTAAAAGATTAGCTGAGAGAATATATCTTAATAAGCTAATATTAAAAGAACTTAATATATTTTGTTAACTTTAGAAAATATTTATAAGTCTTATAATACTCTATTATTTTAATAAGGTTCTTTAGCTATTTATAGATCTAAATACTAGTAAGGAGTTTAGGTTTAAAGCTTATATCTACTATATTAGAGGCTTAATAAAGGCTTTCTAGAGTACCTTAAATAGAAGTCTTACCTCCTTATCCTCTTTCTTAATTACCTCCTTATTAAGGCTAAAATATATTATTAGCTAATAAAGTTAGAAATTATAAATATAGTTTAAGTAGTTAAAAAAAATCTATTATATAATTAAGACGGCTTAATTAATAATAATTATCTATACTAACTATTTAGTAGTAGTTACTATTAGTTAGTAAACTAGTCTAAATACTATATTAGTTAAAAAGCTTAAACTATATCTTATATAAGTATTAGAATACCTCTAGTAATTCTATCTAGATATATAATATAAGCTAAGAAATCTAATATTATACTAAACATCTTATTAAGGCTAGTTAGTTAAGAGTATTACCTATTAAATTAGTTAAGTTTAAACACGCTATTAGTATAAGCTTTTCTAGTTAGCCTAGTAGAAATATTACCTAAATTTTAGTAGAGGGTTATTAAAGGTCTTATTAAGATCCTTTAATAGGTAAAGGTAATATTAATAGTAAAGGATAATATAGCCTTAGGTAGTAATACTACTAACCTTCTATATCAAATAATTAATAACTTATTATGTTTTAATAATGCTAGAGAGGCCTATAATTATATATACCTATTATAGCTTTACAATTAGAAATTTTCTAGCTTACTTATAATAAAATAGGGTGTCTAGGATATACTTATATATATAAATAACTAATTAAAGGGCTATATATTTATAACCTACTAATAAAGCTATATAACTTTATTAGGTATTACCTATACTACTAGCTTAATTAGACTCTTAGGTATAAACCTTATAAATCTTTATAACCTATCCTACTACTAACCTAGCTATTTTATACCCTTACTATTGATTTTATCCTTACTCTACTACTTTCCTTTAATAGTTTTAAATATATAATATTAGTTATTAATAAATTCTTAAAGGTAGTTACTCTTATTCCTAATAAGAATACCTAGTTAGGGAAGGACTAGGCTATTAAGCTACTAAACTATCTTACCTTATTAAATTAAAGTATTCTAAGGGTAATTATCTTAGATAGAGATAGAAAGTTTATTAGTTAGGTATAAAAGTATATTTTCTCTTTATTAAAAGTTAGCCTCTTATATTTAATAGTATAATACTTATAGTCTAATAGTATATTAAAATATATTAACTAAATAGCTAAAATAGTATTATAATATTATATTTCTACTCTAGATAATTAATAATAATAGCCTACTATTATAGATAAAATTTCTACCTTATTAAATAATTCTACTAAGTATAATTCTACTAATCTCTCTCTAACCTAGGTCCTTTATAGATTTAAAACCTATAAAGCCCTAGATCTATTATAGGTTAATAATAATAGACTACCTACTAATAAATTTAATAAGGCCCTTATTACTAATAAAGTTATAGTAATACTAGTATATCTACCTATTAATATATATTAGCTAACTTATATTAACGTAAGCGACGTAATTACTTTTACTATTATAAAAATAAAGGGCTATTATAACTCTTACTATACTCCTATATTCTTTAGTAAAGGTAATATAGTTAACTTATAACTTTATAAGGGTTATTATATCCTAGCTATTAAGTCTAAGAAAATTAGATAGTAATTTATAGGTCTATCTTAAGTAATTAGATGTATTAGCTAATTAGCTTATAAACTTAACCTTCTAAGTATTATAAAAATTTATAATATTATCTTTATAACTTACTTTAAGCTAGCTACTATCCCTACTAATAATCTATACTATTAACGCTAGCTAGTAGTACCTACTATTATTAATAATTATAAGGAATAGGAAATTAATAGGCTAATCTATAAGAGAAGGATATATTATAGTTAGGGATATTTAATATAGTATTTAGTTAGGTAGAAAAATAGTAGGCCTAAGAAAGACTATTAGACCTTAGAAAGAGAATTACTTAGGAATATTAGTAAGATTATTAAGGATTTTAATATAATATATTGCGAGGAATTAATATTAAGTTAATTATTCTTACTATTAAGATAATAGCTTTATTTATATAGTAGTATTTATTATAATCGCTTTCTATTACTTCCTTATAAAAGCCTTCTATAGCCTATCTATAATAGGCTTAGCTCTTTAGTATATAGGTAGGATTCTTATACTTAGAATAATTATCTTTCTACTATATCTTAAGTACGTCTATAGTAGTACCGGAAGTAGGTACTAAGTACTTAGGTTAGTACCCGGAGCTAGTACTAAGTATTTAGTCGGTACTAATTCTTAGTACTAAATCCTAGCTCGACGGTTAGTCTAGGCTAGATCTATATATAAATATAATTAATTAATTAATAGCTATAATAGGATAATAGTATATTTATAGTATTACCTATAGTATTACTTATAGTATGGCTATAGTACCCCTAGAATTATAGATCTTAGGGGTCTTAGAGAACTTAGCCCCTTAGTATTAGAGGTCTTAGCGGGTTTTTAGGGAGCTTAGCCCCTAGAGTAGTTAGGTTTTTAGCTTAATTACTAATCTCGTACTAAGATAGCGACCCTCTTACCTTAGTCCCTTAGACGTGTTCTAAGCTAGGCGCTAAGCCCCTTTAGATTAGTAATACTAACTACGTAGCTAGGCGGTAATATATCTAAGTATAAACTTTTCTTTTTTTAGTATTCTAGAGCTTATAGCTAATATTGATTAGTAATTTATAAGCGACCTTACTCTTTATAAATTAAATACTATTACCTTCCCTTATTTAGTATTTTAATACTAAGTTTATAAAATATTAATAACTTCGTTTAATATTAAAGATAGTAGCCCGCCTTCCTATCTCTAAGTATTATACCTTTTATTATCTACTACTCTAATAGGCTTCTAGACTTTAGTAGTCAGTTATAGATAATAATTCTATATAACGCGTATTTACTACTATTAATATTAATTATATAGCTAGAGAAGAGGAGTATTATTTTAATTAATCTATTATCTACTTATCTATTTTATTATACCCTTATACTACTACTTACCTCCCCTATTAGTATAATATTAGGTCTAGGCTATTATATTTATCCTTATTACCTAGTAGGTACTAAATAATAGCCTTTTAATAGAACTTAAATCCTATCTTATACTTTATCCTAAATATAAAGTAGATCTTATAAATCTTTATCCTTAATCCCTTATTATTATATAATAAGTGAATATTATAATATTATATATAATACTAGCTATCTTTAAGTACCTTATTACTATTACTATCTAGATTACCTATATTAGCCTATACTTTTATAATAAGTCCTAGTAGTATATATAAGGCGCGTATTATACTAGCTTTAATAAATTTTAATAAATAGTTATCTAATTATTCTTCTATACTAGTTTCCTATTTAACCCTATATATAGCTAAATTATCTAAGTAAATAGTATAATTATAAGGAATATCTAATATATATTTAAGACTAGGATCTAAAAATAACTTTAGTCTATTATTATCTAATTATTTTTCTTAAATAGGATTATAAATAAATTTCTAGGGCTTATAAGTAAAGTTATAATAATATAAGTACTAAGGATTATAAAGAATTTAAGTTACTATCTTTAACTACCTCTTCTTATAATTATTAATAATATCTAACCTAGTAGTAGATTTAAGATACTTACTTTTCCCCTTTTCCCTATTATATATCTAGTAGTAGCTAAGGTTAATAAAATAGTATCTTAAAAGTAGTAAGGGTAAATTACCTCTAATATTTTATTATTAGAAAGTACCTCCTCTATCTTTATATTACTCTATCTATTCCTATCTAGTACCTTTATATTATCTATCTTATTACTATTTTATATTTATAATTAGCTTATCTTATAAAGATAATAAGATTATAGATTTTAAGCCCTACCTCTAATTTTATCCTATTTAAGAGGTCTATTATATTATCCCTTAAAGGAATAGGATATATTATTTATAAGTAGGATAAGAAGAATTATTAAAGGTTAATAATATTATAAGGGCTAGAGATAGGGAAAAAGGGATGGACTACGTCCTTAATAATAAGTTATAAAGGTTAAAAGGTTTTAGGGGGTTAAACTTACTTAAGTATACCCTAGGTTAAGATAGAAATATTATCTTATATTTAGAGATAAAGTAAGTAGCTATTTATACTTTATATTTCCTACTATCTAGTAAGCCTAAATAGTAATTAAAATATAAGATTTATATTACTAGTTATACTAGGCCTTATCTACCCCTAGTATCCCTTATTATTAGGTAGATTACTTAAGGATCTTACTAATAAATAGTATCTAACTATTAATTTAACTATAATAATTAGGTATATAAGAAGATCCCTTAAAGTTATCTCTAGCTAGCCTACTATTAAATAATAGCCTTATAAGACTTCTTTTAAGTAAAGATATTAATATAAGGCGTCTTATAGCTTAAATAGATTATAAATATATTTATATTAAGACCTTCTTTATTATAAAGTAGATAAAGGCCTTAATATTAAAGATAATAGTAGCCTTATTCTCTATTATTAAGTATATATCCCTTATAATTAATAGCGCTAATATCCTTCTAGACCTTTATAATAAAGTTAAGTAGTATCTTTAATATATAAATTATACTAACCTTATTAAATTCTACTATTTAATATTTATTATAATACTTTACGCTAAATACTATTATTACTATCTTATATATAAGGTTATTTAGGCAGATTATCCTATTTATAAGGAGTTTATTAATATCCTTAAAGCTAGTATTTAAGTAAAGTAGAAGATAGTTATAATTACTAAATTTAATAAATATCTTTAATCTAAGTATAATAAAAGGAGGACTAGCTAGATTATAAAGTTTATATTATATTATATTATATTAAGTAAAAGATATACCCTTTAAGCTATAAATATTATAAGTTAGGACCTTAAATTATTTCTATTTTACCTTTATAAACCTAGCGCTTAAGCTAGGGGAGTTATCTCTCTCCCGCTTATACTTAGGATCTTTCCTTAGGACTACGGGCTAAAGATAAGGTAAATATTAATATATAATTAATTATAAAGATATAATCTTAACTTACTTTAATAAAACCTTTACTTTTAAGATTAATAAGTATCTTAGCTTTATTTACTAGATAAGGCTCCTTCCCCTTACTACTTATCTTAATATCTACTATATTAGACTTCTTAGGAGTAGTAGGCTTTATTAATAATAGCTTTCTAGATATATACTACTTTATAATCTTCTTAATTCTAGGGTTAACCTTAATATTAGATACTACCTCCTAGCCTATTTAATCTTTAAAAGATATTATAGTATTCTTATTAATATTTCCTTTACCCTTATAATAACCTCCTTTAAACTTAGAAATTAGTTTCTTTTCAAATTAAGCCTCTACTTTTAGAGGTATAATAGGATTCTTAACTAGATAATTATAAAGTTTATAAGGTAGATAGATATTAATAGTTCTACTAGATTTAAATATAAGTTTACTATTAATAGACTTATACTTAACTTAAATTTTAGATATAGAAGGTAATTTTTCTTTTCCTTTATATTTATTATAATTATTAGGATTCTTAGACTTAATAGTCTTTACTATAAAGCTTAATAATTTAATAGGGTTATAAGACTACCTACTAGGGCTATTAAAAGATAGAGTAGGAGTTAGAGTAAGAGATAGTATAATATTAATTAGGCTAAGTTAGTTTAATTTATTATTAGCGCTAGCGCTTTAAGTAGTAAAACTTATTATATCCTAATATAATTAAGCTAATTCTTATTATAATAAATAACTAACTTATAATTTTAATAAATATCTTAAATATCTTAGTTATACACTTCTTACTTATACTATCTAATAATTAAGTATTAATAAATAGGGTAATATAAAATAATCTAAATAAGAAAGTAAAAATAATAATAATATAAAAAGGAATATATATACCTAAGGTAATATAAAATATAAAAGGTATTAAAGTAAGTTAGGGGTTTAAATATTTATAATATATAGGAGGGATATTAATTCTAAATTATAATATAAGATTAAGCTTATATAATTATAACTAGTAGATTAATAGCTAAGTAAACTCCTTATAAGATATAATATATTCTTATAAATATAAGTTAATATAGCTTAATAAAAGGGAGGTTAAATAAGGGCCTTAAAAGATAAGTCTTATTTATTAAATAAAATAAATAGTAAAGAGAAGACTATTTATATAATAAGTAATTCCGCGTAGTATAAAATTATTAATAGTAATTTCTATATATTTAATTACTTCTTATAAGATAGGAAAAGGTTAACTTTATATTATATCCTAGTTATTACCTTATAAGAAGATTAGCTAGGTAGTATTTAACCCTAATACCTAATACTTCCCCCTATCCCCTAAAGCTCCTAAGAGCCTAGTCCCCTTAAACTTTTATATTAATATTATATTAATTATCTTAGCTAAGGGGGGCCTAGATAACTATTTTTAATTTAATTTTAAAGCCTATTTTATAGGCCTTCTTATAACTTAAGTAAATCTTATAAACTTTAATATTAAGACCTTCCTTTTTATAGAGTTAGTATAAGCCTTAGTACTAAATATAATACTACCCTTAATCCCCTACTTATACTATTTCCCCGTTTATATTAATAGTACTTATATCCTTCTATTCCTTTATAATATTCCTTAGAGGTATTTATATTATATAAACTATACTATTTTAGTTAAATTTAATAGGCTAGTACTCCTTTCTCTCTTTAATCCTAGTATATATAATAATAAAAGTAATAGCTTTATTATCTAGATATACTATTATATTATATAAGATATCCTTAAGGTCTATAATATTACTATTAGAATATAATATAAGCTAGTTATAATTAGAAAATTTACTTAAACTATAATTATTAATAGTAGGGTTATAAAAGATATAATAATTAATATAATAATAATTAAGGGCTATCTTAATAGGATTATAAGGGCTATTCTTAGGAATCTTTAATTACTTAAATTAAGTAGATAGCTCTTTTACCCTATTATCTACTTTATATACCTTACCCTTACCCTTCTTATCTAGTTTAAATTTAAACTTAGGGGCCTTAGTTTAACTTATATCTCCTAGGTCTTTATCTCTACTTATATTTATATTTATAACTAGCTCTTTAGATTTCTTAGTTACCTTTACCTTTATATACTTTTATAGCTAGTTAATTAGTACCTTTTATTTATAACTTATAAGTAGCTTCTTTACTACCTTCTTTATATCTATTATTAATTTAGGGAGACTCTTCCTACTAGTTAATTACTATACTTAAGGACCTTTTAATAAAGATATAATAATAATAGTAATAGGATTATTAGAGATAGTTTCCTAGGTAGGTATTTTCTCTAAGTCTTTTATGTTAATAGTTTTAATAGTATTCTACCTACCCCTATTAATTATATATCTTATACTTATTAATTAATATAAATAGGCTCTTATATTTATTACTATCTTATTAAGAGTTATAAGAACTAGGTCTACTAATAGTATTATAAAATCTAAATAAAAACTTAGTATCTAAAGGGGATATTAAGATCTAACTAGGGTTTTACTTGATATTTAAGAAAAAAGTTATAATATTATAATAAAGTTAAAAGAAGGTAATAAATACTTTATATAAATAATATACTCTAGATAGTCTTAATATTATATACCCTCTAGAAGTAAAATAAATAGGCTTAATATAAGGTATAAACTAAATTATTCTATTATTATATTATTTAGAAATAAAGTATTCTATTATTATACTATCTAGAAGTAAAGTATTCTATTGTTATATTATCTAAATATAAAGAGGATTATATATTTATATCTATCTAGTACCCCTAGCCTATTTAGTTAGTAATATTAATATAATCTTATTAATTATTAAGATTTAAATCTTCTTATTTAATCTATTTAAGGGTAGTACTTACCCTTATTCTTTATATTTCTTTAATATTTAATAGATTTTTAGCTATTTACTATAAAGGTTATCCTCTTTAATAAATAGTTAAATATTAAGTAATTATTAATACCTTATAATATCCGCGACTATATTTATAATCTTATTACTATTATAGGGGATAAAAATAGTATAGCCTAAGGTAAAGGAGATAAAGTAAGTATTTTATAAATATAAGAGTTATTTTAATTATATTAAAAGGAAATTAAATTAAATAGTATAAATATTACTATTAAGCTTATTTTACTATTAATCTATTATCTAATTAGATATAAGTTAAACTTATATAATATAAAATTAACTAGTCTTATTAATAATAAATATATAATCTATTTAGCTTATATTATTATTTTTAAATCTAGTTATATATCCTATTAAAGGCCTTATTTACTTATTTAATCCTTAATTTATAATAGCTATAAATTTATATCTAATATTTATTAACTTAATAAGTAACCTTTTATCCCTATTAAATACTTCCTCCCCCCTAATATAACTATCTTACTTACCTTTATAATATAGATATAGTACCTTACTAGGGTTATTATTAAGCTAGATAAACTTATCTTATAATAACTTATTAAGATTATTATATATATTATTATATATACTATCCCTCTTACTTAATTTAATATAAGTAGTAAAATACTACTAATACTACCTTAATAACTATAAGAAGATCCTTAAAATTAAAGAAATACTTAAAGGTATTAATTAAGATATACCTTATTTCCTAGCTATATTAATATCTAAATAAAGTATACCTTATATATAATATTTATATAATTAATACTTTAACTAGGTCTATTATAATTTCTTATAAAATAAAGAATTTATAAAAGTAGTTAGAGATAGGAAGACTAAGTTTCTTAATAATTAGGGTTAAGATAATATAACTAGTACTTTATATAATAAGGTAATTATATTAATAGAGTATAAGGTCTTTAAATAATTTATATTATTAATAAAAGATAGTAGAATAGGTTTATTAAATTACTTTAAAAAAGCTATTATATTAATTAAAAAGCTTATACCTTAATAGTTAAGTCTTATTAAACGGGCTTATATAGAAGTATAGCCTTAGAACCTATTATTAACTAGTAAGGCTATTAATATCTAATAAATTATTACTATTTTTATATCTTTTTATTACCTATTATAACTTAATAGGGTAATAAACTTTTAAATAATCCTAGGATTATACCTCTATTAGGGGGGTACTAGGCGCTAAGTTTTAGATATACTATATTAACTTAGCTTTATTATATCTTATATTATACTCTAATAGAGGATAAAAAAGCTAATTAGTAAAGTAGAAAAGAAGGTATAACTAGTAGGCTAAGCTATAAGTAGTATTATTATATATAATAATTTTAAGTTTATAAAAGGAAGATATAAAGAATAAGTAGGTAATTAATAAACCTTTTAATCTATTACTACCTACCTTATAATTAAGGGTTATAGTTTTAATTATAAATAACTAGAGTAATATATATAATATCCTATTATAATATTTTTATTTATAAAGTATATTATAAATTATATATTATCTAGGGATAAAGAAGGCTAGTAAATATATTTAAATAAAATATATATATAATTATATATTAATTTATACTATCCCTTAAATTTAAAGTTTCTATATCTAATTATTAATTTAAGCCCTTTTTTATTTTATAAATAGAAATACTAAGTTTTTATAATATATAAAGATACTTATAATATAAAAGTTAGATCTTTAAAAGATAAGGGTCTTCCTTATAAAGTTAGTAATAAAGGATAAGAGTATAATTTCTAATAATATCTATATTATCTTTAATATATTTAGGAGGTAAATTAGGATTAGGGATAAAAATCTAATATATAATAATTTATTATAATTTATTTATAAAGATCTAAAGATATAACTATATCTATATTCTACTAAGGAATTATAATATAAGATATTAGAATAGTATTATAACTCTTTAAACTAACTCCTCTCTAGCCTAGGGCTATAATATTTATACCTAAACTTCCTATAACTTATTTATAAGATCTATTAAAGTAAGCTAGGGGTATTTAACCTATTAACCCTATAATATATAGTTAATTAATAGGATTATTTATAAATAGTCTAACTTAATAACTTTTAGGTATTAAAAGAGTTAATTATATATAGCTATTAATCTTAAATTTATAATATTTAAATATAGCTCCTTTAATAGTTAAAAATGTATTTTATAAAGATTAATAATACTTATAAGTAGCTTACTACTTAATAGCTTAATTTATAAAGTAAAGCTTTAAAGTATATATCTAAAAGAATTTATAAGTAGCTACTAATTATATAAATAAGGGTAGCGCCTCTTATATAAGATTAATAATTTAATAACTATTAAAACTTCTATAAATATATTAAGATATATTTAACCCTTTAATATATAATCAAGTATATAAATATTAATCTCCTTTATTATATATTAAGATATACCTCTCTTATCTTCTAGGCGGAGGTTATATAAATACTTAAATATATAAATATACTACTCTATATAATATACCTAATAAATAGCCTAGCGGCTACTATCTAGCTTTAAGAAGTAGTATTATTAAATAGCCTTATTAATATATAAGGGGCTTTAGATATAAATTTTAAGCTTAATTATCTACTTAAACTATTAAATAATAGCTTAAAAGTATTTTAATAAGAGTAATCTTACTTTTTAAAATATAATAATTATCTATTAGAATATTAAATATTAAATATATTATACTTCTAGGAGGTTAAAGTAATTATAAAGTTTAGCTTTAGGAAATTATAATCTATAAAATACCTATCTAAATTAGTAGCTAAGGATATATAAAGTATAATAATAAATTTAAGTAATAAATTACTTTAGAAATTAGAGTATAACTACTTCTTATTATATCCTATAATAGACTTATATATTACGGGGCTTAATTAACTAAGGGAAAATATCTTAAAGTATAATTAATGATATATATTAAAAGGGGATATAAAAGATAATAATATTAATAATTTAAAGGTTAAAATATTAATATATAATCTAGTTAAGGCCCTAGCTAGTCTAATTATATTTATAAAGATACTTTAATATATAATAAGAGCCCCGCTTAAATATATCTTTATATAATATTAATAGTAAAATTATATAATATAACTTTAACTTATATTTATATAAGGATATAATAACTTAGATAGAAGCTTCTTTATCCTTCTAATCTTTAATAATAATAAAAATATAAAAATATTAAGAGATTATACCTCTAAGGCCTATTAATAATAGGGACGAGTTACTAGCTTAATAGTATTACTTAGTATTTATATTAAAGTAGGTAGTACTCCTATTAAAGATTAAGATAGTATAATATTAGTAAAATTAAGAGTAGATATAACTAGATTAAGTATTATTATATTTATAATACTAGGTACTATAAATACCCTAAGAGATATTTAGGGGGTAGTCTACCTAGCCCTTTTTATAATATACTCCTTTATTAATAAGCTAGTTAGTTTTCTCTACTTATAACTATTTCTATTACTAGGTATTATATCCTTATTAAGGTTAATATATATTAACTAGTTATATTTATAACTCTTAAACTCTATCTATTTAATATTTAGATCTAGGTCTTAAGTTTATTTTTATTTAATAGTATAATATTAGGTCTATTCCTTAAAGATAATACCTCTTTTATTTAGTAAAGTATAAGCCTTTATAAAGATTATAATAATCTTAATATAATACTTATAAATAGAGGCCTACTTATATTTAACTTACTATTATATAGTTAGCTTATTATAAATATATTTACCCTAGTTAACTAGAGATATTAATATACTATTTAGTATAATAATACTAGGGAAATAAGCTAAGAAAAAATTAGGGTATTAATTATATACTTTCTTCTCCCTCTACTCCTTTAATTAGTAAAGGATCTATAGCTAATAAAGTAAATCCTTAACTAAAGGCTTCTTTAATTAAATATAATAATTTATATTTACTTATAAGTTAGGGTTATATATTAAATAATAAGGGTTTAGTTTAATAAATAAAGATATATAATAAATATTATCTTCTAGGAAATCTAACTTAATATAATATATATAGTTTCTTTATAATAGGGTATTAATAAGGTCCTATTAACTAGCTAGTAGGTCCTATTAATAATTAATATCCTTTACCTTTTTTATCCCTCCTAATTATATAATATTTAGATTAATATCTATTTATATAAACTTATTTATAATATTTACCTTCCTACTACTTTTAGGGCTAATATATTATAGGGGATAGAGTAAGATAAACTACGCCTAACTAATATTATAATATATTATCCTACTTATACGCTAGAAAAGCTTTAATATAATTAATAAAAGTAGCTACTATATTACTCTTATAATATCTAGGTTATTAATATTAAGGCTATATATATTAATTATAACTAGTATCTTTAGTCCCTTATATTTAATAGATAGTATCTTAAAATATATAATAACTCTAGTCTTATTTAAGGTAGTTATATTAGTAAAGAATAGAGATACCTAGTAATATAATCTAAGGGAATACCCTAGTTAATTTATTTATATCTTTAATAAAATATATATATTATAAATTAATTTTATAAAGTCTATAAAGATAATTATTCTAAGTATATTATATAGACTATAAACCTCTTTAAGTAAAACCTATTAAAGATTTAATATTATAAATATAGCCTCTTATAAATAGCTAGTTTATATATATATCTTAAACTGATTTAATACTATCTTAATAATATAATAATTAGCTAGGAATTTATACTATTTTTAGATAACCCTAAGAGTTATTTTATCTAGTATTATAAATACTCCTAATATAGGTATATTATTAGGAAGTTATAATTAAAAGATATTAAGCTAGTAATAACTTAGTTTAAAGTCTTATTAATTAGAAACTAGGTACGCCTTATTAATAGCTAGAAGGTATAGACTTATAAAAAAATTAGGGTACTTTAAGATATTTTAATTAAAGGCCTTTAATATTATAGTTTTAGGGCTTATAAATACTATAAAAGTTATCTACCTATATAAAGGATAAGAGGTTAGGGGATATATTATAAGTAAAGTAGCTATTATAAATTATCTTAAGGTTAAAGCTTAAGTTAGTATCCCTATTTAATATAAATAGCTTATAACTACTAACTACTTATAGTTTTTTATACTATTCCTCTTCTAAAGTATTAAGTAGTATAAAAACTAGTACTTTCCTTAATAATAAAAAAAGTAATAGTACTACCTAGAAGATAATACTCTTTTCAAAACTTATCCTAATAATAAAGATAATATCTATCTCCTTCCCTAATAGGGTTTCTAATATTTTAACTTACTAGGCCTTTATATTAAAATTAAACTTATCCTTTATTCTTATAATAATAAGCTCTTAATTAAGCTAGCTTATTAGATCTTTATCTATTTTAAAACTCTATTATAATTATATTAGAATTAGCGCTATATTAAGGGAGTAAGAAGGTACCTTAAAGTCGCGTTTATATCTATTAAGAGTACTAGGTATCTAAATAATAGGCTTTAATATTAAGAACTAGCTATTTAACGCGCTAAGGGAAATAAAATAGAGTAAGGGTATTACTATTACTACTATCTAACTATTAAAATTCTATCTAGATAATAAGTTAATAATTATTAATAAAGATACTAGATTTTTATTAATATTAAACTACCTTTTTAGTAAGTATATTAGATTTAATATAAGTAAAAGTATTAAAAACTAATATATTATATAATATATAAAATATAAAATATAGTATAAATATAATTACTATATAAAGTATAATATTAATAGTTTAAAAGGATAAATAAAAAATTTATATAGCGCGTTACTAAAAAATAGGATATCTAGTAAAATTATAAAAGTTTACGCTTAAACGTACTACCCTCCTATTACGTAGTTAGCCTTACTAACCCGAAGGGGCTTAGCGACCGGCTTGCCCGGCTTGACACGTCTGAGGTACTGAGGCAAACCCTCTAGTAGTGAAGTTTTTTCTGTTCCTAGCCTTTTGGCTCAGTGGAGTCTTTCCTGTTCCCAGCCTTTTTTGAGGCCTCATGAACCTTGAACTCTCATTCGAAGATTAACAATGGAATCCTAGGGTCTAAATTGAATCGGAACAATGCGAATAAAGACAATGCTTATCAGCTGAATGAAGCACCCTCATAGGCAATACGTGAAAGAAAGCAGTACAAACAATCGCAGCCTATCTCGACTTCCTTTGTTCTCGAGGACGACGGCTCGTTGAAACATTCCCTCGATCTCCCCCCCCCCTCACTCTCCTCTTCTACTTTCACCTACATACCACAAGCATCACACAATAGCATTCTTCATTCACAGCACCTCGAAAAAGAACAAAATTCATTAACCAACACTCAAGAGCAATTCTAATGCCGGCATTTATAAAGATTGATACTAGATTCAGCCGACAGGTTCCTAGGTCTCACCCTCGAATAGCTCGGAAGGACACTATTGTGGTAATTTGGCAATGCAGAAGTTGTGCCTATATCTGCATTGATGGAGTTGCACGATCCGAGGTCAAGTCTGCGCCCCAGCCAATGAGAGAGTGTCTTGTTGATATATGGACACACCATGATAATGACAGTGAGTTAGACTGCCAACACAGCAGGATGTGTGAATTTGTTCGTCGGGATCGAATTTCTCAGGAATCGTTATGATAAGCGATACACGGCCGTGCTAGATGCTTCTGAGACGTTGTTTAGACATCATGATTTGTGGTTGGAGGGTCGTGATCATACTGACTGTGACAGCAGTAGTGTAGGAAATCGACCACTTAGTTTTATTAGAAGATTGAAAGAATTGGAGGAAATGGCTTTCCAGAAATCAATACGATTCTGATCCAGTGATGATGCAAATCTCACTCACTCTTGAGATCGTCCAAGGCCTGCTCTTTCTTGTCATAGTACCTCGTGGGCATCTTTCATGTGCAACGGGTTGTGGCTGTAACGTACTTCTTGGGCAATGGCACTTGGCCTTGGCCTTGACCTGGACATGTACGCGGAATAAGATCTCGATCGTTCTGGTCGCCTTATCATCTCCTAAAGGCCTTCAATTTCCATCTCCTTTGTCAACGTCAGTATAACCGCTCCACTGGGAACAGATTCTACTGACCACCACGCCTTGAAATCCTGCGTTCTCACATTGATCCCTATATCTACCAACGCTTTGGTCGATAGATGAGTGTCGTAAGCTGCGCGGGATCAAAGGTTAACGCCGCTATTGAAAAGTGAACAATCTAGGATATTGAGATAACAAGTACAAGCCGGGAGCAGGGGTTCACCGAGATACTGGTTTCTGAGCATGCTGAACGTTCCAGATGGGTGCGGATGAAGAGAAAGGTGGGATCCAGGTATACGTACGGCGCTGTACGCTTGCTATGGGGCCACCACCCTGGCTGTCTGCTAGTACCCCATCCATCGGCAAACCCATGAGATCACCAAATAATTGACAGATCTCGTACTTTGTCATTTTGTCCTCGGATGAGAATTGCAAAACCACAGGCAATCGCTGGCGAATTTCCGGGCTGTCTAAATATGTCCTAGATACGTCAAGGCACACGCGCGCGACGTCTTCTGTGTTTGTAGGGTATCGCTGCGCCCAGGCATCGATCTTGACCTTAGCACCCTTCTCTTGTGATTTCCATAGAGCATCCATCAGGACATTGACAGCGCTGTCCTTTGGCTCATCAGCCGGACCATATAACACGGGCACCCGTAATACGACGCCTAAACCCGTCCCTTGTGTAGCTTCCAGTATCACCTTCTCCCCATCAAGCTTCGTTTGTCCATAGAGATTAGTAGGACCTGGCTTCGCGTCCGCTTCGTAAGGTGCATCGCCTGGCGTTCCAGGAAATACATAGTCGGTCGAGATATAGATGAGCAAGATGCCTTGCCTGAATGTCGCTTCGGCTAGATGCTTTGAGGCTTCCACATTGATAAATCTTGCGTTGTCTGGATCGGCATCACATCTATCTGGAAATCGGTTTGCAGCACCTGTGATAGAACACGTGTGAGCTTGCCACGGACAAAGGGAGAGGTGTCAGGGTAGACTCACAATGCACCACAACTTCTGGCCTTGATTCCAAGGGCGTCAGCACGGCTCATTACCGGAAGCAGCATACACTTTACAGCATGATCTGAAGAGGAGCCTACTTGATCTTTAGAAGTACAGATGTTACTTCAGCTGGTACAGTCAAATCGATCTTCAGAATGCTTGGAGGGTTGGCTCGAGTATGTCCTGTGCCCACAGTGTTCCATCCTTCTGACTGAAAAGCCTGCACCACCTGACGTCCAAGAAAGCCGCTGGCACCTGTGACGAGCGCTGTCCTGGTCATGACCTAAACGCAATATTTTCTTACTGTTCGCGCATAATAAGTGGTCAAAAAGACGATACCTGAGGGAAGAGATGACTAGGGTAACGACTGGCCAGTGATAGAGTGACATACATAACCATTGATAGTGTGCGTTCGATGGCGCACAACTATGTGGTAGTTACTCTACATCTTGTAGTGTAAGTCTCTTCTTTACAGTCATCCGTCAAGGACAACAAGCAATGAAAAGGTATACCAGTTCGAGACTGATGAAATTGCCAAAAATTCCCATACGATCCGAAGACCATATGAAGTGGTCATAGTATAGTTTTCAACTAGCAAAAACGCGATCTCGGACGAATCCTCACTGATGCGCGTATTGCCCCTGCACTCAGATGAAGAAAAAGGGAAAAAGCGCATAGGGAGTTTGGAGCAATTATAAGTACTTTCGACACGAGTGCCGGGTAACAGAGGTGACGATAAACTTTGGTCAAGCGAGCAGGACTCGAGAGAACGTAACAAATGAATAATTATGATCCGCCAATATGGTTGGTTGTCATAGCTTCTGAGAGACGCAATCTATCAAGCTAATAGACTATCTATCTTGGATCACAACTGCACCACTCAACGATCTCCGGGAAAGCGGATTCAAAGATGTATATCCAGCATTTGACACTCAATTCTACTGGGTCCTACGATCCCAACGCTACTTCAGACGGACCATAATGGGAAGTGCCCTACCGCAAACCCTATGCACTCACTGAACCTGTGGAGACAAGTCTAGGCATCACATACGCATTCAATGCTTCCAAAGTAGTCGTGCCTCTTTGTGGGCACGCTTGACTCAGACTATCGTCTTGAAGCATAGGCGGCTTAGAGGTTGGTAATCACCGAGGTCGTACCAGAATACTCTGGATCAAGACGATACCCTACTAGATACGACCTCTTAGGTTGGGATATAATGGACGGCGTGAGCACTGATGCATGTTATAGATCCTCATCCTCATCATCTAGTAGCTCCTCCAGCAAAGAATCCTTTCCATTCGTTACACCCTCATCCTCTGTCACCTCAATCTTGACGTCGTCCTCACTTGCCAGCACAGAATCTTCGACCTCTCGACCTTCCACCACAGTCAAGCAGTCATCATTACTTGTGGTGGATGTCTTTACTGAGCTTCCCTTCCCTTTCCCTGATTCACCCATAACTTTACCCAAGGCCAAGTGCAGTTTGTTGAGAGCATTGCGTGACCCAGCGTCAGCAGCAATTCTGTCAATAATGGCCTCGTTAACTAGAGCGTTTGTGGTCTGAAGCTTGTCGACGCTCGAATTGGCTGTGATGTATAGCTTGCCAAGCATGACGATGAGTGCTTTTCGGTATACTTCTGGATGAGGCGTTAGCATGACAGTCTGTTCCCTTGTGAAAGCGACCATACTCGAGGGTCCTTGAGTCATTGCCTGTTCAAGAAGGCTGTTCGCGAGGTCGAGATGGATGTCTCCATTAACGGTTTTCATTTCTTTCTTTCCAGTCTCATTCCAGCTAACAGAAGCCTCATCTTGGACCACAACCTTTCTAGCATCCGTCCAATCTACGAGCATATTCCCGATTGTACTCAACCTTACCATATCTTCACCTTCGTCAAGTTCTTCGCTCAGATCTACAAGTGTATGCATGACCGCTGCCGCTACACGGGCCATTCTCCTCATATTCTCCCGACGACTGCAGCAGTATACTGGTAAGAAGTAGTTCAATGCTTGTTTGACACCCGCATTGTCCTTCGTTGCCGGGTCAAAATAGCAGATTACGATCTGCTCAAGCAGGTCCTCGTCATTAATGACCGAGGTGAGCATCAATTTGCAGATTGCCGTGATAGCGACCAACTGCACCTCCGGAGTGTGCTCCGCTTTCAAACCCTTCGCGAAAATTTTTAAAATCGGTTTCTGCAGATTAGCTTCGGCATCTTGCACAGCAAGCAGACTTGGATGGATCGTTAGTACGTCTGTTATGACATGAATCGCTGTGACTTGAAGAGCATCATGGCCCTTGTTGAAGCAGTGGAGAAAAAGAGTCAGGTTTTCTTCCGCCAGTTTCTGTTATCGAAAACATTAGCACATTTCAAAACACCAGCCTCTGGTTTCTGGTGTACCTTGTCGAGAAGACAGCAAAGCCCCAAGCACACAAGTCCGCTCTCCCTGATCGGTGCCTCATGGCTTCTGACGGCGGGCACCACGAGGTTGTTGAGCATTGTCACCAAGTGTAGGTTGCGCTGCATATTGCCCTCAACGTTTTGTAACATGCATTGAGCTATATGCAAGCACTTCATGTTGATCATGATCTCCTTGATGGCTTTGGCTTCGTCCTCGTCCTCGTTTCCACCCCTGTTGTCGACAAGGTCCCGAGGTCCTTTGTCTTTTCTGGGCGTTGTGTCAGTCAACTCAGATCGTGCAGAATGAAAGCTCTCATCCTGGTTATCCCCCACGGGCTCATCAAATGCGATAGCATCATGGACTTCAGCTACTGCTTCGAGCACGATACCACAAAATTCTCTTTCTCCCGCCTGTTCTGCACCGCAAACCCTTCGAAGAACGTCAACAACGAGCTTAGTGATCTCATTGGGTAATTCGGCAATCGCTAACGTCTCCCTCAATAGGGAGAACATTTTTCTGCGGCCAACTTCATCACTGTAATCCAGTGACTTCGCGATGTGCAGGAGTTGCTCTACAATGAACTCTTGCTCAATTGTATCTTCCTCTTCCTCCTCTTCTTCTTCCTCATACTTGTCATAATTGCTTCGCAGAGATTCGATCAGATCATTAGTGTATCTTTGCAAAAGGAACGCAAGCTTCGTGACTTCAGGCATCTTCTCCTCGATCATGATATCAAGCTTTCCATCACCTTCGAGGCGACAATAGTCGTTGTAGGTTCTGGCTAGGAATATCTTCTCCGGACCTAAACAGGCCCAAAATGGATCATCAAAGCTGATCGCTTCTTGATAGTCGGGTCGTCCTCTCCAGAACTCTTCCATAGCTTCCAAGGCTACGCCCTCTTCGACGCCCGAATTGACGACATCAATACGCTCTAGAAGCTCTAGAAGGCCGTCGATACTCGGTATTGTGGCTTTCGGCTGATCACCTCCATCGCCCATCGGATATGGTCCGACACAGTCAGCAATCCAGCGCTCTCGGAAAAGCTTAGTAGTAGCTTTGCGGACATTCTCATCACGGTCACGCAGTCCCCATCGAAGCAGCTTTTCTCTCATAGATAAGGACAGATGACGGAAGTCTCCCAGGGCAGGCAACAAGCGAGAATACAATGCTCTCCGGGTTGCTGGGTCCACATCTCGAGCTCGTTCAAGCAGGAAAGGTAGTGTTCCAGGTGTTAAAGGGAGATTGAGTAGTAGTGAACGGCGCACGTCTGCGCTTGGGTCATTTTGAAGAACGTCCAGTAATTTCTCCAGAAGCCCGTTCGCACCGTCATCATCACTATCCAGACCCCCGTGGTCTCCGTCATCATCGTCACCCGCAAGGCGTCCAAGACCTAGCGCCGCTTGAATTCGAATCATCGGCTCCTTGTCTCTGATTTTCTTGAGGAGCCCCATCTTCAACAGGTGGTAGTATTCATCATCAATTGAATCCAATGAGTTGATTATATGGGCGACGAGTTGGGTTGCGCGGTATCTTACATTTTTCTCCTTCGAGCCTAGCAACGGGATTAGGATAGAGAGGATGTGAGACGTCAGTCGTGTGCTCGCCGTCTCCGCGAACGAGCTGGTATTATTGAATCCCGATTCCGAAACCAAGGCTGCATCTTTTTCACTTGCATGACGCAAGAAGAAGCCCAAAAAGCGCACAAGACGGTCTCCTACACCTTCGCTTTTCTTGACCACCATCAAACGGATCACGCATCGGGCAATCTCGACATTAAAGTCATCCTCATCACGTTCCTGATTATTCTCCTTGCCAGGGCGCGTCGGTTCGTAGACACAAGACTCTTGGATCTTCCTCAAGCTAACAATCAACTTTCGATGTCCAGCAGTAGCCTTTTGGGCATCGCTGAAGACAGTACAGATCTGAGTGCGCAAGGCAGAAGTATGGGTCCCTTCCAGGTCAATAATTGTGGGAGATGCAGTGGATCTGCGCGAGGCCACCGCATTATTGGAGGCCTTGTGCGAGATAGGTGGATTCCTTGAGGTGCCTGTAGAGACTTTGCCTGGCATTTTGGAAAGATGAAGAATTTAGTACGGAGCTTCTTACGGGAAGTATTGCGGACGAGTTTCTCAAAAGTCAACATAGTTGTAAACAGATCCACGAAACGCCAAGGCGGGACAGCGCTATCTTAACCCTAAAACTAGAATAGAACAGAACTAGTATTTTGCGACTTCAATAGTAAGGTAAACCTGCGAACCATCCCCTGTGCAGTAGTCAACTTTTCCAGTAATACAGGGGCGTAACGTCTTGATATTTTAGTTCGAGATGATAGCTAACCCATCACCAACTTACATCCTCAATATTGTTATCAGGAGCAAAAGATGAAGATTCATAAACAGGCGAGTTCAGTGCCAAGGAATTGCAAGATCAATTTTGCGTCATGCGGGGAATTAATGCGCAAATAATAATACTGTGGTTTTGACAACAGACTTGTTTTGTAGCAAACATTTTCTGTTCCCTTCGACTAGCAAGCCATGTTCAGATATGGCGTGCGACGATTCACTACCACAGCATACAAAGCAGTTGAACATGCACCCAAACTGAATATGGCAAGTGTGCAGCTAGCAAAGGCTCAGGGTTATGTCAATGGCTTCGTCGGAGGTAATACCACCGTTACGCGTAGGCCCACCGTGAACCCACTGAATCGATTGTAGCGATTGGCGATACCCCACTCATTCGACTTCAACGACTTTCGGACGAGACAGGTTGCGAAGTCCTGGGTAAAGCGGAGTTCCAGAACCCTGGAGGCAGCGTGAAAGATCGCGCCGCGCTATATGTGGTTAAGGATGCAGAAGAGAAGGGTCTATTACAGCCAGGTGGGACAGTCGTTGAGGGCACTGCTGGCAATACGGGTATCGGGCTCGCCCACGTATGTCGGTCCAAAGGTTACCAACTTGTCATCTACATGCCGGATACGCAATCCCAAGGCAAGGTCGACTTGTTGAGATTACTTGGGGCAGAAGTCTACCCCGTACCTGCTGTAGCATTCGAGAACCCGGAGAACTACAACCACCAAGCCAAGCGACACGCACAGCGCACCGATAATGCAGTATGGACGAACCAATTTGATAACATTGCCAACAGGAGAGCTCACATTGAGACCACTGGACCAGAAATATGGCATCAGACAGGTGGGAAGCTTGACGCATTTACTTGTGGGACAGGCACTGGTGGCACATTGGCTGGTGTGACAAGATATCTCAAAGATGTATCGGATGGAAGGGTCAAAACCTTCCTTGCGGATCCTCCGGGCAGCGTATTACATTCCTACATAACGAGCGGAGGACAGTTGACAGAACGGAGTGGATCAAGCATCACCGAAGGCATTGGCCAAGGTCGAATAACAGATAATCTTGCACAGGACATCGATCTTGTGGACGGAGCATTACATATAAGCGACGAAAAAAGCATAGAGATGGTCTATCGCTGCCTAGATGAGGAGGGTCTTTACCTAGGGGCAAGCTCTTGCCTGAATGTGGTGGCAGCGAAAGAGGTAGCCGAGAAGCTGGGTCCGGGGAACACTGTGGTTACGATCCTGTGCGACGGAGCATATAGATACGCTGACCGACTGTTCTCCCGCAAGTGGTTATCCGACAAAAACTTACTACGCGTGATACCGCCTCACTTAGAACGATACATTGTCTTGGAATAGGGTTCACTCGAGAAAAAGCCACTCAGGAAGCTTTGAGTGGCTGTAATTCGCGTGCCTTGTCCGCTCCAAGTATGTGATGCTAGAAATACGCCCTTCGGAGCTCTTCTCAGGGACCCCCAAATCTCCAATGCCGGTCATAACGAGGTGCTTGACGATATGTTGAATATCTCGCCATGTGGGATGCTAATGCTTTGGTGCGTGTAGGGGCTTACTCGAGGTGAGTAATTCCCAGGGACACCCGGGCTACGAAGCTGTTCCCGTGATCATGGTTGTAGTAGCTCATTTTCTGCTAAAGTTCAGATATATGAAATCTGCGCGCTTTGAGTTGAAAGCTCCTTCACAACAAGACGATAGTTGTTGACTTTGAGATATGCGCGCACGCGGGCAGCAGTGGTGGTGGTGAAAGTATCAATCTCCAGGCAGTGATCGCAAGGCGAACGACCAACGTAATACTCATTCATTACAATGCCATCACTGCGGAACTTCCCGCCATCCTACTTTGAATCCCAGACATTGGCCTGGGCCTACGGTAAAGGGACGGCATAGGTGGAGAGGCGTTGTGGAAGACGAATGGCAGAATTTGGTAATTTAATTATTAACCTTTCGCCAATATGTACTTCACTTGTATTCCATGAACGGGAAGTTTAGATTGAATGCCAGCCTCTTCCCACATCTCTGCTAGCTTTAACGCTATGCAAAAATTGACAAAAAAATGCTGTATAATTTTTCTCCTTCCATCCTATATATTGCTCCCACGGTTGCCAGCCTCAGTGCTTGACGGATAGAGAACATAAGAGCTAACCCCATATGGACCCTGTTAGGCTTCTTTGCGTGACTTCAGTGTTGCCACGGTAGCCAAACCCGCCATGGCTCTCCCTACATCCTTTCGTACGTGACCTGAGTGGCTCGTATGATGTCCTAGATCCTCGTTCACAGCATTCTCGATGTCTCGACCTGATGCTGTCGCAGTATTGGGCCACGTAGACGCCGGAGTGGGTCCGGCAGTTCGTGCTGGACTAGCGGTATGTGCTTCCATGTTGGTGAGGCTCAAACTGCGTCTCTGCAACTCCCTTGACGCATCCTTGTCCTCATTCTTGTGTAGCGCCTCACTTGGAAGCATGATGGCACGATCGAGCCCGTACGGAAGGCCACGGTGGCGGCCGCGAATTTGCATGGCAATAATGACGAGCTTGGAGATGACTTTGAATTCGGCGGAAAAAGATGCGTCAATATTCGGGTAGCCGAGCGAAAGCCCTACTGTTCCATAGGCTGAGACTATTTCGAAAAGAACAGAGAAGAGCGTGAACGCATACTCGTTTGTATTTGCCAGCCGATTGCCTTCGGCGACCGCGATGACGAATAGTCCGAGGAAGATATACCACAGGTCAAAACTCAGCTGACGACGCAAGTGAGCCCCCAGATAGCTGGGCCCTTTCTCGGCTTCCTCCTTGTCGGAAGAAGACCCATATACACCTAAACTCTTCTCCTCATATACATTTGTACGTCGTACGGATATAGCAATCGGGAAAACGGAGATATACATCATAATGAGATAAGAAACTTGAATACCAGGGTGGAGACCTGAAATGGCAACGGAAGCTGTACCTGCGGTACGTGTACTAACAGCTTGGAAGAGACCATTCAGTACCCTATAACCAGGGGGATTAATGCTCGTAACAGTCGGATCGTGAATCTGCGTCCAATTTTAGCAAAATCGAGAAAGGTGATTAGCCTAAGATACATACGTCAAGGATGATAAAGAATATCATGTCGACCCCGTTCAGGAAGACTAGAACCCAGAACAACCACCAAGTTGCCAAACCCGGAAATAGGAGCGTAAAGCATCGTCTGGGGTGATCAAGTAGGAACCGAAATTCTTCCCAAACGCCACTACTGCGAGGTACTACGTTCGATGCAATCCAAATCACGAAGCGAAGCATGCAGGGAAACCCCGTGTTACCGATGACGATGAGAAATGAGCCCAGAAGAAGTGGTACGACCGCCTCTTGGAACGATGCCATGGAGTCTGGAGTAAGCGTGAAGCCGACATCGTTGAACATAGTTTGAGGAGTGAAGATGCCCCTGACTTCTACGTTAGCTATTTTTGTGGAAGATGCGGGGCGAGTTTCATACCACCAAGTCCGTGATTGACCGTCCTTATCAATTATGGATCCCCATGTGTCGGTACGGATAATCCACGGGACTAGGATAATTACACCGAGTAAATGGAACAGGACATAATAGGCTTCATAGTAATCAACGCTATTAGCAAGGTAGATAGCTAGACGTAACAAGGTACTCAACTCACAAACAAGAACGATAGCCAGTGTCTTCAATGATCTATATTCAATACCTCCAAGCTCTTCTCGCTGCTCCTCAGTCAAATCTATGAATTTAGAATTCCTTCCGATCGTTGGCTGCCAGCTAAGGTATGGTGTAGCTAGCGACTCGTTCTCCGTTGAACCCCAGCCTTGCAAGCTTGAGAACGTACCCGTGCGAGCTCTCAGACGATTAGGCTCAGCGTTGTTGTCATCAGTGGGCGCTGATTTTTGCTTTTCCAAATCACCGCTCTTTCGTACTGAAAACTTTGGGAATGTACCTGTTTTCGCCCGAAGGTGGGGATGATCAGGCTCATCACTTGTGACCTTGCGTTTCACACCGTCTTCATTCACAGTCTCCTTCATCTCCAAGGGACTCGTTAGCTGATCAGTGAGCTGCCCGCCATCAATGTCATCATTGAGTGGCTCCGGCACGCTACCGCGGTCAAAGTCTCTGGGGCCGGGTATCCGAAGCGCTCCTCTATCTTTAGGGTTTCTTTGATTCTCCAGAAATTTAAGGTGCGATTCTGGGCTTAGACGTTGGGGCAAAATGGTAGGCCTCGAGTCCTCTCCTTCAGATTTGGTGACCTCGTCCGCGAAAGTGATGTCTCGACGTAAGGTTGACGGCTGCTGGGGTGACCCATTGACGGTATGGAGAGTATCTTCTGATGTATCCGATTTGTCAACCGTGTCCGGCTTCTCCGTATTTACTCTCTTGCCGTTGCTGGTTGCATCTACGTCCCCATTGTGTAGCACCACTATATTACGACCGCGAAGACCCGCTTCCGCATAACTAGGTTCTACGTCATCCACGGGCTCAGTTTTGCTTCGTGACTTCGTGCGTCGGAAATTACGAGCCTCCCGCACAATATTTTGAAACCTCCGCTCAAACCAATAGAGCCTGACAAAGACCACGAATGTGTTGATGAAGATAGGCGTGCAGATCATCCCCATGAAGTAGAGGACAACCTACCGGATAAGTCAATGTCTGGCGTTGAATTCTAAAGGGAGAAGGTCCCAAACCTGCTGATAGGTATTCATATCATTGATGTTCACCCTACCAGAAACTCAGCGTGCGATACAACGTGATCGGGTATAGGTGCATACGTATTAAGTCCACTCTGTGTAGCAGCGCCACTGGCAAAGAACAGAGCATCGATGTACGCTAAGCGACCCGCTGGGTACAATAGAATCGAGCCCACTATCGCGGCGGAGAGTATGTAGATATCTGTACAGGAATTGGTGTTGAAGTGAGCCTAATTCCTGCTGCTGATAGAAGAAACATACAATGTATAGTAATGAAATTGAGTTGGCGCTTCCTAACGATCGAGCGAGGGTTGTGCGTCTTGAGCCAGTCAAATGACTCGACAATAGGGTCGAACATGTAGGCGGTGTTTACGAAATTCTGACCATCAGGTATAAAGATGTTTAGCTCTTAGGAAGGATTTGCTTTGGCGATATGAAGCTGGCTCTGCAGGAGCAGCAGCAGGAAAAGGAGGGTCCTTCTGGCCGGTAGAGCACAAGACCTCGTTGCCCGCGTTTCGCCTCCTAGGGTGATCATTGAGAAGCAAAGTCATCATCAGCTGTTGTGACCATTGGTTGACTGGTTTATATTTGGCGGTCTTTGCCTTTCTGTCGCAAGAGTTCGTTGCTTGACGCTTACTCAGCACGTTCTGATTGGAGACAGCTCCGCAGAGAAATAAGGTTTGATATGGCTGGCGGGCCGGGCGATACCCGTCGAGTCTTGCACTAGTGAATTACAGTACCGATACGGAGGTACGGAGTAGAGGTTGTATTGATTGATATCCATCTTAACCAATCTCGCTCGCGTTCCTGAATTTTCTAAACCCTATGTTCTGCCTGCATGAATTGCGACATCACTTCCTAATAGACTTCAAATACGGCGGCAATAATTCTCATAGTGCAGCGAACAATGTATCATTGTCTACACTATGAATATGGCAAGAGACGCACAGATTTCTCCGGTGGAGATACTTCACGTTCCTCTACATTTTCTGGATGATCCTATGTAGGGTGCTATCGCCCATATGTTAAAGCAGACCTGGGCGTGATCCCAGAGGTTCCACCCGAATGGAGGCTAGCGTGTCATCCAATATCGCTTCTCTTCCACCTCGAATGTCAATGCTTCATTTGGGGGTATTGGTCCTCATCACCGGTAGTCTGATCTGTTCCTCCATATTATGTATTGAATGAGAATGATAGGTATTCGCTATCGCTCGACTCTCTAGCTTAACGTGAACTCATTAGACCAGATTCTCGGTGGCTACCACGAGGATCAGTATCACTGTTACTCTATCGTTGCGCCATGTTCTGCGGTATGAACTTCACAACGACTGGCATAGAGTTCGGGACATCGAGACCTCGCATTACCCGAGTAGAACACTACCCACCACTAACCGCTGCTATACCGGAGACCGAAAGACAGCTTGCCTGTGGATCTCCAATCTTGGCGACCAAGGCCACTCAATCGGAGACCATGGCTGTAGTTACACCGCAATCAGTCCTAAAAAGAGCCGCTCAAGACCCGTCAGCAAAACCCAAGAAGGCTTGCAAACAGGCTCATGTCGAGGAGCCGAAATGCTCCTCGTCTTCGTCTTCGACATCATCATCCTCTTCGTGGTGCTTGCCTTCCTCACCGTCTACCATTAATGCCAATGGCCAAGACCGCCATTTGGCAGAGCCATTGAAAGCAAACAAGTGGAGCAACGCTGAGCCGTCGGGATTTATGAACGTTAACGGCCAGTCGTGCGAATCGACGAAGAACGTTACGAGTAAAGCTGGTGCTGCGAATCAACCAAGGTCAAAGAATCCGAAAATTTTAGCGAGTCGCGGAAATCACCAATCCCGAATTACCTCGCAACCTGTCAACAAGAAGGCAATCAATGGTCTGCCTGAGAAGCGGGTGAGATTCGCGATGGACATTCAGGAACGAAATGTGTCAAGGCAACCGGAACCTCCGAGTGAGACCTCGAGTTCAGACGGATCCGATTGCTCGTACATAGACCTACCGATACGGACCCGCCCGGAGGATGCCTTTTCTGGACACTCTCATCCTGTTGCTTCGCAACCATACAGATACTGGCCAGCTTCTATGACGATACTTCCCCAGCCAGCGAAGCGCTTTGCAGATAAGCCAACACCTGACTTACCTCCTCGCTCGAAAGGACAGCCAGGAATCTCGAAGACACCATCTAAGACTAGAGCCCCAGAGCCGATTGTTGTAATGGGGTCAGGTTTGAAGAAGAGCAATCACAAGGTGCCATCTTCCGAACACCCTGCTGTCCTGAAATCGGCCTTGAAGAACCCGTTCATTGGGCAACATTCCACAGCGTCCAATGACGACAAAGAGAACAGCCTACAGTATGACGAGCGTCTAGGTTTGACCTTCCGGGACCTCTGAGGTACGCTTACCAACGTTTTGCGACCACGCTACTTGCAATTGTCTAAAGATGACCTGGACCTTATTCTCTGGCCGCTGGGAATATCTCGATCCTTTCTTTTGCCTTTCTGAGGACAAGCTTGCTTATCGTGGCCTTTGTCCCCACAATCATAGCATGTTCTATCACCTTTACCACTGCCGGGTCCGCTACCGCCCCCTCCACCACCAGAGATGGATGCTAATCTATTCAGCTTGACCCCCTTCTTTCTCCGTCTCTCTGCAAGCCGCGCCAACTCAGCCTTCTCCACCTTCCTGAACAAAGTTTGGGGTCAGCGTTACCGTTGACCTTCGCATAGGAAGGGGCTGAGCTTCAACACATGTCTCAGACCACCACATTCTTCGGGAATGATTGCTCCAAAAATGCATACCTTTTTTGTTTCCGGTCGAGGCGTTGCGCGATCGTACGCTCAAGGACTTCATCTTTCGGAGCCCGTCTCAATTCTCCAGTTCTTGCGGCTTCGTCGCTGTTGTTGCCATCTTCGCTATCTTCGTCGCTAGTGTTCGAATATTCTGCTGTGGAGGATGAGGGCATCTCTGCTGTACCGTTCTGATGCTTCTGTATGTGTATTGTATTTATTAGCTTTGCAACTTTGAGATTGTATGTTACTGGCGATTTTATGAATACATAGTGGCATGAGTCTAAAGCAGCTTTCTCTTTGGTTGCATACTCTAGTCATCATTCCCGCTGGTGCAAGAAGCATGAGATGGTTATCGACAGGCCCTACCTCTAATTCACGGTTGAATTTTCCGAAGCTCCGTCTTCCTACCACAGCCGGCCTCCAAGCGTCTTGGTCGATGTCTGAATAACCTGCTACTGCTATCCGCAGCCCATGCTTGACGTCACCTGCGCCAACGTTCACAGTGCTCAAGACCCATTTCGTCTCTCCTGCTTCGGCAGCAGACCTCTCGATGGCTTTCTCCCGTTTTTCCTCCTCTTCCCCCAGAGCAGCCTGTATTGTTTCCTGGTCTGAGCTTGGTGCAGTCGTAGATATAGGGACATGCAAGGTCTTCTGGCGTTTCGATGGTGGCGTCTCTGCTCCTTGGAACTGCGCGCAATGTGTGGTGGGAGGAGTAGATGCTGCAGCACGTTGCATGAACTACCAAAGGTATGTTAGCATCTTGTGGAAGAGGCCAGGGTTGTAGGAATAGTGATCTAGCACTGAGTTGTACCTTCATGGTCATTAATCGGGAAGACATTGTCTTCCCCGAAGCGCGTGGTGTGCTGTTTGACATATTGGCAACAATTTGCCCTTTGCTGGAAGAGACCGGATGTGACCGCGTGTACGGAGAATTTCGAAGCAAACGACAGCCTCTGGGCGTTGTAGGGTATTAAAGCTGTATGGTGGATACCTACGGAATACCTGTAGCATCATGTATACTATTCTAGTGTGTAGGAAAAGTACCCCGTAGATCGGGAGTTTCTATACCTGCGCCGTTCCTAAAATTTATTACGTAGGGCTATATATAGAATTAAGCCTAACCTAAGCTATATTTATTAGTAAGCCTTATAATAAATAAATATATACTTACTTAACTTTATATAATATTTTATATACCTTACTATTATTATTTCCTATTATTATTATTATAGTATTACTTAAGAATATTACCTTATAATTATTACTAGTCTCTACTACCTTTTATATAGTTATAATATATATATATAGAGATATTATCCCTACCTTATTATTATCTCTCTTAAATATAGGTTAAATAGCTTATATATTATTAAATTATAAAAGATATAAAAAACTCCTTTTTTAACTTAACTAACTTATATTACTAATAATTAATAGAATAGGTAGATTTAATATAAAATAATAATTAGCTAAGTCTATTTATTATTAAGAGTATATTATTATTAATACTTAATAGTTAAAATAAGTAGAGTTAGCTTATATAACTTAATTCTCCTTTACCTCCTACCTCCCCTCTTGAATAAAAGGCCTCTATCTTAAACTCCTTTATATAGAATATATCTCTTAAGTATTTTAAATCTTTATCTATCCTCTATTATCTTTTAATAAATATTTAAGTAATATATTAAGTTATATTTATATTAAAAAAAGGGTTAATATAAATATCTAAGGAGCTAGAGTTATATTAATTATATATTAATAATTTTTAATATTATAAAAAGATAAGAGGAGTAATTAAGCTGATTAAAAAAAGCCTTTTATATAAGTCTCCTACTATTAATATTACTTATATAATAGTAACTGTATTAATAAAGGCTATAATATTTATAATAAAAAACTCTATAAATATAAGGCTTATAATATAAAATTAAAACTATTAAAGACTTTTAATATCTTAAATCTAAAGATTCTAATATAAGTTAATATTAATTTATATTAAAATAAGAGTAAGTTATATACCTCCTATTATTATAATTTTAATTATATTAATAAGATTAAAATTAATAGTAAAGTATATATTATAATTATAATTAAAGTAGCTAAGGGCTATTATAAGGCTAATATTAATTATAACTTAAATACTATTAAGTATATACTAAACCTTACTACTTTAATAGATATTAATAGTTACTATTTAACTCTTAAATATATTTATAATATTAACTATAAGTAAATAGCTAGAAATCTAGATATTAGAGTAAAAGGGTTAAAGGAGGTATAAGAATTATAATAAAAGACTTATATAGAATTATTTAAAAGTAATAAAGAAATAAGGTATAAAAAGATTACTATTATAAGGTTATTAAGTAAGGAGATAGTATATATAATATATTTTATAAAGTAAAGTATATAATATTTATTTTTTAAAAATATTAATTATTATAATAATAAGCTTTATAAAAATTATACTTAACTAGGTATTATTTTTATAAAGCTATATAACTCTTTACTTAAAAGGGTATAAATCTAATTAACTTTATATATTAAACTATTTAAAAATATTAACGCGTAGGGGCTATCTTATACTTATAGATTTAACTTATTTTATAAATATATTAAAATAGAAACTCTTTACCCTTATAATATAAGATAAATATCGCCGCTAAATCCCTTATACTTATATACTCTTAGAGTATAAAGATAGTAATATTATAAAAGCTTTTCTATAAAAAGTAAAATAATAGTATAAAAAAAGAGGTAGTTAGAATCTTTATTATATAGTAATAAATAACTCTATTATAAAATAATAAAGTATATATAAAGCCTTCTAGGGTCTATATAAGGGTAAGACTAAGGTTAATTACTAGCTATATTAAAAGTATAATAAGAGATTATTAAAAAGAGCTTTTAAAGTAGATAATTACAAGTAGTCTTTTAAGTACCTTTATAAAACTTTATATTTCTACTATTCTTTAATAGGATATAAGTAGGAGATTTAAGCTATAATTAGGCTATATTATTATAAGAAAAGAAGGATTATATTAAATAAAAATAGTAGTTAATATATTATTAATAGGTATATTATACCTAATAATATTTATATCTTCTCCTCTAATATATAATAATAAATATAGTTAAGTCTTAGTATAAGTCTCTAAAAGTTTATATTAAAGATAAGGTAATAATACTTATATAGAGCCTTATAAGGATATTAGAGTATATTTTAAAGATAGGTAATTAATAGGAGCTATATATTAAGTAGTTTACTTTAGATTTTTAAACTACTTAGATATTTAAAGCTACTAAGATACTAGCCCTTATTAAATTTCTAAGACTAATATAAAAAATACTTATTAAGTAAATAAATAAGAGGTTAATAATTATAGATAATAATATATCTAGATATTATAATATTTATTTTATATTAATATTATTAATTAATAAGTAAAATTCTTTAATATAAGCTTCATAATAACTTTATATATAAATATAAATTTTATTACTCTTATTAACTCCTAGACTAACCGCGTCGGGTCGGTACTTCGAACTCGAGTCGGGTACCCGACTCGACTCTTGGCGAGTCAATACCAAATTCCTGGCCCGAGTATTCGGGTCGGTACTAATAGTTGGTACCGAGTATTCGAGTTAATACCAAGGGGTGGTACCGAGTATCGACCCGAAGTATTAACCCGACTCGCTAAGATATTAGTTCCGCTTATATTATTTTACCAAGACTATTATATCAGGAATATTTTTTATTTATAATAGTATTTCGTACTATATATAAGAATTACTAATATATTACTAAGCATTATTATTATTACTAACTAGGTAATTCTTAATAGTAAATAAGGTAATATAAAAATATTATAGCTAATTAGCTAGTCCTATAACAATAATAACTATAATATTACTAATATTTTCTATTTATAGTAGTATTTACTATTATATCTATACTTTACTACTATATTACTAAGTATTATTATTATTACTACCTAGCCTAACCTAGGTAGTTCTTTAAGGTAATGTAAAAAGGTAATGTATACCCCTAGGAAGTTAAGGGGGGGGTATTAAAATTCTAATTAAAAAAAAATCTATTTTTAGTATAGGGGTAAATCTAAAAAAAATTTGGTGTCTTTTACTATTTTATTAGGGGCTTGGCGTCTTAGCGATACCTTGGCGAGTCGGGTCGAGTTAACCTGACTCGCTAAGGTACCGAGGGCTTTTCGGGTCGGTACCGGAAGTAGGTACCGAGTATTCGGGTCGGTACCAATCCATGGTACCGAAACCCGACTCGACGGTCAGTCTATTAACTCCTCTACTCCTACTTTTAGTAATAGTAAATAATATAGAACTACTTTATAAATTACTATTAGGTAATATAGTAATTTATATTTAAAGATTATAGCTTTAAGATATATAAGGATATTACTTAGATATTTATTATTAATAAGATTTATAACTAGATTAATAGGCTTAATAGTATAAACGGAAGGAGTAGCTAGAGCTCTAACTACTTATATTAGCCTAGATATATATATCTTAGTCTATAAGAATTAATAATAATATAACTTAATATAATATACCCTAGGCGAGTTAATAATATAGAACTATTATATTAATTTTTCCTGACTAAAGCCTAGCTTATAATCTTATTAATTAGGGCCTAAGAACCTATAATACCTAAGATATAATATAATATAGACCTACTTAAGAAATAGCTAATATACTATCTTTATTACCTATATATTAAGGAGATTATAACTTTAGAGGTTTAAATACTAGCCCTAAGATAGCTTAATAACGATTTAACTAAATAGCTATCTTTAAGGCTAAAGTAGTAAAGTCCTAACGCGATACTATTAATATAACCTTATAAAGGGGAAGAGGCCTAATAGATCTATTAAGGCTTATTATAAGGCGTAGCGTAGCCCCTTTTATATATATACCTCTAATAGGAGCTATAATAGCAGCGATAGTAATAAATTAAGATTATAAGAGAGTAAAATATAATAAACCCCTAATATTTACTAGCCCTCTAATAGATATTTATTTATAGATTATTAATTATAACGACTTCTTTAACTTATAAATTATTAAGGGCTCTAATACTTAAGCGTTTATAGCGTATACCTACCTTAGACTTAAAATTAGAATAAGGATATAACTTATAAGACTATTAAGTCTTTAAGAAACCTTTAAGGGCTAGGATAAGTTATAGGTATAGCTATTAGAGAATTACTCTATTAAGGATACTAGATTAGATATAGAGTTAAAAATAGACTATATATATATATAGGAAATAGGGAGTTAGTATAAAATTTTATTAATAAATTTAAGACCCTAGTAATAGATTTATTATAAAATAATTTAATAATTTACTATACCTTTAGGAAAAAGCTATTAGCTAAAACCCTAGACTATATCTACTAATTATAATAGTAACTACTAGATATATTTATAAGATTTAAGACTATAGTATAATAAGCCGAAAATTATATTAAAATTAGGAAGCGGACCTTAGAAGATTATAAGGAGGTAGAATAGAGTTAATAAAAAAGGGTATAATTTACTAATAACTATTCTAATAAGGAAGGTAGAAGATACTCTCCCTTATATAATAAATTAAATAATATAAACTTTAAATTACTAGGGTTAAATAGTAAGAAGAGGGCTAATATCTATAATAACTATTAAAAGGCCTAAAGGAATTAAGGGGTATATATATATTATAAGTAGAAGAAATATTAGGTTAAAGACTATATTAATAGACCTATTAATTACCCCTATCTAAAAAATAATTACTTATAATACCTAAGATAGCGTCGCGGGTTATATTAATCTTAGAGGAGTACCTTATAACCTAGGAATTAGCCCCTTTAAGGTAGGGAAGGTATAACTTAAACTATTAATTATAAAAGCTATAATATACCCTTAAAAAGGAGTTCCTACGCCTTACCTTATTAAATATATTTAATAAGGTCTATAATAAAGACTATATCTTAATACCTATATAGATATAAAAAAACTGTTCTAACTTATATTATTAATATATAAAATTAACCCTATAAGCTTTAATTAATTATAGAGCTATAGCGAATTTTATTAATTAAGACTAAGTCTAAATATTAGGCCTTACGCCCCTAAATACTAAGGTAGCTAGGATAATTAATATAAATAGAAGGATAATTAGTCCTACTTTATTATAAGTACTATTTTATATTAAAATTAGTGCTTTAAGTAGATACTACTCTTATTATACTTTTAGAGCTATTCTTATATAAGGTTATTAGATAATTTTAGGCCTATTATAACTTTAATAAATTAATCCTATTATAGATTAAACTAATAGAAAGGTTAGTATATCTAATAATATTAGAGTATTAAATTAAATAGACTTTAATAATAAGATAGAGGGTTAGATTATCTATAGCTATTACTCTATAATTAAGGAAGCTAACTAATTATACCTAAGAGTCCTACTAATAAGGTACTTAAAATACTTAGATATTTTTAATAAAGAGGTAGATAGTAAGTTACTATCCTATTATAATAAATTTAATTATACTATTAACCTTTAATTAAGAATTATACTATCTTTTAGCCTACTTTATAACCTATTAGAGACTAAGTTAGGTATCTTAAAGGTATATATTAAATAAAATCTTAAATTAGGCTTTATTAGACGCTTAAAATTAATAGCTAGGGTACTAATCCTATTTATAAAAAAAAAGGACGGAGGCTTATACCTTTATATGGATTATTAAGGCCTTAATATAATAATAGTAAGAGATTAATATTTAATCCCTTTAATCTTAAATATTCTAGATTAATTAAAGAGAGCTAAAATATATATAAAAATTAACCTATAAAGGGCTTATAACTTAATTTAAGTAAAAGAAGGTAATAAATAGAAAATAGCTTTCTATACTTATTATAAGCTATTTAAATACTATATTATACCTTTTAGACTAGTTAATACCCCCTTAATATTCTAATTATATATTAATAAGGCGCTATTATACCTTATAAATATTATAGTTATTATATACTTTAATAATATCCTTATCTACTATAATAACCCTACTAATTATAACTATTATATAGAGGAGGTTTTAATAGCGCTAAAAAAGTATAGTCTATTTAATAAGCTAGAAAAATATAAATTTAGTATTAATATTAAAGAATTCTTAGGGTTTATTATTAGCTTTAAGGGTATTATAATAGACTTAATATAAGTCTTAACTATTATAGATTAGCCTACTCTTATAATTATAAAGTAAGTCTAATCCTTCTTAGGATTTTATAACTTTTATTATTAATTTATTAAGGAATATAATTAAACTATAAGAGAATTAATAGAGTTAATAAAGTTAATAGTTACTTTTTAATAGTTATAATAAGCCGAATTAGTATTTAAAGAGCTTAAAGAGGTATTTACTAAAGTACTATTATTAATATATTATAACCCTAACCTCCCTTTATAAATAGAAATAGACGTAAGTATATATATACTATTAAGGGTATATTCTTAGAGGAAAGATAATATTTATACCTACCTAATTATATTCTATAACTATAAATTTAACCTAGCTAAAATAAATTATAATACCCTAGATTAAGAATTATTAGCTATTATTATATCCTTTTAGAAATACCTTAAAGGAGTCTAATATTATATTATAATTATTATAAACTATTATAACCTTAAATTATTCTTTACTACTAAGACGCTTAATTAATATTAAGCCTATTAGGCGGAATTTCTCTTAGCGTTTAACTTTAAAATCTAATACTAGCCTAGGAAGAGGAACCCTACTAATATACCCTTATAAAGGGCTAATTATAATAAGCTTAATACTACTTATACTATAATCCCTTTCTTTAAGTTAGCGCTTATAATTATTAAAGAAGGGTAAAACACGGCCTACTAAATAATAATAGACCTAGAATTAATAGAATAAAAAGATAACTAAATTAAGAAGCTCTTATAAACTATTCTTAAAGAAATCTTAAAAAAACTTAAAACTAATATTAGAGCTATTAAGACTAAAGGACTAAGCTATAAATAGCTATTAAGCCTTTTATATTTTTAAAGTAATTATTTTCATATACTTAAAGATATAGATTTAAAGGTCTATATTATATAAAATTTTTATAATTCCCTAATAGTAGGCTACTTTAATTATAATTAAATTATTTTAATTATCTACTATTAATTCTACTAGCTATTATTAAGTAATAATATAAGTAACTATATAAGGATATATAATACCTACTAAACAATTAAAGCTTTAAAATACCTATTATATAAGGAATTAATACTTATTCTAATTCCTAATATATTATAAAGGTCTATTACAGTAGACTTTATTATAGACCTCTTAAATAGTAAAAGCCCTATTAATAATATCTCTTATAACTATATTATAGTAGTAATAGACTATTTTAATAAAATAGACTATTATATTATATATTACTAGAAAATGCCTATAAAAATTTAAGATTTTTACTTAGGAAAAGTATACTTAAAAGTATAATTCTTTTATTTATTAGTAAGTAATAATAGTTATAAGGTAAATTTAAGTCTAAATATAATAGATATTTATATGAACTTTTATAGATACTAAGACCCCCCTTAAGTATTATAAGAGATATAGGGTGAATATTACTAAAAATATTAATTTTTAATCTAAGGGATTATTTATAATAGTTACCTAGTACTAAAGTATTAATAAATAGTTATTAGGCCTACCTATATTATAACTCTATTATAACGTTACCGTTTAGGACTAATAGGGTATAATTAAGTATACTATTATTAGATAACTTATCGTATTAGTTATTATTAAGAAAAGATATTATTATTATTAAGATAGAAGCGTTAAAAGACTAACGCTATCTACTAAGTACCTGATTAACTACGAGATATCTAGTATAGTAATATTCTATTCTATTAATAACTTTTATACTACTAGACCGTTTAATATAATTCTTAAATTATTATACCCCTTATATTATAACGTATCTTTTATACTCTTATAATAACTATTAATAGTTATACTAGATTTATTACGTTAATATAAAGGAATCTATTAGATATAGGAGTTTATATAACCTAGTATTTATCCGGCCCTCTAAAGTTTAACTAGCGGTATTTAATAAACTAAATAATAGAATAGCTTATTTTTATTATTAGAAAGTCTAATATTACGGTCTAATATAAAGATATAACTATATAATTAAGTATAGTATTAGGCCGTTTTTATACTTCTAATATTATAATTATTATTCTTATAAGCTACTAAGTAGCTATTAATAGGATCTAGGTATTAATAATAAGTTATAACTAGTATATTAGGGGTAGTCTACCTATTATCTAATAGTACCTACTTATATATAACGTTTCTTATTATTTAGCTAGATATATATTTAGGAGTTTTAAGCCTAATAATATAAAGGTTTCCCTGTCTTATTACCTATAATAGAGCTATATATAGCTAACTATAATTAAAAGTAGGCCTAGTCTATAAGTTAATAACTACGTACTTTATTAATTAGCCTTATAATTTATTAATAGTTATAGTAAATACCGGTTAGATAGGGTACTACTTATAGATAAAGGGAGTAGGAATCTACCTATTATTTTCTTTAGATTATAACGGCGTCTTAAATAGTATTACCTTCTTACTATTATAGGTACTACCTATAATCTCCCTCTTAAAGATATACTTACTATACCTTATTACCTATAATTAGGTCCTATTATATAGATATAATAGATTGAGGTTCCTTAGTAGTATAACTAGCACGCCTAGCTTAATATATAGCTTATAGGATAGTAGGGAGGGTTTATAGAACCTATAAAAGTATTTAAAAGGGAAGAGTTTATTATCTTCTTCTAATATAATATAATTAATACTCTAGTAGGTTATTATATTACTAGGGATACGCGATATTATTTTAGTATTAATACTAGTAATATCTTTATTAGTAATAGTAAGAATAGCCCGTTCTAATAGATAATCTCTTTAAGAGATATTTATCCTAATATTAGTATAGATATTCTTAACTAAATTATTAATAGCGTTTCTAGGAGTATAACTATATTTCTAATATAATACCTCTTTATTAGTAGTAGGGCTTTTACGGATATTAATACTATTACTAATAGTAAGGAGATTACTTATAAATAGTCCTATTTTATAATATATAGCGTCTATTAGGTCGGGATTATTAAGTTACTTATTAATATTAAAGATTTAAATATATAACCTTATTCTAGAAATAGGCCTTTTAAAGATACGCCTTAATAACCTAGCTACTAGATCCTCCTAGAATAACTAGGAGTATTTATTAGAAGTCCCTATAAAAGTAGACTACCTTACCCCTAAAATAAGCCTAGTCGTTATTATAGATATCTTAAAGGCTACGACTAATAGCTTCTATATTATATTAACTCTATATAGGAGACTTATCCTAAAAGATAATATAAGCTTACTTAATTAACTTAGCGAGATTAGTCCCCTTCTTAATCCTATATAAGGAGGTAGTATTAGAGTCTAGAGGTATCTTAAACTATAAATAAGTAGTCTAACCTCCCTATAATAGCATTAATATAATATTAGAAGATACTACTATTAGAGTAACCTTTTACTAGGAACGTAGCCTTTTTATAATAGTATTTTAAACTATTATCTTACTAGTCCCCCTAGTACTATTAAGGAAGAATAGTATACTTAAAGTACTAAATTTATTATTAGTATTAGCGTTAATAATAGTAATAATCTAATTAGTAGCGTAGCGTTAATTAGTATTTAGCCTATTCTATAAGACCTTAGCCTTATTAAGGGTAATTTAATAAGATATTTCTTCTTATAAAAGTCTATTTAGAATATTATTAAAATTATTAAATAGGATAGTTAGAATAGGTAGGCTATATTAGGTTAGATCTTTAGTATATTTAGGGGTTAATTAATATTCTAATTAGCTATTAATTAGGTAAAGGGCGTACTATTCTATAAATAACTATTACTTATAGTAATTATCTAGTATCTAAAATATTAAAAAATCTTATTATAGGAGGTATAAGTAGTTATTTAAGATATACTCCTTATACTTATTCTATAATATAAGAGCGTTAGTAGGTTAGAGTTCTACTAATACTAATATAAAAAGACTACGTAGCTTATAACCTCCCTAAAAATCCTTTCCCTTATTAAGGATCTTATTAGTATATCTATTATTTTAAGTTAACCTAAGCTTTACGTAGGCCTCCCTCTATCCTATTAGCTAGCCGTCTACTATCTAGAGGTTATTAAATAATATAGCCCCCTTAATATAATAGAGGAGTAGTTAGTAATAGTAGAGATCCTTAGTTTTAAGACTAATAAAATTAATATACCTAAGAGTCTCCCCCCTTTTATATATTTTCTAATATTTATTTCTTTTATTCTATATAAAGACTTTAGGAAAATCCGCGTATAAATAGTTAAGTAGATCCCTTATAATGGTTAGACGTTTCCCGTTCTATTTCATAAAAGATAATAGCTAACTATTATTATAAGCTTCCTTAGTAAGATAGTTTATATTTAAAAACTTTATTAATATAGTCTTATAAAGCTTATTACTATCTATTAACTTTTATTTAGCGGCCTTATTAGTCGCCTAGTCATTAGCTAGCTTAAAAAGGGTACGCTATTAGTCTAGGAGGTAGATCTATAAATACTTTATATAAGGCTTTATAATACTTATACTAAATAAGAGTATCTTCTAAATAGCTTTAGTAGACCTAATCTAGTAAGTAGACTAGAACTCTATAATCTTATCTACTAACTCCCCTTACTATTACGGCTAGTTATTAGGAGCGAGATTATTATTAGTATACGTATAATTCTTAGTAAGGGAGATATTAGCCTAATTAGGTCCCTTATAAATATATTTATATAGATAGAAAATAGACTTAATAGAGTTATAAATCTTAATATTAATATAAGTACTATATTTCTTTAATAGGTACGGGTTATAAGGGATAACCTACCTATTATTAATAGAGGAATTAGGTTTAGGGGGGCTAACTAGACGCTTATAGAGAGGATAACTCCTATTAAGTATAAAAGATATCTCTTAGTAAAAATCCTTTAAAAAAGCCTTGCTATAATAATTCTTCTCCTAACTAAAATATCTATTACTAGGAATACTAGTATAGTAATTATAAACTATATATTATAAAACTAACTTATATAATATATTATTATCCTATTAAGGGGGGATAAATACTTAAATAATATTATTAATATTACTAACTATCTAGATCTAATCCTCTTCCTATATAATAAGGAGAATATAAGTATATAGGAGACCTCGCTTCTAAAACTTAATAATATAATAGTAGCCTATATAAACCCTAAGGACGTATTACTTAAGGAGGTCTTTTATTAGCTCCTAGAGCTTTTAATTAAAGATATAAGTAATTAGGTTATAATAGTACTCTAATATCTAATTAAATTCTAGTAAGCTCTAAATATTAAGCTACTTAAAATTATATATAAAGGTAATAAAAAATTTAAGTTTACCCCTTTTTTAGACTATTATTATAGCGTCTTATATTCTCGCTTTTATAGTATATAGGCTTCCTAGTATTATTAATAGGAGGATAGTTACCTTACTACTAATATCTTTAAGTAAGATATCTAGATTAGTACTAAGCCTATTTATTAGGCTAGAGTAGTAGTCTACCTAAATAGTCTATTAATTCTAATAATACTAATTTAGGTTATTAAGCTCTATTAATATCTAGATATTAGTAGCCTAGTAGCTAAATAGATATCTGCTATTAATAGTATAATTAAAGAAATTAGGCTAGATCTAGATATTAATTAGCTAGTTATTTAAATTATATTAACTATCTCCTAACTATTATCTAAATAATTTAAAACTATTTATAACTAAGTGGATTTAAGTCTAAAAAATAACTAGGAAAATATATTAAATAGTCTTACTTATATCTATTTTATATAAAATATCTTATTACTTGCTAAGACCTATTATAACCCTAAGGTATATACTTACTAGTAATATACTAGTCTAGTTCCTACTTAGGGTTACTACCCTCTTCCTACTCTAGCTTATTGTTACTACTAATTAAGGTATACTAGGCGAGCGTACTAGTAATATAGTTCTATTACAATATATATAGTAGATAGTCGCCTAGAAGCTAATAGCCGGCTAGTAGAAGGCGGTTATACTATAACTATTTACTAAATAGAAATAGGAGCGGATATCTAAGGGCTATATAAGAAGGATACTAATCTAGGATTAATATAAGGCCCCCCTTAATAGTTTTAATATAGATATCCTACTTAATCTAGCCTCTTATAGCGTTATTAGGAGTTATTATAATACGGGTAACTTCTATAGAGGTAGGGTAATTATAAGTACCTTTATCCTATTATTTAGGACTTAACTATTAGATATAAATGCTTATAATATTAATAGGATATTATACTTTATCCTCCTTAAGGCGGTTATAATAGGATTTAAACCCCTAGATATATAAGTTAATAGACTAAAGGGTATATTAAGTAGAAGTAAGGGTATCTTAATTTAAATTATTAAAATATTAATAGTAAATATCTAGTTACTCCTATATACTATCTAGTATATATATCTAGGTGAATTTTAGCCTAAGGCTATTATTAGTAATAAGAGGACCTATTAGATAATAAATAAACCCCTAGATCTAGAAGGTAGTTTAACTAATATAGGTATTAATATTAGTTATACCCTCGCTAGTAAAGGATAGATAATTATTATAACTAATAATATTATCTAAAAATTCTTTACTATATATAGTCCTCCTTCTTATATATTATCTATTAATAATATTATTATTAACGTTATTAAGTAAGCTATTAATAAATTATACCCTAAGCTCCGCCTCCTTTCCTAGCCCTTTAAGTAATAAGTTAATATTAGCGGGCTTATATAACTAGTTAGGGGCTAGCTAATTATTCTTCCTACTATTATAATATAGCTATTAACTATCGCTTAAGCTACTATATTTATTTTCTTATAATAGTATATTATAGTATAGATACTTATTACTAGTAATATTAAATAATTTATTAACTTAGAATAAACCCTTATTTATTACTATCTTAGGGTCCTTATATACCTAATATCCCTAACCTAGCGTCTAACCCTAATATATATAATTCCGCTATTAGTACGGGCCTTATTAGAGGGGAGGTTAGTACTTAGTATTATCCTCTATATTAGCCACGCGTCTAGTATATAAGTAATAGGTATATTAGTCGTATTTAAAGGGAGGCTAAGGAGCGAATTATTAAGGGACTTCTTTAAAGGCTAGGGGAGTAGGTTACTAGGGGTCCCTAGGTAGAATAACTACTTAAATAGTTATATTAGTAAGGGCTATATACTACTAGGAAGTAATACCCTTATTAAGGTAGTTATAAGGGCGAGTACCTAATAATATTTCTTTAAGGCGAGGTTCTATTAATATAATATCTCTAGGGTTTACTAGTAAGTTCCTAGGTCTAATTTAAGTACCTAAATTAGTCTTCTTTAAGCGTCTAGTACGTCTAATACTATTAGTCTTATAAGATCTAACCCTCTTATTAATAGTATTAGGGTCTAGCTTAGAAAGAGCTACGCGCTTAGAAGGTATTAGTAGGGAGCTAGAGGAGCTATATTTAGTATAAGAAGGGTGATAATATATACTTTAAAGATAATTAGTATAACTTATAAGGCGTAGGTTATAAGGGGGAGGAATAATATTTATAATAAGGTATTAAATAATAAAAATAAGGTAGGAAGAAAAAATTAGTTAGGCGGTAGGGATATACTAAGATATTAGATAGTTAGACTAATATTAGTAGGTAAATCTATTTATTTTAATATATCTTTTAAACTATTATATTAATTTTTTATTAATTTTAAAGTATTAAATACTTAAAAGTAAGTTATATAACTTTATTTAAGTAGAAAATATTATAAAGTGTTAATATATAGGTAGGTAGAATAGGAAGAAATATTATAGTTCTAATATTCGCGCTAGTCTAGGAAAGGAATCTAGGGTACTTATTAATTAACTAATAAGGTATAATAAGCTTAGGGTCCTAATTACTAGATATTCTATTATAGTAAAAAGATAAATCTATAACCTTTAAATAGTTTATATGATTATTTTTATAAGATATATTTTAGTTATATAAGATACTTAATATAATTATTAATAACTAGGATACTCTCTTTACTTTATACTTTTAATAAACTCTTATAAAAGCTCTTAATATAAACTATAAGCTTTTAATAGTATATTATTAATAAATAGATAGCTTAATAGAGTAGTAAAATTAAATTATTAAATAATACTTATAAGTCTTTATAAATTATTAATAGGATAACTAGGTTACTCTACTTAGCCTTAAAGGATATATTTATAATAATAGTATTTATAGTATTATATATTAAAGCCTATTCTTTATTTTTAGTAGTAGAGAGCTTAAACTATTCTAATTAATAGATACTCTTAACTATATTAGCCCTAATATAACTACCTAAGAAATAATAATAAAAATAAAATACCTTAATATAATTCTTAAAGAAGAGTTTATTATAACTTAAAATACCTAGGCTTAATATTATAATAAGGAAAGGAAGCCCCTAACCCTTTAACTAGGGGACCGCGTTATATTAAATAATATTAATATCTTATTATAAAGACCTTATAAGAAGCTAGATTATAAAAAAGTTAGCCCCTTTTTAATAGTAGAGGCTATTATACCTAATACTTATAAAATTAAGTTACCTTTATAAATAAAGGTATACTTAATATTTTATATATATCTAATAGAACCCTATTATATTAATATAATTAAAGGCTATATTATACTACTATTACCCCTAATTAATAAAATTATAAAGTATAATAATAAGAGAGAGTATAAAGTAAATAAGATCTTAGACTTTAAGCTCTACTATTATAAACTATAATATTTTATAACCTAAAAAGGGTATAAATTAGAAGAGAATTTATAGGAGTTAATAAAGGATATAAAAAATATATTAGACCTAGTTTAATAATTCTATTAAAAGTATCCTTTTAAAGTATTATTATAATAGTATAAGTATAAAGCCTTAGAGGTATAAAGCCTTAAAGATATAAAGCCTTAAGGTATAAAATTATAAATTAGACCTTTTAAATTATTTTAAAATAAATATAAATATAGGGCTATTTTTTATATATTTAAGAAGCGCGGAGCTATTATAATATATAGTTTTAAGGTATAAAGCTATTTCTTATATATTTATAATATAAGGCTATTATAATTATATAGCTTTAGGGTATAAAGCTATTTTATAAGAAATAAACTATTTAGCCTTAGCTATTAAGTTTATAATTATAATAATAAGCTTATTAATTAAAATTAGGTTAATACTTTATACTTTATAAGCTTTACTACTTTATACTCTTATAAATCTTTAAAAAGATTATATCCTTTTTAAGCTTAATAGTCTATTAGCCTTATTTTATTACCCTATATAATTTAAGTTTATATTAAGCTTATAAAACTAAAGAAAGTCTTATTAATATTATTATTATATCGCGGAATTCTAATTATTAAATATTTAATAAGGCTATTAATATTATAAATTAAGTACTCTAAAAGGCCTATTATAACTATAAATTAAAAGATAAATTATACTTAAAATACCTATTTTTTAACCTTATAATAAAAGATATTAACTATCTATTAAAGGTCCTTACTTTTAATAATATTATAAGTAGATTTAGCGGGGATATATTACCTAAACGCGTAAAGCTATTAGATTCTATTATAAGTCTTATTATTCTTAAGACTATCTCTACTACTAGTATTAAGGCCTAGTAGCCTCTAGATTTTAATATTATAAGATTTACTATCTTAGAGCCTTTAAAGATCTATTAAGGTAATATATTTAATATTAAGTTTAATAATAGGTATAATATATTTAGCTAATTTAATAAGGATAAATACTATATGTATATTCTCTATAATTAAGAAGATTATAACTTAAAAATATATTATATTACTACCTTATAATAACTAAACTTAAAGGCCGTTAAAGCCTAGGCTAAAGGATTAACTACTATTAGAATTAGCTCTTATAAGCTTAAGTCCTCTCCTAAGCCTTTATAAAGTATTAGTATACCTATTCTATATTAATTATACTCTATTTAAGGATTAGCTATAAGTTTTATAAAGGGTAAAGTACCTCTATTAATACCCTTAAAATTAAAACTTTTTTTAACCTCTTAGATAAATTTACTTATACGCCTTACTAACTATTAAATATAAGGGCTAGTAAATCTAAAGAGATTTATATAAATAGTACTATTAATCCTATCTAATCTTATAACTATAATATAATAGAATTAGAGGAGATTTATATAAATAGTACTACTAGTCCTATCTAACCTTATAATAGTCCTATCTAACCTCTTAGCCGCTATATAATAGAATTAGAGGAGATTTCTATAAGCGCCGCTAGTCCTATCTAACCTTATAACCGTAATATAATAAAAATAGAGGTTACGCCTCCCTTAATACCTAATACTAGGAATTTTTAAAGGGTCTTTATTAATCTAATTAAGTAATATATTTATATAATTACTATTATAAAATACTTAGATAGTACCCTACTTATTTAAATAGATATAATAGTACTTACTAGAAAAGCTATTAAAGATATTATACCCTTAATTAGGGCTATTATTATAAAGGATAAAAAAGCCTTTAATATAGCTAGAAGTAGTATTACCCCTAGAATATATTAAATACTTTATTAGGGTAATAAGGTCTTAAAGACCTTATAAGCTAAAGTGAAATAAATCTATAATAAGGCTAGATAGCTAACTACTTCTATTATAACTAACTATCTAGATATTAGTTATATTATAAACTATAAAGGCCCGCCTTATTATAATACCCTAGATATACTCTTATAATATATTAAATTAGGCTATACTATAGCTAATCTACTTACGTAGTTTATTAAAGAATAACCCGCTCTTATAAAGCTAGAAGACTTAGGGGCTAAAGATTAGGACTTTAAGTAAAATATTAGTAGAAGACTTAGAAGCTAATAATTACTAGCCGGAAAGATATGGGATTTAATTACCGTACAAGCTAACGCATTTATTACGTTAACTTTAGAGCTTTATATCTCAGTAAGTTTTTAAGTTTTTAATAAAGTTTTTTTAGCGTTAAATAGGGTTTAAGCTAAATTTTTAGCCTATAAAAAATATTACCTAATTAGGCCTAGTTCACGATTTGCCACTGGGATATCCCGTGGGATATCCCATCTCAGGCCGAAAATCGCCTCGATCCCATACCGAAATCCTATATCTTTCCAGCTCGTACTAATAATAGGGTATTAGGCCTTATAAGGGCTATAAGGTATAACGGGGGGACTATAAATAGAAGGAGTAGCTAGAGCTCTAACTACTTATAATAGCCTAGATATATATATCTTAGTCTATAAGAATTAATAATAATATAACCTAATATAATATACCCTAGGCGAGCTAATAACACGGAACTATTATAAATAGGTATATATTAAAAGTATAAGAGATATTTAATAATATTAAATTAAAATTTTATATAATTAAAAAGGTAGTATAAGATTAAGATATAAAATATTAATAAAATATTAATATTATATAAGTTATTATACTTAGGTAAATAACTAGGCTACTCTATTAATAGAGTATAAAGTAAGCCTTAAAGGAACTTAAAAATAATAATTATAATATAATAACCTTTTAAGTACTTAAATAGTAGGCTATATATAATATTAATAGTAGATATTATAATAAAGATAAAGGATAATAATTAGATATTCTACTCTTATAATAAAAAATATAGTAGAGTTTCTATTCTTAATAATAATAATATAAGAGGTAATAATAAGGGCTTTTTAACTCTTTACCCTTTATATAGTAATCTTAATAAGCCTTATTAGGAATAATAAAGTACCCCTTATAAAGTATATTCCTACTAGGCAATTTCTGAAAACCCGGGGCCGGCCCCGGGCCGCCCCGGGCCCCTAGAGCCGTGGTTTGAGAAAGCTTGCCCTGGGGCCGCAGGGGCAGACACGAGTCCGCCCGGGGCTGTAGGGGCCGTAAGGGCAACCTACCTAGCGCCCGGGGCCCCAAGGGACGCGCTAAGATTAAGTATTTAGGCGCTAAGCGATAGTGTTACAGAACACCATTATTAGGCTTCCGGGCGCTAGGGAATAGCGTTAAGGTACCCGCAATAGCAACGCTGTTATATCATCTAATATACCAAGTCAACATGGCTATCACGCCATTAACCCCTACCCAGGCCTATCCCAGCGCATCACCCCCGCGTAGAAACTGGCTGAATCGATCGATTCCGGGGTCGCTTTTAGGGTGGCGTTGGGGGTGGCTCCGGGGTACGCTACCCGAGTCCCCCGTCGATCATAGAACATCAAAACTTTTGAAGTTCTGCTTAGTAAGCAGTCACGTGACGTCGTTTCGCTTAGTAAGCAGTCACGTGATTTCGTAGAATTTACCAGCTAGTAGATTTCAAAAAAATTGCTTAGTCAGCAGTCACGTGACGCTACCTTTGGTGCCCGGGGCTGGCCCGGGGTCCCCGGGGCCGGCCCCGGGCCTACGGACCGAAGGCCTTTGCCAAGGGCATAGGGGCGAGTTGAGATCTTGCCGACGTATCCCTAGTAATAATAATAGGAGAGGTAATAGGGAGGGGCTTTCTACTCTCTACTCCCTATATAGTAATCTTAGTAAGTACTATTAAAAAGGATAAGGTATTATAGGATATTTCTACTCTACTCTCCTTAAGTCTTTAAGATAATAGCGATATTAATAGTAATATTATTAGTAGGGTAGTATAATAACTATATATCCCCCTCCCTTTACTATTAAAAATAGGTATAGCTTAGAGGATAACTTATATTTACCCTATAGGTAATAAATTTTAGGAACGGCGCTAGTATAGAAACTCCCCGTAGATTACTACCTTATATTAGTGTGTGTGTAGTGAAATCAATATGCTTGGCAGATTTCTCTTAGCACTACCCCTAGGTCATGAGCTTACCATTAAATTAGTATAAACGTAGAGTTCAATACCTTCATATCAGAATATGTAGCCTGGCACTTACCCGATCATTTTGACTAATGGCATGTGCATAGATTGTTTGGCACCGAGGTACTTCCCCGTACTTTACTTTACTTATATTGCGAATTGACGAACGACCTTGCCAAGCATTCCCATCCAGATCGCATACGCTAAAAGCGGCAAGCGGGACCGAGCCGCCACATGCATTGAAAGCTCGCCATTCGACCTCAAATGACTTTCCAGATACCCGTTCACAAAGATGCTAAAGGTACTTCGTCTGCGGGCGCCTCGCACGACTCCTCTTCTCCACCACTGTACTTATCCACAGCGGTCCTATGCCACGCGCGAACGGACCTCTGATCGCGTCCCCACCAACGACCCTAATCCACCACAGCCCGTGCAGAATGTTTCCGATTCGAACGTTGTCCCGATATCGCCTCAAGGCCTTCGTGACGAAGAACTGCCCCTGCAAGAAATGCCAGAAGACAGCGAACGGCAACGAGTGATGCAAGCGCCCAACCGGAAGGACCCCTGGAGCAGAAGTCAGCAGCCGAGAGAATCGGCGATGAGTGGGCCAAGATTCGAGCAAACGATCATGGAGTACCAGGTGTGTGGTTTCTTCATCGAATTATGGGGGGACATATGCTCAAATTTAATATGGGGTTGGGCAAAGCTAACACCTCGATCTGACAATGTAGCCCCAACCTGAAGCTGCAATTGATCTCATCCACAAGCAGCCTGTGAGATGGGCGAAAACAAGGGTTGTCTCATGCGACGGAGGTGGAGGGCCTTTAGGCCACCCTCGAATCTTCATCAATGTCGACAAGCCACAGATCAATCCGTGTACATACTGTGGACTTCCTTTTGTGAGCTGTCTCTCTGTGGGCGATGAGTCGAACATGGCGTCTAGTATCGCTGACCTCCCTTGTAAGGCTCATGACCATCACCGGAAACTTCTGCAAAGCATGCCAACCACCACATATCCCTTGGAGCCGGTAGGGCATCCCGCTGAGGTTTCCGAATCGCAAAGGGTCAATGACCAGCCCTTCGGTCAACGGTGACATCACACATGTACATACTTCGTGTCAGTGACTGCTAGGGCAGAACCGTGGATTGTATACTCTATGGAGGCGTTCGTTATCCGTTTCAGACCCAGTTTTGAGGCACTTGATCCTTTGTGTTACGCTTGAGCCAATCTACCCAAGCGCTCCCATATATTTCTAACTCCAAAGCATCCGATTTTCGCTTCTGCCTCCCTTCTTGCTTAGCCAGCAAGTCTGTCCTCTCCTGTCTCCATACTCTAACAATTCGGTCGTACTCCTGCCTTTTACCAAATCTATCGAGGACTAGTTCGGCAACGTCGTCTCTGGTAAGTGTCGGTACCCTCGTCATATGTGTCTTAATCCTGTTCTCATTCTTAGGAAGCCACGTATCCACGAACCCCCTATACAATTCCCTCTGCGCCATCCTTTTCCGATCGTTCGCTTTCAGATCCCCTCTCACATAAGTCTCGCCTTTAAAGAACCGGCAGCCCACTACATACTCATACATTGCCTCCTCGCTCTCAAATGGACGACGATGACTTTTCTCATCCAAACCTAAAAGTTCCAACACAGCACTTGGCTCATTGGTCAGTAGGATCAGGCTCCTCTTCCTGTTGAGATCCTCAATTTCCCCAATTCGAAGATGCAAGCCCACATCGTTAGCCGTGAGCCCAAACGGGCGGATCGTTGTCCCCAGCAGATTCCAAAGGTCTCCGTGCGATTGGTGAAATACTTGCCAGTGGAGGGTTGGGGTGGGGCAAAGATGGACATCGACTTGGATATGGTTTTCCGGGAGGTTCGGATAGGGAAGCGCAAAGGAAGTGGTTGCCGAACCGGGAGTGGTGAACTTTTCAGCTCCAAGAGTTTTGGCAAGACACTCAGTGGTGACTGAAGGCGTTGTGGGCTGGGAGACGAGTATATCAATGTCGCCGTAAGACACCTTCGATGGGGCTTCTATCGGCGTTGCGACTTGGGCGTAGAGCGTCGAGAGCAGGGAGAGGTAATGATCCCGTAAGCTGTAGTAGACTTCTGGCGGCATTCGAGGGGTTCTTAGTGGGGTTACGCCGGACATGAAAGCCTTGCCGCCCATTGTTGCGCTAGTTTTATCTTCTTCGGTTTTCGGTCGATCAAAAGTTGGTTCTGGGAGTGGAGCTCCTGAATTCAAGAGTCTTCTCGCCACTGAAGAACGCTGGCTTAATTGGTCTGTACCGCCTCGGTACTTTACCTGGTGATACAAGTATCGCCAAGGAGTATCGCCAAGGAGTTTCGCCAAGAAGTGTTCGGAACTGTGTGATATGTTTTCCATTTGATGACATGTTGTCGATGTGAGCTTGTCAATACATTTACTCCTACTTTTTGTTTGTCCAGCTACCGGTCATACCCATGTCGATCGATACCTCTGTTCAAGTTTGTCAACAAAGGACAGGTTGCGCAGCAGCGCTAAACACCCTACAAATCGGTCGATTGTACTGCCATATTCCGGAGTCAATAGTAGTCCGGTAGAATATCTTTAGCGTAGACTTTTAACGCCAGACCTATGCTTGCCGCATTGGAAAGTCCGACGCTCCTGATGATAGCCACGTGCCTGTCTTGCGTTCGCTACCTATGTAGGCCCGATGAGGTGGCCCAGAGAACCCGTATACCATACCGCTGGGGGCTGCAGCCGGTGACAAGAAGGCGTTTGCCCTGCCGCAAACCTTACGGACGTTTGACGCGCTGCCAACTTCTGATTCCTGGTACGTATGTGCGTAAGTATGCATTGCCACGTGTGCACACCCAAAAGTGCCGAAATTTGCCGGTCTCAACGGTGCATGACGGAGCCGCATACAAATATTCAGGAGCTAGCAGATGCAGGAAGAGTTTCCTTCCCCAGTGGTACATATCCTGTTGGCGAACCGAACAATCGCTTTATCTGGGGGTAAATTGGATCAACACAGGGCATGCAAGACGCACACCCTCAGTGAAACTGATGATAGCTTGTGCAGCGCTGATGTTTGTTGTCGGACCAAGGAGATGCGTGTATGTCAGATCCCGTGCCCCGGAAAGTATGGGGTAGGAAGCGAAGGTCACTGGCGCTGATCGCATGATGGGACCAAGGCTTGTGCAGCATTGCCACCACCTAAGGATGGATGGTTTTCCAAGCTTCAACGCAGGAGAAGCGCTGCCTTCTGCAGTTTTGATAGGTGCGGCTGGATCATGAACGGTGAAAGAAGCAAAGAAGCCATGTATTTGGACCATGCAATGATCTACTGTGCATTGGTACCAATTCCTCGAAATTGCTGCGTCGACTAATCAAGAGCTTGCAGCCTTAAGCTTTCGCTACCGTACTTTCGAAATCTCCGCAGTGGAACTAGTCACTTAAGGTTCCGGTCTCAGCCTCCATCCGACATGAGTCTCGCTGAGCCTAGCTTGTTGGCTTGATCTACAAAGAAGTGGACCGAAATTCCTTCCGCTTCTTCTAGCGTCGTCAATTGCTACCCTGACCAGGAGCTGTACCTTAAGAAACTAAACTTATAGCCTTGTGCAATCTTACTTGGCTACGGAGTACCGTGGGGGACATGCGTCTAGCATAATCGTTCTCAACGTAAGGCGAGGATTGATGCAGGTGCACCAACCTTGAGAGTAGCGAAAGGCATCGGTGGAGGCAGCCAAAATGTACTCTACAAAGGCGAGAACTCAGATTGACAATCCTAAACGAGATCATGGTACTGCATCACCCTTGCACTCGAGTTGGACGGGCCAAAAAAGAAGGATGAACACGCAGCTTTCGCCCATCCCATAACGTTGAGTTGACCGATAGATTCAATGTTATCAAGCGAAACCACTCTGCGACTGTGCACCAACGCGTTCCGGATGAATACGATCGCCTAGACGTCGACGTCTAGGATACCGATGAGCAGAATTGACTTTTGAAAAGATGGCAAAGTATGTTGCGCCGCTTGCTGTCCGCATCCTCATCCTACAACGTCCATCTGGCTGCGAAAGTCGAGACCGTGTTGCAGCTTGGATCTGAAATTGGGATCCGTTCATCGGCGATAACGTGCATCGCCAAGTCCGCTCAGCCCCAAAGGAGCAAGATGAAGCGGCAAGGTGAGTACCTGTGGGGTTATTCTGTTGGTCTGCACTCTGCAGTCAGCATACTTCCAACTTCCCAAGGATCGACGGTGCAGATGCGAGGACATGCGGCTAAGCTCAGAGGATATCTAGCGCGAACCCATCCATGTCGAAGCTGGGTGGTCGAGACTGTGGACCATACTTCGAAACTCTGGGTCGGTTGAGATTCTCTGTCTGTCGGGACATGTAAAGTGACTTCAGATTCCCGAAAGCTTGCCGACATTGGCTTCCAAGAATATGGTCAACATGGCGTTCACGCTTTCATAGGTCCTAGACAGTCATATTGATGTCCAGACTTAGTAGGCTGCAGCTTTCGGAACGGGATCGGAGCTAATGGTGTCAGAGAAGCAGGATGATGCACTTGGCATGAAAGATAGAATGCTGACTCCAGTGCCACGCTGCCAGCTTCCACAAAGAGGTATCTACCCGGTTGCCGTTATGCCGCCTTGCCGACGACCATGTACTGTTGAATGTCGTATCTGTTTGACTTCACGCTTTCCCCGTTATCTCTAGCATTCTTTCAAGCGAGTCGAAGTACCATTATAGTCCACAGATACCACACCTCCATCCAGCCTTCAGTTTCTTGTCCATCTCTTGCTGTTTGCGGCGCGTCAGTCTCTAGCCGCTGAGGGAGAATTGACTGTTGGGAATAAGCTTCCTCATTCCACTTTGCATCAATGGATGTACTGGCTCTTGCAGTACATGGTGGCTAGTGGTCCCGTCCCAAGGCTAGCCTGCCATTCTCACGATCAATTGCAACTCCTGTGGTACCTTGACTGCAGACTGCATGCAAGTGATGCAACAGCTGCAGTAGTGCAGCTTGATGTGAGTGTTCCTACGCTTGTTACCTTGCCCATTAAGCTGGTACCTTGCACGGAAAGATCCCAGCTTTCCGAGCCTCGCTGTCTTCAGCTTACTCTCCTACTCCCGCCATCGCCGTGCCAGTTGACTCGCTTATACCCTACCTTCTTCTTAGCCTTGTCATCGCCACCGACTAGCTTATGCCAGTCCTCATGCCTTTACCGTTCCTTCTACTGAAATGTCATCACAAACAAAGGTTATCGTTGGCCTAAATTGTGTATGCTAGAGTACTTGTCATGGCATTTTGCTACTTCGTGATCTGCCTGGCATCTCACTGGCTCGAGGATTTGAATTGTCAAAGGTGACGCCATCGTCCAGTCAAGGAGGAGAGTCTGGCGTTTGCGTGTGAAGCTCTGCAGGCTGCCGCCCTTCTTCGTTTACGGCAAAACACTCTTGTTTCCATCCACAAAAGATCAGGTCGCTGTCAATGATCCCATGTCACGAAGTTATAACAGATCAATCGATAGAAATCGACCGGTCCTGGACCATAGGGAGCCCAAAAGACGGCAACTCCTCGACGGCGAGACCAGAGATAGCATGGCTACTTATCAGCTCCCCCCGCCAGATCGATTGCATTTCGGAAGCGATACATCCGCGGGATTCACAGAGCCCATGAAGTACAATACAATAAGCCAGTCAAGTCGGAGCCTCGCACCGCCTAATAATCCAATCTATACCGAGCAAGCTCGACAGCTTCGTCACGAGCAGCTTCCCTCGGTCAGGCAGCTGCTAACGCCTTCGACTGTACCAAGTGGCCCGCAATCACCATTCTCACGCCAGCCCCGTCCCACACCTTCTCAGAGGCCGCTAGACCTCCCTTCAGAACCTCGTGGCCCACCTACCACTGATTCTGTCATTCGATGCTCCCAATTTGCTCGTAGGTCCGCTTATTCCCAGCCACAATCGTCACCCACGCAAATGCCGCTTCTAGAGAGCCCGTCGAGAGAACGTTACCAGATCAGCCCATTCACACAGCAATTTCACCCGTCATATACGCATGGTCAACGCCCGAATACGTCGCCCTACGTTCCCTCTTTCGAAAATCCGCAGCGGATCTCGTATCCCCACCAACAGCAGCAGCCGCTACCACCGAGCTTCTCTACGCGCCAACAGATGACTCTTTCAAATATTCCTCATCTCCAGCAAGAGATTCAACTAGATCCGGGCCGTTCTCAACAGCTGCTTGCAATCAATGCTTCTGGTCAATATTTCCAAGAACAATCAAGCGACCATAGAATGGCAGTCAAATCTGGGACGACTTGGAATCAGAAATCGTCGGCTATCGTGGATAGTGTCAAGCCAATTGCTCGGGTTGTTGGGGAACAAGATGTTTCGGGGCAGGGTCCAAGTTGGATCTACGAAGATGGCACGACATGCAAGAAAGTCATTGATGGAGAAGCTGTCAATGCGCAGTGGGGTGTGACCAAAGCTGGCAAGCCTCGCAAACGGCTAGCAATCGCATGTACAACTTGTCGGGAAAAGAAAATCAAATGCGATCCCGCCGAGCCTAAATGTGTTCAATGTGAGAAATTTGGCAGGAAATGCAGATTCGCAACAGCGTAAGCACCTTCAATACTATCGTGTACCCCCATCGTTGATCTCTTCGACCTTTACTACTGCTTATCTCCTTGCACACTTTCCTCGGTGTACATATCCATCATCTATCCAGCACACTGATTTTCCTGTAGTGTTCGCGTTCATCGTGACAGTCCAAACTCACCTTCTTACGATTCTCAGGCGAGTACCACACTCATGAACATCGAATTGGGACACTCGACGGCACCATTCGAGACATCTCTAAACGCGGGCTCGCCTCAAGGAGAGGACCAAAAGCCGTTGGGAAGCCGAAATGCCTCGCCTTTTGAGACCCGCAATATGAAGGAAGCTACGCCAAGCGACGCCAAAGTTAACAAAACCACGTCAGCTCGAAGACAACAGTCAATCTTACCAGTATCAATATCATCAGATACTGAACATAAACTTCAGGTGCTAAAAATACGTTACTCCGTTCGGGACCCTCGATATCCTTCGGATGATAAGCCAGCGAAGGTTCATAATAAAGCTGTCGGCTGGTGCAAAGACCAATTTGAGTTTGACAGCAAAGTTACAAGCCATTATCTAAATATCCCCTCCGGAATCAACAACGCAATCTATCGTCTATTCCCGTACAAATATTTCCTTTGCCGGATTCAATATATTCTCGCTTCGAATCTGCCAATATCCGGACTTGCTCTGAGTCTAGAGACTCGACCTGTGCCATTCACCCCCGAAACAGTTTGGAGATCCTCATTTTATATTCATTAATCTGAAAATCGACTCTGAAATTATGTAGGCTCGCCATTCAATGTATCAATCTCGTGAGGAATTTATGACGGTTCATGCACTGGCTGCAGAGTCAATCTTCTCGGCGAGATAGCCCGCGTCTTGGAAGGCGAAAAGTTCAGCTTACAGCTCACGCGTAGCCGGCCGACTACTGCCATTGTATCACTTCTCAATGGTTCAGACTCAAAAGCTGGGGGACTGTGGCGGTGTCGCCATTGGAGTGACATTTCGTTTGATACCTGGATCGGATAGTGACTGCCAAGATTTGGAAGAGTCTGACGAGCTCGAATATGGATACTACCATCGCCTGGCCTTTAGCTTAGCGTATAGGACTGATGTAGGCTATACATTACAGATCCGGTCTTTGGCGTTCGCATTCTAGAAACCTATCTATACTTCGAAGCCGGACCCTTTATCTTCACCCTCCATAAGAAGAGACGGGATACGAAGAGCAGGGCTGGATGGAGACACCAAACTTCCACTGTGGACTGGTTGACTAAAAAGCTCATCATCCAACTCAGCCATCGAGACTGCGGTCCATGGCATCCCCTGTGCGCGTATCATCTATATGGTGTGATGTCATTGCTGACACGTTGAGGTCATGTCATACGGATCTGGAAGACTCCGGAACTTTCTATGATTTTATGAATTAGAGGATATCGTTCGAACGGAGACTATGCGACTGTACCTGATGTTTGATGCTACAGGCCTTCAAGTCTGCAATCATAGTAACACCCTTAGCCCTTCTGTCAGTCCTCATGCGGTCGACCAGGTCATAATTCTTTTATTGAGCCGGAATTTACGCTAAGCTCTTCTATTGGCCTCCATGGTCACTCGCAATGTTGAGACAGCGATCACCCATAGATCGCATTCGCTTCAATGGTAAGAAGGATCGAGAACACGCTTCACGAGGACGAAGCTTCCTATTCAAAGAGAAACAGCCCAATGAACCCAAGCATATGGGCCTTTTCGAGTCCTTTCATCGGCTACGCTATATTGACCTCCATGAACGTTCTCAGATGCAAGCGATCCCTCAAGATCCTATAATAACGTTTTCACGTTAATGAAGAGCGACCTCGTGGTCTTGCGGCACATCGAACCGATACAAGGCTAGACACTTTTCTAGAGAAAGTCTATCTCCATGTCAGGGCATTGATCGTTCAGTGATTGCTGAGGTATGCAGGGCCGCCTGGAACGGATGAACCTAGAAGTACAAGCAGCCACTGGAGGGTAGCTCTGGCAGAGACGAAGATGCCTTCCGATGATAGTAAGGGTAGCATTGAATGAACACCGCAATGGGTGTTGCAAGGGAAGACATGTGGCTCATTGACTGATCGGGATCTCGGAATACCGTGACTCATGTCCTGGACTCGGGGCAACCTATGTTCCACTAATCTGTGCCCAGAAGTACCTATCCTCCGCCGAATGCATAGTCAAGACACCAAACAGATTGGCACCTGTGGCGGCGATTACTCGCAGAATGAAGAGAGCGGCGTAAGGCGATACAACATACATATCGTTGGAGCTCCCGTTCTGCCTTTCGTCATCCAATTGCTCGAGCTGAAGGCGAGGAAATGATGCGAGATTCTTCTCAAAGGAGAAAGCGATGCCAGTTGATTCACAGCACATGAGAAGCCCTTAGTATGGTGTTTAGGGGCGCGAAAACGCCATTGATTTAGGCGATGAGGGCGAGGTGACTGCATGTGAGACGCTGTGAGAGGTGCATCTTATCTCATCAAGGATACCGAAGTCTATGGAGGATGGCGATAGGTCTGTATGCAGATGGAGTTGGATTGTGAACGTGAGTGTTGTAGTTATAGTTCATCGTCTGTATGTGGTATGCTAGATACCCGATTCATTTTATTCAAGCTCTCCGATGTCCTATCATATCCATGATGACTACAAAGGTGGTGGCGTCTGGACTTATCTACTGTCCAGCCGACGTGCACGTCAGTCCATGTTTTATACTTCCATCACTCACGGGACCGTCATATGGAGTATATAGATCGACTTACTGGTGCATGAGGAAGAATGCGGAACCTCCATGCAGCTGATGCATGTAGGATCCGCCTGGATAGGGTATCTTGAAAATGACGTGTCTGCAACAGTTGTTCCTGTCTGGTTATATGTGATGGTGGAGGCAATATCAGCTGATATCACGCGTGACCAGCAGCTCCTGCGGCTCGGTTGACCATGGCTTTGGGTCCGGATTTGGATCGCTTCCACTTTTTGGAGCTTGCGATGGGGTATGTACCCGGTAATCGTATGCTTCGAAAGGGTTGTTTCCTTGATCGGTTCTTTCCTCCCATCGGCACGCACAGAGCAGAGAGGACGGGGCTCTATATGGGGAAAGATCCTGATTGACCTAACAGCTTGTGCAATGCGCTCACAGAAGGTCTGAGGATGATAATGTCAAACAAAAAGCTAAGACAGATCAACAATGATCATTAGGGAAATAGCCTGTACTCGCTGCGGGGATTATGCGCATGCCCTGTCCGCGAGCCCGAACTTCTCATCGGATCATGGCGTACTATCGCTGGGGTATCCTCGCGTTCAAACCGCGAATGGGCGTTAGCTGGGACAATAGCAAGAAAGCAGGGCCCAGATTCAATGTGTTTGTGGAGACTATGGCCATGGTGGTAAATCGCCACGAAACCTAAGACTAATCAGATGTGAGGAGTCGAAAAACTTGAAGACTGCTGTTAATCAGAGGTGTGGAAGCTTTCAGGACTGGTATTAAGCGTGAACATGATCAATGAGCACTGGGTAGTCTTAAGTAGGAGAAGTATAGACCAGGGAAATGCTATAGGCTTTGGACGAACAATGTGGGATGAGCATGTACAGGAAAAGATCCCATGTAAAGAACATCGCTATATAACAATCCGAAAAGCTCGATCCTGGTCAAGAAGAACGACGCCGTTATTGAACCTGCTTTTTTGATACAGAATATCTCCTAGTATCCGAATCAGGCTTCATTTCTCGACTCTTCGGTTGAATCTGTCGATAAGTTCTATGAGAACTGATGATTTTGACGGAAGGGAATATCCATGGTTGCTTGGTTGTTGAGCGTGGTTCCGAATATGAATGCTATTGATCAGTTTCATGAGCAGATTATATACTGAATGAATTTAGACCATCCCTTTACATTGTTCTAACCGCTTTGGTTTTGATAGAAATTGATGTTTCGCTGTCAAGAACTACCACGACGTAGGTAATGGTAAACGAGCTGTGGTACGCTCAACATGGATTGAAAAGCACTGACAGATATCTATAATTCACTGTAACGACAAGTACAAGTATTTCGCGCATTCTCACATAAAGTCGTCGACGAATGTTCGCGGTGGAGCAGTCGCCAGCGACATGACCAGAATCTAAACACATTTTGCCACATTTTTGAGGAGTTGGTCATTAGGCCCAATCGAAGAATCAGTGGTACCTCAGTGACCTTTCCGTTGGGAGGCTGTTGGTAGGTCCAGGCCCTATGTACTTGCAGCAGCTGTGTGGTCGAACTTTCGTTTGCATTCATAGCCGGTGTTCCAATAGTCGTGACTGAAATCCCCCGTACCTGTTATATTTCCTCTTCTCGTACCTTTGATACTTCGGTAAATTTCATACAGTTTATTCTCCATCGGGACTCTGTATATTTCTGTCAGATGGTCTCCTATTACATATGTCGTGTCCAAAGTCTGATCATATTTTAGGAGGCAGATCTTTGAAAGAGCCATCTATGTCCCATACTCCTGCCTTTGTGAACTTGTTGGCCGTTTCACTGCCACTCATATATCCAAATCGGAAATACTCCTTTTCCATCACGTCGTGTCTATCGAACGTATGTTCTGGAGGGCCTTCTCCAAAGTACCATCGATGGCGCTCAACATCGTTCACCAGTACACTCAGTCCATCAAAAGGCCGTGGAGGCCGGGTCCACGAGAAAGTGATATTGGACAGACCCACGGCAAATGCAGTGGCGTTCGGCAGAGGTGGATCGAATGGTCCTTGACCACGAAGTGATGTTGTTGTCTGCATAATGGAGTCAAACCCCCAGCGTGCAGTTCCGTTGATGAATAGACCAACCAGAATCCCTTGATAGAGAAGACCTGGTCTCGTCTGGGGCCGGGTACCTGGAAGTAACAAAAGAGCGAGAAAATAATGATGTATTCGGAGGTTCAATGGGGGTGCAGCGACACACAGGAGCAGACCAGCCACGAAGATTCCGTAGATGCCTAAGTAGCGAGGAAATAAACCCTCAAGCCGCAGATACCACACCTGTCCAAGCGCAATGGTGAAGATCAGAAGCACTACCATCACCAAGGCAAGCTTCGCTCCTGGTTGTTTTGCGATGTCCGATGGAGTCAGACGCTGTATAGGAATGAAATCAAATGTGTAATTGTTCAAAGCGCCGACCCAGGCGCCACCTAACCAGAGCACGGTCCTCTCAATGTTGGCAGTCAATCCAGTTTGTTGAGCCTTGACACAGAAATGGTAGATGACAAAGGCCACGAAGGCTGCAGGAAGGAATCGGCCAATTATCAAGGAGGTCAGTGAGGCATAGTCGGAGTGATCCGGAGGATCTGACACGAGCCCGACATGGAAGAAGAGCATTGTGAATGTTGAGATAAATAAAACAGGAGGCGAAGTAGTGCAGAGGGACAAAATGGTGGTGAATCCACAAGTCACCGCCAGCAGCGGCCAGCGAAGATCCCTCACGCAATGCGAGGAAGGTTGTGGAATGAAGGTGAATGATTTTGGAAAGCTGGAGTCAAATGGGATGCTTTGAATACCATGCCGCTTGGTGGCAGTGAAACTACTCTGTTCGCCTGCAAGCAAGGCCACGCCGCATCCACCCTTATCGTTGCCTACGAGACCCGAGTGAATGGCTGCTTGACATATGAAGGAGTCGCCTCGGTATATGGTGTCCGGACTTGTAGAGTTCTCCTTGCTATCTGCAGGCCCCCCAATCACATACGGTTGATAGACGACTTCATGATCGCCTACTGCGTGAGGTTCCAAGACCTGCACAGCTTTGCAATTAGCAGGGCACCTGAAAGCAAGCGTTGCGTTGTCGAACGGTCGACATCGATTTCCGTTCAATCCACACTTGTTGTCGATGTCCCAAAATGTTGCACCGCACCATACAGGCTGCGGCTTTCCATATCCCTTAATATTCCCAGCTTGTGCGGAATGATTCAAGACCAAGGTAAATGTTAAAAGCCAGCAACAGTAGAAGAAAGCCAGCAGCGCAGCTTTGTGTCTTCTCTTGAACAGGTACTTATCGATTAATCGGACGGGAGCCTCCTGAATAAGAGGGAAGAATGGAATAATCTTTTGGACCTGGGGAGGGTTCGGGCCTTTCGACCAGGTCACTATAGCTCGAGTAGCTCGCCGAAGAGGGATAGGTACCCATCGCCAATGAAAAGACTTTGAGGATTCGCGCAGCCACACTGGAATCGGGAAGCTTTCATTCCGTTGATCGGGTGAGGCAGCGCGAGAGCGAATGCTCATATCGGAGCTTCCGGGTGTTGAGGGTTCAGGGCCGCCTTCTTGATCGTCCTGCCAACGAGAAAGTTCATCGTGAAAGGCTTCGTTTCCAGTGTCAGCACGGATTTCTTCTGGTCCCATCATGAACCAAGGAGTTAAACAGGTCCCCTTTCTCATCAACCTCAATTTTATCGAATGGATCTATTCGGAAGATCTATTTGGAGCATCCATATGCATGATATTCAATCATAAGCCGATACACTCTCTTGGGAACACCTGGTGGACAATGTATGTACAAACAATGTAGGTGCCGATCCATAGGTTGTTGTATGTAAGTCGCATGAGCACTCGGCTGTCTTCATTCCGGCTATTCTACGGTAAGACTAATCGGTGCCTGCTGAGCGTCGTCATAGATCTGCCGTTGATCTGCCGTTATCTATTATCAAGCATGGACCACTATGTTTACGCATCTTAAGCAGGTCCACGAATCTCCCATCTACATTAATCCTTGAACGCTTCGTCGGCAATATGGAATCACCCATCCGTGCCAGCAAGTTGCCAGAGCCCATCGACCTCTCTCATCATTATTCAAAGACCACAAAGAACCGCGCGGCAAGTAGTATTAAGGAGTTCTACAAATACTTTACAATACCTGGAATAGGTAATTTGGCTGGTGGCCTTCCAAACAACAACTACTTTCCTTTCGATACCCTCGAAGCTGCAGCAGCACTTCCCGCACGTTTCACTCCCATACCCAACAAACCGGTCGATCCTCCGACCGACCTTGTGTCTGCGACAAACTTGTCGGATGACCCTTCCGCGTCTCGCGTTGTCGTGCCCAAGACCTCAGACAACCAAAACGTTCTTCGCAAGATCGACTTGAAGAGCGCCCTTCAATATGGTACAGCTCAAGGATATCCACCACTCTACAGCTACCTCCGTCACTTCACAACGGAGAATGTGCATCCGAATGTACCTTACAATGGTGGCCCTGAGATCATATTGACCTGCGGATCCACGGATGGCTTTTGTAAAGCCCTTGAGGCACTGAGCAATACCTGGAACGAAGACCGAGATTGGATTGGCTACAGGCAAGGTTTACTCGTTGAGGAGTTCTGCTACATGAACGCGGTCCAGGCTGCGAAACCAAGAGGGCTGAACATTGTGCCAGTCGCCATTGATGACGAAGGGATGAAAGCACACGGCAAGGGCGGTCTGTACGATGTGCTAGACACATGGGACACGGCCAAGGGAAAGAGACCGCATATGATATATACCGTGACGTAAGGTGCCTTTCGAGTCAACGCTTCTGCACGAAATTGACCTTGAACCTAGGGTTGGCCAAAACCCAACAGCGGGAACACTTAGCGTTCAGCGCCGGAAAGATATATACGAAGTCTGCGTGAAATTTGACGTAGTGATCATTGAAGACGACCCGTACTGGTATCTCCAATATCCATCCGCCAATCAATCCTCGAGAGTCGAAACGATTACCTCGGACGATTCACCACCGCGGAAGTCTTCGGGCTACCCATTCCTCGACTCCCTCGTACCATCCTACCTTTCGGTCGATTATCAGGGCCGCGTTGTCCGTCTGGACACCTTTTCCAAGACGGTAGCGCCTGGTTGTCGTATGGGTTGGATCACCACCCAACCTGCCCTCTGCGAGAGGCTCCTCCGTATCACAGAGACATCGACTCAACGTATGTATTGTGCGGAGCCCATCTCTCTCCTCAAACCCGCCTTGAAATTGTGGGACATGTTTCGAGAGCATTTACGCCTGTTCATATCCTGTGATTTTGAAGAGCGCTCTCCGTTGATCGTATAGCTGACCCACGTTTACCATAGAACCCTCCGGATTCGTACAGTCAATGATCGCCGAATTGATCATGGGTCCCCACGACCCGAAACACGGTCGCGGCGGCGGCAATGCAGATGGAGGATGGCAGACTGACGGCTGGGTACGCTGGCTCGAAGGTCTGCGCGGCAATTACCAGCGCAGGATGCAAACCATGTGTGGCATTCTCGACGAGGGCAAAGAGCTAGTCAAGGCCGGCCGCCGCAAGAGCATCTCCGACGAGTGGAGCGTCGTCGACAAGGTCCCCCTCTACGACTTCGTCTGGCCCCTCGGCGGCATGTTCGTCTGGATCCACATGAACTTCGAATCGCACCCACTCTGGAAAAAGACCACGCCGCAGAAGCTGGCACGGGCCCTCTGGATCCACCTGACCACGCCCAAGTACCTCGTGCTCGTGGCGCCGGGCGCGATCTTCGCTCCGACCGAAGCGATCAGGGAGGAGAAGAGCTGGGCGTACTTCCGGATCTGCTTCGCCGCGGTCGACGAACCTGAGGTGGAGAAGACGAGTCGTCGGTTCGTGGCCGGCGTTCAGCACTTTTGGAGGATCAAGAGTTTGGAGGACATTGAGGAGATGGGTGCTCGGGGGCTTGAGGCGAGTGCGGGCTTGGTGGATCTGAGGGGGGGATGTTAGGGTTCATGCATGGTGAGAGGGCTGTGAGGTGCGCGATGGTGAAAGGCGTTGGTCAAATTGATGGTGTTGTGATGACTGGGAATGATTGAACGTAGGTACATCTATTAACGAGCACTAAACACTTTAATGTCAAAGTATAATCGGAATCTCAGCCCCGCATAAGCCATTGGTATACCGTTACGTGAGTGCTCCCACTAGACTCCGTACTGAGCCACGGATCTGTCCCATTCAGTAGCTTAGCTAAATCTCACGAAACTGAATTACCGGCGTGAACCTTTGATCTGTGTTGTCCATAAATTCACCAAATCGAAATTAGAAAGTATTCGGCCGAATAGAGCATAAAAAGTTTGTATGTATTTACATGTACTGTTCTCCTCTCGACTGGCCAAAAGCAATAGCTTTTTTCATCGCATGCATGATAAAGACTGAGACCGCCCAACATGATATCTAAACCATCTCACCTATTATGTGACCATGCAAGAAACTCCAGGGTGCAATGCAGACTTTTGCCAAGTCCCCAGATACGCCACTGTATGCACCTTTTCCCTCTCGTTCACTCCCTTTTTCATACGTGGGCTTCAAAGAGTCCTGTCGTACCCTGATCGGCCTCTGGTCGTCAAGCAGCCTCGTTCATCCACGTCTGCCCATTAGCCGTCTCCTCAACCGGAAACACTTCTCTTGCATATTCTTCAATCCCCCTCCATCCACCCCATAGCGCTCGCGCCTCTTCGATAATGGTCCCCTCTCCACCGGCTCCACCACTGCCGTCCCCATTGACACCAGCGAGCTCGGTCTTCGTCCCGCTAAGCTCTGTGCCGAAGTAGGGTGCATTGAGCTTCCCGAAAAGTACCTCTAGTGCTTGCAGTTGCTCGTCATAACCATTAGGAATTGATGTCTCGATCTCGATGGTTGGGCTGAAGATATAGCGGACGGGACAGCGGAGGGCACGGGAGAAGAGGTGACAGACACGGCTGGGCGTCAGGAGTTCGAATGCTAAGGGTATACTGCAGGAAGCGACGCGTTAGTCCTGAAAGAACATAGAATCGTCGGGATACTACTCAGAGCGTACCGATGCCCAGACCACTTGCTGATGCCATCTTTGAAGATCTGAAGCACAGCTGGCCCAACGTCATGCTCTGCATCGAGCCACGGTATAGGTACATCAGCGTGGAAGGGAGCCTTCCACTCGAAACTGCCGTCGGCTAAGCGTCTCATGCGGAACAGGGGCATGGGTAGGCTGGTAAAACTGTAGTACTGCCGTCAGTAATGGCACGCGTTTGGAGCACTCGCATGGACAAACTTGTTATTATAGATGCCGGTGTAGACGAAGGTCGCTGGAAGGCCGATCTACTCTTATTGAGAATCGACATGCTGTCTAGAACGAAGTGATCGTGTTCTCACCTGCCGGACGTAGTTCTCGATTGCATATTTGGAAGCCCACAAGGGCGCTGCTGGCCATCCGTTGCCATGGACGCTGTGATCGGGCATACTGCTGTATATCTACACTCCTCGTCAGGGACCTGGCCAGTTTGAATGCCAGTGCTCGCCCACATAATGCTTTATCCTTGCTTTCTTCGCAGCATCGGCCAGCGACTTGCCAATAGCAACCTCATCGCCCCAGGTGAGAGTGTTGATGAAAGCCTTGTTGGCGCCCACGAAAAGATCGGATATGAATCTTTTATCTTCCAAGGAGCCCTCGATGACGGTGACGTTCTCGAGGGCGTCGAGCTCTTTCGCAACGGGGTGATCCTTCTGGGACTGACTGACGTGTGCTCTTACCTCATAGCCAACGGCAGAGGCGACCCTACAGACCGAGGCAGCTTGTCGACCCGTGGCATTGACGGTCACGAGCACTTTCTGTGGCATGTGAGTTGCCGTTGGCATTCGATGTCGTTGAATACCGTAGCGAGACGTGATGTTCTCAATCAATGTTGACCTGGTTTGTTGATGAGAGATTTCTTAAAAGGGATCGAGGAGTTTGAAGATAAACTGCTCGCAGCGATAAGGTATTGAATAAAGGCTAGACACTTGAGGACAAGAAAATGATGGGAACGTTTGGCAAGATCAGGTAGTGCCAAAGGGAGACGGAATGATGCACAGGTCCAGTGAAAATCCGGGGAAGTGCTAAGGCAGGGCAAAACGGCAAGGGGGTGGAGAGGTGAGTGTTATCTTCGCATCATTCCCACAGAATGACGATAAGGACTGAGGAAATAAGAAGGGACTGGGCAGGTAAGGTAGCTCTGGAGAAAGCTAGCTTTGACTTCGGTACCATTGATGCGCAATCACGATGACATGTTGATAGGGGACACCGATGACTGGCACACTGACTTCCTACCGCAGCTCGAGATAACCCGGAGGCCTCTCAGTTGCACGCAAGTGAAGCAAGGACAAGCAGATCCACATGGAGCCAGAGAGTACGACCAAGATCCGAGGCCCCGACACTCGTGATGTAGATGCGCGATATCGAGGCGACAGATTGTCATGATCCATGATACATCATACATCGCAGCTCTCATCATTTCGTAACTTCCTCCCGCGGAAATGGGGTGGAATGAAGGAAGGGAAAGTTCGGTTCATGTGTCATGAATGGGAAGAACGGTACACACGGAGAGGTAAGGGAGGGAGGCAGGCGAGGGAAGTACTTTACGTGTTTAGCCTCGTTCGTAAGAGTTGAATCCTTTTGAATGGGACTAGCAAGACTAGGAAGGATGATGGCGAATATTTAAGCTTAGTTTCCTTAGTGGAACGAGGGGAACGGCCGCCAAGTCCCTGCCTTTACCTAAAGCACTACGTAATCTCAGCCCTAGAATAACCCTAATTCTTTCGCTTTCAGTTGGGAGTGCTTGATCATCTTCACCTTACTCTACCTTATTACTCCGTACTACAGCTTGCGCTTAAACTCGGCATAACATCCTCTATCCTCATCTCACACTACTGTGCGGTGTAAAAGTGGCGCGCTCCAATCGCAATATAATGCGGAGCCGATGGCAAGGCTGCCCATTCGGAACTCGTCCCAGCGCATCGTGGCCGGCCATGCTAGGTGTTCAATGTACTTTGCCTTTCAATACCCGTCGCTCCCATCCTGTGGCCATGCCTCTATACCATACGGCCCCGTTCAGGGAATCATGATCTCATATTGCTCCCACGGTATTCATCCATGGAGACACCCCCATCTCAACCGTTGACGACATCGCCTAGCAATCCTTAAACTATTGTCGGCTGGCGAACAGGCTACGCAGTACCTAGCACGGGGACCCAAAAGCCATGTCGATCACTTAGCATGATTTAGGCCTAATAAGAAGAATGTCTTGGATCCCCACAGAGCAAAATCCACTTCCGTGTCGATGCTACAAATCGTTCAACAAATTGTGCATTTGGTGTGGAGGCGTCCAGCTTCAGGCCGGTTGCTATCATTCGGCGGCAGTAATATTGACCTCTGAGCGAGCCCACGTGTTTCAAGCCGAGTAACGCTGTTCATAGCATGTGATGACCCAGTCGTTGAGCCTTCAATCGACAATGGCGAGCACCGTCAGCTTTGCAGCCTCCATCCATACAGTCACCCACCTGACTAACTTGGAAGGATCAATATCGGGCGTGGAATCGTACATACCTTGCACATTCGCAAGAAATAAGCTGGAATTGAGCTTCCTCGTGAGGCTGCCAGTACATAAATTGTTGGTCGACCAACGACATTGCTTGATGCAGATTGCCTGTTGGTGGGCTTAGTCTGAAAAAACTCCGCCGTATGGGCGCAGGAGATCAGACCTGCTACAAGGCTACCCGCAAACATCTCGTGACGAAGCGCTCTATCAGCTTTACTGGCTCCTTGTAGCGCCGACTTGGTGAAAGACTGAAGCTTCGAGAACACGTCGCTCGGATGCCTCACTCTCTCCAAACCCAAAGTTCCCCTGGCATTCCGATACTTCGTGGGCGCCTGGGCAGATACCCATGTGGGTGATATACATATGCATCGTATTAACAAACCACAGGAACCGATTGTGCTCATTGCTAATAAGCAGTCAGAGCCTGTCGACACCTCCTGGGCGGCGTTACTTGGGCTTTTCGCGTTGAAGTCGATACTCTATTCTCTATAATTAGAATAGTAATACGAAAACCAGTCGGTATCTTTGAATGGACTCCGGTTCGATGATGTTAGCGACAGCCCACGGTAGATTGTACGATATTTCTATATGTCGGAGAACGCCTCGACCTCCTTGCGTAATCTAATGAGGGTTAAATAGTAGCCGCATCGACTCGAACATCTGGTAGATCGCAATCGATGCATAGATGGTACGGTCAGCGTGTTAAAACAATGCGATTTAAGTTGCTCGCACAATCTAGATGAGGATGAGTGACGCTTGCTAATGATCCGGCTATGTCATAGAAATCCGAAAAGGGACTGAGAAAACCAAGGTCTGAAAATCGACACACGTCGTTGAAGGTCATGACAAGCTTCTATTTGGCCTGTCCAGTCATTCAGCCTTCTTCGTAAGACAGATACCTGACTTGGTCAACGCTCTTCCCAGTGTTGCGGATACTCTTTGCCGCCACTTGAAGAAAGCGAGGAGCGTGTAGGTTACCATCCGCCCTCATCATGAGGCTTGGTTTTTCACAATGAGTCCGGTAAGATTTTCTCCGCACAACTACTGACGACTATAACCCTGTGGCGCTCCTTGAACTGGCAATTTCCCATTCACAACCGAATCGACTTGGGATATATGGTAACACATTCAAAAAAAAGGCTCCCCCTGAATTCTTACCCTTGCTCATCTCCGATTGTTTGGCTGGCCCACGATGTATCGAATAAGCACTCCAATATTAGAAATGGTAGTTCAGAAGCAAATACAAGCCTCACTTCTGCCAGTAATCATCCAAATCTTGAATCGATCGAGACGATCCACAAAGTTTCTCCGGGATGTCCAAAAGTGTTAGCAGACACTATTTGAGGATTACGTATCCTGAACTGTTCAATTGACGACTTACAATCAACATCTGCTAGACGAAATGAGAGTAACGACGCGAAGGTCACACCCCAGTGGAATTAAGGGGTTATTGGTGCCCGCTGACGCACATTGCATATCTTGCTGCCGATACTGGGTAATACTTCTAGCAACCCTGTCATTGAAGCGAATTCACATGAGGGAAGAGAATGGCCCGCGAGATCACCGTTTCTCCGATTCCACGGTAACAAAACATCGCGGTCGGTGGATCATTTCGCGACCTGCCTAAGTCTCGGTCAGCGATCCATCTGACTCTTGAGCATTGGCGACTGTGGCTGCGTCGCCGTTGTGTCTCTATTCGAGCGCTCTCAATGTAAAGAAGTTCTACATCATCAATTGGTACAATGAAACGTTTCCAAGCATACCAACCAAATGGGCTTGACTGGATGTATTGCGGTCTTTGGGTAATTGATCGCCAGCACTGATGTATGACCAGGTCAACGAAGCAGGTGGCCTGTCAGGCCGTAGAAATACAAATCTTCAAGTTTAGACCTGTACAATGGACTATCTGATGGCTGCAGCGACAGAAACAAGACCTCAGGCGTCCATTAATAGGGACGTGTAGACGGCTCATCAAGCCTGGTATGTAGGGCACCAGCCAGAAGATTGTTATGAAGTATTCTGGCTCTTTGCTTCAGGAGATGATATATTGAACTGAATAGTACGACCAAAGCAAGAACTTGCAAAAGCATTGATCGCTAGACATTTGTTCTCATTTGCAGTTGACGTTAGCTTTTAGTAATACTGTAGATGCATTATGAGTCAGGTCCTTGGTCAGCGTAGCAACTTTGGCCTTGTGGGTATGCTATGTCATATGCTAGAAATACAGAGCTCCAACAAAGGATTCACATGCTATTCTCATTTATTGTATGCTGGAGGAGGCAATTTATATAGTGAGGTCTTCGAACACGTCGCTCGGGCTTGGCGATGGCCCCCTTTTGATCAATCTCTTGCCTGACGCAGCACTTCAAGATGTTCGGAGCACAACAGAAGTAATAATGTGGAGATGCGTGAAGAAATGTAATTGTGATGGCGTCTCTCAATGATCGATATCCTCCAAGAGAACCACGAAAAGAAAGTTCGAATCACTGGGAGCGTGTCCTATGGCTATATCCAAGCCACTGCGTGCATTGGCGATAGTGTCTACTTTTCTCCTCATCTACCTTGTCCTACAAGTCTTCAAGAGTCCGCCTACAATATCTGGGCCCGGAGATCTAGAACAAGAAATACCGAACGAGCCAACGCTAGAGGGTTAAGATATATCTCGCGCGCTACGGTCAATTGCGTGTCTAACATCAAGCAGATACCGGAGAACCAGAGGGACCTTTGTGGCGAGCAGACGAATATGCGGCAGACAATCCCAACGCCCCTCGCATCAATGCGACCCTGTTGGCACTGGTACGGAACGAGGAGCTAGAGGGCATGTTGTCGTCGATGCGGGACCTCGAAAGAACATGGAATTCCAAATTCAACTACCCCTGGACTTTCTTCAACGACGTACCATTCTCCGAAGACTTCAAGCGCCTTACTCAGATGGAAACCAAAGCGAAATGCAATTATGGTCTCTGCTTTACGTCCGGCCGATATTGTCTAAATGATTGCTAACGATGATACCATAGAACTCATCCCTGAAGAACACTGGGCAGTCCCCCACTGGATCAACAGCGACCTCTTCGATGAGTCCGCCAAGATGCTGGAGGAACAAGGCATTCAATACGGTCCTCTCGTATCCTACCATCAAATGTGCCGATGGAACAGCGGCATGTTCTACAAACACCCAGCCCTCAAAGACGTTCGCTACTATTGGCGCGTCGAGCCAAAGGTACATTTCTTCTGCGACATAGACTACGATATCTTCCGCTGGATGCAGGACCACAACAAGACCTATGGTTTCACGATAAATCTCTATGACGCACCCCAAAGCATACCAACGCTGTGGCCTGAGACCGAGATGTTCATGGCGGCGCATCCGGAATATGAACACCCGAACAATGCAAGGGAGTGGGTCGTCGACAGCAAGAGGAGGCCTGATCACAATATCAAGGCAAATGGGTACAGCACATGCCATTTTTGGAGTAATTTCGAGATTGCAGACATGGAGTTCTGGCGATCAAAACCTTACGAGGATTATTTCGAGCATTTGGATCGGGCTGGCGGTTTCTTTTATGAGAGGTGGGGGGATGCGCCGGTTCACAGTATTGCGTTGGGCTTGATGGAGGACAAAAGCAAGATTCACTGGTAAGACCCGCTTCCGGCTGGTCATACAGGAGAATGGACGACAGACTTAATATTTTGCAGGTTCCGCGACATAGGATACCAGCACATCCCGTACTTCAACTGCCCCAAGTCCCCTAAGTGTAAAGGCTGCGTTACGGGCCGTTTCACTGATGGGGAACGATTCCTTTTCAAAGAAGACTGTCGGCCGAATTGGTTCAAATACGTGGGCATGGATTAGTCCGTGGCTTGATCAGAACGACTATCTCAAGTTGAGGAAGATCTTCCGGTCGAAGCTCTGTCTATATATACCGAGTTCCTGTGCTGACTTTTAGCGACATACTTGTAGAGCACTTATTGAGGGTATGACGTATAATGGGACGCTATGGTGTCTCTACATATTTTGGGTTCAACTACCGTGGACTGTGCAGTTGTGGGATCTGGTCTGATTAGCTTGGTTGCAGGTTGGCTATGAAGCGCTGTTCATCTGCCAATATGATCGAAAGGAGTCCGTGTTACTACTAGGTGAGAAGACAGTCTCATGATTGTATCCCGTATAATTAGGAAATATATCAGCGTGTCCATTCGGTGCAACAATGCGCTTTGGGAAACTATCTATGTGCATTTGTGGCAATGGGTCAACTTTGTTGTCATAGTACACGCATGGTATCGGTCTTCGTTCCGTTTCTGCCTTCATCTTCGCCCAAACGTGATAAGTGCGATTCTTTCTGTTCCGTGACCCCGCCATATAGCACCTCTTCATGAACGTGTTTTGCTCCAGCAGTGCAAAATCATTCCGGGTACAGCTCCTCCTTCAGATCGATGCCGAGCTCTTTCCGAAGCGGCTCAAGGTCACGCAGGTATTCGTCGTATTGGCCTTTGTTCTCGACTTTGGCTTTGATAGCTTATAGAAAGGTTAGTAACCACATGCGGAGGAACCGGTTGAAGTGCAGATTCTACCTTCAAAGGTTCGAACAGCAGTTGGGAAGTCATTGACTCTTCTTGCTGCCTTTAAAGCTGCAGTAATGACCGAAGGAGATGGGACGAGATCGTAAGCGAATGCGTTATTGAGGTTGCGCTTTTGATTGGGAGGGAAACGTCAGGGCTTTTCTTTCTATCAATGCAGACTGGATAACGGGGATCCAATGTATACCTGTAGCTCAAAGACGTCTTGGATACCGTCGAACTCCTTCTCGTATCTGTCCGGGTTTCCATCAGCCAATTCGTTGTAGATATCGCAGGCCAAATGTCTCAGAGTGGATCAATCGTATTGTAGGCCACCCCAGTCTGTTCGCATACCTTGCAGTGAACTCCTGAAAGGTCTCCTCGCCGTGACCTGGGGCTGCCCCTTCTCCATCCTTGTCGGCGGCCCTCCTCACGCTCGTACTGAAATTGCTGCCCGTCGCGGTCGCGGATGAACCTGCGTACGATTCACGTTGTGGGGAGAACCTCCTCGCGGGTTGTGACGACCTGAATAAGCACGAAGGCTGTGTACGTGCGGCAAAGCGAATGAGGGCGGTCGAAGACATGGAGCCTAAGTGTGAAGGAGCTGATCGATGCGTTCGGACGAGGCTCAAGGTACGAAGATACTTCCAGCGGAGTTCCTTCCACGAGTAGCGCAAATTGATTATACTAGGGCTGAAAAGAATGAAGGAAATCGCCGTTTCTGAGACTTCTAGAACTGAATCCGTCTTCAGAAAAAACGAAAGCCAATTGGTCTTTACAAGTGCGTTTCGTGTCGTCGCTGGGCCAAATTGTGGCTGAGGGCATTCAAGATTGGGGTGGAGCCAATCCAAGCCTCAATTGTCTGGCTTCTGATTGGACAGCTCTTAGAACTAGACTCATGTGCAAAACTCCTTTCGTTCCCCTTAGAATTGCAAATCAGCACAAGACACCTTCACCACTTCTATTCAGCGCTCACAGGTAGCAGCCGCTGTCGGGCTGCGCATCCTCAATCCTTCCAGTCACTCCTTTAAGACCTATCAGCCATTGCTGCCACATGCGTCAACTTCCGAATACATTCCAAGCATAATTAAACAACATCATTGCAGCATCATTGAGCTCTCTCTCTGGACGTCTATGATCGCCGAGCGTGCCTCAACACCACATCATGGATTCCCTTAAGTCTGTACGTTGGCCGACAGTCGATCGACCTTTCGGCGTGGAGTTATGGCCTCTCTTCGAGAAAGTCTACACCATGATCGCGGGCTCGTCACCCAACAAATTCGTCTTCGTTCCAGGCGTGACGCCCATGTCCACTCTCACAGCGACTGCGACAATGCTTGTAACATACTACGTGACTGTCTTTACCGGTCGCGAGCTCATGAAGAAGCGGGAACCTTTCAAGCTCAATGGGTTATTCATGGTACACAACCTGATCCTGGCGACGATCAGCGGTATGCTTCTCGCGCTCTTCATCGAACAATTAATACCGACGGTGTGGAGGCACGGCATATTCTACGCTATTTGTGATATTAGAGGAGGTTGGACCACGCCCTTGGTTAAGCTTTACTACGTGGGTAATGTCTAAGCTCCGCGTTGTTTATGATTGACGGTCTCTAGCTCAACTATCTCATCAAATATCTCGAACTGTTGGATACGGTATTCATGGTTCTAAAGAAGAAACCCCTCAGTACGAGATGACATACCCTTCTGATTCCGCATCACTCTAACAGACTCTCAGCCTTCCTCCACACCTATCACCACGGCGCTACTGCTCTCCTCTGCTACACCCAGTTGGTCGGCCTGACCTCCGTTTCCTGGGTCCCTATCATCCTCAATCTCATGGTCCATGTCGTTATGTACTGGTACTACTTCCAAGCCGCGCGGGGCGTGCGCATTTGGTGGAAGCAATACATCACGATGTTTCAAATCGTTCAATTCGTTCTTGACCTCGGATTCGTCTACTTCGCTTCCTACACATACTTCTCCAGCACCTACTTCCCGAACTTGCCAACCTGCGGGAAGTGCGCCGGCGAGGAGTTCGCAGCGTTCGCGGGGATCGGGATTCTCTCGTCGTATCTACTCCTCTTCATCTCGTTCTACTTTGCGACATACAAGAAGGAGACCTCGAAGTCTGGTCGAGGCAGAAAGAAGGCTAGAAGCATGAGCCAAACGGCCACCAAGGCAACGATCGACATGAGCAAGATGGAGGTGCCGGATGTGGATAGCATCGAGGATGCCGTACATATCGGACACGCCAATGGATCCATCAAATCGAACGGAAGTGCCAACGGGGGAGTGACCCCAAGAGTGACCCGGAGCAGGAAAGCTTAGAAGCGGCATGGGCACTGTCTGGGTCATCAATCTACCTTCTCCACGTGCGATGTGATGAAAAGCTCGGCCCGCAACATATTTTTCCGTGTACACTATATTCAAGATAGGCGTTGACTAGCATGGAGGTCTGACAGTAACTCCATCATTCGTGCTGGCGTGGATATTGGGCGGCTGGGTTGATCCTCGAGGGTGGGGTCCAATCTGACCAAGCATCAAAAGGCTGGGTGGGCGGATGGAATTTGCAATGGGAGGTAGGTGGATGTTCAAGTATCTGGTCGAATGTGGACCAAGTAGCAGCATGTATGATATTACAACAAGAACACAGGAAATTCCGGTAAAGTCGAGCATTTGGTACGAACGTGAACAATGGGATTATCATTTCCAAGGCTCATTCATTCATTGTATGAACATTCCCGATAGCTAGAGCATAAGATACCCCCCAAAAGCCCCCACTACTATCTACCTTATCCCTTATCCCCTACTCCAAACCCCAATCCATCCATCCATATCCCAATCCATCGCAGCTGACCTTACCACCTATCTCAAGCTCCCGATTTGTCATCATCACCATCTCTCCGGATGAGTGGGTTTCGAACGTGGGAACGGTGAAGGAGGGTAAGGTGAGGTGGTGGTTTTGAGGATGTGAGGAGATGGGATGGGGATGGGGACGGGATGGGGATAGGGTGAGAGAGCGGGAGCGCCGTATCGGAGATTGGGATACTTGGGATGAACGGCCCTATATATAGTATTTAAGGCCTGGTTCGCGTTGGCATGAGTGGATTCAGGATAGGAGCTGCGAAGATGGATCTCCGTCAGTCGTTTGTGGTTTTGTAGGAGGAGGGGTTAGGGGTAGATGTTACGCTTGGTGTTGGGGCTGGGGGTGAGGGACGGAGTCTTGGGGGAGAGTGTGATGGTCGGAACGGACAGACATGCTTTTGTATGTGGTAGTTGGAGTTGTGTTTGGTGTTGGTAAGGAGTGGGTTTGGATGTGGATAGAATGTGATGGCGATGGCGATGGATGGAATTGGTTCTTTGGGGTTTGTTGAGGGGATGGATGCGATGGAGGTGAGGTAAGGTAGGTAAGGGAGAGCTTGTTTTTTGTTGTGTATCTAGATTGTGAAGGGGATTTGGAAGAGGAGAACATAGGATGGGGATTGTTATGATTTGGATATCTGGGTAATAGGATCTGGATGGGCTTTGAGAGATGTACTGTGTGATTTTCTTATAGAGGAGGGTGGATGGAGGATGGTGTGAGGAGAGATGAGATTGTGATTGTGAGAGTGAGTCGAAATGGGAGGAATGATTACCTTCCCCACGTATTGAACCTTGGGAGAATATACAACAGAATAGGTTCGATTCCTATGGGCGCTGATCCATATCAATGGTGGTGATCGTGTCTTTTCTTCAAAGGCGCTCACCGCTTACATTGACGCGATATCATCAGGTGGTACTCATGGCGATGTCAATTGTGCCGAACTCGGGGTGATTCGAGGGAGCCCTGGTTGAAAATCATCTGATTCCAGATGTGCAGATATGATAGTCAATTGGCACACAGCGCTTACCCTCAGACCTGAGTCTTTGAGCTTGGACGGACTTCGTTACGATGTAGCAGACCCTCAGCTTACGGATCGTGAATCATTCATCATTTTGGTGAACGTAAAAGTGACAAGGTCTAGAAATTGTAGACATGAGACTGAATCCGAGAGGAGATGCGCTTGAGCATAGATATCTGCCAAGTACTTCATGCAGATCAATCACACAAGTCCGAGCTCATCCCCCGAACAGAGATGTGGCCTGAGCCAGCGTGTTTATTGCAGATGCATTGACGAAAAAAGAACAAGATTCTGTTAGCAGTCTGGCTTCAGTCCATGCTGCAGCGCTGCAGCTCATGCAAACGGTCTCACAGGCCTCAATGCTGCCGTCTGTAGGGGCCAGGAGACCCGGATATCAATGCCGTGAACGTCCGAGCATTATTACACACTGTGGGTTCTTCATAATCCTTGCCACATCAGCGGTGCTCGAGGCTTATACCGTGCATTAAGCAGTCCTCAACTATTCAACTTGCTTACAATGTCAGTGCAATAGCATGAGTTAGATCGGTAAGTATGTTGAGAAAGTGACACCTACGTGAGCGCTTTGACCGATGACAGCGAAGTATCGAGACTCACGAGGCTGCACTTCGAATTTTCCGAGGCTCGTATGATTGGCACACTCGTTGTTGAGACTTTTCCACGGCCGCGCTACCTTACCCTCCGCAATTCCGTGATTCGCAGGTCAAAAGCATGAATCTTTCTTGGGACCGTCCTATACAAGCTTCCGACTTCCACCTGCTTGGTAGCCATAGACGTTGATCCGTCTGGATTCACATTGGTCATCTTTCCGACATTCAGCTTCCATACGCAGGTCATGAGATCTGAGGTCAAATCGGTGAGGCCTTTAGTGCGGGCTCTTTCTATTATCCGACCGTTGATGCGCTGTAGGTCAGAACGTTGAGGCTGCTTATGTCAAATTTCCGACATGCGGAGGGTCTTCAATTGAGGGGAAGCCGTTAGATTCCAATCTGCCGCCACCGTTCCTATTTTCCGACATTCCTTCGACGGGGCTGAATCATGGGATTGTACCGTGGACTTAAGGCGGCTCGCGGCTGTAATCAGGCCGCATGAAGCGAGCAGAAGTTTCCTGCGAAGGCTTCAATTTTCATGCGTGGCACACCGGACCTGCTCAAGCGCACAGAAGGTGGAGTTTAGCAGGGATATGCGTCTGCAAGGCACGAGCATGTATCTTCACGACGAACCAGGTTTTTGCGGGTTTGATGAAGACAAGACATTAGAGCTGGAAAAGCCTTGACCCACGGTATGGACACCGGGCTATCGCGAAGCAAGTCGGCATCACTTCACTGGCTACAGCAAGCACCGATCTGCCGTTCAGCTTTGTGTCGAGCCGAGAAACTGAGTATCATTATGAACGAAGGGAACTCCAACGTTGTACAGAGCCTCAATTCTCCCTGCCGTTGGCCATCTTAGAACAGCACATATAGCAGAGGGTAGAAGGCAGCGAGAGAATGCGGATGCAAAGTTGAAACATGGCGTGAAGATGTCAAGGTGTGCAAAGTCATCGGTGGGCGCGCAAGAATGATACTTCCTGCAATGCAGGCAATTGTGCATATGATATCCGCGTCATGGTTGAAGGGACAATGCCATTGGCCTGAAATCCACACTGGAGACTTCCCCTCATTTGCTAGACAGCAACCTAATGCACTCCACTGCCAAGCTCCTGCGTGAATTGCCCTAGCTCTCGGAAGATTGTCGAGCATAATCCTACGGGAGGAAGAGGCCCCCAATGACAAGTCTCAGGAAGTGCGCAATTGCACGAATGGTTCTGGCGGCAGGATATAGGGCAGAGGGCATGTTTGTAGTTTGATCCTTCCAAAGGTCCAGAAGGGCGGTTCCTGAGCAAGACGGATGGAGTCAAAGGCTGGACGACTGGTGGTTTGCAAGCCGCCGTTGTGGTGGTGTGGAAAGCAGATGCAAGACTTGGGCGCGGATCTCAAACACTCTTGACGCCAGCCCGAATGCAGTAATTCATGCAATGCACCGGCACTGGAGTTTCATGTGCTAGGAAATGGCGACTCAGGCCAGTCATTCTGTCGCGGAGGTTAGTCTCATCTAACGCTGTATCGGCCTCCTTGCCAATGTTCCCAACCATGAGACGCAGCCTGGACCAAAGATATCGCAGCTGCCTTGGAGACGCCTGATTGACATAGACGTAGTTTCAGTCCTGATGGGGGCTCGAAGCTGCTCCAAGCGATCGTGGTGAGCTCAGCTGTTCTCTGCGGCATCACGAAGCGATGGGTGGTCGGATATTTCCCGGATTGGATACTATGCGCCGCAATGGGCTGGACGGAGAAGGGAGTGGTGGGATGCGTGGTAGAATACAAACTTAGGTACATAGGTACCTAGCAGTAAGTAGTAAATCACGAGGCATGCACAATGGGAAATATGCATTGGACTAAGGCTAAGAAAGGACAAGCTCGGATGACCACTGCAACCACTTTGCTCACTCAAACTTCCCTGGCCAATCAACACGCTTAGATCCTCACCCCACCTTGTCAGATTCCACATGCTTTCCTCCGCTTCAACCGTCATGCTGGTACAATTCGAAGCTTTACTACGTACTACTAGAGCTACTGCTAATGCCGACCCGATGCGCAGTCCAACCACGGTGCAAAGGTAAAGCATACGTTCAGATCGCCAAAGTGTGATAAGCCGGACACTGTTAGACTGCCTTCATGCGGCGCAGATGGATATAATACGTCAAGGATCCCCTACGCCAGATGCTACACACCACTACTTCCCTACCTAGCTACTTCTCACTCAACTACGCCTACCAACGAGTCATCTTCTGTCTGTTTCATGCTCATTGTCACCCCACTCCCATGCAATCACCTTGAATCTTACACCCTTGCATCATACTTCTGACATATGAACACCTGTTCGCCATCCGCCATCCGCCATCCGCCATCCTTTACCCATCACCAGAACGGCGCGCCGCCGGTAACCATGCCAGTCCTCACCCGTCGACCGCAATCGCTGACTCCCCGGCAATTGATTTCCTTGAAGCCCAGCATCGAAAGTCATGATACCGTCGGCGAGCCATTGTGGGCGGTGGATGAAGATTACGAGCGACCACAGAAGGAGATGGATTTCCCCTTGACCCCGTTCGGAAATGCACCGTCGAAAAAGGCATCGACGAATAACCTCCGCATCAACACTTACACCGCTAGCGACCTGCATGAGCGCTACATGGAGAGCGAGGAAGAACCTTCCCCAAGCCCTGATAGTGACACCGAGAGCAGCGAGGACGGGCTCAAACATAAGGCTCCCGCCGCTTTCACAACCCAGCTCTCCGACTCTGTTGATTATGTCGAGGATTCCAAAGCAGAGATCGCCATAGCTGTTCCCATCATGGTTGTGGGTAGACCCAAGCTCATTGACATCACCAACCTTGCTCCAATGCAGAGACGCAAGCGCACACTGAAACCGATGCGCTCGCGCTCAGCTGTCAAAACCGTCGCCTCGCGTATTGCAGCGGTCACCGAAGAGGCCAGCCCCTCTACCGCCAAAGAAGTCACCAAGATTGCAAGTCCTGAAGACCGGGTACCGAAGCGACAAGACAGTACTCCTATGCTCGCACCCAGCTCGTGGCTTCCTGAAGATGTCAATATAATCGAAGAAGAGGATGATCACTACTTTCCAGATCTTGAGCTTCGCAATCCCCCTACATACAACGACTACGACCCCTACTCTCTCGATCCACCATGTCTATCGCCTCGAAACTCCCGCAACGGTGCGAAGAAGCTTGGCAGTGTCTCTCGTGCAAGAAACAGTCCACATTCGAGCCCACCTGTCGCAATGCACAATGGGTGGAAGGGTCTCACCAGGTCGTTGAGCATCGCAAAGAGACAGACCCTACAGCGAGGGGATCAGCAAATTACCAAGAAGCCGAAGATGGTTGCAAGAGCCGCGAACGAGCGAGAAGATTCGTCGATGATCCCATCGTGTCCTTATTACGAAAAGGAAGCCGTTTGAGTATGGCAAGACCAGGAACGCATGCCGCCGGAAGATAATGAGATTTATGATATGACTCTGGGACTAAGGCGTTTTTGGCTTTGTATTCAACAGCATCTGCGACATATACCACCCACCACGCTACACTCATTATTTAATCTTTAGTCTTTAAATGCTACACTCATCAGGAAAGCTTCATTCTCTACGTCTTGATCCCTCTGCACTACAAACTTCTGCTTCTTGCTTCTTGCTTCTTGCGCGCGACTATCGGTTGTCTTCCCATTGTGGAGCTATGAGTGGCCTAACCGTATACAGCTAGAATAGCTGCTTGCCACCAGCGAATGGTCACCTTGCTCATGCTTTGGCTCATAGCTTCAAGCCCTTCCAATACGTCTAAGATCGCTTACCTTACAAGCACTCAATGTGGCAATGATCTGTTGTAACCCGTACTTCATGTTGTCTTGGTACATCAGCTTGCCTGTCGTTCGGGCAAGACTGTTCATGTTTTCCTGACCTTTTTCTACAGATTGGAGTGGATCGCCAAGCGCACTGGAAAAGTCTCTTTGATCCCAAGAATTGTCGGTAATCAGCCGATTACTTCAGTGTTCCCTCGACAACTTTCCAGATGACTCTGCTGCAATCAAACTTAGCTGCCAGCCGAGAAAATACTATGGCAAACGCTTTTGGTAGAGCAATGGTGATGCTGAAGCATTGCAAGGGCCTTACCTTCCATGCTTTATAGATCAATCTGCCAAACCGGTATTTGCCATTCCGTTGACGATATGACCTGATAGTGCCGCATAAATTTACTCTGGACCATTCGATTACTTGAGAGCGTGTTTCCGGATGGGATCGTTGTTGTTCACTACAGAGAAAACCTCATATCGAGACCGTGCAAAGATCTTCATGGCTCTCGGGTCAGGGAGAGAATCAATGCCAGAATCGCGAGTCTTGATTATTATGACTGGAGGCACAATCTGCATGAAGTACGGCGACCATGGTTTGATCCCAGCACAAGGCTTTTTGGAATCTGGCATGGCGCCACGGCCCTCTTTCAACGATGGATCCAATCCAGATGACATTGCTGTCATGGTCGACGAAAACACCGCGAAGCCTCACCGCAGCTTGCGCACACCTATTAGTAGATACGAGAAGCATATCCGATATACTGTTTACGAGTTTGAAGAGCTGCTTGATTCTAGCTCGATAAATTCGAATGGCTGGTCCCAGATATCCTCTAGCATATATAGGAATTACTCAAGATATGATGCTTTCGTTATCTTACATGGTACAGTAAGTAACCTTCACATTCGATTCCCTCTCCATACTGTCACTCCTCTGTTACAAGCATGGGCTGCGGAGGTGAACAAGAAATCCGTCAATGATGCGGGAATACTGATACGCATACCATACAGGACAGTCTTGCATATACATGTTCGGCATTGAGCTTTATGCTACAGAACCTTGGAAAGCCAGTCATACTGACAGGATCTCAAGCCCCAATGGCTGAGTTACAGAACGATGCAACGGACAACCTGTTAGGTTCCTTGATTATTGCTGGTCATTTCATGATACCCGAAGTCTGTCTCTTCTTCAATTATAATTTATTCCGGGGCAACAGGACCACGAAAACTTCCGCGAGCGATTTCGCAGCCTTTTCCTCGCCCAATCTGCCACCGCTTGCGACCATATCGTCACTCAGGGTCAACGTGTCTTGGGACCTTATCTACCGCCCGAAGCACATGGAGGCTTTCAGCATCCAGACCAAACGTGCAACTGGTGATGTAGCTTGCTTGAGAATTTTTCCAGGCATACGGCCCGATATGGTCGACGCGGTCCTTAAGATCAGTGGACTAAAGGCTCTAGTCCTGGAAACTTTTGGTGCAGGAAATGCTCCTGGGGACGGATCTCTGGCGAAAGTACTGGCAGCAGCAATAGAGCGAGGGATCATCATTATCAACGTCTCGCAGTGTATGACAGGCACTGTGAGTCCTTTATATGAGGCCGGTGCGCTGTTGAGACGTGCTGGCGTGGTTCCTGGGCACGATATGACCACAGAAGCCGCCCTCGCAAAGCTGTCATACCTTTTGACACTACCAGACTTGACGACGGAGGACATTATCCGGCAATTGTCCGTCTCACTAAGGGGAGAGTTCACAGAGCCAATGAACATGATCTTTGAGCACCCACAGGGTATCCTGCCAACGCAGATAGCCAATCTGACTTACCTTGGGTACGCGATTTCCAAAGGCGATGCCACTGAAGTCCAGAAACAATTGAAGGGCAACCTCGGGTGGTTGCTCAATGAAGCTGACTATTCAGGCAATACACCATTGGTGAGAAAACTTCAATACCTCGTGCGACAATTCAAGCTTACTGTGGTGTCTAGCATATTGCGGCCACGGGACCTAACCTGGAGATACTACGTATCTTGCTTTCCAACGGCGCCTCGGTGCACCTGCGCAACAAAGCCGGTCGAACTCCTCTATTCCTCGCCGCAAATGCAGGGCTTGTTGATTATGTCCTGCTCCTCAAACGGTCGGGAGCCCATATTCATGCGGACGAGATCGCGGCTGCTCGTCTACACGCTTCGAGATTCCCCCAGATCTGGCAGGCCGCTGGTGTAAAACGTTGTGATATAGACGATCGAGGCCGACACGGCATCTCGCCACATGACTGGCCCGAGAATTGTTCGTAACACACTTGTCTTTAGTAGACACGGCAATCACTCATGATCAAGGCTGCAAGAAGCTGCGTGAGGGTTCCGTCCTGGGGCACTGGCGTAAGTAGTGGAACACAGCTGATGTGTCGATAATACAGAGCTGAGAAATACCCTTTCGGCCTCTGCTATTCTTCTCTCCCTCAGATCATCCATGAGCCACGCCGTCGCCTCGCAAGATGTTGAGGCTACTTATAGCCCCTATCGACGGCGTTCGTGACCGAGATTTGAAGCAGAAATCATGTCCCAGCTCTCGAGAGCAGAAGATGAAGGAAAGTCCGGTTGCGGCAAGATCCAAGCAGGGACCTTAACTAGAGCCGGGGTTTGTTGGAACAGGACCATAAGACAGGGGTTGGACAAGCGAAGAAGAGAAGCTCAGGGCACTTCCCATCCATGTAGAACCAGAGCCTCGAACGCTGACTCACTAGCGATGGAATCATTACGATTATTGAGGTTACATAATCGTGTCGTTTTGGAAGGATATTTGTCGGCTCAGACTTCCCAATTCTTGCTAAGAGATAGAGTGCGAGGGCCTTCTCATTCAGTGATCTGATTGGCTGATGCTATCAGGTCTGGTATTGGTAGAATAGGCGGAGATCATGACATACCCCTGTTGTAGTAAATCTGCTCGTTTTGCGGAACTGAAAGTCGCGCGCACCACGAGCTGTCTGAAAGTCTTCTTCTTGTCCCTAGAAGAATTCACCCCCTTCTGGTCCAAACTTACTTCTGGTCTACGCCCTCCCCTTCCACAACGATGGGTTTTAACAACTCATTTTCGCTACAAGAATTATAGAACGTCTAAAACTAAATAGTTCTTATAGTAAAATATTTCTCGTACCTAGCCCGACTGTTAATCTATAGAAGCGACAGTAATCTAGCCTAAGAGAACCCTAGAACAAGACCCCGGAGTACGGAAATGGAGATCTCCGGAACGCTAGCCCCTTGGGGCTGGACCAGAAGTAAGTTTGGACCAGAAGGGGGTGAATTCTTCTACGCAACAACCACGCGTAGGTATGACTCTAAATTCGTCTAATATCATCCTTATTGCATAGTCATTATATCCTACCATTTACATATAATTATTCTAGGTATTCCTATAGTAGGACGCTGTAGTAGCCTCTTCATAGAGCCAACTTTCTAGCCGAGGTAACTTCCGACAGCGGGGCACGAGGAGCAGGAAATTTCCTAAGGCTTTAGTTCTATATAGGAATAAGACCTTAAGAAGCTATAAGACTTGGTAGATATCTTATTTATCATGTCCTCTAGATTCTGCGAGAACTTGAAGTCATACCAACGTATAGTTATTATGTAGGAACAAGAAGAAGACTTTTAGACATGCTCGTGGTGCGCGCGACTTTCAGTTCCGCAAAACGAGCAGATATACGACAATAGGGGTAAGCAGCCAAGCACTTATTCTCGAATTAGGGCCTTCACCCTTTTCTTCTCTTCCATACCTACACAATAGTGTAGTAAAGCCTTGCTTTGAAGTCAATGCTTGTGTCAATACCTTGAGAGCCTCAGATACCTTCTCCGAACGGCTATCAAACGGCCGTGGAGCGTTGTTCGCTAGCTTTCATGGTGAACGCGCTGGGCATCACAGACTTTGACATGAAGTAACATCATCCCGTTGGGTAGCCACCCAGGCTATACAGCAGTGCCCAAAGCCGACTCTTCCAGAATGTCCGAAGACCTAGATAACGAATTGCAAGTTATTCAGTCAATCTATGGCAATGACGCTTTGCAAGCAACCGACATTATCGGCGTCTATATTTTGTCGATCCCTCACAGTCACACCTCTTTGCGAATCTCTTTTCCTTCGAATTACCCAGAGTCGAGTCCTGAGATACTCGGTACGGAGAAGGTAGGAGACTACTCCAACAAAGGCTATGGGAGACATGTTGTGGATACGGCTCGAGAGATCCTTCAAAAGGTCTTCACCCCAAGCTCGGTGTGCCTGTTCGATCTGTTGCAAGATCTTGATCTCGCTCTTGCCAATGAAGTTGAGGATCATGAGTGTATATCGCTGGAACCTGATGAAGAGCATGGTCCAGAGCTGGCAGCAAGGTCTGCTCCGCACATGCACCCTGAGCTCGAGGAGGAGCCAAGATGGACCCTCTCTAAGCTCATCACTGAGAAAAAGTCAACCTTCCTCGCTCGCGCTTGTTCTGTGAAGTCTCCCATGCAGGTCAAGGTTTTCATAGCCCACCTCCTTGATACTGACAAGCGTGCCGCTAAAGCAACCCACAATATCACCGCATATCGCATCCGTTCTCCCGCGTCTGGTGCCTATACGAACGAGCTAACATATCAAGACTGCGACGATGATGGTGAAACTGCCGCTGGAGGACGCTTGCTGCACTTGTTGCAGGTCATGGACGTATGGAACTTGCTGGTGGTGGTGAATAGGTGGTATGGCGGAGTGAAACTGGGCCCAGATCGTTTCAGCATCATCAACAACGTTGCAAGGGAAGCTATCGTCGAAGGCGGGTGGACTAGAGGTAGAGTCGACCAAATTTGAAAGACGAAGACGAAAAGCTATCATTCCGTGGCACCATTTGTTGAGCCGTCTGGTATGGCTCCTCTCTCAATTTCATCCTGGTCTCCGCTTTTCAAGTGTGACTCTCCCATTCGCCCTTTCGAACGCTAGTGTTTCGACTTATGTTTGGCTGCCCGTCATCTCTTTTCAAACTTTCTTCTGTCTCTTTTACTAAACGAAGTACCGCAGGACGGGAGCCGGTCAATGGCACTTGCTCACGGGAGCACGCGGTTTGACATAAGGTCAGTCGCGGATATCCCGTATTCGCATCGATGCTCAAGAACGTTAGGAGCACGGTGATTGGGCAAGCGGCCATCATAGTCGTCGTCCTTGCCGCCACGCCAGTCGCATAGGATTCAGCGTCACGCGTCACGCATGGTAATCAGACTGGTGAAGATCGAAATGCGTGAAAAGTGCCATATGTTTCCCCACACTTTTGATATGCGGTACTTGCGCCCTCCTATTGTGGACACCGGTTTCGCTGCCGATTGTCTGAATGGGCTACCATGCTGTCCTTACCGAAGCGTTTATAGCTCAAAGCACCTGTCATTTTCGCAATGTCACTGCCGGCTCGATTGTACCTTTGTCAAGCATAATGCGACCATCTCGATTTGTCCTCCAGGTTTCCCTGGACTATTCCATGCTTGTGTCGACAAGTGTGGTCCCTCTCGTACCAGGGGATGCCAGCAGTCCACAATCCATGGCGTACCTTGAAGAGAGGTACGTACAGTCAGTCAGTATCCCCCCAACGACATTAGATCTGTACCCGTCCAGAAACAAGCCTCCGACCAACCAGCTTCCGAATATGCCTGCACCACCACCCAGCGTAATCGCCGATCTGCCCATCCTCCCATCGAGCTACTCGGATCCACCAACCTCACTTCCGCGCAAACCATTCAATTCCGTGTCCCTCACTCCACCATAGAACTGCTCGTCACGACCACCAAACCCGTCGCCGGCCCAATACTCGGAAACGCACTCCTCGCCATGCACGAATGGTTCAACAACGAGATTGCTGCCCACGGCGACTCTACTCTGGCGAACAGAGGAGACGATCCTTTCGTGTGGAAACCCGATGGTTCTCCTTCACGATCACGGCAGCCCCTGAAATTGCGTCTCGGGCAAAGTACGTTGCCGGTGTCGCTGTTTGCCGAGAGTTCGAAGGGCGAACACATGACGTATGGCGTGTTGCTCATCGCCGTCGAAGGCCTTTATCTGTGTTTGCCGGCCGTGGGGAGGGATTATGGGGCTCAGTTCGACATTTGGGATTGGAGGGATCAGGCTATGTGGGGGCATGGGGAGGTCAAGGGCTTATAGGATTGGTGCTTGCGAGGAGTGCATGGACTGGACGAGATTAAAAGGTGAATGCGGCGGTAAGAGGAGGTAAAGATTGAGATTTTGTAAAAAAGTTACATAGAATTGGACTGTGTGATAATATTCCAACCTCACACAATTTGAGTTTATCACAAAGCATTAAGCTTACTATGCCAGCGATTCCTGTTCCATCAATATTGAACTTCGTCTCGAGGACTGCGCAGTGATTCAGGACCTCTTCTTGTCGTTGCAGACAAACCCGAGTCTTCTTTCCTCCACCCGAGCCCAACTTCCTTCCTACTTGTACCTCGAGAATGCTCCAGAGATAGTACCCACATGCTCTCCGCTCGTCATCCTGAACAAGTAGCTAGCCGTGGCGGCGCGCGATTCTCCTCAGATCACGATCAACATGCATGGATAGGATCACTGGGAGGGCTTCAGTACGATTGAAGTGTGATGTGCACTGAAGGCTGCTGGCGAAGGTGTTACTTACCACCGTTGTATCTGGTATGGATGGTACACGCCATCTCCTTTCTCATGGGTACCTAAGATGCCTATGTCGCCTTGTTGGTGAGAGGGCCGTGGTAAACGCCATCGTATGACCTAGAGGCTATAGGCGGTGCGGCACGAGTGCCCTCTGGCGAGAATTGGAGTAGCTGCTTGAGAGGAAGGTGACTGTCGCAATGTAATGTCCGGTGTTGGGGTTGAATGACTGCTTTGGTGTTCAAAGTATGAGAACGAGGACGAGAAGCAGTATCAGAACCAGTATAAGAACCCCGATGCAGCAGCTGGACCACGTATCTAATCGAACGTCAGTACTTCCTTCCGATCCGTTGAGAACGCCTCATATGAACCTTCATTATGTTTAATCACCCATCCCACTTTCTTAATCCCACTCGCCAGCTTCCCTTGCACCCGATCAGCGATCTTATCCACATCCCCCAACATCTCCTCCTGCTCCTCCAACTCCCTCCCCATATCATCCGCCTGCTGCCGCAGATTCCCCACAGTCTTGAACACCCCATCCAGCGCCTCATCCTGCTCATGCATCATCTGCGTCTGCTGCCCTTGCTCAAAAGCACCATAGTCATCTCCCCTCCCAGGCTCATCGGGGTCATCGAAAGCCGATGGAGGCGGCAACGACCCGCCGTTCATGCCCTGCCCCTTGCGAGCAGCGCCGACGACGGTCTTTGCGAGTTCCTGCCGCATACGCTCCACCTCGTCGCCGACATCTTGGACTAATTTACGGCGGCGTCCCACTTCGTCGACATCCAATCCGTAGCGGAAGGGGTCGCCTTCGACTGCTCTGACGCTGTCGACGAGGTCTTGGAGGTCGGTGCTGAGCTCCTGAACGGTAGTCTCGAGCTCGGTGCGGGCTTCTGTGAGTTCGGGGGAGGAGGGGGACGAGGCGGAGGATCGAATTCGGATGTAGGATGCAAAGAGGGATCGTGTAGTCTTCAGGGTGGATAGGACGTCACTAGCGAGGATGGTAAGCTTTAGGTAGATCTTTGAGGATTGATACTTGCGTACGCTTGAGCTTCCAAGAAAGGGTCATTCTGACCCGTAAAAGCCATTATCCAAGTTGATCCAAGGAGCGGATAGCGTGGAGCATATTAGTCACAGCTAAGAACCCAAGAGCGGACGATGCTGTTCTCAAGACTCAAGGAATTATAGAATTACACTGATTGAACTGATACAGACGATACTGCACGTCTGGTGATATGGTCTGCTGTAGAACTAGTCTGATGAGTCAGCATGTAGATCAATATCTTGTCTACACTCAACGAATCTTGTAGGTGCGACACAATGCCCTCCAATATCCGCTCTGAGTATGTGCCATTGCCTCCGGCTTCTCCGCTACCTTTGAATGGTTTCGAGAAAGCCGAGCAATATGTTGAATCTCTGCTTTCCTTCATCACTTCGTCTGATCTGTTTCAGAAATTGTGTGGAGGTGTTCATGTTCTAGATTTCTTAACCAATGAGCCCGATCTATACAGTACCATCTTACCGGAAGAATGGAGAGTATGGTTCCAATATAATGACGTGTCTGATATTCTCGACCTCCTGATGAGAGAAGACGCCGATGAGATTGAACGGATGAAATGTATCCTAGACGGATCTTATGAACAGGAAACTAACAGGACATGGCGGCATGGCCCTATGCCTCCCATGAGTTTACTGAACTACATCCAGAGTATTCGGAAGCATGCACTCGATCGTAGCTTTACGAGTCATGATATGAGATGGAACGGGAACAATCTTTCAAATCTCACACCCCTTCCGCGACATGTGGCAGTAGGAATGAAGCCAAAGAAAAAACACGAGGTTCAGAATTTCGCTAAGTATATAAATGAACTTGCAGCATATATTGACGAGTCTGACTCTCACAAGATAACCCATGTTGTTGACTTTGGTTCAGGTCAGAATTATCTTGGACGAGCATTAGCAAGTCCGCCATATCATAAAAGGGTCGTAGCGCTAGAAAGCAAACAGCTCAATATTTCGGGCGCCAAGGACATGGATGTGACTGCAAAGCTGGCCGAGAAGAAAAAGATCCTGCGGAATAAGAAAGAGTATCGCCAGGGCCTGCCCAAACGTCAACAACAACGCCCTGTCACAGATCTAGTCGAAAGCGAAGACTCCGCAAGGGAGTCCCCCTCACCCCTTGGTCGCATCGACCCGATCTTGCGGGATGGCGGACATCATTCAGATGTGGACGGGAGTATCCAGTACATAGAAACCTTCATTGAGGATGGGGACCTATCAACCGTGGTCGGCCAAGTCGAAGGCCTTTCCATTGGGGTGTCCAGCAATCATATGACTGATTCCCAATTCCTGGTGGTTTCCCTACATTCTTGTGGTAATCTCTTGCATCACGGACTCCGATCGCTCGTTCTCAACCCTGCTGTGAAGGCCGTTGCCATGGTTGGCTGCTGCTACAATCTGCTCACTGAGCGCCAAGGACCACCAACTTACAAGCTACCTTCTCTACGTTCTCCCAATCGACGGCTGGACCAGACCTCGTCAGCATATGATCCTCATGGCTTTCCCATGTCTCATAGGCTACTGTCGTACCCGCTTCCTCAGGGTTGTGGCATCCGCATGAATATTACAGCACGAATGATGGCTGTTCAAGCGCCAGAGAATTGGACAACTCCGGAATGTGAGTCTTTCTTCACAAGGCATTTTTATCGCGCTTTACTTCAGCGGATCCTTGTGGACCTGGGTATTGTCGACAAGCCGACGAGCTCTGATTCTGTATCGGTGAGCCCTCGAGGTTGGACGGGGGCTGGAGCCCCTCTTACAATCGGATCTCTGCGCAAAGCGTGCTACACTTCATTTATTGCTTACTTTCGTGGTGCTACTGCAAAGCTGGCAGAGGACCCTCACCGTGGAATTGCAATCTCACAACTCATGGAAAAATTGACTGATGAGGAGATCCATCTTTATGAGGAGAAACATGCAGCCAAGAAGAAGGAGCTCAGCATCATCTGGAGTTTGATGGCATTCAGTGCAAGCGTGGTCGAATCAGCTATTGTAATTGATAGATGGCTATATCTCACGGAGCAAAAGGAGGTCAAAGACTGTTGGGTTGAGACCGTTTTCGACTATAAACAGAGTCCGAGAAATCTCGTGGTGGTGGGGATCAAGCACTGAGCTTGTACCAGAACAGGCAAATTATCTTCCGAAGTGTCGAAGATGTGAGTAGTGTTCTCAAAACAGCGGATTTGCGGATCCAGGATTCGGCTTGTGCCATCGGACGTACATTGCTGGAAGACTCGACCGGCTCTTCCAGTGGCCTACAACTGATATCCTCACATTGTCTGAAGCTCACTGGCTTTTAAGCTACCATCTCGTGGCGGCAAGTCTTGGACATAAGTTCCTGATAGTCATACGTTCACGAATACAATCTTGATTGGGGCTGATTCTTATATGTACGATATCTGAAAGCTACAAAGCTTTGTACAAACCATTCCGATACCGATACCACTATGCCACACCAAGTTGCTACCACACAAGCGGCTTCTGGGCACAAAGCTCATCATGGCTTTATGTCCTGCTAGCTCGTATGTCAATCACGGCTTCCTTAGGGCCTTACAGTGGTTAGACTATTCAGGAGCTAGATATTATGAGTCGCCCATGTGCATACTCTATGTCAGAGACAACGACTTACCATTCTGTGCTTACTTAGATGTATTACACTAAACTTCAGTCCTAACGACTCTACCCAAACCAACGTTCAGATTCGCATTCACCAACAGCTTGGGATACCCGATAATATCGAGCGTGCAATTAGATGGCTCCGGAGATGGCTGCTGAGATTACTTTTCTCTGGCTACTGTGACTGGGAAGTTGAGGCAGGAATGAGTTCTCTTTAGAGCGCACTATGGATGTACTCAAATCCTCATTCGAAAATTTCGCTATAAGGAATATTGCAGCCAGATATCGACTACGAAGCCCGTATCTCTGGCCACCTTTAGTGGTTTCCTTCAGTGCAAGATATTGGCCGCATTGTTCACGAACAAGTCGGCTACGTCCCGGTCGGACTTTCTCACTGGAGTGACAAACGAAGAGGGAGAATGGCACTATCACTGTGCAAGGGTCAGTAAAAACAATTAAGAATCTATATGGTCTCTAAGATTGGTGATGAGGCAAAGCGCGTGCAGGAGCCTGTCGAAGACTCGAGGAGAAGCTCAGACAAGATGAGGAGACGGCAAACACAGGAGCAGACTTACCGTATCCAGAAGTATTCAGCATGTGTACATAGAAGCAGTAACCATGATGGATCTCCTCTCATCATGCTATTCCCGTTATGGTGCAAGTAACACGAGCGAGACGAGTATATCCTACACTGGAATACTGCCTTCTAGCGCACTGTAGAATTTCTCCTTCAAACATTATGGTAGTGTAATTACTGGCTCCAAATAACTATTCTAGCCAAGACCAGCACCATCGCCCGCCCAAACCTTCCCCTTACCCAACCTATCCTCTACACACCAGCACCCTAAAGCCCCTCCCCTCCTCCTTCGCCACCATCCCCTACCATCCCTAATTATCCCCAATCCACCATCTACCATCCACCCCCTCCCCCAAAATGACAACAACAACCTACACCCAACACCACCTCACCCTCCCCCCCCTCGCCCGTGGCTCCCACCTCATAACCGACCACATCACCACCTCCCTCCCCCAAATCTCGGCCGTAAAAACCGGACTCCTCCACCTCTTCCTGCAGCACACGAGTTGCGCGCTGAGCATGAATGAGAATTGGGATGGGGATGTCAGGAAGGATATGAGCGATGCGTTGGATGGGATTGTGAAGGAGGATACTGGTGCGTTACGGTTTTTTTCTTTAGGGGATTGGATGGGCTGGTCTGGTGGGGCTGTGGGTTGGGAGGGGTGGGGGAAAAAGGACGGATTGTGGTGGATGAATGGGGGTATACTGGTGGTGGGAGTGTGCAAATAAATTGGGCTAATGCAAGCCGGTTGTCTATAGCTGGGAAAGGCATCTACAGACACGATGCCGAAGGGTCAGATGATATGCCCGTAAGCCTTTCCTCCGTACTCCGCGCTCCCCGTTGTTGTTTGGAGAGCCACACGGCCTGATGTGAGGGGTAGGTAACTAATGGTATGTAGGCACATATCAAAGCGTCGCTCATCGGTGCGAGTGTCAGCATCCCGATTTCGAACGGGAGGTTGGCGACGGGGACGTGGCAGGGGATCTGGTTTCTGGAGTTCCGGAACGGGAAGCAGAGGCGGAAGGTGTTGGCTACGGTTCAGGGGGAGAAGATGTGAATCGATGGGGTTTGGAGGGTTTGGCTTAAGCTTGGAGCGAGGGTACTGTTTATGAGATTGATGGATTGATTGATTGATGGATTGAATGAATGAATTATTTCCGGCAGTTCCGGAGTAATAGTATATATCTAAGGAAAGGGGGCTCAGGTACTACCCCATCAAGGGTGGCCAGTGAAACTTACGAACCGACCCACCGAGGGTGGTTTGTGAAGCTCTAGATAAAGGGGGCTCACGGACTGCCCCACGGCATATAATCAGAATCCTCGCCGGCGATTCCCAGTCGTCACCGCAACAGAGGTCATTAATACTGGGCTCACGATATCAAGCGTGCGTGTATTTTCCGTTGGACAGTGGGTATACGCTCGTCATCAGCTAGAGTATCTATGTTGTAGGCTGAATAGGCACGAATGGGTCGATCTCCGACGAGAGCCTGCCCTAGATTGATCGATGAGGCCGCCCGGTAGGATATTTGTAGAATATATCATTTCTTCCACCACTGAACTGAAACATTCGCATACTGTACACGCATGCTATATCCGAAAATGACCATCTTCAGTCCTTGAGTGCAGAAGTGGGAACCTTAGCGCGAGTATCAAGTACTCCCATGTTTGACCCCTTTCGAGACAATGAGCCGCTCGAAGACGACCGCTATTTCCTACGACCCGTCAGTGTCGGCCTCAAGCAACATATGCATTGACATTGACAGACCATCCTTCTAAGTGGTGCGAATCCAGTACGGATACCCGGATGAGCCATGGTCCCAGTACCCAGGCTGGCAATCCCTCATGATTGCGGTAGCGGTACGCAAGGAGTAGCTGCTATTAAGTTCACGGCAGTAATATTCATCCTTCACGCTGGGGTTTCGTGGGACAATCTGGATAGGGCCCGGTTGGCCTCCTGGACCGCCGTAATGCGCAGAAACATGGTTGTGGCCTCCTCCCTCAGCCGATCTTCCTTCGTACACTTGGCGATTGTAAGGCTCTGGAGCTGGAGCAGACGCGTAATATTGGATACCTGTGTGACCTGGATAGTGCATCGCCGCTGGAGCAGGCGCCTGCGACGACACGTTAGCTAACCGGGCGAGAGTAACGCGTACTGAGCTTCAAACCAGATGCAGAGGGTAGACAGCGCAAAAGACGGGGTAGGCTACATGGGAAATCCGTGGTTGTTGAGTGTTGGTCCATGGATTGAAGGGAGCTGAAGCTTGTGGAGGAGCATTCGGACTGATCGTCGCTACTTGCCGCTGGACAGGGGCAGGGTCGTCCCATGGATTCGCTGCTACTTGCTCCTGAGCAGGCTGAGGATCATCCCAGGGGTTTGGAGCCTCTCGCCGCTGAGTGGGTCTTGGTGCCGGATGGTATACGTAGTGGTGGCCCGTGCTGATGGGTCCACGGTTTGTTGCTGCTTGCTCGTGAGCAGGCGGAGGGTCATCCCATGGGTTTGCTGCTACTTGCCGCTGGGGAGGAGCGGGTGCGGGGCGATAAGTATATTGGTGGCCCGTGCTGCTGGGTCCATAATTTGCTGCTGCTTGCTCCTGGACTGGCAGAGGATCATCCCAAGGATTTGGAGCGGCTCGCTGCCGGGGAGGGGCGGGTGCTGAATTGTACATGTATGAATGGCTTGTGCTGCTGGGTCCACGGCTTGCTGCTGCTTGTTCCTGGGCGGGCGGAGGGTCATCCCATGGGTTTGCTGCTACTTGCCGCTGGGGAGGAGCGGGGGCGGAGTGATAGGTATATTGGTGACCCATGTTGGCTGGTAGAGTAGACGTAGCAGGCTGCTACTAGTCTCTGTATGCTCAGGACCAAAAAGAGATGTGTTGAAGGTGGATGGGTTGTGTGTTGCATGACGAAAGTGAGATGACAGAATTGACTCAGTGACTCACCATGGGCTGAAGGTTCAACTTGTCTGATACAAGGATATATTCTGGCTTCTCTTCCGTCTTTGGGGCATCTTCGAGCTCCACTGTTACAACCGGCCAACAACACATCTCGACAACTTTGCGCTTGGTTTTGTGTTGAATGTGAAAGATTGACAGTTGGATGTTGGATGGTTTCGGTCTAGCTTAATACAATGGTTTGATGAAACTTCACAGGCTCACATCGCATTTAGCTCGTGTTGACCCCGAAAAGTTTATGGCAATAGCTGTGACTCAACAATAGCATTGCTAAGGCACTTCACTTTTCGAATACTCAGCTGATGCGATATAATCCAGCCGATGTGGCCAATCAGAGGCAGCAGTTGTGAGGCCACCTGCATATTATCTTGCATAAGCATCAATCATTGGCTACCATTTTACTTCGTTCCCCGGAAATTTATTTGCGCGGTGAAGTTGTCAATAGTTCGGTAGTGGTTGACGCGTTCATACCCCTACCCTATCACGGTCTCGAGGGGGTGTAGGCTGTTATTGGAACACGCTCGCATTTCCATTCTTTCCTAGATGACAGCGGGACCTGTGTTGATCCATCACTTCAGACTCTCATCGACCAGTCGCTCATTCACGTGAGATGGTTCCACTGCGGGTATAATGCTTCAGCTTCTGCTCTCACCATGTCACAAGGAAAGCTCACGATACGCTGCCTGATCAAAGGCAGCAACACAAGTCCCCGTTCCAGATCATCTGCCGCGGGAATGGCAGAATCTTTTGGACTCAAAGCTGAGCTTTTCATGTCAATAATTCAATGGGGTTGCGTTGTAGAAATCGACTGCGGAAGTGCCGAGACAACGAAGATTTGTAGAGTAGGTGCTCTGATACTGGAGACCCCAGACAACTTAAGCAAAGGGCCTGGAAGAAACGGTCTTATCTTTAATATACAGAACGTTGAGACAAAAGAAAAGGACAAGGTCTATCCTCCCGACCTATCGTACTTTGACTCGCCTGCAGGTTACAATAGCATCCTACGACCGACCGCAAAGGGTCAGCAAATCTATAGTTTATTACATGCGATAAAGGGTGTAGGTTGGATAGGACCAGTCACTTGGAATGCATGATATTTCTGCTAGACCACCAGTACTTTCCCGGGTATTACCGCACTCCGATTTCCAGTATTCAACGTTAGATCTGGTCGTGATGCGTTCCACGGGACAGTCTATTCCGAGCCTTTGCCGCCATTGTCCCAAGATTGAGAGACTTTGGCAGATCATTTCTCTGCTACAGTTGGCTTGGGGGCCATACGTGCATTTCCGCTGGATCTGAGGAGAGGGTTTAGCAGCATTCTCGTGCAGATCACATACTGTTATCATCATCAACATTCGTCTTGGGAATGAAACAAAGGTGCGATTTGGCTTACCAGCAGACTTTGGCGCTTGTGGTCCCATAGGCTCTTGGTACACGGAGGAGGTAAGAATCATCGAGACACCAGGCCAGATTGCATAGAGATGACTTTGGTCACAACTAGGTCCATCCAGGTCCATCCATAGCTCCAATAATGATAATAGCACTCGAGGCGTTGCGAAGGTGCTGCCAAGATCGATATATATAGTCTCGATCGTGCTGCCTTTGGAAGATGGGAAATTGCTTGGTTTTGACAGGAGACGATTTTCTGCCAGCCATGGACACTTATGATTTCACGAGAGCAGGGTTCCCGGATTGATAACAATGAGTAGGAAAGTCGCTTGCTCTGTAAAGTGGGGGCAAGGGTGAATGTCGGCCTGCCGCTGCTTGGTCCAGCAGCTTACCATTGAATTTTGTATCTTGCCAAAGTAGTAGGTATCTCGACGCCTTCCCAGCACATTCAGTAGGCAGAGTGGCGGAGACATACTTCCAGATTTCGTAGTGCAGAAGAACCATGGCATGCCTATATCGAGTAACCATGTACCAAACTTGTGGTCGATGAACCAATCCATGACACAAGGACTCTCGTACAGCACAAAAAGGATTGCGAGATACCAACTATCTTAGCGTGTGCAAGACTCCTGCGCTTTCTTGGCACTTGAGGACGCACAGTTGTCCCCTGGGGCCGAAGTGCAGGAGTCCTGCACACGCTACTTATTCTAAAGACATCAGCAGTCATACAATGATATAACAGATATTACATTGGCGATAAGCTGCCGATTCTTGCCTAATACGCATGGTATATATCGCTTCTATTCTATGCCTGCTTCATCTCCGAAAGCTGAGCAGCCGATTAAGCTGATGGTGCCTGTCCGGGGTAAAGGCCACCATGTCGATGTGGGGACAGATGGGTATCTGGCGAACAGACCGCACGAACAAGAGAATGGATTATACACATCGAAACCCACTGCATCATTCCCTCTATCAGTGCGATCAGCCTTGCACTTCTAGGCTGTTGGGAAGCTGAAAGCTTGCCCGAGAGTCCCGCGAGTCATTCACATCATCAACCATGTGATCGCTCAAAGGAAACCCAGTGCCTAGATCTCGAGCATTCCGCGAAGTAACGGACCCAGTCTTGTTGGAGATGGCATATGGCTCAAGGGGAGGGCAGACCTGCAAATGTGTAGAACTATTACACTACAATTGCATCCTACCAGTCTTCCGGACACCAGGCCTCAGCATGGAATCTGCAGGCCTTCGACAACGAGCCGAAGACGGCAATCAACCATCCAATTATGTCGGTAGAAGACCTTGATACTCATACTAGTGGAGATGACCCTGAGATTCCATTAGCTCAAAAATTTACAATCAACCTTACTATTTCGCAAGCGACGCGCTGCGAACATGTTGCGTGTATTCAAGTCCCAGGCTACCGAACTTCCTGTGCTTTTCGCCTCCGGAGGCCGCGTCACACTCTTACAGAAATGTATTTTGCCGAATGGTTGGACATATGCCCAAACATGGTTGGAGAGAGTTGTTTCGTCCCCATTATCCCATATCCTGGCAGCTTGGGCACTCGTTTCAGGGGCTTCTGCCAAGGCGTCGCCAAGACCCCCTGAAATGAGTGCCCTGCCAGGATATGGGATAGATCCAGAGACCGGGCAGATCGGCGCTACATGTTGCTCCTTACTCTCGACTGGCCATCGGGAGCTCGTGTATATCTCAAATGCTGCAGGAGGTTCACTGAAAGAAAACGCTATGAATGTATTTGGAATGGTAATTCATTGATCTCTAATCGAGCGGTGTCATTCGCAGACAAGAGAAGTTCATTAGAACGTCATGAGCGGGAGAAGCTTAACAGCCACACATGATTGCGCTCTACCTTACTTCGTGATTACATTTGCACCAACCAAGGAGCCTTGGAGCCTGTCGCACTTTCGCGTCCAATCAGCTTTGCGAAGGTACCCGATCTTCTTCTCTGCGAATCGATGTTCGGGTCCAACTCTTCGGATTTTTGATATGTAGGATAGCACGTCAAGTACAAAGTGCATGCAAGAAACTGTCATCGCCTATGCCAATTGCAATGAACTCAGAGCCTGTATGCTTGGGCCGAAGCTTGCCATCGTTTCTCACGTACACTGAGGCTGCCATTCAGCCCATACAGTCCTCCCCGGTCGGTTTCGGCCAGCAAATGCCTACTCGAGGTCACGGGTAGACTGTATGGCGGGCCATTCCCAAGGTCAAGGCTTACATACCTGACTCTTCGCGACGGCAAGACTTTACCTCTGGCTTCGAATATCTTACCTAAGGTATCTGCTCGTCGGAACAGAGTGAGTATGTGGCGTACGAGCCAACGGTGCAACCACATTCGAAGTAATGGTAGCGTGGGCGGACGGTGTAAGACGCTTGCATGTCCTTTACACTGGCTGCTGGTAGACCCACCTTGGGCTTTGCAAATTAGTGCCAAGGAGTCGCAACAGTCTTGAATGCGCTAAATCTCGACGGAAAATTGAGGCGAAGTTTTTCTTCGCCACAGCCCGCCTATTTGGCTAGGCCTTTTGTGGGGTACTGCGCATTTTATGATTTGATTTGCAGCAAACTTCGCCATCCCGAGAGTTGGGAATAAATAGTCAGAGGTTACCGGAAAAGATAGGCCAATGTGTAGGCCTCCCAGATTCGCCGCTTTCTGCAGCGCTGACTCTCAATGTTGTAATTCAGAACAAGCCACCCTCCTGAGGACGACAAGGCAGTTACCCATGCTTACGCTTTCACTGTGGTATTTTTTTGACTTCATAAGGGAAGTGAGCTTTCAGTATGGCTGCCTGGAGGCAGGCTACTTGTATATAAGCACACTGATTGTGTGTCGTTCGCCACTTACTATGGTCGAGATTGGATCTGTCGGAGGCGAAGAATCAATGTCTTCATAATATTTTTTTGTGCTTATTCATTCAATTTTCTCCTCGATCATCACCAGATTTTTAACATCAAACACAGCTCTATACCGTTGCAATACTCAATCAGATAACGCCTCGACAGCTGTTCGTTTGATTTGCCGTTGACAAAATCGAAGATTCTCATCAACCGTCAACACTTTGAAGTCCTCGCCACACCCTTCGTCAGTGTCCAATGGCTATCAACGATGCTTTTCGGGCACTGAAGCGTACAAACGCAGAAGAGTATACCGACAACTCAAGTAGTATCACTCAGCTCCCTGCGAACATATTAGAAGCTTTTATCCCAGGCTACTCACTGATTTCGAAGCTCTTGCTGGACGCCCTAGGATTTGACATCTCCCTACTGGTCTCGGTTTGCTTTCTGGCATTTGGTGTAGTAACCGGCCTCACGTTTGCATGGAAGATCTTCTACCGCCTTTTCGAACAGTATTGCATGAGTTTCATCCGGATCGACTCTGACGATGACATGTATGAGCACATTATGGGGTGGCTTACAAGCCAGAGGATATCAAGAAATTCCCGCAAATTGATGGCTAAGTCAGGTCGAGAAAATGCTTGGGACATGATAGACAGCGATGCAGCCGTGCAAGCGCTAGATCCGAATAATCTCATGAATTTCAACAACTGGGATGCCAGAGTTCCTCCTCAATTTCAACCTTCGTTCGGCAGTCATCGCTTCTTCCATAAAGGCAGCTTGTTTCAATTCAAGCGGGAGGAGAAGCAAGTCATGGCGAGCTCTGGCTGGGGCGGGCTCTCGATGCGGGACGGTATGCTATACTCTCGCATTATCCCTCTCTCTCCTGTATTTGCTTCTTTGAGAGTCGTAGACAATGTGTCAAGAGAACTCAATTTTATGAGAACGATTTACAGAGAATTTCGGCCACACGGAGAAGGCGCTAATTTCGTATCATCACAGACGAGCATATAACCCTAACCTGTGTAGGAAGGTCGACAAAGCCCATCAAAGATCTCATCAAGGAAGCGAGAGATCATCATCTTGACAAAGAGAAGTCCTGTACAGTTGTTCGCCGCCCGTGCCCAAAGGAACACAGGGGAAGAGGTCGCACGGTATGGATGAAGGTCGCCACAAGACCCTCGAGACCTATGCATACTGTGGTACTCGACCGTAGCCAGAAAACTCGTGTACTTGCGGACATTAACGAATACCTACACCCGTCTACTCCGAAGTGGTACGCTAACCGAGGAATCCCATATCGTCGCGGTTATTTATTTCATGGTCCTCCGGGCACGGGAAAGAGCTCCCTGGCATGGGCTATCGCAGGAGTCTTTGGGCTAGACATCTATTGTATCTCTCTCGTTGACCCAACGTTGACAGAAGAGGACCTGGGTATGATGTTCACCAGTCTTCCCCGACGCTGTGTCGTGCTTCTTGAAGACATCGATGCTGCAGGTCTTAACAAACGCCAAGATGATGAAGAGAAGGAGGTGTCTAAAGAGGAGGACACTGCCTCAAAGATGGGAGCCGAAATCACCAAAGCATTCAAGGCCGTTCGAAGTAACGATAAGGAAAAGCAAGGTATCACCCTCTCAGGCCTTCTTAATGCTATTGATGGCGTCGCTTCACACGAGGGTCGAGTGCTCGTAATGACGACGAATTTCCCCGACAAGCTCGATGACGCGCTCATAAGGCCTGGACGCATTGACATGAAGATCCCATTCACGAACGCCACGAAAGCCCAAATCACCGAACTATTCACTCGGATGTATTCCCCTGATGCGCCGAAGTCGTCGATTCCAGAGAAAATCACTCTCGGACCCGTTCCCACCAAGACGATGCAATCCGCCAACGGCGTCATCACCAAGCCGACCCTCAACGGCCACGCGACACACCCTCAGGGCGTGCCCACTCCGCCCGCAACACCGACCCAGACAACCCAGACCGAGAGACCATCCATGGCTTCTTCACGGCCCAATACTATCGAAGCAATAGCAATCCAATTCGCCGATCGTCTGCCTGAGAAGGAGTTCACGCCAGCCGAGATTCAAGGCTTCTTGCTGACCAGGAAGAAAGAGCCGATGCGGGCATTGGAGGAGGTAGCAATTTGGAGAGATGGAGTGCTGGAGGCGCGAAAGAAACGAGAACTTGCCAAGACGGAGGAAGTGAGATAATGGAGGGGAGGATATAGCAGCACAGGGAAAGGAGAACTTGCCGAGACGGAGGAAGTGAGATGATGGTGGCGAGGACATTTCAGTTCGGAGAAGAGAGACGTTGACCGCAGCGTCAGCTTATGAAACGGGAAAACGGAAGCAAAGACATGGTATTAGAGAGCTGTTGGTAAAAGTCGATGGATCTGATATCTAGACTCTACACAGCCAATAACAACTAGTTGTAAGAAAGGGAGAAGGCGGTGCAGAATAGCCACGAGAGGGATTGGCAAATATTCAACGCGGCGCACGAAAGAAAGGAGTTTTGTTCATGGGCGTTCAGCGTTGGATTTGCTCGGCTTTACATGGCGCTATAATATTGCAGCAACGGAGGCTGAAGTCATTACTTATAATCATTGAGACTTGAGGAGTGGGAAATGTACATAGGATCTATGAGTGCGAGGAATCAGGAATGATAGCTTAGATACAGGGTTCATGACCGATGAAAAGTATCGTAGCGATTGGATATGTTGAGCTTGTCACGTTATACAACATACGTAGTTTCTAGATTATAACAGCTGAGGCTGCGGTGGCTTTTGATTTGAATTTGCCGTTTGCGATGTTTGCGCTTGGAGAGGAGGTTTCTGGAGCGCTTTCTTCAAAGGGGAATTGCGGACTCCATTTGGGATTTGAATAGTGTTGCGGATAGCTTTTTGTGGTAGGTTTTGGGGGGTTTCTGGGGGTTGGTGGGATGCTAGTGGTGTTTGATTGTTGTTGTGGTGAGTGAGGAGTGAGGAGTGGATGGTTAGCTATTCGGATGTGGGAAATGAGAGCGGACTGGTTCGACTCGTGTATGTTGTGTAATCGTAGCGATGAAGTGTGAAAATGATGATAGGAAAGGAAAGGTGGTGCTCAAAGGAGGAGACAAGGGAGGAGAGGCTATGATCAAGACTAGCAAAGTGATTTTAAATGGGCGGTAGAGCGTCGATAATCTAGGTACGCTTATAAAGCGACCTCCCGGCAATGTATTATTGTTCTTTCATCGCCGGTGCAGATGCGCGACGCTGTTCTTCACTGTCTTGATTGGGGCCGTGGCTAGTGGCTAGTATGACATCTATTTCGACCATCACTTTGACTTTTCTGATGTGATTTCAAGTCCATCCAGCAGACGTGAATGCGTCTCGAATAGACGTACCAGTGAAACTGTGGACTTCAGCGTTTGCTTAAGCGACTGCTTATGTTTTATCTGCCCTAATGTTAGCGCCTTTGTCCGATGTCGAAGGCCAGCTATACTCACTAAGATGTGGAGGCCTATCTTGAAGCAGCCGTCGGCTATTGTGGGCGTCTCTATTGGATATAGCTTCATCATGCACAGCGAGGTTTTCTTCCTCAAGACTGTGGTCCAGCTCCTTCTCTCCATTTCTTGTTGGCTGATAGAAACTGATCCGTGTATGCTCGGTTGGGGGGAGGTTCTTGTGAACGGCAGCGCGGCCATGCTCCCAATTTCTGATTTCAGTGCAGGCCATGCCACGATATATGATGCACCATTCGAAGAATCTTGGGTTGGGACCTGCCATCCTTCGAATTGATCTTGGGCATGCTGCAGTCCAAACAGTGTTGAGCGTAGGCGCAAGCTGGTAGGACCAATGGAAGCTGGGAGGAGGGCAGCGCGTGTGTATGACGGGCAAGAGCTTCCTCGACTCTAGCCTATGATATTCCGTCATGACAGCCATATGTCTCGATCAAGCTTCTAACTTTGAGTATCTGATTCTCGAACCCCACGGTCTCCTGTTTATTAGGATCGATAACCACCGAGCGATGGGTCGCGAGCGTTTATGCATCTTATTGTCAACGTGAAGACTCGCAAGTAGGGGCAGTGATTCTTCGTTAGCCATGGTATACTATCACATTGCTGCGTGAAAGGAAGCCTTCTCTTTATATGCAAAGATGGGACGAAGCTCATACGCCCCCCGTTTTAGAGCATTAGTGCAGACTTATTCTGTAGTTCTAGGTGTGATTGCAATTGGGCATCGTTCAATGAATCACCCAATGAATATGCTTGTCCGTGGCGATCGTGCTCATTCATAGTACAACGATGAGCCCTTGAGCGCTACCATTCACTCGTCTCGAAGTGTCGAGTCCAAGATGTTTCAAGATTATGATAGATCGGCCAATGGGCGGAAAGGGGTCACCTCGTCTAGCGTAAGGCTTGGCAGGGGAATCTTCAAGCTATGGCTGAAGCGCGCTATGATTGGTTCCCTTTCAATCTATAATTGCGGACGACCTCTCCTTTGTCCTGACTGTAACCGCACTGCTTCACCCCCCTTCATAATCCGGCCTTCAAAGCCAAGCAAGTCTACTGTCACCCATCAGCGACGGACTGATAGGGTTTCGTTCCTGACATGGTCGTTTCTTGGCTCGATTAGCTATGGGTACTTATTGGAAGTCCCTAATTCTTCACTGTCCATGCCGAAACTCATGTGTTATCCTACACCCTGTGTAACATGCCCGGCTGTAGCAAAAGCCTCTCGAAGGGACAGGCATGCGTTGAGGTACGGAGGTCCCCTGTGTGTTTTGCCTCGAATACAGTGATGGCAGAGGTACGCCTGTGGAGAATGGCGTCTGCCTTGATGTCTCAGTCTGTGAGAAGCTTCGAGAGCTCTACTTCACTCGTGCTCTCTCGTGGCCATATGGAAGATGGCAGGAAGCGCCAGCACAAGCTTGTTATTGTCGCGCTCCACTGAACCAATGGTTGCCCTCTCGTCAAGGAGAGTGAAGACGCATTGGCCCATTAAGTCCGCGCTTCGAGGAGTCACGGTCAAGCTCCACTCTCATACAAAACCGCCGTCATTCCTCCCTCTACTTCTCTTCTTCTCCCTTTCGCACAACATCAATCTTCGACGATTTACGACGCTTCGCTTCTACCAACCCCTACATTTTCCTTTTCTTCTTGCTTTCTACCGTCACGCCTGGAGCGGACTCACTATCATTCAGCATTGTACAAAGGCCTCTCAAAACGCACATAGTCATTTTAGCATCTCCGAGCATCAAGCCCATTGTCACCAGGTACGTTTGCTCTTATTCCTTGTCCTATTGTTCTCTTGTCCATCCACGAGCCGCTACTCAACACTTTCAATGCCCATTCTTCCAGCTCAACAATTGAGACCTACTACAAGCTCTCTTGTATGGTACTTTCATTGTCATTTCGAATGACACTTTGTTCAATCATGACAATGGGGGATTTCATAGCACCTTCTTTGTGTTCTAGAGGCCCTATTGTCTGCTCCCTATCCTCCATCTCCCTATATATTCTCTCATGTAGCTCCTCCTACTCTCACTTCATCACACAGCAATCTCATCTTCACTCACAACAGACAAGCACCAACTTACAAGGTTCCAGCTTCTCCCACAATCCACAATCATTCTACTTCGTCCGGTACGAAGCACTAGCAGACCACACAGCAACATGCCTTCTTTCAAATCCGTTCTCTCCGCCTCGGCCCTGGCTTTCTTGGCCTCCACGAACGCCCACATGATCATGCTCACACCACCGCCCTATGGCAACCCCAACAGCAGCCCTCTCGAAGCATCGGGCGCCGACTTTCCTTGCAAGGGTGCTACTGGCTCGGGGGGAACGGTCACGGATATGGCTATTGGCCAAAAGCAGACACTTTCTTTCAAAGGCTCTGCTGTCCATGGCGGTGGCTCTTGCCAGATCTCCCTCACTACCGACAGCCCAGCTACCAAGAATTCGAAATGGATGGTTGTTCACTCGATCGTCGGAGGCTGTCCAGCTAGGAGTTCGGGAGGCAATCTCCCTGAGAACCCAGATGGTACTGGCGCCGACAAATATGAGTACACTATCCCTCAAGGCGTCGCTCCGGGTGCGTACACACTCGCCTGGACCTGGTTCAACAAGGTCGGGAACCGCGAGATGTACATGAACTGCGCTTCCGTCAAAGTCACTGGTGGTACTTCGAAGCGTGAGACCGCCGGCAACGAGACCGAGGAATATAGCATCCCTGAGCTCTCCGAGCGGGCAACTCCTGACCTTCCGGCCATGTTTGTCGCCAACATTCCCGCCACCGACTGCACGACCGTTGACAGTATGAGTGTCGAATTTCCTAACCCAGGAGCATCGGTCGAAACAAATGGAAATGCGAACAAAGCGCCAACCGGTCCGAAATGCGGAGCAGCTGGGGCTCAATCGGCTGCTGCCCCTGCTAGTGGTTCATCTTCATCTGGCTCTGCATCTGGTGCTGCTTCTCCAGCTGCTCCCAGTGCTGCCTCAGGCTCTGGTCCTTCTTCAGGTGCTCCAGACAGCAAAGCAGCAGCGGCACCAGTTGCCGCACCTGCCGCTAGCGGCGCCGCTCCAGCTCCAGCTTCACCCGTCGCGAACGGCTCTGCACCTGTCGCCGCTTCCGCCAAACCATCGGCACCTGCCGCCCCTGCTGCTGCTGCGGGTCCTTCGACCGGTACCTGTACTCAGCCGGGCCAGTCCATCTGTTCTCCTGACGGTAAGCAGATTGGCACTTGTACCGCTACAAACACTGTTACCTGGATACCTGTTGCGGGAGGGACGAAGTGTTCAGGAGGTCTGATGGTCATGGCTGGCAGCAAGCGCTCTGCGAAATTCAGACTCTTGTAGGCTCTAGAGCTTAGAGACGATTTCCGGCATGCGAAGATAGACGAGATATTATGGTGGGATGAAGCCCTGGCGGCTTCTTACATTCTTTACAGGATTGGATAAGCTTTTGATGAAGCTGGAACGCATAGCGAGGGGAGTCATATGTAGGATTGGACCAACTAAATACATTCATTATCACAGAAACCCTTGCTCTCCATCTTTGATTGCGTGAAGTACAACATTTTCAGTTTATGATCTTGGTGGTTAAATTATTTAGCATTGCATTCCACTCTCTCTAAAGAGATATCATAGACGTTACCTTACCATGATCCTTCCCCATCCTTTGGAGATCCCCGTTCATCCATCCTTTCGAGACTCTAACCCTTACCTTGGGACAATCATCAAGTTCAATCCACAGCGAAGAATCGACGTGAAAACCCTAAACTCACGAGCCTAGAAAGCATTACCATAACCTCTAAACCCATCCCTCATCCATGGATCTTACTCGAACCCCTTTCCTATCTATACAGAACAAGTTACGCATGTGCTTCCTAGCGCTATGTTGGGGGGTTGGGTGGAGATAGGGATGGAGTGCTTCAGGGGGGGTATGGCTACTTTGAGGTGTTTGGATGTTTTTTTTCGATGGAGGCTCCTTCAATACTCCAATAACACTCGAGCTGCGTTGGAAGAGTACATCATTCATAAAGTGTACGTTCGAACGATATTGGATGTGTGGCTTGAGCGATTGCTGATCGTAGGTGTTCCGCTTCAAGAAACTATCTGCTGACTTGAATCACTCTCCAATTTCCTACCTGACCCGCTATACACAAACTTCTCAATCCTCGTGTAAGACATTTGCAAAAGACTCCGCGGCCCGCTTGGGCTCGCCTTGATCCAACTTCTCCGACCCGAGCTTCTTCTCCGAAAAGGCTTTGGCATATGGGTTCAACCGCAACAGGACCTGCTTGTTCTTCAACGGGTTCTTCTTCTGCACACTGGCACGTTTCGTCAGAGGCCCGCCCTTTGGCCCGCGCAGGACGGCTTGTACTTCGGAAGAGTTGATCAGGCGACTGATGTCGGCGTTGTGGACGACGTTCGAGGGGAGGAGGAAGTCTTTCTTCAGTGCCGAGGGGGTCGTTGTAGAACCGTAGATTTCGTCCAGCGCGGCGAACGCGGAGGAAGTCCAGATGATGAAGCGGCCGAGGTGGCCACCGGGTGCGAGCTGTAGGAGGTTGAGCGAGAATACGGAGGAGGTTTCCACGCCAGGGATGTTGCGGAAAGCGTGGACGAGCTCCTTGCCATCCTCGTCGGGGTTATAGACGACCAGAGGACCGCGTCGCTGGCGGTGGCGGCGACCTCGAAGCTTTCCCTTGCCAGCACGTAGTTTGCGCGATCCGTAGACCTTGTCGACATCTGGGCCTGCGCCGACTGCTTTGAGGAGCTTAAGGGCTGCGGAGGTCTTGGCGACAGCGGCACCTTCGAATGCCTTTGAGGAAATGACAAGGGGAACTTCGGGAACGGTGGAGATTTGGTGACCGCGGGCTAGGAGGAGAGATGGGACGGAGGATGCAGCAAGCGCAGAGGTGGTGGCGAAGCGCCTAACAACGATTAGACAATTGAAGGTCCTCTTCCTCCATGAACGCAGGCTTACTTTTGTCCGAGATTGATCTTCTGGTGCCACTTCCTCCACACCTTTGTGGGCGCGAACATACGACCGGAGCGGCACATGTTGCCAAATGCAGCTTGACCGGCACGGTGTGTTCCTCCACCAGAGACACGAGGGATACGGGCGACAGCGCGACCTGAGCAATGGTCAACTTGAGCCCGTGGATCTTCCTCTGCATTTCGTAGTCGTAGGTGCGGTCACTGACCAGTTCCCCAGGACTCAGCTGAGGTCTGATGCCCGGCTTTCTCGCTCACAGCGTACGGCTGTCTCTTGTTCTTTGCCATACCAGCGTGTACTGATCTACTCTAACATCAGCTGCCCAGTCAGGCATTAGGTACAGAACACGAGAGCCCTTACTGGACGATATCTGGTCGGATTGGGGCCTTGAAAACTGCTGGTAGGGGGTGCGTAGATCCACTAGGAGTGCCATCATGCGAGGCGATAGTGACTGTCGGGCGTGTCGCCATTGCTGCTGTTGCTGTTATGTCGTCGTCTTGGTTCAACGATCGTATTCAGATCCGCCGAGGTGAAGTTGATCTGTGGGAGCCAAAGTACGCTAGTATCATCTAGGATTTAGCTTCTTTTTACGCGAACCCAATTCCTCGGGTATTTTCTGTCATTGTCAAAATTCGTTGACGGTCCGAGAATAAGAGGATCTAAGTCGTAGACTCTGATGGGATTTCGCAGACCTACCTCTAAGGAAAAACTATGTAGCTAGGAATACAGCTTTGATAGCTGCAAAGTCGTCCATGCAGCACTACCAAGCCTGCAAGTCCATATCTTCGCTCATTGCCACGGACCGCGACCTAATCCTGTCCCGTCTCCAGAGCTAATCTTTCATCTGAAAAATCTAGTTCGCTGAAGGGCTACCGTGGCCTAGTCTTCAATTGTGCCTCGCTACAGGGGCCAATCATAAGCAAGCATCACAGGATTTGGCAGTCGTTGAATAGCTAGGTATGTTCAAGGATTAGAGCCCTCCAGCATGCCGAAATTGGAGCTTCAAGCAGCCTGAACACAAGCTGCAGCGCAATGATTGTCGCTCACCGAACACAGACGTTAGCTCGGGCACATCAAATTTGTGTACTAGACCCTAACAGCCGGTTTCTCTGTCCATGATAATGAAGCGTGCCGCCTCTGTGGCAACGCTGAGTGTCTTATGATTGAATCTTGCCTTCCGTGGGATGAAGGTGGGACGCAATCGGAATATAATATTGGAACTCGGGAACGTTGAACGCATGAGCACCCTGGAGCGTAGCAAGGAAGACGAAGATGGCATTGGGGAGCGATGCTTAGATGTAAGGTCCTTGGAAAATAGAGGTTCTCAGAAGTGGATGCTATATTTCGGTGGGCCGTGGCAGCCTCGTGAGCGCACGCCCAAACCTGATAGGCGTCCGTATAAATATCAGATCCCTCCTTGGTGACAGGTTACGCCGTCAGTAGCCTCGACGTCATTGATGACCCAAGCCCTCTTGGTTCGATGTCTCCGGAGCATCATCGATATCCATCCCGTCTACCATGTCTTCAAGCTGTGCAGAACCTCCCTCCAGTCTATGAACCTCACAAGTAGCCTCGGTGATTCGTGGATCTATGAGGTCATCTCCGAATCTATCTGGCATAGCAATTCCACCAATTTCACCGTCTTCGTCGAACTCACCTTCCTGATTCGGTTTCCCTTTCATGACAGGTACCCGATGGCTAGAACAGTTGGAACGAATGGCGCTTGCCAACTGAATTTCATACTGTGTAGCACCCTTTCCCAGTCTTGTTGTAACTCTATCGTTCGGCATGATGTTATCGGGTAAATCTCGCGCGACTTTGGCGTAGGCGGCATGCTGTTGGGGAATGTTGGTCAGAATTGCTGTAATTTTGGCTTTCATTATCAGTCTAGCTTTGGACCAAGTGCCGTTGTGATACCAGCCGTCCGTTTCGACCTAGACGCAGGTCAATATTCGCTCGTGCAAGATGCAAGATTAATAAATTGAAGACGCACGTGGCATTCCTTCCGGATATTGGCTGTCGCAAGTAGATCCTTCAGAAAAGGCTCCGTAACGTCGCACACCTGCCATATTTTCCCATCCTTGCTTACAGTTTTACCATCAAAAAGATGGCTCTCTTTTTTTACCACTTGTTCGGTTCTGCGTCGGTCTGGCATAGAGTGAGTCCACTTCGCCAGATGTTCTTTCGATTGGGTGTCTAGCATGAACATCATGGTTTGATAGATCCTGCAGCTAGGATCTTGACGGGGGTCCACACCAAATCGGATGATAGCATCGCGCCATGGTCCTGCAGAGAATGAGTAACCACAATACTGAAAAATATGCCTAGCCGAATTCGGCCCTGTCGTCTCCCAATCTTTGCCCGGCAAACAATTAATGAGTGCTCTTCGCGTGAATATTGGTCGGTCCTTTAGCAAAGAGATTGCACTGGCAATTAAATGTCGCAATGCAGGCTCGAGGGATTCGACTGGGTCCAACCGTGACGAAGGAGCTGTGGGGACTTCGGAGCCATTGTATGGAAGGGATTGTGCAATTATCTTTGGTTGCCCTTTCAGGTTGACCAACGAGACGTTCCCGGCTGGGTCCGTTATCTGCTTGACTTGGGCGCTCTGGCGATAACTTTGAACCTGTCAGTATCATGGCATGACCAGGTTTTTGTAACAGAGGACATACGAATAGTTGTAGGGATGAGTAAAGTGTGTGATAGCTGGGGGCGGAATAATCTCGGTGTTGGGCTTCGGACCTTTGCTCATGTCAAAAGTAAAAGCTTTCATCTTCTCGTCTGCGGGATTCAGTAATTGGTCACATTGACAATCGGAGATATATACAGTCGAAGGGCAGAATATGGTCCTGCATCTTTTTCATGAATGGCATGTTGGCGGTCGAAGTAACAAAGTCCGGCATCCCTCATAAGAGTTAGCATGGTAATAATCAGCCTGCGTCATGTCCTGAGTCTACCTCGGAATCGATGAGTTTGCCCAATTGTCCCAGTGGCCTGCACTTGATAGGTAGTCGAATTGTCGCGCATTGTACGGAACAGATACTCGGTATCTTTAGTCATAGACCCCAGCTTTCGCTTCTTTGTGCCGGGTTCCGAGTCAATGATGTTTTCAAGACCTTCATGAAATGGACCCTGCGATCCCTTCCTACGCTTCAAGCCTGTCCTCTTCGGCACAACAATCTTGAGTAAGACATTGTTGGTGCCTACATTGGTCGACAGTAATGGTTTGGACATTCGGTCTCCGGGCCGTATGTATAATCTTGCAGTCGCGTTATCGATTTCACCAATCAACTGAAAGGGAATCAGAGATATCACCAAGGAGATACAACGGTAGAACGACCTCTTGCAACCTGCCGGGACCTCCAAGGGATGCTACCCCCTTATCGGGATTGCTAACAATGAACGGATGCTCAACACTCACGATGGACTTACGGGGGACCTTATGCCATTGGGCGTAGGAGGAGGGAGGGAAAGGAGACAAGGAAAAGCGTTGATCATGCTTATGCAATTCATTCATCCCATTGATGGGGCTTCCATTGCTTGGGGCATGAGTCATATAGAGTTCAGGTGAGTTTAGCAGTATTAACAAGGTATGACTGTTAATGGATCGACAGCGATATGGATTTTGAAGCAGGCAATAGGCCAAGTCGACCAATGGAATGAGTGTAATGTCCGTGATATGGAGAAATAATGATCTCGATATCTCGCCCGGGATGATCCAGCAGACACCACTGGAGCATCAACGTCAGTATGAGGAACCTTATGAGGACCAAATCTTAATGGCGTAGCATGAGAAGGATCTCTTACGACTTGAGTCCCAAGTACGAGTCAAAAACTGAACAAGAAATGTCGTGCCAAGACCTGATAGGGCTAACACGTGATTGACTGACCTAGCAGCGCCTCGTATCATAATCTAGCTTAATTAGATCTAGCCCCAAGACTGCTCCTGCTTCTCGCTTGGCTGCTGTAGACGCTGGTTGAACGACGACGACAGCAAACAATCAACATAAGAAGTCTACCTTTACTCCATGATCGGCTGTCCGCACCCTCACCTCTCAATCAACTACTACTTACGTTGTCCTTACCGTTCGGCGGCTGGCCGCATGGTGAGCCGCAATTCACAAGGTCAGGCTCAAGCCCCCGAGCACTGCGTCGGACTCCCCGCAGTTCACCAAAATTCTTTCCGGAGCCAGAGCAATGTCCTATTGAGCCAGCCAAACATCAAGTGGCTTCGCTATTACCTAGTCTTTTTATCGCGACCGTCAGCACATCAACACCTGTTCTAGCGTCAGCGCCGGCTCCGTGGGTCTTAAGATTCCAGACACGCTTCAACATTTATTTGGTCTGTCTTTGAAAACGGTGGACACCTCGGGCCTATCCCTTGATGCAGGTCTCCAAGATGAAGGGTTTCAAGCAGAGAGTGGTATGGCTCACACACCTCACCCAGCGACTGCCCATAGCAAACCCTCATTTGCTGCTTTTCATTTCACGGAACGACTGACTTACTCAGAGTGAACAGCTTTCAAGAGCCAGAGACTCGAACAGCAAATCGAAAAACAAGAAAGACGGCACTTCCGGCACTGCATCGCCGTCGCCAAGCACGGCGTCAACGCTGGTCGCCCCTGGTGGCACACAATCCCCAAGCTCCTCCAATCAGGGAACTCCTACCTCATCTACCACCGCCCTGAACGATACCAGAAATAAACCCTTGCCTCCGGGAGAGAACGGTAGTTCCCGAGGTAGCTTAAGTAATGCAATTCACGCATCGCCTCAAAGCACACCTAACGCAGCTCCTTCCGGTGGACCTTTCATACCTTCTCAAAGTAGTCATGGCGGATTGAGCGGTCCAGGGGGGTCGGGAGGGCCTGGGACACCGACTAGAGCAAGTCATAGTGTGGTACCCGGTCTGGTGATAAGTCCAAGTTCAGGCAACGCGCCGGTACGTCTCATGGTTTTGTTCCTCACCCAATCTGACCCCTCCCTTATCCATATGCTTTCACACATCTTATCCCCAATTACTGCTGATTCTCCAATAAAGCATATCCCACCTCCGGGCGCTGCAGAGACTATGCCAGGCGACCTTGCACCACCCCGACAGGGACAGAAGTCCGGAGCATTTGATAGGCTGACCTCGACGCCGAAAGACCTGCATGAAGGCATCCGAACCCCCAAGAGACAGCATTCTTCAAGGTTTGACATCTCAGATCAGCGACAACGTGAACTTGATAAGCTCCCCGGATTTCACGAGGTGCCTCCGAATCGGCGGCAAGAGCTCTTCATGCAAAAGATCGACCAATGTAATATCATCTTCGATTTCAATGATGCAAGTGGAGATATGAAGTCAAAAGAGATCAAGCGCCTGGCATTACATGAGTTACTCGACTATGTCGCGAATAACCGACAGGTTATCACAGAACCCATGTACCCGAGAGTAGTGGACATGTTCAGTAAGAATCTCTTTCGGCCCATACCACCCCCTATGAACCCGCAGGGCGAGGCATTTGATCCCGAGGAAGACGAGCCGGTACTCGAGGTTGCGTGGCCGCACATTCAGGTCGTTTACGAATTCTTTCTTCGCTTCATTGAGAGTCAAGATTTCAACACCAACATTGCAAAAGGCTTCATAGATCACCAATTTGTTCTTCAGGTATATATACTTGCCGGATTTCCTCAGTCCTCCCGCTGATTAGCTGCAGCTCCTCGAACTTTTTGACTCAGAAGACCCTCGAGAGCGGGATTTTCTGAAAACAACTCTCCATCGAATATATGGCAAATTCCTTAATCTTCGTTCCTATATTAGGCGATCCATTAACAACGTCTTCTTTCAGTTCGTCTACGAGACTGAGAGATTCAACGGCATCGCAGAGCTACTCGAGATCCTTGGGTCGATCATCAATGGTTTTGCGCTTCCCCTGAAAGAAGAGCATAAACTCTTCCTCACAAGGGTCTTGATACCCTTACATAAGGTGAAGAGTTTGAGTATGTACCATCCGCAATTAGCATATTGTATAGTACAATTTCTCGAAAAGGATGCAGCTTTGACGGAAGAGGTAAGCTTCAGGCCACTGGCAATAGAACGAAGCTGACGCTTACAGGTTGTCCTGGGCTTGTTGAGATATTGGCCTAAAGTAAATAGTACAAAAGAGGTCATGTTTCTCAACGAAGTGGAAGACATTTTCGAGGTCATGGATCCTGGTGAATTTGCCAAGGTACAAGAGCCGCTCTTCAACCAATTGGCGAAATCCGTCGCCAGTCCGCATTTCCAGGTCAGTCTCGACTTTTATTCCTGATCAAGCCAATAGAACCAGGCGCTGATACGACTTATCACAGGTTGCCGAACGCGCACTCTACTTCTGGAACAATGAATACTTCTGCAACCTTATCAGCGACAATGTCGAGGTTATTTTGCCAATAATGTTCCAACCGCTCTACGAAAACTCGAAGGGCCACTGGAACAGGTATGTCAAATGCGTATGATCTCCGTAGCTATTGCTTATTATTGTAGGACAATACATGGCATGGTCTACAACGCTATGAAGCTCTTCATGGAAATCAACCCTGGACTTTTCGACGAGTGCTCCGAGAATTACCGCGAGAATGAAGCCACTGCCGCGCAGACATTGCGAAATCGTACAGAGCGATGGGCAACGGTGGCCGACTGGGCAAGGCAGAGGAGCAACGGAGAGGTTGCAGCCATTCCACCAATGACAGATCTTAAAGGACAGAAGTTCAATCCGCCTACAAGGATTGACGAAGATCCGATCACCCAGGACAGTCAGAAGAGACTAGATGCGCTGCGACTACAGGATGAAAGTAGTGGTGGCAGAGATGGGAGGAGGCAAAGAGGCCCTGATGGGCAATACCAAGTGAGCTCTATTTCTACGATTAGTCCTCTTCAGGCAAGACAAGCCCTCCATCCTGTACCCTTCCGAGCCATGCAGCTAATTGATTCCTCACACCAGGCGCTTGAAGATCCTGCAGCCCAGATCCGCCAACGTCTGGAACGCAATGGCTCTAACGGCGGGCCACCCATGCCGGCACCAGCCACCACACGACAGGGCATGCTGGACAACGTGCCTCGAGCTGGCTGATCTTCTTCTTGTTGGGATAATCTGGGCGCTTCTAAAAAAGGAATTACATATTCGTGAATTGAACAAGTGCGCTGCAGGCGATGATGGACTCTCTGCTGAGGCCTTGGGGTAACTGGGAATCGACTGACTATAGAGCAGGGAACGGCGTAGGGTCGTTCATGTTTTAATAGTATCCACATACTTTTTTTTCTTGGCCATGAGCCGTATCAGCAGGATGGGTGCACGCTTTGTGTAATCATGTTGCATTGTGTCGATGATAGGGAATGCTGTATACAAGTGCCATTCTCTAATTGTGGCTACCTTTGTTAATTCCCTCTACAAGCATATAGAGGCGTCGTGGGTTTTGAGATCATAGTAACATTGGCACTTTTTCAGATTGTTCGATCCCATTTCATCCACTGCTCATGACACGGCACCTGATACCACCATATCCCCTGGCTTTTGATCCCCAGCAACATCAGCTTCTCCTGAGACGCCAACAGAGTTAAGGCCATCTTTGCCTATCGCCTGCTCCAAACAATGTTCCAATCCTAGATCCGGGTATCTTCCCAAAACGCCTTGCCAATCGCTTTCCCATGCCCTGAACCTCAGCTCATACTAGAGCAGGCTTCTTCTTAATCCCCAAAGCAGCTGAGAAATCTTTCTTCGGCTTCTTCATCCTTTTGAACTCGGGCACGGGTTGAGGTTTGGGAGGGGGTGCCATGTTTCCAGAAATCTCTTTGCTCCTGGCTGGGAATGTTTCATCCGTATCCTTTGGAGCGAAAGAATCGCCATAGGGTGCGCTGCTATCTCCATTGAATCGTATGGACTCCGACGTAGCAATGGGACTCTCCTCTTCGATTTCAAGGCCACCACTCCCCCTCGCAAAAGCCCTCCTCGCCGTCTCTGCATCCTCCTCCTCAACCCTCCTCTTCTCATCCTCAATATCCCTCCGCTTCCGATCCGCAGCTTCAAGCGCATCATCCTCCGCCTCCCGACCCTCCGCCCTGGATATCCGCGCGTTCCGGGTTCGTATCTCGTCAAGCGCGTCCGCAATCTCCATTTCTCGCTTCGCATCATGGACCTTCATCTCCAACTCTTCCATCGCGCCTCCGGCTTCCGCACGCTCGGCTTCAAGTCTGTCGAGGCATTCGTCTTCGGTCTCGAGCTTGTTTGCGTCCGGGTCGGTGTTGCGCCAGACTTCGAAGTTGCGTTTGGCGCCGCGCTCGCAGGTGTAGTCCATTGATGCCGGGTCGGTTTTGAATGTGATTTCAGCTATAAGTTTAGGGATTAGCTTGATTGCAAGCGGTCCTGGAGGCGAATGTGGACTTACCGGAACATCGAGTACAGCGTATGTAGAATCGATATATTGGGATATTTAGATACTTCTCGTCGGTCGTCTCTTTTCTAGCATTGAATTTTCTTCCTTTGTAGATATACTCGCCGCACGTAATGCATTTCATTCCGAATGGCTATGATTCAATGTCAGTACCCAGACATATTGGAGGCTTGAAATACTGCCTGCTCCAGAAATGAGAAAGGCCATTTGTACGTACCGCCATCAGTCGAACTGTCTGCACTTTCGGGCCTGCTACCTTAGGCCCTTTTGTGCGAGTGATCTTCGAAGGGTCGAAATCGGGTGGGTAGTATTTCGAGAGAACCTTACGTTCCGACATCCTGAAGGCTTATGGCGTTGCGAGAACGGCGAAGGAGGACTGGGTCTTGTAAACCTTTGGAGGTGTCGCAGGCTGGATATTGCAGTGATGGTGAGCGCTGAGAGATATTAGACGATGGAGTGTCTGTTGACTGAGTAGGTTGCGCAGAAGTAAGGAGCTTTGGCAAGAATTAGAACTACCTACCTTACTATCACGAAATGCGAGTGGTGAAGGGGTGTGGTCGGAGAGTACCATGCCGCATAAGGCATAGTATACCGGATGACTCATCAGCCCTACGAACGTATCGCTGAACATTGGAAGCACTGATCTCACTGAACAACATCGTAAGGCACAACAGTAATCAAGCGATAATTGTCTCGGGATACAGAACTCTCGAACGGTTCACTGGCCACCATCGTGTGCACCTGGGACACGTCCCCCTGATTGTAATAATACTGGCTGTGCGCAATGACATCCCTCACCTCGAGGACTTTAGATGTCTGCATACTTGCTTCAATTGTATCATTAGGATTACATTAACATTTACGTCTCTTGCTTTGTCTGGATACAGCTATGCTTTTACTTTCCTTCCGTCCCATCGTTAATCATCAAATGCTTTAGCATACAGTAAGGTAGAATCCAATGGAGGCTGGGCTGGAGTTCTGGAAATAGTCCAAGCTCAAGCTGCCACTTGCACTGACCTCATACCCAACCCTTGAACCGGCCGCGCAAGGACCCGAGGCAATGACATATTCATTGCCTGGTGCGACGCTAGATGGCCCACTCAACAACTTCGCAACTGGTGGCACGGTGTTGTAAGTCGTCTGCTCAGTCGCGGGATTCGAGAGCTCAGCCACATCAAACCCTCCGGAGCCGCTCAGGCTGAAAGCAGATGTGGTCAAATCACTCTGTCTCGGAAGGAGGAACACGAGTGTGCAAGTCTTGCCAGAGTTGGAGAGTGGGATGTCGAAGTTGAAAATTGATGAGAGCGTGGAGGATATGGTGCCGTTGTAACGAGTACCTCCCGCGGTATTCGGCTGCTCCTTGTTGACGAGTACAATCAAATGTGGGAACTCATAAGTGCCCGATAAACTGGCCGGACAGCTCGAAGATGTAGCAGTGGCCTCTGAAGCAGCCGGCAGAACGGAAGTCTTGGTAATGAGCGTGGTTGGTGTAGTAGCTGCGATAGCAGTAGGCTGAGCCTGAGTCTCTGGAGGACATCCATCAGAACAGCTGGCGATACTTACTTCCGCTGTGCTGGCCACTGTCCCCTCGGGGTTTGCAGCCGAGGCGGTCGCAGATGGAGATCCAGCGGGAGCAGCAGCAGAAGATGCGGAGGCAGATTCAATAGGAGCAGCTGAAGCAAAATCAGAAGCAGACGTGAGAGAGACGGCTGAGGATGCTATAGCTTCACCGCCCGAGCCAATCTTCTGGCTGGCTCCAATCGCACCGGCCTGAGCGGAGGCTACGCCAGCTGAAGAGATGGCTGCGGTCGCACCAGCAATTGCACTTGAGGAGGACGATGATACACCTGAGCAGCTGAGGTCAAAGAGTGGGGTATTGCTCAATGTGGAGCCGACAATACCGAAGCTGGGGCTGGGCGATGTCGGAAAGGCATCCTGAAGGGTATACCACCATGTATTGACATGACCGAAGAGTCTCCCACAGCCAACCGCATCCCAATATGTTTGGGCATTCTGAAGGCTAGGCACAGCGAGCTTCGATGTTGCGCCACTGACTGGCCATCCGGTTTCAGTAACCCAAACCGGCTTGCCGCCAGCAACATTGACAGTGGCGTCGTAAGCATCGAAAAACAGAGAATAGGCATTCTCGATGGCGTTTGTCATAGTGTTCTGGAAGTATGGGTAGGCGTCGACGCCGATGAAGTCAGATGCACTGATGACAGCGTTGTTGGAGCTGTTGACCCAGGCGGTCCAGGTATCCACGTGACCAACAGGCTTGCTGCTTGCACCTGTGTTGGCAATGGCAGATCGGACTTGGCTAATGTAGCTAGAAATGACATCTGGACCGGCACCAATACCTGACAAGTTCTCGACTCCTGTTGGAGAGATTCGGTAGAGATCTTCGCTACCGACTGAAATACCAACGATGAGGCTGGTAAGTGCATCGCCATACTGGCCAAGAGCACTGGAGAGAGCTGCCAGCTCGTTGTTGATGCCAGACTGCCCTCCTGAGCCCCATAAGCCTAGTAGCAGGGTTGTTTTGGTGTTTATGGCCGCTTGGATGGCTTGAGTAGGTGTGTTGGTGGTGCCGGCTTGAATCATAGTGTATAGCCGCGCACTAGCAAAGCCGCTGGCACCGACCAAATTCTGAGCAGTTGTGAAACGATCTTGGTACTGAGACTCGGTCGTTGGGGAGTTGTCGGTATTGGTTGCCCCGTAATTGAATCCCTGCAACATATATGTCAGTCTTTGCCGGCTCTGATCTGCATAGGCACGTCCGTAGGTTTACCTTGGATTGAGCATAGACAACTGAGATCGAGCCTGCAAGGGCAACGAGGGTTGATGTGAGCATGGCGAACAAACGAATGTGTCCAGACTCAGCAGGTTAGTCACTCAGGGAAAGCAGAATGAGTATAATACAATGATGATCCGAAAGAAGAGGAAATTAGGAGATTGGAGAATAGAGAATAGAGGGGACAAGACAGAGAGGACTGAGAAAAGTCGTTTATTTACGTCCAGCGCCATGCCTTCCCTCTCTTCGTATCCACCGTGGCCGTACCCAAAACCTCCGTATTCACTTCCATATTGGGCGAGGTACCACAAGTCTTGGGAAGAGGATGACGCACCTGCCCCACCTTATTTAGGTTTATTTTTGGCATTTTGTGGGGAAGTTGCGTGTTCATCGAATCACGTTGAGAGCATGTTAGTGGGAGAAAGCTTGCGAAGAGGGTCTGGGCTAAGTAAGGTACTTTACGGAAGTGCTTTATGTCGATGCTCGGTAGTGCCGATTATCTTTAGTGAGGCGTATCATCAACCGACGTTGGCGCGAAAGGGGGTGGCGGACACCACGTTGTAGAACAAGACGCTGCATGTCAAAATATGGCGTTTTGGCAGCGATAGAAACCTCATGCATCGCCGTTGCCAAATACATAGATCAAGGCTTTAGCCATTCATCATTTCGCACGTACAGTATGGAAGACTTCTGGAAGTACTTTACTAATTACTTTACTAAAAATACTTTAGTTTGGAGCGCCTGCACCTTCGGCTCAAACAGCCGCGACTACCTTGATAAATAATACACTAAGACAGATAGCTATTAGCGTGCACTCAAAGAGAACCCCATATATGTTGTAGTGGCGTACCAACTTAACCCTAAAGTACCAGAGTATATGGAAACGCCGAGTAAAGGCCTGCTACATTGCATGCTTTGATGAAAGGATTCACTCCGTCGTCATATTGCTTCGCATCTGCTCGGTAACAGACATTAGCCTCGGGCTGTGGTCTCGAAAGGTTCTACGCGCGTACAAGGGCGACGCAGCACGAAATGTGTATCGTGCACATATACATCACTCATGGTTGGTCACAAACTCGCATCAATGGTGAGATGTCGCCATGGGGCCACCGATCGCCCTGAAGCAATTTGCAATTCTACAGTAGCTGTCATACCTTCACGTCCATCGTCGTCCAGCGATGAATCTACACTCTTCGAGACAACTAAAAGCAATACCCAATCCGAATTCAAGGGGTACCCACTTCCGCTCAACGCCGTTCAGACGGCTACCAAAGATCCCAAGAATGATCTGTGGACGCGAGCATACGAGCGCTTGAGAGCAACCAATCCGGATTTGTTGGCATCATTCGAAGCCATCATCGTTAGCGATAGTGATGAGTCAACAAGTCTTGGAGAACGGCTCTCTGTCGTCGTGGCCCAGAAACGAGACGAAATGCTCAGCCGACAATGGACTGTCAAGTTCATGAACCATAAGCTTAAGATCCGGGAGCAACTTCAGCGTGTCGCCAAAGTTGCGGAGTATGCCAGGGGATTTGGTTCGATCATTGCAAATATAGACCCTGTGCATGCAGGTTTGCCGTGGGCTGGGATCAATCTGCTCTTGACTGTACGTTACTTTTCTAATATATGTCGCTCGGATGCTACTTAGCAGAAGTGCCAGATCCAACACTCTAAACTTCGCCGAGGAGCTTGGATTAGATTCTCGCGAGATTCTATATCCGGCGACGCACTGACGTCTCGAGCAGCTAGTATTGAATGATTCGAAACAGGATAATGCGGCTCTTGATGCGGTGGAAGAAATTAACCGGCTGCTTGCCCAATATGCGGCCGTCGAGGACGTCTATCTCATGCGGGACAACCCGAATTTGAAATTCGAATTGCAGGAAACGTTGACAGAGTTGTACGCTACTGTGCTCAAATTGCAAGCTACAGCTGCATGCCACTTTGCGAGAAAGACTATCGTGCGCTTGGTTAGATCCACTCTACAGCTGGATGATTGGACAAAGCTTTTTCAGGATGTCAAAAGCAAGGACGAGAGCTGTAAGCGAGTGATAGGATTACTTGACTCAAGCGACCAAAGATCAGGTCTCATCACGCTACGAGAAGCCTTGATACAACAAGCATCGCAATTGCAGATTATTCTCGATCGCCTCCAGTCTAGTCAACAAGATGATAATAAGGCGTTACGATGGTTTTGTGACATACCGTACAAAAGCGACCATGACCAGGTTCTGCTTACTCTAGGGGTTCAATACGAACATTCTGGGCAGTGGCTGTTACCACGTGTGGATCAATGGCTACATTCTCATGAGCCATCGGTCTTGTGGCTGTGTGGAACAGTCGGGACCGGTAAGAGCTGTGCTGTTGCCATGGTCGTGCAGCATCTCACCCCCAGTGTTGTGCTTGATTCAGATCAGCATGTAGTGTACTTTTATATTTCACAAAAGCAAAACCGGAGAAGCGAGCCAGTCGACGTATTTCGTTGTCTCGTCACTCAAATGGCGTCCACTTCAGAGAATCCATCTATCGCAGAGCCGATCAAAGTCATGTTCAATGAGCGAGGAAGAGATCGCATTTCTGGTGGAGGAGAGCCAACAATGGAAGAATGCATAGATCTGATGGCCGATCTGACGGCAACCTGGCCCCATAATACGATTATAATTGATGCATTAGATGAATGCACTGCGCCGTCAGAAGTTCTTGATGCTTTGCAGAGTGTGTGTACGAAGTCACCTTCAAGCGTGAAGGTATTTTTATCCAGTCGTATGAACGTTGAGATCCCGTTCCACTTTCCAGATTGTGAAAGGATCCAGATAGATGAAGGCAAAAATTCTGGGGACATCGAGTCGTACATTCAAGGGGAAGTATGGGGCCAGAAGCGCCGTCTGTTGGACGCACGGAGGCCAGACCTTGAGGAAAGGCTGATACAGATTTTGACAACGCGTGCTCAAGGTATGTTTATATGGGTCAAGCTTCAGCTTTTGGTGTTCTTCAGTGCGAAGGTCAGATTCCGTTTGTCGAAAGACGTTGTGACTGCGCTCAATGCACTCGACAGAGATTCGACGCTACCAGAGACAGATTCCCTTTACAAGCAAATCATGGAGCTTAACACCAGATCCGGTACCCTTGACCGCCAATACGCCGTGAGAGCTTTGCAATGGGTTCTGTTTTCGATAGAAAATCTGCGACCAAATGAGATAGCAACGGCAGTCTCCATGGACATCAACGGCCACTGCGACGATGAGCTCGATGGTGCTATGGTGCTTGATATTTGCAGTAACCTGATAGTCCTAGATGAATTTGGTTGTTGTCAGCTAGCTCATCTTTCTGTTGTGGGCTTTCTTCTTCGAGACCAGGCGCATGAGCCCCAACGAGGACTGTTCACGACCACTGAGGCGCACGCCGAACTAGCGCAACGCTGCCTCTCGTATATTATGAGCACGTTTCCAAGGGCGGTCGAGCTGAACGGAACGATCGCTCCTGGGACGTTCGCTTCTTATGCTTCCTGCTATTGGGCTTATCATTGTGCTTGTGCGGGGGAGTATCGAGAATTCGAGCCGATGATCACGTTGTTTGAGTCTTTCATGGACCCCTTGAATGTATCCCCAGCATTTGCCGCCTGGTCGGAAGCTATGTTGAAAGCTATAACAGCGGAGCGTCCTACGAGAGTTGACGCTAATCTGTCACAACTGGCACATACCAATACGGCTGTTGCCCAGCGCTACAGGAATCATATCATCAGTGTCATCACTTCACCGCCTTTCCCTGGCTTCATTGCAGCCTCCTTTGGTTTCCTGGAAATCTTACGTTCAACGCCAGCAGCCAGTCTACAGTCGAGAACGGGTCGAGGCAGCGAAGGATGCGTACATTTTGCTGCGTGGGCCGGGCAGACCGATTCCGTCCGGGAATTGCTGGCTATAGGTTGTATGGACCTTCTTCTTCAGGACAAGGATGGTCTGACTCCGCTTCATGTTGTATCGCTTCTAGGATACGATAGCATTGCTGGACTACTGTTGGACCTTATGGACAGAGAAGCTATCATCATACAGGATAGTCAAGGAATGACAGCTATGCATAGCGCTTCATACCATGCAAATGTTTCAGTTGCGGAACTGCTGGTGCCAAGGATGGAAGCCGCAGACTTTGCCATAGAAGACTATGAGGGTCGAACCGCCCTACAAGCAGCAGTGCAAACGAAATCCCAAGCAATCGTCGAGATGTTGGCTAAGGTTATGCATCCAGAGCATCTAGCCATTCGAGATAAGTCAGGCTACAACGCCATATCCTGGTCGTCGTTGCAAGGCGATTATAGCATAGTCAAGGTTCTTTTGTCTACGATGACAACGGAACAGATTATGCTGCAGGCTAACGATGGGAACACCGCATTGCATTTGGCCGCGCACCATTCCCAGGAACAATGTGTAGAATTACTCGTTGCGCACGTGAAGCCAGAAAATCTCGGCATCACGAACAGGAGGCAAGAAACTCCTTTGCACGCCCTGCTGAATGTGGGTATGCAGAGAGGCGGGGTCTTCCGAAGGGCTGAGGAAATACCACAGGCCCAGATGACACGAGAAAGAACTGCATTAGTGTTGATAGGTAAGACGAGAATATGCGACTTAGGTGTGCAAAACAGTGACGGGAGAACGCCCTTGCATCTTGCTGTAATTGGAAGATACAATTCAGTGGTTGAGGAGCTTGTGAAACATATGTTGCCAGAACACCTCAATTGTCAGGATCAAGCTGGCAGAAGTGCCATTCATATAGCTGCACAGGCTCAGACATCGCTAACCAAGCTCCTTCTCGATCACCAAGTGTTGACAGAACTCAAGGATCACTCCGGCCATACCCCTTTACTTAGCGCAGCCCTTTCGGCCGAGAAATGCGGACCGATGATTGAAATTCTTTTGGCTGCTGGAGCCGACGTGAATGCTGCAGACCGCTTCGGATGGACGGTTCTACATCGTGCGGCATCAAGGAGGGATATGTCTCTGACCAAGGTCTTGATCAGCTACGGTGCAGATATAAACGCCGTGACCGACCTGGGGCACACGGTCCTGCACACCGTCATGGGTACAGGAGACGAGGGATTCCCACAGCTTTATCTTCAATGCGGGGTCGATCCAAATACGAGGAATCGTAGAAGCGAGACCGCTCTTCACCAAGCTGTGTATTTCTTTGACACAGTCATAGCGCGCCAACTAATTGCTGGCGGTGCGGACCCAATGCTTCATGATGGATTGGGCCGGACTTGTTTCGACTGGGCTTTGCAAGATCCCCCTATACTTGACGTTGTACTGGAATTCTGTGTTGATGCCAAGCAAACAGATCCTGCGGTCTCCACAAGCATATTGCGCACAACTATCCGTAACCTAGTCGCCGATTTCCGCTCCGAGAATAATATCATCGTTGGAGATAATTGGCTCGGCCACTGTCTACTTCTTGCGAATGACGACCAGGAAGCGTTCTGCGCTTTTGACCAGGCTATCGCGAATGAATCCCCGAAGTTTGGATTCATCCACCCTGTGATCTGTGACGGCTGTGACAATTCCAACAATAACATCAAGGGTATGCGGTTCGTGTGTCGTGTTTGTGCTGATACCGATCTTTGCTGGTCATGCATGGCGGATTATGAGTCTGGGACTATGAACCGGAGAATCTGTCGTGGACATGACTTCATGAAGATTGAGCGCGATCATTCAAAGTGGTCGCTACCGGAGCAAATCAATGATGCCGGAGAAACGAGGGAGCAGTGGTTACAACGGCTGGCGGAGAAATATGCTGCATCATAATGTGAGTGGCCGTGCAGAGCCAGGGATCCCATATTCCATATACGTCTGTGTTGTCCGAGGAGCGGTCGCCTCACACACATCCTCAATGTTCCAAGATCCCCAGTCGGAGCCTCGAAAATTGCCAATCCGTATAACCCACGATCATGCATCAGCAGTCTCATCCCTCAGCGCACACTTCCTACCGAACCATCCTGAGCAACGAGCTTGCAACAACATGGGCAACGCACCTCGCTTCGCAAAGAGTGGCCACAAGAATTTGATCACTGGACAGCAATCTGATTTGGCAAAGTACGAGCGTATCCACAATAAACAACGCAGTGAGCGCTCGTACTTAAGCGACATAACGGTGGAGATTTAGCAATCTGGTTCAGGTTTCGAATCTATGCGCAGTGTGAGTCTACAAACAGCCAACCCGGCCCAACGTGGACTGATTGTACTAGACGCTATTGATTTTGCGTCGGATAGGGTATGACACTTTTGATCGCTCTGTCTAATACTACCAAAAGCTTCTCTGAGAGGTCGAAAGCATCGAGTGAATAATTTAGGAGACTAATTCTCCTCGTCACTGCGCGCAGAGATCCAGAAGTCCTCATCCCATAGATATATCGCTTTCCTCTCATCAAGTATATGTAGACCCTGACTGAGACTCTCTTCTTAGGCATTCCGTTATCGTAGCTAGGTTATCGTGATATGCCGAGGGCTTATTCAGCTACAATGGAATCCTTAAGCTGGCATGGTCGTTATAGGAATTAGATGGTTTGTGATCAGTCCGCCTACTTCTCTCGGCCATAGAGTGCTGTCATGGCGAGATAGGTGTCCCATTAGTACCGTGAAAAATCTACAGGTATGACTTCATCATCGCGCTATTTCCCCGTGCGCATGTTCGATACTCATCTTTGTTAGAGCTAGGTCTAGTTACTGAGTCGGTGGTTATGTACAGACCCAATCAACGATAGTGGTGAAGACTGGTGAGGAGAGTCGCGTGATGAGTGTCCGAATGAGCATGAATAGGTCGCTTCTGAGGGACCTGATGCCAAAGCAAGTCCAATGGTGGGATAGGAGGTAGGGGACATAGAACGTAGCTGCTGCAAAATATAGTACAACGCGGCACGATGGTGGATCAGTCTGATATTGAACATCAGTACTTATTTTTCGACGTTTATTATGATGAATTATCTTATCTATTGACAAACAGCTCCCAAGGGCGGCGTAAGTAGCCGTTGACTAAAGTAGGGTTAGGGTTCGAATTCGAATGCGGATGAAACAGTATCCCTATTTAGATCCAATGACCCCACAAGAACGCTAGTGCCTCTGAAGGACCTAGTTTGCTCATGTTGTGGTGAAGGACTAGGGCACCTCTTGCCGGTATCAAGCTGTAAAGGCTAGTGAGGAGACTGGTGCGTAAGAGCCAATCATAAGCAAAGTTTCATCGTCCTTTTACTGTATTCAATATAGTGTACCACTAGCGATAGATACCCGCTGTCCCGTGCCTAGCGCGGATGCGATTCTGGCAAAGCCATGCCCCGAAGTTCTTCAGGCCCTTCCATCCCCACCTCTCCCCCAAGGATCATCCTCAACACCACCACATTTTTATGATGACCTATGGGATTCTCTGATATCCTATTTCATAATTAATTGCTATATGAGCCACATGTCACGCAGATTAAGCTGTCTAGCTTTGTGAACCTGAGCTTAGCCATACGCTACCACTGAGTGTTAAATGAAATGATTACGGACAAGTTGGGGCGCACGACCTGGAGGCTACGCGCTCGAGGCGTCGCTCTACTCTTGAGGCCTCCTGCCCCTACTCTAGGCTAGAGTCGGAGGAATAGAGCATCATGGCGGAGAAAAACATAGATGCGTTCGCCGCGAGGCTGGGCGATCCGAACTTGGGTATATGACCATCTCTGCTGCTAGCTCTTCAATTATGATAAAGCTGATGTAATACTAGATCCCCAGAAGAAATTCCATCTCGCGACTGAGCTCAGAGACAATATCGATCTGCTATGTTCGGGAGCTACATACCCTATCTTCCTAAAGAAACTAGTCCCGGTTTTCATCAAGATGCTCGAAGGCCAACCAGCGTTTATGAGCGCCTCGGTGGAGCACAGACTGCGCAATTGTGTGTTGGAAATCTTCCATCGCCTGCCAATGAGCCATAATGAGGCCCTCAAGCCATACGCCGCCCAGATCGTGGATCTATTGATGAATTTGGTTAGGTTGGAGAACGAGGACAACACAATCTTGTGTATGAAGACAATAATGGACTTGGAGCGCCATCAGCCAGAGGCGACCGCGTCGAAGGTCCAGACGTTCCTGGACTTGATCCTGGAGATGTTCCAGGCGATGGAACGCGTCGTGAAGGACACCTTTGATACGCCTGCCCAAGGGGTCTCGACAGGCACTACTCCAAGCAATCCACAATCATTCCAATCTCCTCGTCCGGGATCCCCGGTTGCCTCTGTGGTTTCCGATCTGGGTATCGATACGCAGACGGCCCGTCAATTACTGCCAGGCATGAAATCGTTCAAGGTCTTTGCAGAATGTCCCATCATTGTGGTCTCGCTATTCCAAGCTCACCGTAACTGTGTTCCGGCGAACGTCAAAAAAGTCATACCTTACATCAAGGATGTCCTCAAGCTCGAAGCTGGCCCACAAGCTCGAGCGCACGAAGCAGCTAGGGATCGTGGCGAAATATTCACGGGGGTCTGCAAAGAGATCAAGAACAAGGCGGCTTTTGGAGAATTGATCACCGCTCAGGTTAAGATGATGAGCTTTCTGGCGTACCTCCTTCGGGTCTACGCTCAGCAGCTCTCGGACTTTCTGCCCATACTTCCGGATATCGTCATTCGTCTCCTGCGTGACTGTCCTAGTGAGAAGTCTGCAACAAGGAAGGAATTATTGGTTGCGATTCGCCACACGATCAATTTCAACTTCCGGAAGATTTTTCTGTCAAAGCTTGATGATCTACTCGATGAACGAACACTGATTGGCGATGGTCTCACTGTTTCCGAATCGATGCGGCCGCTTGCCTATAGCTTGCTTGCCGATCTCATCCACCACATTCGGGAATCGCTGAGTCGGGACCAGATTCGGAAAACAGTCGATGTCTTCTCAAGGAACCTCCATGACCCTTTTCCTGGAACCAGTTTCCAGACCATGAGCGCCAAACTACTCCTTAATATGGCAGATAGCATCGCGAATTTACCAGACAGGAAGGATGCCCGACATTTTCTAATCATGATCCTTAGCGCAATAGGCGATAAATTTGCAGATATGAATCATCAGTATAAGAACTCTGTAAAGCTCTCGAAAGGTTGTGACTCCACTTCTATAGATGCCATCCCCGAAGACCATCTTGCGGACGCCAATTCGCCGCCGGACTGGGACGAGGTTGACATATTCACCGCAACGCCCATCAGAATGTCGAACCCAAAAGACCGTGGCGCCAATCCAGTCGAAGACAACAAATTCCTATTCAAGAACCTTCTGACCGGACTGAAGGGAATGTTCTACCAGCTAAAGATCTGCAATCCTGAAGCCCCAGTGATAGATCCCGCAAACGCACCCGCAAATTGGCAAGAGGTATCATATGGTTACAATGCCGAGGAGGTCGAGGTCATCAAGAAATTGTTCCGCGAAGGCGCTTACGTATTTCGATATTACAGTCTCGAGAAGCCCTTCGCTGAGACGAATTACTCGTCTCCAGTGGAATTCCTGACGAACAACTACGGGGTACAAAGTGGCAAGGAGGAAAAGGATCTTCTCGAGACATTCGCCACGGTTTTCCACAGCATCGATCCTGCAACGTTTCATGAGATCTTTCACTCTGAGATACCACTCTTATATGACATGATGTTCGAGCACCCCGCTCTTCTCCACGTTCCGCAATTCTTCTTGGCCAGCGAGGCCACTTCTCCAGCATTTGCCGGCATGCTCCTCCAATTTTTGATGGATCGTATTGGTGAAGTTGGTACTTCGGATATCAAGAAATCGTCAATCCTTTTGAGAATGTTCAAGCTTTCTTTTATGGCAGTCACTCTCTTCAACCAGCAAAACGAGCAAGTCCTCCTACCTCATGTCACGAAGATCGTCACTCAATCTATTCAACTTTCAACCTCCGCAGAAGAGCCAATGAATTACTTTTATCTCCTCCGGTCCCTGTTTAGAAGCATTGGTGGCGGGCGGTTCGAGCTTCTTTATAAAGAAATACTGCCACTTTTAGAGATGCTACTACAAGTGTTGAATAATCTGCTCATGGCTGCTCGAAAGCCTCAAGAACGAGATTTGTACGTTGAACTTTGTCTAACTGTGCCAGCCCGATTGAGCAACCTGCTACCGCATCTGAGCTACCTGATGCGCCCGCTTGTTGTGGCTCTACGAGCTGGCTCGGATTTGATCGGTCAGGGACTCAGAACACTGGAGCTTTGCGTGGATAATCTTACAGCAGAGTACCTCGACCCTATCATGGCGCCAGTGATCGATGAACTCATGATGGGGCTGTGGGATCATCTGAAGCCTAATCCGTACAGCCACTTTCATGCCCATACTACAATGCGCATACTCGGAAAGCTTGGAGGTCGCAACCGCAAATTTTTGAATGGCCCTCCTAGTTTGACGTTCCAGCAGTTCGCCGACGACCAATGCAGCTATGACCTTCGACTTGTGGGCTCAAGTAAGGACAAACCTTTCCCAGCAAGCATTGGGGTTGATCTCGCTGTTGCGAAGCTTTCCGAAATACCCAAAACGCTGGCTCAGAAGAAAGCAGACCCATACTACAAGCAACAGGCTCTAAGACTGGTCAGTGCGCAGGTCAAGATTTATATTGGCTTCGACAACCTGCCTGAAGATTTTGCGCACCTCGTTCGTTTGCAAGCTACTGATCTGCTGGAAGCCCAATACGACGGCAGCCCAGACACACTGCAGATGCCTGACCGTGGGAAGTCAATCCCCAAGAAAGACGCGCAGCAGGAGACTCTGAAGAACCTTTTGAAGGCTCTCATGGTTGCGACAACGCTGCCGGATCTTCAAACCACCGCGTCTGCTCTGCTCAGTGATGTGTGTCGGCACTTCACCATCCTTGAAGTTGGACAAGGGCTAGCGCATGCAAAGCAGTCGAGAAAAGAATTTGAAGTCAAAGGTGGAGAGGGTATCCTCTGCCTGGACAGTCGCATACTCGTAGAAGCTATTGCCGAACAGCTATCATCGGACAAGCCAGCCTTACGCGATGCTGCAGAGTTCTCGATCAAGACGGTGTACAATGCCGCAGTTATCATACTCGGGTCTTCGCAAAAGATTGAACGCCTGCCATTGTTCTCGCACTTCGCCAAAGTTTTCACTCATAAATGTTACGAAGAAGACTGGTACGTCAAAGCTGGAGGTGGTCTTGGGATAAATCTACTTGCAACGAAATTCGATCTGGGCGACGAGTGGCTGATTGGCCGACAAATCGACTTTCTCAGAGCACTTATGTACATCATCAAGGATATGCCTTGTGACTTGCCCGCCAGCACTCGCGTTCAAGCATTGACGACAATCGAGATCCTGCTGCGCAGATGTAACAAGGACACCACCACAGAGGACCTGGCCCCTTCAACGGACTTAAACGCTCCGACCAAGATGATATCCAACGTCTGCGCGTTTTTCGTTCCTGAGCTCATGCATCCAAACAAAAACGTTCGCGAAGCAGCACGCAAGGCGCTTACGACAATTGCTCAGGTAATTGGCGCCGAGGTTCATGAGCTTATCAATCCTGCCAAGGACAGACTGTTGACTTCTATCTACATGAAGCCACTCCGTGCTCTCCCATTCGAGATCCAGGTTGGCTATCTCGACGCTATGACGTATTGCCTAAGCTTACAGCGTAATTTGATCGAGGTCAATGACATGTTGCACAGGCTATTGATTGAGGCTATGGCATTGTCCGAGGTAGAAGACGAGGTGCTTGCGGCGAAGCCGAGCGAGTACAAGAATGCTGACAATATCGTGAGCCTTCGAGTTGCGTGTATCAGACTTCTCTCTCAGGCTGTAGGCTTCTCAGAGTTTGCAGGGCAGCAACAGACTGCGAGTCGCAGTCGCATCATTTCCATTTTCTTCAAATCTCTATATTCCACGTCGCCTGAGGTTATTGAAGCTGCAAATGCGGGCCTGAAAGGCGTTCTTTCCCAGACCAATAAGCTTCCTAAAGATCTGTTACAGAACGGTCTACGTCCAATTCTCATGAACCTGCAGGATCCGAAGAAGCTCAGTGTCGCAGGCCTTGATGGACTTGCGCGACTATTGGCGCTGCTCACAAACTATTTCAAGACCGAAATCGGCGAAAGACTCTTGGCTCACATGTCAGTTATAGCTGACGGCCAAGTCCTTCAGAAGTCATCTTTCTGCTTGATCGACCAAAGTCCGCAGATGAAGGTCGTTCTCGCTACGCTCAATATCTTTCATCTGCTGCCTTCCTCGGCTGCTGTCTTCATGAATGATCTGATAGAAAGAGTTCTTGAGCTCGAGAAATCACTGCGAAGGACCCATTTCAGCCCTTTCAGGGATCCCCTGTTGAAATATATAAACCGCTATCCCAAGGAGGCTTGGGATTTCTTTTCAGACCGTCTCTCCGACATGAAGTATGGGAGGTTCTTTGCTCAGATCCTCACTGCGCCTCGAAGCGGGCCTCTGCGGGATGTTATCATAGCGAACATTGAAGGGTTGGTGAAAGTCTCCTTCGATCACGAAGACCCGGAGAAGAAGGACGCTGCTTCCATCAACGCTATGCATACCATTCATTCGCTCTGCGAGCATTCGACGTCTTGGCTCTCAGAACATGAACCACTACGGCAGACTATGTTGCGAGCTGGGAAAGACCTCAACAAGAAAAGGAAATTGGATACAATACATCCTGATTTACGTCTTGGGGCTGATCAAGCCTCAAAGCAGGTAATGGCTATCTTTGTGAAGATGCTGGAGCTGGTCCCCAAGGACCTTGACTTTCTGTTTCAACTGATCGATGCTGTCACGTCGGAAGATATCAAAGAGCAACCCTCACTTCTCGCATTCATCTACAGACGTATTATTTGTGCCGATTCCGTTGACTACTGGCGAAGCCTTGTGATGCGCAGCCTTGAACTCTATAGTATTCGCGGCTCTTCCTTTCGGACGAAGACGTTCGCTTTTAGGAATCTTGTCAATCCCATTTTTGCTATGGATACGATGAGGGGTCTTTCGAGCGATCCAGCATTAGCCTCGACGCGACGACTTATTGACAAAAGCATTGTAGATTCAATCCACAACAAGATCTGGAAACCTCAGCTCAGCGATGTCAGTGAAGAGAACGCCCAGTCAGGGGCCGATCACTCAAGATTGGAGCTACTACAGATGTCGGCTCTACTCCTGAAATGGCATCACAATCTGGTGTCTGAAGCTCGAAAAGATATCATCAAATTTGGGTGGACCTACATCCGACTTGAGGACATAATCAACAAGCACGCGTCATATGTACTCGTTGGCCTTTTCATTGCCCAATTCGAAACCCCAGCGAAGATCATCAATCAGATATACGTGGCATGTTTGAAAGCACATCACAGTGAAGGCCGTGCTCTCGTAGTCCAAGCTCTTGATATGATCGCTCCGGTCCTCCCAAAACGATTGAAGGACCAGAGCGATCCCAGATATCCGATGTGGGCCAAATGGCCAAAGCGAATATTATCCGAGGAGAGCTCCAATCTCCAACAGTTGATCGGCATCTTCCAATTCATGGTAAGGCATCCAATTTTGTTCTATGAAGCTAGAGAGCATTTCATCCCTACGATAATACCCACATTGTCGAAGATAGCACAGCTTCCGAACCCATCAAACGAGCACAAAAAACTTGTACTCAACTTGATCCAGATGATTTTAGGATGGGAGGAACAACGAGTCCATAATGGTGGCGATCGTCCACTCTCACATTCAACGGATTCATCGCCTGTCAAGAGACGCAAGCTAGAATCATCAGAGGGAGGTTCTGCATCACCTGCGCTAAATCTAGGGCCTCCATTGACTGTGGAACGAAACGAATACACAATTCCGATGCCCCTACGAACAATGCTCATCAAGTACCTCAGTCATTTCATTAGTGTTCTACCAGAGCGGTATCCTGTGCCTAGTGTGAAACTCAGGGAGCTTCACTCCACAAGCCCAACGATTCCTTTACCTCCAAATGAAATGTGTAGAAAGGCGATCGGGCTTTTCCATGACCTTCTCTCTCCCGAGCATTGGGCGGATCTGGAGGTTGACTTATTTCCGAGAATATCTGAGCAGATTTTGTGCTCAGACAAGCTAGACAAGGGAGACGACAAAACTGTGACAAGCGTAATAAATACGCTCCAGATCGTACGTGTCGTTCTCAACATGAAGTCGGATGAATGGGTCGTTGCACAATTACCTCAGATACAAAGATTACTGGAAAAGCCAAGCAGGCTAGACAACGCTGAGATCCAAGATTGTATGCACACAAGCGACCAGAAGCTTGATGGGAATCGCAACATTCGTCCTATGTTTCAACGCATTCTTGAAGCGCTACCGGAGGAGACTAGAGAGGAAGATGACATGGAAGTTGACACGCCAGCCAAGGATTTCATGAACTTCATCTCAGGGGTGGCAACGACGACAATGGGAGATGGCAATCTTGTTGCCGCTATCAGTATCTACGAGACGATGGCACGTGTCCGACCGAAGGAGATCGAGACGCATATTCCTGCCATCATGCGTGCGCTACAACAGAAGTTAGCGAAGGAACAGGTTGCACAGCAGGTCTTGCCTGCCGGATTGCCACCCGGTATGCGGCCTGCTGATGGACCACCAGGGGCGCTTGATGAGCGTGATATGGAGTTGTCCACGCAACTGATCTTGAAGGCAATCTGGATCATCTCCTCACGCATGGCCACGCTTGGAGATCAAAGACGACCATTCCTCAGTGTACTAGCTTCGCTTGTTGAGCGATCACAAAACACGAAGCTATGCGAGAGGATCTTGGAAATGGTGGAGACCTGGATATTCGACTCCAGCGATCCGTGGCCAACGTTGAAAGAGAAAACTGCTGTACTGCACAAGATGCTTCTCTTCGAGGCACGTCCTGATCCCACCCTACTTCATAAGTTCTTGGATTTGGTAATTCGGATTTACGAAGATTCCAAGATCACGAGGACAGAGCTGACTGTTAGACTGGAGCACGCTTTCTTGGTCGGTACAAGGGCTCAGGATGTGAATATGCGGAATAGGTTTATGACAATCTTCGATCGAAGCTTGACAAGAACTGCAAGCGCTCGACTCGTCTATGTCCTAACATCTCAGAATTGGGACACACTAGCAGAGACTTTTTGGCTAAGCCAAGCGATACAATTGATCTTTGGCACAGTGGACATGAACACCACAATCCAGTTGGACTCGGAGGATTTCAAGATGATGCCGCCACGGGAACTATTTGGGATCTCCAGTAATGGCCCACGGAAGGACGACCAGATGCTGGACGACAAATACGAGGAGCTTATGACACAACACAAACGCTTCTACATGGACCTCGGAGACGTGAGGGCTCGTGACGTCCTTGAGCCACTTTGCCAACTGCAGCACACGGATGGCGACGTTGCCTACGAGATTTGGGTGGCGTTATTTCCATTGTGCTGGTCAATACTTTCACGAGATGACCGTGGCGAGCTTGAAAAGGGCATGATCTCTTTACTGACTCGGGACTACCATCAGCGCCAAGTTGACAAAAGGCCAAACGTGGTACAAGCTCTACTGGAAGGAAGCGTCAGAGCAGCACCTAAATGCAAAATCCCGGCTCACGTAATGAAGTTCCTGAGCAGAACATATGATGCGTGGTATACCGCTGCCATATCATTGGAGGAGCAAGCAATGACTCCGTTGATTGATACACCCTCCGTCCGCGAAGGCAATCTTGACGCTCTGGTCGAGGTATACGCTGGTCTTCAGGAGGATGATTTCTTTTACGGTACATGGCGACGGAGATGTAAATATGTGGAGACCAATGCAGGTCTTTCGTATGAGCAGAACGGGCAGTGGGACAGAGCTCAGGCACTGTATGAGGCAGCTCAGATCAAAGCAAGGACAGGTGTAACACCGTACTCTCAAGGCGAGTACATGCTTTGGGAAGACCACTGGGTCTTGTGTGCGCAGAAACTACAGCAATGGGAGATTTTAAATGAGTTTGCGAAGCATGAGAACTTCAATGATCTGTTACTGGAATCGTCATGGCGCAACCTTGACAATTGGACTAGTGCAGAACATTCGGAGCAGTTAAGCGGCATCATCAAAGCTGTCTCTGATGCACCTACACCGCGAAGAACCTTCTTCAATGCATTCATGGCATTACTCAAATTTCATGAAAAGCAAGAAGGCCCACAGCAATTCAGTCAAATATGTGATGAGTCCATACAGCTATCCATTCGAAAATGGCATCAGCTTCCAAAGAGGATCACCAATGCTCACATTCCCATTCTGCAGAACTTTCAGCAATTGGTAGAGCTGCACGATGCTAACGTCATCTGCATCAGTCTTTCCCAAACCAATCAAGCCAACCTCGACGGAAAGTCTCAAGAGCTGAAGCTACTTCTAGGGACTTGGCGAGATCGGTTGCCCAATATATGGGACGATATCAACGCCTGGCAGGACCTGGTCACCTGGCGGCAGCACATCTTTCATCTCATCAATCGAACCTATCTCAACCTACTTGGACCCCAACAAACCAATGCTACAGGCAACTCATACGCTTATCGTGGATTTCATGAGACTGCTTGGATCATCAATCGCTTTGCGCATGTAGCGCGCAAGCACCAGCTCCCTGAAGTATGCATCGCACAACTCAGCAAGATCTACACCTTACCGAATATCGAGATTCAGGAAGCCTTCCTCAAGCTGCGAGAGCAAGCCAAGTGCCACTATCAAAATAAGAACGAGCTGAACAGTGGTCTCGACGTCATCAATAACACAAATCTCAATTACTTTGGACAGCAACAGAAGGCCGAATTCTTTACGCTGAAAGGCATGTTTCTAGCCAAGCTCAACAATAAAGAGGAGGCCAATGAGGCTTTTGGTACAGCCCTATTCTACGACATTCGGCTGCCAAAAGCTTGGGCTGAGTGGGGATACTACAACGATATGATGTTCAAAGACGAGCCGGAAAACATGGAGCGCGCTGCTGCTGCTGTGAGCTGCTACCTGGAAGCGGCAGGCCTTTTCAAGAACGCCAAATCACGCAAACTGCTGAGTCGTATATTGTGGCTCCTGAGCATCGACGGTGGGGATAGCCAGATTTCGACGGCATTTGAGGACTTCAAAGGGGAAACACCGATGTGGTACTGGATCACTTTCATACCACAACTTCTCACCAGTCTCAATCATCGCGAAGCGAGACTCACCCGCAATGTCCTGGTCAAGATTGCCAAGGCTTATCCGCAAGCGTTGTACTTTCTGCTCCGAACTACACGCGAAGACATGTTGTCCATAAAGAAAGCCCAGGATCAGAAGCAAGCTAGGATCAACACCACCAAACAGCAATCTCCGACCGTCAAGCAAGGTTCACCCGGTACCAGCAATGCTACTCCGCATGACCGACAAGGAAGTTCTTCGAGGCCGGGAACTGCTAATGGCGATACTCAGACGAACGGCCCCACCGTCAACGGAGAAGCTGTCAAACATGAAACCGATGGAACAAACGGGGAAGTCCAGCCGACTGCTGACGAAGGGACAGGACCAGCTCAGAAGAAGCCCTGGGAGTATTCTGATGAGATTATGGCTGTGTTGAAGACGACATTTCCTTTGCTTGCCCTGTCAATGGAGACGATGGTGGATCAAATTCATAAGCATTTCAAATGCCCACCGGATGAAGACGCTTATAGGTTGATCGTGGCCTTGCTCAATGATGGGTTCTCTGTAGGTTGTCCTCATTCAACAACATCATCTGCCATATACTGGTCCCACTTGCTAACGTTCGGCAGTATATTGGACGTAATCCGAGCGCTTATGCGCAAGACTTCAAGCTTCCTCTAGCTACAGAAGCGAACATTCGTCGATTTGCTGAGACAATCCTACCGCCGCACATCCGAAGCTCGTTCGAGGAAGACTTTGTTGCGAAGAAACCGACCATGTACGAGTACATACATAAACTGCGAAAGTGGAGAGACAAATTCGAGGAGAAGCTCGATCGTAGGCCCCTGGTCGGGAACCTAGAGCAGTTCAGTCAGGCTCTCAGCGATTTCAAGTTTACGAAGTTTGATGATGTCGAGGTACCCGGGCAATATCTGCAGCACCGCGATAAGAACAGCGACTTCGTCAGGATCGAGAGGTTCTTACCAAATGTCGACCTTGCAAGGACCGTTGGCTTCTCACATCGACGGCTGAAGATTCGTGGTCATGATGGCAGCGTGCATCCATTCGCCGTTCAGCATCCAGCACCGCGACACAGTCGAAGAGAGGAGCGGATCCTGCAGCTCTTCCGCATTCTCAATGGTACATTAGCAAAGAGAAAAGAAAGTCGACGACGCAATTTGAGCTTCTTTCTACCACTCATGATACCGCTCGCTCCATCACTCCGCCTAGTCCAAGATGACGCATCCTACGTCTCCCTCCAAGGTATATACGAAGACTATTGCCGCCGCAACGGCATCAACAGAGATGACCCCATCCTCTTCACAATGGACAAACTCCGTCCCAACCCTCAGAACCCCCCGGACCCATCCCACCACGCCGCCCTCCGCACAGAAATCTACACCGCCATCCGCACGAAATGGGTCTCCCCCAACCTCGCCCTCGAATTCTTCCAAGCCACCTACCCCTCCTACGCCGACTTCTTCCTCTTCCGCAAACGCTTCTCCTACCAGCTCGCCGCCCTCACCTTCATGACCTACACCATGCACATGTCCGCCCGCTTCCCCTACAAACTCTCCATCTCCCGCTCCTCCGGCAACGTCTGGGGCTCCGAACTCATCCCCGCCCTCGTCAACGGCAAACCCTTCTTCCACAACCCGGAACCCGTCCCCTTCCGCCTCACGCCCAACCTCCAAACCCTGATGGGCCCGCTCGCGACCGAAGGCCTCTTCTCCCCGTCCCTCATGGCCATAGCCCGCTGTCTCACCGAGCCCGAAAACGGCAGCGAACTCGATCAGCAGCTCTCCATCTTCGTGCGCGACGAGATGATCTTTTGGTTCACGCAGCAGCATAAAGGTGGCGCGGATGCGACACCCTTGCGGGAGACGACGACGGCGAATTGCGAACTCGTCGTCAAGAAGGCCGTTAGTCTTGCGAAGCCGCCTGATGGGAATATCCCGGCCAATCAGACCGTGGTGGATTTGGTTGCGAGGGCGGTCAATCCGCAATTGTTGGCTGGGACGGACGCGTTGTGGATGGGGTACTTGTAAGCAAGGGGTTCGATGGAGGCGTTACGATATGGGGGTGAGATGCGTTATGAAATGCATACTGATGGATCTGTTCCTATTTGTCCTTTTTAGCGAGGCGTTGGTGAGGAGTACGTACGTACCGATGGTCGTTTTGCATCTTGGGTCGTAATTCAGGTGGATATGGACGCATGCTCGCGTTGTTGTTAGCTAATTTACTTGGTTGATAGATACGAATAGTATCATTATTGGAGCACAATCTCGTTGCCCTTTGCTACTTTTTCTACTGTCAATTGAACAATCAATGTGCTGGGAATTTATGCCTAGAAATGTGCGCCTGGACAAGCGATTGCGACTGCTACTGAGTGCTACTGAGTGCTACTCCGAGTGCGACTGCTAGTCGCCAGAAAATCACGCCGCGTCACCAAAAATCAGCGCCTGAAGCACTGCGCTGATTGCAAACACAGACGGTAGGCTCAAGATGTTATGTATTTTCTATGGTAATAAATTCATAAGTCGTGATCAACACTGTCAATAGAAATAAGAATAGATACAGAATGGACAGTCATGGATGATGTGTGATCTATATCTTTTTCTGATTAGTTCCTGTAGATGAACGTCTATCCGCGCGGATATTTAGTTAGATGATATTAATAAAGGAGTGGAGTAGTATAGCGCATCAAAGGCACCAATCCACAAATGAAAACAGTCTATCTCAACGCCCAAAACCATGCTCCCATATCGGAACTCTACCTGATCACCATTAGATACTACCCCTATGCTCCACACCATGCACCACTCGCCCATGCCGCCCCAACTCCTCCCTCGACGCAAAAAACCCCGACTCACGACACCGCTCGACCTTGCACTCGAAAGGTCTCCGCACAGGCTGCTGCTGCGCACCAGCCGACTGGCGGCGGTTGACATTCGTAGGTACCGTCAACCACCAGCCCTCCTCTTCGTTATTCGCGTGGCTGCGGGGGAGATCACGATAGGAGGAGCTGCGGGAGGGTTGGGGGAGGTGAGGGGTTTTGTGACGGCTGTGGGTGGAGGAGCTGTGGGATGATCTTGGGAGTGGGGGGCGTGGTGGGGTGGAACATGGGGTGGTGGGTTGTGTCATTTTTAGTGGAGTCTTGGGGCTCCAGGGTGGTTCGGAGGATGAGCTTGATGATGGGGACGAGGGTGGGGTTCCTGTTATGGGAGTGTTGGGAAATGTACTGGCGTGGGAGGAGAGGTCGAATCTCACGCTTTTACTTTTGCTTTTGTTTTGAGGCGGCGTTGCGTCGTCGGAGTGTCTTCGCGGTTGCAGTTGAGAGTTTGGGACTGATGCTGGTGGAGGGAAGTAACCCTCTTGAGGGCGAGCAGTTCGTGGCAATCCTGAGAGAGCTTCGGAGATGTTGATGTCGTTGCGCATGAAAGCGGCGTTCTCCGTCAAGTGGCCAGAGCTTGTCTTTGGGGTGATGGATGGCGAAGTGGTCTTGAGCGCTGGTCGAGGGACGTTACTGGAAGAACATGTTTGGCCTTTTCCGCGCCCTGGTGTTTCCTCGGGTAGCGGTAGAGTTTTTCCAGTGGAATATTCAGCAACGTTGGGCTCTTGGTATTTGTTTACAGAAATTCCATCTACGTCAACGGGATTTAGGTCAACGCTTTCGTGGCTAAATGTGGGCGTGTTGACTTCATGTCTGTAAGCCCTTTCCAAAATATGAATGCAGCTGGGGGTTTGAAGGATCACTGACCTGGCTGCATATTATCCATCCATATTGGCTTCTCATATGTAACATTGGCAGCTTCCTGAGCCTTTCCTTCGAGGCCATGAGCGGAAGAAGCTTCAAGTGCATCCACGCAAGGCTTGCCAGTCTCAGCGCGCTGGTCTGGCTCTTCTCGTACTTTCAGACTGGCTGTTGGTGTGAGAACTAGTCGACCGTTGTCAAAGGTATCCCACTTCATATCAGTCTGAGTACCATTGGAGATATATGAACACTGAGCTCCAGAGTCATGACCTCCCCGGGCGCAATGAGCGCTGGTCCTCAATAGGGAGATGGATGGAGTGTCAACTGGCGATGAGGAACTTGATAGCCTCCGAGGGGACAACCTAATAGTGTCGGATGACAAAGCCGACGAAGGAGACGATGGCACCAAGCTCACCAATCCGTCCCTGTCGTATATGGTCGTTCTGGGCGCCGATGGAGCATATCGTTGGCCCATACCATTCTGACTGTTGGAAATTTGTACTGTCGGAGGGCGATTCGGGCCAGTCTGGGCTGTCTTTCCTGAGTACGAAGGTAGATACTGAGGCCTTGGTGTGTTGATCGGTGCACTGACTGTGCCTAGCATAGATACCGCACTTCCATGAATGGTAGTGGGCAAATCCCCAGTTGCGCGAAAGGAGCCTTGAGATGACATTGAGCGCGGTAACGGTGGACCAACGTTGTTACGCGGGCGCAGTTTGCCTTCGAGGATTATATTCATTGACAGCGTCTTCGGTCTCGCTTTCTTCGAGTTTCCCTTCTTAGGATTTCGGTTAAGTTTGAGAAATACCAAATGGTGTTTCCTCTCGGGAGAGGCTGAGTCTCTGCTGTCAATGAAACTGTAAATATGTTTACGTTTCGATCCTTGCATCTTCCTGTCGAGCAATGCTTCAACAGCAGTGGTACTACTTGAAGCTTGGTCTCGAACGAGTTTTTGAAGATCTCGCTGGCTGGTAGGCATTCCTGTCGTGTCCGCACGATACCACCTTCCTTGGTTTTCGCCGAGGGTTGATTCTCTAGGCGTGATATCGTAGCCTTCATATATTGGGTTTGAAGGAGTGTCGCCATCGATGACAGTTCTAGATTTCTCGTAACCGTGGTAGCTGTTGTGGGCACGAAGGACCGGACGCGTGGTTTCATTGAAGGGACGAGCCATGTCAGCCTAAGTCAAGGAGTCGTTGGGAGGTGATATAGGTCTCGACAGTACAAGGAGCTGACCAAGAGACTCGAGCGGTAGGAGAAGGCTTGTTTGCTTGCACGAGGCTCATGGGAGGATGGTAGGGAGAACGAGATATGACACTAGAGACGTTTCAGATCTTCGATCGGATTCCGGATGCAAAGGTGAAGTATCAGCCCACTCAAACGCACTACCAGATGATGTAAGGGACGACATCGTGGGAGTGAGTCAAGGCATCCAAGCTGACAGGTATTAGACAGCCATGCATGAAAGAACGGCTTTTCGTTTTCGTGTACATGGAGCACGGGAAGTCGGCTTCGGCATTCCGTAAAGTGCAACAAAATCCTGGGCGACCTGAGTCAGGCTGAACATACGCAAATATAGGCGAATGAGAAAGGGTCACAAACAGCTAAGATGTCTGCAGTGCATGTAGGGCAATTGGAAGCACGTGGAGGATGCAGATAGCCGCCGAATAGCAGACGCTCTGGACCGCAGAGCCTCCATATGACGACGTATCTCCCTCCTTCTCTCTTGCAGGATCGGGTGCTGAATCAGGCGATGTATTCGGACTTTCCTTCTCGTTCATGTGCGCCCCGTTCCATTGTTCTCCGAGAGTGAAGCAGGCACCATAAGGCATGGAGGAAGGACCGACAAATTTGCGGCTCGATCATACGGTATTGTCGTCCGCTAACCGTCGCCGCCCACAGCAACGCTGCTTGAGTATCGGAAGTACTATAGGAGCCTGTGAGGATAGGCCTGCATGTCGGATGAGATGGGAACGAAAGTACGACAGAGCCTCAGAGGCGTGATATGAATTCCGCGCTGAAATAATTCTAGCGTGGACTTGCCTAGCCAATTCCGGCGTTATGTTTGCGCTGGTAAAATACAAGCTCAGGCTTGACATTGAGTCTCATCTTCGTTGCTAGAAGATCTGTGCCCAATTTCGAGGCCCTCTTTTCCTCGTCATCGCATAGGACGCTATTACGAAGAGGAGACATCAAAAATGCGACAGATTCATGGATAGCGACATGAAAGGTTGCTCGAAAAGGACCGGAGGGCATAGAGCTGCTCACATGGTGCTTGTTGCTCCACTATAACAGCCCTATGTACTCGTCCCGAACGACCGTCGCAGGGAAGAGAATACTGCGCCAATAAGTCAGACACGGTCCGATTAGCTTGGTGGGTTTGGCACCTTCTCTAGTGTCTGCCTCGTTTTTCCGGATGAGGCTTGCTCGACGATGAAGCCAGCGATTGATATGGCGTTGACCACAGCTGATTTAGACTATAGAAGACCCTGCTTTTGAAGACTGGAACTCGATCAGCAATTGCTCCATGCATTTCCGGTGAAGAGGTGCTTACTCAAGGTATACCTTCTCCGGCATGACATTGCCATCCGCATCCTCCATCTGCACAATGTTTTCCCCGCCAGCCTTTTCTTTCTTCTTGTCCCGCTGGATTTTGTCCCATAATTTGAGGGCATCCTCAATCCCAGTGATCTCTCTGAATAGCATCGTGTTCGTGATGCCTAAGCACTTGAGTCCATAGATGTGTCTCGCTTCATTGAAATGCTTATCAAATGCCCGTCGTCCCATATATACAAAGTTTCCGCAAATTTCACATGGGAACTCCACCCCAAGACCGTGTAACTTGTAAAGCCAGTAGGGGATGGGTTTACCATCCCACGCCAACGGTAATTTCAAAGGGTTGTATATCTTCTCATCGCCCTCGGAGTCGGACTCGTCATCTCCGTTGCGCTGGGGAGCTTGGGTGGACTCGGCGAAAATTGTATCCAACTCCATCTGCCGTTCACGCTCCGTCATGCCTTGTTTCCGCTCGACATTGACACGGGTATCTGTGCGTACTGTCTCCATCATGGCGGCCAGCCGCCGAATGCGATATTCACGCTCTGCTAAGGCACGTTCCTTGAGTCGTTGCACTGTAGAGCCGCGAATATTGGCATGCCCATTCGCTGAGTCTCCGTTGGCCATACCGTTGGCAGACCCTCGTTCTTTCCGCGCTTCTGCGGCTTTGATGTGCTTCTTTCCAGTCAAATGGCTTTTGTAGACGTTGTCATTCTTGAATTCCTTCTCGCAGTCCGGACACCAAACCCCTTCCCCAGTGCCCTCTGTCACTGGTGCAGCTGGTCCTGCAAGTTGGACTTCTGCACTCCAGCCAGGTACCGAGTCCTGCTCCCAAGCTTTCTCAAAGTCTTGGTCGATTGAGGTAAAGATCTTATCTAGATCTTCTAAGGGTCTTGTCCGCTTCAAGAAGCTTTCCAAGTAATCTGCTAAGTGTCCCACATAACCGAAATATTGATCGGTATTCTTTTGCGCGCGTTTTAAGTTCATCAAAGGCGGGCCAAAGCTATCGAACATCGTAAGATATTGGAGGTACGAGACTCTCTTGATGTCATGCAGATTGAGAAACTCTTCATGCACGGTCGTCAGATCGAGGAATCGACCAAAGGCCTCTTCTCCAGCAAACATGTTATCTACCTCCGTCGTTGCCGACTCTCCCTCGCCTGACGTCTTCCGCTTGTATGCCCTCTCCAGGTTTTCAACAGGTTCGTTGGGGTATCTACGGTGGAAGTCCTTAATCTCGGTCATCTGTTTGTAGAATTCATCGAAAGGGTCTCCGGTAGTTATGGATTGAATTTCTTTCGTTCGCAATCCTTCGGTGTCATCGTATATATCGAGAAGTCGTTTCGACTGCAATTGGATGCGGTCAAGAAAGCCGGCAATCTGGTGGTCTCGATTCAGTCTGTCCCTGATCTAAGTAGCAGTCAGTATACCAGATTCAGTCATCAACAAAGCAGTCGTGGCGTATACATGTCTTGGATCTTCCGCAACTCGGTCACTGATACCCTGCTCCAACCTCTCAAGGTCTTCGTGCAGGAACCGCTGCTCCTCGATGAGCATGGCGGGCTATAGACCAGAAGACGCCGAGTAGAATAGGATAAACTGTCAGCCCTCAGCCCTTGAAGTCAGCCTTACAAAGACCAACAGGTTAATCGTAGGGAGTGTAGAAGTTATGAAGATTGGAGAGTCAAAATCCAAGCCATTCATTGCTGGCCAATCAGAGCGCGGGAGCGGAAGAATCGCGGCTAAACATTTGCAAGGTCCAAACTTCAACATCTAACATCTATAATCGCACCCTAATATACTCAACGACAAACAAATTGAGTAACCATCATGGCCGGGATTGACAGAAATATGGAGGGTAGGCAAACTAACCGGTACAGCAACTCAAAGCACGGCTGACTGGAAACAGAGAAGATGGAGTTCTCCACATCGAAGGAGGTCACCGTTGCGCCGACCTTCGAGAACATGCAGCTCAAAGAAAACCTGCTTCGGGGTATTTATGCTTATGGATATGAGTCGCCATCCGCCGTTCAATCCCGAGCCATAGTCCAGATATGCAAAGGAAGAGACACCATCGCCCAGGCACAGTCCGGTACTGGTAAGACGGCTACCTTCTCCATCAGCTGTCTTCAAGTGATCGACACTGCCATCCGGGAGACGCAAGCTCTGGTATTATCTCCCACTCGAGAGTTAGCCACACAGATTCAGTCGGTCGTCATGGCACTCGGAGACTACATGAACGTACAGTGCCACGCTTGCATTGGTGGGACAAATGTTGGGGAAGATATTCGCAAGCTTGACTATGGCCAACACATCGTCTCGGGAACTCCAGGACGGGTCGCAGATATGATTCGCCGCCGCAACCTACGTACTCGAAACATCAAGATACTTGTCCTTGATGAAGCAGATGAGCTCCTCAATCGTGGCTTCCGCGAACAGATTTACGACGTCTACCGGTACCTTCCCCCTGCGACACAAGTCGTAGTGGTCTCAGCTACGCTTCCCTACGACGTGCTTGATATGACCACGAAATTCATGACGGACCCTGTTCGTATCCTCGTCAAGCGTGACGAATTGACATTGGAAGGTCTCAAGCAATACTTTATCGCCGTAGAGAAAGAAGAATGGAAGTTTGATACTCTGTGTGATCTCTACGATACTCTTACGATTACCCAGGCTGTCATCTTCTGCAACACTCGTAGAAAGGTCGATTGGTTGACGGACAAAATGCGGGAGGCTAATTTCACGGTGTCTTCAATGCATGGTGAAATGCCTCAGAAGGAGCGTGACAGCATCATGCAGGACTTCCGTCAAGGCAATTCTCGTGTTCTCATCTCGACCGATGTATGGGCCCGCGGTATCGATGTTCAGCAGGTATCACTTGTGATCAATTATGACCTGCCCAGCAATCGTGAAAATTACATTCATAGAATCGGTCGAAGCGGGCGATTCGGAAGGAAGGGTGTGGCTATTAACTTTGTGACCAGCGAAGACGTCCGCATCTTGCGTGATATTGAATGTAAGCTGGTGTTGATGTGTATACGACTTGGCCTTGCTGACCTTGATTAGTGTATTATTCAACACAAATCGATGAAATGCCCATGAACGGTGCGTCCACATTCCATAATCTATATCTCAATCAAAGCTAACAGCTTTCAGTTGCGGATCTCTTGACTTAGACCGCAGCGTGGGAAAGGCTAAATCTTAATCCCCTTTCGTCCAAGAGGGCCATGTAAGGCAGAGCGGAGGGAAAAGGTGGTCGGAGAAAGGTCTCACGGCTCTTCAGGGGCAATCTTGCGTGGAGGAAGGGGGCTTTCGTGCCAAAAGGCATGAACTCCAATCATCCGTTTCATCTGTTGACTACTGACTTCTTTTGACGCAGTATCCAGATCGCATGTACTCAGAGTCTAAATTCTATAACATGTCTTCCACAGTATAAAGGAGTCCTAATCCTACAATATTGGCATAGAGTAGAGCACACGCTTGAAAGCATCCATAGATATCTACCATTGTTCGACCGGCAACCTTGATGTTCCTTTCACCAAAATCCCGACAACAGCCGACGTCTCATGCACAGATCAATTGGTGAAGCAGGTGGGCCGAGCATGTCCAACGGCGAGTCAATATCCTCACCTGTCGTACTCACGACCTACCATCCAAGTAACGCAACGATCACTTGCCCGACCAACGTCCCTCATGATTTCTTGGAGAGTAATGCGCTATCCGACCGTCTGTATGGTCAGTATTCAGTCACTCTAATTGGTGAAAATTGACGTGTCGGACCAAACGGTCTATCATATCCTCTCACCTCGGACTAATTGCCACGACACAGTCAGTAGAGCGAACCACAATACCATCTGAAATACAACAAAGCTACGATTTGAGCGTCACTCCGTTCGGTATACTCACTCAGTGTTTCGTAGAAGTCACAAAGAACAAGCCCAGCCTTCGTGATATTCTGGCAACCTCCTCCGGTTCCTCATCTCTATTAGCAACCATTTGCAGAAGCTACGCGTCGAGATCTCGCGATCCTGAGCTAGCCCTTCGCCAAAACAGCTTCATCAACACCGTTCGCCTAGCGTCTCGCTTCCCACTTTCCCAATACCCACAGCCTTCTTTCTGCGAGAGTCAAATAGCTCCCTCGTGCTACGTCGCTATCAAGACTTCTCATCAAACCTGTTCAGTCCCGACACTTGCCCATCAATGCTCACATCGCACAGATCTACTGGTGTCACATGACGGAATTGTCGATTCCTGAGCGCCCTAAGCAAGTGGTACCTACCACTATCATGGCCGACACCCTTTCAACTGGCAAGTCTTTGCAGTCTACAACGGTCCTTAACGCGCCAATTATTGTGGAACGCACCGTCACCACTGCCATGTCATTGCCTTCTATCCCTAACAACGCCACTCCCCATGCTACGGTAGCCGTGGGTAAGTCTACTAAAAGAACAGCATCTAAGTCCACTGCGTTGGGCACGAAGGGTATGTGCAACACTCAACTTACACCCGAGCCATTGACGAATGCTTCCACGGAGCGGCGGTCACCAGCTGAAAGCACCGATCCGGAAGACGAAGCTTCCGACTGGGCTGCAGCACACTCGCCTGTCAACTTGTTCGAGTCTGATGCAGAACTTTCTACTAGCTATACGCAAGGGTCTGCACCTCTGGGCAAAGAGAGTGTTACCAAGAAGGTCTTGAAGCGTGCTCGCGCTAAATCAGCAGCATCGACTGGTGGCTCCATCACTGGCAGAATTACGAAGAAGCGTGTCCGGACTTCAGCGGTACAGCGTCAAGCACCAAGTGCCAAGACTGAGCTGCCTTTGGATAATGGCGAATTGGCGTAAGTTGCCCTTGCAATGGCGTGAAAGGCATAGAGAGTCTCCCCTCCATGCTCGAGACTACCTAGAGGGTTCCATCCACTCATTCGACATTCATGCTCGTCAACGGGACATCAGCTAACATCCACCAGCAACTTCACCGCCACAATCTTCATCATCCAGCTTGGACCCAACGGCCACCAATTCCATGCCCACGAATCCGTCCTCAACCGCTCGTCCAAGTTCCGAGAAGAAGTCCAAAAAGCCAAATCCAGCAAGAGGGCCACGAAGCAGAACCTTTTGCCCCTCATGGCCCACAACCCTGTCGCTTTCGAGCAAATGCTCCAGTACCTCTACAAGGACACGTTCCAACTCTCCAAGACCAAGCCTACGGCCCTCGAACGCATTGCCGAGATCCGCGAGCTCATGAGCATTGCCAAGGTACGTGTACTCAGAATCCTTCCTTCCAGATTTGTCTTCCAAAGCTGGACTCTATGCCATGGTAGCCGGTGCTGACTTCGAACTCTCGGCCAGGTTTATGTCCTACCCGGGTTACAAAAGCAGGTCGTCAAGCTCTTCTCCACATCCAAGATCCTAGCGAAGATCACGCCGGCCACATTCTTTGATTGGGCAGAGGACATGTATTACGAAGAACTCGATCACGAGAACGGTCCCTTCAAAGCTTTCTTTGCGCGGGTGGCGCCGCCGTTGATGCGGTGTTTGGACCCTATTGTCTTGAAGGATATCTGCCGTATGGTCAAGTTGGGCGGTGGATTTGCAGAGGAATTGTTTTTGGCTGCGCACGCGGTATGGTTTCATCCTTCTTGTTGAGGTTGATGCTGTGGGATCTGGCTGATGAGGATAGACGGTGAATGAGGTTGGGGTTGTCAAGAAGGAGGAAGGGGCTATGGATACTGATTGTGAAGGTACTAGTCTTTTCCTACCTTGTATGGCTAGCTATCTATCCTTGTTGTTCGATTATGCTGAAATCTTGATGTGATAGAGCCCTAAACCAGCCACTCGGCACTCGAAATGCACTCCATATGGCTGTAGCAGCCACTGTTGCTCACGTCTGCATTATTGGATACGCCACAATCAGCATGTGTCCTTGGATCTTCAATACACGCTTCAACGAATCCTACCTCACCGAAACGTAAATTTTCACCTTTCTAGACGGCTCGCAGTCGCTATTTGTATCAACAGCACTCACGGCATGCTTACTCCTCCTTCGTCCCTTGGTCAACGAATCCCGGTCCTCGCCACCTTTTCGGCTGCACTACCACACCATACGCCACTTCTGGCCACAACCTCAACCTCCGGTCTGCTTCGATACCAGCTTACAGCCAAAACCAGACAAAGCATTCCTCTAGCAAGCGTCGTGAGGAAATGGGACACCTAGCACATTAACCTGTTCCATTTAATGGCAGAGGAGGCTCATCTCTAACTTCATCTTTTGTTACAATCCAGCATGCATGCGTTACTGATCAAGGCGATGACCGGCGAAGTAAAAACAGGCTTAGATGAATCATGTCTAGCTAACCATCTCAAACAAACAAACCACATTCTCGCTCCTTGCTTCGCTTTGCTTCACGTTCAGAAACCGAGGACCATACCTCCTGCTACGCAAATACGTCGAGGGGGCCTGAACCCCCTCAGATGCTACATCATCAGAAATTACATACACAATTTCCTACCAAACGCTACATTCGTCCGTTTGTATGATATCAATATACGATGTCGCTGCTGCTATATATGCGGGC